>Ga0255215_1000007_pt1 | contig 196618 bp, 192 predicted proteins | sample Miss_Law_RepC_8d_FD_183033 | JGI IMG/M metagenome (GOLD analysis project Ga0255215, IMG submission 183033) | Freshwater microbial communities from Mississippi River, Louisiana, United States - Miss_Law_RepC_8d | ecosystem: Environmental > Aquatic > Freshwater > River | place: USA: Louisiana... | reverse complement strand
TATTTTTCTTTTCTGCTGTCATAACTCAATCCCGCTTTCTTATCCTATCGGATATTTTACCTAGAATCGAACTAGACCTGTTCCATTTTGATAAGAACCTAGACTACGAAATTTTCACCGCACTCCAACTTTTGCTTCAAATCTAGATCCGACAACTTTCCCTATCTTCTTAAGAATGGGCTTTAGTTCGATCATTGATTTTAGTGAAGTGCCACAGAGGGTGGTTGTTGGAGACTCGCAAGGATTTCAGATTGAAAAGTTGGAAAAATCCTTGGTCATTAGAACTTTGGTTCCTTATGCAACGACCAATATGTTTGTCTACTTTAAAGATGCTCCACCTCAAATTTTTGCAATTACGGCAGATGAAGATGCAGTTCCAACAGAATACCGAAAATTTGAAATTATTAGGCCATTAAAGACACCTGCGCCCGTTTCATCAAAAACGGGTAGCAAATTGAAGAAAGGTGCATTTCTAAATTCTGCTTCATGGGACAAATCAAAAGACTACTTAACAGTTGACGGTTATATCAACGCGAATCAAGACTCGGTGATCTCTCCGAAATGGGAAATGATCAGGCTGGTTGACGGTGACAAAAGAATTTCGCCACATAAGGTTTGGTCTGAGCGAAAAGAAGTTCAAAAAGATTCAACCGTAAAATTCCGCTTCATTTTCTTAAGGCCAAACGTAAATAAGGACCTTAGAAAGAATTTTATCATTATTCCACTGCAAGGAAAAACAGAGACTCTTCATTTAGAGCTTCAGAAGGGAAAATAAATGATGAAAAACCCAAACTCATTCAGCAATAGAATGAAACGCTATCTCCTAACGAGATGGTCGGACAGAGACACCCCCGCTTCAGAACCACGGTTTCAAATCAATCTGCTTATCAAAGACATTGCTGTGTTTCTAATTTTACCTCTTTCGACGGCAATTTTATTCAAAATTCTTTCTGATGGAATAGATGAAAAACCAAATAAGAAAAAAGCGAGAGTTGAAGCTCCAAAAGATTTTAAGCCAGATCATGCAAGATCTCAGATTATTGAATTTGCTAAGGGCGTGGCTGTACAAAACGGGTTTGGGCATCGAAAAGCGCCAGGAACACTTGTTAAGGTTCGCCTACTTAATACTGTAGAGACCTATGGAAATGCTCCAGTTCATGCACAGGTAATTGATAATGGTCTAGGTCAAGAATGGATTGGCGGAACACTTATTGGTGATGCAACAAGTGATCAGGGGTATGATCGAATCAATATCAGTTTTCGATTTGTAAAAAGCGCTTTTCAAGCTGGGGTGGCACAAACGATTAAGGCCCGTGCACTGAGTTTAAATGGAACTCTGGGAGTCAATGCAGAGAAAAAAGAAGGATTCTTTGCGAGGTCAGCCTTAAATGCAGCTAATCCTGCAGCACAGTCCGCTGAGAAAGAAACTGATAGTCTGGATGTAAAACATTTTTTGGCGAAAGCTCTTGCGAACGGACTGCTGCAAGAATTTGGCAGTTCAGCTGGAAACGAGCGAGCAAAATCCCAAGTCTATGTCCTCAATTCAGGAGATGTGTTTTTTGTAGAGCTAACAGATTTCTTCCCGAGTGAAAACCGATGATTCAAGAAGAAGCGATTTTGGCTGTACTCATTGGATTTCTATTATGGACTCAGGTCAGCGATTTGAATTCAAAATTAAATTCATTTGAAAAGTTCAGTCTTCTAATATTGATCATTGCACTAATGTTGGTTTGCTTGGGGTTGTGGTGGCAGCACTTTTCAAAAAAGGGAAAGGAACGTAAAGAAAAAATTAGTAAAATCGAAAATATTCCCGATCAGCTTAAAAGTCATGAGTCATCAGTCCGTTTGGGTGATGAATGTGATTTAGAAATTCCAATCTTTTTGTCCGATTCTATCCGAAGAAGACATGTTCATTTGCTTGGGGCTACTGGAAGTGGAAAAACTGAAAGCATTATTCTAAATTTTATTGGTCAAGATATTGATCGAGGTGTGGGAAGTATTATCCTTGATGCCAAAGGCGACATCTCGTTTATCAAATATCTTCAACGCAAGGTTCCTAGTGATAAACTGGTTATTTTTGATTTAAGCGAGTCAAATTCCGTTTCTTACAATCCATTAGGAGCTGGATCTGCGTTGGAAGCTGCGCAGAGACTTTTCTCGTCGATGACTTGGAGTGAAGAATATTATCAATCGAAGGCATTGTCGGTCTTGCAGCAACTTTTTGAGTTTCATCGTAAACGTTACGAGAAAAATCCAACACTGTGTGAGTTGTGCGATTATTTACAATCTGCACAGAGTTTTGTTGCAGTTTGTGGGGATACAATCAATCCAAAACATGCCGAGCGAGAATTTGGTGATTTGTCTGGCCTGCGCGATCAACTACGAAGCTTGACGGTTGGCCATCTTGGAAAGCTCCTCAATGAATCAGCGGGCGGAGTCGATCTTAACAAAGCAAAGGAAGGATATGTCATCTATTTTAGACTTCAAAGTTTACTTTCACCGAAGGCAGTGGGAACTCTTGGCCGTCTTATTATTAACCATTTAAATTTTTTAGCCGGAACAGCGCATAGGGAGGGCGGCGATGTACAGCTCGTCCCAATTTACTTGGACGAGTTTGCATCGTTCGCCTGCTTGGAATTTGCAGATCTCATCTCGAAAGCTCGTTCTGCTGGATATGCACTTCATTTTTCGCATCAGAGCGTTGGCGATCTTACAGAAGTTTCGCCAGGCTTTGTGAATCGAATTGCCGACAACTCTGCGACAAAGATTGTTATGCGAATCAATGATCCAGATTCGGCTGAGTTTTTTGCCCGTTCATTTGGGACAAAAATCTTTCAAAAGATCACCCAGAGAATCAGTGGAGGTGCTGATATTCAGGATGGCGAACTCCAGGGAGAAGGAACTGTAAGAGACGCTCACCAGTTTAGAGCGAGTCCTGATCTTTTTAAGACATTACCTACTGGAGTCGGTTCGGTTTTGATTGCGCATGGATTTGATTCTGAAGAAGGGGCTTCGCACGTTTTTAAAATTAGGTTTCCAAAATTAAAATAGAAGGAGGAGGAATGTTTAAAAATATTATTTTCTTCGCTTGTCTACTTTCACTAACGGCATGTTCAACTTTTAATGAATCAATGCAGCTTGGAGCGGGGGTCGGTGTTTTAACTGGTATTGCGACAGTGTCAGCTGCGGGTGATATGGCTGGTAAAAATCCGTCTGACGATCAAAAACTAACTGCTGCAAGCGCTGGTTTGGCAATTGGTCTATTAACTTCTTTTCTAATTCATAAAAACATCGAAGAAAAACGAGACGACTTGCTTCAGATGGGTCCTGAGTTGCATTTTGGCGATTTACCTCCGAGTCCATTTATCATGGCGCCTATTAAGAAAAAGAAAGGAGGTAAGTAGTATGAAGCGTTTGCAAATCATTCTAACTGATGAAGCTTGGGCGGAAGTTGAAAAAATTTATAACGATGCCACGGATGGTTTCAAAACAGGAAGTATTAATTATTCCGATGTCATCAATGAAATGATGTTGAATTCGAAAGTCGACTTGAAAGAACTACGTCTAAAACACACAGACATCCGAAAGTCGTTATTGAATTTAGCTAAGTCAGAAAATCTCGATGTCGAAGCTGCAATTAAAGCACTGAGCGAAATGAGAGGGCGTAATCAGAAAAAAGCAAAACTTTCTGCTCAAAGTGAAGAGGTGTCTGAATGATGATGGGAAGCTTGAAAAGAATTCGGAGAGGGAAGGAAGTTTTGAGCGCGTTAAAAGACTATGGACCACTAACCCGAAAAACTTTATCGCAAATTGTTCCTAATATTAAGGATGAGCGAAATTTTAGGCGAACATTATCAGTGCTGAGCGATAAAAATCTAATCTGCAAAAGGTTTGAAAATATCAACGGAGGTCAGGCCACAGTTTATCAGCTTAATCAGAATGTAGGAGTTCGAAACATTTTGGCTGCTTATCTTGACTGTCAGGCGAATGATTTAGAACAAAAAGATTTTCGCTACCGTGAACTTTATCACGAACAAGTTGCTGCAACTCTTGCGTTCCAACTTAAGAGCATGTTTCCTGGTGCTCAAGTTTTTAGAGACTTTCAATTGCATCATGATTCAAGGGTCCAGCAAATTCTCACCCAGATTGAAAATGTTGATTCTGCGAAGCCGGATGTTTTGTTGGTATTTTGGAATTCTGCAGTCGGTCGAATTTCTATTGCTTTTGAATTTGAGCGAACGGCAAAATCGAAAAATAGACTGCAGCATAAATTAAAAAGCTACTGTTCTGAATCTCGACTTGATGGGGTGGTGTACATTGGTTCGTCTGATCAAATTATTTCAAACCTTCAAGAAATTTATCGTGCACGAGTGTTAGAAAAGTCGAATCGAATTAAGTTTTACGGAAACAATTTTTTACTTTGTACAACCTTGACTGGAAACATTCGAGATTCTTTGTCGGTCTGTTTGAATGCTGAAATGAAAACATTGAGATTTGCTGATTGGGTGCACATTTTATCTCATACGAAAGAAGAAGATCGAAGGAATGCGCTATTTGGCTAAAGACCCGGGCAGGGGTGCTTTCAGTAGCAACAAGAAGAGCTATAAGTCTTTAAAACAATTAAAAATACCCGCCTAGAACCTCCTCTAAAGATCCCTGACCACTCTCCACCTACATTACTATGTAATGTTGTATAAATACACCGGTGGAAAGTGGTCAGGGATACGGAGGTAAGGCGGCGGGTATAATAAAAATGGTAAGGAATAAGATATGGGTAGTGATGTTGGGAGGAGTCAAAAAGCGGCTGAAACTACTACTAAAGCGACTGCGAAAGATATAGAATTTAAGAGTGAAAAATCATTGGGAGACAGTGGTTTTGATGCGCAAAAGTTCTTTGAAAAACGAATATGCACGATTAAAGATGTTTCGTTGTTTACAGGGTATTCGATAGGAACTTTGTATAACTTAACATCGCAAGATTTAATTCCGCATCGGAAAAAACGTGGACGACTCTTTTTTGTTCCAACTGAAATCCTAAATTGGATTGACGAAGGAGACATATAAATGAGTTCGAAATATTTAAACGTACCAAAGCAACCCGGTATTCGTAAGAATAAAATTACGGGTCGCTATTTGGTGAGCAAACGGATTCTTGGAAAACAATTTTCAAAAGCGTTTGATACGGTACGCGAAGCCCAGCATTGGAAAAATACTTTCAATGGCAAAGAAGATGTCACGACGATTGAAAAGAAAACATCGACTTTGAGTTATGTTTGGGAGCGAATGCAAGCTCTGCACTTTCCAAGTCTTGAGCTAAGTACTCGGCGAATTTGGCAGAGAAGATGGATACCACTTGAAGAGCTTCAAACCATTCACATGGAAGATCTTTCTTCGACGGTCATCAATAATTGGATTGAGCGAAAGAAGAAATGGTATATATCTGAATCTTACGCCGAACTTGGCCGAGGCTACGCTGCCAGATGCAACTTGTACAATGAGCTGAATCTGCTTCAGACAATTTTCAACTGGTATAAAGGTGAAGATGAGTTTGAGCATGAGTCCGGTCCTGTATTGAAACCATTTCGTCCAAGACATTGGAAAATGGCATTCATAAAAGATCCGCCAAGAAAACCTGAAGATAAAAAGATTACGGTTGAAGCCGCTTTCAAATTTTTTTCAGCTTTGCCGGATCTGTACCGAGATCTAGCAATGCTTCAGTTCTACTGTGCAGGTCGGATTGGTGAGGTAGCGGGAATTCAAATTAGCAACTTGTATCTGGATCAAGAGTTCTTTCTGATTAAAGACTCAGTGGTCTGGTGTAATTCAAGTAAGATGTTTGAATACCTAAAGCCGTTTCCCAAGAATCGCGAATCAAGGCAAGTTTATGTTCATGATGCAATCAAGGAGATCATTGATAGAAGACTGAAGTTACGTCATCCAGGATGTAAATTTTTGTTTCATGTTGATGGCAAACCTTTAAATTATTGCACGATTCAATCGAACTATAAATTTGCCCAACAGAAATCAGGAGTGCCCTACACAGGCACACACTGTTTAAGACATGGAATGGCCACCCTCGCTCGTAAAGTCGGTGGAATGGGATTGGACTCAGTGGTGGCGATGACAGGTCATAAAGACTTGAAGCTCGCAGATCACTATTCAAAAATTGATGGTGAAGTTCAGAAAGAAACATCACTTAGAATTTTGGAACACATTCAAAACCTGCAAAACCGACAAATTCAGAGTGAAATGCCAGAGAACGTGACTTACTTAAGGAGGATAAAATGAATAAAATAAAAAGAAATCTGCTGTGTTGTGCTGACCTGATGGTTTTTGCAACTTTCAAAGTGAGTGATTTCAGCAAGTTAGGTGCCTAATGCCTGAACTACCCGAAGTTGATCTTGTCGTTCAAGATTTAAATCGTAAAATTCAACAAATCAAAAAACAAAATAAAAATCATGCGAAGTTCACAGATTTTAAAACTTGGCGTAAAGATATTCGTTATCCTTTGCCGGTGAAAGAGTTTAAAAAAATAATCGCAAGTCAGCATTCTGATGTTCTAGGTGTTAGGCGTAGAGCTAAATATATCATTTTTGAGTTACCAGAAAACATTTTGATTTCTCATTTGGGTATGACAGGTCACTGGTCTTTTTATGATGGCGATTTAGCAAATTACAAAATTCAAAAGCACGATCATGTGGCCTTGCAGCTCAATCATCGGTATTGGTTTGTTTACAACGACCCAAGACGATTTGGTTTTTTAATTGAAAGATCGCGAAATGATGAATGTGAGTATTTTTCAGGCATTGGATATGAGCCACTGGAAATGAGCGATCAGCACATTGATGATTTATGGAGTGTGTCTCAAAAGCTACAAAGTAACATTAAGTCGTTTATGATGAATCAGAAATATATCGTTGGCGTTGGCAATATTTATGCGAGTGAAGTTCTTTTCAAACTCAGAATTGACCCCTTTAAGTCAGTTCGAAAAATCAAAAAAGAAACGTTTCGTCATTTGGTCTCTGAGATTAAAAAAACTTTATCTGAGTCGATTAAAGCTGGTGGTTCTACTATTCGAAATTATAAAAAAATGGATTTTTCCGAGGGGAATTTTCAAAAAAAGCATTTAGTTTATGATCGCGAGAGCGAACCTTGTTCGGTTTGTGGAAAGCCTATTCAGCGTGAACTCATAGCAGGTCGTTCAACTTTTTATTGTAGTGCTTGCCAACGCTAGAGAACTATGATTTATTTTTTAAGTATTGTTAAAAAAACAATTAAACAAAACAGATAAACACAACGTAACGAAAAGTAACGAAAAGAAAAGGGAAGACACACATGAAAGCATTATTAGTATCAGCTTTATTAGCATTATCATTCACAACAGGTTTTACTTGTTCTAAAAATGCTCCAGAAGCAGCAGCTCCAGCAGCTCCAGCGGCTACTGAGCAAGCAGCAGCAGCAGCTCCAGCTCCAGCTGAAGGTCAAGCTCCAGCAGCTACTGAAGCAAACGCAGCTCCAGCAGCTCCAGCTGAAGGTCAAGCTCCAGCAGCTACTGAAACTAAGTAATTAGTTTTATAAATTCACTTAGTGATAAAGCCAGTTTTAAAGACTGGCTTTTTTTATGTCTAAATACAAAATAGAGTTAAAACTCTAAAATAGAGTATTAACTCGACTTAAATCGAAGCGATTAGGTCAAAAAAATTTAATAAATTACAACTACTTAGAAGCTTGTCAGATGCCGATAGAGATGCTGGAATATATACATAATATATAAAGGAGCATCTTGTGGAAACACTAACAAACTATCAAGGATTCCTTTGTCAACTAGGTCCATCGTGGCTTTTGGCAATCGGTTCACTTTTAATACTCTTATTCATCGGCTTTTTTGACTTGCCGTTGCTCGTTTGGGCGATTGCAGTGACGGTGATGGTTTTTGGTTTTGGTGGCTCAGTTACGCTAACAGCTATAGTATTAGGCGTATTTTTGTTATTTCTTATTCCTCCAATCCGTGCAGCTTTAGTATCAGCACAAATTTTAGCTTTATTCGAAAAATTTAAATTTATCCCTCAGATTTCACAAACAGAGAGAACTGCTTTAGAAGCAGGTGTTGTGTGGATAGAAAAAGATTTATTTTCTGGTAAACCAGATTTTGAAACTATTCTTAAAGAGCCATATGCTAAATTAACAGAAGAAGAGCAGGCCTTCATTAATGGCCCTGTTGAAGATCTTTGTAAAATGACTGATCCATGGAAAATTTGGAAAAACAGAGATATGTCTCCTGAAGTGTGGCAGTTCATTAAAGATAAAGGTTTTTTAGGAATGATTATTCCTAAAGAATATGGTGGTCTTGGTTTTACAGCTATGGCGCACTCAGAAGTCGTCATGAAAATTGCTTCACGTTCATTGCCTTTATCAATTACTGTGATGGTTCCAAACTCTTTAGGACCTGCAGAACTTTTAATTCATTATGGTACTGAAAAACAAAAAAATTACTGGTTACCGCGTCTAGCCAAGGGACAAGAAATTCCATGCTTTGGTTTAACAGAGCCAACAGCTGGTTCTGATGCGGGTTCAATCACGGCATCTGGTACTGTATTTAAAGGCGATGATGGTAAATTATATGTTAAGTTAAACTGGAATAAACGTTGGATCACATTAGCTTCAGTTGCTTCGGTGATTGGTTTAGCTTTCAGAATGAAAGATCCGCAAAACTTACTCGGTAAAGGTGAAGATGTTGGTATTACAGCAGCATTGATTCCGTCAACAACTCCTGGTGTTGTTCTAGGTCGCAGACATGACCCATTAACTATTCCTTTTCACAATTGTCCGACGCAAGGTCACGATGTTGTTGTTGCGATTGAAGATGCAGTTGTTGGTGGTGCTGAGGGTTGTGGTCAAGGTTGGACAATGTTAATGGAGTGTCTAGCTGCAGGCCGTGGTATTTCTTTACCGGCTCAATCAACAGGTGGATCGAAATTATCTTATAGAACAGCATCATCACATGCCTATATCCGTAAACAATTCGGTGTTAGTATTGGTAAGTTTGAAGGTGTTGAAGAACCACTTGCGCGTATTGGTGCTAAAACATATGCACTAGATGCGATGAGAAGATTTACTTTAGCAGCTCTTGATAAAGGATTAAAACCACCAGTTGTTACAGCGATTATGAAATATCAAGCAACTGAGATGAGTCGTACTGTTATTAATGATGCAATGGATATTATGGGTGGTGCAGGTATTTCGTTAGGTAAAAGAAATTTACTCGGCGAAGGTTACGTTGCAACTCCGATTGGTATTACAGTTGAAGGTGCGAATATTATGACAAGAACTTTGATCATATTCGGTCAAGGAGCACTTCGTTGTCATCCTTATGCTTTTGATGAAGTTCGTACTTTAGAAGCTAAGAATATTTCTGGTTTTGATAAAGCTTTTTGGGGTCACATTGGTCACGTTGTTCGTAACTTATGTCGCTCTGTCTTGTTATCAGTGACTCGTGGTTATTTGGCATGTGCTCCATCTGGAGTTCATTCAAAAACAAAAGTTCACTACAGACGTTTACAATGGGCATCTGCAACTTTTGCTATCTTAGCTGACGTCGCAATGGGTACTCTTGGTGGACAATTAAAAATGAAAGAAAAAATAACTGGTCGTTTTGCTGATATTTTTTCACATATGTATATGTCAACAGCTGTTTTAAGACGATTTGTTGAAGAAGGTCAGAAAGAAGAAGATCTTCCGTATGTTCAGTATTTTATGAAATACTCTATGGCCGAAATTCAAAAATCTTTTGATGGTATTTTTGATAACTTAAAATTACCAGGACTTCGTTGGTTAATGAAAGATGTTTTTGGTGCTTGGTCACGTATTAACTCAATTGGTTCACAAGCGACTGATGGTTGGTCAAATTTGATTGCAACATCTATGATGACAGCTGGTGAGCAACGTGATCGTTTAACAAATGGTATTTACTGGGTTGGTGAAAAATCACACGGTATGCAAGCTGTTTTAGATCGTTTGGCTAAAGATGATCAAACAGCGCGATTAGAACATGCGTTTAGTGTAGTTAGTCGTGCCGATGCTGCTGAGAAAAAAATTAGATCTGCAATTAAAGCAGGATCTATACCTAAGAAAAAAGGTCAAGCGGCCTGGGATGATGCTTTGGCTAAGAAAATCATTTCTCAAGATGAATACAAATTATTATCTGAAGCTGATAAAGTTAGATACGATGCTATTCTGGTTGATGATTACTCTGAAACTGAATATCAAAATAAAATGTCTTAATTTGTACTACGCAAATTGATTATTAAAAAGCCCTCTGATGATGAATCAGGGGGCTTTTTTTTTGAAGTTAAATTTTCATTTTACGAACAGTATGAGTTTGTTTTTTTCTAAATTGAATCAGTTTTTCAGCTAACTTTAGATCGTGTATTGCAAGAATTTGTACTGCTAATAATGCAGCATTCGCTGAGTTGCCAATAGAGACTGTTGCAACAGGTACACCTTTGGGCATTTGCACGATTGAAAGTAAACTATCCAGACCATCAAGAGATTTCGATTTAACAGGTACACCAATCACGGGCAGTGTTGTAAAAGAAGCTGTCATTCCAGGTAAGTGCGCGGCTCCGCCTGCGCCAGCAATGATAACTTTAAGTCCTTGATCGCTAGCTGTGGTTGCAAAATCACGCATATCATCTGGTGTGCGATGTGCTGAAATAACTTTTTTAATAAAAGGCACAGCAAAAGATTTGAGAGTTTCGCAAGCCTCTTTCATGGTTTCCCAATCAGATTGGCTTCCCATGATAACGGCAACTGTTGGTTTTTGTTTTTTCATAGTGAGTAAATCTCCTTGAGTTTTTGCGCATGTGAAAAAAGTTCTGCTTTGTTTGATCCCACAAAAGTGATGTGTCCCATTTTACGTCCGGGCTTAGAAAATTCTTTGCCATATAAATGTAAAAAAGCATTATGAGAATTTAAAAATTGATTTAAGGGCTTAAGTTCAGCAATTCCATTTTGTGTGCCAAGCAAGTTTAGCATAACTGTTGCTGGATAGATTATATCGGTTGAACCAAGAGGTAAATCTAATACAGATAAAATATGATTTTTAAACTGAGATGTTTTGCATGCGTTTATTGTGTAGTGCGCACTATTATGAGGCCTTGGTGCTGATTCATTAAAATAAATTTGATCGTTTTGATCGAGAAAATATTCAAATGCAAATAAACCGCGTGTGGGCAGTTGAGCAAGAGCTAAATTTGTAAGTTTGTTTATTTCGTTTTCTGTTTCTGGAGTGATATCAGCCGGAGCTGATACAAAGTGACAGATATGGTTATCTTGGTGTGTTTCAACAATGGGGTAGATTTTTTGTTCAAATGAGTTTTTAACACCAACAACAGCAAGTTCTTTTTTGTAGTGAATAAATCTTTCAACTAAAAGATCAGGTTTGTTCGTTGAATTAAAATTCATTTTATCAAGAGCTTCGTCGATTTGGTTTTCGCTATTGATCTTAAAATTACCAAAGCCATCATAACCACCTTTAGATTTTTTTAAAATCAAAGGGTATGAGTGTGTTTGCGCGAATTTAATAATATCAGCTTTAGATTTAATTTCTGTATAGGGTCCAATCGGTAAGCCCATTTGTGAAAAATATTTTTTTTCTGAAATTTTATCGCCAATAAAATTAAAAGTATGAGAATTAGGAAATAACTTGTTCGGAAATTTTTCATCGATAGCTTTAAGAATAGATGAATCAATAAATTCATTTTCAAGTGTTAGATAATCACAATTTTTAGCAAAGTAGAGTATTTGATCTAAATTTTTTAAATTTCCGTGTGTAATGTTTGAATTCACAAGTGAAGCTGGTGATTTTATTTTTTCAGAGTCACAATATATAGATGTTTTAATTCCAAGTTCAGCAGCAGCAAGCGATGACATTCTTGAAAGTTGTCCGCTTCCTAATATTCCTATCACGGTGTTGGCGTTGATATGATTCATTAATTTGAAGACTAACTAAAATGCTGAACCATGACAAATTATTTTTATTTGCCACAGCTTATAAATAAAATTATATTTCAATCACAACAATTAACCACCGTTGAGGTTCTATGTGCGGCGTAATGGGAGTTTATGGTACTCCTTTTTCATCTCAAGAAATCTTTCAAGGTTTGCAGCTTCTGCAACACCGAGGACAAGATGCCGCCGGAATTCTGAGTTATAATTTTCAATCACAAAATTTTAGTCTATATAAAGATGTTGGCCTTGTGGCTAAAGTATTTAATCTAGATAATATATCAGGCTTAACGGGCGAGTTGAGTATAGGTCACACACGTTATGCAACGGTTGGGCCCAAATACTCAACTGATGCCAAACGAGATATCCAACCGATGATGATGAATTATCCGTTTGGAGTTGGAATGGCTCATAATGGAAATCTGGTCAACTATTATGAGCTGAAATCAGAATTAAAGACCACATACAATAGACATCTCTTTACGCAAAATGATCTCGAAGCTTTACTTAATATTCTCTCGCAAAATTTACTCAATATATCGCAACAAAAAAAAGAAAATTCTAATCAACCGCAATCATCACTAAAGCTTAAATTTGAAGAATTTCAAGAAGCTGTGCAAAATTTATTTACTCAAGTTCAGGGTGGATTTTCTGTGGTTGGAGTTTTGGCAGATCATGGACTATTTGCATTTAGGGATCCTCATGGAATTCGTCCGCTGCTTATTGGTCGTCGTAAACTTACGGAACAAGAAAAAAATCTGCATCCACAGCATTTTGAATACTCATACTGTTTAGCTTCAGAAACAAATGTATTTCAGTTTTTAGATTATGAAATTATCGGTGATTTAGCGCCTGGTGAAATTGTTTTGATATCTCCGGATGGCGAAATTCATTCATCAACACAGTATTCAATTAAAAATATAATTCCACAAAAATCTTGTATGTTTGAGTGGATCTATTTTTCGAATCCAGAAAGCACTCTTGAAAAAGTTAATGTTTATCAATCTAGACTTAATTTTGGCCGTAAATTATCTTCGCAAATTCAAAAAGCGATCACTGAAAAACGCATAAGTCCTGATATGGTTGTGCCTATACCTGATACCTCACGAGTAGCTGCGATTAGTTTAAGTGAAAATGCTCATATACCGTACCGCGAAGTTTTAATTAAAAATAGATACGTCCAACGAAGTTTTATTTTAAATAATCAAGAGAATCGAAAAAAAGCAGTTGAGCTCAAATTGACTGCTATATCATCTGAAATCAAGGGTAAAAACGTTCTTTTAGTTGACGATAGCATAGTTCGTGGGACGACATCGCAAAAAATTATTCAACTTGTGAAAGATGCCGGTGCTCGTCAGGTTTATTTGGCTTCGACTTGTCCTCCGATTAGATATCCGTGTTTTTATGGTATTGATTTTCCGGATCCTACAGAATTAATTGCTTATCAAAAAACAACTGATGAAATAGCCAAAGTTTTAGGTGCTGATGCGTTGTTTTATTTAAGTGAATCTGAGTTAGAGCAAAGCTTAGAAACTCAAAATATTTGTAAAGCCTGTCTTAATGGGGATTATCCCGTTAAATGCAATACTGATAAATTCAAAGAAATGCGTCACTTTCACCGAGATGAAAAGGAATAGTGTATGTCTGTAAACACTTTAGAAAAAACAAATCTTATTTATCAGGGGTCTGTTAAAAGTGTTTATAAAGATATAAGTGATGATCAAAGTTTGATATTTTCATTTTCTGATCGGTACTCGATTTTTGATTGGGGTGAAATGCCGGATCTAATTCCATCAAAAGGTGAGTGTTTAAGTTTGATGGGGTTTGCGTTTTTTGAATATTTATCAGATCAAAAAAAATGGATACAACTTGAAAGTGATTTAAAAAACTCACATTTCTCAAAAGAATTTTTAGATTATATCTTTAAGTCTAGTGAGTATGTTAAGCTATGCGAATTTGGTTTAAAACATCACTGCTTAGAGTTAATTGATCAAAATTTACAACAAATATATCTGCCAAATCTGACAAACAAAATACGTGTACAGAGAATTCAAGTTATTAAACCTCAAAAAATAGCGAATGATTGGGATTATACTCAGTATCGTCAATCAAAACCAGTGATGGCTTTGGTGCCTTTAGAAGTGATGTATCGTTTTGGTTTGCCGAGTGGTAACTCTTTAAGTCAGCGATTTAAATCAAATGTAAAATATTTGAATCAATATGGTTTTGATGAGTTACCTCAAGAAAACGTTATTTTAGAAAGACCACTTATTGATTTTTCGACAAAACTTGAGCCAGGAGATCGTTACTTAACGATAGAGCAAGCTCAGATCTTAGCAGGGTTAACTGAGGAAGAAATGCAAAGTTTGCAGAATATAACTTTACTTGTAGGTTTAAGTTTATGGAACTTGCATCGTAAAGCTGGTCTTGAATTATGGGATGGAAAATTAGAGTTTGCTTTTATTTTATCTGATATTCAAAAATCTTCCAAAACTATCAATTCAAAATCACGAGAGTTTATGCTTGTTGATTCTATTGGGCTTGATGAAATGCGTATTTTAGGACATGGTCAAAAAATTTCAAAAGATTTTCTCAGAGATTTTTATCGTAATAGCAAATGGTATGAAAATTTATACAAATCAAAAACAGAATCTAGCGATTTTAAAAAGCAGTGTTTAAATGTTTATAAGTCTGAGCCTGATATGTTACCTCAGCAAGTCTTAAATCGTGTTACTGATCTTTATCGATGTTATACAAACACCATAATTGACGTTATGAATTTTCCGCAACCATTTGATAAATCACTGAATTTAGAATTTTATCGAGGTCTATATTTATGAAATTATTGATCATCGGGTCCGGTGGACGAGAACACGCACTTGCAGAACATTTAAGTTTATCACCAGATGTTGATGTTGTTTACGTCGCTCCGGGTAATCCAGGAATGATGGCTTCAGTTGGAAAAACACAACTTGTGTCGATAGATGCTACGCAAGTTGATCAATTGTGTGAATTTGCATTAGCGAATAAAATTGATTTAACAGTTGTGGGTCCAGAAATAACTCTATCTCTGGGGGTCGTGGATTTGTTTGAACGTAAAGGCTTAAAAGTTTTCGGACCACATCAACAAGCAGCAAAACTTGAAAGCTCAAAAGCGTTTGCTAAAGAAATCATGATTAAAGCTAAAATCCCCACGGCAGAATATTTTTACTTGAATTCATTCAATCAAGCTGTTGAATTTATTGAAAAAACAAATTGGTCTAAGATGGTTGTTAAATGTGATGGTCTTGCTTCTGGTAAGGGTGTTGTTGTTTGTGAAAGTAAGCAACAAGCTTTTTCTGCGGTTCAAGATTTTATGGTCAATAATGTTTTGGGATTTAATGTCGAGTCTTTAATTATAGAAGAACTTTTAATTGGAACAGAACTTTCAGTTTTTTTTCTATGTCACGATGAATACAGCATTTTTATACAATCTGCTTGTGATCATAAAAGATTACTTGATGATGATTTAGGACCCAATACTGGTGGTATGGGGGCTTACGCTCCGTCGCCAAACTTAACTGATGATCAAATTCAAGATCTTAAAAAACAAGTGGTTGATCCTTTGTTATTTGAAATGATCAAGCAAGGAACTGCTTTTAAAGGTATTCTTTTTTTAGGGCTTATGCAGACAAAGTCTGGGTTTAAGGTTTTAGAATTTAATACACGATTTGGTGATCCAGAAACGCAAACGATTTTGCCTCTTTTAGATGAGAACTTACTTACATTTTTTAAAGCATCTGCTGAAAATAACTTACATTTTTTTAAAAACCTGAATAGAGCCGCGCTTAAATCAAAAAATTTAAAGTCAATTCATGTGGTGATGTCTGCAGAAGGATATGCTTTATCAAATCAAAAGTTAGTACAAGGTGAGGTTATACAAATAGTTCATCCGATTAAATCATCTCTTTATTTTGCAGGTGTTAAAAAAACACACGATCAACTGCAAACTTTTGGCGGGCGAATTTTGGGGTTAACGGCAGTCGCTGAAAACTTTAAATCGGCAAGATCACAAGTTTATGATGATCTTAAAAATGTTCAGTTTAAAAATGCTCACTACAGGCGTGATATCGGAAAGTCCTTATGAAAAAAGTTATTATCCTAGCCTCTGGTCAGGGTTCGAATGCTGAGAGTATTATTCAATATGCGAAACACCATCATTCATACGTTGTCTTAGGTGTTATGAGTGATCAGCCTGATGCAGGAGTTCTTAACTTGGCCGCAAGACAAGGAGTACGCGCTTGTTGTTTGCCAAAACATAAAAAAGAAACATCAACAGTTTATCATAGTCGGCTGCTCAATTTAGTAAATAAATTTAATCCTGACTATGTTGTTTTGGCAGGTTACATGCGAATCTTGCCAGAGCCTTTTTTAAAACATTTTTTTGATCAAGATATTCAACAAATTAAAGTTATTAATATTCATCCTTCGTTATTACCTTTATACCCAGGATTGAAAGCTTATGAGAAATCATTTGAGTCTGGTGATTCTGAGTATGGTTTTACAATACATTATGTTGATGCGGGTATGGACACTGGTAAAATCATTTTTCAGCATAAAATCGTTCGGCCAGCAGAGATCTCGTTTCAGGCTTATAGGCAAATGGGTATAAAGGCTGAAAACTATTTTTATCCTAGAGTTCTCGCACATTTATTTGAGAGTAGTGGCCTCAATCTATCTGATTTTAATTCAAATTTATCTGTGAACTTACGAGAGGTTTAAATCCATGAGTCAAACTGTTTACAAAAGAGTTGAAATTTATCCAGACAAAAACTTTTTACTTGATCATGCAAGTCGGTTGCAAAAAGATGTGATCGCTGCAATTAACTCTGATTTGACAAATCAGTCAATAACTCATGGGTATTCTATCCCTCTTTATTTAATTCAAATTGATAGTGTGAACGCAAATAAAATTGATTTTCAGCCACTTGCAAATCAGTTGCTGAGTGATTTCATTATCGAACAAGCTATAACGACTGGGACATCCGAAAAAGAAATAAATACTATATATGAGCAAATGGGACTGGTAAACCCAATCGGTGTACAAATGTTGTTTAAACCTGGAGTAACTGATAACACGGCCGCTGTTGTTAAAGAAGCTTTTGACTTACAGTCAGAATTGATCGGATGTAACATAACAGTTAATTCTGGCCGAATGTATATCTTTAATCAAATTGACTCACAAAAAATGGATTCACAGCTTTTAAAAGAGTTATTTTTGAGTAAGTTCGCAAATAATTTATTACACGATTTAACTTTTTTAAATGCAGTGGATTTAAAATCAATTAGTCGTTTTACTAACTATGAAAAAAGACAATCTGAATTAAACCAAATGCATTCAAATCAGAGTCTTGATATAAATGCCGTGGTCAGAACTATTGATTTTATAAACTTAGATTTAGTTGAACTTAAAAAATTAAATCAAGCTAACTGTTGGGCTTTTTCAGGTACAGAACTTAACTTTTTAAAACAATACTTTATAGATCAACATAAAAATCCAACTGATGTTGAAATAGAAATTATTGCTCAAACGTGGAGTGAACACTGCAAGCACAAAATTTTTGCAAGTGAAATTACTTATTCTGAACAAAATAAAGATTCTGTGTTTCCACTTATTGGTGATTTGAAAATTAACTCAATTTTTAAAACGTTTATTCAAGGCGCAACTTTAGAAATTATTAAGCGACGAAATATTGATTGGCTTGTTTCAATTTTTCACGACAATGCGGGTATTGTCAGATTTGATCCACATGTTGATGTCTGTATTAAAGTTGAAACACATAATTCACCATCCGCTCTTGATCCCTATGGCGGAGCCTTAACAGGTATTTTAGGAGTTAATCGTGACATTTTAGGTTGCGGTCAAGGAGCTCTGCCGATAGCGAATACTAATGTTTTTTGTTTGGCAGAAGATTCTTATTTTAAAAATAATCATCTTAAAATTCCACAAGGTTTAAAAAATCCAGATCGTATTGCAAGTGGGGTTCATCTTGGTGTTCAAGATGGTGGAAACAAATCAGGTATTCCAACGGTGAATGGAGCTTTTTATTATGCTCCTGAATTCGTGGGTAAGCCGCTTGTTTTTTGTGGAACTATAGGTGTTATGCCAGCTGTTGAAAATAATTTACCAACATCTGAAAAAAGACACAAATCTGGTGATTATATAGTTATGTCTGGTGGTGCCATTGGTAAAGATGGAATCCATGGTGCCACGTTTAGTTCGCTCGAACTTAATCAAAGTATACCTAATTCTGTTGTTCAAATTGGTGATCCTTTAACTCAGAAACGATTAATGGATTTTTTAATACAAGCTCGTCAAAAAAACTTATTCACAAGTGTGACTGATAATGGGGCGGGTGGTTTAAGTTCATCAATCGGTGAAATGGCTCAGCATACACATGGTGCAATTGTTCATTTAGACAAAGCACCAACTAAGTATTTCGGTCTGTTACCTTTTGAATTAATGGTCAGTGAAAGCCAAGAGCGAATGACGTTTGCAGTTGCTCCTGAAAAAATAGATGAATTTTTAAAATTATCAAAAGATTATAATGTTGTATCGACAGTGATAGGTGAGTTTACAGCCAGCGGTCAACTCGTTGCGACTTATGAAAAAAATATTGTGGCTCAAATTGACTTAAACTTTTTACATAAAGGTTTACCGCAAATGAAACTTAAGGCTACGTTTGATGGTTATAAAAGTAAATCAATACACTCATCAAGCGTTGCGCAACATAATACTTTAAAGTCAAAAAAAGAAGATGATTTAAAAATACAATTATTGAATACGTTGGCATCTTCAAATGTTCGTTCTCATGAGCATTTAGTTAGGCGCTATGACCATGAGGTTAAAGCTAGTACAATTGTTAAACCTTTCACTGGTTTTAAAGATCAAGGTTATCATAGCCCGAATGATGCCGGTGTTATTTGGCTGAATCGATACGGCGGAGAAAAAGAATCAAGTCTAGCAATTGGATCTGGATTAGCTCCGCATTTATCTGAACAAGATACTTATTTGATGGCAGTTGCAGCTGCTGATGAAGCATTTCGCAATTGCCTGGTTGTTGGTTGTGATCCAGAAAAAGTTGCTTTAGTTGATAATTTTTGCTGGCCTGATCCTATTCAGTCTGAAAACAACTTAGATGGTGAATATAAACTTGCGCAACTCGTTCGTGCAGCACGTGGGCTTTACGATTTGAGTGTTGAATACGGAGCACCATTTGTAAGTGGTAAAGATTCGATGAAAAATGATTACCATGGGCCAGATGGTAAAGTTTCAATATTACCGACAGTTTTAGTTACAGCAATGGGACATGTTTCTAAAATGAGTCATGTGACAACTTCAATTATAAAATCTAAAAATGCTTATGTTTATTTAATTGGTGCTAGTGAGTATTTAAAAACATATAGTTTCTCTAAGCAATTTGAGTTGTATCTAAAATTTCACAAGGCCATTCAAAAAGGATTTATTGAAAGTGCTCATGATGTTTCAGATGGTGGATTAATCTGCGCACTATCTGAAAAAATATTATCTTCAAAATATGGCTTAAAAATAAGTCTCGATGACCAATTACAAAAAGAATTGTTCAAAGAAAAGTTAGGACAAATAGTCGTGAGTGTTTGTTCAGATCATAAAACTGCATTTGAAAAATTATTCGACAGAGAAGAAATTCAATTATTAGGAACAACAACCGAAGAGCGAGAACTCAAAATAGAAAAAAATCATAACGCCATTTTACAAGTTTCAGCAATTGATCTTAAAAACGCTTATTGTTGTCAAACTCACCCAAACCAACATTTGACTGAGGTTAGTCTATGAAAAAAATGAAAGCACTTATTTTGACTGGTGATGGAATTAACTGCGAAAATGAAACAGCCCAAGCTTTTACTGAGCAAGGGTTTGAATCAAATGTGTTTCACATTTCACAATTACTCAATAACCCTTCGATATTAAGTGAATTTCATGTTTTGGCTTTCCCCGGAGGCTTTTCATTTGGTGATGAGATTAATTCTGGTCAGATTATGGCTGTTAAGATTGAACACAAACTTAAAAATGCCATTGAAAATTTTAGAAAAGATCAAAAATTGATTATTGGGATATGTAATGGTTTTCAAATACTTGTTAAGTTGGGATTACTGCCAGATCCTGAGCGTATTCGAACTTTGACTTTAACCCATAATAGACAACATCACTTTATTAATAACTGGGCACATGTGACAGCAGAGCCTAGTGTTTGTCATTGGATGCGTGGTTTAGAAAACTGTGAATTTCAATTGCCAATTCGGCATGGTGAGGGGCGTATCGTTTTTGCGGGCCCGCCAGAAGAACAAAGTAAACATTACCAGCATTTAGTTCAGAACAAACAAATTGTTTTAAGATACAAAACAGATGTGAATGGGTCTTTCGAAAGAATTGCTGGTTTAACTGATCCATCGGGATGTGTTTTAGGTTTAATGCCACATCCTGAAGCTGCAACAACAGAGTTACTATTGCCAGACGAAACTATTAAAATAAATAAAATTTATACTGGTGCAGTATTTTTTCAAAATGCGATGAGATACTGCCAGGAAAAATTCTAATAAATCATTTAGAGAATTCAAAATTAAATCAAAGGATCACGACATGAAACAAGAAAATCGAAAAATTAAAAAAGCACTTATCAGTGTTTCAGATAAAACAGGTTTAGAAAAATTAGTTCGATTTTTGCACGAATTCAAAGTTGAAATAATTTCGACCGGTGGAACTCAAAAATTTATAGAATCACTTAATATACCTGTTACAGCCGTCGAATCTGTCACAAAAAACCCCGAAGCTTTTGGCGGTCGTATGAAATCAATTAGTTTTCAAATCGGTTCAGGCTTATTGTATAGACGCTATCACGAGACTGATCTTAAAGAAGCTTCTGCTATGAATATTCCTGAAATAGATCTGGTTGTCTGTAATTTATATCCATTCGAAAAATATGTTGGTATTAACGCAAACGAAGACACACTTATTGAAAATATTGATATTGGTGGACCTTTAATGTTAAGAGCTGCTGCAAAAAACTATGAATCTGTTGCTGTCTTAAGTTCACCTACAGATTATGAAACATTTATTGAGAAATATAATATTCATCAAAATACAAACTTTCTAGATCGTAGAACTTGGGCCATTCAGACATTTCAAAGAATTGCTTCATATGATATTGCAATCGCTGATGAATTAAATCATCGTTTTGGCGATGATCAGAAAAACTTTTTAGATTTTAATAAACAGCATACTTTAAGATATGGTGAAAATCCCCATCAAAAAGCGACACTAGCCTATGTTTCAAATACAAATTCGCAAACCAAATTAACTGATGCCAAGTTCTTACAAGGTAAAGAATTATCATATAATAATTGGCTCGACATGGATGCAGCTTGGCGTTGTATGAGTGATGTGTATCATTCGCAATCGCAATCTTTAAAAAATAAAGTGACTGTCGTTGTGAAACACTCAAACTCTTGTGGTCTAGTTGCAGATCAAGACTCTTTTAGTTCTCTTGAAAAAGCCTGGATGGGAGATTCTATTTCAAGTTTTGGTGGTATTATTGCTTGCTCATACAAAATTGAACTCGAACATGCTGAGTTTTTAACACAAAGATTTATTGAAGTTTTGATTGCGCCTGAATTCAGTGCAGAGGCTTTAACTATTTTTGAGAAAAAGAAAAATGTTAGAATTATGCAATCGCCGATTCGTGATTTTACGCAAAATGAGACGATGTTAAGAAGCATATCGGGTGGGTTGTTAATTCAAAACGAAGATGAACTTTCTCTAGCTCAGGAAAAAGAAGAACTCGTCACCAAAAGAACTTTTGACTTGATTTCTTCAGAGCTTAAAAGATTTGGCGTTTTAGCATGTAAATTTTTAAAAAGTAATGGCATTGCACTCGTTGCTGAAAATAACGGAAGTTATGAGTTACTAGCTGCCGGAATGGGGCAACCGAACCGACTTGATTCTTTAAGATTACTTGCGCATTCTCGTCTGAAGGCTAAATCCATTTCACCAAAACAGATTGTTTTAATATCGGATGCTTTTTTTCCTTTTGCTGATTCAGTTGAAGTTTGCGCTGAACTTGGAATTGAATATATCATTCAACCCGGTGGCAGTATCAAAGATAAAGAAGTTATTGAGTGTTGTGATAAAAATAATATTGCAATGATTTTAACGAGAGTCCGTCATTTTAGACACTAAAGGAATTGATTATGTCTCTAAGTTATAAAGAAAGTGGAGTTGACATAGATAAGGCCGATATTTTTGTTGAAAAAATATCCAGGATGGTAAAATCAACTTACAATCAAAAAGTTGTTTCAGGTGTAGGTGGATTTTGCGCTCTTTATCAAATGGATGAAAATCGGTTTTTAGCTTCGAGTACTGATGGAGTCGGTACAAAACTTAAATTAGCCATTGAACTAAATAAACACGATACGATCGGGATCGATCTCGTTGCTATGTGTGTGAATGATTTGATTTGCAGTGGAGCAAAACCTTTATTTTTCTTAGATTACTTTGCGAGTGCTAAATTAGATTTAGCGACAAGTGAGAATGTCATTCAAGGTATTGTGAATGGTTGCTTGCAATCAGAAATGGTTTTAATTGGTGGTGAAACAGCTGAGATGCCTGGTTTATACCAAATGGGCGATTATGATTTAGCTGGATTTTCAGTTGGCGAAGTCTATAAAAATGAATTAGTTGATGGACGTCAATTAAATGATGGAGACAGTCTGATTGCTATAGCGAGCACGGGGTTTCATTCAAATGGGTACTCATTAGTTCGAAAAATTCTGAATGAAGTTGCACCACAAAAACTCAACGCTCAAGAATTTTTGAAATTGAAACAAGACTGTCTTACTCCGACTCAGATTTATGTAAAACCTATTTTAAGCTTACTTAAAGAATTTAAAAGTGCGATTAAAGGGTTTGCTAATATCACGGGTTCTGGTTATTTGAATATACCACGCATGAATGAAAACTTTGATTATATAATTGAAAATAAAATGACATTACCAAACCATATGCAAATGATTTGTCAGATGAGTGGTTTATCTGATTTAGAGTTATATAAAACGTTTAACATGGGAACAGGTTTTGTCGTTGCAACGAATGAGCCTATTCGAGTCAAAATGTTTTTAAAAAATTTTGGTCTTGAAAGCGATACTATTGGTTTTGTTAAACCAGGAACGGGTGAAGTTCTTATTACAAACGCTCAGGGTAAATACGATAATCTATAAATAGACCATTTTCTTCAGGAGTTTTTGCAAGCTTATAAAGATCTTCTTTTTGTAATGGTTTAATATGTTTGTTGTCCGCTGGTCTATTGAAAACTTTATTTCTCCATTGATAGACTTTATCGATAAGTTCTTCAAATGAGTAAGAGTGTCCATGTAGATTGTAATAGTCGGTAAAACGATTTCGACCTAAATATATAGCATTAGAACCTTCGTATCCTCTTTCAACAGTCATAATATCTGGTGCGTTGAACATATAAATCCAATCACCTGGAATAATGTGATTGTAAGGTATTTTTTTCTCAACTGTTAGAATTTTACCTGGTGTAGATTTTTCTTCTATAGTCATTTTTGGATAAAAATCCCAAGCATGTCCAGGCTCAAGATTAACAATAGGGTCGTTGTCAGACCATAGTTTTTCTTCGATTTTTTTAATTTTTTCTTCATTAGGATTTATTCGATTATAATAATCATAAAGTCCTTGTACCATAACCATTTTGGCAGCCGTATAGCAACCTATCGAGTACAAACGAGGATTCAAAAAAAGATCGGTTAAGCTGTCTCCAAGTTTTTGGGTTTTAAGTGGAGTTCCTTGGTCCCAATATTTAGGATTCCATTCAGACTCGTGTTCTGGAAAATACCAGTCTAAATTTTGTCCCCATGTTGCAATATTTTGTCTAATCCCTATAAACTCTTTTAATGCTGAAAGACTGCATTGATCTTGTGTGAAAAGTGTTTCACGACCTGTTTGCATCATGGCCAGTACAATTTCTTTTTTAGATACGGTTTTAACTGTTTGAGTTTTGTTATTTAATGCAGGGATCGTTACATCTTCGTCTTGGATTGAAAACTCAGGAACCTCTTTAAATGCTATAGTGCTAAGTCTAGAAAATTTAGGTTTTAAATTGAGATTTAATTTTGAGTTCTGACTTGCATGAACTCGAGTATTTTTAATTTGATAGAGATTTCGACTAATATTAAGTTCTTTGAAATAAGCTAAGATTTCTTTTTTTAAAATACGAGACTCTTTTGCAGAGCATTCAAATGTAATTCCACCATTAATGTTATTGAGTGATAAAGCTTTTGATCTTTTCTTAGATGAAGCAATATCGCGCTGAACATCAAACATATTTGGTATAACAGGTTCTGCAACTCGAGGTTCATGACTACAGCCAACTAATTGATAAAAAAACATAAAACACATAAACGGAATTAAGTTAGTTGCTTTAAGTTTTTTATTCAGTTTGTTAGAGTAAACCATCCTAGCTCCTTTTAAAGTAACTAGACCTAGTTTCTGATTAATCGAAGGAATTGTACAATTTTTTTTACTTACTAGACTTAGGGCTACTTGAATGAGATCTGGGTAAATTTACTCTGTCGCATATTCAAATAATCTGCAGCCTCAGCAGAGTCATGTATGACTCGTTGAGAGATGGCTTTGTTTGCTCCGAAGTAACCAAATCCGCGAATTTGTCCGGTATTTAAGATTTCATCGCTTTTGTTTTCTAAATTGTGATTTTTGTTTTCATATAAGCTTGGATTTGGTTCTGTTAAAGCTTGTTTATGATTAGCAGAGATCCATTCACGAGAACTTTGTGCAATATGACAACTTACGCAGTCTAAGTTATCGGTGTTGAAAATACGTGGGTTTTCAAATTTAGTTGCAATACCTAATGCTTCACGAGCTTCTATTTCAGTTAATGTTGGATTGCGAGTTGCTTTAGCTATGAAGAGCTCAAGATTGTCTTTAAGATTGTAGTCTATAGGGGCAATCTCTGAAGAATCGAAAAATTTAAATGGAATAGCTTGGTTAACAAATCTTTGCACCTGTGAGTTTTGCGTTCGCGGGATTTGAATTGGGTCAAACTGGTCAAGAGAGTTAATTTTTAAACCCATAAATACCCACATGTTGTCGGCACCTCGTAAAGCCATAGCTGTTAATTCGACAAGCTTTGCTTTTTTTAATGAACTTTTTATAAGATTAAGAAATGCTTTAGAATTATTCTCATGAGTAAAAATGGGATTGTTATCTAAAGCATCGAATTGACTATACGATGTCGTATTGTTTTTTAATTTTCTTAAATCAACTAAAAACTCAGTATAATTCTCGACCGACAACTCATGATGAGAATGTAAAGCAACATCGAGTGTTGATGGTCCTGTATTATACAAAAAAACAGGCTGCCAAACGAGACGAATTCTGTTTTTTTGGGGTTCTATACGAATAGAGACAACTGTCATTTTTTTTAAGACTTCCTCTTGTGTAAATCGAGGCGTTAAACGAGGAAACTTGTTAATTAAGTTCATTGGTAGATTGTCGTTTAAAGGAAGTATTTCTGATGTTATTTGAGAGCGCGATAGCGGAATTAGGTAGCTGACATCATTGAGTGACCACTGCGCGTAGGTTTTTGTGCTAAAAATTAAGAGAGTTAGGGCTGTTGCAAAAAAAATGTTCATGGCTTTATTAAACTTATAAGATGATGATTTATAAAGATCTTTTTTAAGAAAAAAATAGAATGATCGCTTATTGATAAAAGTTTAAATTTAAAGCAAGTTATTTTCGGATTCGAAAAAAAGATAGAGCTTGAATAGACTCTATCTTTTTTCTTTTTCTTTGCCAGGTTTTGTTTCAGAGTAAACTGTTTCACGAACAACAACGACTTTGATTTGTCCTGGATATTGCATTTCATCTTCAATCGTTTTTGCGATTTTTTCAGCGATTTGTAAGGCACCAAGATCGTCTACTTGTCTTGAGTTAACGAGAACGCGACATTCACGTCCACCATTAAGAACAAATACATCTGTGACCCCAGTAAAACGTTTTGAAATCTCTTGTAAACCCGTCACTTTTTGTGTGTATGTTTCCATTGTTGAACGACGTGCACCTGGACGACCACCAGATATAGCATCAGCTGCGATCACAATGAAATCCATTGGATTTTCAGGCTGAACATCATAGTGATGGGCTCTGACTGCATGAATAACTTCAGGATCTTCACCGCGTTCAGCGATAAAATCAGCACCGATGACAGCATGGCTTCCGTCGAACTGATGATCTAAGGCCTTACCTAAATCATGTAATAAACCTGCTCTTTTAGATTTGCGAATATCATCACGAATTTCTGCAGCCAGTAACGAAGCAAACCAACCCACTTCAGCACAGTGAAAGTATTGATTTTGGGTGTACGAGTAGCGATATCTAAGAGATCCCATAACTTGTTTGATCTCAGGATGCATATTTGGAAAATTTAATTCTTTCGCAATAAGATCGCCATCTTTTTTAATTTGCTTTACAAGTTCATTTTTAAGGTTATCACCCGTCTTACGAATATAGTCGGGTTGTAAAGGTTTGTTTGTTTTTTCGATGTCTCTGAAAAGACGTTCAAAAAGCCTGCGAGTTAATTCGCGACGAACAGGATCGTAACCAATAACTTGAATATTTAAAATACGATCAGGATCAGGCTGATTGTCGATAAGAATATCACAGCCAGTCGTTTCTTCGATAGCTTTGATGTTGTCAGCTCCGTTTTGCATAAACAAAGATCTTATTTTTTCGTCAGGAAAGTAACTTGAAGCTATATTTCTTTCAGTGCTCATTTCTTTAGTGAAACGATCAATGCAAAGACCTAAAATACGTTTAGCTTTTGCTTCGGCGAATTCTTTATTTTCATCTTCAAATGTTTGAATATAGTTTTCATAATCTTGAGTTGCTTCAGTGATCATTTTATGAGTGATCTCTTGGATAACATCAGATTCTTTGAGCTGAGTTTTGTGTGCTAAAGTTTTTTTATAGTCGTCTTTAGTTTGATTAAAAGAATTTAAAAAATCTTGAAATGATTTTTGGTGATCATTGAGTTTTATAGATTGATCACGCAAATCAGACTCAAACTTGATCAAGCCTTGGCGTTGGTTTTTATCGCTTTCTTCGTGAGTTTTTTTGCGTTCAGCTATTTGCTGTTCAAGATCGGCACATTTGCCTTCGATGAGTAAATGCTGTTCTTCAACTTTAGACCAAGACTCGAGTTCGATTTCTTGTTGAATCTCATTACGTTCTTCTTCTTCGAGTTGAAACTGATCTTGAGCTTCTTTTAAAAGTTCTTGAGCGTCGCTTTGAGCATCACGTATAATCATTTTTTTGGTTAATGTCTTTGCAAAAAAAGTAAGAGCACTTCCGATGGCTAGACCAATAAATAAATTAAGGAGTATATTTTCTATCATAATCTGTATTTAACTTTCTCAGTTTCAGGATATTTGAGTTTGTTCGGATTTTCATCTAAAAACTTTATTTTTTGAACGATCAGTATTGTGAGCATTCCGATGGCAATGGCAACATAACCGACAAGAGGATAATTATGTAAAAAACCAGTGGTATCATCTTTAACGATGATGCGTCCGGCCACGTAGGCTCCGAGTGCCATCGACAAAGACTGAATGCAACTCAGTAAACTCATAAAAGCGCCACGGTTTTCGGGAACTACAGCTGATGATATGAGAGCTTGCGCTGGAATCATGCGAGATCCAGCAGAAACAAAAAACAATCCAGAGACGACGAGAACAGCGTAGAGAGGTGATTTTTGTAAGTGAGTTACAAAAAGAATTGGTATCGTCGAAAATAGGACTGAGCCAATGAAAATTTTGGTTTTACCAAAACGGTCAGCGAGTTTTCCAACAAAAGGTGCTGTGAAAATTGAACAAAAACCACCAACAAGGTAAATCCAAGTTAAATCAGATTCTGATATGCCAGCGTTGGCTACAAATGTTGGCGAAATAAATGGTATAATACAAAAGTGAGAAAACATCACATAAAACATAAACACAAGGGCAGTGAGTTGTGTTTTAGATTTAAAGATACTCAGCACGGGTTCCCAGAAATGTCGTTTAGAAGTGTTTTCGCTTAGATGTTGATTAACAGCTGGTATGTACTTAAGTGCCGCGATGAAAACGATCAAGCATACACACGCTAAAAATAAAAAAGGTGAGTGATAGTTATAGTGATGAGCTAAATAAAGTGAAAAGGGCACACCAATGATTGATGCCACTGAAAATGCGGTGGCTAAATACCCCATAGCTGTACCACGACGTTGATACTCAATAAGATCGCTCACAATCGATAAAACAACTGAGTTCATTACGCCGCCAAAAAAACCAGTTAAAGCTCGGGCGATAAGCATGGTTTCAAAAGTGTTAGCAAGTCCGCATAGAGCAGTTGCGATAGTGAAACCCATAAATAACATCAGTAAGCTTTTTTTACGATCGAATTTATCAGTGTAAAATGTAGCAAGAAAGCCAGATAACCCTGCAAAAAAAGTGTAGCTCGAAACAAGTAAGCTGAACTCATGCGGGTTAATATTGAAAATACGCATCAGCTGCGGACCAAGCGGCATGATGATCATAAAATCAACGATGTGGTTAAATTGCACAAAAGCGAGTATGAGTAAAATTTTTCTTTCTAAGTTTGTAAACACTCTAAAAGTTTATAGTGTTTTAGCGAGGCTCTAAATGGAATTCTTTTGAAAACATATCGCGTTATAAGTTATGATTATTTTATGAAAATACTGTCTATACTTAAAAAAATATTTTTCTTTTTATTTTTAGTTTTGCCTTTTTTCTGGATTTTTATTTGGAACTACTCATTTGTGTTTAAAACAAAAGTAGTCGGTGAAGTGCAAGCTGTGCAAAATATTGCAACAGAGGCCATTATTACGAATGGAACGCGTCCGTTGAATCCTCAAATTTTCTCATTTTCAGTTGCGATTAAAGATCTTAAGACTAATGAGATTCATATGGCTTCAAGTGAAGATCGCCAATGGGCAGCCGTTCAAAAAGGCAACTGTGTTGTGGCGGCGTTTTTTCCATATGAGCCATGGAAATTGAGTAAAGCTAACACGAACCATAATGCTCGTCTTATGAAAAACTACATGTCATGCCAGGATGTGCCTGATCAAGACGGATTGTGGGAAAATCTTAAGTTCTTTTTTCTTTGGATTTAATTTACTCTAAAAATTTATTTAAAAATAGAAGTTACAAATGAAGGAGCTCTTGCTTGTAAGTAGTAAGGTGATGTTCTGTTCATTTGATTAAGTCTTTGGTGAACCATATATGTCATTGTGATGATTAAAAAGATAATGAACCAATTTCTCATTTGCATATAGTGTAGCACAGGATCACCTACCGTTTAAATTAACTTTTTTTCGTTGAGATAGAGTTTAAAGTAATCCCAACCACTGATATAGCTTAATAAAACACTGAACCAAAGAAGTCCATATCCGAACTTTAAATTTGAAAAACTGGGGTGTAATTCATTCACAATCATAAAAGGAATGGCGATCATCTGCAAAGCGGCCTTCCATTTGCCAGTGGTTTGTGCAGGTATAATAAGGCCATCAGCCGAAGCTGCGGCTCTGATGCCACCAATAAATGTGTCTCTGGCGACAAAGAGAATAACCATCCAAATATCGACTTTTTGATGAAATAAAAGAACTACAAGGATACTAGAAACGAGTATTTTATCAGCAACTGGATCTAAAAATTTACCAAGATTAGTTACGGCGTTATATTTGCGAGCAAAATAACCATCGTAATAATCAGTGATTGAAGCCAAAATAAACAAGACAACAGCCACCCAATCCAAAGCGTTAACTCTAAAAGTCATCAGATAAGCAACAGGAAAAGTTACTAAAATACGAGCTGTAGTGAGAATTAAAGGAAGTTTGTTCATCTTTAGGTTAAATCTTGTTTCAGAAGATTTGCTCTGTCAAGATAACTTCATGTTCATTTACTCAAGAAACCTCTATGTTTACGAAACAGATTTAATGGGGATCGTTCACCATTCGAATTATCTCCGTTTTTGTGAAGAAGCGCGTATTCAGTGGTGCTTGAAATATGGTGCAATGACTGAGTCTAATATGGGCCTAGTTTCTGATCAGCAAGAGCAATTTCAACATCAAAGTGTATTTGCTTTAACAGTTGTTGAGACCAGAGTTCAGCACAAGAAAGCGATCAAATACCCGAATCATTTTAAAATAAAAATGCAGGCAAAAGTTGACGGAATTAAAATAGTTTTTAATTATGAAATACTGAACAATTTTGAAGAGATATGTGCGTTAGTTGAAACTGTTCATTGTAGTGTTAACGAAAAGCTTAAACCTATTAGATTATCGCAGCAGCTTTTAAAGGCCACTGAGATGTCGAACAGAGGCTGATTATTTTAATTTGCATTGATTAAGTAATTTATTAAATAAAAAAGGATAAACAAAATGGATCGTAACTTAGCATTAGAATTTGTGAGAATTACTGAGGCCGCAGCTTTGGCTTCAGCGAAATGGATGGGGCGTGGAGAAGAAAAAGCAGCCGATCAAGCCGCTGTTGATGCCATGAGAAAAGCGTTTGATTCAGTTCGTATTGATGGAACTGTCGTTATTGGTGAAGGCGAGCGCGACGAAGCACCAATGCTTTACATTGGTGAAAAAGTCGGACTTAAAAAAGACGATTCACCAGCTATTGATATTGCTCTAGATCCTTTGGAAGGAACAACAATCTGTGCTAAAGGTGGCGTTGGTGCTATTTCTGTAATTGCAGTTGCTGAGCATGGTGGATTTTTACATGCACCTGATACTTACATGGATAAAATCGCAGCTGGTCCACAGGCAAAAGGTCTGATCGATATAGATTTGTCGGCGACAGAAAACATTCATCGCGTATCAGAAGCTTTAAGAAAACCAGTCGGCGATGTCACTGTTGTGATATTAGATCGTCCTCGTCATGAATCATTAATAGCTGAAGTTCGTAAAACGGGTGCGCGTATTCAATTGATTGGTGATGGTGATGTTTCAGCGGCAGTGGCGGCAGCATGGCCTGATTCTGGAATCGATTTATTACTTGGTATTGGCGGTGCTCCTGAAGGCGTTATTTCAGCAGCAGCAATGAGATGTTTAGGTGGTGATTTTCAAGGTCGTTTGAAATTTAGAAACGAAGAAGAAAAAGCTCGTGCCCTTAAAATGGGAGTTAAAGATTTAAATAAAAAATACACTTTAGAAGAACTCGCGCATGGGCATGTGATGTTTTGTGCCACTGGGGTAACTGATGGACCATTATTAAAAGGTGTTAAAGTTTATCCAGGGCATAAAGCGAAAACACAATCTGTTGTTATGCGTTCGCAAACGGGCACAATACGTAACATCGAAGCATTTCATAATTTTTCGTTAAAAACAGGATTGAATTAAGAATGGATCTTGTTTGCTTTTCCTGTCAGAAAGTTAATCAGGTCTCTGATAAAATCAGTTACCGTGAAGAATGTCTTCATTGTAAAGCTGATTTACATAGTTGTAAGAATTGTTATTTTTATGATCCAAAGTCTTATAATGAATGTAAAGAGCCATCAGCTGATGTGGTTAAAGAAAAAGAACGAGCTAATTTTTGCGATTTTTATAAACCTTCGCAAAAAGGTGCCTTATTAGATGAAAAAGCTAAACTCAAAGCAGCTGCAGACGCATTATTTAAAAAATAACAAAGTAAAGGTTAATAAAATATGGCAAGCGCAAATACGACAGAAATTTTTAATTGTACAGCAGAAGAATTTTTCAAAATAGTCTCTGATTATGAAAAATATCCTGAGTTTTTACCGGAAGTAAAAGCGGTTAAAGTTTTTAAAACGACTCCGGATTTTAAAGAGATGGAATATCATGTATCTCTTATTAAAACTTTTAAATATAAACTTAAAGTCACTGAGATTGTGCCTTCGAGAGTTGAGTTTGTATTTACTGAAGGTGATGTGTTTAAAACAATGAAAGGTATTTGGAATATTTCATCAGAAGGCGCTGACAAATGTAAAGTTCAATATAATGTTGAAGCCACATTTGGATTGCTTGTTCCAGGGCCTATGGCTAACACATTGGTGAGCGTGAACTTGCCATTGATGATGAATAACTTTAAAAACAGAGTTAAAAAAATCTATGGCAAATGAGAAATCAAAAGCACAAAGTCAAAGTGATGATAAAAAAGATAATCCTTTGACTGATACTTTAAAAAAAATCATTTCATCTGGATCTCCGACAGAGATTTCTAAAGAAATTTTAGGAACTGTTGTCGGTCAAGTTTTAAAAACAAAAGATGATATCACTTTAAAAGCGACAAATGAAATGATTGCTTTAATTCAGAAAATTGACTTTGTAAAAGAGTTTTCTAAATTTGCAGAAAACCATAAATTTAAAGTCTCTGCTGAGATTGAAATTATTAAAAAAGAAGATAAAAAAGTTTAATCATCATGTCAGAAAAGACTCATTCGTTATTAACATTTAAAACTGTTAATCCATGGAATAATACAGATATTTCAACGTATGAGTATGTGAATTATAAAAATATTGAAAGTTGCTTAGTTCAGCTGAATCAAGGCTTTAAAAACTGGAAACTCTTAAACTATCGTGACCGACAAGAAAAAATAAAGCTAATCGCCGACTATTTCAGAGATAACATTGACGAAATAGCAAAATCAATTACGCTTGAAATGGGTAAACCATTTTCACAAGCTTTTGCAGAAGTACAAAAATCAATCGAAGCCATAAATTATCTTTGTCAGTGTTCTTTAGATGATGTGTTGATGCAAAAAATAGATACTCGTTTTAAAAAAGACTATGATCATGTCGTTATTTATAAACCAAAGGGTATTATTTTAAGCATAATGCCTTGGAATTTTCCTTTTTGGCAATCTATACGAATGATAGTGCCAACACTCATTGTTGGTAATTGCGTTTTATTAAAGTCATCAGAGCAAACGCCAACATCTGGCGATTATATTTTAAAAGCGTTTAGGTCTGCAAATTTGTCTGATGTTTTTGGTCATCTAATCTTTAGTCATGATTTGACAGAAAGTATTTTAGCTGATGAACGTGTATGTGGGGTGAGTTTAACAGGATCGACGCAAGCGGGATTTAAAGTTTCAGAAATAGCTGGACGCTATATGAAAAAATCAGTTTTCGAATTAGGCGGAAGTGATGCTTATGTCGTCTTAAGCGATGCTGATCTAAAATTATCGGCCCGATCAATTGCCGTCTCAAGATTACAAAACACTGGTCAAAGCTGTATTGCGTGTAAAAGAGTATTTGTTGATGAGACAATTATTTCTATTTTTCTAAATGAGTTAGTTCAAGAATTTGAAAAATATAAGTTTGGTGATTTGTTTTCTGCTCAGACAAAACTTGGCCCTTTGTCTCATGAAAAATTTGTCAAACAAGATCAACAGTTATTCGATTACATCAGTGCGCATGTCGATGTTTTCTATCTCAAAAAGCCTGAAAATGATTTTACATCCACAGAAAACTATAGTTTAAAAAATTTTTCTCCGGTTCGAATATTAAAAATCAAAAAAGATGCTCCAAAAGAAATTTATGATTTTATAAATCAAACTGAATTTTTCTCTCCTACATTAATTGTCATGTCGTTTGATCATGTTGATCAGTGTTTAGAGCGCGTAAATGCAAGCATCTATGGTTTGGGTGGAGCCGTTTTTACTAAAAATACGGATTATGGTCGGATCATAGCAAGCCAATTTGAATCAGGAATGGTTTGTGTAAATGACTTTATTAAATCAGATTATGAATTACCATTTGGTGGGAATAAAAAATCAGGTCACGGGCGCGAGTTAGGTGTTGCAGGTTTTACTGAATTTTGTGATTCACAGTTGATTTCGGTGAATTTGAAGGATCTTGTATGAAGATCGCTCAAAATTCGCTTTTAAAAAGAAAATGGGGCTCTCTCGAACACAGAGTTTGGGCTAAGTTTAAAGAAGAATCTATAACAGATATCAATTTTTTTGTTCTTGCGGTATCTGGTGGCTTGGATTCGATCGTGTTGTTAGATCTTTTAACGCAATTAAGACCACGGGCACATTTTTTAGTTTTACACTATCATCATGGTGAGAGCGAGCAAGAGACGCAAAAGAAATACCGTGATGATTGTTTGAATTTGGTGAAACGAACGTGTGATCAACTCATTGAAAATGGATTTGATGTTCAATTTAAATTTTCTAAAGCCAAAGACGTTTTGCGATCTGAAAATGATTTTCGTCAAGCCAGGCTGAAGTTTTTTAAGCAAGAACTGAAACAGTATAAAATTAATTTTCCGAACGATAAAATTTATTTTACGACAGGGCATCATCAAGATGATTTACTAGAGACTCGCTTGCTTAAAATGATAAGAGGTTCTGGTGCTGAGTCGCTGAAACAATTTTGTTTTGTTAATAAAACGATTCTAAGGCCATTGCTTTTCGAAAATAAAACAAGAATTTTGCAGCATGCGCAACATAATAATTTAAAATGGATGGATGATCCCTCAAATCAGAGTTCGCAGTATTTGAGAAATTGGATTCGCAATAAATGGCTCAAAAGTCTAGAGACAAAGCGTCCTGGATCTGTTGCAAAGCTTGCCCAATCTTTAGATGTACTTATTGCTGCAGTTGATTTAAATGATGATATTATAGAGATTAATGATGGCTTTAATTTAGAGCATAATGAGTCAAAAAGAGTAAATAAATTTAAGTTACAATGCTATTGGCTAAGCCGGCAAAATTATGTCATTTTAAGTCGTGAAATGCAGATAAAAGCATTAGCAAGGCTTTTATCTAAGCTAAAAGTGCAATTTAGTGCAGGTCAACTTAAAGAAATTCAAAAAAGACTCGACAAAAATCAAAAAGAACTCACATTTATGGTTGCACGTGTAAATTGGGTTATTAACGCACAGCAAATCATGGTACAATTAGAAGTATAGTGGTTAAGTAAATTGATTAAATAAAATAACCACATAGAATTAAAAAGATCTTAAAAAGATTGAAATATAAATTGAATAAGGAAAGTTCATGAAAACAAGTCAGAAAACGCTCGCATTATGGTTTTTTATCCTGATTATGTCTATTTTTGTTTTTCAAGCCTGGGAAATAAAAAAGCAAAAAACAATTGTGGATTTCGATAACAATAAGTTTTTAAAAGCTTTAGAGCTTAAAGAAATTAAAGAAGGTTCAATTGTCATCAATCAAGAACAAAACACTTTACGTGGTGAAATGACAACTGATGCAGAAAAAAGATATAATGGTAAAAATTTTGAAATCGTCGTTAATCCTAAGGTTGCAAGCGAAGATATTCGTAAATACGGTTATACTGAAAACTATGATCGCCAAGGCGAAAATGCTTTAGGTTCATTTTTTATGAACTGGTTGCCGTTGTTGTTAATCGTGGGGATGTTTATTTTTATCATGCGACAAATACAAGCCGGTGGTGGTAAGGCCATGTCTTTTGGTAAATCAAGAGCAAGATTGGTTGAGAATAAAAACCGCGTGACGTTCAAAGACGTGGCTGGCGTTGATGAAGCAAAATATGATTTACAAGAAATCGTTCACTTTTTAAAAGATCCAAAAAAATTCACAAAACTGGGTGGTCGTATTCCAAAAGGTGTTCTTTTAGTTGGACCTCCGGGGACAGGTAAAACCTTACTTGCGCGAGCAGTTGCTGGTGAAGCAGGGGTTCCGTTTTTCACTATTTCTGGCTCTGATTTCGTTGAAATGTTTGTCGGAGTTGGTGCAAGTCGTGTTCGTGATCTATTTGAGCAAGGTAAGAAAAATGCTCCTTGTTTAATTTTCATAGACGAGATCGATGCTGTCGGACGTCACCGTGGTGCTGGTATGGGCGGTGGACACGATGAGCGTGAACAAACACTGAATCAATTACTTGTTGAGATGGATGGTTTTGAATCAACAGAGGGTGTTATTTTAATTGCAGCTACGAATAGACCAGATGTTCTAGATCCAGCATTGCTACGTCCGGGTCGTTTTGATCGAAGAGTTGTTGTTGGTAAACCAGATTTAAAAGGTCGCGAACAAATTCTATCTGTTCATATGAAAAAAACGCCACTTGGTCCTGATGTTGATGCAACTAAAATTGCACGTGGTACACCAGGTTTTTCTGGTGCTGATTTAGAGAATTTAGTGAATGAAGCTGCGCTTGTTGCTGCTCGTTCTGATAAGAAATATCTAGAAATGGAAGATTTCGAAAAAGCCAAAGATAAAGTCATTATGGGAGCAGAGAGAAAATCGATGGTGATCAGTGAAGAAGATCGTCGAAACACAGCATACCACGAAGCCGGTCATACGCTTGTTGGTAAGCTATTGCCAGGTCTTGATCCTATTCATAAAGTGACGATTATTCCTCGTGGTATGGCTTTGGGCCTTACGCAAACATTACCAGAGAAAGACTCTTTGAGTTTTTCGAAAATACAGGCTGAAAACTGGATTGCTTTTGCTTTTGGTGGCCGTGCAGCTGAAGAACTTATATTTAAAGATTACACGACAGGTGCTGCCAATGATATCGAGCGTGCAACGGGTATGGCTCGTAAAATGGTTTGTGAGTGGGGTATGTCACCGCTTGGACCTTTAGCATTTGAGAAAAACGATGGTCCTGTGTTTTTAGGTATGGGACAGGGATCTAAGCAAAAAGATTATTCTGAATCAAAAGCACAAGAAATTGATGCAGAGATTTCGAGTATCATCAATACAGGCTATGCTCGTGCAATGCAGATTTTAACTGACAATCGTGAATCTTTAGAAAAAATCACTCAAGCTTTACTTGAATTTGAAACAATTGATGGTAACGAAGTTGACATCCTCGTTAAGGGTGCCGCGGTATCAGAAATTCATAAAGTACGCGCTAATAAAAAAGACGGTGGCGGTGGTTTTGGAAACCAGGCACCAGTTGTCAATCAAGAAAATGAAACAACAACTGTTGATGGTAAAAAACCTGTTCCGGTGACATGAGTTATTTATCAACGTTTTGGGATAATTTAGTATTCATTGGATCTCATTTAAGGTTCTTAGATGTTTTTGATATTTTGCTTGTTTGGTTGGTTATTTATCGTGTCTTGATGATTATCAGGCGAACAGGCACAGTTCAGATTTTATCTGGTCTGGGTATCTTAGCTATAACTTATATTTTATCAATTTGGTTTGAGCTTTTCACGATGAATTGGTTACTTGAAAAGTTCTTCTCTAATTTATTTGTTATTATCGTAGTTCTATTTCAAGCCGAAATTAGAAGAGCTCTCGCTCACATAGGCAGTCATCCATTATTTTCTGATGTTTCTGTGGCTATGGAAACACATGTTGTTGAAGAAATAGCAAAAGGTATTATTTCAGTTGCGCAAAAAGGTTTTGGAGCTCTAGTCGTTATCGAAAAAGATATATTGGTGGATTATTATATCGAAATCGGAACTGAAATGGACTCAAAAGTATCTGCTGAAATTGTTCAGTCTATTTTTCATCCGCAGGCTCCTATGCATGACGGGGCTATATTAATTCGAAGTGGTAAAATAGCTTATGCTGGTTGCTTTTTGCCGCTAAGTAAAAACCCGGCTTTAGATAAAAATTTAGGAACTCGTCATCGTGCTGCTATTGGATTAACTGAAGAAACTGATGCTCTTGTGCTTGTGGTTTCTGAAGAAACCAAATCGATTAGTATTGTGTCTTCTGGGCACATGTATCCAAACGCAGAGCTTTACGATGTTCGTAAAGCTTTATACGAAGCTTTTGGTTTAAAGTATAAACTTATGCACCCTGAGGGATCGTCAACGTGAAACACCAAATCGATAAAATGACGACAGTTAAATCGATGTTTCTAGATAATTTGAGTTATAAAGTTGTATCTTTATTTGTAGCTTTAATTTTATGGATATCGATCTTAGGTCGACGTGATTTTGTAACAACTAAAGAGATGGATGTTAACATTATTGTTGGATCAAATTATGTTGTATCTGCGCAATCACATGACCGTATTAGAGTTAAAATTTCTGGATCTCAGCCGATTCTAAAAAAATATAAAGATGCACTTAAAAGCATCGTTTTTGATCTCTCAGATAGTCAAGAGGGGTTAGTTGAAATAGACATACCAAACACTCGAATCGACGTTCCAGATGGAATCAAAGTTTTAAGTGTTCGTCCTAATGTTTTAAGAGTGGAAATATCTAAAATTAAGAATTAACAATTCACTTTGGGGTTATTTTTTTGTAGGATAATCCCCATGTCAGAAAAAAAGCATACAAAATTATTTGGTACAGATGGTATTCGTGGCACAGCTAACCAGTTTCCGATGGTTCCTGATGTTGTCGTTAAAATTGGTCAAGCTATTGGTTATCTCATTCGAACGCAACGTTTGTCTTCTTCATCAAAAAACATGAAAGTCGTGATCGGTAAAGACACTCGTTTATCTGGTTATATGATCGAGCAAGCTTTAGCGAGTGGACTTAATTCAATGGGTGTTTTTGTTCAGCTTGTTGGGCCATTGCCGACACCAGGTATTGGTTATTTAACACGTACAATGAGAGCTGTTGCTGGAATTGTTATTTCGGCTTCGCATAATGCCTTTCAGGATAACGGGATTAAAATATTTGGTCCAGATGGTTTTAAATTAGATGATACTTTAGAAAAAGAAATCGAGAGACTTGTCGCTGAAGATAACTTGTTGAGTTTATTGCCGCCATCAAAAGAAGTTGGTCGTACAAAACGTATTGAAGATGCTCAAGGACGTTATATTGTGCATGCGAAGAGTACTTTTCCTTTAGAGCATACTTTAGAGGGTTTAAGAATAGTTTTAGATACAGCTCATGGTGCTTCTTATAAAGTTTCACCTGCGATATTTGAAGAGCTAGGCGCTGAAGTGATTCAGCTTGGATCTCAACCTAATGGAACAAATATTAACGATAAATCAGGAGCTTTGCATCCGGCGCAAATTTCACAAGCTGTCGTTCAATACCGTGCCGATGTTGGTATTGGTTTAGACGGTGATGCTGACCGAGTCATTATGGTCGATGAGCAAGGTAAGATTTTAAATGGCGATCATATCATTGCTATTTGCGCTCTTCATATGAAGAAAAAAAATCAATTAAAAAACAATACAATTGTTGTCACTCAAATGAGTAACTTTGGTCTTGAGAAAAAAATGCGTGAGCTTGGCATTACGACAGTTAAAACAAATGTCGGTGATAAGTATGTTGTCGAAGAGATGCGTAAAAATAATTACAATCTTGGTGGCGAGCAATCAGGACACATTATTTTTCTTGATCATTCAACTACAGGTGATGGAACAGTTGCTGCGTTAAATGTTTTATCGGTCGTTAAAGAGACTGGTTTGAAAATGAGCGAGTTGTCTGCTGTTTTTACAGAAATGCCGCAAGTGTTGATTAATTGCCGAGTTCGTCGTAGACAAACTTTAGATGAAATCAAAGGTTATAAAGAGTTACTCGCAGAAAAAGAGAAAGAACTCAAAGGTGAAGGTCGCTTATTTATTCGTTTTTCTGGAACAGAGCCGCTCATACGTATTTTAGTCGAAGGCTCAGATAAAAACAAAATTACAGCAATCGCTGAAGAGATGGCAACTTTTTTAGAAAAAGAACTCAGTTAGGACTCTCATTTAGTTCTTAATGATTAAGTTTTATCAAAACTAAGTGAAATCTTAATAAGATAATATTAAAGCGAAAAGTAGAATGAAAAATAAAGTAAAAAATAAAACAAAAAATAAAATTAGATTAGGTGTTAACATAGACCATGCAGCAACTTTAAGACAAGTTCGTGGCGGAACAACGGATTATCCAAACTTATTAAATCTGTGTAGAGAAGCTCAAAAAGGTGGAGCAAAGCAAATCACGATACATTTACGTGAAGATCGCAGACATATTCAAGATCATGATGTTGTTTTACTGACCCGAAAATCCCCTTTAGAAATTAATCTTGAAATGGGTGCCACTGATGAAATGGTTAAAATAGCGATTAAAAACAAACCAACATGGGTATGTCTTGTACCTGAAAAAAGACAAGAACTCACAACAGAGGGCGGGTTAGATATTGTTAAAAACTTTAATCGCCTTGAAAAAATCACTCACGAATTAAAGAAAAATAAAATCAAAGTATCTTTTTTTATTGAGCCCTCTCTTGATCAAGTCGAAGCTTCTGCGCTTTGTGGTGCTGATGCTGTTGAGTTTCACACAGGTTCATGGGTTTTGTTAAAAGGACTTACAAAGAAAGCTGAATGGAAACGTTTAGTCGTAGCGGCAGAAGAAACTCATCGATTAGGATTAAGAGTGCATGCAGGTCATGGTTTAGATTACGAACACTGTCGACTGATTCGACAATTACCACATCTTAAAGAAGTTAATGTCGGTCACAGTTTGATTTGTTATTCTCTGTCAGATGGTTTGAAAAAAGCAGTTCAAAAAATGGTACAATCTTTAAAATAATTGAGCAGGATAAAATTAAGTGAGTGCTTTGGATAAGACGATTATGCAGTTCGAACTACAGAGTTTAAATGACTGGGATATCGTTATAGCCAAGCTTAATTTGACACCAAAAACTTTGTTGTTGCTCGAAGGTGAGATGGGTGCAGGCAAGACCACATTCGTTTCAAGGCTTTGTCAATCGTATGGAGTCGAATTGGTGGCATCGCCAACGTATGCCATTATTCACCAATACCAAGCTCGTAACATGCAGATACAACATGTGGACTTGTACCGTTTAGAGTCTGAAGATGAAATACAAAGTTCAGGTTTTTGGGATCTTTTTGAAAACCGTGATTCAATTATCATTGTAGAATGGCCATCGCGCATTTCTGAAAATGATTGGCCTCTTGATTGGCAGATTATTAAGATCAGTATTGAAAAACAAAACGAAAAACGACTCGTTAAAGTTCATAGTTTGTTTTGATTTTAAACTACTTTTTCAGAAATTGATTCAAGTGTTGAAATATCTTCTTGTGATAAATGAGTTGTTTTAAAACCGACTAAAAAACCAACGACTTTTGGGCCAAGTTTAATAACAGATACACATGCGTATTTGAAATCAAGTATAGTTAGTCCGAGCTGGTTTACATTAAATGTTTCTGTGAAATGCTTTTTATAAACATTTTGAAATGGATTTGCTTTTTTTAAATCATATTTAAATACATTAAAATTAATTTCTTCTTTAGCAAGATCTTCATCCATTTTATAAACTTCAGTTGTTTCGTCTGCAGTTATTCTTAAAACGAGGTAAGCATCGAATTGCTTGCGCACTGCAATTGCATAGTCATCGTGATGAGCTGCAAGATTATTCCATATCCGATCGGTGACAGTTGGAGTTTGCTCTTTCATGTTTTTAAATAAAGAGACGGCTTCTTCTTTTTCAGAATCAGGATTTGTTTCTTGCGCATTTTGGCTAGTAACAACAGTTTTGTTTTCTGCTAAATCGTGCGGCGGTTTCGCCTGGTCTTGTTTTATCTCAAGGGGCTCTAATTTGACCGGAGCACTCATATCATCGAAACTTAATATGTCAGGATTTACTTGATCAAGCGATTTTATTTGATCTGACGAACTATCAATCTGTATAGCGTCATCATGGTTGTTTAGATCAACTTGTTCTACGTTTAAAGTTGAGAGATCAATATTGTCTGGTCCGCTGAGTTCTATAATTTGTTTTTGATCTAGAATTTCAAGTTCTTGAAATGGGTCAATACTTGCTTGAGAATTTGAAACATCAGAATTAGAAATTAATATTTCCAAAGGTGAAGTTTTATGATCTGCATTTTCAACAGTCAGGTTAGTCGTATTTGCAGTCGAGATAATTTGATCAATAATTTCTGGTGGCGTTAATATAAAAATATGATTATTGAGTTGATTTAGTTTTGCACTTGGCTCAATACCTAGAACGATAATTTGTTGATCCCATAAGTCTAAAGCAATCATGTCGTTTGACCAAATTTCTGAAGATCCAATTTTGGTCGAATTTTTTAAGTATAAGTTTTTTAAATGATTTAGAGTTTCAGGTCGATCAATGTTTAAAGCGGGCACACCGTAAAAATCTTTTGCCCATTCTTTATATTCAAACCAGGTTATAAAACGATTGTCTAAAGCAATTTTAAGTTTTGAATACTGACCACCTTGAGCATTGTGCTTACTCAGTAACTCTTCGACTGATAAAATTGCGTCTTGAAAATATGATTCCCAGTTTTTTTGTTCTTTCATCACAGTTTTTATCGGTACAGCACAAGGTCGAGTTGAATATTTTTTTAAACAAAGGATCAAGTGAACCACGTAATTTCTTCAAAATTGTCTAAATTATTAACGATTAACCAGGTTGGATCCAAAATGGGTCTATATAAGTGATACTTCAACCAGGAGGAAATCATGGGACGATTTCTAGTTGCTGCTTTTTTTATATCAACACTTGTTTTTTTTGCTGAATACACGCGTCAAAACGAATATAAGAGATATAAAGCTCCAAATAAAAAAAACTCAGTCACAGAGCAAGACGCTATTGAAAGTTCAAAGTATAAGAATAAAACTTTTTATCCTCCATTTAAAAAGAAGCCTTATTCACGAACGACATGGAGGGTTTAATTTGCTGTGTCTATTTATTTGAAATTAAGTGTAAAAATACCCTTTTAAGTCCTTAGAACTTTTCAATTTTTTCAAATTCGTGTAAAAGATCGGTCATGTCAAAAATACCGGTCTATCTTGATTTTAATGCGACAACACCATTGTCCAACGAGGTCCTACAAAAACTACCAGAATTAGTTCAGTTCTGGGGCAATCCGTCGTCTATTCATCAAGCCAGTCGTCCGCCAAAAACAATATTACGTGAAACAAAACGTAAGCTTGCCGAGTATTTTAAATGTTCTCCTTTAGAAATTATTTTTAATTCTGGCGCGAGTGAAGGTAACAACACTGTTTTGAAATCCGTTTGGAATACCTATAGACCTGGAAATCATTTTCAAAATCCAGTCAAAAATGAGTTTATTATTTCTTCGGTTGAGCATCCAAGTGTCATGAAGACAGCTGAATATTTAAAATCAGAAGGTGCTGTTATTCACTACATACCTGTTAACCGTCAGGGTGAAATTGATTTACATTTTATTAAAAATAAAATTTCAGAAAAGACAGCACTTATTTCTTGTATGTTTGCAAATAATGAAACAGGTACTGTTTTTCCAATCAAAGAAATTTCACAATTAGCGCGTGAACATCAAGTTTTAGTTCACTCCGATTGCGTTCAGGCTTTTGGCAAAACAACTATCAATCTAGAAGAAATCAAAGTTGATTACGCAACTTTTTCTGCTCATAAGTTTTATGCACTTAAGGGCTGTGGCGTGTTGTATGTAAAAAAAGGATCTCCCTACATTAATTTAGTTCATGGTGGGGGCCAAGAGCGCTCACGTCGTGGTGGGACAGAAAACATTTTAGGTATCGCTAGTCTAGAAGTCATGATGGGACAAATTCATCACGTCTCTGAAAAAGAACAGTCTATTCAAAAACTTCGTGATTTATTTGAAACTGAAATTTTAAAACAAATACCAGATATTAAAATCACATGTGGAACAACCAAGCGATTAGCAAACACATCAAGTTTGATTATACCAGGTGTTGATGGCGAAACATTGCTCGTGAGTCTTGATCTTAAAGGTTATGAAGTCAGCACGGGTGCTGCTTGCAGTAGTGGTAATCCAGAACCAAGTCCAGTGTTGTTAGCTTTAGGGCTTACAAAGCAAGAGGCGCAAAATTCTTTACGTGTGAGTCTTGGTTGGAGCACAACAGAAAAACAAATCACAGAGTTTATAAATGTATTACGTGATACAGTCGATCGTTTACGTGCGATCAATCAACAGCATGCGGAGTCAACGTCTTTATGATGCAACATAATACTTCTACGGAAAAAAAGAAAAAAGTTTTAGTCGCCATGAGTGGCGGAGTGGATTCATCTGTGGCCGCGGCCTTGTTAAAAGATCAAGGTTACGATGTCGTTGGTGCTACGATGCAAGTTTGGGATTACACGAATTGTGATATTACCGAGGGTAATGGAACATGTTGTTCAAGTTTAGATGTTGATGATGCTCGTAGTGTTGCGGATCGTTTAGATATTCCGTTTTACGTTTTAAACTGTGAAGCTAAATTTAAAGCTGCTGTTATTGATCCATTTATAAATGCTTATTTAAACGGTCAAACACCACTTCCGTGTGTTAACTGTAATACTTATCTTAAATTTGATCATTTAGTTCAAAAAATGAAAGAGCTTGAGTGTGATTACTTAGCGACTGGTCACTATGCACAGATTATTCAAAACTCACAAGGTGAATACCAAATTAAAACCTCTGAAGACGATTGGAAAGATCAAACATATTTCTTATTTACGATTCAGCCTGAAATTGTTCCGCATTTAATATTTCCGATAGGTCATTTAAAAAAACCTGAAGTTCGCAAGATTGCTGAAGAAAAAGGTTTAGTCGTTGCAAAGAAAAAAGATTCAACAGGAATATGCTTTGTTGGCAGCCGCGGCTATGATCAGTTTTTAAAAGAAAACGTGCCCGCTAAAACTTTAGCAACTAAAAAAGGTTATTTAAAAAGATATCCATCTGGCGAAATCATGGCTGAACACCAAGGCATTCATCTTTATACGATTGGACAAAGTAAAGGTTTAGGCATGACATATCATGAAAAACTATTTGTTCTTAAAATTGATCCAACGACAAATACGGTTTGGGTTGGTGATGAAAAACATTTATTTTATGATGAAGTCGATGTGATTGAGCCTCATATTATTAGTCAATTTAAAGATGGTGATGAATTGAACGTTAAAATTCGTTATCAACATAAGGGTAGTCTTGCTCAAGTGGTTAAAACTGATTCAGGATTTAAACTCAAATTTAAAGAACCGCAAAGAGCTATTACACCAGGGCAAGCTGCAGTATTTTACACACAAGATAAAGTCTTATTGGGGGGCGGATGGATCAAAATCTAAATTTCGTCGTTCATACTTTTGGTTGTAAGGTTAATACTTATGATGGTGGACTTATTCAAAAAAACTTAGCCCAAAATGGCTTTAATTCTTTAACTAAAATTGATAAAGATAAAACACAAATTCATATACTGAATACTTGTGCTGTGACGGCAGAGGCCACAAAAGAAGCTGTTAAAACGATTCGTAAAATAAAATCACAGCAACCATTTGCGACAATAGTCGTAACAGGTTGTGCTGCGCAAGTTGATACGGGAGCTTTTGAAAATCTACCAGGAGCAGATCTTGTCGTTGCAAATTCACATAAAGGACTCTTACCGGACTTACTAAAAAAACATTTTCGTGGTGAACTAACGCAAAAAACATTTAAGTCCAATATTTTTAAAAAAGAAGATCTTGAAGCTGATGGCGGTGAAGAGCAATCGCACACGCGGTCATTTTTAAAAATTCAAGATGGGTGTAATTCTTTTTGCACATTTTGTATAATTCCTTATGCTCGCGGTAAAAGTCGTTCAATTGCAATTTCTGATATTGTTCGTAAAATCAATGCTCTCGTTAATGAAGGTCATCAAGAAGTTGTCTTAACTGGTGTTCATATTGGTGATTACGAAGATATACAAAATGGTCGATCTTTGGGGTTAGATGATTTAGTTGAAAGTGTTTTAGCCAAAACAAAAATCCAAAGAATTCGTTTATCATCACTCGAGCCTATTGAAATTTCAGATAGACTGTTATCTTTATTTGCCGATCCAAGATTGTGTGCGCATTTTCATATGAGTATTCAAAGTGCTGACACTGAAGTTTTGGCTCAAATGAAACGTAAATATTCAGCGGAACAAGTTTCGATGATGTTACATAAGATTTCAAAATTGCCGCATGTCTTTGTTGGTATGGATGTGATTGCTGGATTTCCGACAGAAACAGATGCTCAATTTGAAAATACATATAAAGTTTTAGCTGAAACACCGTGGACACGATTACACGTGTTTCCGTATAGTGAACGCAGTGGCACAAGAGCTGCGACACTTGAACAAATTCCATTTCATATTCGTAAAGAGCGTGCGGCTCGTTTACGTGAGCTCAGTCTTCACCGTTTTCAGGCTGAAGCACTTAAGCAAGTTGAACAAACTTTTGAAACTTTAATTTTAAATAAACCATCAAAAGGCGCTATAGGACTAACAAGAAATTATTGGCCTGTGCGTTTAAATATGACTGAAGAACAAATTAAAACCGCAGCTGGTACCGAGATTAAAGTCAAAATTACCGATGTGCATTTTGAAACAGGTGAAGGTCAATTAATCGGAGAAATTTTAACATGACGAAATTTCTTCCGAAGTCGCAAAAATTTAATGAATTACAAAAAAAGATTAAATACGAATTTCGTGATAAATCTCTTTTGATTGAAGCATTAACACATAAAAGTTTTTGTATTAACGAAAACAAAAGCGTTCCACATAATGAGCGTCTTGAGTATTTAGGTGATGCGGCTTTAGGTTTTATATTAGCTGAAAGACTGATGTTTCGTTTTCAAAACGACAATGAAGGTTTGCTTTCTAAAAAAAGAGCAAGTCTTGTCAATCAAGAAATATTCATGAACAAAGCACGCGTTTATGAGTTACAAAATTTACTGATACTAGGACCTGGCGAAAAAGAACAAGAATCACATTTAAAACCCAGAATATTAGCTTCTGCTTTTGAAGCACTTATCGGGGCAATGTATTTGGATTCGAGTTTTGAAGTTATCAAAAAATGGATTATCGAAGAATTTGAGTCTGACATAAATTTGATTAAGCCAGATTTAGAATATGAAAAAGATTACAAAACAAGATTACAAGAATTAACACAAAAAATGAAATTGGGGACTCCTGAGTATCAACTGATTTTAACTCAGGGACCGTCACATAATCCCGAATTTCTTGTCGGTATTTATTTAGGTGAAGGGCAAAATAAGTCTGAAAAATTTAGAGCTGTCGGTAAAAGTAAAAAAGCAGCAGAACAAGCAGCAGCTCATTTGTTGATGCAAGAATTAGAACGTTTAAAATAAAGGTAGAATTAAAAAGGTCGTATATGAAAAATAAAAATTATAAAGCAGGTTTTTTAGGACTTATCGGGCAACCAAATGCAGGTAAGAGTTCTTTGTTGAATTTTTTAGTTAAAGAGAAAGTTTCAATCGTTACAAGTAAACCACAAACGACAAGACGTCGTATTATGGGTGTATGGACAGCTGACGAAGGTCAAATCGTATTTGTTGATGCTCCGGGAATAGTTAAATCGACATCAGGTCTAAATTCGTTTTTGGAAAAAGAGGCTCGCGATGTGATTAAAGACTCTGATGCTTTATTAGCGGTTTTAAGCGTTGATGAAGACACAGCTGAAAGAAACTCTGAGATTCTAGATATCGTAACCAGCTCTAAAAAACCTTGGATTGGTATGATTACTAAAATTGATCTAAAAGACTTTGAACATCGCGTTTTGATTTTAAAAGCGCTGATCGAAGAGCGTGGCGGTAAAGCTCTAACAGTATCAAACAAAAAAGACGGTCAAGAAGACCGTGAAGCATTGTTACTTGAGATATTACAGATATTACCAGAATCAGATGCTCCTCTGTATGATGAAGAGATGTTTACAACAGAGAATGTTCGCGATCTAGCAGAAGAAATCATTCGTGAAAAATGTTTTGAAGTTTTAAGTCATGAAGTTCCATATCAAATTGCCGTACAAATACGTAAGTTTGATGAAGAAGCTAAGCCTTGTCCTAAAATTCACGTTGATGTTATTGTGAACAAAGAATCACATAAGCCTATGGTGATCGGTAAGGGTGCTGAAACTATTAAAAAAATTGGACAAAATTCCCGTAAAGAAATCGAAGCTTTAATGGGTGAGAAAATCTTTTTAGAATTAAATGTTACGGTTAAAGAAAATTGGTTTGAAAATAAACAAATGTTGAAAGAGTTGAAATATGTCGTTGATAGTGAGTAATTTAGAAAGTGGAGACGGATTTGCTGATTTAGCTAAAGTGGCTATTATTGGTCGTCCTAATGTTGGTAAATCGACATTGTTTAATATTCTGACGGATTCGCGTAAGGCCGTTGTTAAAAATCAACCTGGAGTCACTCGTGATATTCAAGTTGAACCAGTTGAGATTTGGGGTAAAAAATTTGACCTGATCGATACTGGCGGCGTTACTGAAGCTCAAGATTTGTTCTCAAAATTAATTAAAGAACAAGTCACTGAATTTTTATTTTCAGTCGATTTTATTGTTGCAGTCATGGATGGTCGAGCAGGTCTTTTGCCTGAAGATCGTGATATTATCAAAATTGCTAAGCAAACGGGTAAACCCATTTTACTTGTGATTAATAAAATCGATAGTCCTCATGAAGACGATATGCTTAAAGCTGATTTTTATGAATTCGGTCTAGATATTGTTGGAACTTCGTTTGAGCAAAGACGTGGTGTTGGTGAAGTGCTTGAGTGGATTGTTAAAATGGTCCCTGAAGTTCCTAAAGAAGTTAGCACAAGTTTACGTATAGCTATGGTCGGTAAACCGAATGTGGGTAAAAGTTCATTGTGTAATTGTCTTTTGAAATCAAATCGCATGCTTGTGAGTGATGTCGCGGGTACAACGATAGATTCAATTGATTCTCCGCTTGTTTACAACGATAAACATTATACTTTGGTTGATACAGCTGGTTTACGTCGTCAATCTAAGCGTGAAGATGATGTCGAGATTATTTCAGCTTTTAAATCACAAGAATCAATTCGTCGTGCCGATATCGTGTTACTTGTTATTGATGGTACTGAAGGTCCGACTGAGCAAGATGCTAAAATCATGCAAGCGATTTTAGAAGATCACAAAGGCGTGATAGTTGTCGCAAATAAATCAGACCTAGGGCAAGAAGAAGTCGAGCATTACCGTGAGACTTTTAGGCATCAGATTGCTCGTATTTTTCATTTTTTCGTCGATGTTCCTTTAGTTTTTACGAGTGCTCTTAAGAATTTTGGTATTAAAGATTTATTTGACGAAATCGAAAGAGTTGCTGAAAAACGAAGTCTTCGCATTTCGACTTCAGAGTTAAATGATTTCTTTTTTGAAACTATTCGTAAAGCTCCGGCTCCGGTTTGGGGTCATACGAATGTTAAGTTTTATTACTTAACTCAGACTTATCAAAAGCCGCCGGCTTTTATTGCTTTTGCGAATCATCCAGATGGCGTTGATAATAGTTATCGCAGGTTTATTATTAAAAATCTTAAAGAAAGATTTGATTTGCACGGCATACCGATCAGAATTTTCTGTATGAAATCTAGAGGTCGCGATTAATTATGGTTCGTTGGCGAAATCGCTTTGCTTTTTATTTATTAGCTGTCGGCAGTGCTTGCGGATTGGGTAATATTTGGCGATTTCCTTACGTTGCCGGCGAGAACGGTGGCGGCGCTTTTATTTTGTTATACTTATTTTTAGCTTTTACGGTTGGTATTTCGATATTGATAGCAGAGCTCATTTTAGGAAAAACAGCAGAGGCCAGTTTACTTAAAATTACAGAGAGAATTTCAGCCACTCATAAGAAATCATATTTTTGGGTTTCGATGCTGACTTTGTTTATTACAACAGTCATTTTATCGTATTATTCGGTTGTGAGTGGTTGGGTTTTGCATTACATCACTCAATTTACAATTGGGATTATCAGGCAAGACACTTCTGATTATATTGCGCATTTGAATTTAAAAGTTTTGCTCAATAGTGGCTGGTTGCAGTTCGCACTAGCGTCAGTTCATTTAATTGTGGCAGGCTTAATTATTGATCAACGTGTGACCGATCGTTTTGAAAAAATACTCACAACTTACATTATTCCGACATTTGTTATTTTGTTTGGAATGTTACTTATACGATCATTATCACTTGATTCAACGCCACAGGTTTTGCGCTTTATTTTTTATCCTGATTTTGCCAAGCTGAATTTAAAATCATTAGGGCACGCTATTGGCCATATGTGTTTTACATTATCAATTGGTTTAGGTGTTCTTGTGACATTTGGATCATATTTTAAAAGTGACGAGCATTTACCTAAAGTTGGATTTCGTGTGATGTTGGTTGACGTTGCGATCTCGTTATTATCTGTATTGTTGGTTTTTCCGATAGCATTTTCGATTGGTGAAAAACCTTTAACTGATCCAAGTCTTTTATTTGAAGCTTTGCCTAGATTGTTTATGCAATTTCGTTTTGGGGCTTTTTTTGGTCTAACTTTTTTTCTATGTTTGTGGATAGCTGCACTTAATGCAAGTGTTGGTTTGTTAGAAACACTGATCTCGAATTACTCAGAAAGATTCATTAAAAAAGATCGTAAATATTCAACTTGGTTAATTATTGTTATTATTCTGGGTCTTACTTTGATGCCAGCTTTTTCTGGATCATTATTTAAAGATATTCGTTTTTTTCATCAAACGGTTTTAGAAAATTTGGATTCATTTTTAATTAATTATCTTTTACCGTTATCAAGTTTAGGTTTGTTGTATTTATTTTTTAAAGCCGTTTCTAAATCAGATATCAAAAATTCCTTTTTACGCGAAAACTCAGAGGCAAGCTATATCCTCGTGAAATACTGGCTACATATATTAAAATGGGTTGCGCCAGTGGTTATTATTATTGGTGTATTTTTGCAAATCTTATCGCTATTTAGAAATTAACGCCTAAAACAGTTTGAATTTCAAAGATATCACCATTCATTAAAGGTGATATTAAATATGGAGGATTGTTTGATTCTTCTTCGATGGCATTTTTATTCTCATCAGGAAATTGTACATAGTTGTAGATAGCTTGAAATCCTAAATAAAAATTGCGACGAACCAGTGGAATTTCCAAACCAGCTCCGAGTCGAAAACCAAAAACTTTATCAGGATCGGCTGGAACCTCATAGTTGAGACTGTATGTTCGAGTGAAAAAACCTGTGCCAATGATAGCGTATGGATTTAAATCAGCTAAACCTTTTGTGACATTATCTGTGTTGATGTAGTATTTAAGATGAATGTCAAAGATTTGAATATTAACGTTACCAGAATAAGGTGTTTTAATGCCTCCATTACCACTGTAACTATTAAAAGCGACATCATTATCACCTGTTGTATAGCCGAATCCAAGCGCTAGATTAAGATCAAAAAAATAGTTAAATTGAACGCCGTAATCAATATTACCTGTATAAGCTTGGCTAAGTCCACCTGTGTAGCCTCGATATCCGCCAACGAGTGCTAAAGTCAGATAACGTCCATTTTTTAAAAAATTGATATCGGCTTCTTCTTCTGTCTCTTGTTCAAAGTCATTATAGTCAGAAAAAGGGTCAAAAGACTCGTCAACTTCTGCTGATTGAGCAAAAGCTTTATGGGGGTGGGAAAAGATAACTAATGTAAAAACAAGCCATGCTTGGATGATCAGCTTCATGAATAGCCTCATTATGCCTGATTTGGATCATGACGTTAAGCTTGCTTTTTATTCATGTACTTTAGTCTAGAGGCGTTAGATTTTTTGCCATTGTCCAAATGGTGATCTGCTGGTTTAATTTTTAATATATGGTCAACACTCTGGTTTTAGCTTCAAGTGCTCATACGCTTAAGTATGATTCTTATTTTAGATCTATTTTTAGATCGCAAGGTGCTGAGCTAACATACATCGTGATCAATTCACATCAGCCGGCTGAATTTGAATCTCTCGAGGATCAGCACTTACTCGCGGGGCCTGTGATGACTCAATTCAAAGCTAAAACTAAAATTAATCAGTGGTTTTTGAAAAAGATTTCTAATTATATTTATCCTAATCGGTTTTTGAAAGAGTCTTGGTTGCATAAAAAAGCTAAATTTATACTTCAAAATTATAGTTATCCGACCGAGGTTTTTTATGCCAAAGATGTGCTGGATTTAAAAATTGGTGCAAAGAAGAAAATCACTTTAGAACTGCAAAAACAAGGTGTAAGACTTTTTGATCACTTGTTTATTGAGTCTTCAGTTGGCAATATGAAGTTCTTGCAGTCTGTTGGCTTTGATCATGTTGAGCAGCAAAAATCAGATGATTTGGTTTGGCAGTGTTTTAAGTATACCTGTAGTCATGGACTAGCTTTGCATGATTTTTGGTTACTGGATTCTTCTCATTACGATTCGTTGTTTGATAATTTATTCTTTGTTCAAGTTTTTGAGGGTGTTATTCATGTTTGGGCGGTTATTCCAGATCATCAAAAAATGAATAGCCAGTTTTTGATCGAGTTTCAAAATAGAGTTAAATCTAAAATAGAAAAAAGATTGCAGTTTTTAACACTTTCTTCAGAGGGAATCGTTGAAGGTGCAGTTGATTTAGGATCTAGTTTAAATAAAAAAATTAAATCACATAAGTTTATAACAGAGTTTCCGAATTTACAAATGTGCTCGGTCGAGAAACTGCAAGATGTCTTTGATATTGTTCAAGGAAAAATTAATAAACATCATAAAATCAAAGGTTAATCTATGATTACGAGATATCAAACCCAAGAAATGAATCATATTTTTACAGAATCATCTCGTTTTGAGTATATGCTTAAAGTTGAGATTGAAGTCGCGCGTGCTCAGTCTCGGCGTAAAATTATTCCGGTACAAGCTTACCGTGATATTTCTAAAAAAAGTAAAATCATTTTCGAACGTATTCAGGAAATCGAAAAAACGACAAAACATGATGTCATTGCATTTGTTAGCCAGGTGGCTGAAACAGTGGGTGAAAACGGTAAATACATTCACTACGGATTAACATCATCAGATGTTTTAGACACGGCTTTGAGTTTACAGATGTCAGATGCTTTTGAGGTTCTAAAAACTGAAATCAAACAATTAAAACTAGAGCTTAAACGTCTTATTAAAGAGCATGCTTTAACTGTTTGTCCTGGACGTACGCATGGGATTTTTGCTGAAATTACAACTTTTGGTTTTAAATTATCTGGTTTTTTATCAGAACTCATTCGCTGCGAAGAGCGTATAGAAAAAGCACATGAACAGTTTCGTATATGCAAACTTTCAGGAGCCGTTGGAACGTCAGCAGCTTTTGATTTAGATTTAGAAAAAGAAGTCGCTAAAAACCTAGACTTAAAAGTTGAGCCTTTTGCGACTCAAGTTATTCCACGAGATCGTCATGCTGAAGTTTTTATGTCTTTGGCTTTTTTAGCAAGCCATCTTGAAAGACTCGCTGTTGAGTTAAGACATTTACAGCGTAGTGAAGTTTCAGAAGTGATCGAGGGCTTTACGCCTGGACAAAAAGGTTCTTCAGCGATGCCACATAAAAAAAATCCAATCAGTGGGGAAAATATCACTGGATTAGCGCGTCTTATTAAAGGTTATGCATGGACTGCTATGGAAAACATCCCATTGTGGCATGAACGTGATATATCGCATTCTTCGAATGAAAGAGTGATTTTTCAGGATAGTTTTACAGTCACTCATTATATTGTTCGTCGAATGAAAAGTTTATTAAATCAAATCTTTATAGATAGAAATAGAATGCGTGAAAATACGCATTTATTGGGTGGCGTATTGTATAGCTCGCATTTGTTATTACATTTAGTCGATAAACATAAGCTGACTCGCGAAAAAGCCTATGAATTAGTTCAAAAAGCTGCTCATGGTTTGCAAAAGGGTGAGCATTTAAAAGATGCTTTAGTTAAGAATATCGAAACTAAAAAATATTTTACAGCTCAAGATATAAAAGTGCTTTTTTCGGGTGATCGTTATGTTAAATCAATTCAAAAAAGAATGAAAGTTTATGGCCAAGAACTTAAGTAAATTAAAGCCTCTGCAAAAAGGTGATTTGATCGATATAATTGCACCGGGATCAGCTTGTTCACCAGAGCATTTGCAAAATGCCGTTTTGTGGATCGAAAAAAATGGATTTAAAGCGCGCTATCACCCAGATATTTTAAAGCCTCAGAAATATCTTGCTCAGACAGATGCATTTCGATTTGAATCGCTGAAAAAGTCTCTATTGGCAAAAGACTCAAAAGCCGTTTGGTGCTTACGTGGCGGGTATGGCAGTTTTAGATTGTGGCCAGAGCTTTTGAAAATGAAAAAACCAAAATCTACAAAGTTGCTCATTGGTTTAAGTGATGTGACAAGTTTGCATCAGTTTTTAAATCAAAAGTGGAATTGGGTGAGTTTGCATGCATCTTTGTTAGATCGTCTTGGTCAAGGTAAAGTTCCTGATTCTGTCGAAAAAGAGATCTTGTTGTGTCTGCAAAACATTAAAGTTAATAGTGAATTTAAAACGCTAAAGCCTTTAAATAAATACGCTTTTTCAAATAAAAAAATAAAAGGTGTTGTTCAAGGTGGTAATCTTGCGACGTTTATGGTTTCAGTCGGAACCGCGATGCAGATTAAGCCTCAAAAAAATAAAAAAGTTATACTTTTTTTTGAAGACATTGGTGAGCGTGGATATAAAGTTGATCGATTTTTAAATCATCTTAAGCAAGCACAGATTTTTAAATCAGTTTCAGCAGTTGTGTTTGGTGATTTTACTGATTGTAAAGAGGCAAACGGTCTTGATTTAGTTCCAGAAACTTTAATGGATTTTGCTGAGACTTTAAAAATCCCAGTCTTTTCTGGAGTTCAGTCTGGACACGGAGAAATTCAACGCCCACTTTTTTTTAATACTTCTGCAACGCTAACTTGTGGTGAACAGGGCAGTATGCTAGTGTATTCTCCGTATGCGACATAATAGTTTAGAACGAATTTTAATTGAGAAACTCCAAAAAGCCATCGTTGATGTTACTCCTGGGGTCGTTGTTAGATCTTATCATCAGGGTCGAATGATCTGCGATATTCAAGTTGGTCACACATACCCGTTGTATGATTTGGCTTCATTGACCAAAATTATTTTTACCCAGCAAACGATGATGAAAGCTTTTGATCTAGGTTTATGGAATTTAGAATCTAAAGTTAAAGATTTTTTATCTGATTTTAAATTTGCTGATATGAAAATAGTCGAGCTATTAACTCATACTTCGGGATTAGATTGGTGGATGCCATTTTACAAAGAAATGCCGCAAAATATTGAGTGGGCTGAACGTCGTCAGTGGCTCTATAAGCAAATTAATAAAACTGATCTTAAAAAAACTGATAAAGCTGTCTATTCAGATTTAGGTTTTATAGTTTTGGGTTTTTTGCTTGAAAAGTTTTTCTCTAAAAATTTACTTGAAATTTGGACAGATACAAAAGCAGATTTTTATCCGAATACAACGTTTGATTTTCATTTAAATAATGAACCTATGTATCCAACAGTTCATTATGCGCCAACAGAAGAGTGTGAGTATCGTAAAAAAGTTATGCGCGGACAAGTGCATGATGAGAATACGTGGGCATTGGGCGGCATTTCTTCGCATGCTGGACTATTTGGTTCAATCGATGATGTTGCAGCTTATGGTTTAAATTTACGTTCGCAACTGCACGGTATAGCTAAATATAAGATTAAGCAAAAAACCGCACAGTTATTTGCTAATCGAGCTATTTCTCGTGAAGTAGGTGATTGGGCTTTAGGGTACATGATGCCTTCATTAGAAAATGCGAGCTGTGGACCGTTTTTTTCAGTTCACTCGATCGGTCATACTGGTTTTACAGGAACATCATTATGGTATGATCCAACGCACGATTTACTCGTCATAGCATTAAGCAATAGGGTGAATTACGGGCGTGCTAATCGTGAGTATGTCGCGCTTAGACCGCAGATTCATTCATGGATCTTCGAAGCTTTACGTCGTAATATTTAATAATTAAATTTCAAGGATGAAAGAAAATGAATCAAGATTTACAAAATAAAACTCTATCGCATCAATCAAGTCTTAAAAATTTAAAAACTGGTTCGCATGTTCATTTAATGGGTATTTGTGGCACTGCGATGGCCTCGCTTGCTGGGTTATTAAAAGACAAAGGTTTTAAAGTGACAGGCAGTGATGCTAATCCATATCCACCAATGTCGACTCAGATTGAAAGCCTTGGTATTACAATTTCTAAACCTTATCGAAAAGAAAATCTTCATCCTAAGCCTGATTTTGTGATCGTCGGCAATGTTATTTCGGCTAACAACGAGGAAGCGATTGAGTTGAACGCTTTGGCTATTCCTTATTGCTCTTTGCCACAAGCCATGGGTGAATTTATTATTGATCAAAAAGTATCGTACGTTATTGCGGGGACTCACGGTAAAACAACGACGACATCTTTGATGTCATGGGTTTTGGATCAAGCGGGTTATAAGCCTGGTTTTTTAATCGGGGGTATTCCTAAGAATTTTTCACAAAGCTTTCGTAATCCGCAGGGGAATTGTTTTGTTATCGAAGGTGATGAATACGACACCGCTTATTTTGATAAAGTTCCTAAATTTATTCACTACCGTCCACAAAATGTTATTTTAACATCAGTCGAATTTGATCATGCTGATATCTATGCTGATTTTCAAGCTGTGCGCAGTGCTTTTGTGCGGTTAATGAAAATGATTCCTGCAAGCGGTAGTTTAGTTTATTGGGGTGATGACGAAAGAGTTTGTGATGTTGCTCAAGAGTGTCAGATCACTCAAAAATTTTCATACGGATTTAAATCAAACTGTCAGTTTATTTGTCGCATAGTCGAAGAAACTGAAGGCTATACAAAGTTTGCTATAGCTCAGAATGAAAATGGTCAAATGACAGATTTAGCTCAATTTGTAACGACGATGACGGGGCGCTATAATATATTAAATGCGACAGCAGTAGTCGTTCAAGCGTATTTGAATCAAGTGCCTCTTGATGGTGTTATGAAAGGTCTATCGACTTTTGCAGGGGTTAAGCGTCGTCAAGAAATTATAGGCGAGCCTAATCAAATTTTAATTATTGAAGATTTTGCTCATCACCCAACAGCAGTTAAAGAGACGGTGTCGGCTATTCAAAGCAAGTATAAAGACAGAAAGGTTTTTTCGGTTTTTGAGCCAAGATCAGCCACTTCAAGACGTAAAGTTTTTCAAAAAGATTATGTGGATGCTTTTTCTGTTTGTCATGAGGTTATCTTAGCTGAAGCTTTTGATCAGGGTAAAATCTCTGAAGACAATCGTTTTTCATCACAAGAACTTATATCTGATTTGCACCAGTTAAATAAAGAGGCTCGCGTTTTTAAAAACGCAGATGAGATAGTTCAGTATCTAAGTCAAAAAGCTAGACCAAAGGATGTGATTCTGATTATGTCTAATGGTGGTTTTGATGGAATATATCAAAAATTAATTAATAAATTGAGCGTATAGACTAACGATTAGTCTAAATAATATTTATTTTAGACTAATCATTAAACTCTAACATATTGTAAACCGATCTGATGAGCATGTTTTTTAAGTCAGACGTTTTTGACCATCATATAGTTAGAGAGCTCAAAGAAAAATCTTTGCCTTCGACTATTAGTACTTTTTTGATGGGCGCAGTATATTTTTCTTATTGTGCGACACAGTCTGCGCCATTTACGTGGTTGTCTTACACATTATTTATTTTACTATTAACGACGATATCAATTCGCGGTTATCTCTATAAGAGTGATTTGAGTCCTAAAGTATTTAGATTGGTGCATACGACTAATATATTCTTTAATAGTTTGACTTGGAGTTTTGTATTCAATCATTTCGTTGCTATTAATCACCAAGATCCTTTTTTGATTTCAGTTTCTACGGTTATTATTGCGTCGATGCACGCATCAGCAATTTTTAGTTTATCAGTCTCAAAAATTGATTTTTTTCTTTTTCAACTTAATATTTTAGCAGGTACTACGTATTTGTTTTTTAGTTTAGGTAAGGGACCATTTGATACATTAATGTCATTGTTTTTGATGTCGTTCTTTTTTGGTTTTTTATTTGTTCAAAGAAATAACTATTTTAAAAACTGGAAACTTCTAAAAGATAACAATTTAGAATTACAAACTATCATAGATACATTTCCGGGTGGATTATCTATTTTAAAAGATGATATTTATGTCAGAACTAATAAATATTTAAAAACGAATATACTCGGTAAAGTATCGAATGTAAAAGGTCGTAATATTTTTGAAATAGGATTAGATCCTAAATTTGCTCATGAATATGCTTCGTTTAAACATTCAGAATTATTGAATTACTCATTTGAAACTATTATTGCAACGCCGAATGGACAAAAAGAACATATTATCTTTTTTAATCGCAGTGAACATACAGAGAAATCACCTATCATTGTGACGAGCTTAGATATACATGAACTAAAAAGAACTCAAAAAGAATTAGAAAAACAGAAAACAGTATTACAAGAACGTGAAAAACTAGCATCATTAGGCGAAATGGCTGCGGGAATTGCTCATGAAATCAATAATCCATTAGCTATTATTTCTTCTAAAAATGAAGTTATTTTATTAAAACTCAAAAAACTGACTTCGCTCGAAATCGTCGATAAATTAAAACCTGATGTTGATGTTGTAACTCAAACGATTAAACGGATCGCAACAATTATTAAAAGTTTAAAATCATTTTCTCAAAATACAGAGAATGAAGATTTCGCAAAAGTAAATTTAAAAGATTTAGTTCGAGATACGATGGCATTTTGTCAGGATAGATTTAAAACTCATCAAATTTTATTTGATGTTTATTTTGATGATAGATCACTTAATAAAGATTTTATGATTGAGTGCCGCCCAGTGCAACTTTCGCAAGTTATTTTAAATGCTTTAAATAACTCGTTTGACGCAATTAAAACGCTTAATACAAGATGGATACGAATGAGTCTCATTAAAGGTTCAGAAACACTTGAAATTCAAATCACTGATAGTGGTGCTGGTATTCCTGAAGAATTAAGACCAAAAATTATGGAAGCCTTTGTGACAACTAAATCGTCAACCGGTGGTACTGGTTTAGGATTAAGTATTTCACAAAGAATTATTCATATGCATAATGGTAAAATATTTTTTGATTTCGATCGTCCTAACACATGTCTTAAAATTATTATTCCTAATTCGCAGTCTGAATTTTACGCTAAAATTCCAAAAGCTTCATAATTGCTTAAAATATATGCTAAACAAGTGCTTTTCATCTTAGAAATAAGAGCGACTCGCTATTTCACTCTTGAAAAAAGATTGATACTTTTTGCGAGCTGTTTTCTAACTATGCAATGGCAAAATCGAATCAAGAACTAACACCTTTAATGCGACAATACTGGGACATAAAGACACTTCACCCGGATAAGATTTTACTTTTTCGTATGGGTGATTTTTTTGAAATGTTTTACGATGACGCGGTTAAAGCAGCACCGATTTTAGGAATCACACTCACGCAAAGAAATAAAAAATCTGAAGATCAAACGCCAATGTGTGGTGTGCCACATCACTCAATCGGTGGACCAATTAATAAACTTTTAGCGGCCGGCTTAAAAGTCGCTATTTGTGATCAAATCGAAGATGCTAAATTTGCTAAAGGTCTTGTTAAAAGAGCTGTCACAAGAGTGCTTACGCCAGGTATGGTGTATGATTCGGATACTCTCGAGCCCACTAAATCACACTATATTGCCTCGATAGATCATAAATCAGTTAGTTTTATTGATACAACAACTGGTGAAGCTTTTTATTTTTTATGTTTAGGACTAGATTCTCAAATCAAACTTATTCAAGTCTTACCGGTGGCTGAGATAGTCATTGATAAATCTCAATACACAGAAACCGAAGCTCAAAAACTTGAAAATTTATTCGGTTTAGTGACTGATTTTAAATTGACTCATTTTAATGATAATCAAAATCCAGAATCAGCGGCTATGCTGTATGAGTATGTTTTATCTTTAGCAGATGATAAAATTAAAAATATCTTAAAACCATTTGTTAAAAAAGAAACTGAACATCGATTGCATTTATCTCAGCAAACAATGAGACACTTAGAAATCTTTTCTAACTACAAAGGTGAAGAAAAAGGTAGTTTATTTTTCGCGATTAATCGTACAAAGACATCTTCGGGCACTCGATTACTGCGCCAATGGTTGACGTTTCCGCTCAGAAACCAAACGCAAATAGAGAAAAGATTAAATCTTATTACGCATTTCAGAGATGATTTATATAAGATTAAAAAAATTCGTGAAATACTATCTGGTCAGGGCGATATCGAAAGACGTTTGGCTAAAATTGCTTTACCGCAGTGTAATGCACGCGATTTAACATCACTGGCGCAGTCGCTTTTAGCAGCACTGAGTAATTATGAAAACTCACAAAATATATTAGATTATAATATTAATACGACTGCGTTACATAATCTTTCAAATAAGATCAATAACACAATTGTCGAAGATGCGCCACTTTCAACCAAACAAGGTCATATTATTAAAAAAGGTGTTTCAAGCACTTTAGATGAATTGATTGAGTTATCAACGAATGCACAATCTCATATCGAAAAATTAGAGTCAGATGAGCGTGAAAAAACAGGAATTGGTTCTTTGAAAGTTAGATATAATAACGTTTTTGGATATTATATTGAGATCACGCATATTCATAAAGATAAAGTTCCAGCTCGTTATCAGCGCAAACAAACACTAGCTAATGCAGAACGTTTTTGTACTGATGAATTAATTGAACTTGAGAAAAAAGTTTTATCAGCACAAACAAAACGTAATGAATTAGAATCTGAAGTCTTTGAAAATTTACGAACTGAAATATTATCGATGTCTCATGAGATTTTATTAATTTCAGCCTACAGTGCTGAAGTTGATGTTTTAAGTTCTCTAGCTTGGTTAAGTCTTGAGGAAAGTTATGCAAGACCACAATTTAGTTCAGATCGTTTATTAAGATTAAAACAATCTAGACACTCAGTGGTTGAGCAATTTCAGCGCGGTCGCTTTATCGCTAATGATATTCAACTTAATCCGCAAGAGGGATTTTTAATTACAGGCCCGAATATGGCCGGTAAATCAACTTTAATGCGACAAGTGGCATTGACTGTGATTTTAGCTCAAATCGGATCATATGTGCCAGCTAGTGATGCTATATTACCAATCTATGATGCTATTTATACGCGTATCGGGGCAAGTGATCAGCTCAGTGAAGGTTTATCAACATTCATGGTTGAAATGACTGAAACAGCACAAATGTTAGAGCTTGCCAGTGAAAATTCACTTTTGATTTTAGATGAAGTGGGTCGTGGTACAGCGACATATGATGGTTTGTGTTTAGCACAGTCAATTTTAGAACACATTTTACAAAATATTAAAGCCCAAGTGTTTTTTGCAACTCACTATCATGAGTTAACAGTGTTAGATAAAACGTTTAATCAGCTTAAGAATGTTCATATGAAGATTCACGAAAAAGATCGTCAGATTGAATTTTTACATATTCTATCAGAAGGTCCAGCGGGCGAAAGTTACGGTGTACATGTGGCAGAACTTGCGGGTTTACCAAAAAGTATCACAGAGCGTGCTAAAAATTTACTAACTCGTTTAGAGTCTCAACCGTTGCAACAATCGCAGTTAGATGTTTCTGGTATAACAGCTCAAAACAAAAAGCAAAAATCGACAAATCAAATGTCTTTATTTGAATCATCAGTCACAACAGTACAAGTGCCTGTAGTGGATGAAAAAAAAGAAGCTCTTTTACAAGAGCTTCGTAAGTTTTCAATTTCGCAAACATCACCATTACAAGCACTTAATAAAATCGCTGAATGGCAAGAAAAGCTTAATTAAAATATTTGAGCATTTCAGAACAAATGATATCTTCGGGCTTATCAAAGCCCCAGATGTTTTTCATAGCTTGTTGAACAAAATAACGACCTGTGATGGTGCCAATTGTATGGGTGTAATCGACAAGGCTATTGTTTGTTGAACAAAGTTCATTAAAACTGCCTTTAAGCCATTTAATGTTTTGACCACGATTTTCTGAAGCTTTAATTTCGACAAGCATTTTTGAAACCTTATTAAAATCATAAAGTAAGATTTTATTCTGCGCAGTTGGCAGTATGCGGTTTAGAATAAAACTTGTGTAAAACAAATAAGAATTCTCATTGGTAAAGCCTTCGTTTAAATCAGTCTGGGCGTGATCGCGTTTAAATGTGTCCCAATTAATATTATTTGCGTGCTGGTGAACGATCAGTGTTACGTTTTTATTTTTTGCAATAAGGGCGTTTGTTAATTCTAAACTTTGATCAACTGGGACTAGAGTATCCCATGTGTCGTGTATGGTTAAAAAATCTGATTTTAAATTTTGCGCAAGATAGCTTAACGTGTATGGTTCAAAAGCACTAGGATTTGCAGTGGGTGTGGCTTTTGTAAAATCAAGTATACGTCTTTTGTACGGAGCAAAAAAATCTTGATAAGCAAATTGAACATCAGATTTATTTGAATAACCTAAAACAGCATCTGTGTATAAGTATTCTTTTTTTAGATCAAGCAGTGGTGTTAGCACAGCCAGTGCTTTGGGTGGGTAAAGTGTTTCAATACTGGCATATGAAGTAATAAATCCACCAAGAGAGGCACCCCAAAAAGCCATTTGATCAGAGTTAATGTAATTGTTTTCAATAAAGTACTGAGTGGCTTTTTTAAATTCATCGACATAAATTTTTAAATTACGTCCACGATAAAAGCGATTATTTACGATTAATACAGAAACATTATTTGTTAAAAAGAGTGCACCCATCGATGCTGTTTGTGCTGGTGTTTGTGCTTGAAAAAAAAGATTACCCAGAGAAGCATCAATACTTGAATTTTGGGGACCTAAAGAATCATTTACAAATACACCAGAGTACGCGTTTGGTTTTTGAACCCACTGTTGATCGATGGGATCATCGGTCCAGTCAATGCCAGAGTAGGGGTTAGCAATAACAACGGTTGGGCACTTGTAAGTGCAATTCGAGACCCACTGGGCATAAATGGCAGCTGATCCGTCTTTGGGGGTCAGTTTATACTGAGTGGTTTTAAAAGTTTTATCTAAAAACGTATAAGACGATTCAGAAAGACTCACAGATGTCATATCTTGAGTTGAATTTAAATTATTCTGATTTTGATCTAAATTCGCTGAATTAGAGTTGGTTGAGCAGTTGGTGAAAAATATTAGTATTGTTACTGTTGAGAAGAACAAGAGTAACAACTTTAAGAATGGTTTCATTTAATTATTATAAATTAAACTAAGTTTTCAATAAAGAAAATATTTCATCGTTTTAGATTGATACACTTGCTTAAACAATTATTTCGATGTTGGTTGATTCTGGTTTAAACCAGCGTCAGTGCCTTTGTGTGTGCGCCAGTTGTATTCTTGGCCTTTAACGTAACGATTTTGCCAATCGTCCCATTTTCTTTTAGGAAGTTTGTGTTGAACAGATCCTTTATCATCAAAAATTTCAGGATCTTTACCAAATAAGAAATCAGTTACTTTTTTTAAAATACCCATATGAGTTAAATACTAACTACATTTTTGGGTTTGCGCAAACATCAATATAGTCTAAACCTTGTGATTCACCAGGGTAGTTACCATGGGTAAGTGTGTTAAAACACTCTTTTGCTGCAATTTTAAAAGCTTCTTCTTTATTAGATGCTTGTTTTTTAATCTGAAATGAGGCTTGGTTTTTAGGTTTGTATGTAAAAGTCCAAGATTGAGCAAAACTCATTTGGGCTGAAAAGATTGTGGCTAATGTAACGATCGTTTTAGCGAATGTGTTAGTTGCTGTTTTCATATATCCCCTCACTTGTTGTTAATAGATATATGAAACTTTAAGGCCAACAAGTGAATCAATAAGATGCGCGCTGAGATCCTTAAATTGACTTTAAAGCTCGAGCTTTCACTGGCGACAAAACCCGTCTGTACAAGTGTCAAATATGTCGACAAATTGCTTTTTAAAGCATTATAGAGCTGTCTCAAAGCGGAACAACGATTGCTGCATAGGACTTGGTTAAACACCTGTTGTGATGGAGATCTTTTCATGAAAATACTTGTACGTGTAGCACTGTCTTTTTTGGTTTTTGTTTTAAGTTCGACCTTGTTTGCGAGTTTGGCTTCTGCAGGAGAAACTCAACGACCTATTTTAATAATTAGTGATATTGACGACACGATTAAAGTTTCGGGTGTTTTAACGCCACTGGTGTTAGCACGCGCCTTAGACCACAATACGCCTTTTGCAGGAATGGCCTCGCTCTATCAATTAATCATCAATCAAAATCCAGCTCAAACTAAAGTATTTTACTTAAGTAATGCTCCTAAAGAAGTTTTAGGTTTAGAGCCTATGCGTGAATCACATCAGGCGTTGCTTGATGCGAATAAATTTCCTAAAGGTGAGTTGATCCTAAGAGATTCTCTGCTTGATGAGGGATTTAAAAATCGTACGATTTCAAATTTGGTTAAACAATACAACCCCGCATTTGTTTTCTTTTTCGGTGATAATGGTGAAAAAGATGTTTTTACATACGAGAAAGCTACAGCGGAATTAAAAGCCTTAGGCATTGGATCATTAACATATATTCACCAAGTTTACTCATCAGTGTCTGGATCATTCTACTCATTTCAAGGTAAAGCTTTACGACCAGGACAGATCGGGTATGCCACAGCTGTTGAGGTTGGTATTGATTTATACTTGAGAACTCGGTTATCTGAAAAGTCTCTTGATTGGATGTTAGAACACACGGCTTCTTATATTATGAATGAGGGCTTGTTAAAACTAGATTTTAATAATCCAGTTGCATTTCCGATGTTTATGAATTGCTCTGATTTTAAGTGGAATAAAAACTGGACAATTGATGCTGAAACTTTAGATTATAAATTATTTATTGAATCAAAATGTCATTAAAAAAAGTCTTACCACAAGTCTATCAAAGTTTACTCAGTCAGTCGCTCATGAGTTTGAGTATTAAAGAAACTAAAGCGACTTGTGATAATTGTTTACGTGCGCGTGATCATCGTTTTGAATACACTTACAAAGCAGATTTAAAATGCTGTACGTTTTTGCCATTTATACCGAACTGGGCAGTCGGCGGGATTTTAAAAGAAAATTTAGCCGGTGAGTCAGTTATTCGTCGTAAAATTTTAGAAAATCAATTTTCTTTACCCATTGGTATCTTTGCAGATTTTAAATATCAGTATCAATTTCTAAGTAAAGCACGTACAGACTTTGGCAATCGTGAAGATTTACTTTGTCATTACTTTGATCGTGATCAGAATCAGTGCTCTATTTGGAATTATCGCGGAGTGGTCTGTACGACTTACTATTGTCGTAGTGATTATGGAAAAAATGGGCTGCTATTTTGGGAGCAGCTTAAAGATTATTTAAGTTATGTTGAAATGGCGTTAGCTGAAGATTGTCTTGTGATGAAAGATTTTTCGCCTCGTGATTTATCAGATCAATTAGATTTTTTAAATAGACGTGAATTTAATCAAAAAGAAAAAAAACAGACTCAGTTATCAGCAACAGAAATGAAAAAATATTGGAATGGTTATCATGATCCAGTGGAATTTTATATCTCATGTCATGATTTAGTTGAAAAAATGAACAGAAAATATTTTAAAGAAATTATTGGTGAACAAGGTTTAAATTTAGAAAAAAAAGTGGTAGGGTTCGCAACATGTCTATCGAAGTAAAAGCACAGCAAGTCGTGCAACAGTTTTCTGGAATAACTGATTGGGAACAAAAATATGAAAAACTTATTCAACTCGGCAAAACTTGGCCAGGCTTGGATGAACAGTTCAAAATTGATGATTTAAAAATTAAAGGCTGTCAGTCACAAGTTTGGATTAAAGCTGATCTTATAGAGGGTAAAATACGTCTTTTAGGTGATAGTGATGCTTTAATAGTTCGAGGTCTCGTGGCATTAACGTTATCAGTATTTGACGGCAATACTCCAGAAGAAATCATGAAGTATGAGCCCATATTTTTAAAAGAAATTGGTCTTGATTCTGGACTATCGCCCAGTCGCACGAATGGACTTTTCTCTATGATCAAACAAATAAAATACTATGCGACGGCATTTAACTATTTACTTTCGAAGAAATAATTTTTAGCATTAAATGGTGAGATTACATTATTTATTATTTATTACGTTTTTGTTTATTTTTGGTCTTGATCAAGCTCAAGCAGGACGTATTCGTTTGCGTAAAGTTAAAGATGCACCAAAAACATGCTCTGTTATGGATGAAGATCATTACTTAACTCGTACTAACAAAAGAATCTTTGGAACACTAAGAAATAGCGTTATTTTAGAAGACGATGTTTCAGTCGTAAATGATTTAGGCCAAAAAGTTTGTCAATGGTCGTATGAAAAACTAAATTCTTTAGGTGATTTAAATAAGTACAAATTTTATATTGATGAATATAAAAATAAATTAATTCCATTTTCGAAAGATAAAAACCAAGTTCGTTACTCTATGATTGATTTGAATGATTGCGAAGTTGGTGAAGTTCAAACCGCTGATAATTTTGATCTTCCTAAATGTGAATCTAAATCGAAGAAAAACAAAAAATCAGTTCGCCGACGTAAAGTTGCCTCAAAATATTAGTTTATTAAAATAAACCTTCACATCGACCGCCCACTTTTAAAGATTTATATTTTATAAATTGCTCATTAAGACTGCGATTATTTAATAAAATAAGATGTCTCTCAAGATATTGAGCGATTTTGATAGCCTCTGGCTGATTATAATCATATTTATAATAAGTGTTAAGTAAGCGTGCAAAGTAACTTTCAAGTTGTCGTTGGCCTCTTTGAATTTGTGTCTTCATAATCTGCTCAATAGCATCTTGATTTAAAAAGTAAATTTGTGTGCGATTAACTGCGATAGATGCAAGAGGTCCGATATCTTTAATATTTAATAAGGGTTTAAGTTCATAAGTGAGCTTCTCATCGGTGCCGTATTGATATTGATCCAATAACTGAAATAAATATTTTAAAAAAGGACTATGAGAATCTTGAATGAGATGAGTTAAGATTGAAACTTTTTGTCGAAGTATTTCAGGGTTTCTCGTTTTAAGTTCAAAAAGAATGGCATATAATTTTTTTTCGATGATATAAAGATCAATTTTTTGGGCCAAGATAGAGTCTTCTGAGTAGAGTTTATTGATCAATGGTAATAAGTAAATACTAAATTTTGAAGTCAAATATTCATTCGTTGCAAGTAATGGAGTCATGCTTAATAAAAAGTTATAGACACCTTGTGGACTTAAAGATTTTACTTCTTGAGCGAGATCACTAAATCCATACTCATCTATTACATAATGTTTGTTGATAAATTCAACCACTGCGTCTTTTGTTCGAGAAGTTAAGTTGTCTTCTAATTCTAATAAAATAAATGGATTTTTTTTGCCGATAGAATATAAAATTTCAGGCTGTTTGTTTAAAATATTTTGAGTGAGTTTTGTAATCTCAGTCAGAGCTGCTTGCTCGTCCAGATTAAGTAAAGTGTGAAGTTCACTCAGAACTTGTCTAGCGTCTCCAGTAATTTCACGAAGTTCGATATGAGAAGCATTAATGAGTCTTAAAATACCTTTAGTTTCAAGTGGTAAATAAAACTCATTCTGAGTTGTGCCCGATGGTAACTTCAGAGATTTGGTTTCAATATAGCTGCGCAGAATTTGGATATTGGCTTCGGGGTTGGCCGCAAAAAGTCTTAAAATAGTTAAGAGTTTGTATTTTTGAAAAAATTGAATTGATTTTCCTAAGACTCTAGGGTTTTTAGAAAAATCGATTCGACTGTCTGGTTTATCTTTTTGTCCTAAGTGAATGTGTAATCCGTAATCTAATCGAGATTGATTGGCATAAGTCGATCGATCAGGATTAATTCTGAGACGCTTGAACATTGAATTTAGTAAATCTAAAGCAGTCTGAACGGGTTTAGGTCCATTCGCACGAATTTCAATACTGATATTGTCTTGTACGCCGTCAAAATCCATTTCGTAATCTTTAAACCAATCAGGAGCATCGTCTTTGAGTGGTAAATAAGTTTTAAAGAAATCAGGTTTTTTAGTGTTTTGGTATAAGTCTAAAGATAGAATGAGCGAAGCTAAAGTTTGGCGAGGCAAATACTTAAATTGGATCAACTCAAGTTTTTGTTCAAAGGGTAATCTTTTCCAGCGTTCAAATACAACTGGCCAATCACTTCTTTGATAAAGGTGGGCGTTAGCACTGATGAAATCATGAGAAAGCTGAGCATCTTTAGGAATGATAAGTCCTGATGGTGATTGTGTGGTTTGGTGAGCATGAGGTAAAATAAGCCCTGATTCGCGAATAACTGGTTTACGCTCAGTATTTTGAGCTATGTTTGCTAATGTTGTTTGGTCTATGGATTGACCTTGTGAATCGACGAGTGCGAATTGTTGTGAGTTTTGTGCAAGCTCTGTTTTTTTATTTAAATTTAAACCTTGTGATAATTCGGCTTGAATATTTAAAGGCAATGAGTTGAAAGCATTTTCGTTTTCAAGATAACGATTAATCGATCGAGCTAAAATATGAAACATTTTTATTCTAGTTTTTAAAATTGAATTTTTTTGCTTTTCCGGGATATTGGCATCAGGTGTGGTTAAGATAGACTGAATTTTTTGTTCGATTTGAGTTGTGTCGAAGTACTGAATAATTTCAGCAAAATGACGATCGCCAATTTCAATTTCAAAACCCATTTGATCAAACGACTGTGGTTTTGAATCAGTTTGAGAATCGTCATTGGCTTGAGCCGTTGACGGATTAAGCGTTAGAACATTTAATAAAATAACAAGCAGTAAAAATAGTTTTATAAATAAAGACTTCATTATTATAGGATATGCGAAAACGAAGCCTGAATTATAAGTTTAAAGAGTTTAATTGTGTATTTTGATAACTCAGTTTGAGACAAGCTGTAAATTGTTAGTCAGTTTCGTTATTCATAGACATTTTAGTTAATCAAGATTCTCTAGAATCTATTTTGGGTTGGCCAAACTATTGCAAGTTTAAAAATTGATTTTAAATTACGATTTTTTAATTAGAAGGGATTTTTTATGAAAAACATTTTTAAAAAAAGTTTAGCATTTGTTTTATTAGGTACAGTTACAAATTCAATGGCTTATGCAGATCCCTCGGGTGGTAATCCGTATTTTAAACAAGAAATTCGAGATTCAATTAAGATATTATCGCAATGTCAGGATTCAGATCGCTATGAAGAGATTATTAAAAATAAATACGGCTACCAACATGTCTTTATTGGACTTGATCAGAAACCAGGTCTTTTACCTACAACATTAAAAGTAGTTATGGCCATTAGCAATATAGAGTCTATCGATATTCAGAAAATAAAAGAGTTTAATTCATGGAATTCTCTTGTTTGCCTATCAACGAGTATTCAAGAAAAGATTAAATCAACCGACGAAATTATTGGTTATTCAAAGGAATTTTTTGGTAGTACTTATGAATACACTAAAATTGATTATAATCCGATAACAGACAGCCTTGGCGCAGGTAAAATCGAATTGCAAAAACGGGTGAATGCAGCGATGGAAAAATACTTGAATCTTTACAAACAAGCTAAAGCAAAAGGTTCTTTTTGGATTAATACAGATTATAATCGTTTTAGTTTAAACAATCCGTATAGAGTAACAGAAGAATAAGAATATTACTCTTCTGTTCTGATATCATAAACTTACACTGTCGCGTAAACGCGGTGAGTGTCATCAAGGTCATCTACGGCACTTAAAAATTCTTGAACATCTTTAAGTTGTTCTTCTGTTAGATCGGTTGTGTTGTTAGCTTTGTAACCCAAGTGTGCTTGTGTTACATTCCAACTACGACCTTGTAGAGCAACTTTGACTGAATCTAAGTTTTCAACAGCTGTGAAAAACTCGAATGATCCATCATCATGCTTAACAACATCATCAGCACCGGCTTCGATTGCTTCTTCATCAATATCGAAATTGCCAGATTTTGCGGCTTCAATAATGCCAACTCGAGTAAACATCCAAGCAACGCTGCCTGATTCGCCTAGGTTACCGTCGTGTTTTTTGAAAACGGCACGCATCTCAGGGGCTGTGCGGTGTTTGTTATCTGTTTGGCACTCAACGATAACGCCAACTCCGTGTGGGGCGTATCCTTCATAAGTTAATTCTTCGATAATTTTACCATCATCAAGTAAGCCAGCACCTTTTTTGATAGCGCGTTCTATTGTATCATTCGGGCAAGATACTTTTTTAGCGGCATCAATGGCCATACGCAATCGTGCATTCATATCGGGGTTAGGACCACCAGTTTTACTCGAAACAGCTATCTCACGTGCTAGTTTTGTAAATAGTTGTCCTTTTTTTTGAGCGTTTTCTGTTTTACCTGCGGCTTTCCAACCTTTTCCCATATAATGTCGTCCTTTTTATAAAAATTAATTCTCGATAACTATTTTATTCCTTCGACATTCGGTTTGTCTAGAGTGAAGCCTTATGTTAATACCATTTTATGTGGGCTTTTGCTGAAAAAAATGTCTTTAAAAAAATGGAAATGGTCCGAAAGTTTGATTTAGACCAGGTTATGCATTTTCAAGGGCCGACACCAGACATTCCTGCACGTGATGTTGATATTCTTGTTCCTAAAAAACTCCCTCCTAAAAAAGGTTTTGCTTCTGCTGAAGGACAAGCTCGTATGCTGCATGATTTAGCGAGCATTGAGTTGCAAGCAATGGAGCTAGGTCTGCGCACATTGGCAGACTTTCCAGAGGCACCTGATGAGTTTAAAGAAAAGCTTTTAGAAATTACGTTATCTGAGTGTGATCACTTAGAAATGTGTCTGACTGAAATAGACAAGCTCGGCTTTAAGTGGGGTGATTGGCCAGTTCATACCGCACTTTGGACTGCGACTTCTACACAAGACTCTTTACTTGATCGAATTTTGATTGTGCATCGTTATCTCGAAGGAAGTGGTCTAGATGCAGGGGATACGCTTTTTCGTAGACTCACGGCTGTTGAAGCACCGACAATTAAACTTGCTGTTAAACGTATTGGCGAAGAAGAAATTGGACACGTTTTATTTGGTTCTGATTGGTATCGTGAAATTTGCCGAATCGAAAAAGTCGATCCAAATGTGGATTATTTTTCGCGGATGACAAAGCTTAGAGGTATTTTACCAAAAAGAATAGAGCCGATTAATCGTGGTCTTAGACAAAAAGCTGGTTTTTCTGAATTGGAAATCGAGTTTCTAGAAAATTTAAGATTGTCTTTTTTAGATAAAGATAATCCATGGAAAAAATAACTCTTTGCGATTTAGACTAGAGCTGAGTATCATTGTCTAAATGAAGATTGTTAAAAATATTTTTATTCAAAGTTTTTCTGTCTTCATGTTGTTGGTTTTTTTATTATTATCGGGTTTTATTCAGCCATTATTTCAAAAATTTTTTCAACAAAGCTCAATTTACTCATACATGTTTGTGGGCTTTGGGCTGTTTTTATTTGCGGTTCTGTGGATCGTTTTGTCTTCGCTTTTATTATGTTTTTTTCATCAATATAAAGTCATAAGTTTTTTTAAAATCTTTTTTATTCAGATTGTTTTATTGTGTTTTTTAACTCTAAGTTATTGGATTGTGTTAAAAAATAGACATATGCAGTCATTAGATTTAATTAAAAACGATCAGCAAGTTTCACAAAAAAAGCAACAATTACCGTTGTTAGATCCAGATCGCCCGCTCACTATTTTAAACATGGTTGAACGCAATTTTAATGGAATACGTTTAGAAGCCAACAAACCATATACGATCAATGTTAGATTAGCTGCCAACTTAAAAGGACAAAATCTCGTTGGTAAAATTCATGCTTTTGTGAATGGAAAAACAGGACAAAAAGAAATCTTTAGATTTTCATTTACTCCAGTTGTAAATGCGGATGGTTCAAACGTTTGGACCGGGCAAATTAATCTAGACAACGTGAGTTTGTTTGGAACTCAGGGCATTCTAGAAATCGAAGAACAGGAATTTAAAATTCAGGAAACTGTTTCTGTTTTTTTTATGAATTAATAATTAATTTTTTTTCGTTAAACTCTTGAACAGATCTGATTTTGATGGAGTAGTGAAAAGACAATAAATCTTAAATCTTTTCATCGCTATCAATAAAGCGCCATTGACCTTCTGGCAGTTTACCGAGTTTAAGTTGACCGAGACGAACACGTTTTAGACCCGTAACTTTTAAATTGACGAGTTCACACATACGACGGATTTGTCTTTTTTTGCCTTCTTTAAGAACAAAGCGAAGTTGGTCTTCGTTAACCCATTCAACAGTGGCTTTTTTAAGTTTAACACCTTCAAGAGATAAGCCATGACGTAATAAATTTAATTTATCTTCGGGTAGTTTTGATTCAGGACCTAAATACTTAACTCGAACAATATATTCTTTTTCGACATCAGAATTTTCACCAATAATTTTTTTAGCAAGTCTGCCATCTTGAGTGAAAAGCAATAATCCTTGTGAATCGATATCAAGTCTGCCTGTGACAGCAATATTTTTTAAATCGCCCATTTTTAGTTTTGGATTTTTTTGTTCATTCCATTGGTTTTCAGGAGTGATCAATCTGATGGCTGGTTCATATCCAGGTTCAGGTTGACCCGAAACATAACCGATGGGTTTATTGAGGATAATCGTGACTAAATTTTTTTGCTGTTTAAGTGCTTCAGAGGCTAAAATAATTTTACAGTTCGGATCAACTTTAGTCCCAAGTTCAGATATTGGAACACCGTCAACAGACACCAAGCCACGAGCAATATAATCATCAGCTTCTCTGCGAGAACAAATTCCTCTTTCGGACATTAATTTTGATAAGCGTACTTTTTCAGACATAATTATTTGATATTAATTCCACCATCGATAGATAACACACTGCCTGTTGTCCATGATGATTTGTCGCTCGCTAAAAAATAAATAGCTTCAGCGACTTGTTCAGGTTTTCCGATTTGATCTAGTAATTGAAATTGAGCGTATTGATTCATTGTTTTGTTTTTTTGTTCACTTGGTAAATGATGAAAACTATGAATCGGAGTATCAACGATACCAGGACATACGCAATTGGCTCTAATGTTTGAGGCTCCGCCTTCTTGAGCCAAGCAAAGTGTCCAGTTTATCATTGCAGCCTTGATAGCTGAATAGGCTGAAGTTCCCGGTGCGGGTTTAATTCCTAAAGTTGAGGAAACATTAAGAATCGAGCCTTTTTTGTTTTTTTCAAAATACGGCCATAAATCACGTGTGATTTTGACTGCACCCATCAGATTAATTTGAAATTGATCTTCCCAAATCTGGTCTGTTGATTCAGTTGTTGATCCGCGTTCAAAAATACCAGCGTTGTTCACTAAAATTTCAACTGAAGAAACTTGATTTAAACTCGATAAAATTTTTGATGAAACATAATTCTTTAAATCAAGAACTATCGAAATAACTTTAATTTTAGAATTTAAATCTAAACATTGCTTTTGAATATCTCGCAGTCGTTGTTCATTTCTAGCAACAAGAATCAAATCGTAATTGTTTTGTGCAAATAGTTTTGCAGTCGCAGCTCCAATTCCAGAACTTGCTCCTGTAATTAAAGCTGCGGCCATAAATTAATTTTTATCCATTTCAATTTTAGCAACTGTTTGTAGTTGCATGTTTGATGTACCTTCGTAAATTTGTCCGATTTTAGCATCTCTCCAGAATTTTTCGACTGGATATTCTTTTGTAAAACCATTACCACCGAATAAATCAATAGCCATTGATGTTACTTTTTCTGCTACTTTTGAAGAATAATATTTTGCCATAGCAGCAGCTTCAATAAAATCTTGGCCAGCATCTTTCAATCTAGCCGCATTAAAGACCATTAATCTTGAGGCTTCTAATTCAATACGCATTTGCGCTAATTGAAATTGAACACCTTGAAATTGGCCGATCGCTTTACCAAACTGTTCACGCGATTTAATATAATTTAAAGTCGCTTCATAAGCGCCTTGAGTGATGCCAACCATTTGTGCGCCGATACCGATACGTCCTTCGTTTAATGTTTCAATCGCAATTTTATAACCTTTGCCGATTTCACCTAAAACGTTTTCTTCTGGAACTTCGCAGTTTTCAAAGATTAATTCACAAGTTGAGCTGGCGCGAATGCCAAGTTTGTCTTCTTTTTTACCAACTGTGAAACCTTTAAAGCCTTTTTCAACGATAAATGCTGTAATGCCTTTGTATCCTTTTGATGGATCTAGGTTTGCAAATACGATAAAGAAACTCGCTTCTTTACCATTTGTGATCCAAAGTTTGTTGCCATTTAAAATCCATTTGCCATCTTTTTTCTCGGCACGGCATTTAAGAGCAAAAGCATCTGATCCAGATGATGATTCAGATAAGCAATAAGCGCCAACCCATTCACGAGCTAGTTTTGGTAAATATTTATCTTTAAGTTGTTCAGATCCCCATTTGATAATAGCGTTAGTCACTAATGTGTTTTGCACATCACATAAAACTGAGACAGAACCATCAATACGAGCGATTTCTTCGATTGCGATACAAGCCATTGTTATTGTTGCGCCAGCACCACCATATTTTTCTGGTGATTCAATACCCATAAGTCCCATTTCAAAAAGCTTTGAAACGATTTCTGGATTCATTTGAGCTGTTTCATCCATGTGATTCACATGAGGTTTAATTTCAGATTCAGCAAAAGATCTAACGGCTTCACGAAAAGCCACTTCGTCTTCTGACCACATTGTAAGAGCTGGGCGTGCATTAGCTGTTTGTTCATTAGCAACAGACATGGAGTTCTCCTTTAAAAAAATGAATTTATGAATATGAAGCTCAAATTAAATCTTTACGTCACTTTAATCAAGTAATGCTTTGCGTAAAAATGTCATTTAAAATATTGAGTAAAGTGAAGGCAAACGCATTGTTTTTCTCGACAAGAGTCTAGTTTTTGTTAGCCTGTTCGTATGAGTTCAGATGTTATTCAAAGGTTAGTCGTATTTTTTGGTCCATTTTTATTTGCTTTGTGTTTTCACGAGTATGCGCATGGTCTAGTTGCTAAGTGGCGAGGTGATAACACCGCTGAAAGATTAGGTCGTTTGACTTTAAATCCATTTGCTCACGCTGATGTTATTGGGACTTTTGTGTTTCCGATTATGTCAATTGTGCTGAATTTGCCAATCTCATTTGGTTGGGCAAAACCAGTCCCTGTTGACTCGCGAAATTTAAAAAATGTACGAACTGATATGTTCTGGATTGCTTTAGCGGGACCCATGTCAAATGTGTTACTCGCTATTGTATCAGCTGTATTTTTACATTTAATCGTACGCTTTGATATGTTTGTTGGTTTTCAAACTGGCGTCTTTGAATTTATTAAAACTTTTATGACATTAAATTTATTTTTGGCATTTTTTAATATTATTCCTATTCACCCATTAGATGGTGGCAAAGTTTTAGCGCGATTTTTACCAGCTTCAATCAATTACAAATTAGAACAAAACGAAGGAATCATGAGCATGATTCTAATGGTTTTACTTTTTTCTGGCGCTATTAGATTTTTAAGTTATCCCGTCATTTTGGCTTATAACTTTTTGATGCAAATGGCTATTTAGTTAGAGTTTTAAAGGATTTATTTAATGAGTACAAATACAGTGACATCAACTGATTCTCGCAAAAAAGCAAAAGTCATGAGTGGAACCCGTACAACGGGATCATTACATATTGGTCATTACTTTGGTTGGTTGTCGAATTGTCTTAAATTTCAAAATGAATATGATTGCTATTTCGGGGTTATGGATTGGCACGGAATGACGACAGCTTATAAAAATGCTCATGATATCAAAGTTTGGAACCGTGATATTATGGCTGAAATCATTGCTTGGGGTATTGATCCAGAAAAAAGTACTGTTTTCATTCAATCAATGATTCCCGAACACATCGAGCTTTTCACTATTTTTGCAAATCTAACACCGATGGGGTGGTTAGAGCGTGTGAACACATGGAAAGATGCTGTCGAAGAAATGAAAGCTAATGACACTCATAATTTAGGTCGCTTTATGTATCCAGTGTTACAAGCTGCCGATATCGCGATTTATTTTGGCGCACTTGTACCAGTGGGTGCAGATCAAACAGCGCATTTAGAATTATCTCGTGAAATTATTCGCAGGTTTAATAAACTCTATAAAGGTCAGATTCCTGAGCCAAAAGCCATGTTAACCGAAACGCCAGCATTTCCAGGATTAGATGGTCGCAAGATGTCTAAATCTTACGGCAATTCGATTTTACTTTCAGAAGAAGAAAAAACTTTAAAGAAAAAAATTAATGGCATGGTGACAGATACAAACCGCGTGCGCCGCGAAGATGTTGGAAATCCTGAAGTTTGTCCGGTTTACAGTTATCATAAATTATTTTCAACAGACGATGATTTGAAGTGGGTTGTATCGGGTTGTACAACAGCTGCTATAGGATGTGGCGATTGCAAGGCACGACTTTGCGGAAACATAGAGCAAATGATTAAAATTCCGCGCGAAAAGAAAAAAGAATTGTTGAATAACCCTAAAACGCTTGATTCAATTATCGATGCTGGATGCGAAAAAGCTCGTAAGGATGCGAGACAAAATATTCAAATAATTAAAGATTGGATGAAAATTTAACACCATGAGCATACGCGTACAGCTTCAACAATTTGAAGGTCCTCTTGATTTACTTCTTTATCTTATCCGTAAAGAAGAAATGGATATATTTAATATCAATATTAACGAGATCACAAAGCAGTATTTAGAATTCATCAAACTCATGAAAGAATTTGATATTGAAGTTGCGGGCGAGTTTATTGCGATGGCTTCAACGCTTATTCAAATTAAATCTAAAATGCTTTTACCTCAGTACAATGAACAAGGTGAAATTGTTGAATCAGAAGATCCTCGTAAAGAACTTGTTCAAAAACTACTTGAGTATGAAAAATTTAAAGAAGCAGCTAAGTCTTTATATGATCGTCCACTTTTAAATCGTGATCAGTGGCCACGTGGTCTGCGTGAAAAAATTGAAGTGGCTGATGATGATATTGAGCTTGAAGATAATGCTTTGTTTTCATTGATTGGGTCTTATCGTAAAGTGATGAAGTCTGCGTTTAAAAGAATTCATAAGGTATCAGAAAAAATTCAATCAATCGCAAGTCGTATTCTTGAAATGCGCGATAAGTTATTTATTGGTCAGCAAATCACAATGAAAGAGCTTTACAACGAATCAATCAGTGAAGTTAAAGCCAAAACGAGACATGCATTGATTACCTTTTTATCATTGCTTGAGCTTGGTAAAATGGAAATTGTTTCTCTTTATCAAACTGAAAACTATGGTGATATTTATGTATCAACAAAAAAACCAATCGAAGGTGATGTTTTATCTCGGGTTGAAGAATACGATAATATCAATGCTGATCAAATTGCTCAAGGAATGATGCAAAAATCAAATGTTCTCACTGAAGCTGAAATCGAAAAAATCGAAAACGAAACTGACTTTGTCTTAAATGATGGTGGCGTCGATGCTCAAGTTGATCAACTTTCTTTTGATCAAATGGCTGTAGATGGTGGCGGTGTTCAAGCACCTCAGTTTGCATTAACAGATGCTGAATTTATTGGTGGTGAGGATATGGCTTCTGACGAAGAGATCTTAGCAGCTGAAATGGAAATTGATTCGTCAGATATTCAACTCAACGTTGATTTAATTAAAGATATAGATCAATTAACTGTAGCTCCAGTAGAAACCATCGCTGAAATCGAAGTTATGATTGCTGCTGATCAAGCACAGGAATCTAAACTTGATACAGCGTTATTAGATCAAGAACTTCACCTTTTAACAGAAGATAATCAGACATAAAGAACAGGTATAGATATGGCAAAAAAGTCAAAAAAAAATAAATCGACACAAACTGAAAATGTTAATTCTGATCAAGTGAATGAATCTTCTTTAAATGAAGAAATCACAATGTCTACTGCATCTGCTGATACAGATATGGAAAATAGTGATTTTGGATCAGATTTAACCGTAGATACTGAAATCTTTTTATCTGAAGAATCTGAAAGCGAAGGCTTTTTACCAGATGTTCAAGATTCTGAACAACAAAGTGAATCTGTTATAGATTTGCCAGATGCTGATGTTAATTTAGATGATTCTGAACTTGCTGGATTTGAATCAGCTGAAATTTCAGAAGTCGAATTTGTTGAAGACGAACAAGCTGAGAGTATTGTTGAAAGTATTTTATTTGCTTCTGATCGTCCTGTTAGCTTAGCTTCGATCGTTGAAGTTTTTAAAGGTACGAATGTTAAAAAGAATAAAATTCGTCAAATTCTTGATAATTTAGCAGTTGAGTACGCTGGCGGCAGACGTGGCGTAACTTTAGATGAAGTAACTGGTGGTTATCAGTTAAGAACTAAAATTGATAATATGAACTTTTTAAAACGCACTGTGAAAGCTAAACCTTTTAAATTATCAGGTCCAGCTTTAGAAACTCTTGCCATTGTTGCGTACAAACAACCAGTCGTTAAAAATGAAATTGATCAAATTCGTGGAGTTGAGTCAGGACATCTATTGCGTGCTTTGATGGAAAAAGGTCTTTGTAATTTTGAAGGCAAAGCTGAAAACTTACCTGGCCGTCCGATGCAGTATGGAACAACTCGCAGATTTTTAGAAATATTTGGCTTACGTAACTTAAAAGAATTACCAACTTTATCGCAAATTGATGAATTATTACCAGAAGGTATCGGCGAAGAAGAAGAACAAAAGCCAACTTTAGCAAGTGTGACCGATGCTATGAGTGAAAATGTTGAATCAGTCAGTTATTCAGTCGGTGAAGAAGAGCTTGGTAAAATCGAAGAAGAGCTTGGCACAATTTCGACTTCATCTGAATTCTTTGAACAAGAAAAAATCAGACAAAAACAAAAACGTGATGCTGAAAAAGCACAAGACATACGCGATGCTATGGCTGTGGGCGAGAACGTTCCAAAACGTGATGTAAACTGGCTTAAGAAATACGAAGAAAGTTTAGCTATGGCAGAACAGGGCTTAAGCGTTCCGCAGACTTTTGTTGAAGATGCTGAAGCTGTCGCTGAAGTTCAAGAGTCAGAATCACAAATTGAAGAAATTGAACAACATATCGAAGACGAAATTCCATTTTTTGCAGAAGCTGATGATGATTCAGCAGGTGAGATCATTAAACTTGATGATCATAATGAAATTGACGGAGAACTCGTATAAAAAAAATATTTTTAGGTTTTATTTTTATTTATTTTGTTTCAATGATGATAGTTATGGGTAATGGGTCATCATTTTTAGGAAGATATTTAGGACAATATTATTTTTCTGTAGCAAATACGATAGGTGTAAATACAACCTGGAATTTTTTTAGTCCCGATCCGGCGCATATTATGTATTTTAGATACTATGTGTACTTTGAGGATGAATACGGAAATCCTAAAAAAGATCCCGAAGAGCTGTACTACCCAGAACAAAAAGATGGCTCTAACTTTGCTATGAATGTGCGTAGACAAAACTATATGATGCGATTCATGGCTATTGATCCAAATCGTATACAGAATTTTTTTGCTCCATGGATTTGTAAACAACACCCAGGGGCTAGTCGAGTTCAATTTACCCTCATGGTAGATCATATTCCTGCTTTAGATAAAGTTATTGCCTTAAAAGACACTGAGTTTAGCGAATTACTCAGTCATCAAGAAGTGAATCAAAATGTTTTTAACTGTATATAATAGTTTAATGACTTTTTTAAATAAATCCTTTGTTAAAATAGATTCTTTACTTTTTCATGATTTGAAACTTAAAAACTTGTCTTTATTTCGTATTATATTTTGTGGGACTTTGTTTTACATAGCTTGTTGGAGACAGCTTAATGTCGATCAGTTTGGTCCGAGTTCTTTAGTTCCGCGCGATCAAGCCTTTAATTTGTATTTTGATTATTATAGACCGTATTTACAATTGTTTTTCTGGCCAGATCAGTGGGCTAGTGTAGTTCATGCACTGTATATTGTTTTATTAGGACTTGCGACCATAGGATTATCGAATCGTTTCTTCATGATTTTAACATGGGTTATTGCGCAGGGTTTTATTCAAAGAAATTTTTCATTGTTGTTTGGAGCCGATGTTATTGGTAATTTGTTTTTATTTTATTTAGCCTTTACACGTTGTCATGATTTTTACACGGTAAAATCATTGCTTCCATTTTTTAATAAAAAAGCAGTTTTTGTTTCACAGAGTAATTTTTTTGATCTTGTCAGTGCAGTCAGTTTGCGATTGCTTCAGTTTCAACTTATGACGATCTATGCCTATACAGGCTTTGAAAAATTAAAGGGCTTAACATGGTGGGATGGGACTGCGTTGTGGACAGTTTTAGTGAATCCTCAATTTACATCTTATAATTTAATTTTTTTAAGATATATCCCCATATTTTTTGCTATAGGAACTTTTGTAACAATAGTTTTTGAAGTTTATTTTCCTGTTATGGTGATCAATAAAAAAACTCGATATTTTTGGTTGTCACTTGGTGTGTTTTTTCATTTAATGATCGGTGTTTTGTTGGATTTAATGCCATTTTCTTTAGTGATGATGGCGACTTATATTTTGTTTTTAGATGAAAGTTTAGTTTCTAACATAGCATCAAAAGCCAACAACTATCTAAAACGACATTAGAATTTAAAAGTCTCAAAAAGATAATTAAAGCAAGTTGTCGATGAGTTCGACAATTAAATTTAAATTTATTACTAAAAGTTATACACAAATTTCAACATAAAAAAGTGAACGTCTTAAGACGATATTTTAAAGTTTTTTTCTATCAGATTTCATATATTTGCCTTCAAAATAAATATTGTTCGGGATTTAAATATTTATTTGGGGGCTTTTTTTATGAATAAACTACTTGGGCTATGTATACTTTCGTTGAGTATGTTATCAGCTGTGGGATGTAATCCATCATCTTCACAAGCGCCAGAACAAGATTCAACTGTGTCCGCTTTAAAAGCGACTGATGGAACAACTCCGATTACGAATATTATCGTGATACCTGACGATAATGATTCTTGTACTTTTAATGGTAAGGTTGTGTATAACAATCAATCTGTCGATGCTTACCAAAATTCATCAGTTCCATACGGTAGCCAGTGTGTATCTGAAAAACGTATATGTAATGTCAGTGTGTTATCAGGATCATTTCAATTTGCATCGTGTGCTGTAGATCAGCCAGCAAGTTGTTTATTCAATGGTAAAACAGTTGCTCATGGTGAATCAGTTGATGCTTATGCTAACTCAACTGTTGCTTATGGTAGTCAATGTGCTGTTGAAAAAAGAACTTGTAATAACGGTGTGTTATCTGGTTCAAGTCTCTATGCAGCTTGTGCAGCTGACCAGCCAGCAAGTTGTTTATTCAATGGTAAAACAATTGAACATGGTACTGTTTTAAAAGCATTCAGTTCTTCAGCAGTTAAATTCGGTCAATTATGTCAATCAGAAGATCGCACATGTCAAAACGGTGTATTATCTGGTTCATTTGTATTTGAATCTTGTGAAGCCGGCCAACCAGCAGCATGTTCTTTCAATGGTCAAACAGTAGCTCACGGTCAAATTATTAAAGCCTTTCAAAATTCTTCGGTTCAATATGGATCATCTTGCGTTTCAGAAGATCGTACTTGTACAGATGGACAATTATCTGGTGTTTATCAGTATGGATCATGTGCAGTAGATCAGCCAGCAAGTTGTTTATTCAACGGTCAAACAGTAGCTCACGGTCAAATCGTTAAAGCTTTTGCATCAAGTGCAGTCGCTTACGGTTCATCATGTCAGTCAGAAGATCGCACTTGTAGTAATGGTGCATTGTCTGGTTCAAATAAATATGCGTCGTGTGCAGTAGATCAGCCAGCAAGTTGTTTATTCAACGGTCAAACAGTAGCTCACGGTCAAATCGTTAAAGCTTTTGCATCAAGCGCAGTCGCTTACGGTTCATCATGTAAATCAGAAGAACGCACATGTCAAAACGGAGTATTATCTGGTTCAAATAAATATGCGTCATGTGAAGTTGACAAGCCAGCAAGTTGTTTATTCAACGGTCAAACAGTAGCTCACGGTCAAATCGTTAAAGCTTTTGCATCAAGTGCAGTCGCTTACGGTTCATCATGTCAGTCAGAAGATCGCACTTGTAGTAATGGTGTATTATCTGGTTCATACAAATCTGAGTCTTGTGTTGTTTCGCAAGCACTAAATTGTAGTTTTAATGGTCAAGTTGTTCTGCACGGTAAGTCAGTTACAGCTTATGAATCATCAAAAGTTAAATGCGATCAAAAATGTTTATCACAAGTTAGAACTTGTACAAATGGACAACTTTCGGGTTCATACTCACAAGTTTCTTGTGCAGTAGAAACAAAACCAAAATGGGTAGCCACAGAAGAATGGACTAAATGTAGTTTGGATTGCGGTGGTCGCCAACAAAGAGTCTATAAATGTTTAGGTGAATCAGGACAGGTTGTTGACAGTTCATTATGTGGAATAAGAATTGTTGATGATAACAACAAACTAAAAGATGAAAGAGCTTGTGATGGTAATCCAGATAAGTACAAAAAAACTGTTACAACTAAATCTGAAGAAGATGCTCCTTCAAGTAAGTTGTGTCCAGCTAATCAAATAGGAGTTATTTTCAAATCAAGAGAAGTCACTCGTAACACGACGATTGCTTGTAAAGATCATAAAGTTCAAAAAGTTAGTGAAGAAGTTCTGTACTCAGCATGGACAGAAGAAAATTACTGTAAAGATTATACTCCTTACAGATGTTCGCAAGACAGTATCAATAATGACGAAGCCAAAGGCCGTTATGATTGGATGGTGAAATGTCAGTCGAAATTACCAGTGGTTAAAGAATTTTTAGAAAACTTTGATCATGTATTAGGTATGTCGACTAAAAACAAAGATCCTAACGTAAATACAGGTGAAGTGAGCATTGAATCAAAACGTAGATTGTATCCAACGTTTATTGATGCAGCTACTGGTAAACCATGGATTGCTCCTAAAAAAGCTGATGCTGAATGTATGATTCCTAAAAAAGCATACGTTGCCGCAGTGTGTGTGTCTTCGTGTGCCACACCAGAGCAAGAAATCTTAGTTCAGATAGAAGAATCTAAAAAGTTTAAATCACAAACTTTCTTAGAGTCTTTGAAAAATCAAACTAAGTTTGTAGCATCATTACATGCTGACAAAGGTCAAGATGATGATCAAAAACTTGAGCTTAGAAAAACTAAAGTAGAAAACTGGGTAACAGAAATGATGGATACTGAACATGACATTATAGTGTTCAAAATGAAATCCGGTGGTGAATTAAGACTGACTCCGAATCACCCACTTGTAACTGTTGATGGTAAAATTAAGTTAGCAGCTGACTTTAAATCAGGAGAAAGTTTATTAAAACTTGGTGGAGAAAAAGATCCTATCGTAAGTCTTGAACACATTAAGTACTTTGGTAAAGTGTATAACTTGTTTGTTAACTCAAGTGATAAGTTGAAAAACATTGTTGTTACAAATGGATATTTGAATGGTACAGCCTATTATCAAAACGAAGGTGCTGATAATGTGAATAAGAAAATTTTAAAAACAAGATTGTTAAAGGATGCTTTTCAAAAGTAATTGATAGGATAAAAAAATGAAAAGAAATACACAGTTTAAAATCATCAACGGAGTATTCATCGTATTTCTCTTGAGTCTAGCTTACCTTCTGTTTCTTAAAGAAGGTAAGCCTCAAGCTCAGCAATCTAAACAAAAGGTTTTAAAAACAGAAACTGATGAGTCTATAAAACAGGTCTCTGACGATAATGATAATGAAGATACGTCTTTAGCGTTGGGGATCGTTCCATCACAAAGTGAAAAACAAGCAGATCAAAATTTAAAAAAACCAGCCTTTACAGCTGAACAAATTTCTAAATTAAATGTTTTTCGAGAGTTGCATTCAAAAGTACTTCTGACTAAAGAAGAAAAAAATAATTTAAAACAGCTTATATCAGATAAAAGTTTTATTCTTGAGATCGGTGAAAGTTATCTAAAATCATCGTCTACTGATTTTGTAGATAAATTAGATTTACAAACAGATGTTAATAATTATTTGTTATTAGCTCTTAAAGATGGTGATCACGAAACGTCACGTGATATGGTGAAAAACATTATTCTCGATAATCAAGTTGAAGATCCAAATCGTTCTTTAAGTGAACGTAAAGTTTTAGCTGAAGAAAAAGCTGAGATCATTTTTCATGCACTAGCTCTATATCCAGATGAATTTAAATTTTCTAAAAATGATATCCCAGGCCCAGTAACACAAAAAATTTTAGAAAATGCTAAGGCCATCCATAAAGAAAATGAAGAACTATCGCGTGCAGAATTTGTAAAACTGTCTCAAAAATAGATTTTAAAAGCCTAGACCTTTAAGAAATAATCAATCTAACCGATAAGTTAACATGATCTATAAGGGGTTATTTGCTCTTTTTTTCGTTTTAACTTTTTCTGGTTGCTCAAATCAGATGACTTCAACGTTATTAACAAGTTACAAAGGTTGTACCGGTACTGCATGTTCGAATTCAAGCTCGCTGTCAGGTGAGATTTCTTTATCGTTGGACGATCCGAGTGGTTATAGTTATGGTACACCCTCAGAAACCACAGATCTTGTTGAAATAGCAGGTTCATGTCAGGATTTAAATATTCGCAATAATAGAATTTTGGTCCAAGTCTTTGATTCAGAATTATCGACAGGTGTTCCGTATATTGATAACTCTCGCGATGTTTACTGTGACGATGTGGTCAATACTAAAGAATATCGTTCAGTTGTGAGTGGTGGTGTAACAGTTAAACAGCAATGCTTTTTTGTATCTAATGGTGTTGGTTTAGCTGATGAAAATGGTGCTCTTTATCCTCAATGTTTTAATGGCCGCTTTGCTTTTAAGGTTCGTGTCGGTCGGGTGGTTCGTAAAGATCCTTATATTGCGGATGGATCTGACAATAATCCAGTTGTACCATACACAGTCAGAATGAAAATAAGAGCTGTTGATAATGTTCCACTTGAATCAAGTTGGGTAACGATTCCTGTTAGTCGTTATGTTTCTTCACCGAAAGTGGATGCGACAGCATCGTCGACGACAATGCGTATAGAGTTAAATGTTTATCCTGCAAAATTTAGAGATATTCGTTATTCTATTAGTTATTCATGGGCTGGACCAACACACGTGTTATCAGTCAGCGGAACACCTGCAACATTTACGAATTCAGCATCTGGCACAATCCCGACAGCTGTATTTAAAAAGCCAGATTTTCCAATTAAAAGTGATGGAACATCGATTGATAATTTTTGGATCGACAATCTTTATGCTGGAGGTACATCCGTATTTCCGACATTAGGAGTGATGCCGGGAGTAACTTACAATTTTGATATTACGGCTTCTGATTTTCAGTATGATTATTTGACCTATCCAGGTCCAGGTTTTATAGATCGTGGAACATCAACCACTGTGACTGTTGTTATGGCTCCAGCAAGAATTTCAGAAAACAATCCTATAAATGGCAAAAACACTTGTCTTTTTTCGCTTGTGGGAGCTAATACGCGTGGTGGTTATTCTCTTGAGTGGAGGTATTCTACAAATTCTTCATGGATGGATACGGATCCAAACTCGGGGACGGTTATGTCTTCGTGTAAGACAACGCAGTGTTATGTTAATCTTACATCCGGCGGCTTTACTGTAGGTAATATTTATTATTTTGCCGCTAGAACTTATTATGATCAAAATGCTAATGGCTCTTGGGATCCGGGTGAAGTCGTCGGTAAATGGTCAACCGTAGTAGATCCAGCGGGTGTTTATAGTTGTCAGTATCAACCATAAAGGTACTACTTTTTTTAAAAGAGTACCTTTATGATATAAACTCAAAAAAACTAAAATGATTCGTCAAAAGAAACGCTTCCGCCGACACCCATTTGGTAAGCTGAAACTCTTCTTTCAAAAAAGTTTGCAAGTTCTTGCATATCTTGAAGTTCCATAAATGAAAATGGATTTTTCGCATGAAAACGTTTAGGGATATTTAAAGACTCTAGACGTTGGTCAGCGATATATTCAAGATACTGTCTCATATCAGTTGCAGATAAACCGGCTACGCCAAAAGTTAAAAGATCTTCGGCAAAAGTCATTTCACAATCGATTGCGTCTTCTAGCATTTGTACAACCATTTCATTCATTTGTTCGTTGAATAAACCTGGTTCTTCTTTACGAGCGACATTGATCACTTCCATTGCGAAAGCCATATGCATACTCTCATCACGGAAAACCCAGTTTGTTCCAGACGCAAGACCTGCTAATAAGCCTTTACTTCTTAAGAAATAAACGTATGCAAATGCTGCAAAGAAAAATAAGCCTTCGATACAAGTTGCAAAACAGATCATGTTCATTACGAATTTTCTGCGATCTTCAATTGTTTTGATTTGATCAAGTTCATTGATTGAATCCATCCATTTAAAACAGAAATCAGCTTTCTTTTTTATTGATGGAATGTTTTCAACTGCAGCAAAAGCTTTAGCGCGCTCATCTGGATGTGGAATGTAATTATCTAACAAAGTTAAATAAAATTGAACGTGTAAAGCTTCTTCGTAAAGTTGACGGCTTAAGTATAAACGACCTTCTGGTGAGTTGATGTGTTTATACAAATTCAAAACTAAGTTGTTACTGACAATTGAATCGCCAGTCGCAAAAAAAGCAACTAAACGGTGAATCAAGTGTTTTTCGGCTTCTGTTAGTTTTGAGTGTAAATCAACTAGGTCAGTTGAAAAATCAACTTCTTCAACAGTCCATGTGTTTTTGATTCCATTTTTATACATTTCGTAAAAAATAGGATATTTCATCGGTCTTAGGGTTAAATTAAAGCCAGGATCTAATAACATTTTACTCTCCAGTGTAAATCCGTTTGATGTTTTGGTCTTAGCAAAATTTGTCTTACTGACAAGCTTCGCAAGCCTCTGGGTTTTCTAAGCTACAAGCAATAACTTCAGCATCACTGTATGATTTTTTCGCTGGAGCCTCTGCTTGTTGAGTTTGTTGTTCGTTAGCAGACATCATCATGCCTTCAGCGGATCCACCCACTGCAGTTTGTGTTTCTGTTTTGCGAACAGTTGTTTTTGCAATTGAAGTTGCAGGACGTGAACGTAAGTAATACGTTGTTTTAATTCCACGTTTCCAAGCATACATATACATTGATGATAATTTACCAATAGTCGGTGACTCGATAAATAAATTCAATGATTGTGATTGATCAATATAAGCTCCACGATCTGCAGCCATATCAATTAAAGCTTTCATCGGAACTTCCCAAACAGTTCTATAAAGCTGTTTAACGTTCTCAGGAATGCTCGCAATACCTTGGATTGAACCCTCGTTGATTTTAATATCGTTTCTCATATCGTCATTCCAAAGACCTAATTTTTTAAGATCTTGAACAAGATATTTATTCACTTGCATGAACTCGCCAGATAAAGTTTCACGTTTAAATAAATTTGAAACTTGCGGTTCAGTTGCTTCGTAACATCCAACGATTGATGCAATTGTTGCAGTCGGGGCAATCGCAATAATAAGAGAATTTCTTAAACCTGTAGCTTTGATTTTTTCTTTTAAAGCATTCCAACGTTGTTCGTTTTGTGGTTTTACACCCCAAAGATCAAACTGTAATAATCCAGCCGCTGCTTTTGTATCCGCAAAACTATCATGTGGACCAAATTTTTCAGACAATTCAGCAGATGTTACAAGAGCATTGTAATAAATTTCTTCTTGAATTTGAGCTGAAATTTTTTGAGCTTCAGCTGAATCAAAAGCTAAACCTAATTGAAATAACGCATCTTGAAGACCCATTAAACCAAGTCCAACTGGTCTCCAACGGTTGTTTGATGATTTTGCAGTATCAATCGGGTAGAAGTTAATATCAACAACGCGATCTAAGTATTTAACTGCTGTACGAACAGTTTTTGCTAATTTTTCAAAATCAAATTGTCCATTTGTGATGTGACGACCTAAATTGACCGAACCTAAATTACAAACAGCTGTTTCTTTATTTGAAGTCACTTCTAAAATTTCAGTGCAAAGATTAGATAAGTGAATCACGTTTTCAGGTTTACCTGTTTGGTTAGCTTTCAAGTTAGATGCATCTTTAAATGTTATCCAGCCGTTACCAGTTTGGGCTAACGTTTTCATCATGCGTGAGTATAAATCACGTGCTTTGATTTGTTTAACGTACATTTTGTTGGCTTCAGCTTCTAAGTATGCTTTTTCGAATTCCATTCCATAAATGTCAACAAAGTGTGGAACTCTGTTTGGATCAAACAATGACCACATTCCGTCTTCTTCAACACGTTTCATGAAAATATCTGGAATCCAGTTTGCCATATTAAGATTGTGAGTTCTTTTAGCTTCATCGCCGGTGTTGTCACGTAACTCTAAGAATTCTTCAACATCAGCATGCCATGTTTCAAGATAAACACAGGCAGCACCTTTACGTTTACCACCTTGATTAACAGCAGCAACAGATGAATCTAGAGTCTTTAACCATGGAATAATACCATTTGAGTGGCCGTTAGTTCCTTTAATTAATGAACCACGAGAACGAACGCGCGAGTAAGCAACGCCAATACCGCCTGCAAATTTAGAAAGTAAAGCTATATCAGAGTACTTGTTGTAGATTGATCTTAAATCATCTTCAGGTGAGTCTAATAAATAGCAAGAACTCATTTGAGGGCGCAAAGTTCCTGAGTTAAATAATGTTGGTGTTGATGGCATGTAATCATGAGAAGAAATCAATTTATAAAATTCGATTGCTTCTTGTGGATGAGTTGCAAGACCACAAGCCACACGCATGAAAAAGTATTGAGGTGTTTCAAAAACTTGGCGTGAAGTAGGATTTTTAAGTAAGTAACGGTCATAAACAGTTCTTAAACCAAAATACTCAAAACGATCAGTTTTGTAATGTTCAATTGCAGCACATAGTTCTGCTTTGTGAGCCATAACAAAATTATATGTATCTTGAGCTAATAACCCATTTGTATATCCAAATTGAACTGAATCTGCAAAAGAGCCAATTTTTTGTGATTTAACTTCTTCATCAACATAAGTCGATAAAAGACGAGCTGCTAAACGAGAGTACTCAGGATCTTCGCCAATAAGCAAAGAAGCTGTTTGAATACAAAGATTATCAAGTTCTTTTGTTGTCGCGCCATCATAAAGACCGCTAATAGCTTTAGTTGCTACACGTAGAGGATCGATTTGAGTTAAGCCTTGGCCGCAACGATTAACGCGTTCGACGATTTTAGTGACATCAACTGGTTCAAGTGTGCCATCTCTTTTTTTAACTCTCATGATATGAGAATTTTGTGCATATGTCATATTTGTAGTTCCGCTTGTGATAGTTTCATTCGTATGAGTCGTCATTGACTTTGCCCCTCTGTTTTAAGCTCTATTTTATTGAGCTTTAAAATTTAAACTCTCTCCGAGAGTTTTATTTAATTGCCTAAATCTATCCCCACATAAATTTAGACCTGATGAGAACTTAAAATGACTCCCGCTCAATTTCGACAGAACCAACTTCGACAGAACCAACTCTTGAAAAAGAGAAAATGATTCCTTCATTTTTCAGCTTATGAAAAACGAAAATGTTTTTTAAGACATCGAAGTCTTAGGTCTAGTTTGTAATTGATCAAGAAAAATTTTGTTGACCATTCGTGGTCATAAAGAACTTGAACTTTTTTAATCTTAAAACAGGCGATCGGTCATTTATAAACCAATCAACTTGTCACTAGATCTAGTGGTTCAAGTACTCACCTCATCCTATAAGGCGTGTTTTGTTCTTGAAATTAGGTTGTGTTAAATTTTCAAAAGATGCAAATATTTTTCTTCATTTTTTTAAACTTTTTTTTGCGTTATGCTTATAATTGACGCATGCGCTATGCGAAAAATGAATAAATGTAAAACTTAAGTCTAGCTTTTTTCTCTCTCGAGAAATGATGTCAATACTAAAAAAATAGGTATTTTTTGAAGTAATAGAACATAAGAAATTTAAGATTCTTAAATTTCCTGAATTTTGCATTATATTCGTTCAACCCGTAATTTCATCTGTTCAAAGAGTAAACGATCGTCATCCGACTGTATATTCAAAGAGCAGCCCTGATAGGTTTTATGCTCACGTAAATGATCAATAATAAACTGATGAGTCCCCATTTTATCAGATGTCCAAGATGGCGCGATCAACTCCTCCCAGCGGGAAGCAAACGCTGCTAAACGATGAACAGCGATTCTTGGATGTAAATAGGATAGAAATAATTGTACTTTTTCAGTGTATTCTTGTCTTTCTATAGGGTGGTAAAGTCCTTGTGTATACCATTTTTCAAGTTCTGTGTTTTTTAAAACATGCATATTGTGAAGTTTGACGTTGGTAATGGGTAAATCATTACAAATTAAAGCTGTTTGCTTAATTTGCTCTAAAGACTCGTTAGGTGAACCAAAGATAAGGTGAATTCCCAGATCAACTGCAGTTTGTGACGTGATTTTATCAATGGCTTTAAGAGAATCTTCGGCAGTGTGACCTCTTTGCATGAATTCTAAATGAGAATCAAAAAAGCTTTGAACTCCAAGCTCTACAGCAACAAAAGACCTTTGATAGTACTCTTGCCAGAGTTGCAAAACTGCCGGAGATAAACAATCAGGTCGAGTTCCGAGAACAAAACCTTTCACAAAAGGATACGAAAGAGCTGTGTCAAAATTTTCGCGAAGAGCTGAGACTTTAGTAAAAGTATTTGTATAGGCTTGAAAATAAATTAAAAATTTCTTCGAATTATATTCTTCACCGATAGTTTTTTGGTACTTTTCGATTTGTTCTCGTAAAGACATTTGAAATGATTCTTCACGAGCTGCAGACCCCCATACATCACAAAAACTGCAAGTTTTCATGCCTTTAAGCCCCATACGATTAGGGCAATCATCAACGACTGTCACAGGGATTTTATAAACTTTTTCACCAAAGATTCTTTTGTAGTGTTCTGCAATCGTATGATAGGGTAATCCGCGCCAGCCTTTTTCCATAGGGATTGTATAGAATGATTCAAAGAAATGATCAATCGTCAAACAGTGAAATATTCAAAGATTTTGTTGTTGAAGTCACAGCAGACGGTAGCCCAACAGCAAGGCTTAAAACTGAACAAGCCGAGCGCACAGAATCAATGCATAACTCGCAAGGAGCTGCTGCTGAAACTGTGTATATTTATACAAATCCTTTTCGTTATATGCTGCAAAACTTACACCGTGAAAATGAAATCAATAGTTTAGTTGTCGGTTTAGGGCTTGGTTATATCGAGTTAAATATTCTGAATGAACTTTTAAAACAAGATAAGATATCTCGAGAAATTCAGTTTAATCTTTTAACTTTTGAAAAAAACGAAGAACTCAGAAATACATTTAGGCAATCTATAGAGCATTTGTTTAATAACAATGAAAAATCTAAAACAACTGCTTTGTATGAACAAATTATTCAATTCGTTGTCAATCAACATGAATTACGAGCAACTCATGTTATTGAGTTTGCAAGTCAAACTTTGCATGATCAGAAAGCTTTCGATGTGAATTTAAATTGGAAAATTCTTGAGGAATTAAATTTACAGACGCAAACAGACAAGCGATTTCATTTTGTAGCGTACGATGCCTATAGCCAGAGAACAGATCATCCGCTATGGACAGAAGAATTTTTGAATGATTTTGTTGAAAAATTTTGTCATCAAAATTGTGTTTTTTCAACCTATGCTTGTACTGGAACTCTAAAAAGAACACTCATTAAACATGGCTTTACTCTCGTTAAAAGAAACGGATTTAAAGGCAAAAGAGAAGCTACGCTGGCTTTTCGTGGTGTGTTTAATAATGATCCGCAGCTTTTCCAAATCTTTTAACATAATCAGTGATAAGCGATACACCCTCATCATTAATTTGTGTAAACTTAAGCCCAACATAGCCGTCCTGTCCTGAATAAGTGACTTCAGCTTCGATAGTAATAGGTGTATAAAAATGTGGGCTAGAAATTTGTCCTTTAACGCCTTCACCAAGTTTTAAGTCAAAGTTATCAGTGAGTCCAAAGCCACCTTGACTGACTGATACGACGCGAACATTGAGTTTTTGGCCATTGATTGTATTAACTCCAGAAAAATGCGCTAAGATAGGAACGCGCTGATGTTGTCTTCGTGAAATACCTAGTTTATTTGCTATTTCAGGCAGCGTGTAAAGCTCTTTCCATTCTTTGGCTTTACGATCGAGAATAGATATTTTACTTGGATCTTCTTTTTGTGCAGCAAACTGAATTAATTCATCGCGAGTCATTTCTTTCTGATCAACTTCATCGTAACGAACTTTATATTTTTCAACGACATGTGTTTTGATATCTTCTAAGACAGCTTGGCTTGGAATAACAGTAGCTGTCATAGTTTCTTCATGTGAAGTTGTTTTTTTAGCTAATTGAGGTGGTGATTGCTGTGTTGTTGGCGTGGCAGTTGTTTTTGCAGCTGTGGATTGCATTTTAACTTTTAAGGCTTGAGGGTTCCATTGCGAAGCGGGGACCCAGTCCGTTAATCCACGTGACCACACGAAAGCATTCTGCAAATCAACTTGAATATGTGCTTTGACTTCTTCAGCGTTAAAAGGCCCTGAGATTCGATTGTTGGTATTAATAAACCATTTTTCCATAAAAAATTCCTATAATTCGAAAAAATTAATAATTTCTTTTTTTTGTGCTAAAGCATCTTCGTAACCCATACCTATAAGGGTTGTGCAAAAATCAGAATCAAATAACAAGTAACTGAGTATTTCACTAGCTTCATCGAGTTCACCAAACGCACTGATTGTCATACGTAAAATACGTGGAATATGATGTGCTTTTTGTCTAGCTATTTCTCCAATATCTCGACTAGGAGAAATGCAAAGTGCAGGAATTTTTTTAAGTTTTTCGGATTTAAAATCAGAATGATTGATCTGAGCCTCGTCGTAAAGCTCGTTTATTTTCTGAATTCTTTGCACATCTTGCTCAACGGAATCTAACAAAACGGCATTAAGCAATGTATTTAAAATACGTATCATAGAAGCTTCAGCAATAGGCTGAGCGTGCTGGTTGGTATGATGAAGTGATTCGGCTGCATTTTGCGTTCTAACACCAATAACAAAAAGCTTTTGTGCGCCCATTTTAATGGCCGGACTGCAGGGTGTAGAATTACGAACACAACCGTCGCCATAAGGTTCACCATTTAAATAAATGGGTGGAAAAAGCATTGGAATCGCAGAAGAGGCCATGACATGACTTGATGAAATTTGTGCAAACTCTGCTGATCTACGGCTTTCTTTCCAAAGTGCAAGATTTGAATTTTCTTTAGAAGAACTTTGAATGAAACTAATGGCTTTGTTGCGATTATAGTTGTTCGTTGTGATAATAATTGAATCAAATAAACCTTTTTCAAGATTTTTTTGAATATTCGTGAATTGGCAGTGATCTTCTATGAGTTTTTTTAAAGGCGTTGTATCCAGAATTGAATTAAACTTTTTGGGTGCTGATAGTAAAGACCCTAGACTGAATTTATTAAACGACATGAGTTCTGTTTTGAAAACTTGATCGGATTTGATTTGTGTCCAAAGTTTTTCTAAATCAAATACAGCTTTATCAAAATCGAGATCTGCGCAGGCTAATTTTGCTGTATTAATGGCCCCAGCGCTTGTGCCTGATAACACTTGAAAAGGATGAGTTACTTTCATCTCGCGAAGTATAGAACTAAGTCCTTTGAGAACACCAACTTGATACGCCCCTCGCGCACCACCACCAGATAATACGAGTCCTGTTTTTAAAGCCATAATTCATTGTGTAAAGACTTGGACGCAAAGTCAAAATGACGAGAAAAACTAGACCTTACAAAGCAGAGATGAAACTCGTGTTGAACATATTTTGGCAGCATCTTGAATTGTCTCATTTTTATATAAAAATAAAATCAAAACAAGACAGAATCTGTCTCAGGCTTAAACAGATTAAAGATCGTAACTGGCACATCTCTTGATCTATATAAAAGAAAGAGGTTTTTTATGAAACAAGTTAAACCAGTTTATCAAGTTAATTTTGTAAAAGCGCTAGCAGCAGTTTTATTTTTAGGTTTAGGCTTTTCTTCATGTGCTAAGAAATCTTCGGGCAGCCGAGGGTCTCCAAAAACAACAGCGCAAACCCTCAATCCGCAAACAACGAGTGTTTCTCAGCAAGCAGCTCTTTCTCAAAACTTAAGTTATCTACTTAATAAAATTGATTGGCCTGTTACTAATGCAGATGGATCAGTTACTATGTCTTCTGAAATTAAAAACCCACAATCTCAGTACTTACCAATCTCTACAACACATCAAGGAAATCAAGATGCGTATGGTATCTATGATGACACAGTTAATGGAGTAAAACTTGATATACGAACTCGTTGCGTTGGGCAGGGTTGTGATGCTTATTATATGTTAATAACAGTTATTAAAAACAATTACGCTTATCATCAAATAGCAGCAGTATCTTATAATACAGATTGTGATTACACCGTAGAACACCGTAATTTTCAAACAACTAAACTCTACTCAAGCTTGCAAGAAGTCGTTAATCAAATGCAATCAGTTTCAAGAAAAATGGATTGTGCTGGCGAATAAAATCGTTTTATATTAGGTCCATGTCAGACATCATTTATTCAATACTGCATTTGGACCAAACTTTATCACTTTTATTAGATCAATATCACTCATGGGTTTACTTCATCTTGTTTCTCATTATATTTTGCGAAACAGGTTTGATCTTTATGCCTTTTTTACCCGGAGATTCGCTATTATTTGCTGCGGGCGCATTGTCTGCGATTTCTCAAGATAAACTTAAAATTGAAATTCTCATTCCGCTTATTATGGTTGCTTCATTCGTTGGGGATAATGTGAACTATCTCGTCGGACGTAAATATGGACGCAAGCTTTTTGAGATGAAACACCCGCTTAGTTTTCTATTTTCAGTGAATAATCTTAAAAAAACAGAGCAGTTCTATCATGATAAAGGGAATTGGGCTGTTGCAATGGCTCGATTTTTTCCGATTATTAGAACTTTTGCTCCGTTTGTTGCGGGTGTTGCCTGCATGAAATACAGAGAATTCGTGAAATTTTCGATTATTGGTTCAATCGGATGGGTTTTGTTATTTTGTTTAACAGGATATTTTTTCGGACAAATTCCCTTTATTAAACAAAATTTTACGATTTTGGTGATGTCGATCATTGGGATTTCTTTGGCACCACTTATTATATCGCTTTTCAAACAAAAAATCCTGAAAAGATTATAAAATAGGCAATAAAAATTATTTTTTCGTTAATCTAGAGTTGATTTGGCTCCAAAAAATGGCACTATGTTTGCCAGCTAGAATTTACAAACTCGTCTTAAGTTTAGACACTAGCGACACTAAATTTTGAGATTTAAAGAAGTTTATTAATAACAAACGGGGGGGATTTTAAGTGAAACTAACAATCATTACATCGGCACTTTTAGTTGCAGGTTTAGCGTTAGCGCAAACGCCAGCAGTTCAAACGACAACAACTGCTCAGCCGGCACAACAACAAGTTGTCGCTAAAGCTAAAAAAACGAAGAAAAACAAAAAAGGCAAAAAAGTTGAAGAAAAAACGACTCAAGCAGCTCCAGCTGCCCAAACAGCGCCAGTGGCTAAAGCTGAAGCCGCTTCTGTACAAGTAGAAAGAAATGTAGCTTCTAAAGAAGTTTCTGCATCTGTTAAAGATGCTTCTGTTACCCCTGCACAAACTTCAACGACGACAGCTGCAACTGCAGCAGCTCCAACTAAAAAATGGGGTGTATCTATTGGTGATGTCGCAGAATTTAGTTCACAAGTTGATGGTGAGTCAGCAATTCGTGATATTGGTAATTCACAAGTTAAAAACAGTTTTTACCTTGGAGCATCTTATAAAGTTACTGAAAAATCAGCAGTAGGTGTTAGACAGTATTTTAACCACACTCACACTCCAGGACAAGATTCGTCTGTAGATGGAATCAAACAGGATTGGACTGCATTAACTTTTTCAACTTCTACTAAGGGAATCTTAGGATCTGATGATATCGCTCCATTCTTTAGATATTACTTACCAAATGATGTTGTTGAGAAAGCTACTTACAAAAAAGATTTAGAAAACTTTTATGGTATTTTGCGTCTAGATGCTGTAGTGGCTTGGACATTAAATCCTAAATGGACTGTTTCATATGTTTTCAGCCCAAGACAAAGCTTAGGTGCGAAACAAGATACAAATTTAGAAGAAGCTAAAGATGAAAACGGTAATCCTATGACAAATGAAATGGGTCAAAAATTGTACAAACAGTATTATTTTGCACCAACAACTAAATTGGTTCATTATGGTGCCGTTGCTTACAATGTGAATGATAACATTCAACCTTATTTTACTGCGGGTATGACTCACGCGGTTGAGACAGGAATTGTAAAATCGCAACTTGATAATGCAGATTTAGCATTAGGTGCATACTTTATGTTCTTCGGCGGAAAACTTTTGATTAACCCTGAAATCGGTAACACAGTTGAATTGAAAAAAGAAGGTAAAACAGCAGCTGCACCTCGCTGGTTACAGTCTCAAGATATTAGTTATTCACTAACGTCTGTTATTTCTTTATAATTTAAAGACATAAAATTAAAATATAAAATTTAAAAAGAGCTGGGTTTTAAATCCCCAGCTCTTTTTTTTATATGACATCAACAGGGAATACCGCCGTATTAAACATATATATCTTTCTGTCTGTAAGATCATTGTTTTCAACATCAGCAAGTAATGAAAGAGCGAACTCGTTTGTTTTTGAAACAATTTTTTCAAATTCATTTTGACTAAGGGGTAATTGTAACGATCGGTATCGACGTTGCTCGTAAGGTGCATTAATGGCTTGTGCCGACTTCTCTAACCAAAACTCATAGTATTTTTTTAAATTCAAATTTTGTGATTGATCAGGAATTTTAAAAGATTGTGATTTTCTAAAGTAACTGTCTTCGATCTTTGTTAGTACATCTAGATTTGCGAGTTTCCCAAGAATGTCATTTATTTTATTTTCGTTCAGTGGACAAAATTTTTGAATATCGATTGCTGTCATTGGAGCATGAGCGGTATTAATAATCGTTAAAATGACAGGTGAATAAACATCAAATAGGGCTTCAGTATTAATAAGTTGATATTTTTTAACTGATAACTCACGTTGCATTTTAATAAGCTCTATAGATAATTGCTTTTTTAAATGAATAGTTTTACATTCAGAATAAGATATTAATAACTTAAAGTATTGATGCTCAGTATGTTCGAAATTAAAATATTGAGTTATAAGTTTTGCTGAAGTATCAGTAATTCTTCTTTTTTTGTATACAATCAATCTCAAGATTGTCTTATTTGAAAAACCGATGGCTTTTGCCCATGAGGTATACGAAAATTCAGGATCAATCTGTTTTTGTTGATCGTAGAAGTCTTTTAAAAAGTCATGAGGATTCATATAATCAAATATAGAGATATTTAAAGACATATCTTTATTTAAAGTTTCATTTTTGAAGAAGACGAGATTAAAATTATTTTTTAGTAAAAAAACTAACTTAAGACCAGATGGAAACAAAATTGTTTACGATGACAATTTAGGTAATAGTGTTGATTTTTTTGATAACAGATCGTGAATAAGGTTATTAATAGCGGGGTTTGAATGGTTTAAGTATTGCACTACACAGATTAAAACGTAGTTTGGCCCCTGAAACAGCTGACTTATAAAGGGTGTTTAATTTTCGACTGCGCAAAACACTAAAGGAGAAACATATGAAATCTGTTTTTAATAAAAATATGGTAACATCGGCTATAGTTATTTTAAGTTCACTTTATTCAACGGGTGCTATTGCAGGTGGTGGAGAAGTTGGTTCAGTTATCTTAAAAAATGAAACAAGTTTTGGTTATTCGTGTTCAGTTATCGCTAAAAGCATCAAAGTCGAAGGCGCTGCCAACAACCAAGCTTACAGAATGCTTTCTGGATTAAAATCAGTAACTGTTTTTAAAGAAAAAACTTTAATGTCTGGACAACTTGAGCCAGTATCTGAAGGTTCGCTAGTATATAAACAATCAAATTCAATTTTATCTCTTGAAATCAAAGATGCTCACTCTCGTATGGTTTCAACGACACAAGATACACGAGTTTTTAATCAAGCCGGCGAACAGCTAACTAGTGAAGATCAACTCGAGTCAAATTTTTTAGTCAATTATACTCATGCCAATGCTGTAACTTCAGCATCTGGAGAAAAGACTAACTTAGAAGTCTCTGTAACTGATGCTCATCAAACAGATCATGTAAAATTTAAAAATGCTAAACTTAAGTATTCTTATACAGCACCAACCTCTTTACCAGAAGAGGCTCAAAAGTCACTTAATGGTTCAGTGTCATTTTCTTTAAATTGTAAAGCTAGATAGTTTAGTAGTCTTAGTAAGCCTCAGATCCGTTATCCACATCATTTGTTAAAGCTTCACCAGCTGGCAAATAGGGTAGCGGATCAATTGGTCCATCAAGTTTACGAATTTCAAAGTGTAAATGTGGACCTGATGATCGTCCTGTATTACCAAGAGCACCGATCACTTCACCTTGACGAATTTTTTGTCCTTCATACACGACAATTTTATCTAAATGACCATAAAGCGTAGCCCAGCCATCTTTTTCAATCATGATCATTTTACCATAACCTTTAAATTGCTTACCTGTGTATATAACTATTCCATCATGAGAGGCCATAACTGCGGTGCCCCTTTGAGCAGCTAAATCAATTCCTTTATGTGGTCTACGACGTTTCTTTGTTCCTTTTGGTAAAAAGCCACGAGTCATGCGAGCTTCAAGTACAGGCCAATCAAAAAAAGGTTTTTGTTTTAATTTGGAAGGTTTATTTTTTTTGATTGAATTTGTCGACTTGTCGATTTCAACTTTTACATCATCAGCCTCTTCTGAAACTTGAGTGTTAGAAACTGTGCTGTTTTTAGAATTATGAGCACAGCTAGTTAAGGCTAAAACTAATAACAGCGCACATGTCGGTAACAAATTTTTATATTTTATGAATTGTAGATTGGAAAATTTTTGCATAATTCTTTCACTTGTTGATGCACTTGATGTCTAATTTCTGCTTGATCTGGATTTTGTAAAACTTGGTGAATGAAATTCGCAATGGTTTTCATTTCAGATTCTTTCATTCCACGTGTTGTTAATGCTGGCGTTCCTATGCGGATACCACTTGTTACAAACGGAGATCTCGTTTCGTTCGGTACAGTATTTTTATTAACTGTTATCCCTGCTTCATCTAAAATTGTCTCAGCAACTTTTCCAGTAAGGCTTTCAGGAGCTTTACTTTGTTTTAAATCAATTAATAATAAATGATTATCGGTTCCGCCAGTGACAATATTGTAGCCTTTCGATTTTAAATCTTCAGCGAGGGCTTTTGCATTTTTCAAAACCTGCTCAATATATGTTTTAAATTCTGGCTGTAGAGCTTCACCAAAAGCTACAGCTTTACCGGCGATCACGTGCTCAAGTGGACCACCCTGAATTCCAGGAAAAATTCTTGAATTCATTAATTTAGCTTTTTCTTCAGAGTTTGTGAGAATTAATCCACCGCGTGGACCTCTTAAAGTTTTGTGAGTTGTAGATGTAACATAATCAGCATAAGCAACAGGTGATTCATGATGCCCACTGGCAACCAACCCCGCAAAATGGGCCATGTCGACAAGTAATTGGGCTCCGACTTCATCTGCAATTTCTTTAAATTTAGCAAAATCAAGTGGTCTAGAATACGCTGAGTAGCCTGCAATTAAAAGTTTTGGTTTAACTTCCAAGGCTGTTTTGCGTATCGTATCGTAATTGAGTAAACCAGTAACAGGATCCAATTTGTAGCTAGCGGCTTTAAATAATAATCCACTAAAATTAACGGGACTACCGTGTGTGAGATGTCCGCCGTTAGCTAAATCCATACCTAAAATAGTATCACCAGCTTTAAGTGCTGCTAAGTACACAGCCATGTTAGCTTGTGACCCTGCATGTGGTTGAACATTAGCATAAGACACATTAAATAATTTTTTAGCGCGATCTATAGCGATTGATTCAATCCCATCAACGAACTGGCATCCACCGTAATATCTTTTTTGAGGATAACCTTCGGCGTACTTGTTTGTTAAAATAGAGCCTTGGGCTTTCATAACAGCTTCAGAAGTGTAATTTTCAGAAGCGATCATTTCTAAACCATATTTTTGTCTATCATTTTCAAGTTCAATTAATTTGAAAACTTCAGTGTCATTAAAATTTGGATGAGTGAGTTTATTCATACTTTTTATTATGTCGCGGACTGATTGATTTTTGCAACACGAAGTGCGTGGCGGCCCTCAGAAAAAGATGTATTGATGAAAAGCTCTACCCATTTAAAGGCATCTTCCGCGCTGCAAAATCTAGATCCAAGGCAAATTACATTAGCATTATTATGTTCACGAGCAAGTTTTGCAATTTCATCGTTGTAAACGAGCGCTGCGCGAATGTATTGAAATTTATTTGCACGCAAAGCCATGCCCTGACCAGAGCCACAAACAAGTATTCCTAATGTATCAAGATTTGCTGAATTATTCAGTGTTTCGTTATTTAGCTTTAAACAAACTTTATTCGCAAAATCAGGATAATCGACCGAATTTGTATCGCTTGGGCCGTGATCAGTTATTTGAATTTGTGGATGTCGAGATTGTAGGTTTTTAATGATTATATTTTTTAAATCAAAACCAGCGTGATCACTTGCTATATGAATTTGTTTTAAACTTGCACCCATATTAGAAACCTCCAGTAGAAGTTCAAATGATAGGCGAGTTGAAAACATAAAAGCAATGAGCTTTTTAATCTAAAAAACACTGAGATAAATAATAAATGAATATTAACCGTTAAATTTAGAAAAAACTAAACAGCTATTCGTACCACCAAAACCAAATGAATTGTTCATAACGTGTGTGATTTTTCCTTCACGAGCTGTGTTTGGAACGTAATCCAGATCACAGTCTGGACTTGGGTTTTCTAAATTAATAGTTGGAGGAACTATTTGATGAGTAATCGCTTGAACGCAAAAAGCTGTTTCAAGTGCTCCAGCAGCACCAAGTAAATGACCTGTCATAGATTTTGTAGAAGATATCCAAAGTTTTTTGGCATGATCTTTCATAATTGATTTCACAGCATTTGACTCAATTGGATCACCCATTGGAGTACTTGTACCATGGGCATTAAGATAATTAATATCAGAAGGATTAACTTGAGCATCTGTAAGAGCTGTTTGCATAGCTTGTATAAAGCCTTTACCTTCGCTATCAGGAGATGTGATATGGTACGCGTCCGAAGAGGCCCCGTAACCAGTCACTTCACAAAGAATATTTGCACCACGTTTATGTGCAGACTCTAAAGATTCTAGAATAAATAAAGCAGCACCTTCACCTAAGACAAAACCATCACGGTCTTTATCCCAAGGTCTTGAGGCTTTTTGAGGATCATCATTACGAGTTGATAAAGCTCGCATATTACCAAAGCCTGCAATAGCCATCGGAGTAACAGTGGCTTCTGTTCCACCAGCAATCATCGCATCGCACTGACCGAAACGAATATAATTATAAGCTTCGCCAACAGAGTGAACGCCGGATGCACAAGCAGAAGTAATACAGTAACTTGGACCACGTAAATTATGATTCATCGTTATCCAACCTGAAGCTAAATTAGTAATAGCTGCAGGAATAAAAAACGGGGAAACACGGCCAGGACCTTTTTCAAGAAGTCTTTGGTGTTGTTCTTCAATGATTGGTAAACCGCCCATTCCAGAGCCAACAATGGCTCCAAAACGTGGAGATAATTGGTCACTCACTTGAATACCTGATTGTTCAAATGCCATTTTTGCACAGGCAATTGCATATTGAATAAAAGTATCCATTTTTTTCTGTTCTTTTTTTTCAATATATAAATCAGGATTAAAGTTTTTAACTTCACCCGCAAAACGAACATCATATTGAGTAGCATCAAACTTAGTGATATTGGCGATACCAGAAATTCCATTTAAGGCATTTTTCCAGCTTTCGGCTAAATTAACACCCAAAGGTGAAACCGCGCCAACACCAGTAATAACCACTCTATTTTGTCCGTTTTTGCGTGTGTATTGCATAGTTTAATATAAAGCTATTACGCTTTACCTTTAGAAACTAAATAAGTTTGAACATCGTTAACTGTTTTAAGTTTTTCAGCATCTTCATCTGGAATTTCGATGTCAAATTCTTCTTCCATAGCCATAACTAACTCAACGATATCTAAGCTATCAGCGCCTAAATCTTCGATAAATTTTGATTCTAATTTTACTTTCTCTGGATCAACGCTTAATTGGTCTACGATGATATCTTTTACTTTTGCATTTACTGACATGTGAGCTCCTTTTTTGTTATTAAAATTAATAAGTTAAAGATTTAAAAATATTCATTAGTTTAGATAAAGTCCACCATTGACATGCAATGTTTGACCCGTAATGTACGACGACGAATCGCTTAATAAAAAAGCAACAGCTTGTGCAACTTCATGTGCTTCGCCTGGACGTGCTAACGGAATTTTATCAGCAAATGCTTTAAGCTGCTCTGGTGATAAAGCATCTGTCATATCACTTTTTATATAACCAGGTGCCACTGTGTTAACTCTAACGTTTCGTGATGCTAGTTCTAAAGCAATTGAACGAGTAAACCCCTCTAAACCTGCTTTACTGGCAGCATAATTTGATTGGCCAGCATTGCCAGATGATCCGATCACAGAAGATATATTTACGACAGAACTATTTTTAGCGCGTAATAAATTTTTTGCGAAAGACTTTGTAACATAAAAACTTCCGTACAAATTTGCTTTCATAACTGCATCGAAATCTTCAATTTTCATACGTAATAATAACTGATCTTTGGTAATACCGGCATTGTTAACAATGCCATGAATTTCACCCATTTGCTCTAAGACTTGAGAAACAGTTGAGTCAACTTCTTCAGCAGAAGTCACATTAAGTTTATAAATGCGATGACCTTCTCCGGGTAAAGAGCTTAAAACATTTTGAGCTTGAGCTTCTTGACTCGAGTAGGTGAAAGCGACTTTTGCACCTAGTTCGGCGCACTTTTTAACAATAGCAGCACCAATTCCGCGGCTACCACCAGTTATAAAAATATTTTTTCCTTGTAAACCGATCAAAATAATCTCCTTAAGATTACGATGAATTTTTTTAACCACTTAAAGGTGTACGAACTAGAGCTGTGACTCAAGGTTTTTTTACTACACCTTTTGCGCTGCTTCAATAAGCTTGATATCCTCTAAATTATTTGTCGAAAAAACTTCCAATTCAGGATCTATTTTTTTAAGCAATCCTTTTAAAACAGTTCCATTTCCACATTCGATATATTTTTTGTGCCCATTTTTAGACATTTCTTGAATACTTTGCGTCCAGCGAACAGATCCAGAGATTTGTTTAATTAAATTTTCTTTAAGAACACTCGCTGTCGTTTCGGCTTGAGCATGAAAATTTTGATAAATAGATATTGTTGAATCTTTAAAGGCCACGTCATTTAAAAACTGACGCATATTTTCTTCTGCTGGCTTCATCATATCGCAGTGAAATGGAGCAGAAACTTGTAAAGGAATCAATTTAGCACGTTTTGGTTCTGGTAATCCTTTTTGCGTGAAAATTTCAGGTTTAAAATGATCTTTAAGCCAGTTGAGAGTTTTTAAATGACCACTAATAACAATTTGTCCATCACAATTGTAATTAGCTGGGCTTAATGGCTTAAAGCCAGATTGTTGTTCGGCCCATTCACACAAATAAATAGCTTGAGCTTCATCTAAGCCAATTGTTGCCGTCATGCCACCTTGCCCAACTGGAACAGCTGATTGCATAAATTGTCCACGCATACGTACAGCTTTAACAGCATCTGAAAAATTCAAAACACCACCAAGAACGAATGATGAATATTCACCAATTGAATGTCCTGCGGTCGCAGAAACTTCAACTCCTAGATGTTTTTGTAAAACACGAGCTGTAGCCACTGATGTGGTCAGTAATGCAGGTTGAGTGTTTTCAGTTAATGCAAGCTCTTGTTCTGTTCCTGAAAAACACATTTTTTTCATATCAAGAGATAAGGCGTCACTAGCTTCTTCAAAAGTTGTGCGCGCCACTGAGAACTCATTATATAGAAACTGCCCCATGCCTGGAGCTTGACTACCTTGTCCTGGAAAAATAAATGAAAATTTTTGCGACATAAAAAATCCTTTTAATTAAAACTTAAGTAAAACCGATCCAGACGTTAACCCAGCGCCAAAAGCAGTCAGTAGAATAGTCTGGCCTCTTTTGATACGGCCATCACGGTAAGCAATATCAAACGCTATTGGTATAGAAGCAGCTGAAGTGTTACCAGTTTCATGAACAGTAGAAATAACTTTATTTAAAGGAAAATCAAACTGACCTGCAACAGCTTCAGTGATTCGTAAATTAGCTTGGTGTGGAACGATCCAATCAAGCTGTTCTGGTTTTACATCAGCCGCATTGAGAGACTCATGACAACAGGCTGCCATAGTGCGAGTTGCATTTTTAAAAATTTCTTTACCTTTCATTTTCATGAAATGCTGACCTTTTTCTAAAACATCAGGTGTGATAGGCATTTTGGTTCCACCAGCTTCCATCCATAAAAGCTCAGCATGAGCTCCCTCGGCATGGCAACTGCTTGTCATAATAACGTTTTGATCAGTATTTTGCGCCCTAGAAACAATGAATACACCAGCACCATCACCAAATAAGATACAAGTTTCGCGGTCTTTGTAGTTAACCAATCGAGAAAGGCTTTCTGCGCCACAGACCATTATATTTTTGTAAACACCTGTTTTAATAAACTGATCTGCGATATGTAATCCATAAACAAAGCCTGTACAGGCTGCGCTTAAATCAAAAGCCATAACATTGCGTGCACCTAATTTAGTTTGAACCAGACAAGCTGTAGCTGGCATTTTTAAATCTCCAGATACAGTCGCTACCAAAATCATATCGATGTCTTGAACGTTCATTTTAGCGTCTTCAAGTGCTTTTTGAGCTGCCTTAACAATCAAATCTGATGTTGATTCGTTTTCGCCAGCAATATGTCTTTTTTCAATACCTGTTCTTTGCACAATCCAGTCGTGCGAAGTTTCAACCATTTTTTCAAGATCGTAATTAGTTAAGATCTTTTCAGGTAGAAATGATCCGATTCCAGAAATTTTTGTTTTATAGAGAGATGTATGTAACATGACCGACATCCTAAACTTAATCTTAAAGAATTGACTAGAGCAAAATGTCGATATTGGCGACGTGCATCGGTGACGTATGCCGATGGAGTATAAAGTGAAATAAAATTTTATTAAAAGAGTATTGTTGTAAAAACAATTTTAGAAACGTTTTTTAAACGAAAAAAACCAACTTTAAAAAAAGTAAAGTTGGTTTTAATTAATTAAAATCGAATGAAAAATCTAAACTGTCTTAAATTAAGCGTTTTTAGATTTAGCAGCGCTGATTTGTTTACCTTTGTAGTAGAAAGCGCCATCAGCTGCTTTAAAAGCTCTGTGTGGTCTAACTAATTCGCCAGATTTTTTATCAATAGCCATTGCTGGAGTATCAAGACCGTCATGTGATCTTCTCATATCGCGGCGTGATTTCGATGTTTTCTTCTTCGGTGTAGGCATTTCAATCCTCCAAAATTGTACGTTTTTATAGTATTAATATTTTATTACTAAAAACAGTACAGTTAGTTGTGTTATATAAATATTATTTTTCGTTTGTTTCCAAACAAAGAACTAAGTTATGTATGAGATTTCACCAAAAGGCAAGCACTCAGTCGCAATTTTTTAACTTAGTTCAATTTTAAACCTTTTAGAGCGCTAAAAGGGGTTTCTTTTTTTTGTTCGCTCATTTTTTCATCATAGCTAAATAATTCAGTTGGAATCGTCTTTAGACAGATTCTACAGGCACCTTTATCATCTGTTTCTGGCTTAGGGTTGTAGGGTATGACTAAAGCAATTGCTTCATGCACAAACTCACCTAGATCGAAAACATCATTTTTATATTCAGATACGCTTGGACCATCAGTATCCAATTCAGAAACATGATTAGATTTAGAGAACTGACTGTTTTTAGGCTCGAACTCACTTGGAATGAGAATTTCATTAACCTTAGTATCAACTTTGAATTTAAATGAGTCGCCGCATGCTGAGCAAATTTCAATTGTTGCTGTTTGAATTGTACCAGTTAGACTAAAATTTTTGGTATTAAGTGGTTTTAGAAACACTTTAATATCATAGGCATGATCTGCAACTAAATCCTGCAAAACTGAATTGAGTTCAGCAGTCTGTCTATTTAAAATGTATTCACGACCTTCTTCAGGGACTTCATGTAATTTTATGCGCATATAACCTAAGACCTTATTTTTTTACTTATTCCAACCGTAATTAAAGCTGATACTCACTCGAGGCTCTTCTGTTAAATTACGAGGGACCTCATGTCTAATCCAACTTTCAAATAAAATCAAATCTCCTTCTGCAGGATTGACTGAAATAAAGCGTTTATTTTCTATTTTAGCGCGCGCATGCACGCTAGGTGTGTTCATAAAGAACCCAAGCCTAGGATCTTCAAATTTAATGGCTGAAGCACCTTGTGGAATTTGTAAATAATACGTACCGCTAATAACAGATAAAGGGTGAATATGGCCCGTATGTTGAGCTCCTGCAGGCATGACATTAACCCAGCAGTGAGTCATACATAAGTCTTGAGTTTTGATATCGTAATCAAGCGCTTTAATATACTGAGAAACATGGTGACTGATTTTTTTTTCAAGATTTGTGAAATTGGGTAAAATTAAATGCAATTTATCAATCGACCCATAACTTGTGTAGCCATCAATATAGTTTTTTTGCGACCATTTGTGTCCGGCTTGATCTGTGGCCAATAGATTATCCACATCATCAGTTAACTTAGAATTGATTTTTATCAATTCTTGTTTTTTAGAAGCTAAAGGAGTTTGGTAAATTTGAGTTGTGAACGCTTTAATCATAAGCGTAATGATTAAAATTATCAGTTTTAAAAGTCTACTAGAACCAACAAATAAACTAGAGTCGTGAATAAAATAGCTAGATGAAAAATCTTAAATTGGTCCGTTAAGCCAAAATTGGACTATGTCTAGAGTTTAGACACGGTCTATAATAGATAAAATAATTTAACCTTTTAAACGAGTTTAAACGTCTCAATATAAGACTTAGAAGCGGCCTGAAACTTGCTCTTAGTCTATGTAAAGATATTAAAAGTCGGGGAGGCTTTATGAATTTATCTAACTTATTAAACCAAAACAAATCTAAATTGATGGTTGTTTTTGCTCTTTTAATGAGTCAGACTTCTTACGCTGTCGACTTTAATGAAATTATCGTTGAAAATACGAAAGCCCAACAAAATCTACATTCACAAATTAAGCAGACTGTTATGGAAACTCAAATCGCAGCACAAACTTTAAAGCCTCAGGATAAGTTTATTGCCGACTCAGAAGCTGCTAAAATGATTCAAGTTAAAACTAAAAAGTCTTTCTTAACTTATGAAAAAGAAAAAAAACATAGTCGTGCTTCAGCATCCCAAAACGACAAAAGACTTGCTCAAGAGTTTAAAGATCTAGAATAATAAATGAGTGCTATCAAAAAATATCTTAGTATTTATTTTTACTTTTTTAGCTATTTATAAGTCTCAATTACATGCGACAAAGCCTTCTCAAAGCGAAGGCAGTTTGTCGATCAAATTTAATCTTGAAAATTTATCAAAACCAAAAAACATAGATTCGCTGGGTGAGCTTTCATTTGAGGGTGGTTTTGCTACAAAACTATCTGGTGATTATAAGAAAACAGGGCCTGATTCCCCAGATTGTGATTTTGATGGTTCATTCAAAAAAAACACTCATAATCACAAATTATCGATACGCGCACTTATTAAAGCTCATTGTCGTCAAAATGATAAAACTATTGATTCTGAAATAGGCCCTTTTTTTATACCCTATGATCAATTTGCGAGTTTTCAGCGCAAAATTTATTTAAATGATCAGTTTGTTCAAGTTACTTTCAAAGTTAATTCCCTAACATTTTAATAATTGTGATTATTTTGGTTATTGTTTTATTTGTTTTTGAGTTTTTACTTTAGCGCAAAGTGTAACGTCTAGTCATTTACCTAAAATCCATCAAGACTGTTAAAGCATTTAAATTTAAAGTGATTTTAATAAGGAGAATGACTTGGGTACTTTTGAACTTATCTCAAAACATGGCGAACACGAAGAAATCTTATTCTGTCACGACAAAGATGTCGGTCTTAAAGCTATCATAGCAATTCACAATACTGCATTAGGTCCTGCTCTAGGTGGTACTCGTATGTGGAATTACAAATCTGAAGACGAAGCTTTAGTCGATGTTTTAAGATTATCAAAAGGCATGACTTACAAAGCTTCTGCTGCTGGTCTTAATTTAGGTGGTGGTAAAGCTGTTATTATCGGAGACCCAAAAACACAAAAATCTGAAGGTCTTTTCAGAGCTTTTGGTCATTTTGTTAACTCACTCAATGGTAAATACATTACAGCTGAAGACGTTGGAACTTGCGAAAAAGATATGGAATATATTTACATGGAAACGCCTTGGGTAACTGGTATTCCAAAAGACTTCGGAGGGTCTGGCGATCCTTCTCCATACACGGCTCATGGCGTATTAATGGGAATGAAAGCTGCTGCAAATGATAAGTTTGGTACAGATTCACTTAAAGGTGTACGTGTTGCGGTTCAAGGACTTGGTAATGTTGGTTATAACTTAGTTAAATACTTAACCGAAGAGGGTGCGGTCATTACTATTTCAGATATCGACCAAGCTCGCGTTAAAAAAACAGTAGATGCTTTTGCTGTTAAAGCTGTAAGTCCAGAAGAAATTTTATCAGTCGAGTGTGATATTCAAGCTCCATGTGCGCTGGGTGCTATCGTTAATGACCAAACAATTTCGAAATTCAGATGCAAAGTCATTGCCGGTGGAGCCAATAACCAGTTAGCAGAGCCGCGCCATGGCGATCAATTAAGAGAACTCGGTATTTTGTATGCTCCAGATTATGTTATTAATGCTGGTGGTTTAATGAATGTTTTCGTTGAATTAGAAGGTTACTCACCAAATCGCGCTTTTGAAAAAACACGCCGTGTTTATGATAATATCAAGAAAGTGATTGAGATTGCTAAACGTGATAATATTGGTACGCATACCGCAGCAGATCGTTTAGCTGAGGAAAGAATTGCGACTATCGGTCGCTTAAAACAACGTCATCCAGGTAAATCAAACAGAGCTTTTACAACATTAAAAGAAATCAACAACAGATAGGGAAAACATTAAAATGGAATTTATTGAAAAATACGGAAAACAATTATTTGCAGGTATTGGAGCACTTATCGTTGTCGGTTTTATCGCAACTTTACTTATGCAAAATTCAGTTAAAAAAGAAAAAGAATCACAAGAGAAATATTTTGCGATCGAAGCAAAAGTTAAAAAATACACTGAAGAAAAATTTAAAAAATCACAAACTGACCAAGCTAAAAACCAAGAAAAAGTTAATGTTACTCTAGATGTTAACACTCTTAAATCAGATCTTGAAAGTTTCATTAGCCAAAATATCGGTACGGTTGCTGCTCAGTTTGCAGGTTTGGAATTAGCGCAAATATATTCTGATGAAAATAAATCAACAGAAGCTTTATCAATTCTACAAAAAGTTGAAACTCAAAGTGATCTATTGTCGAACTCTTTAGTTAAAATGAAAATTGCTCAAGTTTTAGTTGATCTGGATAAATGTTCAGATGCGGTTACAACTTGGTCTAAAATTGTTTCAACAAGTCATTTTTCATATTTACATGCTGAAGCTAAATTGAACCAAGCTTTATGCTATAAAAAAATGAATGATCTTAAAAAAGCTGAAGATATTTTAAATCAAGTCAAAAATGATAAAAGCGACGAATCTGCTGATTTCAGTAACGAAGCAGATCGTATCTTAAAACTTATTCAGTTTAACAAATCATTTGGAACGTAATTTTAGGAAATATAATGAAGTCTAATCGAATCAGTTCTTACAGTTTTGCAGTTTTAATATCATTGATGTTTGTTTTGAGTTCTTGTTCTTACTTGCAACAAAAAATGAACTTCGATGCCAATTCGCAATCAGAAAAAAAAGTACTTTCTGTAAAAGCTGAATTCGTCAAAGACACTCTTCAAAAGCCAAATTATGGATTTAGAAAAGTAAATCGTTTCACCCCAGTTTTACACAAAGATCTTATAGTCATCGCAAATTCACTAGAAGGTTTAGCTGCGTATGACATTGGTGATCGCACTTTAAAGTGGACTTTGCCTATTACTAAAGGGGTCGAGTCAGCTGGAGCCGTTATTAATTCGCGACTTTTTGTTGGCGGGTTAAATGGTGTGTTTTATTCGATTGATCTTGATACTGCTAAAATCATCTGGGAATTCGATACAAAAAGCGAAATCGTCGCAGAACCTGTTTTACACGATGGCTATGTTTATTTTGTGAGTGGCGGAAATATACTCTATTGCTTAGACGCTGCTAATGGTCGGCAAGTTTGGGTTTATAACCGACAAGACACAGGCACTCAGATGACGATTCGTGGCGGAGCAAAGCCAACAATTTCTGGTGATAAAATATATGAAGGCTTCAGTGACGGATCGCTTGTATCGCTAAATGTTAAAACGGGTACTCCTCAATGGGAAGTTTTACTTAATAAAAATACCAAATTTAAAGACATCGATGCTTCACCTGTCATTGATGGCGATATTATATTTATTAACAGTTATGATGATAAGCTTTACGCTGTGTCTAAAAGTTCTGGAACAATCCTATGGAAGTCTCAATATGGTGGTGCTTCAACACCGTTGATTGTTGGTGATCGCTTAGTTTACACCTCTTCCAAAGGACATTTAGTTGTTATATCCAAAGCTAGTGGCAATTTAATTTGGCAAAATGATAAAATTCAAGGTATTGCAACAGACCCTATTTTACATAAAGGTTTGATTGTTGTGGGTGAGTCGCAAGGTTCTGTTTTGTTTTTCGACCTTTTAACAGGTGAACTCAAAGGACACTTTGATCCAGGTCGTGGGGTATTAGGACGTTTAGTTTCAGATAAGATTAAACGTGTATACTTTGTCTCTGGTGAAGCTAATTTATACGGCCTCACTGTTGAAAATACAAAAGTTAATAATAATTTTTCGACGATCAAATAACCTTCTCAAAAGGAGTATGAATTTATGATATTTAAATCTTTAATTTTGATTTTAGGATCTATTTTTGTCATGTCTTGTTCTACTCAGACTTGCGCTAAAGATCAGCTTGTTAAGCGCAATGAGGATACGCAAAAAACTGTATCTATTTTAGAAGGCCAAAAAAACATGAAAACAATAAAAGTTTATAAATTTGATGGTTCTAAACAATGTGAAAATATACCTGGAATTTCCGTTGATGAAATGGCTAAAGAATTATCTGGCCTTAAAATTCTTCATTCTGAAAAAAAGCATGACGGTCTGATGAGAATTCAAGTTTGCGGTCAACCCACTGGTCAGTGCAATGTTTTTGAAATCCTTGAATCTGATTGGGCTTCTGCAGAAAAAGCTGGTTTTAAAAAATGGAAAGGTCTCTAGCTTTAATTTTTGTACCACATTAAGACACATTTAAGCCGATGGCTGATTTTACCGATAGGTTTATATGGGGAAATCGCCGCTTTATTTCTTTTTATTTATATTTTTTGTACTGTCAAGTTTTGAAGTTCAAGCCGCAACTGTTAACACGAAAGTTACATTTGAAGGAACTTTAACTGACAATGCTTCAAACCCAATCGATTTACGCTCTAAAACAATTTATTTTTATGTCTATGGATCTCAGTCTAATTGTATTTATTATGCCGAAACATCAGCGAGTGCTGGTGCTCAGGATGGATCAATTAATCACAAGATAGGCTCTGGAAGTGCCATCATTGGCTCTTATGATGCTAGTGTTTTTACAACATCAACTACTGGATATAACTCTTCAGCAGGAACTTGCACAACAGTTGCAAACGAAATTAGAAATTTAAAAGTATCGGTGCCTGATTATTCAATTTCAACGAGCATTGAGATCACATCTGTACCTTCGTCTTTAAATACAGAGCTATTTGCCGGCAAATCTTTATCGCAATTTGTGTTAGCCCCTGTCGGAACTGAACAAAGCATTTTAAATGTACTCACATCACAAGGAACAGCGGGACAATATCTAACTAAAACAACAAGTGGTATTTCTTGGTCTAGCGTACCTTCTCCGGCCTCGGGACTGACAAGTGTCACAAGTGCGAATAGTTATTTAAGCGTAACGAGTTCGACAACAACTCCAATATTAACAATCAATGTTGGTCAAACAAGTGGAACAGTTGCAGCGGGGAATGACTCTCGTTTTTCAACAACTCTGCAGAAAACTAACAATTTAAGCGACTTAACATCAAGCTCGACAGCGAGATCTAATTTAGGCCTAGGATCACTTGCAACTCTGAGCACAATCAACTTAGCTACAAATGTTTCTGGAACAATTACATCAAGCAATTTGCCTGTCATAGGTGGTAGTTTTACAACTGGTACTTTTGGTTCTCAAAGTGCAGTGCCTAGTATAACAGTTGATATTTATGGTCGAATTACGAATATCACAGCATCGGCATATCAGTACGCCGATTCAATCAACTATGGTATTTTACGAGTACCCACAGGTGCTAACTTAACTTTAACGAGCGGTGATTTAACCTTAACCGCATCGAATGTTATTAATGCTTTAGGTTATACGCCAGCAACATCATCTCAAGCCACTCAATGGTCTACTTCTGCTGGGTTAGGTATTCTATATTCGGGCTCTGTTGGCATTGGATCTGAAGCTATCGACACTAATTATGCTTTATCAATTTCCGGGACAACTACAGCTTTTAGAAAAATTGCAATCGGTGGGGATCAAGTTATTTATAAGCCTGATCAGTCTGTATTTCAGGGCTCACTTTTTATTGGTGATGGTGGGTCAAGTTTAACGGGTGGTGGCTCTAGTGGTAAGTACAACACTGGTATAGGCATTAGTTCTCTTTTCAGTATAACGACTGGTTCGTTCAATACATCAATCGGACTAAACTCTTTAACCTATTTAACAACAGGTGGATATAACACCGCGATTGGTGTTCAGTCTTTAGAGTTGGCAACAAGTTCGGCAAATAACACCGCGATCGGATACTCGGCTCTTAGAAGTACAACTGCAGCAAACAATAACACCGCGATAGGTTATAGATCTATAGCGGCAAACTCTGCAGGTCAAAACAACACGGCCATTGGATCACAATCTGGTCAATCTATTACTGGAACAAATAATACATTTGTTGGATCAGACTCAGGAGCTCATGCTAATAACACGGGATCATATAACACATTTATTGGCAAAGGTTCAGGATCTGCCATAACAACGGGATCGTATAACACAATTATTGGATCATATGATGGTAACGATATTTCATCATTATCAAATTACGTCATTATTAGTGATGGTAATAATAATAGACGAATTACAATTGATAATTCGGGGAATATGGGGGTTGGTGTCAGTTCTCCAAAAGCCACATTAGATATATCAGGTTTCGCAAAACTCCAAAAATATTCAACGCCGCCAGCAACTTGCAGTTCTGATACAGATGGTTCAATTGCTTTAACCTCTCAGTATACTTTATGTGTATGTAAATCGAGCTCAGGATGGGTTAAAACAAGTGATGGATCAACGAGTTGTTCTTGGTAATTGCTTTATTGTAAAATCCTAATTTGATACATATCTTAAGTAACATAATATAACTTATCAGAAGATAATTATAAACTATAAACGAGCTTAAATGACATATATTTAATCTAAATTAATAAATGACTTTATAACCATAAGTTCTTAGAGTTTCGTTCATGCTTAAACTTGTTCATGATTTATTAATCCAATATCAAAACACTAACGAAGGTTCTCTCGCTGATTATATTCCTGAATTAGCCAAAGTTAATCCTGATTTATTTGCTATTTCAGTTACTGATACAAAGGGCCAGGTTTTTTCGAGCGGAGATATTCATCAAGATTTTACATTACAATCAACATCGAAACCTTTTGTTTATGGTTTAGCTTTGAATGTACATGGCCCTGAATATGTTCATACTCGAGTTGGAATTGAACCCTCTGGTGAAGCTTTTAATTCTATTATCGAACTTGAGAAAAAAACGCACTTACCATTTAACCCCATGATTAATTCAGGTGCTATTGCTATAGCCAACCAAATTCAAAGCGATCATGAAAATCATCGAGTCGACAAGCTTCTGAATTTGTTTTCAGGTCTTACAAATAGAACAATTAAAATTAATTACCAGGTTTATGAGTCTGAGAAAAAAACAGCTCATCGCAATCGTGCGATAGCTCATTTACTGAGACATTTTAATGTTATTCACGATGATATTGAAGAAACTCTCGATTTATATTTCAAACAGTGTTCAATGATGGTTAATGTTGAAAATCTATCTTTAATGGCGGCAACTTTAGCAAACCAAGGAACAAACCCAGTCACTCACAAAGAAATTTACTCAAGCGTTCACAATCAAAAGATACTAAGTCTTATGTTCACATGTGGCATGTATGACACAGCCGGTGAGTGGGCCTATACAGTCGGACTCCCCGGCAAATCAGGAGTGAGCGGGGCCATTATTGCGGTTGTACCTGGCAAATACGGAATTGCTGTTTACTCCCCGCTTATTAACGACCATGGCCATTCGATCAGAGGGCTTAATGTGATCCGTGATTTAAGTCAAAAACTCAAATTAAGTTTATTTTAAAAAAAGGTTTCCTATGCAAATGAACAATATTCCTGTTGAAAAAATTCAGAACTTTGCATCAATTGAAATTCATTTGTTTCTTTTTGGCGTGTTAGCTTTAGGCTTTATTTTTTATAAGTTTTTTTTAAAAAAAATATCAGATAAGCGACATAAAAGCCTGCAAAATAGATTTAAAGTAACCACACGTTACTTAACACTCAGTCTTGTCACTTGTTTAGTGCTTGTTTTATTACAAATACAATACGCAGTAGCGTCTCAAGTTATGCTCAGCTTTGGTTATTTGTTCTTATTGATTATTCTCAGTATTGCATTTGTTAAAACAACCCAGATCGTTGTGTATTTATATTTGTTTTTTGCGAACATGAGCCACGGAGTACCGCGGTTGCTTGCCAATATGTTCACTTTTTTTATTGCTATAATACTTATTAACATCATCGCAACTCAGCTTTTTGAAATTCATTTAAGCGCACTGCTTGCAACATCCGCCGTATTTTCTTTAGTCTTAGGTTTGGCTTTGCAAGATACTTTAGGAAATTTATTTTCTGGTATTTCATTACAAATAGAAAGCCCATTTCAAATTGGTGATTGGATCGAAGTTCACTCGAAAAATGAAAAATGGCTTGGTCAAGTTCAAGAAATGAATTGGAGAGCCACGTTTTTAACGAGTTTTTCTGATGAACTCATTATGATTCCCAATCGAACAATAGCACAAAGTGAAATTTTAATCATTTCTCAAGGGCAAAAAACCATACGCATTAGTCACGTTTTTCGTTTTGCCTTTGATACTGACATCGATAAAGCTAAAGCTGCGCTTTTAAGCGGAATAACCGAAGTCAAAACTGGTCTACTGTCTGATCCCCCAGTCCGCATATTAGTCACTGATCTAAATGAATCTTGGGTGGTTATGAAAGTTTTTTATTCGCTTGCCGATTTTTCAGTTCGTTACCGAACTGGTGATTTAGTGATCTCTAATATGTTACAATCACTTAAAAAGCATAATATTAAACTTCAGTCTCAAAAAATCGAAATCGAAAAAAACACTTAGTATATTTTGGTTTTTAAAAAATCGATCTCAGTTTGCCATTTTTTAGATACACCAAAAATATCCAAGAATTTAAGTCCTTTAGTATAATAATGTAATTTAATTTCAGAGCTTTGACCGTTGTGGCTTTCAATACTTAAACCTAAATACCACATCGGTATAACAAACAGTAACGTTTTACATAGATACGTATTTTCAGCTTGTTTTGAAAAATTCATGAGAAATTTTAAACCAAAAGCTAAAAAATCTGGATATTTTTTATATCCACGATCGTTTAACACGGCTAAAAGTTGTTGTTGAGTCACTGAAATATTTTGATTCGATTGTAGCTGTTGTTGTAATTCCATATTTAATTTATTTTGACGTATTTGTAAAAACTGGCAAGACTTTTCCTTCACTAAGGGCTGGTGGAATCACGCCTAATGAAAAATTAATCGTTGGGGCTAGATCAATAACAAGAGCCTCACTACTGTAGACACCTTTTTTGAATTTAGTTCCAAAAAGAATCAATGGCACAGTTTTATCATAAGTGTAGCCTGTCAAATGTGTTGTTAAATTATCATCTTTATCCATATAAAAAGCGTCTGGCACTAAAATAAAATCTCCTGATTTCTCATTTAAGTACTGTTTTTGAATCTGATCGCCCAAAACACCTACAGGAAATTTATGATTTTCTAAATCTTCATTTAAAACAATCGTGTAAATTCCTTTAACATCTTTTAATGTCGACTTTATGAATTTATTCAAGTCAGCTGGTTTTAACTTCTTTTTTTCTAAAACTTCGGGATCATAATAAAAATGTAAAGATTTCGATGATGCGATCCAACTTTTATTTTTTAATTCGCCAAACTCTTGATCGAGTTTTTTATTAACTAGACGGTAGATTTCTAAATAATCGATTTTACCAGAATCAAGTTTAGCAGCTTGTGCGTAGTCAACTGCAGGGGCTACACCATGATCAGCGGTTAGAAAAATCTCAACTTGATCTAAACTTCCTAAATGTTTTTTAAGTCGATTTAAAAAATCCGATAATCTTTTATCTTCAAAAAGAGTTAAATCTTGCATTTCTTTGGCGTTCAAACCTAATTTATGACCTAACATATCGTGTGTTGATAACGATAAAGATAAAAAATCAGTTTGCTTATTCAACCCGAGCTTTTCTGATGCTAAAACTTTTTCAGCCAATTCAAATGTTAAATCAATACCCTTAGAATAACTAAGTCCTTTTTTAGATAAGATTTTCACTGGTTTTCCATCAATAGAGATTGTGACCTCATCGAGCTTTTTTAATGCGTCGTTAGCTTGATCCAACCATGCTGGATTTTTTTTGGTGTAGTATGAACTTGTCGACCACCTAAATTGGTCATAATCCATCCATAAAGCTAAATCTGCACGATGACCACCCAGCATAACAGCAGAACGATCTTTTAAAGCCAGTGAAATAACTTTAGAGGGCAAGCCCGCATTTTTATACTCATCACTGAAATTTGTCGTTTTAAGTCGGCTTGGAGATATGCCAAATTTTTCGTCCTCGGCACAATAAACCATTCGTTTTAAACCACGATCATAATACTCATTTAAGTTGATGCCGTTGCGATAAGGTCTAGATCCCGTTGATATCATTGCATGCCCAGGACAAGTCATGTTTTGAAAAACATCATATGTTGCAAATGGAAAATAAGCAGAATTTTCCATAAGAAAACGAAAACCACCTAAATCACCATTGCTCTTTTTTGCTTTTAAAAACAAATCTTGAAACCGTGTTAAATAATCAGCTCTAAATTGATCAATAACAATGAGTACGACTAGCTTTGGTCTTTCTTGAAAACTTGCGTATGATAATGAGCTTGAATAAGCCCCTGAGTATTGAGGATTTAAAAAAGCTAAAACAATGAAGAATTCAAATATTTTTTTCATATCTGGATTTTAGAACAATTCAATTAAAAGCGACAAGTTAAACTTCAGTTATGCTTTTTCGACTAACTGAGCTATTAAGCCAACATCTTGATATTCGTCAATTCTCGCATCTGATTTTGGAAACAAAATGACTCCTTTGTATTCACTCACAATTTTATCACCAGAAGTTGACTCTGCTATACACTCACCTTTTTCCACTTGGTCGAGGTTGATAAATTTACGTTTCATTTTATATGAATCATCTTTTGCTGAGTTTTTTATGAGCTTTTGCTTTATCAAATAATAGGATTGCGGTAATTGAGTTGATGAGTTAAGCATCTCATAAGAGTTATCTATAAACTTTTTCTGAAGTAAATGAGCCACTTCAATAGCTTTAATTTGATCAAACCCATTTTGACTGACTTCGATAACAAAACATTTAATCCGATGCTGAAACGCGAATTCTAATAGAGTTCTTCCCTCTGTTGAAAATCCTTTTGAGTCGAAACATAAAATTGGCCACAAAGAATTCACAGAATAACACAAAGAAGCTAGCTCTGTGCTCTCTGGAATGACAAAAAAACTCGAATGCGTTGGTTCAATAGTTTGATGTAAGTCGATGATAACTTTTGGCTTTAAGCTTAAAATAATGTTTTGAATCTCTTGAGCTCTATTGATTTCATGATTAGATTGAGCTTTTTCATCTGTCATAAAACTACGATTTAAGTCTTGGTCGCAAAATCGTTTATTAATTTCATATGCAGAGACATTATTTAACATAAAAGCCATATTAAAATGAATATTGATCTGACGTTTAGCTATACTATTTAAAATGAAATTAACGATCTGTAGTCCAATGATTTCATTACCATGAGTCAAGGCACAAAACAAAACGTCAACATGACTATGCGCACATGCTTTGTTTTTAATAACAAAAGAATATTCGTCTAGACTATCAATAGCAACATCATCCCGCAGTTTCAATTCATGGCGTAAGGTATTAAATACATTCAGTTCCTGGTTTAATGTTTCTTGATTCATACTTTATGTTGAAACCTTTCAACGTACTGACATTTTTGACAAAGCTCTTCGATAAGACGCCCCTGTTCAAACCCCGTTTTGATTTGCACAGCTTTGTCGGATTTTAAGACCTCAGTTATACTCTGGTCATGCAGAGATCCAAGTTTTAAAACAGCTTCTTTATCTAAACAGCAAGGCACCACATCACCATTTGCATGAACAGCGAGTTGTTTTCTAAGACCATAACAAGTGCCTTGTGTTGAAAGAATATCTCGCTTTAAAGTCGGCCATTCAAATTCAGTATCAAAGTGTAAATAAAGTTTACCAATCACTTTTTTAGATTTATTCATTTTAACGTCGATATTATTATTCAACTGAACATTGAATATATTTTCCACAGCCTGCATAACTGGTAAATTTTGTGATTTTTGCAACTGTGGATTTTTAAGATTCCAAAGACGTAAATTGATATAGTAACTTTTATTTTGCTCGACTGACGTCTTACAAAAATCAAGAATAGGATTTAAATACTGATCAAAAGTTTGCCTTTGCGTATTAGCAAAATATGAATGTACCGAAAAATTAATTTGATCAAGCCCCTTCCACGATAAAATGGTATCAATATGACGTTTGATTAAGGTTCCATTAGTTGTTAAAAACACTCTTAGGCCGAGCTCATCACAAATGTTCACAATATTTTTAAACTGTGGATGTCCTAATGGTTCACCCATAAGGTGCAAACAAACCTGTTTAGTGAGTGGTTTAACTTGGTTCGCAAATTTTCTGAAATCATCTGGAGTTATGACTTTTTTATCACGAACAACTTCAGGGCAAAAGTTGCACTGTAAATTACAAATATTACCGATCTCAAGATAAATTCTTTCAAACATTTAGACCTTCTTTAGGTAATTCGAGTTAGACTTAACGGGGCGTGATCTTAAGTACTGCCCTGTTGTTGCTAGCGATGCATGTCCAAGAGTCGTTTGCACAACATGAATATCTGCCCCATTTTCTAAAGCATGTATAGCAGAACTATGTCTAAACCAATGCGGCGAAGGCGTTTTATCGCCAGGGACTTTAACTTGAGCAAGTTGAGTTGTTTGTTTGATGATTTTATATATCGTAATACGGGATAAAGCATCCCCCTCATAATTAAACAAAAAATCCTGTGGTTTAAGAGCAGTTTTTTTAATGTACTTTTTAATCTCTTTCCAGAGGTGTTGACCCGTTAAAACTGTTCTAATTTTTTGACCTTTACCGAGTACGGTTAAATAGGCACCTGATTTGTTTCTTTTTTGCTGAACTTCTGCAAAATCACGTATTTTGATTTTCGAAAGCTCACTTACGCGAAGGCCTGTAAAATAGAGAGTTTTAATGATTAAACGATCACGCTCAGATATAGACTTAGCGGCCATTCTTTTAATTTGATCAACTGATAATACTTTATATACAAAAGTATCTGGCAATCGTTCTTGTTTAACGACTTTAACTGGACTTTTTTGAATAAAATCGACATTTTCTAAGTATTGAAACAGCGAAGATAAGCAATTTCGATGTAAATTACGAGTTGAACCAGAAACTTTATCAAGTTTTCGTATATATAAGGTCACCAACGCCGGCGTTATATCTTTAAGACTGATATGCCAATTAAAACGCAGAAATCGTTTAACGATTCTGATGTAAACTTCTTTGGTTTTTAAAGAAAAATGACCTTGATTCAACCAGGCCCAGATATGAATCGACTGTTCTGACTGAATAAAATGCGATAACTGTGATTTCTCTGAAAAGAAATTAGAATCACTTACAATTTCAGGTAATTTTTTTAATTTGTCGACTGCCATTTTAGAACTCCATTTCAAAACTGAGAATATTATATTCCATAATCGGAGCAACGCGTTTTCGTCCGTTAATTTTAGTCTTTTTAAGAACAATAAACCCCTTTTTTTCTAAAAACTTAAGCTCTTTTTGTACGTAAGGCTGACTTTTATTAACTATTTTTGCAAGCTCGTAAACCGAGTCTGGCGAATGTTCTTTTATCCACCAAAGCAGCTCTAGTCGCTGGTTTGAAAGACCTGACATCAATTCAAAAAAATCTTTTTTGTTTTTGGTTTTTATGACCATTTTTTTCATATATTTAATTGTATTATATATAACTAAAAAAGCAATAGGTTAACAAAACTATACTTATGTTAATATAAATATTTTGAACTTATCAAAAAAAGACTTGCTTTTGGCGTGGAAGATTTGGCAGAATTAGCCTATGGAAAATAAACTCACGTATTTTGATTACCCTATCGTTTTAAAGCATGTTCATGGATTTTTAACTTTTTCAGTTCCAGATCTTGGCATTTCTGAAAAAATTCCGATCAATCAAGATTTTTATAAATCGTCACAAATCGAAAAACATAAAGATAAAATTTGGCAGATGTTAGTTGATGTATTGCAAGAATCCGAAAAACACATCGTTCAAAAAAAATGGGTTCCAGATGCATCGCAAATCAAAACCTCAATTAAAAAAGCTGAGAAAGATTATAGCTTGCCAGAGTTCAGAAAAATTTTATCTCAACATATTACAGTTAGCGAAAACACATTAAGAAGAGCTATCGAAAAAGGGCAAATTATTTGTCTAAAAACAGATGGTGGACACAGACGAATTCCCGAGTCTGAAGTCGATCGTTATCTCAAAACAGCAAAAGCAAATTAATATAGGATTTAAAATGAAACTCATATATTTAGTGATTATTCTTTTTGGTAGTTTTGGCAGTATTCATGCAAATGAAACCAAATACAGATCCGAAGCTCGTGATAAAATTGAAACCATTTATTTAGCTGGCGGTTGCTTTTGGGGAATGCAGCAACTTTTAAGATCTCAGCCAGGGGTCACAGCAACCGAAGTTGGATATATGGGCGATAACGCTCATAAAGTGACTTATGAACTTGTTAAAACCGGAAAAACTAAATTTGCCGAAACAGTTCAAGTTCAATTTGATAAAACCAAAACAAACCTTAGAAATATTTTAGCATATTTTTTTAAAATTCATGATCCGACAACTCTCAATCAGCAAGGAAACGACATAGGACAACAGTACCGATCTGCAATTTTTTATGAATCTCTTGAACAAAAAATTTTAGCTCAAAACTTAATTCAAGAAATAACCAAAAAGAAAATTTTCAAAAAGCCCATTACAACAGAAGTCACAGCGGCCCTAAAATGGAACACAGCTGAGGAATACCATCAGAATTATTTACAAAAAAATCCTGATGGTTATACTTGTCATTTCGAAAGAGATTTAAAGCTTTAGTAATTGTTGTTCGGAAAATAGTAATAGCGACTGCCTGTATATGACCCGCCTAGATCACGTGGAATATCATCCGAATTTTGAAAGTCATTACACGGCTCGTTTGGATCAGTTACCCCATTACAGTTTGTGCCCTCTGTACCAGAATAATCCCATGGAGCAGATCCTGTGTATGTTCCAGTGGAAATATAAGTATTAAAGTCAGCTAACACATCCCACTGTCTGACGTATAATTTGATTTTATGTTTCACTTCAAAAGCATCCCCTAAACAATGATATTCATAAGCAGGATAAGCCGATGTTAAAAGCGTTCCATCTCGGTCAGAAATAGGATCAACATAGTATGGCAAATTACTCACTACTGCACTCGCAGACGCATAACCCGTGTGATAATGCAAACTCGTTGATACCGTAGAAGAAACAGAGTAATAATTAGCCACAGGAATCACAGACAAAGCACCGTGTATACTTTCCGAAGGTGCTTTAACAGTGATTGGTTTTAAAACTCCAGAGCGAACTTCTGTGATACGTGATATTGGATAACCATCAACTGTTAACGTATCCCAATTTGTTTTACCTTGACCACCGATACAATCTGTTATTTGACCCGCCCAATCTCGATCTGGATCATAAGTTGTATTTGCGTTTACAGTTCCAGAGGCATCAACTGTTCTGGTAATTGTAGTGAGTGAATAACCACCAAAGCAGCAATTTTTTCCGTTACGAGAGCCTGTCTTATCGTAAATACATTTAGGAGTAATAGTGCCATCTTTAATAATAAAATTGGCCTCGTCATAACCAGAACATGTTGTTGATAAGGCCGACCCATTTACACTACAACGATAACTGTTTGTTGATTGGCCTGCTGCATTTGTTGTCGTTGTCACTTCTAGGCCAATCGCCGTTGGACCAACACCGACTTCATTATTATAATACCAATACGGAACTTCACGCATGTACTCACACATTCCAGCAGGAATGTTAACAGCCATTTGCAACCCACCATACCACAAAGATAATTCAGGAGCCTCAATAATACATGTTAAGTTCTGAGTAGAACTTGAAGACTTATCTACAGCACATTTTGAACCATACTGTGGTACTCCTAAGCTTGACATTCGACTGACATAATAGGGATACGTTGTTTTAGTATCTAGAGTTACAAAAAATTGATTTGTCGTTGAAACATCACTTGGCAAAGACGGTTGATCAGGATCACTTTGATTATTATTATTATCTGTTTTAGATGAAGGACCATAACCTGATTGAGTTGTTGGCGAGCAAGATTCAAAAATTAAAACAGCAGCTATAGAAATAACGATACCGCAAATTTTTGTTTTGTTTTTATCTATAAACATAATTACTCCCGATAACATATATCATTATAATTATCGGAAGAATTTGTTTATTTTTTAAGTCAATATACAGACTTATGAGCAAAACCCATAATTACCAGACCAAGGTCTACTCTTTTAAAGCAGGAATTATTTCAAGTTTTTCGGTTTTCGAACTTCTTTGAATAATAATATTGGTTTTTAAATCTGGCTGAACTGATTGTAAAGTGTAAACATAGTCATAGATGTTTTCAATTTTCATATTGTTAAACTCAACGATAACATCACCAGACTTTAATCCTGCCTTTTCAGCTGGTGAGTTTTTAGCGACACCAGAAATTTTGACACCTTTTATGCCTTCTTGCGAATAATCAGGGATTGTTCCTAAGAATATCCTAAAACTACGACCTTCTAATTTTTGCCCTGAATTACCCTCGACTTTTTCATAAATTAAATTAATTTCACTATTTAAAGCAAACTCATCAGAATAAATTTTAACAATATCTAAAACTTTAACTATACCATCATAATTCAAAGTCTCTGGTGTATCGAGTGGTGTATGATACTCGCTATGCGCACCCGTGAAAAAAGATATTGCAGGCACACCCGAAACGTAAAACGACATTGAGTCAGTTGGCAAATATGGATCATTTGTTAAATTTAACGGTTGTCCTGTTTTTAGCGTCGCAAGTTCAGCTAGAGCTTTAAATTTTTGAGCAGACCCAACACCTTGAATATTTAAACTCTCTCGTAAGCGACCAATCATATCCATATTCAAATTAGCAACTATTTTTTTATCTAACTGCGAATAATGCTGAGTAAAATACAAAGAACCTAAAGTTCCTAACTCCTCACCCGACCATAATGCAAAAATGATGGGTCTTTTGAGTTTGGCTAAGTTTTCTTTTTGTGAATAAAAATGAGCCAATTCTAAAACACCAGCAACACCAGAAGCATTATCGTCCGCACCAAAATGAATTTTATTTTTCATATCAGATGTTGCTAAAGATGATCCTGTCAAACCTGTTCCGAGATGATCTAAGTGAGCACCAATAACGAGCGCAGGTTTTTTTGATTGTAAATTAAGACCTGCAATCACATTACGGCCTTTAGATTTTTTTAAAACAAGTTCAATTTTAGAAGTAAAATATTGCGACCTAAACTCAAAACCAGCCGGCACATCATATTGCGAATACTTTTCAATAATTTTATTATAGTTATTTAAATGAGTATCAAATGAGGCGTCATTTTGAATTGAGTTTTTCAATAATGACTCAAATGTCTCCTTTGAAATTTTAAGTATTGGCAATTGCGAGTCTGAAAGTCTTCCTGAATATTTCATATCTGAAATAGGCGTTTCACTGATAACAATTACGCCATAAGCACCCAAATTTTTAGCAATCGTGATTTTATGCTGCAATCTCGAAAACGCGAGTAAGTAAGAATGCTTAGCAAACTCTTGAGGCCCTGGTCTTGGCAAATCATCTAAAATCACGACCCATTTATGAGAAACATCAAGGCCTTTGTAAGAATCAAAACCTGCAAACTGAGCATTCGCTGGTGCTTTAATACCAAAACCAGCAAAAACCATCGGAGCAGGTTTAAAATCGCCCGTCTTAGAATATGATATCAATTGGTAATCTTGTCCCAACTTAAGCTCTTTATTAAGTCGCCCCTGTAATGAAGCTGAATTCGCTTCACCAGCTTTGACATCTGATACAAATTCGAACTCTTGAATGATTTTTTTATCAACAACAGATTTTAAACCCCATTTTTTAAATAATTGAGACAAATCATCTGTATAAATGATTTCTTCTTCAGAACCCGTAAAGCGCCCTTTGAATTTTTCACTTGCCAGATACTCTACTGTTTTTTTGATATCTTCTTTATTTATTGTCTTTTTAAAATCAGATAATAAAATTTTAGAGTTTGTAGTTAAATTACTCGGTTTTAAATCGAGTAATTGCCTCGCCAGTTGATCATTCCACTGCGCCAAGTAAATTTGACTCTCACCTTTTTCATTGCGATGAGACCAAGTGATTTGATCACCCTGGGGTGAAAAACTTGCTAAGCCATCAAACCCATCCGCATAAGTTACACGCACAGGTTCGTGTTGCCCTAGTGTGTCCACAACAAAAAGTTCAAAATTCGAATAACCACCCACTGTTGAAGCAAAAACGATATAATCTCCAGATGGATGAAAATAAGGAGCCCACGACATGGCATTTAAATGTGTAATTTGCTTTTGTTCAGTCCCATCAACATTCATCGTATAGATTTCTGCAGAAGCGCCTGATTCAGAAAATCTGCGCCATGTGATTTTTTTTCCATCAGCACTAAAGAATGGACCACCATCATAACCAGAAGTATTTGTTAAACGTTTAACTTCAGTCCCATCTGATTTCATGATATAGATTTCCATAAAATACGAAGGGTCTTGCTGAAATTTTTTAGTTTCTTCAGGCGTTAGCTTATGATCATATGCTGTTCTATTAGAGGCAAAAACGATATACTGACCGTTCGGAGAGTATGACCCTTCAGCATCATAACCTTTTTCGTGAGTAAGTTGCTTTAGGTGTCCACCTTTTAAATCAGATTCAAAAATATCAAAATACTCATCAAAACTCCAAGAGTAACGCCCTTTAACAGGCTTAGCTCTTTCTTCAAACTCAGCTTTGACTTTAGCATCAATATTGGGATCTAAATGAGTTGATGACCACATGATTTTCTTTTGCGAGGGGTGAATCCATCCACAAGTCGTTTTACCTTTGCCGGTTGAAACTCTATCGACAACACCTGTTGTTAAATCCATCATAAACATTTGATAAAAAGGATTTTTATGATCACGTTCAGATTGAAAAATCATTTTCTTGCCATCAGTACTAAAATAACCCTCACCTGATTTAGAGCCTTCAAAAGTAATTTGTCGTGAGTTAGCAATTAAACTTTTAATTTTACTCTCATCGCTATTTGCAAACGAATATTGTCGATTAAGTATAGCTAGACTTGTTATTGAAACGACTAAGATTAACACAATTCGAACTAGATTATTTTTAAACATGGTTTATACTAACTCCTGATGAAAAAATCTTATTTTTTACAGATCATATTCCCCTTCTTAAGTCTTGGATGTCAACTTAACAAAACTCGGTCAGCAGATATGAACAGAGCGCTACAAAAAACACAATTTTCGCAGTACGTTTCACTCGAAATTAAAGACTATTCTCCTTACCGACAGATCTTGAATAATCTTGATAAAATATTAGGCAATAATGAAAAAAATGAGCTTAAAAACCGAGGCGAAGCACACATTACTGTGATTACACCACCTGAATTCGCTCTATTGACAACAAAAATTACGCCCGAAGTTATTCACTCGGAGTGGAATAAATGGACGGCAAGATCGTTCAAAGAACTCTGCTTTGGCGAGGGACAAGTTCTAGATCAAAACTCTCAGATTCTTAAAACATATTTCATTGTAGTTGATTCTTCAGATCTTGTTAAATTTAGGACTTATCTTAAAGACAAGTACACAGTTGATACGTTTAATGCTGAATTGTTCTTTCCACATATTACAATTGGCTTTACTGAGCACGATTTGCATTATGAACAAGGTGTCATTAAAAATGTAAACGCGTGTCGCGCAGACTTGCAAAAGGCTTTACTTAAATGATTTGCCATATCCATGAATCATGCCCTGGCTGTAGTCTTTGGCATTTAAGCTATGACCAACAAATCCTTTTGAAGAAAAAAAAGTTATCTGAGCTTTTAAATGTCAATCCAGAAAAGATAGATTTTTTAAGTGCTGGTGAATACGGTTTAAGAACAAGAATCGATTTTATCATTAAAGATAAACAAATCGGTCTTATAGATCATGAGCGAAATTTAATCCCTATAACTCAATGTTTGCAATTAGCACCACGTTTACAAGAAGCATTTGCTGTAATACATAAAAATTTATTCAATGTTAAAATTGGAACCATAAGACTCAGATATTCAAAATATGAAAAAAAATTTGGCTTATGGCTTGATTTCGCCAATGTTGATATCAAAAACTTACTGATTGAAAAGACACAAATTGATCGATTAAAAAATGATTTTTTTATTGAAGTAGGCCAAAAGAAAAAGACAATATCCACTTTAGAAACATCAGATCAATATAAACTCACAGATCCTAAACCATCGTTGTGGTTCGAAACCTATGAACAGGTCGAAAACGAACTTCATGCTACACCTCTTTATTGTGCTATTAGTAATTTCACTCAACCAAGTCCTGAGACAGCTCAGCTGATCATTAAAACTATTCTCAATTGGATATCGAGTATTCAAATAGATCATATTTGGGAATTCGGTTGTGGCATCGGACAATACACTCTACCACTTTTGTCGCAACAAAATGAAGTGACCGTTTTCGAATCTGACGAATTTGCTCTAGATTGTTTAAAACTTTCATTAAAAGACAAGCCGTACTTAGCAAAACTCAATATATTGCTCGGAGATTTTCAAAGCATTAAAAACTTAGAAAAACAAACAACTATCAAAAAATCTCAGTTGTGCTTAGTCAATCCGCCTAAGTCAGGACTTAAAGGCTTTAGTGATTACTTATATAAAATAAAACCTGAATATATTATTTATATTTCTTGTTTTCCTGAAACTATGGCTCGTGATTTTAAAATGATTAATCAAGATGGCGATTACAAAATTAAAGACATCGCTATCGTTGATCAATTTCCGCAAACAGAGCACTTTGAAGTCGTATGCTTATTTCAACGAGTATAGTTTTAATCCGGAAATAAAACCTGAAATGTCTTTTTTAAAAAATAAAGACATTAACGGTAAAAGGATAATTCCTGTCAAAACCCCTACTGTTGTCCGAATAAGTAATCTTGTTATATACGTATCACTTAAACGCTCTGACGGTTGGCCCAAACGCAAAGAACAAGTCCACTCGCCGACAGAAGCACCGACCAATGCTCTTGTTGCTATAAAATAAATCCATCCTGTGAATATAAATACACAAGAAAAACTTAATGCACGATTCGATTTTAAATACAAAAATCCCAAATCGGCTTTAAAAAATTGCTGCACTGTAAACATAAAAACGAGATTAAAAAAACATCCAGCTGCAACAATAACCAAACCGTCTGTTAATAATGATAGCCAACTCCAAAGTGCAAGTTTAAAACCTTGACGTCTAGAAGGCCCTCTTGTCGATTGGTTTTTATCATCATCTACAAAAGAATACTCACGTCGTATAAATAAAGGTCTACGATAAGTAATCTCTTGTTCAACACCCGGATTTTTATCAATAATTGTTTGATCTACATAAGGATCTATTTGTGTAATTAAAAATAAATCCTTCATGAGCTATTGTCCCGTCGAAGATGACGTAGCTTTTGATGACGACGAGTTAGGACATGAGTTTATATTTGTAACATAACTCCCATCCGGACATTTAACATTTGCTAAAACTGGGCAATCACTACGATTACTAACTATTGTTACACCATCGTCACACGTAATTGAAACAACTGCTGTTGATGCACTTGAGCATGCGCAAGTTACCTGATCTACGAGCGATGTTGTTGGCGCACAACCTGGACATTTACATACACCGTTAGATAAAACGTGATACTTGTTAGTACACTGAGTTGTACAGGCCGCCACTACACCATTTGCACACAAGTCAGCAGCACTACTTCGTTTAGGCTTTTTTGGAGATAACCAATCTATAACTTTTTTACCTATGAACAAACCACCAATAATATAAACTGGCCACTTAGCATAACTCCAGATTTTACTAAAAATACTTCCCACACTGCTTGTTCCAATATCATTAGGCACACACTGCCACTTATCGCGGCCGCCGTATTTAGCAGTATTTAAGTTTTTACATATTTGGTTTTTATCACAAGGCGTATCACATTTTCCTTGATCGACTTGTTGCGTTTCTGAATCAGGCTTAGCTCCCTCAGTCGTTGTTGTCGCAGGTGTTTCTATTTTTTTACATTGAGCTCCTGGATTAACAGATTCACCGTTTTCGCAATTACACTTTAAAGTGAGATCATCAAAAGTCGATCCTGGCTTACAACCCGGCTTCTTTTTAAGAAACTCTCCGATAAGCAAAAAACGTCTTTGCAGCTGATCGCAAGCACCATAAAAATTTTTTTCATTTTTTTTATACTCTGCTGCTTTAACACAAATTTCACGTGCCTTTTTAATCTCTTTATCAAAAACATTTTTGATCGAAGCAATTTGTTTAAATATGGAATCGTCCATTTCATCCTTAAAGTTAAGAGACTTACCCTCTGGGACTTTAATCATATTTTTTAAGTAATTTTCAATATTAGCATGATAAGGACCATCGTCAGATTCTTCAGCTAAAATCTTTTTATATTCATTTTCAATTTCATCAGGCTTTATTTTATAATTTTCATCAGCGTAGCGATCAGTTTTTTTCTTATCACTCGGGTCATTAAGTATCTCAATTGGTTTACCCAATGGCGACAACTTATCACAACCAAAACCACTCCAAGTTGCTTTTTGAAAATTTTCTGATTTATCGACTTGAATACAAAACCCTTTACCGTCTGATTGAACACCGTAAATATAAGGATTACATGCAATTTTTCCAGATGGACACGAATTGAAAACAGCTTCGGCAATAACATTTTCATCTCTATTTGATTCGTAGTTAGTTTTAACTTTAGCCACGGAACATGAACCGTTGCGTTCGTACTCTGAAATATTACCGGCTATAATACAGGCATTTGAATCTGAAGAGCTCATCTTAGAACCTTTTGCGTAGTCACCGATTTTAGCACCTTTTGAGCGCGCCTCAGCATCTGATATGAAAAAATATTTAAAGAAACTATAATCTGAAGTTTTTTTACCTTTATCCGATTGATTTTTACTAGACTCTATAACAAATCTAGAATTAACCCATAAACGTCTCAGATTATAAATATATTTAGCTTTATCTTGAACAGAATATTTTTTCCAAACATCAATAGAAATTGATGGTATAGATGGAAGCTCTTTAGTTCGAGAGAAGTCTTGCGCTTTTACCAAATCAGAATCCCCAGCTAATTTTCTAAGACGGGGTTCATGATAATATAACTTATCAACCATTAAGTTGTAATTTAGAATATCTTGCAAACTCAAGTCAGTATTGTCAAACTTCATTGCTCTATTCTCATCCTGAAATATCTGCATTGTGAAAATTTGGCCTTGATCGGCAATACGAATAACAGGAGTTTTTTCACCGTTAGAGTTTTGTAGCATCGCAATTTCAAATGTTGGCATCATTTGATCTTTATACTTTTCCATCATGGGCTCAACTTGCTTGCGAATACCATCAGTTAACAAATGTTTGTTCTTTTGAAAAAACTCACCTATCGTCATTTGACGGTTTAAGCCGATTTCATTGATTGCATTTTGAAGTGTTTCTTTAGGTACACTTTCTGCCTGTGCGCCTTGTGCCACTGGTGTTAACACCATCGTTAAAACAGAAATATATGATAGAAAAAATTTAAACGATCTTATAATTTTAGTTAACATAATTTTTAACCTCAAAATAAATTAATTCCCAGTTGATACAGCAGGCACTCCGCCAGCATTTGTGTCAGTCGTATTTGTACCTGTTCCGCCTTCGGTTTTTGGCCAGCAAGTATTTGACACAGGATTTAATTCTTCGTTTGTTTTACATTGTGGAGTACAATTCGCAGTTAACTTACACGTGTCCGCCGGTGGTTGAATCTTCTTTTTCTTTGGCCATAATTTACTTAATAACCAAGCTCCACCGATTATTCCACCAATCCATAACAATGGTTTCCAATTAAAACTACCAGATTCACAAGAGTATTTATCTCCACGATATGAATTTGTTAATTTATGCGGAGTTTTGCCATCAGCTGGACATTTGCAAACACCTTTTTCATCAGCGACTGCACCAGCACCTGGAAATTGATCAGCGCCTTCACAATCAACTGTTTGCACCACAGAAGGCGGAGTTACGCTCGTAGAACCCCCAGGAGCAACAGGAGGTTTAGCAGCACACTTTTCGCCAGGATTAACTTTGATAACTTGTGATGGTGGACACATACATTTTAATGTTTTAGCATCGATTTTACCACCATCTTGACAACCGACTTTTTGTTCTAACCACTGAGCTATAAACAAATGACGACGTTGTAATTGATCACACGCGCCCCAAAAGTTTTTATCATATTGTTTATATTTTGGGTTTTCATTTGATTTTATACATGACTCGCGAGCAAATTTAATTTGCGAATCAAATACATTTTGAATATTTGATAATTTGTCGACTAAATCATTATCTAAAACGACACCTTTTTTAATTTTATCAACATCGTTACCTAAAAAACTTTTTAGATAATCAGTGACATATTTATCATTTTCAGCTTGTTGCTTTTTATAAAGCTCTTCTAAGTTGACATCTTTTTTAAGGTTTTCATCAGCATATCGACCAGGACCTTTAATGTCTTTGATTAAAAAATCTGAACCATTTAAATTTTCTTTTGCTAGTGAATTTCCTAATGGTGATTTTTCTTCACAGGGGCCATCAGCATGCGTTGCTTTTTGGTATGGCGAATTTACATCTCTATCATGTTTTACACAGTGAGGCTGACCCGGCGTTTGATAACCATATAAGTACGGATTACAGGCCATCATTGTTGGATTTTGTTTTTCACAAGTCTCGATAGCCTTAAATATCTCTTTATCGTTTGTTGAAGAATAAAACTTTTTAAGAGTATTGATATCTTTTGTACATGATCCACCAACATACTGAGAAATCACACCATGAATAACACAGTTTTGATTGCCAGGTGTTTTTGAACTTGTTTGCTGACCCGATAACTGAGTCGTACCAGTATCTTTAAATGTCGACATATCAAGCGTTGGCAATTGCAAATACCCATCTATATCTAATGACTGAGCCCCAGATGGTTTAGAACTTGATGACGTCGACATCCAGTTCGGAGATGTTGGATTTTTTCTAAAACCATTCATAGACGATGATGGCGAAGGTGACGAAGACGAAGATCCCCCCGGAACAACTGGCGGTGGTGGTGTAGACGCCCCACTATCCTGCGCAGTAGCTTCGTTTTGCATAAACTTCATAAGATAATCATACTTTGAAGTTTTGGCTTTAACACCACGTAAACGTTGTTCGTTTTTTTCAATTTGGCGCAAAACATTTAATGAATCTGTCCAATAAGAACGTAAATTAATTAAATAATTGGCACGATCAACTTGTGACATTTTTGACCAAGTTTCTTTAGAAATACGTGGCATACCGACATATTGAGTGTCAGCCACACGGTCTTGTGCTGATTTCACTTCTGCTGGTGTCGATTGGAAAGTTTCGTTAAATTCTTTGTATAATTCAGGATCAACTTTGATCATTTTACTCAGTGCTTGATTAAAATTGATGACATCTGATTCAGATAAATATGTAGATTTATATTTTAAAAATTTATCTTTTTCGCCAATATATTGAAACGATAAGGTTTTTCCATCTAAAGCCATTTCAATATTATTAACTGTTTCACCTAAAGAATTTTTAGTCTGCGTCGTTTTAAATGTTGGCATTTTAGCATTTGGATACTTCTCGAAATAGTCTTTTAGCGGTTTATAGACTTGACCGTGAAAATCGCCTTTATTTTTACTCCAAAAACTTTCATAACTTTGGGATTTGTTAAGTCCGGCAGCTAAAATCATCGCATCGATTTCTTGTTTTTGCTTTTCTGCTTGCGCTCCAAGTGCAACAGGAGACATCACAAGTGTAAAAATAGCTGATGTAAAAAAACTTGTTGTATAGATTTTAGTTAATAGATTCATAACTGAGACTCCATTTTCTCAAATCAAATCAATCTTTGATTTCAAAATAATATCGGTGTATCTAAATGAAAACTTAAATCATTATGTTACATATCAAAATAAGACTTAAAATTAGTCTTCTGAATTCTTACGACGATCAGTATTGTCATCGCGCTTCTCTCCACGACGATCTGGATTGTGTTCTGATGATAACCACTTGGTTCTTTGGTCTAGATAAGGAAATCTAAAATAAAGAGAAATCATAAGCACGCCCATAGTCGTGAGTATGGCTAATACAGAAAATACTTTTAAGAAATGAGGTTCTATAGAGTTAGTATCCATTTGATAGAGTCGGAAAGCATTCATCGCTAACACAACTATAAGAGTCACAATCGCCAATGTCCAAGGCAGCTTGTGTGGTTTCAATAATAAAATACCAGTCATGACTAATAAACAAAGCCAAACCCAATCAACAAGACTTACGGTTCTCAACAATGATGCAAAAATAACGGGTTGATACCAATTGTGAATACCCGACCCAACAAAACTAATTATAATATTACCGATAGGAGCTAGGATAAATAAAAACGCGAGAACAAAAACAGCTATTGGCTTTTTTAATTTTACGACAGCCTTTTGATCTTCAGTCATGCTCTCTCCTTAAAACATTTCATACTTATATCAGTAGAATAAGCTCGTGTTCAAAGAGGTGCAATAATTGTATTAAAAGGTCTAGGGCTAAAGTGGACAGATCTCAATTGGCGTTTGCTCTTTAACTAAAGAGTAGACTTCATTAATTTCTTTATTCGTCATCGCAATACATCCTTGCGTCCAATTCACTTGTGGATGCATCAATTGAGAATTAAACTTTTCAAAACCTTCAAGCCCTGGGTTAGGAAACCCATGAATCATAATATCTGAACCAGCAGAACGACCCTGGGCTGCAGCATGTGAAATATCTAAATCATTCGGATACGAAACCTTTAAAGCACGGTGATAATTCGACTTATTTTTTTTAAGCTCAACGTAATACAATCCTTCTGGTGTGGCTCCATCACTCTCAAATTGTTTAACACCTTTTAAAAACCCAAACCCAAACGTGACATCATAAGATTTATAGAGATATCCATGAGTTAAAAGAAAAAGTTTACGCTGTTTTTTAGACACCACTATACGATCTATTGAATAACCATGAGGTAAAGACATAAGCTGAGTCATAGCACTTGCTTGTATTTCTTGATTACAATACAACGTATTGTCTAGCTGGGCTGTTTTGGCCTGGGTATTTTGCGCGAAAACGACCAAAAGCACGAATTTAAATAATATTCTTAAAATAGCGTAACCATTAACATTATTCATGATTTTAAAGCCATGCACTTATAGGACCATCCCAAATGCTTTAAAAACGATTATATGTGAAAAACTATAAGACAATGGTCGACAAAATGTCATTTTTTGTATACAAAACCCCTATGACATCGACGATTAAATTCCCGCTTAGTTTATACAACGCCCTAGATCTTGAAATTTATGTTCTTATCGGAATTCTGTGTATTATTTCGTTCGTTTTTTACAAATTTTTTCTTAAAAATGTCTCTAAAGAAAGACATCTAAATATTCAAAATCACCTTGAAAAAATTAATAAACATTTTCTCTGGCTAACTTTATTGTTTTTACTTTTTTTAGCTTTACATGAGTCAGTTGAATATTCAATTTTCATCAAAAAACTAACCCCTTACGTTGCTTTTATAACCTATGTTAGTGGTGTGGCTCTACTCATTCGAGTGTGCCGATTGCTCGTCCTCATGTATCTTTTTTTAGGATCTATGACAGCCGGAGTCCCTTTACTCATCGTCAATATTTTCTCATTAGTCTTATTTGTGCTTGTTGGATTTTGGTCCGTTTCGCAAATTTTCGGTGTTCAACTTACGCCATTACTTGCAACATCAGCAGCGTTTTCAGTCGTTCTTGGTCTTGCTCTACAAGATACGCTCGGTAATCTTTTCGCTGGGATATCACTTCAAATAGATAAAACATTTGAAATTGGTCACTGGCTCGAGATACAAAACGGCGGTCAAAAGATCATTGGACAAGTCAAAGAACTCTCATGGAGAGCAACAGTGCTTATTGGTCTCACAGACGAAGTTATCACTTTACCAAATAAAGTTGTCGCTTCATCTCAAATATCTAATTTTTCACCAGATAATCAACCCATCATCAGAAGTCAGACTTTTAAAATTGCTTTTGGCGAAAATGCTGATTTAGCCAAAGACGAATTAGAAAAGTCTATTTCACAAATTGCCGACATTAGAGCTATTCCGTCTCCGATTGCTTACATTTCTGAAATGACTGAAAGTTGGATCGGTATCAAAGTTATTTATTTTATTGATAACTTTGGACGTCAATTTTTTATAGGCGATAAGGTTCTGAATTTAGGCCGTAAGACTTTAGAAAAACACAATATCAAACTTGCGCATCAAGTAATCGAGATCAAAAAATGATTGAACAAACAACAACACAACTTAAAGTAAATCGTCAGCACCCACTAGCAATTAAAATTCGAAAACAAATCACACAAGCTCTCAGCGATTACAAAATGATTGCTGATGGCGATAAAGTTATGGTTTGCGTATCCGGAGGTAAAGACTCTTCGATACTGACTATTTTATTAGACGAAATCAGAAAACGCGCTGAAATTGAATTCACTATAGAAGCCGTTATACTAGATCAAAAACAACCTGGATTTGAAGTCACTCTTTTCAAAAACTGGATGCTTGGCGAGGATATTAAATTTAATATCATTCAAAAAGACACCTATTCTGTCGTTAAAGAAAAAGTCACAACTGGAGTTTACTGCAGTCTGTGCTCTAAAATGCGTCGAGCTATTTTGTACGATTATGCTTTTAATCATGGTTTCAAAAAACTAGCTCTCGGTCACCACAGAACTGATCTTATTGAAACGACTTTGCTGAACATGTTTTACACTGGCCATATTGCCACTATGCCTGCAAAACTTAAATCCGACGACGGGCGAAACATTGTTATTCGCCCGATGATGTATGTTGCCGAAGATGACCTTATCAACTTAGCCAAAGATTGGGGATTTCCGATTATACCTTGTAATTTATGTGGTTCACAAGACGGCATGAAACGTCAAAGAATGAAAAAACTCATCAAAGACTTAGAGACAGAAATTCCGAGCCTAAGTTCAAGTTTTATTACAGCTCTGCAAAATGTAAACCCGAGTCACACTCTGGATAAAAAGCTATTTGATTTTGAAAATATGTAATTAGGCAGCTTTAGACTTCTGAGTTACATATTTTTCGCTGTCTTTGATTTTATTTTTACGTGCTCTTGAGACTTCTACTATTTTTTCGAGACTGATTGAAAATGCAGTTAGTTTTTCTGATCTTTGCTTTAAATTAGTTGCTAATTTTTCATTATCATCAACAATCTGATTTAAATTTTGATTCGTTTCTTCCATAGTTCTTATGGCTGATAAAACTTCACGACTGCCCTTGCTCTGCTCTTCATTGGCTTGACTAATCGATTGCACCATCTCATTTGACAATACTGATTTATTAACAACTTCAACCAAAGTCTTCAAAGACTGCTCAGAGTGTTGCACACTTTCAGTAATCGATTCTTGAATTTCAAGAATCACATTATTTAAATCAGTTTGAATATTTGCAGCCAAATCTTTGACTTCAGAGTTACTTTTTTCAACGATTTGTGAAATTTCAACCGATGCCGTACCACTCATTCTAGCTAAATTACCGACTTCTTCAGCGACAACAGCAAAACCTTTACCGTGCTCACCGGCACGAGCAGCTTCTACTGACGCATTAAAAGAAAGTAATTTAGTTTGAAAGACAATGTCATCGATCACTTTGGTTTTACCTGAAATCTCAGCTATAATTTCAACAACTGAGTTTAGTTTTTTAAGGTTCTCATTAACAGAATTCTGTAAGTTAATCTGTTTATTAGAAATAAGTTCTATGTTTTGTTTAAGCAGCTCTAAGTAGTCTTGACCTTGTTTGGCAACCTCTTGCGTTTCATACGACAATTTAGAAGCTTGCTGTGCTGATTCAGCAGTTCTATTCATCATTTCTGTCATCTGTGTCATTGCAGCAGCCGTTTGATGTATAGAAGAAGATTGCGTTTGCCCTGCTGATCCCAAACGGTCTGAAGCTCGACTCAAGGTCACAGTCATATCTGATAAAACTTCTGTTTCTAACGATAAGTCTTTAATAACACTTTTAACAGGATTGATAATTTTAATAACATCTCGAATACTGATAAACAAAGATATTAAAACACCAAAAAATGTGGCAACAGCTAACCAGAATAAATTTTCACTACGCGTTTTTGCTATTTCAGCATCGACATCATCAGTATAAACACCGCTTCCAATAATCCATCCCCATGCCTCAAAGTATTTTACATATGAAGTTTTACCAACAGGATCTTTGCTGCCAGGTTTAGGCCACATATAATCAACAAATCCTTCTTTTTGATTAAGTGCTACTTTAACCATCTCTTGAAAGATCTTTTTACCTGTTGGGTCAGACATATCTTGCAAATTTTTCCCATCAAGCTCTGGCTTAAATGGGTGCATGACCATGTTGGGCTTAGTATCATTTAGCCAAAAATACTCATCACCATCATACCGTAATTTTTTAATTAAGGTCTTTGCAGCATCTTGAGCTTGAGCTTCGGTTAACACGCCAGCTTTTTGTTGAGAGTAATAATAATCTAAACTCTGATAAACCGAATCAACAGCAGCTTTTGTTTTTTCGTTCTTTGATGATTGAATTTTTGATTGTACTTTAGGTAATGTGACAAAAACAAATACCAACGCTAATGGTATGGCCGCCATTGAAGCAAAGACCATTTTAATAATTAATGATTTCAATTGAGAATAACGATTTTCAGTACCAATCATATCAAATCTCCTCTAGCCGAAAACTTCTCGGTCCAGTTTCTTCGATGTCTTAACATTTTCTTAATAATTGATGAAAATCAATTCAAGCCTAAACATCCTTATGTCTAGTTTTAGAATAAAAACTCTTTCAAGACTCTGCCGTTTTTTAAATTTGTCCGATCTGAACTTACTATGAAAAAACAAATTATAAAAACAATAGCCGTTCTTACAATACTTTTAACATCTCACTTTGCTACAGCTCAAAACACCAGTCTACTCGTCAATGGAGACATTATTTTCCACAAAAGCCAGACCCAACAAGCTGCAGCTCTGCGCGAGGCAACAGGTTCTGAATGGACCCACGTCGGTATACTTTTACAAAACCAAACCAATGGAGCTTGGTATGTAGCAGAAGCCGTTGGACCAGTTAAGTCAACACCACTTAAAGATTTTATAGCTCGTGGAAAAAACAAAGAATACAGAATTTATAGAGACACTTTTTTCAATCCCAAAACAATGACTGATAAATTAATTGCGTCGATTAAAAAAAATAACAAGCCTTACGATATCTACTTTGAGTTTACTGATGAAAGAACTTATTGCAGTGAACTTGTTTACAAAGCTTTCAATGATGCCATGGGAAAACCAGTTGGCACACTACAAAAGATGAAAGAAATGAAACTAGATGGACCTTATGTTAAAGCACTCATCAAAAAAAGATTAACTGATACAGGTCGTAAATTAAATCCTGAAGAACCTATTATTACACCGATTAATCAAATGCTCGATAAAAATTTAAAACTTATCGCAAGCAGTCCTACAAAAAACAAATAGATTTACGAGACAGTCACAGATTTGATTCATTAAGCAATCCAGAAAAATCTGTGACCTAAATTAACTATGTCCATGTGGAAATTGAATTTCTGTTAAATAAATCATAACGGATAAACCCAAAAGAATAAGCCCAATCAAAAGTCTTTCGTGATGTTCTAACCAATTAAGGTTAACCTTACGCGCACTGTAATACACCAAACTCATAAAAACGATCATTGCACCCAAAGTTCCAACTGCTAAAACTAACGATAATACGGCAAAACCAAACCATCCTGCAGGCCATGCCGAAACATAAACAGGTAAGAATGATTCGCACGGAGAAAATGTCAAAAGTGATAGTAAACTTAATATAGCCCATCCATCTTTTGAGACTTTGCGATAATCTTGATTGTGATTATGCGGATGTGCATGATCGCAATGTGAATGTTGCGATCCTCTAAAATGCTGAATCAAATTGTATAAACCTGTCAAAGCGACTAGACCCACAATGACCCAATAAAGACCATTTGAGAAGAAATCATGAAACTTAATCCCAAACCAAATGACACCAGCGCCAATAGCTGTTGTCGTTACAATATGCCCTGATCCTGCTATAAGAAGTATGGAAAAAGTTTTCTGATAAGTCCATTTTTGTGTGCGCGAAGCCAAAACAAACGGTAACCAATGAGTCGGAAGAGCTGCGTGCAAGATAGACACAGTTAATCCAGTTATTATTGATGGCACCAAATCGTATAAAAACATAACCAGATAAATACAAAAGGCTAACAACTTAAGCAAGTTAAGTCCTATAAATGATTAAATTTGTTGAATTTTTAAGGCAGTATTGTTATTTTTTACAGACATTAAGAATTGCAGCCTTAGCGTAGTTGGTAGCGCGCTTCCTTGACATGGAAGAGGTCACAGATTCGAGTTCTGTAGGCTGCACCATTTTTCACTTAATATCCGTTTACACAACACTCATAACTACCCTAAGATTTTACTATAACCATGAAAAAACTGAGTTACGAATTTATTTATCAAAAATGTATTTTCTCTGTCGCTAGATCTAGCGGTGCTGGCGGGCAACATGTTAATAAAACCAACTCTGCTGTTTACGCAAGAATTGATATTTATGAACTTAACCTATCAGATGAAGAAATCAATTTGGTCATTCAAAAAATAGCTCATAAACTTATTCAAAGTCGTTACTTACAATGTCGTTCTGAAGCCGAACGCGATCAGCTCACTAATAAGAAAATGGCAGTTGAATCTCTTGTCTTTTTACTTAACAACTCACTTTTTATTCCTAAAAAGCGAAAAAAAACTCGCCCCACTAAATCTTCAGTTGAAAAAAGACTCACTTCTAAATCTAAAAATTCACTCATCAAAAAATTAAGACGAGAAAAATTGTAACATAATTTATCATATCTTCACTCATGATGTCTAAACGAAGGCAAACTGTCTTTAACATTTAACAATTGATAAACATCGATAATTTCTTTTTTGCCTTTAATCGGAACGTGGTCGATTTTAATACAATCATAAAAATCTTTAACTATATTGTAAGTTGATTCGGTCATTAAAATGTCAGTTGAATAATTTTTATTTAACAACTCTACTCGGCTAGCTAGGTTAACAGTATCGCCAACAGCTGTATAATTGAAACGATCTTTGTGACCAATGTTGCCAACTGTGCAGATACCAGTACTAATACCAACTCTTGTATTGAGTGCCGGTAATTTACGATCCACCAATTTTTTATTTAAGTTGTGTAAGACAAGCTGAATTTCTAAAGCTGTTCGACATGCATCATAAGCATGGTTTTTATTATCAAATGGTGCTCCCCAAAATGCCATAATCGAATCACCTATGAACTTATCCACTGTACCGCGATTTCGACTTATCACTTCAGTAACAGCTGCAAAATACTCGCTCAGAATAACTAACAAATCATCTAATGATATTTTTTCAGATATAGTGGTAAAATCAATTATATCTGTAAACATAACTGTAATTTCTTTTTTTTCCACATTCAAAAAAGCTTCTTGTTTGTTTGTCAACAAATCAAGAACAACTTCTGCAGGAACGTATTTTTTAAAAGATCGCAAACCTAATCTCATCGAAACAATCGAACGACTTAATTCTTTAAATTCATAAATGTTAGTTTGAATTTTAGCTGTATCTTCAAAATTATAGTTTTGAATTTGATTCACATCTTGAGTTAATTTATAGAGAGGCCGAACAAGTCTTTTGGCAAATCGTAACGAAATTAACAATCCTATTAAAAAACTAATAACAGAAGTAACAAAAATAATATTAAATAACTTTTGTTCTTCGTTTAAAACATTTTGAGCATCAATATCCACTCCAACGACGCCTACGTTTTCATTTTTGGCGTTTATAATTGGCGCGAATGCTGACAGCCAAATGCCCCATTTATCTTGTATAAAATCTTCGCTAATATGTGCGCCTGAGTTTTCATTAAAGGCTTTATTTAATGCCGCAGCATCGATACTATAATTATCCCCTGGGTAACTAAAATTTTCTGATTCTTGAGCCTCAGCATCAACGATAAAAATAATTCGGCCACTGCTGTGTCTTTTCATTGTGTAGATATATTTAACATCAGGATAGGCTTCTTTTACTTTTTTTAAAACATCGCGAACTTTAGAGTACTGAGTTTTAAATTCATCTTCGCGTTTATTTAAAAGCACGTGATCCGCAGGATCGATTAAATGGGCAACAGATAAAGATACACCTTTAATCTTATTTTCTATTTCTTCACGAAGACGTTTTTTTGAAAAAGAATAAACAAAATAGCCCATCATGGAAATTGTTATAAACTCAGTTATAACAACAATCCAAACAATGCTGTTTTTTAAATAAATATTTTTTCGAAAAATAAAAGAATTTAACACTCTAATACTAGAATAATTACTCTTGTCACAAACGACAATTGCGAATTCACAAATTAACCTTTAGACCTGCTGCTCACAGACACCTAAAGATCTTGTGAACAAGCTAGACCACTGCTTAAAAAGCTCTGCATTACTGACTTGAATATTATGATGAGCAACACGATCTAACTGGGCATTTTTAATACCACAAGACTCAATCTGTCTAAAGTAAGTCAAATCATTTGTATTATTAAGACTCAACCCATGCTGTGTAATACCATTTGAGATTTGCAAACCACAAAAAGCAATTTTTCCATTTGTGGTATAAACCCCAGGTTGGTCACAAATATCAACACGACTTTGTATTTTCTGAAGTTCTAATAATTTTTGAGTCGTAGCAAATAAACTAGAAACAAAATTTTTAACAGAAATATTTTTTTGTCTTAAATCATAAATTGGATAAATGACCAATTGTCCGGGGCTATGAATTGTAGCTAAGCCGCCACGATTAATTTTTTTAACACTTAAATCTGAACTTTGATAAGAATCAAACAAAGTATGTGCTCTTAATCCTAATGTTAGAGTCGGATTATGCTCTAAACCGATAAAATACTGTTTTTCAGTTCGATGATTTTTTTTTAAGTTTACAAGTTCGACTTGTAAACTACAGGCCTCATCATAATCAGTTAAACCAAGCCAATAAAAACTACAATCATCACGATGATCTATTTTAAATTGTTCTAAATTACTGAAACATTTCAACACGGTCACTTTCCTTAAATCCTGCACCCGAATGGACAACAGCGACCGCACCATCATTACCAAAATAACTGATGATTTCAAGTGTACCTTTAGTTTTTCCTGATATTTTGCCTAGATTATAACCCATTTCAGGGTCATAGACTTCAGAACTATCTTCAACGACTTTAAGCAAATCACCAACTTGAACACCAGTTGCTTTACCGACGTTCACATAAATCTTATCACCTTTGATTGCTGCAATTCGACCTTCCCATGAAACTTCGCTCATAGAAGCTTGAATTTGTTGCGCAAAATCCAAAAATGCATCTTTAATTAAAATTTCAACAAGTTCAGGATTTTTTGTAAAAAGCTGATCTTCTGACACACGCTCACCTATTCGCGTGTTTTTTTCTTCGAGCGTTACAGTTTTAACCGTATGAAAAACTTCCATTCCTGTACGAATATTCTGAATTCTGAGTCTAATGACGACTTCGTATGTCGCATTTAAATTACGAACAATACCGATTTGATCAGCTTTTTTCTTAAGTCTAACATCTAGAATCTGACCTTCCATAATGGCTGTAATTCCTGACTTACGAGAGTCTTCAGCCATTTTTTTTAAATTATACTCATTATTTTTAAAATATTTTTCTGGATTGACTGTCATTTGATCTGAGTTAAGAACAATAAACTTTTCTGCTCTATTGAGTTCAATTATAAAAGCATCTCGTGCATTTTGAGTGGCTGTTTCAGGTCTTTGTTCAGGGTGTAAATCAATAAATGGTAAAACGGCGATTCTTTTCTTTAAAAACTTCTCATCATCAAAATTACGATAATCGACATCTTTAATTTTCCTGCGAATTGCAACAGGAGTCGTCTCTGTTTGCCGAGCTCCATCCAAACTGGGATTTAAAGAAACACACGATGCCAAAAAACTCACAGACATAAAAAATATTAATATTTTCATGTTATGAGTGTGACATATTTTTATATTTCAATAAAGTCCGTACGACCAAATACTTGATGAACTTCTTCAAAAAATGCATCAGAAATTTGAATTTTATAAGGAATCTCAGGCTCCATCTCGATGTCTTGCTGTTCCGAACCCCTAATAACTAGACGAACGTTTGTATCACCTTTATAAGTCTGCATAATCTCATCTAGTTTTACAAAATCTTCTGCAACAAGCTTATCTAAGCGAAAAGAAACTCGTTTGGTTTTTTTCATGACATCATCAAAAGGTGCAATTGTATCAACAAAGACTTTGGGATTTCCTTCTGATAACTCTAAACCCCCACCAATAAGTAACGGTCTTTCGTCTTTTAAAAAATGACCAAATTTAGCAAAAGCATCCGGAAAGACAACAAGCTCTAGCGTACCTGACAAATCTTCAAGTTTAGCAAAAGCCATTCGCGTTCCTTTTTTAGTAATCATTTCGCGAGACTCAACAATTAACCCGCCCAAAATAACTCGGCGTTTTTGATCTTTTTGAAAACGATTTCTTGGCTCAGGTGCTGGCTGCGGTTTAACTTCAGGCTTTAATTCATCTAACTTAGATAAGTCATTGATATCACAAGTTGTCCAAACTTTAAATAAATTTTCAAATCCTTTTAACGGATGATCACTTAAGTAAAATCCTAAAACTTCTTTTTCAAAAGCTAACGACTGCGATCTTGTCCAGACTTTAGTGTTTTCTAAGACCACGATTTCTTTTTGATCGCCAAGATCAAATAAAGAAACCTGTCCTAAATCTTTATCTTTTTGCGCACCTATCGCGCGATCTAAAAATTTACTGTACTGTTCAAAAAGTTGTGCTCGGTGCGGTCCAAAACCATCAAATGCACCCGCTTTTATTAAACACTCAATAACTTTTTTATTAACACGTCTTAAATCGACATTTTCAAAAAACTCATCTAAAGAATTAAATTTTTGATCTGGCATTTTCGATCTGGCTTCAAGTATTGATTCAACGGCTGCAGATCCAACACCTTTGATCGCTCCTAAACCAAAATAAATCTCTTCACCTTTAACTGTAAATAAATAATCAGAAAAATTCACATGAGGTGCTAAAACTTTTAGACCACGTTTTTGTGCATCTTTAACGTATTTAACAACTTTGTCTGTATCGCCGACCTCTGTTGAAAGCAATGCTGCGAAAAACTCAGCTGGGTAATAATGTTTAATATAAGCTGTTTGTGCCGTAATAACTGAATAAGCAGCAGCATGTGATTTATTAAAACCATAATCCGCAAACTTATACATCAAATCAAAAAGTTCTTCAGATCTTTGTCTGTCGTGACCACGCTCTAAAGCACCCTTCATGAAGCGCTCACGGTGCTGATCCATTTCTGCTTTAATTTTTTTACCCATCGCACGACGAAGCATATCCGCTTCACCAAGGCTATAACCCGCAATAATCGAGGCAATACCCATAACTTGCTCTTGGTAAACCATAATCCCGTATGTTTCTTCGAGCACCTGTTTGGTATCAGGTAATAAATATTCAACAGGGGCTTCACCATGTTTACGTTTTGTAAACTCAGGAATATTAGCCATCGGACCAGGACGATATAACGATGTAATCGCCGTAATATCAGCAAAACTTGTAGGTTTTATTTTACGAGTGGCATCAGTAATACCCTCGCCCTCGAACTGAAAAACCCCTGCTGTATCACCACGCGAAAGAAGTTCATAAATCTTTGAATCACTCAAAGGAATATTTTTAGATAAAAGATCAACGCCTCTGTTTTGTTTAACAAGCTTTAAGGCATGATGAATATGAGTTAAAGTTTTTAATCCTAAAAAGTCGAACTTAATAAGACCAATTTTTTCAGCATGCTTCATGTCATACTGAACAACGTTTTCATCGTCAGCACCTTTATACATAGGCGCATGCTTCACTAAACTGCCATCAGCGATAATAACACCAGCCGCGTGAATACCGGCATGTCGAACTAAACCTTCAACTTTAAGAGCTAACTCCACAAGCGTTTGCACTGTGGGATTAGTTTCCATAGCTTCGCGAATACGCGGTTCTGTCTCAAGAGATTCGGTCAAAGATATACCTAGTTTATCTGGAATTAACTTACTCACCACATCGACTTCGGCAAACGTCATCCCCAAAACACGTCCGACATCTTTAAGAGCTGCGCGCGTTTGTAATTTACCGTAAGTAATGATTTGCGAAACAGATTCTTGACCGTATTTATCTGTTACATATTGAATGACTTCTTGGCGTCTATCTTGACAGAAATCGATATCAAAATCGGGCATTGAAATACGCTCTGGATTTAAGAAACGTTCGAATAGTAAATAATTCGGAATTGGATCTAAATCTGTAATTCTTAATGAGTAAGCGACTAAAGATCCGGCTCCAGATCCCCGTCCAGGACCAACTGGAATATCACGATCTTTTGCCCAGTTAATGAAATCTTGGACAATCAAAAAATAACCATTAAATCCCATGCGATCAATGATAGATAATTCATAATCTAAACGTTTAAAATAATCAGGTTTTTTTTCTTCAGAGACTTCGTCGCCAACGTTTTTAAGCTCTTCAAAACGAACTTTTAATCCCTCTAGAGCGCGGTAATTAATCTCTTCTTTAACTGTGCGACCTTCTGTTGTTGGAAAACTTGGTAAATGGTAAATCGCTTTACCTGATTCATCTTTAAGTTTAAATTTAACCTGGCAACGTTCTGCTATTTGTAATGTATTTGAAATAGCTTCAGGTACATCACTAAATAAGCGTGTCATAGCATCAGCTGATTTAAAATAAAAATCAGAACTGCCAAGCTTGTATCGATGCTCGTCTGATAAAGTTTTATTTGAACCAATACAAACTAAAACTTCTTGAGCAATTTGATCATCTTGAGTCATGTAATGGACATCATTAGTTGCCACTAAGGGAACAGCACAAATTTTAGAAGCTTCTAAAAGAAATTTATTTATATTTTTCTGTGCGTCTGTGTTTTGTGGTAAAGCTCTGCACATTTCTAAATAAAAACGATCATCAAAAATCGTTTTTAAAAATTTAATTTTTTCTAAAGCAGCATCAGGGCCTTCTTTAAGAAAAGTATCAATGATTTCGCCACGCTGAGTTCCGCTTAAACAGATCAAATCAGAACTATATTCTTTTAAAATTTCATAATCTACACGTGGTTTCCAGTAAAAACCCTCTTGATAGCCAACCGATGAAAGCTTACATAAATTCTGATACCCTTGTAAATTCTGAGCCAGCAAAACTAATCTCTTGGGACCAAGTGCGACTTCAGAAAAACGAGCATTTGGATCTTGTTTTTTATCAAAGCGTGACCCAGGTGCTATGTAGGCTTCGAGTCCAATAATAGGTTTTACACCTTTATCCTGGCAGGCAAAATAAAACTCAATAGCTCCAAACATGTTTCCGTAATCTGTTAAAGCAACCGCAGGCATTTGATATTCAGCAGCTTTTTTAGCAAGGGCTTTAACCCTGCACGCGGCTTCTAAAAGAGAGTACTCTGAATGGACATGTAGATGAGCGAATGACATCGGGTTAAATTACTAGGTCAGATTTAAAGATTCAAAACAACAGTGTTAAACCGCAGCGCGTAACAAGGGTTTCTAGATGAGTCAAAACCCCAAGAAGTCAGCGATTTGCCAAAGTTACAGCCATCTGTCTTAAAATATAACATGAAATCATTTTTAAGCATCGTCAAACGACCAAATTCGTGACATACACGAAAATAGTCTTGACCAAATTCGCGACATACACGAATATAGTCATATGAATAAACGCTATCTTTTTCAGAGTATTTTAGAGTTGGCTTTAAAAAGAAACAAGATGGCCTTTATTTCAGGTCCCAGACAAGTTGGTAAAACAACTTTATCTCGATCTTTCAAGAATGAATTTGATGAATTTTTATATCAAAACTGGGATGAAAGCACTTTTCGCAAAATGTGGGCAAAAGACCCAAGCCAAATTATTCAGTCGTTAAAGCTAGAAGAAATAAATTCAAAAAGAATTGTTATTTTTGATGAGATTCATAAATCCAGCAAGTGGAAACAAAAAATAAAAGGTTTATACGATATCTATCAAAAAGATTTTGTTATTATTGTCACAGGAAGTGCTCGATTAAACGTCTTCAAAAAAGGTGGCGATTCGCTTATGGGTCGTTATTTAAATTTTCGCCTACATCCTTTAACTTATGGTGAATTAGCATCTAGTAAGCAACTTCATCCCGACGAATGGCTTAAGAAAGTTTTCACAACGAAAACGCATTCAAGTGAACAAGCTATAATCGATCGTTTAATGCTCACAAGTGGTTTTCCTGAACCTTATTATGCTGAATCTAAAAACATCACAAACATCTGGAGACAAAGTCGTCACGAAAAAATCATCCGCGAAGATTTACGAGATTTAAGTAGACTACCTGAACTTAGCAAAGTTGAAATGTTAGCAAGTCTTTTACCAGAAAAAGTTGGCAGTCCTCTCAGCGTACAAAGTTTACGAGAAGATCTTGAGGTTGCTCACGACACCGTTAGACGTTGGCTTAACTATCTCGAAGAGCTTTATTATTTTTTTGAAATTAAACCTTGGGGGAAATCAATTCCAAGATCAATCAAAAAAGAAGGCAAGCTCTATCTTTATGACTGGACAGAAATTACAGATGAAGCCATTAAATTTGAAAATCTTGTCGCTTGCCAGCTGATCAAAGCGTGTCACTATTGGACTGACACGGGTGAAGGTTTTTTTGATTTACATTACATTCGCAATAAAGAAAAACAAGAAATCGATTTTTTAATTTCAAAAAACAAAAAGCCTTGGTTAACAATTGAATGCAAATATTCAGATGTTAAAATAGATCACAAAGTTGTTGATAAATTTATGACTTATACAAAATGTCCTCATATTCAAGTTGTCTATAAAAAAAATGTAAAACAAATCATCGATCAAAAAATGGTTATCAGCGCGTCTTTACTTTTTGATGGCTTGCCATAAATCTATGAAAAAAATATTGCAATTATAATCAAACGTCATACAATTTAAAGTCAGTTCTCATTTTTGTAATCGCTTACATACAAGGATATAAAGTGACAGATATAAATATCACTGTTATTTTTATTTATTTTTTACTGATTGTTTCAGTTCTGATTACAGTTAATCAAATTATTAAAAAAAATCTTTTTAAAAAAATTTTTAATATAAGAAATTTATCATTTATTTTCGCTATTGGCTTAGGTGCATTTTGTTCTTATTTAACTATGACTTCAGATTTTATATCAAGCCTCAACCTGATACAGCCAAGCATAGGCAATGTACTTCTATTTTATGGCTTAGGTGGTTTAGCCACATTTTTATTTTATTCAATGGTTTTAATTGCATTATTCAAGAACTTACAGATTAAAACTAATCGAATAGATTAATAAAGTTAATTTAGACTACATTAACTCTCTTAAATAATTATGAAGCTATTTTTATTCTTTGATTTAATTTTATAGAGTTTTTATTAATACTAAAAATACTATATGCGGTTTTAGATAGCATAAGTTTGTTTAGTTTATAAACAAGCATCCTTAATCGATCATAATGAACAACTGTATACTCCTCATTCCAGAGCTTTTTAGATAATTCATTTAAACTCAATGAGTCAGTTGTTTCAAATAAAACTAAAATCTTTTTTTGTAGTTCAGTAAACTCAGCTAAATCAACCTCAACAGGCTCGCAAGTATTCATATTAATCTCAGGCAAAAGATTCTTTAACAGCTTTTGACTTGATAACGATAAATGCTGTGTAAGTAAAGCATACTGAACATGGTTTTTAGAACCAGTACTGTTGTTTTCTCGAGATCCTTTAGATTTAAGTATTAAAATCCTTAATTTTTGCATAAGAGACAGATCATCGTTAAATGAATAATCACTTAAATTATCTAAATGAGTCAAATAGTCCAATAAAAATAAATCGAATGATTGCAAATTATTTCGCTCTTTAAATTTCTGTATCTCAGTTAAATAGAGTTCTGTACTTCCAACTCGAGCATGACAAACTATCTCAAGAAAATCACGATAAACTAGCCTTAAATCAGATTCAGACAAACTTTCATTAATTAATTTAAAAAATATTTTCTGAGCACTATCAAAACCAAACAGACAATACTCTAACCACAACAATGCATGCAATATTTCGATTTTATCAGAGTATGTGTATAATGAATCTTGATTTAAAAGAGACATTCGATCTAAGATTTTATCTTTAAGCCCTAAATACGACAACAATCTTAACTCTTGCGTTAAAATCATTTTAAAATCTTTTTTACTCTCGCAGTATTGATAGGCCTTAGTTAAACTTTCTAGACTTTCAAAAACATGACCGAGCTCTTCTTGAATTTTAGAAACAAAAACTAAAGTTCTACGGCATGATTCATAGCTTAATAGCTGATAAGCACTTTTAAATTCTGCTGAAATCAAATTCAACATTTCAGAACAACTCGTAACAAACCCCAGTTGATACTGACAACAAGCAATATCACAAAGTAAACCAACATGTGGACCACAATCACTCAACGTATTCTGCCCTAACTGTAAAGCAAGCATATGTTTATTCAAAGCCATCAGTTCTTTCATTTTTGAGTGATTTTCTATTCTGGTTTTTACTTTTAAATATTGTACAGACATATTACCAACCATCAACCCTTGGACCTGGTCCACCACGAAAACTTACTCCTGCATCAAAAGGAACACCCTGAGTCATGTATTCGCAAGCGTTCTGGTTCGTATTATTTAAAAAATAAATTTTGATTTCTTCTAGTCTAGAGATTTTTTCTTCGAGCGACATTTCCAAAGAACGATATTTTGATGGACCTGATGCATCCATCAATAAGTTGACTAACTGCTCGCTAGCAGTTGATTCTGATATTCGATTTATATACGGATAAAGAAATTTAACTTTATCAACACAGTTTAAATTTAAGAATTGCAAGTATTGATCAGAGACTTTTACTTTCAACTCTGATGCAACTTTGTTTTCAAAATCAAAAGCCCGAATGGCAGCTAATGTATGTTTAATTTTTGCATCACGAACGATTGCTAAAAAATCATTATTGTGATCTGTTTTTGCGATATCCATCATTCCGAATTCAATTATTCCGGCGAATCCGATAGTATCTTTACGATCTAGACTGATTGCTAATTCGTGTGAAATAGTCTTAATAAAAAGTTCACGATTATTATCAAAACCCAAGTCATATTGTTGTTCAGATAAAAATATAAATGTTTCATTTCGTGGTGTAGTCCAACCAGTTATTGGCGGTACATATCCAGTGGGATATATAATTAAATAATACTTTTTAGGAAATGGTCTATAAATTATTTTGTTTTCAGATTTAATTTGATTTGCACATATATCAAATGCTTGCTCAGCACTATTTTTATTAGTAAACGCGAAGTTTTTCAAAATTTTCGTATCTGCTGAAAAGGCTTTACAGATCTGACCTCCTGTCTGAGTTTTAAGTATATCTAAAACAAGGCGATCAATTTTATATGATATTCTTGAATCTTCATTGATTGGTTCAACTCGAGTATCTTTGGGCAATAAATAGGAAATTTGTCCAAAATATACCGTTTGCGCAAATACACTGATAGACGATAGTGACAATAAAAAATAGACAGTCGCAAATAATGCATACAATTTTAATTTAAACCTGTGAGCATACTCAAACATAATGAAATCCTTCGTTTTTTTGTCAATCTAATTGAGATAATTGCAAACTAACAGCCTATATCATTATAAAACGTCAAACTTTTAGACAGTTTTATTTCACTGAATTTCAGAGACTGAAATGACCAGTTAATTTAAATTGAATTTATAAACAAACACCCCCAACCAAAAGGAAACTAAAATGAATTGCAATAGCTTTATTTTTACAGGAATACTCTGCCTCTCAATTTTATCAACAGCTCCATCTTATGCAGGTTTATTTTCGAAAAAATCAAAACCAGCTCAACCTACCGATATTCTAAATATCAATATGAATGAGGAATTTGAACAACAACAGCGTATGGTTTTAAGTACGTTAGCAACACACATGAATCTGCAACTTTCTGAAATACAAAAAAAAATTGATAATCAAGATGTAAATGGAGCAATGGCTTTAGCAAAGATAACTTTAGACGACGTCAAATCAAAATCTGGAATTGATCCAAAAGTAAAACTTCGCGAAAGTTTTTTAGTTCCTCTGAAAATCCCCCAAGGTGTTAGCGACTTTTCGCAATTAAACGAAAATGAGCGAAACACAGTTATCAAGTCGATTAAAGATTTTCGAGGTGGTCTATATCTTGAAATTATAAATTTGGTAAAAAGAACAACACTTCTTTACATTAAAGCATTACATTTAACAGTTAAAAAAGATGGTGTCTTGTTAAGAGATGCTCGTGATAAAATTTTACGTGATTTAACAATGGCAACCATTTTTCCATTTTACATTAAAGACGAGTCAGGTTCTAGAATGGTTGTTTTTGAAGACGATGTCGTAGATGAAGACCACATTTTTCTATTTAATTATGAAATTCAGATTTATTTATTAAATTCACCAGACCTAGAAATTAACGAAAAATCCTTTTCTACTTATCGCCAAGATGTGAAAAACAGTATCTTACAAAAAGAACGTGAATTAAATAAACCCATCAGCGCCGTTAAACTCGAAAATGCCAAAAAGTGCATGAATCAATTCAACACGACATTAGGAGGTCAAGATCGAAGTCGAGCTACACTGAGTTGCTTTAATAAACACGTTAGTGAACTCGAAAATTACTCTGATTGTATAGAACTAGCTCAGCATGTTCATGACTATTTTGAAGAAGAATCTGAGAACCACACTGAGCTTTATGGTGGAAATGTGGCTGATGCAATAACAGCAATTTTCGAACTCAGATCACCAGTTCGAACTTATACGACGACTAAACACACACCAACTCAAAATCAATCACAAGCAAAAAAAGTATGCGTAGAAAGATTTAAATAAAAAAGGATTTCATATGAAAAAAATAATTTTAACTATTATACTAACATTATTATCCAAAACAATTCATGCACATGTAAATGAAAAAACTGAACTCTATACAGCTCAGTTTATCACTAAACTCGAAAATAATAAACAAATTGAAGCCGCAATGGTCAGTGCTATTGACGCCTCACAAAGAATGCTAACTGATGTTAAAGCTGATGAAGTTGTTCAAAATACAACTAACTCTTTAATCGAGTTAAGAAATGAAGAGATTATAAAAGAAACAAAAGACGGATTTGGGTTAGAGTTGCTATTTGGATTAATCAATATGAACGCTGAAAGAAACAAAACCGTAACTCAAGTTATGACGTTAAATTCATCCGAAGTCGCTCATTTTCCAACACAGATAGCTCAAAAATTTAATTCATTAAGGAAAACTCTTAAGGAATATATTCAAGAAAATCAAGATGGCATCACTTGGGCAAAAGCTTACGCCGCTAAAGCATTGCAACTTTCGATCAAACTAGCACCAGAAAAACAATCAATTTATTTACCAACATTAAAACGACTAGCACAAAGAGTACAATTTATTAACTTTATTGGAATTCAAGAAATAAATCATTGCATTATAACTCACACCATAAGTAAAAATAATAGCAAAAGCTTTGGTCTTGACAGTTTCATTCTTTCTGCAAGTTACAAAAAATCTGAAAAATATAAAGCCCATGAACAGCAAGAATGCACTCAGCTACAAAAAACTGTAGAAATAAATAGTCAAGAATTGGCTAATATCAAAATGCTTCAATTGGACGTCGCTATCGAAACTTCACTCAAAATTTTAGGTTTACAAGAAGTTACAAACACAACTGACTCTAATTTTCAAAGTTGGGGACTACCATACTACTAATTTTAATATACTAAAATGTCATGAATAAAACTCATCAAAAAAATAAAGGAAACAATATGAAACTAAAAACTTTAATAATCTGTCTTATTTTACACACACAAACTTTTGCAGCTGTTTTAAATTTACAACCTGGAGAATCAGCACTCATCAAGCCAAACACAACAACTTCTGTTACATGTAGCAATAGCAACAACAATACAGGATCAACTCAGTGCATGCAAGAAGTCGCTAATCTAAGAGTCAAAGTAAACCAATTACAAAACGACTTACATTTATGTCAACTTAACAATCAAAAGCCTAAGGTATGGAACTGCACATATGTGTGTAGTGGTAATAACGGAATGGGCTCAGATATCAGCAAAGCAGCTGCCTGCCAACAAGCAAAACAAGATTCAGGAGTTCAATGCGCAGCTCAATGTCAATGTGAGCAAGAGTAACGATTTACTCCCATTCAATCGTTGCAGGTGGTTTCGACGTCACATCATAAACAACACGGTTAATGCCTTTAACTTTGTTTGTGATTTCGTTTGAAACCATTCGCAAAAACTGACCATCAAAGTCGTACCAGTCAGCGGTCATACCATCCACACTTGTGACTGCGCGTAAAGCAAGTACATAATCATAGGTACGACCATCTCCCATCACACCTACGCTTTGAACAGAAGTTAAAACACAAAAAGCCTGCCAAATTTTATTGTATAAATTTTCACGCCGTAAAGCTGATATAAAAACATCATCAGCTTTTTTTAAAATTTCTAGTTTATCTTTTGTAACATCGCCAATTATACGAATCCCTAGACCAGGCCCTGGAAAAGGATGTCGGCCGATCATCTCTTGCGACAACCCTAACTCAAGCCCTAACCCACGAACTTCATCTTTAAAAAGATAACGAACAGGCTCTACGAGTTTAAGATTCATTTTCTCTGGCAAGCCACCGACATTATGATGAGATTTAATCGTCACACTCCCACCAACACTTGAAACGCTCTCAATAACATCTGGATATAGAGTCCCTTGTGCTAAAAACTTAATTTTATTTTTGCAAGAGGCTAAGTTTTCAATAATAACTTGATCAAAGACTTCGATAAATGATTTACCAATTGCTTTTCTTTTTTGCTCTGGATCAGACAAACCCTTAAGCGCAGTCAAAAAATAATCTGACTTATCAACACCGATAACATTTAAACCTTTATCTTGATATTGCTTTAATACATTTTCAAATTCATTTAAACGTAACAAACCATTATTGATAAAGACACAATGTACGCGTTCACGCCCCAACACTTGTGTTAACAGTGTCGCCACAACAGATGAGTCAACGCCACCACTTAAAGCACATAAAACATAATCCTCAGATCCGACTGTTTTCAAAACAACGTCTTTACAGTTTTCAAGTAGTGATTTTCCGTTCCAGTCAGATTTAATATTAAAATGCTCACAAAATGCCTTTAAAACATCTTGGCCATATTCCGAATGTGAAACTTCAGGGTGATACTGTAAAGCCCAATATTTATCAGAAATAAACCCCGCAATATGATCAGACGTTTCACATAACAACTCTGCATTTTGGGGGATCTTCATAACCACATCGCCATGACTCATCCACACATGATGCGAATGTGGAACTTGTCCTATTTTCTTTTTCCAATGTATTTGTTTTAAACCATACTCACGATGTTTGGCCGATTGAACTTCGCCACCTAATTGATGAGCTAATAATTGCATTCCGTAACAGATCCCAAGAATAGGAGCTATTTCCAATAGTTCTTTTATATTTTTTTGTGGTGACTTATCTTCGTAGACCGAAAATGGCCCACCACTTAAAATGATACCGTCAGGATTATATTTTTTTATTTCACTAATCTCTGTCTTATAACTTTTAATTTCACTGTAATAACCTAACTCACGCAGTCTTCTAGCTATGAGCATAGTCACTTGCGAACCAAAATCTAGAATTAATATTTTAGAATGCTGTAACATAATTTACTCCAGACGATAATTTGGCGCTTCTTTGGTAATACTCACATCATGAACATGTGATTCTTTTAAACCCTGAGATGTAATTTGAACAAACTCAGCCTTAGCTTGTAATTCTTCAATATTACGAGCCCCTAAATAACCCATACCAGATTTTAATCCACCAACTAACTGATGAATAATCAAACCAGCACTCCCCTTATAAGGAACTTTTCCTTCGATCCCTTCTGGAACAAGTTTATCCTCATCATGAGTGTCCATTTGACCGTAGCGATCTTTAGATCCCTGAGCCATTGCACCAATTGAACCCATACCTCTATAAACTTTGTATGTACGACCTTGATATAAAATCGTTTCACCAGGGCTTTCATCAGCGCCAGCTAATAAGTTTCCAATCATCACAGTGTTAGCACCCAGAGCTAAAGCTTTTGTCATATCACCAGAAAACTTAATTCCGCCGTCTGCAATAATTGTTTTACCTTTTTGTTTTGCAATTTTAGAGCATCGCATAACAGCAGTGATTTGTGGCATACCAACACCAGCCACAACACGCGTTGTACAAATACTCCCTGGTCCGACTCCAACTTTTACAACATCAGCACCAGCTGCGATCAAAGCATCTGTTCCGTCTTCAGAAACAACATTTCCCGCAACGAGAATAACATCTTTGTAACGACTGCGAACATATTTAACCATTTCAATAACATTCTTAGAGTGACCATGAGCTGTATCCACACACACAACATCAACTTTGTGTTGCACGAGTGAATCTACACGGTCATGACTACCTGACCCTACACCAATTGCCGCACCAACAACTAATCGACCATGAGAATCTTTAGTGGCTTGAGGAAAAGCTTCAGATTTTTCAATATCTTTAATCGTGATAAGCCCTTTAAGCATTCCTTTTTTATCCACGACTGGCAGCTTTTCAATACGATGCTTTTGGAGTATTTTTTTAGCTTGATCTAACGTTGTGCCCTCTTCTGTCGTCACTAAATTTTCATGTGTCATGAGATTTTTGATGGGCTGATTCACATTCGTTTCAAAACGCAAATCTCTATTTGTCAGAATTCCAACGAGTTTTCCTTGAACTGTAATTGGCACCCCTGAAATAGAATACTTAGCCATAATAGCAAGAGCTTCACTGACATAGTGGTCAGGAGATAAAGTGATTGGATCTTGTATCATTCCTGATTCATATTTTTTAACTTTTTCGACTTGAAACGATTGCTCTTCGATAGATAGATTTTTATGAATGATTCCTAAGCCACCACTTTGAGCCATAATTCGCGCAATACGATGTTCAGTCACAGTATCCATCGCTGCCGAAATCACTGGAGCATTTAAATATAAATCTCTCGCAAAAAACGTTTTAGGAATAACCTCAGTTGGGACAATTTCAGAGTACTTAGGAACAAGTAAAATGTCGTCAAATGTTAAAGCCAAATTATGCGATAGGGGTTGATTTGGGGAAGTTCGACTATCCATGTGCAGTGCTCCTCTTATCAAAATTCAGTGTGTAAATAATATACTTTGAGTTCAACATTTAGGCTAGCAATGAAGCACACAGACCTAGACCAATATATATAGATTATATGATCAGCAAAATAAAACACATTTAAATTTGAAATTTCAATAACTTAAAGAAACTCTGACAAACATATTATTTAAATATGATACAAGTAAAGCCCATAAAGGGAGACATTTATGAAAACTATTTTTAGCTTACTTATCGTTTTAACATTTAACTTCGCTTTTGCAGGTCCAGAAGATGAAACTTGCTTTAGAAACCACAGCAACACTTCGCTCAAAGATATTCCTTACAACATTTGCATTGGTGGTGGAAGCGTTGATCTTCAGAAAAAAACTATTCAAATATACAGCTATTTCAATGAGAGCAATATCTACTTAAAAAATTCTACTTTAACTCTTTTACAAACTGATGCCGAACATAATTCTTATTTTCAATCAATCAAAACCATTCGTTCTGAAAAAGCCACGAACTGTGAAGAACTCGTTCAACTACAAGTTAAAGTCGAAGGAAAAACTGATCGTATCGGAACTATTGATGTTGGTTCGTTAAAACTCAGTATTGTACACTCTTACTGGGCCGATTCGTGCCACTCTCAACCTGTTATCAATGAAGTTTATTTTCAATAACGTGATGATTAAAAAAAGAGAGTTTTAAAAACTCTCTTTTTTTAATACCAACTTTTGTAAAGCAAATAATTATCTGCCGATTGATCTAAAAATTTAATTTCTGCTTCTGTTAGTTTTCTTTTAAAAACCGCTGGACGACCAACAATTAAAGAGTATGGCTCAAACTTTTTACCCTCAGTCACAAGACTTCCCGCGCCCACTACTGAGTATTCACCAATCTCAGCACCATCCATAACAATAGATCCCATCCCAATTAGACAACGTTGGTTGATTTTACAACCGTGCAAAACAACAGAATGTCCTATCGTTACACGATCTGATATTTCACAGCCAAATTTGCCATAAGTTCCATGCAAGACTGAACCATCTTGAATATTTGTTTCTTTTCCGATTGTAATAGGCATTACATCGCCACGTATTGTGACATTATACCAAATTGAACTGCGATCTGAAATTTGCACATCACCAATAATTCGAGCATTGTCAGCAATAAAAACATCTGCTCCTACAGTTGGTGTTTTACCGCGAGCTAAAACCAAACTTGAAGAATTATGTTTCATATAAAAACCTCTTTTAGTAAAAATATATTTTAATGAAAAAACTCTCTTTTACCAGGAGCAGTTAATTGCTGAAAAGAAACATCAGCGCCTTGTTCAGTCAGTTGCGTCGACATAATTTTAGATTTGTGAATGAAATTTTTAGTCGCAAAAAATGGAATTTTTAAATGTAAACACAAACTCATGGCCTCATCAGCTCTGATTTTAAAACTTTGATACTGAGGATGTCCCTTCATAAAAAGGCGAACAAACTGATGATGTCCAATAATTTCTGAGAAAACGCATTTTTCAACAACGATATCTAACGAACTGATCAGCTTTTCTAAAAAAGCATGTGGTGTTGAATTAAACTGATGTGCATTGTTTTGAGCAAGCGTCACACCCGCTTCGATCTGACTAATACCAACGGGCAAAGTAAAATCACCGCTCTGGTCTTTGAGGATAAGAAACGGCCGTGTCGTATCATTATTTAATGACAACCCATAAGCTTTTAACTCGATCAGATCTTGATCAGAAAAGTTAAACTTATCATCCTGATTTTTTTCAAAAATAAAATCTGTTTTCATCAACTACGTTTAATCCAAATCTTAATTAATATTTAAAACAAGCTCACCACGAAGAACATTCGGAGTAGAACTTGTAATTCTGACTGGAACTGTTTTCCCGATAAGTTCTTTTGAACCAACAAAATACACTGATTTATTTTGCGTACTACGACCAAAAGCTTTACCTTGTTCGTTAACGCTTTCAACAAGCACATTTAAGGTTTGATCTTGATATCTTTGTACAATTTCAAAAGCTAATTTATCATGAACATCAAATAAATAATTTAAGCGTTCATTTTTAGTCTTATCATCAACTTGGTCTTCAAATTTAGCTGCTTTTGTAAATGGACGAGGTGAATACATAAAAGCAAAAATAGTCTCATAACCAACTTCTTGTACCATTGACACTGTTTCCATAAACTCATCATGAGTTTCACCAGGAAATCCGACTATGATATCAGTCGACAAAACTAAATTTGGAATTATTTTTTTCATTTGTTTGATTTTGTCAATATACTGTTCGCGTGTATAACCACGATTCATTCTCTCTAAAATACGTGAGTTTCCACTTTGAAATGGCAAATGAACATATTCACAAATTTTATCTTGATGATCAGCCATCACATGCATCAGTTTTTCGTTAAAATCTTTAGGATGTGATGTTGTATAACGAATACGTTCAATATCTGTTTCCATCGCAACTTTTTTGAGTAAATCAGCGAAATCAGCACCATCTTCTGATTTATACGAATTCACATTTTGCCCAAGTAATGTGATTTCTTTAACTCCACGTTGAATAAGAGTTCTGATGTCCATCAAAATATGTGATATAGGTCGCGATTTTTCACGTCCACGAGTATAAGGCACAATACAGAATGTACAAAAATTATCGCATCCTTTTGTGATATTCACAAATGTCGACACTCCTGGATTACGGACTAATGTTTCAACATGATAAGGCGCACGGTGTTCGAATTTTGCATTTACGACTTTAGTTTGATTTTCATAAACTTGACTCACTAAATTAGGAAGTGAATCAATATTGTCAGTACCAAAAACAAAATCAATCAAAGGTTGATTTTTAATAAGATTGTCTTTTTCTTGTTGTCCGACGCAACCACCAACTCCAATCTTAAGATTTGGATTTTTATCTTTCATTCGACGAAAACGTCCAACTTCTGAGTAAACTTTATGAACTGGTTTTTCACGCACAGAACATGCATTAATAATAATTAAAGAAGCTTCTTCTGGTGTTTGTACTGGAGTAAAATTAGCCATCTCTAAAAGTGAATGCATACGTTCAGTATCATTCACATTCATTTGACAGCCGTATGTGGAAATATAAACACCACGACCATTTCCAATATCTTGATTAAAATATTTTTTCTGTTCAGATGATTCTGGTGATTGCAGCCAATAAGGTAATTGATTATCAGGCGTCTGATCTGCTGTTAGATCGGCCGTTAAATCAATGTCCAAATTCGCATTAACTGGGTTTTGCTCAGTTGCTTTTGTCATATTTTGTAAATTTTGATTTGTTTCCATTTTTTACCTTATTTTGGTTGTGAAAAAATAACCTACGAGATATAAAAAAACCCTTTCAAACAGTCAATGATTAGTCAGAGGTCATGTAATGAAACCACGCTATAAAATTAGCCAAAAATGGACAGCCTTTCCGGCAGAGTTTTCTGCACAAATTAAAGATTTATTTACTCAAAACTTCGCAAAGCATCTAGAAAGCTCAATTAAAGTTTTTGTTGATGGTCGTATTTTCACTAAAGAAATTGCTTTAAGAGTCGGGCTTCATACTCAGGGCGAACTTAAACGTTTTAATTTCGAAGCCTCAGTCGATTTGCCTGAAAATCAACCAGAGAACCATGAACAACTCATTTTTGACAAAATCTCATTGATGGTCGATGCCATCGGTACACTTATGACCGAATACTTTGAAAACGATCAAGATATCGAATTGCCTTATGTTTGGGCAGAGGTTGATTTCAGCGGCAAAAAAGTCTGGATTCAACATTCAACAGAAAATCCAGATCTTGAAGCACAAGCAGATGCCTTACTAGGCTTAGATACTGAATCAAAAATAATTAACAATGCAGATGACGAAAAATCTGAAGATGTTCTCGATACAACAGAAGACGAATTTGACCAGTTTGCAGAGCAAGTTTCAGAGCATATTGATTCAGAACCGCAAATGTTCAAAAAAAAGAAAAAAGATGATTTACACTAATCATTTTTAGTTCATAATAATCTTCATAAGAGAGATTTTATGGCTGAAATCAGAAGCATTGCAAAAGACACAATCTTGTTTTACGAAGGCGACATGCCAGACAATATGTACGTTGTGCAATCAGGACGCTTTGAAATCATCAAAAAAGTCGACGGTAATCCAGTCGTCATCAGCGAAGCCAAGCAAGGTCAACTTATTGGCGAAATGGCATTATTCGACCTTAAACCACGCTCAGCAACTCTCAGAGCTGCAGAAGACAGTATGGTTGTCGTTCTTCCATATGTTAACTTACTTGATCAAATGGATAAATTACCTGAATGGGTTAAAATCCTTATGCGAACACTGTCTGATAACTTAAGAAAAACGACAGAAGCCTTAATGAGCAAAAAGTAAATATTCATCAACACTATTTACAGTTTTCAACGAGTTCTTTAAGTACACCTTTTTCATGAAAACTCCCAAGCACGACAATACCAAATTTTTCACTGTTCGAATAAGTCTCAGCTGCTCGCAATAAATCGCGAGCGATTCCACTATCTCTGAGCTTCATTTCTTTTTTCATCAAAATATCTTTTTGCGAATACAAAGCCTCTATTTCAACTAAGAGAATTTTTTTATGACTTGAGTTTAAAGTTTTTTCTGCTTTTTTCTGATAATCATTTATCTTAATCTGCAAATCATCCATGGCCTGCAATCTTTCATTATCTATCCCGATTAGTTTAACTTTACGAACTGCTTCTATTGAAGTCGTTGTTTTTATATGACTCACTTTTGAATCAGCCGCAGAAAACGAATTAACCCATCTGCAATAGGCATAACCATCTGAGCCCTCAAGATTAACCATCAACAAATCTACTTCACCATCTGAAAGCCCATAATTTTTAAATGTGTTGGCATTTGTCTCTGATGCTATACATCTTTCAACAACACCATAAGATTGAATATATTTTTGAGAATTCTCTATCCCCACCCACGACAGATTATTGGCCTTTAATTGAGATAAAATATAATTTGAATACTGAAGCATATCAGCACTTTGCTCTGAGTTTATTTCAATAAGTTTGCGCGCTATCTTTAAGCTTTTGATTTTGTTGTCTACAGCTGTCGTCATCTCTTGCCAAAAATTAAAAACTGAGCTCGCTAAAGCATGACGCGCAAAATGAATTTGCACCTTATTACCTTTAGCATCCGTAAATAACTGGTTTTTAGAATTATATTCGCATTTTTTAGCAGACTCTTGAGCTTGCAAGACACCAATCAATAAATAAAAAGTGATGAATAGAAATAATTTAATAAAGTGCCTCGGTATTAAACTATAGTAACAAAAAATCACTTTTCAAAAAACTTCAAAAAACTGAATGACCCATTTTGAGACAAAAAAAAGCCCTCATCCGAGGGCTTTTTAATTATAACCATATGATCACAATCTCGATAGACTAGTAATCACCATCATCATCTAATGACGGCGCATCACCAATACCACGAATTTCGTCAGCAAACGATTGTGTTTCTTCATCGCCATTATCCATTTCGTTTAATGCTGATTCATCAATTTCCATCTCTTGAATCACAGACAAGAAATCTTTTTCAGATTTAAGGTCTTTTTTGATCATTTCTAAAAATTTATCCGGATAACGAGAAGTTAAATCTTCGATATATTTTTCAAGTTTACCATCTTGTAAGATTGATTTACGAATTTGGATTTTCTTCCATAATAACAAATAATGATAACGACAGTACCCATCGACTGTCGCAACTTGATCACAGTCACGTACGCGGCAAAGTCTGCGTCCTTCAGAATCTGTTAAATAAACTTCTTCTGATTTTTGATCTTCTTCGTCGTCGTCAGAAATTTCAGAAAAATCCTCTTCATCCATTTCTTCAACGCTTTTCAAATCGTCTTCATAATCAGAAATTTCAGAATCACCAAAATCATCATCCAATGTTAAATCATCTTCAAAATCATCTTTTTTATCATTTTTCTTAACTTTAGATGGTTTTACCTTTTCAGATTTAACCGATGATTTCGCTTCAACTACTGGTTTAACAGGAGCTTTAACTTCAACCTTTTTAACTTCAACTTTTTTAGTTTCTTTAACAGGCACTGCTGGTTTTTTAACTAAAACTTTAGTTTCTTTTTTAACAACTTTTGCCGCAACTGCTTTGGTTTCAACCTTAGCTGTTGTTTTAGTTGCAGTCTTAACAACAACTTTAGCTGTTGTTTTAACTTGCACTTTAGCTTTAACAGCTGGTTTTGTTGCAGCTGGTTTAGCTTTAACAGCTGCTTTTGTAACCACTTTAGACGGTTTTGAAGCTTTTGCTGGTGTTTTTGCTTGAATTTTAGACTGAACTTTTGATTTTATTTTTGTCATACCAAAATAGCGTTGCGACATAATTCTATGCCTGTCAACTGCTTTCGTTGAATCTTTTTAAGTTCGTGTTAATGTTTTTGCTCTAGTCTATATGACTGAATATTTTTTATTGATTGATTAATTTTTAAAAGGAGAATTTTTATGGAGAAAATCGTTATTGTATCAGCTCAAAGAACAGCTGTCGGAAGTTTTCAAGGTCAGCTTGCAACTTTACCAGCTCCTAAACTTGGAGCTATTGCTATTAAATCTGCATTAGAAAAGGCACAAGTTAAAGCTACTGATATCTCTGAAGTCATCATGGGTGAAGTTTTAACAGCTGGTGTTGGTCAAGCTCCTGCTCGTCAAGCCGCTATCTACTCTGGAATTCATAACGGAGCAGTTTGTTTAACAATCAATAAAGTTTGCGGATCAGGTTTAAAATCAATCATGCTCGGCGCAGACTCATTACGTTTAGGACATTCTCAAATCGTTGTCGCTGGTGGACAAGAAAATATGTCATTAGCGCCACACTTACTTGAAAATTCTCGTGGCGGCTACCGCATGGGATCAGTTCAAATGATCGATTCAATGATCAAAGATGGTCTTTGGGATCCATACAACAACTTCCACATGGGTAATGCTGCAGAAATTTGCTCTCGTGAATATAGTTTCACTCGCGAAGCTCAAGATCAATTCGCTATAGACTCATACAAAAAAGCTCAAACTGCTATCACAGCAGGTGTTTTTAAAAACGAAATCGCTGATGTTGTGATCGAAGGTAAAAAAGGCAACGTCACTGTCAACACAGATGAAGAACCTGGAAAAGCCATGTTTGATAAAATGCCAGGATTAAAACCTGCTTTTGAAAAAGAAGGCACAATCACAGCTGCAAACGCATCTAAAATTAATGATGGTGCTGCTGCTGTTGTTCTCATGACTGAGTCAGAAGCTAAAAAACGTGGTTTAAAACCACTTGCAACAATTGTTTCACAAGCAACATTTGCACACGATCCTAAATACTTCACAACAGCTCCAGTTGGTGCAATTAAAAAATCACTTCAACTAGCTTCACTTAATGCTAATGACATTGATTTATATGAAATCAATGAAGCTTTTGCTAACGTGACAATGGCTGCACAAAAATCACTTGAAATTCCGATGGAAAAAATCAACGTCCATGGCGGTGCTATTGCCATTGGTCACCCGATCGGCGCATCTGGTGCTCGTATTTTCACAACTCTCGTTCACTCATTACACACACGCAACGCTAAACGCGGTCTTGCGACATTGTGTATCGGTGGCGGCGAAGCTGTTTCAGTTATTGTTGAAAAATATAATTAATTTTTAGGAATATTATGGCTTCAAAAGTTTATTCAAATGCGGCTTCAGCCATTCACGGTGTCAAAGACAACATGACATTTCTCGTGGGTGGTTTTGGATTATGTGGAATACCTGAAAATTGCATTCAGGCATTAAAAGAATCTGGTGTTAAAGGTCTTACTTGCGTGAGCAATAATGCCGGAGTTGATGATTTCGGCTTAGGTTTACTTTTACAAACTCGTCAGATTAAAAAAATGGTTTCAAGTTATGTCGGCGAAAACGCTACTTTTGAAAAACAATTTATGTCTGGAGAGCTTGAACTTGAGTTTTGCCCCCAAGGCACATTAGCCGAAAGACTTCGTGCTGGTGGCGCTGGTATTCCAGCATTTTATACGCCAACAGGTGTTGGAACAAAAATCGCTGAAGGCAAAGAAGCACGAGATTTTAATGGTCGAACATTTATTCTTGAAAAAGCTATCACTGGTGATTTTGCTTTTGTTAAAGCCTGGAAAGGCGATAAATTTGGTAATTTAATTTTCAGAAAAACAGCTCGTAACTTTAACCCAATGGTTGCAACTGCAGGTAAAATTACAATTGCCGAAGTTGAAGAACTCGTTGAAGTTGGTGAACTTGATCCTGATCAAATTCATACACCAGGTGTTTATGTCCAACGTATTTTTCAAGGACAAAATCATCAAAAGCGCATTGAACAAAGAACCGTTCAGAAAAAGTAGGTCATATGCCATTAACGAGAGAACAAATCGCAAAAAGAATTGCTCAAGAAGTTCAAGATGGATACACAGTTAATTTAGGTATTGGTATTCCAACACTAGTTGCTAATTATATTCCTCAATCAAAAACTGTTATGTTACAAAGCGAAAATGGATTACTCGGCATGGGCCCGTTCCCTTTCGAAGGACAAGAAGATGCTGATTTAATTAATGCTGGAAAACAAACTATCACGACACAAAAAGGTGCTAGTTTTTTTTCTTCAGCAGATAGTTTCGCAATGATACGCGGTGGTCACATTGATTTAACAGTGCTTGGCGCGATGGAAGTTGATGAAACTGGCAGTATCGCAAACTGGATGGTTCCTGGAAAAATGATCAAAGGCATGGGCGGTGCTATGGATCTTGTTGCTGGCGCTAAAAACGTTATCGTAGCCATGCAACACGCTGACAAAGAAGGAAACTCAAAACTTCGCACCAAGTGCACTTTGCCTTTAACTGGTGTTAAATGTATTAAAAAAATTGTATCTGATTTTGGTGTGATCGATGTGACTGAGAATGGCTTTGTCTTACGTGAGTATGCTCCGGATATGACTCCTGAAGCTGTCTTAAAAGCCACCGAAGGTAAAATGACTATTGCTCCAGATTGTAAAAAAATGGATGTTTAATTTAGTCGAATTCAGCCCATAAAAAGTTCCAGGTTTTGGATTGCGGTTTGCAAATCAGTAAATAATGAATTTTTTTAAGCTCAAAATCAATTCAATGCGATTAGAACTGTTAATTATCTTTACAGTGTCAATCGTATTTTGGGGTTTAAACAACACTGCTTATGGCAAAAATTTCGATAAGGATGGTCTGAATCAGTGCTTTCGTATTCAGTCTCAAAAATATCTTAATGGACAACTCTCACTTTTTACAGAAACAGGCATAAGTGAAATATCATTTAACTCTACAAATGAAACCAGTACTACGTTTGCACATGAGATTTCTTATGCAAGTGGTGAGGGCTCCCTTGGAGCACACTATCTCATCAAAGAATATAAACTAAGTAACAGCAGCGCAATTACCATTGTTGCTTTTTCTCCAAACCAAGGTTTTCGAATTGAAGAAACTTTATATATTTTAGACAATAATCGCAAAGTTATATCAAAAACTAGCACAACTTACTTTTATGACGATGAATGTTTACTTGTAAAAAAAGATAAAATTGAGAGTATTGTGACCGAAGCCCCATTCTATGTTTTTTTGGGAGATTTTCCCTTAACAAACCCGCTAAAAGTTAATATCCAAAGTGTTCCAATTAAAATAGATAATTTAGATTCGGAAGTTATTTTTAATCCAATTAAAAGTGACAAGCTGCAATCAGACAAGATGACTTATTCAGGTTACAGAGCCACCATAAAAGGACAACCATTTAAAAGTGAGTATTTCGAGGCTGAATCAGGCAGAAAAGTTTCACTTTTTTACCTGGGCGGTGTTATAAATAGAAAAATTGAAACTATTAGCAAATTTCAGTGGTTAAGTGAAAATTTTAACGAATCGATTAAAGTTACAAATATCAACGACAGCGAAATTCGTAGTTCAAACCTTAGACTTCGTCTATTAGGTACAGGTGATGCACCAAATATTTTAAATAAAGAAAAATACTTTGAAACCTTACACACAACAAATCAGTCCGGTACATGGCAAATGAATATTGAATACAAAATTGAAAGTTTACCATATTCAGTTTCATGGAATACACCTCCAACAGCCGATGAACTGCAGTACTTAGAAGACACTCCATCAATACACAAACAAGCTGTTTCTGAGATCGCTAATAGACTAAAAAAACAATTAAAAAACGTAAGTCGTATTGAGGCAGCATATTATCTTAATAAAGAGATTCTAAAAGTTCTCAAATATAATCCAAATACAACTACAAATGCCACAACCGAAGATATCTTGAAAAAAGGCGACGGAATCTGTTTTCATTACTCGATTTTATTTTCTTCGATCGCACGAGCTCTCAATATACCGACAAAATCCATTGGTGGTCTTGTTCCAAGGTCAGATGGTATGATGCCACATGCCTGGAATGAAATTAAAATAGATAAAGAAAATTGGTATCCAATAGAACCACAATCAAAAGACATACGACCATTTCAAAGAGGATACATCCCTACCGAAGATTTTTCAAATGTATCCGACCCCTTTAAGTCCGGAACACGTCCTGAGTATTTATTAGAGCCAACAACTCCAAAAAATCCATATGGCTTAGCTGATATTACAAAATTTTAATTTATAACCAACAATTACACAAAAAATAACTCTTTTACCCAATATCTTTTTCAGGAGCAAATCTTAACGGTAAAAACTCTGGATCAATCTTACGATAATCTTCTCCACCAAGAGTGTGAACATGTAGAGAATTAGTTTTTCCTTTTTCTGAAACGGGCTGACCTAGAGTAAAAATAACACGATCACCTGTTTTACCTAAGCCGTTTTCAATCAATAGTTTTTCAACTTGCGAAATAACATCTTTAAACGAATGGTATGGTCTGAGTGCTAGTGTTTGTAGTCCCCATATAATTTCTAAACGATTCAAAACATCTATTTCCTCAGTAACAGCAATGATCTGAGCTTTAGGTCTAAAACTTGAAATAATTTGAGCTGTGCGACCTGATGTTGTTAAACACACAATCGCTGAAGCATTCAGCTTTAATGCACTTAGCGCAGAACTTGCTGCAATCGCAGCTGGCGTGCTGAGTAATTCATTCTCGAGTGAAATTTTATAATAATTTTCTTCGTTTTTTTCGACTTCTAAAATAATTTCGTGCATCGTGCGAATGGCTTTAAATGGATATTTTCCACTTGCACTTTCGGCAGACAACATGAGCGCATCAGTACCATCTAAAACGGCATTTGCAACATCAGTAATTTCAGCACGAGTTGGGCGTGGATTTTCGACCATTGAATCCAGCATTTGTGTCGCTGTAATAACAGGTTTACCAAATTGATTACAAAGTGAAATAATTCTTTTTTGACTGCTCGGTAATCGGCTCTGACCAACTTCTACAGCTAAATCCCCACGCGCCACCATGACAACATCACTTAAACGCACTATTTCTTCTAAGTTTTCTAAAGCCTCGAGCATCTCGATTTTTGCAACTATTTTAGCAGGTGACTTGTGTTGATCAATAATTTCGCGCAGCTGACGAATATCTTTACCAAAGCGAACAAAACTTAGTGCAACATAATCTACATTGTTCTTTAAACCAAAATCTAAGTCGCGCAAATCTTTTTCTGTCATCGCATCAACTGGCAACATAACACCAGGTAAATTCATACCTTTACGGTTTTTTAAAATCCCACCATATATAACTTTGGCTTCTAAAACTTTTTCACCAACCTTTAAAACTTGTAACTCAATCAATCCATCATCTAATAAAATTTTATGCCCTGGTTTAGCAGCTTTACAAAGTTCTTTAAAGTCACTTGGAATTAATCCTTCACGTCCAACGACATCTTCAATTGTCACTTGCACGACTTGATCAGGCGTGAGTGGTATTGAGCCTTTTTCAAAAAGGCCAACTCTCACTTTTGGTCCCTGCAAATCTTGTAAAATCGTCACAGGGGCTTTGAGCTTTTGTGATTTATCACGAATCGCGTGTATAACCTTCAGATGGTCTTCATGCGTACCATGACTGAAATTAAGTCTTGCGACATTCATTCCGGCGATTATGGCTTTTTCAATGTTTTCTGGTGATTGGGTCGCTGGACCCATTGTTGCGACTATTTTGGCTCTTCGATTTGCTAACATTGATTTAGTCTAAATAACTATCTCTCAAATGTCCTCTTAAAAAAATATTTTTGCTCTTTTTTTCTTTTCTCTTCAATAGCTTTTTGCTTGTCTAATTCAACTTGTTTAGCTTCTTCAACTGAAGCCATTTTTCTCTCAATAATTTTCTTTTGAAGATCTAAGTCATTTCTAAAGCTTTTCTCATAAATAGCTGATATTTCTTTTAGTTTTATACGAAACGTCTGTTTGTTGTTAAAATAAAGCGCTAATGTTTTTACAAAATCATCTTTATCTAAAAGAACTTTTTCCAATCCTTCGCTTTGAAGTTTAATTAAATAAAAATCTTTTCCGTCAACGACCTCGACCTGGTCTTTAGTTTTAGAAGCATACGATGGAAATTTAGATAATTCATAAGATTTGATAAAAACCTTACCCTTAGCTTGTTCGATAATAAAACCACCTTTTAAAGGCTCAAATACAGGTCTTACACGAACATCGGACAACTTAACAACCGATCCCGACAACAAAGTCAGTTGCACATCATTTAGTTTAAGAGACTGGCGAGTTAAGCTTTTAAAAACACAAGGCAATGTTCCATCATTCAAACAACCCATCGGCATTGTGACAACATTATCTTCATCGTAGTGAGCACTTAGAGATTGCTGCTTAATTTTAGCAGTGCTGTGTGCTGGTGCTGAATCATGTGAAACCTCTGGTTGCGCTGCAGATTCATTTGCCATTGCAATTGCACTAACTAAAACAGTACAAATAATAATACTCAATCGATCAATATATCGCAGCATAACAGACATCACTCAGCTTTCTTTAACGAGTCCACATATTTGGTGATTTTTTTACTTTCAGCAAAGTCTTTTTTAAGAATATCAATAATTTTACGTGAATCTTCAATGCGATTCACTTTAGCATACACATCCGATAACCAAACTAAAGCCAAACCAGTCCATTCAGAATAAGGATACTGAGAAACCATCTGATCTATTCTCTCAACACAAATATCATTAATTTTAGATTGCGAGCACTTGATACTCAAAAACTCATAGTCTGCTCGAGATAAATAATCGACCGAAGTTGATTTCTCTTTAACTTCTGCAATCATTTTGAGTGCGGCTTCTGACTTACCTTGATTTTTTAAATCCTGAATTCTTATAAAGTAAAATTCTGAAAATTCAACAGGACGCTCTTTAAGTTGTTTAAAATCAGCTTTAGTACTTAGCGATATCGAAGCAATATTACGTGCGTTTTTCTCACTCACACCTTCAGCAACCAGCTCTTTTTCAAATTGCACTTGTTCAAGCTTAGCATTCAAAAATTGTATTTGTTTTTTATCAAAGTCAGAGCCATTCACATATATATCAAAAGATACATAAAATGAAAACATCACAAAAAAAAGAGATAAACATAAAAATAAATATTGATAACTTCTTTGCATACCAACCTTTCGGCTAGCTCAGGACTAAAGTTAATATTGAAAATCACTTTTTCCAGAAAAAACATAGACATTAAGCTCTTTGCAAATTAATCCTAAGTACTTATAAAGGTTTTGAAGAAAACATGAACAAATCTGAACTTATAGCCGCAGTCGCTCAAAAAACTAAATTAACAAAGTCTCAAACTGAAACAACAGTAAATGAGCTTTTAAATGTTATTCAATCAACTGTATCCAAAGGTGAAGAAGTAAAAATTGTAGGATTTGGATCATTTCTCAAACAATCTCGTAAAGCCAAAACTGGCCGTAATCCCAGAACAGGCGAAACGCACAAAATACCAGAGTGCTCAATCCCCCGTTTCAAGCCCGGAAAAGAATTCAAAGACAAAGTCTCGAAAAACTAAAAACGATCAAATTTACTTTTAAATGATGTTGGCCATGAATCAACAATCTCAGTTGACTCATAATAAGCTCGGACAAAAAGTTCGCTGTAAATATCTCGCAGTAAAAAAATTTTTTGTTTCGACCAATTAAAATGTTTTCTTTTGTAGGCGTAGTATATTTTCTCGCCCATAATACCACCTAGGATTTGCGCTGCTACATAAAAACTTTTTTTATTTTTAATAAGCTTATAGCGACGATCAAAACCTTTAATATCTTGCAGTGTCGCAAAACGCACTTCGTTCAACTTTTGCTCTAAAGCTAGGGTTAGTGCTTCTTTTCCTTTATCTGAAAAGTTCTCATTTCTCAGTGTTAAACGAATATCTTCAAATGTATCTGTTTTCTTTTTAGGGTTGATTATTTTAGTCAAAAAATAACTAAGAGCTTCAAACCAAATCAAAGCTAAAAATTTCTTCTGTGGGTCACTCATTGTTTGTTTATAAAAACCAATTTTGAACAGAACAACTTGCGCCGAAACTTTTGAGATTTGGTTTAACGTTGGTCTTGCAACAAAACCAAAGTCTCCTTCTGGACAATAAAAAGACTGCCCATTTAAAACTAGCTCGTGATAATATTTTTTTTCGGCTTTGGCGAGATTTTCAATTTTATCAAACAATATTTCATCATTGACTCCGTATACAGAAAAATCTTCTGTATCAAGAGAATCAAAACTTAAAACTTTTTTCAAAAGCACGATTGCCTGATGCACATGATCAGTAAAATCGTGATCATCAATTTTAATACGACGATCAAAACCCGATTCAAGATACAATAAATAATCTTGCCACTTAACCCATGGCACAATTGACATCATTGCCCAACGACTTTTACTTATTTTAACAAAATCAACGACTGCAGGATCCTTACCCGTTCGCATAAGATCAAAAAATATTTTCTCAGGACTTTGCATGACAACTAATGTTTTAACTTGCAGTTTGAGCTTGCGACTCACTTTTTCTATTTTCTGCGGCAAATGTGCTTGCGATAAATGAAATTCACCATATTGCACAATCATTTTACGATCGGGATATTTTTTAAGTGTTTGACCTATAACTTCAGCACTAAAAATATCTCTCGCATTCAAATCATGAGCTCCAATTTTGTTAAGTCCAACAACAGGCACTTTGTGCTGCACAGCCCACTTTAAAATTGTTTTCGTGTACTCCCAAGGAAATCCCCAGTTTTTAGCCCATTCAATTTTTTTTAAGAACTCATTTTCGGTAATTAAACCTTTCATATAGTCATCTAAATGGCCTTGGTGCTCACTAAATAAAGATTCCAAACCAATCACTAGCTTTTCAGCTCCTATTTTTCGCGCCAATCGCAAAATAGCTTTGGTTGTTTGCAAATGCGCGTGAAAGTCACCGGTTAAGATCAGATTATGATCGATGAGACATTTAAAAAAATCTTTCTTAAGACCAATAGTCCATTTTAAAGATTTTATTTCTTTTTCGTAATCATCTTGATATTTTTTAAGTTGCTTAGAATTGCCCGAAAGTAGACTTTCAACTCTTTGTCTTATGTTTTGGTAGTAATTTTGTTTGATCTTGAGCAATTCAATTGGAGTCATCGCATTATTTTATTAAATCACTGCTTGATTTCAATCATTATTCATCAAATTATATTATTTATGACAAAAAAAATAAACTTACTGATTTTTTCGTTTTTAGCACTATTACTTGTTTTCGCATATCTAACGTACCACCACTACATGACCAAAATGGGTTTAAGTGGAACTTCGCTCTGTCACATAAACTCAACTCTTAACTGTGATGCTGCTGCTTTAAGTAAATACTCAGAAATCCTTAATATACCAATTGCAGTTCTAGGCTTTAGCTATGCTTTAGTTATGCTTGGCGCGACTATTTTTGTTAAACTTGGCTGGTCAGAAGAGACTCCGAACTACTCTTTTATCTTTAAAGGTTTAACGCTTTTTTCAAGCGTTATTTCAATCGTATTACTAGCCGTATCGTCAATTGTTCTCAAAGTTTACTGTCCTTTTTGCGTAGCATCTTACATTCTTTCTTTCTTTATCACATATTTGGCTTTTACAGCTTTCAGCGGTTCTAAACTTGAACCTGCTAAAATCAACGAAGAAAAAAGCTTCATTGTAGCATTATGTTGCATTCCGGTTATTGCTTGGTTTATCTCTGGGTCAATCAGTGATAATTTTGGTCTATCAACACTAGCTAAACTAGTCCCTGAAAAAGTCTATGCTTGGCAAAACAGTCCCCAAGTCAATTTTGATGAGTCTTTAGGTTTAGTCAAACCTGCACACGAACAATCAAAAGCCACGATCGTAGAATTTGCAGATTTTAAATGTCCTCATTGTAAAAACGCTGCCCAAACATTTAAACTTTTTCTATCTTCTAAAAGCAATGTTAAATTTGTCTTCAAACCATATCCCCTTGATGGCACCTGCAACCCAGGCATTCCAAATAAAGGCGATGGCTCTCGCTGTGAACTTGCCGGCTGGGTACTATGCGCTGAAAAGATCAACCAAAAAGGTTGGGACGTTTACTATTGGATTTTTGAAAACCAAGAAAACCTAAGCTTTACTTCTGATCTTGGTTCATCTCTTGAGGAAGTTTCTAAACTCTATAGCTTAAATTCAGCTGAAATTAAAACTTGTGCAACTTCCGCAGAAACTTTTGAACTCATCAAAAAAGCAAGTCAAGAGGGTGAAGCTGCTAAAATCACTGGTACACCAAGTATCTTTTTGAATGGCAAGAAATTAGATTACGGTCAGTATATTGATGTGTTGCGCGGAGCTATTAAAACTCTAGAGTAGCTTACTTAATAAAAGCATAAAAGTAATCAATACCTTTATTTACATACTCTTCAAAAACAACATAAATAGTGACGCTAAGGCCTTGATACATTTCAAGAGCAAGAGCTGAAACAAAAACTGAAACCACTGCAAGCCAAAAAGATCGAACGAGCATTGTTGTTGATTTAATATCATTCAATCGTAATTCTTCTTGGCAAGCTTCTATTTTTTTCATTACATTTTTGAGTTCGTGAAAGTGATCTCTATATTTCTCTCTCAACTCGTTTTGTTTTGACTTACCCAAAAGAGCCATACCCGGAAAGTTTCTCTTGTTTTTGATTGCAAAAACCAAATCAACTGCATGGTGCACATATCTTTCTACACGATCACGATAATTTGGATAATCAGATTCTCTTTCTAGATAGTCTTTTAAATAATGAACAGCTCTTTCATATTCCTCATTAACTACAAACGTCAGCACATTGAACCTAATCGTATCTGGGGACCCAAGATCGGTAATATCAAGATCGTTCAATGTTCTTCTATCTCTAAGAGGTAAAGCAGCCATACCTGTCATTTCGGCCAGTTCGATTAAAATCTGCACTTTTTTCACGAAGTCATAACGCATTCAATGGATCAAGGTCTAGTTTTGTTACATAAGATATCTAGCCTATTTTAAGTCTAGTCTAGTTATGAGACACTGATACAGAGTATTACTTCAGGAGGAAGTCTTATGGATTTTGAATTAAAACACCTTGATATATTGCCTGGTGAATCAGAAGAAGCTAATTTTTCAAGTCAAAAACCGTTCTCCACAGCTTCTAAAACTAAAAGTTCTGCTCAAGCGCATTCACAAAGTGTATCTCAGAATTCACTTGTGGTGGATGATCTCACTCAACAAATTGAAGACCTTCAGAACAGATTAAAAGTTAATTACAAAAAAATTGTTATTTACGAGGCTGAAAATCAAAAACTTATTCAAGAAAAAAACGCACTTTTTTTTGAAAATAAAGACATCAATTCTAGAGCCGAACTCGTTACTGAAAAGAACAGAAAACTCCTTTCATATAGCAATGAACTTGAAATCGAAATTGACAAACTGACTTCTCAAAACGAAGCTGCAACCAAGCTTATCGAAACACAAAAAATCGATCTCAGCAGATTAACTAAATTTCATTTGAAAATTAAAAACGTTATTAAACCCTACGTTGAAAACTTGAAGACAAAACTCAATGAACTTAACACGCTAGCTCATCAACAGGCCAAAATTATAGCCAGTCATGAGGCTCTGATTAACAATCTTGAAAATGAAATTACTTCTCAAAAAAACAAATATGACAATACGATTCAGCAATTTAATCGCGAAAAAAACATGTTGATTCAAGGATATGAAGAGCAAGTACACTTCTTATCAAAAGAAATTGTCTTAGAACAAGAAAAGGCTCTTGATCTACAGAATGAAAACTTGAAACTTAAAAAACAATTAGAAACTAAGCACTTTATTGAAAATGAACTTATCAAATTTAAACGTTCAAATAACGATCAACTGCAGGATATTCATACTTTAAAGCTTAAGTTACACGAAGCTGAACAAAATGTGTCTCAAGCGAAATCGACTGAAAACGATTTGCGAATTGAAAAAACAAAACTCGAGTCAACACAAGAACAACTCCAAAGTGTACTTGAATCTACTCGAGTTCAGCTCAATAATAAGCTATCTGAAATCGAAGCCATGTCGCTTCGATTAAAAATGTTTGAAAAGTTAAATACTAATCTTTCTTTAAACTTAAAAGATTATCAGGGGTAATGGCCTCTGATATAGTTTCAAATGTACGCATTGAAATACCTTTAAGTTCAAGTAGTCGGTAAAAATCTTGTTTCAACCCCACAACTCGTGCTTCAGGAATAACCGATATTGATTCAAAAAAAGTTGTGATATTAGCAGATGCTGTAAATGACAATTGATCTAAGCAAAATACAACTTTACGGTCTTTTAATCTTCTTTCACAAACATCTCTAAAAGGTTTGTTTTGATCAGGTTCAATTCGTCCACTGACTTCAACTATTGTCACTTCACCAATTTCATAAAATTTAGCATCCATATTCACCTCGATATCTACATATCGAAAAATGCGTAAAAAAATGAATAGACCTCAGTCTTAAAGTGACAACCCATATCTTTTTTTCTAGACTATATACCTGTGTATTTAATCAACTGGATAAAACATCGTGCATTACACTGCTTCTCGAGGCCGTGGAGTTTCTCACAAGAACTCCGTTTTATCGCTATGTTTTTGATGCTGAGTTCAACTCTCTCCGCTCAAGAAGCACAAATAGAAAAACAAACTGAATCACCACGACAAGCATCTCTGTCTTCAACAAAGATTGGCGGCTTTACAATAACAGCCAACAGTCTTACTCGCGATTCAGAAAAAAATATCGTCTTACTTGAAGGAAATGTTCAAATTATTTATCAACAACAACACTTCAGCGCAGATACTGTTGAAATCAATGTTCGCAAGAAAAAAGCGCACCTAAAAGGTCGTGTTCACATTCAATCTATAGAATATGAAATCGGTGGAGATGAAATTGATCTCGACTATCTTTCAAACCAAGCTATGATTATCAATGGTTACGTCCAATCTAACAATGTGCGCTTTCAAGGCACGCTCATTGAACAACGTGGACCCAATAATTTTTATGTTGTAGATGCAAATTACACAACTTGCACAAACTGTCCCTCGACATGGAGTTTCAACAGTCATCAAATTAAAGCTGAACTTGGTGGTTATGCTTTTCTTAAAAACACTTTTTTAGAAATTAGTGGTGTGCCAATTTTGTGGCTGCCATATTTAGTTATTCCACTCAAAAATGAGCGTCAAACGGGTTTTTTACCACCTGAATTTGGCTATATTCCGAATCGTAATTTAATATTTTCAGAAAGTTTTTTCTGGGCCATATCACCTTCAGATGATGCGACGTTTACTTTTAAAAATTATGAACTCGGCGGACTAAAAGAAATTGTAGAATATCGCTATGCATTGACGGACTACTCTTTTGGACAGTTTAGTTTTTCAAACTTCAATGACAAGGTTTTTGCATCTAGTAAATTGCTCAACATCTATCGCAATCAAGAAGAACAAAACTCTTCATTTCGCAGATGGTCTGTACAAGGTTATGCACAACATGAATTTGAACAATCGACTCATGCTAGACTTAAACTTAATCTGATTAGCGATTTACAATACCCTAAAGAATTTTATGATGAATTTAAAAATTATGCTGATGGCGGCTTAGAAAATGGTCTGTTCGTCAGTCACTCGACAGATCACAATCTATTGCAAGCCAATACATATTATTACAAACATCTACTTGAAAGTAATCCAGCAGCATCAAATGACTCTGCAGTACACAAATCGCCAGAATTGAAGTTTGACAGCACTCTTTACCAAATAGGTGACACTCCTCTGTATACGGCGTCTTCAATACAATTTGATTCATTTTATCGCGAAAAAAAATGGGATGATATTTCAACCACTGGATCTCAAAAATATGTCTCTAATGATGTCAATGACCCTAACTGCGATCATATTTCAAGTATCTCAATGAGACCCTGCCACCCAACTAACGATGGCGTTTACAACGAGTCTAATGATATTTTAAGAACAGGCCGCAGACTCAACTCGCAAATTTCACTGACAAGTCAGGCTTTGACTCCTGGTGATTCAGTAACAGTCTTACCAAGAGCATCTTATAATTTAACAAATTATTTTTTTGATGAAGGCTCTAATAAATATAATTCACGCCAATATGTTAAGTTTGATGTCTCTTCACGTAGTCGTCTTTATAGAATATACGAAACAGAGGATCAAAAAATAAAATACAAACACGAATTTATTCCAGAAATTACCTACACCAATATTCCATGGGTAGAGCAAGAGGCTCATCCTTTTTTTGGTAATATTGCAAACGGAGAAAAGCCCTATTCGTCTCGAAACAACTTGTCCGACGCTGATATAAACGATGCTTACGGCGTACAGTATGATTACTACGATCGTATATATGACCGCCATCTCGTCACATTAACTCTTTTAAATCGTGTCATTAAAAAAAATGTAGAAAAAAATGCATACCAAAACACTTTAGATTTCAGATTGTCGCAATCATATGACATTTATCAAGCACAGCAATCTAAGTACGGCGCTAAACAGCCTTTATCTGATTTATCTGGAACTCTGACTTATATTAATAATCAATTTACTTTAAGTAATCAGTTTAATTATTATCCTTACATAGATGCAACTAACTCATCTACTTCGCTTTCTTACCTTAATGAAAAACAGCAGTACTTTAAAATAGGATACAATTCAAAACGAACTGAAGAACCCACAACTGACGACGTACTTTTAGCTATGGGTTTTGTCACTAAATACGTTAATCTTTTATCAGGGTTTATCTTTGATACTGGTTCAAATAGCACTTCTGATTCACGCATCAAACAATTCTCGATGATCGCACAATTAAAACCACCAGGTGAATGCTGGGCTGTTAACTTTTATCGCGATCAAAAAATTGGAAATTCAGCCGAATGGAAAGTTAAGTTCGATTTCTCGTTTGATGGCAAACCGCCCAAAGTCATTCCACCTGATCAATTAAATATTAAATAAAAATTTTGAACTTAATTGTTTTTAGATAACATCATCTAGACAAACAAATCGAACCTTTGCCTGCGCATTAACAAAAAATAGATAGACTTCTACGGTTAGTTTAGGGTTATTTTTTCTTATGTAATTTACAGTTTTCTTAATTTTTTGCACTTGAGATTTACTGATTCTCTCAAATGCTCGCCAATCAGAATCTAAATATTTAACTTCACCTAAAAGTAAATAGTTCGCTTTTTTAAAAATAACATCTATTTCGACTTTATTTATCTTATGACGATAGCTGACAAGTTGCCATTGTCTATGAGTTAAAAGCTGAACCACTTGCAGCTCAGCCCATAATCCCTTACGTTGAGAGATGTTCTTTGACTCCACCAAAAGTTTTTCGATGGTGAATGGTTGGCTTAAACTGGGCAATGGCTTCTCGGTGTACTTCTGTGCCATAGCCTTTGTGTTTTTCAAAACCGTAATAAGGAAACTCCTCTGAAAGCTTTTTCATCAACTCATCACGAGCAACTTTAGCCACAATTGACGCTGCAGAAATACTTCTCAGGTGCTGATCACCTTTAACAACAGCTAATTGCTTAAACGATTTAATATTCGGAACAATATCTCGTCCATCAATTATAAGAGTTCCCTCTTTTTTAAGTTTATATTTTGTTATGAGTTCCTCTAGAGCACGAGTCATTGCCAAAAATGTTGCCTGGCGAATGTTTATCGCATCAACCTCTTCAACAGAAGCCCAGCCTATTGCCCACATATGATGACTTTGAATATCCAGAGACAGAGATTTTCGTTTATCTTCTGAAAGAGTTTTTGAATCACGGTAATGATCAAATGGTTTTGACTCATCCAAAATAACAACGCCGGCACACACTGGTCCGGCGAGGCATCCACGACCGACTTCATCTATACCGATTAATGGTCGTGGGTAATTTTCTAGTATTGAAAAATCAAACGATTTATTTAGAAGCATCAGAAGCTGAAGCTAATTCAGATTCGATACGAGCTGCTTTACCATCTAATTTTCTTAAGTAATAAAGTTTAGAACGGCGAACTTTACCATGAGCTACTAACTCAACTGATTCGATAGCTGGTGATGTGAATGGAAAAGTTCTTTCAACACCAACACCTGCAGAGATCTTACGAACTGTGAAAGTTTTGTGTGAGTGACCTTGAATTTTAGTTACAACACCTTTGTAAAGCTGAACACGTTCTTTTTCACCTTCGATAACTTTAACGTATACGTTAACAGTATCACCAGGAGAGAAAGCTGCGATTTTAGGGTTAGATGCTTTTTTAGTTACACGACGTACAAGGTTAGTTTCTTTTGCGTTAGAAGATGCTTTGCTAGTTGTCGCTTTTTTAATTTTTTTAGTTGTCGCTTTTGCCATTATATTATCCTATTGTTTAATAACCTATTCCAAAGACATATTGTGTTACCATGATCCAAGCAATCGGTCAAGACAGATACTTGCAGCTGCTCGAACACATAAATGCCGATAATCATCTTTTGAATCACCTTTAATTGGGTCTAAAACTGCGTGACAGCCCCTCATAAAATCCTGAGTTAAACCAAAACCTGTTCCAAAAACGAGCAAATAAGGGTCAGAATCAGACTCAAGTATGTTTTTAAAGCGCTCAAAGGTAAATTTTTCCTGCCCAGGTAAGTTACGAGCATGAGTTGAGACAACGCGCGCTTCAGGGTATCCCCAATCTTTTAACGCAGTCGCTACGTCCGGAGCAGTCCTTACATCCGTTAGTGCCGTTTTTCTCATGGGATTCATACGAGAGCCCTCACCCGTTCTCCAATGATCCAACACGCGCTCAACAAACATGAGTTGCTCTTGAGCTGGGTGGATCAAGTAATACCGTTCAACCCCGTAAACCCGACATGATCTAGCAATATCGTGAATATCAAAATTCGTGATGTTTGTTGCGCAAATATCACCTTGGCGATCAACAATTGGATAGTGCACGAGAGCAACAGCCAACGGTGCTTTACGTTTCATTTTTACCTCTTTTTTGAACTTCAAATTCGTTAAATTCTTTCAAAAAATTCAACACTCTATCTTTTTTCAAGCCCAGCGTTTGCAAGTCCTCATTCGATAAGTTATTAAGAATTTTGGCTATACTGTTTTTATCTTTCTCAGTTATCGTATTCATTTTCATGTATGCATAAAATAGTTCTGGTTTTTTGAGGTAAGTCACAATCATTGCTATGGCTTTTTTCCATTTTGCAATTTCTGGATGATTTCCTGATCTTAATATCTCAGGTACACTTTGTGCGTTTTGCCCCTGAATGGGTTTTGTAAACTGTGGACACTCTAATAAACCACTGTAAAACGAGTCCTCAACAGCCGAATTAAAATCGCCTAAAACACCAGGCATTAATCGAACAAGACCTTCAGTTAAAGCCAAAGATGCTAACTCACCACCATTTAAAACAAAATCACCAATTGAAAACTCTTGATCTATATATTGGTTGATTATGCGCTGATCAACTCCACCATAGCGCCCATTTAGAATAATAATTTCGTCGTATTTTAAAAGTTCAGATAAGAATTGCTGATCAAGCCTACGCCCCTGCGGAGATGCATAGAGAGAAATACGCTTTGCCCCACTCGCTGATTTTTCAATTTGTTTATAAATAGAATCAGCAATATCTTGACGTAAAATCAGGCCATCGCCACCGCCATATGGCTTTTCATCGACTGATTTATAATTGTTATCACTATAATCTCTAATATTAACGACTTCACATTGAAGCTTATCAATCTGCTGGGCTTTTTTAATAAACGATTCATTTAAATAACCCTGTATGAGATCTGGAAATAAAGTTAAGTAGGTTATTTTCACTGACAATCACCTTTAATCATTAATTTCGATTAAACCATCAGGCAAATTCATGCGAATTGTTTTTTCATCATAATTAATTTCTTCGACAAAATCTTCGACAAAGGGGATTTCAATGTCTTTGTTTTTGTAGTTCACCACAAGTAAATCTTGAGCTCCATTATACGAAAAACTTTTAATTCGACCTAATTCACCTAAGACTTGATCAATCACTAAAAAGTTCTCGATTTCAGATAAATAGATAGAATCACCATCTTCAGATGTGAAAAAATCTTCTGATATATAGACAGACTGTCCAATCAAAGATTCTGATTGATTACGATTAGATAGCCCACTAACTTTAACTTTTAGCCCATCTTTATGTTCAGCAATTTTAATAACTTCGTAAGATGTATCTGCGATAAATATGTTTTCAAGATCTTGAGCCCATGAGTAGTCTTTAGAAAAAAAAATAATAAATAACTCACCCTGCAAACCATGAGCATCTTTAACTTTACCAATATGGCGTAAATTTGACTTTTCCACTCTTGAACCTTAAATCTTTATTGTTACAAAAATAAAAAAGGAGTCTTAAAGACTCCTTTTTTATTTAATTTTTACTTATTAGAACTAAAATTTAAACTATTCAACAATATCTAAATGATATCTTTTGTTGAGTTTAGTTCCTGCGGCTCTGATAATTGTACGCATTGCTGCGGCTGTTTTACCTTGTTTACCGATTACTTTACCCAAATCCTCTTTATCAACTTTTAAAGCTAATAAAGTTGTTTGTTGTCCAGGAATCTCATCGACTGCTACATTGTCTGGTTTATCAACCAAAGACTTTGCCATGTGTTCAACAAGCTCTTTTAAATTATCCATTTTCCCTCCACAAAAACCAAATTCCAGTCTACAGATCTAGTTTATTTGTTGTTCACTTAGAATTAAACAAAAAAATACTAAATGATCAACTAAATCTTTTAAGAATTAGGCTTTTTTAGCTTTTGTCTTAGTCTTAGGAGCAGATTTTTTACGAGCTGGTAGAGTAATTCCACCAAGTTTTAACACGTGTCTAACAGTTTCAGAAGGTTGAGCACCTTTTGTTAACCATTCTTTTGCTTTTTCAACGTTTAAAACTACTTTTTGTTGTTTACCTTGTGGAGTTGGGATGTAAGTTCCTAAAACTTCAATAAATTTACCAGTCACATAACGGCGAGAATCTGCCACTGTGATTCTGTATTTAGGATCATGTTTAGCTCCAACGCGTGCTAGACGAATAACAACCATGTTTACCTTTCCTTCTGTATGACTTCATAGATCGTAACGACATTTTAATAACAATGGCATCCGAATCATTTGATAATTAAGTCATATAGTCTTAATCAAAGACTAAGTTTTTATATCGTAACTGTTAAGAGATCAACCTTTTTGTATTAAAAATTGATTTCATGAAGGGATTTCAAGCAAATACGCTCAAAATACCTCTAATATTAATTATTTAAGGCTAGCGAAACGGAAAACCCATTCCTCTGCCACCACCCATTCCACCGAATGGTCCGCCTTTACCCATGCCCATTTTCATGAGACCGCTCATCATTTTTTTAGCATCTTCGAATTGCTTTACTAATTTATTAACATCTTGAACTTGAGTTCCTGAACCTTTAGCAATTCTTTGACGCCTAGAGCCATTTAAAACTCGATGATCGCGTCTTTCTTGTGCCGTCATTGATCTAATAATGGCTTCAATTTTTTTAACTTCGTTATCTGGCGGAGTCATGTTTTTCATTTGCTTAGTGAGTTCACCCATACCCGGTAGAAATTTCAACATCGTTTCAATTCCACCAAGTTTTTTCATTTGTTGAATTTGTAAAAGAAAATCTTCGAGAGTGAATTCATTGTTCATCATTTTTTTAGCCGATAATTCAGCCTCTTTATGATCAATAACTTCTTGAGCTCTTTCGACTAAAGTGAGTACATCACCCATATCGAGAATGCGTCCCGCTAAGCGATCCGGGTGAAACACTTCTAAAGCCGAGACTTTTTCGCCTAAACCTAAAAACTTAATTGGCAATCCTGTTACTTCACGAATAGATAGTGCCGCACCACCACGAGCATCACCGTCAACTTTAGTTAAAACTAAACCCGTTAGATTTAATTTTTGGTGAAACGTTTCAGCCACATTAACAGATTGTTGCCCAAGCATTGCATCAGCAACGAGTAGTATTTCAGTTGGCGTTACAACTTTTTTGAGGTCTGCTAATTCGTTCATGAGCTCTTCATCAATTTGCAAGCGTCCCGCAGTATCGACGATCAAAACATCAATCATTTCTTGCTCGGCCCACTTCAATGCCGCAGTCAAAATATCAACGGGCTTGTCACCCACTTTTGATGGGTAACAAAGAATATTGTTTTGCTTAGCTAATGTTTGCAATTGATCAATAGCCGCCGGCCTATAGACATCGACAGGAACAAAACCAACTTTTTTACCAAGTTTTTGTCTTATGTATAGACCTAACTTCGCAGTTGTTGTTGTTTTACCAGCTCCTTGTAGACCAACCATCATTAAAACGGATAATTTTTCACGAACGTTCACATCGACTTTATCGCCGCCAAGAGTTTGCACAAGTTCGTCGTGAACAATTTTAATGAACATTTGTCCTGGGTTAACATTTTGAATAACTTCAGCACCTAAAGCTTTTACTTTAACTCTGTCGATAAAGTTTTTAACAACTTTAAAATGAACGTCTGCTTCTAATAAACTTAAACGAATTTCTTTAATTGCATCTTCAATATTTGATTCAGAAATTTTATTTTGGCCTTTAAGTTTTTTTATCGAACCTAAAATTTTATCTGATAAACCTTCAAAAATCATAAATACTTCCTTTTACTTTACGCATCTATTACCAGCGTGAAAAAGATCCTCTAGCTAAAGAATATTTAGCCATCATAAATGTTACAAATAACGCTATTATCGATACAATGTATGTTAAACCAATATCAACATCAGACAATCCTACGATCGAGTATCTGAACCCATTAATTAAATAAAATACTGGATTTAAATGACACAGCTTTTGCCAAAATGGACTTAATCCGTCGATACTAGTAAAGACTCCACCAAGGTAAGTCAGCGGAAGCAAAATAAAAGTCGAAAAGGCACTGAGTTGATCAAATGTTTTAGCAATGAACGCAACAAAAATTCCACAAAAAGAAAAAATCAATCCACCCAGTACCAAAAAACTTAAAAACATAAATGGATGATGAATCATCATCAAAGAATCGGTTAATAAATATTGAAAAAATAAACCAACTAGCCCTGTAACACCTGCAACGACTGATCCACGAATAATGCCACCAATACCCATAGCCCAGACAATTTGATTATTCGTGATTGGAGCTACTCGCAAATCTTCTAAATCACCAGAAAATTTAGCATTTACAATTGATGATGATGAGTTTTGAAAAGCATTGTTGATGAGTCCCATGACCATTAAACCCGGAATTAAAAAAGCAATATATGGTAAGCCATTTTTTAAATCCATTTTCGAACCCAATGAAACACCAAAAATAAGCAAATACAAAGATGAGCTAATAATAGGGCTAACAACAGTTTGAATGATCACTTTTAAAAAGCGTTTGATTTCTCTTTGGATAAGAGTTGTGAAACTCACTAAATTCATCATTTGTTCACCACCTTAGTGAAAGCTTCTTCGAGTTTTCCTTCGGTCATTGAAATGTCGATGACTTGCTGAATATCGATTGAATTTTTATGTAATACATCTGCTAAAGTCGCCGATGCCGAACAATGAATGTTTTTAATTTCACCGTTAGTGAATTTAAACTGAATGTTTTTTGTTGAGTATTTTTGAATAACATCTTTTGGCGTGCCTAAAAAATTTAATTCACCCTTATTAATGATTGCTATTCTTTGACAAAGATTTTCGGCTTCTTCGAGATAATGCGTGGTCAATAAAACAGAAGTTCCTTCTTTTTGCAGTTCTTGAACAAATGTCCATAAAGACTCACGTAATTCAACATCAACACCAGCTGTAGGTTCATCCAGCAAAAGCAGTTTCGGAGAATGCACTAAAGCTTTTGCGATCATTAAACGACGTTTCATTCCACCAGAAAGTTGTTTTGTTTTTTTATTTTTATGTGGTGTGAGCGACAACCGATCGAGTAAATAATGAATACGATCACGATTATTTCGAATTCCATAGTAACCTGATTGAAATTCAAGAATTTCAACAACATCAAAAAAACCAGTATTGATAATTTCTTGATGGACTACACCAACCATTTGTTTCGTCTTTAAAGGATTATGTAACACACTCTCGCCAAAAACTTTAACATCACCTGAAGTCGGCTTTTCAAGAGTTGTAATTGTTGATATCAATGTCGTTTTACCAGCACCATTGGGCCCTAGAAAACCAAAAATTTCGCCTGGTTCAATAGAAAATGAAAGCCCTTTTAAAGCATGAACTTGCATCGATTTATTTTTTAAATCGGTATAAGTTTTTTTAAGATCAATAACTTCTAAAGCTTTCATTTTTTATTTTATTCCTTTTGTAACTACAATTAAATTCCCAAAAATTAAATTATCGTGCTCGTGAAATCGAAGTCGCAAATTCAATATCCGGATTTTCTTTTTGCGCCCAGTTCAAATCCCACTCTTGATTTAAAAGTAATACGGGTTGATCAATCATATCTTTAAATAAATTAAAATTACCCTTAAGTTGACTAACAGGCTTACCCTCGGCTGTTCGAGGCCATCTTGCAACTGAAAACGATAACCGATTTAGCTTAACTTCGAGATTGTACTCATCCATAAGTCTATGAACAAGAACCTCAAATTGTAGTTCACCGACAGCACCAATAATATATTCTTGATTGCCAATCACTGGATCAACAAATAACTGAATAGCGCCTTCTTCAGAAAGATGAATAAGGGCCTCTTGCATTTTTGTTCGCTTAAGTGCATCACGTACAGATAGTTTAGCAAATAGTTCTGGTGCAAATTTAGGAATATCTTCAAAACTGATTTTTGATGAACTTGATACACAATCACCAATAGCGAAATTGCCCGTGTCACCAACGCCCACGATATCACCTGCATAAGCCACATCGACTGTTTCTTTATCAGCAGCAATAAACTGACTTGAATATGATAAGCGCAACTCTCTCTCAAGTCTTGCATGGTTGACTTTCATACCGCGTTCAAATTTACCTGAACAAATGCGCACGAATGCAATACGGTCGCGATGTCTACGATCCATATTCGCCTGAATTTTAAAAACAAAGCCTGTAAAATTTTGCGCGAGTGGATCAATTTTAACACCCGTTTTTGTCTCGCGAGCTTTTGGTCCTGGAGCAAATTGTGTAAAGAAATTTAAAAACGTATCCACACCAAAATTTTGCTTAGCCGATCCAAATGTAACTGGTGAAATTTTACCATCTAAAAACTCTTGTACATCAAATGGCGGCAGCGCACTTTCAATCAGCTCTAATTCGTCTCTGACTTGTGCAGCTGTTTCGCGGTCAAGATATTGATCTAAAATAGGATCTTGTGGTCCTGAAAAGTCATACTCAGTGAATTCATCACCCTCGCGATGTTGATCATAAAAAATAACTTTTTTCGTTAATCGGTTATAGATACCACGAAATCTTTGTCCAATACCTAAAGGCCATGTCACAGGATAACATTGCATATTCAATGTTTTTTCAATTTCATCAATTAAAGTTAAAGGATCTTTACCTTCACGATCGAGTTTATTAACGAAAGTAAAAATAGGAATCTGTCTGTAACGACAAACATCGTATAATTTTTTAGTACGATCTTCGACCCCTTTGGCCACATCTATCAACATACATGCACTTTCAACAGCCATCAAAACACGGTATGTATCCTCTGAGAAATCTTTATGGCCCGGAGTATCTAGTAAGTTAATACGTAATTGATTATAATCAAATGTCATGACCGAAGACGTAATCGAAATACCTTTTTGTTTTTCGAGTTCCATCCAATCGGAAGTTGCTGCTTTAGTACCAGACTTACCTTTAACCTCGCCGGCTTCATGAATGACTCCACCATGATAAAGTAATTTTTCTGTTAAAGTCGTTTTACCCGCATCTGGATGCGAAATAATCGCAAATGTTCTGCGACGTAGAATTTCTTTTTGATCTGGCAGACTCACTAGAGCCTGATTTGTAGTATTTGTAGCTTGTGACATAGATGGGGTAGAATATAGATTTTTTTTCATTTCTATTCAATCAGTATTGACCTTTATGGCTGATAGAATTAAGAGATTGGTTAAATTTTAAAACAACTCGTTCGGCTCATGGTGGTTTGGAGCCCCCGGCTGACAACTGAAAGGGTTTCTTATGCAAGAAAATACAGCAAATTCGTATTTTATAACGACTTATTATAAATTTATCCCGATACAAGATGTCGAAAAAACCAAACAAGATTTTCAAAATCTAGCGTTAAAAAACAACATTAAAGGTCTTATTATCTTAGCCAAAGAGGGTTTTAACTCAACTGTCAGTGCTAAATCAAAAACTGATCTTGAAAGTTACAAAAAAGATCTTTTAAGTTTATTTAATTTAACAGAACTCAACTTTAAAGATTCAGAAGCGAACAAAGCTCCGTTTAGACGTTTTGTTGTTAAATTAAGACCTGAAATTGTAACTTTAGGAATTCCAGACATGGTTCCTCCTGAAGGTATTAATCACCACTTAAGCCCAACTGAGTGGAATGACGTCATGGAAAAAGAAAAACCAATTATCATCGACACTCGTAATTGGTACGAATACAAAATCGGTACTTTTAAAGGTGCCATCAATCCTAAAACTGAAAAATTCACGGAATTTCCGCAATTCATGGAATCACAAAATATTTCAAAAGATCAAAAAGTTTTGATTTTTTGTACAGGCGGAATTCGCTGTGAAAAAGGTATTCTTGAACTGAGCGAAATGGGTTATAAAAATGTTTATCAATTGCACGGCGGAATTTTAAATTACTTAAAAGAATATCCAAATAATAACTATGAAGGCGAATGTTTTGTTTTTGATCATCGTGTCGCAGTTGATCAAGACTTAAAACCAACAGTAAAATATTCTTTATGCCCTCATTGCGGACAACCTGGCAATACCCCCGTTGATTGCAAACGCTGCGATACTCACGAATTCATTTGTGAAGATTGTGCCCAAATTGAATGGAAAAAAGATACTTGTTCTAAAAACTGTGCGCACCATTACGAATTGCATCCTGATCGCAAAGGGCTAAGACAAATTCAGCCTTTTGAACTTGAAGACAACTAAATTTTTATTCATTACGATATCGAATCGTAAAAATAAACTCATAATCAATTGCGACTCCTGCCACATAGGCTGGAGTCATCTTTAAATTATTAACTATTTCTAAAGATCTTTCATTAAGTCCATAGGGTAGACTATTAAGAAGTTCTACACTCATAACAGTCCCCGATTTATTAATTTTAACTTTTAACTTTGAATCACCTTCATAATGAGCCACACGAGCCTCATGAGTTCTATTAAAAACGACTCTGTTCATAATTCTGGGTTGTACGATACGCGAATCATCCTGCGAAGTACGATGTGACTCATCAACTGTTTTTGTGTTCAAATTTTCGTTTGCTGATACTTTTGCTTTGTCATGTTGTGATGGTTCAACTTGAGGCGAAACAGACTCTGAAACAACAGCCGATTCAGATTTAATTCGGCTATTTGCTTTTTTTTTAAAATTATTTTTTAAATTATTTTTTATAAACGGTTCTTGAGCAGTCAATTGACTGACCGGAACAATATCATATTGCTCTGTAAAATCTTGTGCGACCGTTTTCACGTTTTCAAAAATAAAAACAACAATGCACACATGTACAAAAACGGACAATACGATTGTGTATAAAAATGGATTTCGTTTAAATCTTGAAAACATAGACTTAAATTACCTAATGTTGATTCTAAAAGTAAATCAGATAGTTTATGTCTCAAATTGAAACATTCTAAATTAGTCTAATAATTAAACACCGGCTGGCGTTTATAGTCACGTTAGAGCTTAAAACATAACTAAATCAAAACAAACGCATACGCACAGTCTCAAAACTAGATCTATATTTTGCAATGTCTTTAGAGTCCCCAATATTTTAACCCCTTTACAAAGGACTCATTCATGAAAAAAACGACAAAAAATTTATCACTGATCTTAGCATCATCTATGCTTTTAAACCAAACGGCATTAGCGGCCTCATCTGATCGCGGGATAGACTCTTTAGACTTAGATATTAGCGCTGCAGACGTTGCAGAAGCAAAAAAAACTGTAGCAGATTTACAAGCGATGGCCAACCAGATCAGCCAACTCAGAAATGATCTCATCACTAAACTCAACACAGAAGAAAAAGATCCCTACATAAAAGTTATTAATTTTTTTCAAGTATCACTTCTAATAATCAACTCTTCATCCGTATTATCGCACTTAAAATCGACGGAAAGACAAAACGTAGTGATGGTAACCACTGCTCTATCTGGAGTAATCGACATGATTTTACGTCATATTAAAAATGGGAAAAACTTAACGCCTGCAGATGTTCAAGGAATGATCCATGAAACTACAACTAATCTGTTGGCTAATTCAAAACCAAGCAAAGAATTAACACAAGCATTAGAAGACTTATCTAACTTAAGTAATGACATATCTAAAAACGATAGCATTTTGGCCAAAAAAGTTAATTCAGCTGCTGGCATGTCTGATTACGTAGCTGTTGGTACATTAGCTTATGCAATCTTACACATTGTTGCTCCTAAGCTTGCAAAAGAAGGCGATGAAGTTGCTAAAGTTTTCTTGCCAAAACTACAAGACATATCTAACAAAGTGTTAACTTCAACAAAAAATACAATGGTCGGCTCTAACATGACCTCTAATACTTTAAGTGCAATCGGAATGGTTGCTGGTTATAGTTCTGAAGAAGCACAACAACTTATTCAACAGATTTTAACAAATCTAACAAAAACTCAAGCTAGCCTGGCTCAGCAAATTAGTACTGCACAGTCAGGTAAATAAAGATTAAGTGAAAACTTATCTTCAGTTCTTTATTGCTATTTTATTTACGATTAACACTGTGGCTTCACCGCTGCAGTGTTTTAATCTATTTCAAAACTACGAACGTGGTAGTATCGAATTTTTAGCAGATAAAATTGACCAGATTAATGAATTTAAAGGTCAAGGCTTAATTTTTTCAGAAAGCTTAAATCAAAAATTACAATCGAGAGATTACTATCAACCTGTATTTAAAAAAATAACATCTCGTTATTACCATTTTAAAATCAAAAGAATTTTAGATAAAATTAATGAGATGGATCAAAATATTAAGACGACTGCTGAAGTAGATCGTTATGAACTCGATATCTTAGTTGATAAGCTTTTAAAACTCACTTTTTTAAATGATCCCGAGGTTTTTAAAGAATCTTCAATTCTAGATCGTGATATAATTTTTAATGCGCGTAAATCTGTACTTTCACAAGGCCTAGTTAATTATTTATTCAAAGATGTTCGTCAAACTTTCAAAAAAGAAACTAAAATTAAAATCGTTTTCGAGCTTATTTTAAAGCCTTTTAAAGATGAATACTTTAGATGGACATATGCATTTTTAGTTGCTCCTAAATTAAAAGGATCTGTTTTACCTGCTGCCCTAGCTGAGAAAGTATTACTTGATGGATTGGATGCACACCGTGCTGAACTTGCACCCTATTTAAAAACCGTTCATGGAAAATATGTCTTCAACAAATTATCTAGTTTCTATAACTGGTTTATCGTTTTATCTTTAGTCTCAGTAATCCCTGTGACGTTATATTACTATCATCAAGCACGTGATGAAGGTATAGATAAAGCTGTTAAGCAACTTTCTGCTGTAGAATTATCAACCCGCAAAGCAGCCGAAACATCTGCTGAGCTAATCACTGCACAACTTCATTATGCCAATGTTGTAAAAAACTTAGAAGAAAAATATAATAGAAATTTAACGCCTGAGGAAACGGCAAAAGTCCGTATCTATATTGAAAAAAAATATAATGTAGTGCTTAACAAGAAATAAATTCTATATTTTAATCGAAATACAACTTAATCCCGATTTTAGTACCAGTTCTATCGTATGTGCTTTCAGATCCGTTGAGTTTTGAATTCTGTTTTTCTTGATACCAATCACCAAACAAACGTAAAGATCCAAAATCTATAAATGCTCCTGCATTGATTTCAGTAGATTGAGTATCGCCAAAATGGCCCTCTGAGTAAGGAAAGAATTGTCTATAATTGCCTTGAATACCAAAATATTTCATTAAATATATCTGCAGAGTCACTGCTGCAAACTGTTGATTTAATCTATAGCTTGCGTCTGTGGCCGTCCGTGTGCGTAAACCATAGTGTAATGTCAGATGCGACCCTTGAACTGTGTGTCCAAAAATACGTAAATTGAAAATGCCTGTCATGTCGTTAAAACCATCTTGAGGATTATTGGAATATTCTGCAGAAACTCCAACAAAACGTGCATATGCTGATAACTCAGCGCTATAACCATCCACAGTCTTTGTGTTTATTGAATTCAGGGATTTACTTTCTAGACTATAATGAAACATCGATCCGCTCAAGATGAACTCATACGGCGAGGGCGTATTTAATGACAACCACATATCCATCAATGCCCTACGATCTTTGTTTTCTAACCATTCTTGCAGAGTGAATCTTTTGGATTCTCGCGCTGATGCGCTTGAAGACAATAACCACGGACGAGAGCTTCCGCTACTCGATTGAGCCCAGATATTAAAACTTAACAACGATAGGATAATCGTCAAGACGAGCTGTCTCATATATCTATTATAACATAAATCAACTCATCAGGCTTGATGGGTTTAGTTTTGTCTCAGTTTAAGAAACAAAACTAAACTTCTGAAAACTGTATACACCAATTACTTATTTTTAATCTTGTCTAACGATTACAGTCATATTTTCAGATACGATATTGATTTTAAAACCATATCCTACAGCCAGTGAAACAACTAAAGTGCGATTCGAAATATTAACATGTGTGTCATCAATGTTACTTATAATATTTCTACCATCGCAGCTTAATGACAACACTGATTGACCTGCAATTTTGTAATTTGTATGAATCTCACAGTAACGAGCTTGTCTGAATGCTTTTTCTGACGATAACTGCATTTCACGCTGTTTATCATTTGAAGCTTTAGCCGTTAGAGCCAATAGAGGTGATAATATAATTAATAAGTACTTCATTTAATCTCCGATAAAATAGTTTTTATTCTGCCATAAGTCATATTGACTTGAGACTAAATTGCAATTTGTTGGCCTAATTATAATAGCATATCAGCCGTATCTATCGGAATAGCTGTAAAATTATTGTTCAAAGTGACAGTTAAGAGTCTTTGGACTCAAAATAAAGTGTAATTTTATAAGTGTCATTTGATCTGTTAGCTTGTAGCGAACTAACAGATCATTAATAGTTTTTATTTAAAGTGATTTTAAAAACTCAATAAGGCTTTTTTGTTCATCATCGCTTAATTGTAGTTTTTGTTGTGAATTGTAGTGATCGACTACAGCTTTATAAGTTGCAAACCGTCCATCATGATAAAATCCACCGGTCTCGCGTGTAAATAAACCTTTTAACGGCGTCGTTCGATACTGACCGTCTGGTGAACGTGATGATTGAAAGTTATCGATACCAATTTCATTAGCCGAATGCATATTCCAACCTGCATCGGTGTACAACGGTGGCGTATGGCAGGTTGCGCACTTAGCTTTGCCATTAAAAATTTTTGCGCCTTTAATTGCGAGTATTGAATCATAACTTTCTTTAGCTGGCGATGGAGCAGCTAAAGATAACTGATAGACTTGTAAAGCTGGCAATTTACTTGTAACAAGATCAACAGGACTTTGAACTTGCGCGAATTTATTTTTAGCGGCTATAGGAAATTTGACTGCATCGTTCAAACGAGAATCCGTAAAATTACCCTGCCCGTGCATTTCAAGCACAGCTACGAAAGCATTCCAATAAGGTACAGATCCCCAGCCTGTGTACGTATGCGCATTTACTCCGGCTAAACCAAACGCAGCCGGAATAACAGTGGCTGCAGATTGCCCATCGGGTCTAAATGCTTTACCATCCAAAAATAACATCGCATCGTATTTACCAGGACCCCAACTTGTTAAAACTTTACGAACAGTGCTATCGTCAACTTCAAGCAAACGGCTGACACTACTCAAATCGGGTGACAAGTTAACAATTGCACCAACATTTAAATCACGATTAGGCCATCCATCCAATCTTTTACCAATAGAGGGAGCAAAAGAATTATCAACAGTTGAATGGCATAAAGCACATGTTATACCGACTGAAGATAGACGACCATTTTTATCAAAATGACCTTTTACTCCAAGAACTGCTTCGAGTTGTAATAACGACAATGTTACTTTGGGATCATCTAGATTAATTTGACCAGATTTAAGCCCATCTTTAACAGCTTTAGGCAGCGCCTCTACATCCACTTTTAGACCAACAGATAAAGCAGCTTTCGGAGAAACACCTCCGGCTGATCCGTCTAAAGATTTACCCGCCAAAGCTTGATTCATTTTCAAAGCATCCGTCCAAAACTGCTCATCACCAAAAGTATCATATCGAAATATCTTTTGACCTTGCTTGAGAAGACTCGTGTTTTTCATATCACGATTCGACTCGTAATTAACTACAGAAGCTATACTTCTCTTGCTTTTTGGATTTGTCCAAGCCATCGATCCAACGGCTATCACACCTAAACCTAATAAAATACTCGTTTTTTTAAATTTGAATTGCATTTTACGCCCTCGCTATATTCTTAGTTTTATTTTTAAATTTTCAGCTCTGGAAACACAGGCACAAAGAACAGATTTTCGCATTTCTGATGTTAAACAAACATCTCTGTGATCAACTTCAGAATCAAAATATTCAACAACGCACGCGCCACACTCACCACGACGGCATCCGAAATCGATTGGTATATTATTTTGTTCAAGGGCCTCTAAAATTGTTTGTTTTGGTTCAACAAATATCGTTAATTCAGATTTTTCAAGTTTAATAAAAAAACCTTGATCAGCTTTTGTTGTGACCACACCAAAACTTTCGAAATGTATGTTTTGAGCTGGCCACTTTTTCTGCTGGGCTATATTTTTAGCGTTTTCAATCATTGACGAAGGACCACAAATATATAAATGATGTCGATCTACAAAGTCAGGTATAACAAGATTCAGATCTAATTTTTGATTTAAGCTGTTAAAATAAAAATGATTTTGCTCATGACGTCCTTGCTGTAATACAGACGGCATATAGGCCGCTTCAGAACTTTTCGCTGCGTAATGTAGTTCATAGCTATTATTATTGCGCTGTAACTCTCTTACGAAACTTAAAATTGGAGTTATACCGATGCCTCCTGCAATTAATAAAGAATGCTCAGCTGCTTGAACAAGTTCAAATTCATTAAAAGGTCCTGCACAAGTTAAGACATCACCTGTTTTAAGATTCTGATGTAACCAATTCGAACCGCCTAATCCCGTCTCAACTTTAAGGACTGCAATTTCATAAAAACTAAGTTCTTCGGGATTTGAAATCAGTGTGTATTTTCGCGCGAACTGTTTATTCGCAAACCCAATTTCGATATGGGCTCCAGAGTTAAAAGCAGGTAATTCTTTTTCATTGTTATCTGCTGGAACTAATCTTAACTTAATAATATTTAACGCGACTGATTCTATTGATTCAACTTTAACTAGCATATTTTTCTCGATGTTTTGATCATGAATCAATTATCGGAAAATTTTGATATTAGTAAATACTGTTTATATTGTGTTTATTAAAACTAATTAATCTTAACTTTGACACTTATCAATTAACGACTTGGGCCTTTGGAATTGTCAGCAACCATTGACTTCACCCTGCTTAGTCTTCAAAAACAGTGAAAAAACTACCTGATGAAAATGAAAATAGACACTTTGGTCTTTCTTAAAAAAGATCATACAAATAAAATTTACCTTTTCTCAACTTAGTGTTAAAAGCTCGTTATAAAAAATTCGGAGAAATTATATGAAATACGCAAAAGTAATTTTCACATTAGCTTTTTTATTTGCTGTCAGTGGTTGCACTAAAAATGATGACAAAAAAGCAGAAAAAAAAGACCCATCTACCGAAGGAAGTAAAACTCAAACTCAAACTAAAATTGAAATGCCAAATGTTAAATACCCAGCTGCTGTAATTTTTGAAGGTGGTCAGGGTGATACTTGGTTTGATCAAGATAATACAAAACACTCACCAATGTGGCGATTATATATTTGCCTTGGTAAAACTACACAACCGGTCAGTGGACAAGTCGTACTAAATCTCTCACAACTTGGAACCCCATTAGAACAAACTTGGCAAAACTATAATACAAAAGAAAAACTCTATACTGAACGATTAAACCAAGTCATTTTGGATTATGTTTATACAACTGAACTATCGGCCGACCCTGAAAACAATTATGGCTATGCATATGGCAATGCTGCTATTGAAATAAAATCTATACAAAGCTGGGAACTTGTTTATTTAGCTCCTAATCAACAGTACAATCATCAAGAGTGGACAGATAAGGACTTCTTTAACGTAAAATTACATAGCGGTAGCTTGTCTCATTTTAGCCAGACTAAATTCGAACTAAATGGCGAAACACATTATATTTATAATAGCCTTGCACGCTTTACCTATAGTGCAAATGATAACAAATCCAGCGTGATTGAGGTCTGCGAGAAAGCAGATAAAGCATTCGTTTTACAAATCGGAAAAGATATTTCACCTATTCAGTAGTTGATACAAATATATCAATGGAGTGCGGTGAAAATTTCGTAGTCTAGGTTCTTATCAAAATGGAACAGGTCTAGTTCGATTCTAAGTAAAATATCCGATAGGATAAGAAAGCGGGATTGAGTTATGACAGCAGAAAAGAAAAATA
>Ga0255215_1000006_pt1 | contig 200808 bp, 185 predicted proteins | sample Miss_Law_RepC_8d_FD_183033 | JGI IMG/M metagenome (GOLD analysis project Ga0255215, IMG submission 183033) | Freshwater microbial communities from Mississippi River, Louisiana, United States - Miss_Law_RepC_8d | ecosystem: Environmental > Aquatic > Freshwater > River | place: USA: Louisiana... | reverse complement strand
ATCAGTTAATAATATTGATATATACAAAGCTTCGACATCGAATTATGTGAGATTACAAGCTCCTATCGGATTAGCATCGAGTTATGTATTGAGTTTACCAGTGTCAGCAGGAGCAACTGGTCAAGTTTTGCAAACAGATGGATCGGGTAATTTAAGTTGGTTAGGCTTGGGCGGTTTAGCTGCAAAAACCACAGTGGATTTAACAGCTGATGTTTCAGGGGTGTTACCTGCTGTGAACATGTCGAGTGCAAATATTATTTCAGCATTGGGATATACTCCTGCAAATAGTGCGACAATGATTTCAAGTCAGTGGGCAACAAGTGGAACGTCTATATATTATAACAGTGGTAATGTCGGTATAGGGACAGCTATGCCAAGTGTTAAGTTAGATATTGCTGGAGATTTAAGAGTTTTTAGTGGTTATAAAGTAATATCAAATGATTTTTCGAATTTAACAATGACTCAAAATTCGCGCTTGCAATTAACGAACAGTGGTACTGTTATTACGAGAGCGGTTAGTGATGCTAATCCTGTTTTAATAGTCAGTCAAAGTCATGCTCAATCTACTGGTGATATATTAAATCTCAAAAATAATTTAGGTGTTGTTTTCACTGTCAGCCAATCAGGTAACACTGGTATCGGGAACACATCACCAGCGTATACATTAGATGTATCAGGAACAATTAATACAAACGTAGGTTACAGATTTCCAGATGGAACAACCCAAACAACAGCATACACTGGTGGTGGTGGCGGTAGTGGATCTGTTTCAAGTGTCACAAGTGCAAATGGTTATTTAACTGTTACTAATTCTACAACTACACCTGTATTAACTGTGAATGTTGGAACAACATCAGGGACTGTGGTTGCGGGTAATGATTCAAGAATTACAGGTGCATTACAAGCGAGTAATAATTTAAGTGATTTAACATCAAGTGCAACAGCAAGAACTAATTTAGGATTGGGAACTCTTGCTACACTAAATAGTGTAAGTTTAAGTTCGAATGTTTCAGGGACACTCGTTGCGAGCAGTTTACCAAGCAGTGGAGTAACAAGCGGCACATATGGATCAAACAATGCAGTACCAAGTATCACAGTTGATATGTATGGTCGAATAACAGCTGCGACATCAAACGCATATCAATATGCGGATACAATTAATTATGGAATATTACGTGTGCCAACAGGAAGTAACTTAACATTATCAAGTGGTGATTTAAGTTTAACAGCAAGCAATGTGATAAGTGCATTAGGTTATACACCAGTCTCTGCATCAGCAGCTACACAGTGGGCGACGAGTGGGACAACTGTTTATTATAGCAGTGGCAAAGTTGGAATTGGAACAAGTTCTCCGGTGCAGACATTCCAAGTGTCTGGTACTGCTCAAGTTGGTGCTGGTTCAATGTCTTATATCACAGCTGCGCCACTAAATATGATTAACAATGCCGTAGCAACGCTTAAGACGCAGTTAAACTTAATTAATACTGGTGGTGGCAGTGGTGCTGGTAGTGCAATTGATTTTTATACTTATGATGTTAGTGGTGGGACTAATCCGGGTCTAAGGGTTGGAGCTATTGATAACAACTATTCTGCAGATTTTGTCATTCAAACAAAAGTACCTGGTGCGGCAGCAAATTCAATGGCTGAAAGGCTTCGTATCACGAATGCAGGTAATGTTGGTATTGGCTATGCTTCTACAACACCACCTCAGCGTTTAACGATTCAAGGGTCTGGTACAACATCAGCAACAGCGTCATTAGGAGTTGTTAACTCAGTTAATGGTAATATTTTGTTTGCTCGAGATGATGGATATGTCGGTATAGGAACAGCAAATCCAACGAGTGCTCTTGATATTACTGGGGCTTTAACTATTCAGGGGATTAGCGCACCAGCGGTTTCGCCGTCAGGACAAGGGCGTATGTATTTTGATACAAGCACTAATACTATAAAAACTTCTTTAAATAGTGGTTCATATGCTAGCATAGTTACAACCTCTGCTGGATCAGCAAACTTAATTCCAGTGTTTTCATCAACAGCATCTGCCACAATGAGTAATTCAATCATGACTCAGTCAGGTACTGCAGCAATAGTTGTGAGTGGACAAATTGTTGCTCAAGGTAACGTTTCAGCTCCGGGTTCAGGCACAACATTTAACTTTAATAATGGCAATGCGTTGTACACGACATCATCATGTGCATCAAACGTCGCAATACAGAATTTACTTGATGGTGGAAGTTACTCAGCAACATTTAAAAGTACATCAGGAACTTGTACATTTGTATCATCAGGTGGTGAAACTGTTCGTTATGCTGGCGGTGTTTCTAGTGTAACAATCACAGCACACACTGTGTTTACTTTTTTAAAACAAGGCAGTGATATTTACGTCACTTGGGTTTCATTTTAAACTGCTGGAGAACGCGTATGGCTAGACAAAAAATGGATAATTTCAGTCTGATCATCGCAATAGTCATTGGACTCATCTCTGTAAAAACAGTTTATGCATATTACAATTTGACAGCTTTTTGGAAACAACCAAGTGCAGCTACAGGTTATAAGTTAGCATTTACAACAACATCACAAACAACAACAACAACATGGGCGTGCTCGACTGCTGTTAATGTGCAAACTCAGTATAGCAATGGCTCTGCATTGACAGTGAGTGCGGCAACAACAGTCAGTCTGAGTTACACAGCTGGTAGTGGATTATTTTACTCTGACAGTGGATGTGCTACGCAGGTCACAAGTTTTACTATAGGTTCTGGAGCTACTTCCGGAACATTTTATTTTAAATTAGGCAAAACGGGTACCAATACGATTCAGGCCAGTGCTACATCGTATACTTCTGCAACTCAAAATCAAACGGCAACAAACTTAATTGCATACACTTGGCTTGGAAGTTCATCTAATAACTTTGCTACAGCATCTAATTGGTCAAACGGATCAGGTGGAACACATACGACAGCTCCAAGCTCAACAACAAATGTTTACTTTGATAATAACTGTAACAGTTCGTACTGTTCACCAACTGTGGCTGCGAATATTTCAGTTAAAGGTCTTTATATGATGCCAACCTACACGGGTACGATTAGTGTCGGTTCAAATTTACTCACTATAGCTTCATCTGGGGCTTTTAGTGTTGGCGGTGGAACAATTACTCAGGGCTCTGGTAACTGGTCAATCAATAGTACAGCAACAACAACAATTTATGGTGGAACTGTAAATGGTGGTTCGGGAACAATAGCTTGCGGTACGTACACACAAACAGGTGGAACAGTGACACTCAGCAGTTCAAGTTCTACAAATACATTTACTCCATCGTCTACAGTCACTTTATCTGGTGGTAGTTTAATTGGTGGAGCAGGTTTGATGTCTTTTTCGAGCACATCGGCTACGAGTCTTATTCAAGGCGGAACATTAACTGTTGGAGCTGGTGGTTTAACAATATCTGGTAATATCACAATTTCGAGTGGAACATTAAATGGTGGAACAGGCGCTATCTCAATTGCTAAAGTATTTACATTTTCAGGTGGTAATTTTAACGGGGCCGCAGGTGACATGACATTAACTTCGACCACAGCAACTTTTACTGTTAGCGGTGGCACATTTGTTGGTGGTTCGGGTAAGTTATTAGTTAATAAAAATCTATCTCAAACGGCAGGAAGTTTTTCTGCACCTTCGGGATTAACATCTGTTAGTGGTACTATGACAATTTCAGGTGGTACATTTAATGGTGCATCAGGAACAATACAAACTGTTAGCACAGTAACCTTATCTGGTGGATCAATTACAGCACCTTCAAATACATGGACAATGCAAAATGCATTAACTGTTTCTGGTACTCCTACTTTTTCTCACAATTCAGGCACAGTTGTTTTTGCTCAGTCTGGTGGTTCATCAACGTTAAAGCCAGGCTCTTTAAATTTTAATAATGTCACTTTTGCAAGTACAGGTGTTACCTACACTTTAACTGGAACACTCAATGTGTATGGAGCTTTTACTATTGGTGATTCTAGCGGAGGTACGCTTAACACAGGCACTATTAATGTTTATGGTCCAACATTAACAGCCAATCAATCTTATTACGCTGGTACAGCAACCATTGTGGCAGCAGGAAATGCATCAGGGCAAACTATTACAGGTACGACAGGAGCCTTTCCAAATCTAACGATTAACGCAGGATCAAGTAATGTGACTTTGTCGGGTACAGTTCCTGTGCAGCGGCATTTTACTTATACATCAGCTGGAACATTTACGACGACTGGGTCTAATTTATATTTACATAATTTTTCGGGGTCATCAAATACACCATTTTACACACCGGGCAGTGTTTCATACAATAATGTTACTGTTGAAAGTTTAAATGATACAGTCACGGTATCAGGCACTATGAATGTTGCAGGCGATTTGTATATTGGAGATCAATCCAATGCAGGCGCTAGTACAATTGCGAGCGGTACTATCAGTGTTGCAGGAAATGTAACGATTCAAAATTATGGATATCAAACAGGTACGACAGTTATCAAAGTCGTTGGTAAGTCTGGTTCATCATCTGTGATTTCAACTGCAGGTGGTAATAACCCATATATTCCAGTAATCACTGTTGCTGCTGGATCAAACGATGTCACAGTCAGTGGAACTATCGGAATTGTTTCTGGTTGGACCATGACATCAGTTGGAAATTTTACGACAACAGGTTCAACTATAATTCTTGGTGTCGGTAATTATGGTTGGCCAGTTACATTTGCAGCAGGAAACGTAAATTATAATAATATTACTATTAGTGCAGCCGCTGTTGGTGTTGATTTTGGTGGTGCTAATGCTCATATTTACGGTGATTTTAATCTATACGGAAACTACGGATCGACTACAAACAATGGAACATTAAATTGCTATGGAGCCAACATAAAAACTTTAATGCCATATGATTTTGGCGGTCGTAGCGGAGGCGAAGGAACCGGGGTAATTGTCGCTAAGGGAAATTCAGCTGGTGGAACTCAAAATATTAGTTCTGATTTGAATAATGTTTCAGGCTACTCAGCGTTTTCAAATCTCACAATCGACGCGGCATCTAAAGCAATCGTTTTTGGTTCTACTGTTTACGTTGGTGGCGTTTATAATGTTCTTAATTACGGTAGTATTACAACGACTTCAAATACGTTAGTAATTGATGGATATTATTCAACTGTAAATGATTTTAAGCCTGGATCTTCAGTCAGATATAACAACGTAACTTATTATGGATGCCATTCTGGTTTTGATTTTCATAACCAAACACTCAATGTCGATGGAAATCTCTATTTTCAAGATCAGTGTGGTGGTGGTCAACCCATGCAAAATGGAGTAATCAATGTTAAAGGCGATATGGCTTCGGTTGATGGCTGTCCTGATAGTCATTCAAGTTTCACTATCAACTTAGTAGGTAATGCTTCGGGATCCACATTGGCCTTAGACGGTGGCGTTCCAAAAATTATTATTGCAACAGGAACCTATCCAGTCACGGTTTCAGGAACCAATAAAGCAAGTTCGTGGGAATATCAAAACTCTGGTACTTTTACAACAACAGGGTCTACCGTCTCTATTGGTGGTGCTTTTACTGATGTGTTTTTTAAACCAGGATCAGTCAATTACAATAATTTAAAGTTTTACGGTTATTGTCAAACTGTTGATCTTAACGGTCAAACAGCAACAGCATTAGCTGATTTGATATTTAATGATATGTGTGGTGCTTTTAATATTAATAATGGAACTATAGATGCTAAAGGTAATTTCATAATGAATGCTATAGCTGAAGGAACAGTGCAGGTTAATTTAACAGGTACGTCTCCAACGATCACACAAGTCAGTGGTGAAGTTTTGCGAGTTAATACAAATTTAGCAATTAGTGGTACTGCTGTATTATCTGCTGATTTTGATTTTAGTTCTGGTTATGGTAAATCGTATACGTTTAGTATTACGAGTGGATCTCTTAATATGTCTGGTCATAACTTTAATGTTGGAGAATCTGGGGCCTCAAATTCGAGCGCATTAAGCCTGTCATCGGGTACTTCGATTAATCGCAATTCAGGAGTTTTAACAATTCAGGGTGCTACTATTGGTGCTGGAGCATATGGCTCAGGAACTATTTATTAAAGACTTTTTTCTAATTGATTAAATTTTTTAAGTTCAATATAAATTTGAATAAAGAGTTGTTGTAGTTCTAGCTGTCTAGAGTTGTTGATAATCGCAGCCCCCTTGGTATTAAATAAATACTTTTGTGCGATAGATGTTTCGTATTTTTCATAACTTTTAAGACAATAGTTTTGTAATTCGCTAAGTTTATTTGTTTTTTGCTCTGATAAACAGTTTTCAATATTTGCAATTTGATGATCCCAGTTTTTATTAATATGCTCATGAGTTCTGTTTTTTTGAAAAAAAATAGAACTTTCAATTTGAGAAAATCCATTTTTGCTATTAATTAACATAAAACTTTTTGGATTAACTTTTCGAACTAAAGAAAAATTAAGCCATTTTTCTTTGTCTGCGGCATCTTTAATAAATTCAATAAAATTTAAATCGCGAAGAGGAGTAAGGCTTTTGTTTTTATCCAATAAGTTTTTTAAGTTCGAATTTTGGATCCACGAAAGCTGTTCGTTGAGTGTTTTGATCTCAGAATATCGATCAAATAAAAGCCAATCTTTTGTAACCATACGGGCTACAAGAAAAATATATTGATTGAGTAATAGAGCTGCTTTTTCTTTATTATTGTTTGCTAATGTTTCAATGTGTGCAAAATAACTTTTCCAGACAGTATCGCGAACAAAACAAATAAAACCTGGGGTTAAAAAATTTTCTTCAATATCTACAGGGGTTTTAAAATCACCAAATGCTGTTAATTGAGCAATAGTTTCAAAATCTTCTGCTTTGAGTGAATTTTTACGGCAAAATGAATTTTGTTTAACATGACGAGCATAAAAATCTAATTCGGCTGTATCCAAGATTTGTGATTGGCTTTTTGCAGGTTCTGGCAGTGCAGTAATATCATTAAAGTTAAAATAGGCTAATACAGAAACTGTTAAAAGTGTGGCTAAAAAAAAAGTAATGAGTCTATTTTTCTTATTCATATATTTATTATGAGCATCTTTTATTAAAAGACAAGAGGGCAAAAAAAAGGACAGCTCAATCGAGCTGTCCTTTGGTATTAAACATTTGATATTTTAGATTATTTTAAAATTGCTAATAATCTTCTGATATTATTACGTTCTGTTGAATCCGTAACAGCAGCTAGTTCTTTTTGTAAACTTTCTTTTAATTCATTTATAGCATCTGAAGCCGACTCTAAAGACTGAAACGAAACTAAAGATGAGGCTGCAGCAAATCGTTCTTTCAATGAACGACCGAGTTGTCCTTGGCTTTTTGAAATTGCAACTGATTTTAATAAATTAATCGCAAATTTCTCAGCATCGATATTTTCAGACGATGAAAAGTAATATGGATCGTTTTCATCAAATTTAAGTAAAGCTAGAACTCTGGCGCGCGTGAGTGATAAGATGGCTTTGTCTTCAGAACCAGTAACTGATTTAAGTAAATCACTTTGTTTTTTCTGTAGATCATTTAAAACTTGAGTTTTGCCTTCGTCTGTTAAGCTCATAAAATACGGACTTGATTGAGCCCAAGCTAGAGCTTGTTCTAAGTTAGTTTTTAAAACATTCATTGGCTCTGCAGGAATGTCATTCATGCCAAATACATAGTTGAGTGAGTTGATTGTTTGATTTCTTAAATCAAGCTCTTTAAACGGAGTATTTTCTAAGATGCCTGGTTTTAAGTTTTTCAAAGACTTTAAACTTGTTTGTAACATGTATCTTAAACTATGAGCACCGCCAGTAAAATAAAAATTAATTTGTGCCTTTTCTGTTGTGAATAGGCTATTAATTTTTGAATCAAATTTAGCTTTATCTGTGGCTTCGTTTGATGGGCCAAGATCAGAAACTAAATCCATTAAGCTTTCTGTTAAACTTCTGAAGAGACCTAATTTATGCTTAGGTTTTTCAATTAAATTTTGCGTTTCAGCTAACCATTGATATGGATTGGCGCCAGCATCGTATCTACTGCAAAGAGGGTCAACACCACCAACGGAATTATCAGCATCAAAGTCATTACATGCTGGCAACTCTTTTGATGTTTTAATCGTTTGAGCATTATTGTATAAAACATCCAAAATTTGACGATCATACTCAAGCAATGGACCATCAGCAGATTCTAAACCATTAAAAATTTTTGTTTCTAAATTATAATGATTGTAATCCATAATTGTTGATGTGAATTGACCATTTTCAACAACAAGAGATCCTTTAAAGTTGTGATCAAGACCTAGAGCATGACCAACTTCATGAAAAATAACACCTTTTAAAACTTCGCGTGCCAAATCATGTAATTCGCCATCAGATTTAGAGCGAGCCAAAATGATTTCGTTTAAATCTCTTAAACAACCGTATTTAAGTTTTCGACCTAAGAAGTTTTTAGATTCTAAAAATCTTTTTTGACTAGAAATTTTTTGCTGTTTGTCTTCAATTTGCGAAGAGTATTGAGCATTTTGCCAGTACTCTGTAGCCGTTTTAAGCCATGAAAATGGAATATAAATGTTCGAGTGAGACTGTAGTCCTGTAATTGGATCAGAAGCTTGAGATTCATAAGCTGCATCACCATCTTGAACATTATCCCAAACAATAACGTTATAACGAGGGTCTCCAAGTTTTACGCCCTCTGGTAATTTACCCATAAATTCAAAACCATTAGTGCCCCACATGCTTTGAAAATATCTATTCCAAGCTAAAATAGAGTTCTTAACATCAATAATAATATCGTCAGAAATATTGCGTGTCACATACCACTTAACAGGTTTGTTCGCAGACAGATCAAATCTGTTAGCTGCTGCTTTAGCGATGCGTCCATCTGGTGTGTTTGTGTAAGCTGGTAAATTACTTAGAAATTTAAATCTTTGCGCGAGCGGTTCGTCATCAGAGTTATAAATAATTTTTGTATCTTTTTGAACAAGATTTTCTCGCGGAAAAATAGTCTCAAGATGTTCAACGATATCTCCGTTAACGCCTTCGACTGATGATTCCATTAATAAGTATTCACCATTTGGATCAAACTCAACAGATCTTAACCATGCTGATCGAGTGAGGTCGGTTGATGATCCCCAAAAAGTTTGTCTCAAGATAGGTGAGGGTTTGCTGATATCGACAGTTACTGTATCCGTATACTCTGATATAATCGGGAACTCATTCAACAATCTTTCTGGTTTATTGACATCAGATTCGTATTTCCATGATTGATCAATGACAACTTGAATATTGTTTCCTTGTTTGCGGAAAAAAACAATTTCGTGTCCCATTGTATAGACTTGGTTAAAAAGCAAAGAGTCTTTATCATAGACAGAAGAGTGTTGTAAGTCGGCCCCGTATAAAAACTGACGATTGAATAATTTTGACTTATTAAAAGTGACTTGTGATTTAACTTCAATCTCTGAAGATGTCACATGCGCAGATAAGCCAGATTTGTTTTCAGGTTTTAAAATAGAATGAGAATTTTCTTGATTTTGAACCTTTTCAACAACAGTAACGGTTTCTTTCGGTTGGCAGCCTGTCACTAAAATAACTGAAGTCACAAGGCCAAATGCTGTCGCGAATTTTGTAATAAATGATGCTTTTTTCATGTCGTAAATTTAGTCATTGTATGAGTTTTTCGCAATAAAAAAAGCAGATCTAATTTAGCCCAAAATGGTTATTGTCTTTTCTTCATGACTGTCAAAAAGTTTGATAGTTCATCATTTTAGATTTTTTCAAGCCTAGCGTATTTGGCCACAAATTTTTTGATGGTATTATCTTGAAATAACACGCTTATTTTCAAATTCTCGCCAGACCCTTCGGTGGCAAAAATTGACCCTGCTCCAAAAGTTGGGTGTCTAACTTTCATACCCTTAAAATAACCGTTTTGCCCTGAATTTTTAGAACCAGCAGCTTGGCTGTATTCGTCATAATCTGGAAAAGACTGATTATCGCTCTCATAATCAGAGTCATAGCTAGATTGATTTTTATTTTGACCGTAAGGCTGAAAGCCCTGTCCGTAACGACTTGCGAACCCATTACCCGGAGCTGCAGCTAAAACAGCCGAAGTCTGTTGGATAAGGTTTTTAGGAATTTCTTTAATAAATCGTGAAAGTTGGTTCATTTGTTCTTGGCCCCACACACGGCGCATCTTTGTGTGTGTCATCCAAAGTTTTTTCCGTGCTCGAGTCATACCAACATATGCAAGTCTGCGCTCTTCTTCAACTTCGTGATTCTCGTCCTCATCTGATCTCAGTGATGGAAATAAATTTTCTTCACAGCCAACAATAAAAACATAAGGAAACTCTAAACCCTTTGAAATATGTAATGTCATCATGGTGATGGCATTAAAACTCTGATCGACTTGATCTTGGTCAGAGGCCAAAGTCATTTCTTCAAGATAGTTCGAGAGTGTGGCATCATCACCGCGCTCTTTTTCAAATTGAACAATCGCATTATCCAATTCCTCTAAGTTCATAATGCGAGCTTCAGCTTCTGGTGTATCTTCTTTTTTGAGGTTTTGTAAATACTCTGTGCGATCCAAAATAATTGAATAATATTCTGAGAGTTTAAATGCCTTACTTTGCGAAATAAGATCTTCTGCGATCTCTAAAAATCGGCGTAGTTTACCAGTGGTGCCAGAGTTAAAATTTTTAATATCAATATTTTTTTGAATAGATTCATAAAATGAAATTCTATTCTCTGAAGCATAAAGCTCGATCTGCTCTACAGTTGTTTTACCAATACCACGCGCGGGTACGTTGATAATACGTTTAACAGCAATGTCGTCAGCTGTATTAGAAGTCATTCGCATGTAAGCGAGCATATCTTTAATTTCGGCACGTTCATAGAACCGCACACCACCGATGAGTTTATATGGTAACGCCAATGAACGTAATTGTTCCTCGAGTACGCGCGACTGCGCATTAGTTCGGTAAAATATAGCAAATTCATTCAATGGTTCACCAGCGGCAACAAGTCCTTGAATTGTTTTTGCTACATAACGAGCTTCATCGTATTCGTTACGCTCTTCGCGAACAGAGATCAATTCTCCTGGTTCGTTATTCGTAAATAAAGTTTTGTCTTTACGTTCTGTATTGTTGGCAATGACAGAAGTTGCAGCTTTAACAATATTACCTGATGAACGGTAGTTTTCCTCTAACTTAACAACAGTCGCTTCTGGAAAGTCTTTTTCAAAATCCAAAATATTACTGATGTCAGCTCCTCGCCAAGAGTAAATTGATTGGTCTTCATCACCGACAACGCATAGATTTCTATGAGCTTTTGCTAGCAATTGCACAAGTAAATATTGGATGTGATTTGTATCTTGATACTCATCAACCATGATGTATCTGAATTTATTTTGGTATTCGGCAAGCAAATCTGGATACATTCTAAAAAGATCATAAGTTTTTAAAAGTAAATCATCAAAATCAAGAGCATTAGCACGTTTCATTTCTTCTTCATAGCGGCTATACACTTCAAGTGTTTTTTGATCGATAATATTACGAGATCCGTTACGTAAATTTTCAGGAGCTAGTCCCAGCATTTTTGAATTGCTGATGCGATTTTGAAAGCTTTTAGCCGGGAACATTTTGTCATTAATATTCAAAGCTTGCATGACTTTTTTAATTTGAGAAAGCTGATCAGAAGAGTCATAAATCGTAAATGGTTTTTTGTAATCTAATAAATCAACATGACGTCTTAAAATGCGAACACAAAATGAGTGAAATGTGCTAATCCATAAATCACGAGTCACAGGAACCTGTATTTCAGAGAGCAATTTGTAGATTCGGTGTTCCATCTCTTGAGCAGCTTTATTCGTGAAAGTAACACACAAGATTTCTGCAGGAGAACAGACACCTTCTCCGATTAACGCAGCCATTCGGTGAGTGAGAACTCTGGTTTTACCCGAGCCAGCTCCGGCAAGTATAAGCAATGGACCGTCAAAAGTTTCGACAGCTTTTTTCTGTGTTGGATTCAAATTTCGTGTAAGGTTTTCAAGAACGTTCATAGATGGTTATTTCATACCTGCATAAATTGAGAATTTCGACGAAATACTCTATATTTGACGCAATGAATTTTGCGGGTTGTAGGCTCTATCTACAGCTCTGTTGAATATCATATCAAAGAATAAGCATAAAGGGGCGGGAGTGCTGAAAAAATCTGTTGTAGAGACTGTAAAAAGTCAAAAATCTTTTAAGTCTTTATCCCTATGGTTAAGTCTTTGTTTGGGGCTCGCGGCTTGTCAGCAGAATAAACAACCTGAGCCAACAGGAACTGTTCAAGTTCAAATCCCGCTTTCGGCATCTGTAAATGGTCAGGTTGAATATAAGTTACAAAATGTTTATTTACAAAAAATTGAATCACTTCGTAACGTTCGTGGGGGATATGCTCAGTTTTACTACGCGCCAGGATTAAAAAATAACTCATTAGATGGTTATTCTCCTGTTGCATATTTTATTGAAGCTGCTCAAAGTCTTTTTGTTCCTAAAGATGACTTATCAACGCAAATGGCGACTTTGTATTATCATTTTCAAAGTTTAGTTCAGTTTTCGCAAGCAATGGGTTTATCTGATGTAACAACTCAACCGGTGCAAGTTGCTATTCAAGCTAAAGTTATGGATGAATCACAAGGTGTCATGCTTGATAATGCGTTTTTTGATGGGCGCTCAAAAGCTTTCGTTTTTGTGCGCTACAGTCTCAATGATTTACCTATATCGGTAAATGGTGGAATCGTTGCACATGAATATTTTCACTCAATATTTTATAATCTAGTTTATGAAGTTATGAAAAAAACGAATTTACCAGTGGCTCAAAAAATTCGTGATGAGACTTTACATCAAGACGTTGCTGTAACCGACAAAGTTACAACACAAGATTTATTTAATGAGACATATTTGCGTGGTTTAAACGAAGGCTTAGCAGATTTTTGGGCCTGGGTTTATACAACTGATTCGAATTTTTTAAAATGGTCGCTGCCGGCTTATTCAAAGAGTCGAGTTTTAAATGTAAATGATCGTGAATATTGGGATCGTCAAAAAATAGAAAATACTGTGACTTTGGCTTTTATCAGTGATGAAAACCCAACTTCGTATTTAGGGCGAAATGCTATTTATCAGGTGGGCACTGGCTACGCCCGTTTTTTAAAACAGCTTAGTGAACTTAAATCATCTGAACAAAAAATATCTTTAGCAGATGCTAAATTTGTTGTGGCTAATCAATTAGTTGAGTTTTTAAAAACGTTGCCTGTACAGGCAAGCAAACTCACGAGTGCAGATGTATTTGATGTGACTTCGCTATTTACATTCATGAATCAATCAAAATCTGTATTATCACAAAAAGAATGTGTTTTAATTAAAGACTATCTTAGTTTTAATAATACGACTGATAAATATGAATGCGTAGTTGATAAAAACTCATATAAGGTAGTTAAAAAATAATGAAATTGTTATTGAGTCTTCTATTATTAATTCCATCAATTGTGTTAGCAGAAGTGCAAGTGTTCTTGCCAGGTATTCAAATGCGTTTTCAAGACACTCTTCATCAAGCTCGCGAATCAGTCTATTACAAGAATTATGCAATTCACTATCAAATGCAGTCTTATATCTTAGGGCTTGAGTATAATAAATCTTCTGAAGATTCAGGCAATTCGTCGTTAAAGGTTGAATCCCAAACTGATGAGTGGTTGATGGTGGCTGGATACAGTTTTTATACTTGGATTATTGATCGATCTATCGCGCATGCAATTGATAATAAAAAAAATGTGAGTATTAAAGAAACTCCACGTTTTGAGTTTTTCTTGCATGGTGTTCTTGGTAAAACGCAAACACAAGTTAAAACTTCTGTTGTCAATACATCGTCCACGCAAAAAACGGATTGGGATGATGTTGTCGGTGTTGGCGCTGCTGTACAATTTAAAATTGGATATTTTCTTACGAGCTTAGATACTCATTATTTACAGTCAAAAGGCTTTTCGCCTAATTTCGTGCCTGTGACAACTTTAAAAATTGGTGCAGAGTTTTAGATAAAAAAAAGCCTACTGTTTATGTTCAGTAGGCCCAAATTTTTTATAATTTTTAATTTTTAGTAAGAACTACTCTTTCGGAATAATTTTTTGAACAATAGCAGATGTTAATTTATTTTTTTCCATTAACTCTTTTTTATAATCTTGAGCTTCAGCAACAGTTCTAAACATACCCACTTGTACGCGGTACCATGTTTTGCCTTTGACATCGGCAGGTACTGTGTTTGCTTTGTATCCACGAGCGACTAAAGATTCAGATACTTTTTTGGCTTCAGTTTCTTCAGGGTAAGATCCAATTTGCACAGTGTATTGTGCGCTTGCAGCTGTCATAGAATTGACTTTAGCAGGAACACTAGCAATGTCGCGTTCATTGTTTGCATCGTGAGTTGAAATTTCTTTAACTTCTTTTTCGACTGGTTTAGCGGCAACGACGTGTGTAGTTGTTTTAGTTTCTGCGTGTTTTTCAGTTTTAGCAGTCGCATGAGTATCACCATGTCCAGATTTTGTTTCAGTTTTTGTCTCTGTCGTATTTGCAAATTCTTCGGCTAATTTAGCAACGTCAGCATCAGTGATTTCGCCATCTTGAGTTGATTCGGCTTTGGCCTCTGTGTTATGTGAGTTTTTATCGTTCGGGTCATGTGATTCAGCTGCTTTTTCACCGTGCTGACCTTCTCCGTGAGCATCGGCAGCAGCTTCTGCGTGAGTATCACCATGTCCTTCTTCAATTTTTTTGTTAGGTTCAAGCTGAGATAGTCTGTGTTGATTGTCAGAATATTTTTTACCAACAAAAGTTCCAATAGAGAACGAAAATAGAGATATAAAAAAGACCAAAGATAATTCAATAATTCGGTTTGTGTTGACTGTCATAATTTGCTTCCTATTTCAAATAAGTATATCCTAGATCATAACGGAAAGAAAAAAACTTGGTCAATCACAGGTGAAACTATGGATAAGTCTAGTAATAATAGGTCTAGTTTTGATGCGGCAATGCGCGCCGTTTTAGCGGGTCGCGCGTGTTTGCTGGGGTATTTTGGTAAAATTAACAATATAACAGAAAAGGACAAGTCTGCGGGACTTGTTAGCGAGGCCGATCGCGAATGCGAAGTGCTTATGAAAAACATGCTGGCTGAAGATTTCCCTGATTATGATTTTCTCGGTGAAGAAACTTCGTATTTAGCAGGCCAAAATCAGTTTTCAGCTTCAAGTCAACCGCGCTGGATACTTGATCCGCTTGATGGTACGACTAACTTTGTTCATAAATTTCCTATTTTTTGTATTTCATTAGCTCTTGAGGTTAATGGGCAAATAGAGCTTGGAATTATTGATATGCCAATGCTGAATCAAACGTTTACGGCCATTCGAGGTCAAGGTGCTTTTTGTAATGGTGAAAAGCTATCAGTTTCTAAAACAACACAATTTGATCAGGCCTTTATGTCGACTGGTTTTGTGGCAGAGAGTAAAGAAGTTTTGTCTGAGCAATTAAAAATATTTGAAGATGTTGTTTGGAAAGCACGTGCTATTCGCAGGCCTGGTGCTGCGGCTTACGATTTAGCACTCATTGCGAGTGGCGTGTTTGATTTGTATTGGGAAAAAAACTTAAAACCTTGGGATTCCGCTGCGGGATTATTATTAGTTAAAGAGGCGGGTGGAGTCGTGCGTACATTTGAAAACGACGAATACCATCCTTTTAAGAAAAGTTTAATCGCAGGCAATCAGACTATAGTCGAGCTTTTTCAAAGCGAAATTTCTAAAATTATAAAATCATAACTGACAAATTTCTAACAGGACTAGTCAGATATTTGGTCTTTTTTTTCCTAGATCAAAGTCGAATTACAAGACTTTGATGGGTTTAAGTATCATTATTTTGACGGTGGCTGTTAGCGAGTTGTCTGTCCGGTCTTAAGTCCGCTTGGCATCACTGTTGCTTTATATTTATGTAAATCAGTGTGTCTCGTGTGTAACAAACATATTGAAACATAAAAGTTCTTAAAAAGATGATGATAAGAAGCTTGAGTTCAAGGAGGAATTCGTGGCTGAAGAAAAAGCAGCAAAGACAGACGCAGCAGCAGATGATGCAGGAAAAAAAGCATCTGGACAAAAGCCTATTATTTTAATCGCCTTAGTTGTGATCAACATGCTCGTTGTTGTGGGTGTTGGATTTATGGTCTACAAAGGCAAGAAAAAAGAAGATGAAAAACCGACTATAGATCACGTTATTCAAGGTGAACACAAAACTCAAGAAGAAGAAAAACATAAAACTGAAGAAATTGGTAAAGTTATTCCTCTAGAAACTTTTATTGTGAACTTAGCCGGTAGCCAAGGACGAAAAGTTTTAAAAGTAAATATGGAATTTGAAGTCAAGGGTAACAAAGAGGGTGATGGTAACATCATTGGTGAAATTGACACGCGTAAAGCTCAAATTAGAGATTTTATTATTATTATTTTATCTTCTAAAAAATACGAAGAAATTGCGACTAAAGAGGGAAAAGACGCCTTAAGAGGCGAGATTAAAGACAACATCAATACCTTTTTAAGCAAAGGTAAAATTACTAACGTGTACTTTACTGAGTTAATTTACAACTAAGGAGCAAGCTGTGAATCAAATTCTTTCACAAAGTGAAGTTGATGCCCTTTTAGCCGCAGTCAGTGATGGCGATGTTCCTACAGGTGGACAAAAAGCCGGTGGCGGAGCTAAAGGCGGCGGTGGTGCAGGTTCGTTGGGTTCAGTTGCGACTGATGACAAAAATGTTGTTGCTTATGACTTAACTAGCCAAGACAGAATTATTCGTGGCAGACTTCCTCAACTAGAAGTTATCTACGAAAAATTTATGCGTTCATTTCGTGTGTCACTATCGTCAGCTTTACGTAAAATTGCTTCAATTACGTTAACATCTACAGAATTTATTAAATTCGGTGAGTTTATTAATACATTACCGATTCCAACATGTATGAGCGTTTTGCGTTTTAATAATTTACGTGGTTCAGCTTTATTTGTGATTGAAGCTAAATTAGCCTATGCGCTGGTTGATTCATTTTTTGGTGGATCAGATCGTCCATATTCAAAACTAGATGGTAAAGAGTTTACGCCTATTGAATTGCAAATTGTTAAGAAAGTTGTCGAGCTTGCTATCGGAGACTTAGAGCAGGCTTGGTCAACTATCGAAACTATCGGATGTTCTTTTCAAAGAACTGAAATTAATCCACAGTTTGTCGGTATCGTTCCACCAACAGATGTCGTCATTGCTACGACTTTTGATATCGAGCTCGAAAATATCAATGGTACAGTTTCAATTGTAATACCATATGCAACGATTGAACCGATCAAGCAAAAACTAGCAACAGGCTTTCAGGTTGAATCAGATCAAACAGATAAAAAACTTTGGACTGCGATTATTAAAGAGCAATTATTAGAAACTGAGTTAGCGATCAAAGTTAATTTAGGAGAAACTGAAATTAAATTAAAAGATTTAATGGGATTGAAAATAGGTGATGTTATTCCATTAACACAAGATTCAACTGGTGAGCTTGATGTTCAAGTTGAAGAAGTTAAAAAGTTTAAAGGTTACTACGGAATTCATCACGGTACAGTAGCCGTACAAGTTACTCGTCAAATTGAGAAATAAAGGGAGAAATCATCATGAGCCAAGACCCAATGGATAAAATGATAAACGAACTCGAAGGAGATGCAGGTGGATCAACTGCAGGATCTGTAACCGGTTCAACGGCCAAAGATAAAAACTTAAATCTAATTCTTGATATTCCACTCAAGGTTACTGTTGAACTTGGCCGCACAAAAATGCCAGTCAGTGAGCTTTTAAATTTAACACAAGGTTCAGTTATTGAGTTATCAAAACTAGCCGGTGAGCCAATGGAAGTTCTTGTTAATGATAAGCTTATTGCGCGCGGCGAGGCTGTTGTTGTTAATGAAAAGTTCGGTGTGCGTTTAACAGATATTATTTCTCCGACAGAAAGAATCGAGCAATTAAAATGATGAAATTAATCTATTCAATTTTAACTTTTTTTGTCTTTGTAACATTTGTAGGAATACAAACGTTACAAGCAGAGACTTTAAATACAGATGCGAAAGCATCGAATAATGAAGTTACTGCCGCTGCCGATAAAAAAGTAGAAGCTTTAACTGAAGATCAGATTCCATTAAAAATAGAATCAAGCGCTAAAGCTGCTGATAACCAGTCACAAGCTGGTAAATTAGTATTAACTTTAGCTGTTTTAGTTGGAATGTTAGGTACTGCTTTTTACTTTATTCGCAAATATTCATTTTCGAATAAAGTGAGTAAATCAAATTTAAACATTAAAATATTAACCCAACATCATTTAGGTCCGAAAAAGACATTGGCTGTTGTGCGAGTTGCAGGTGAGTCAATTTTGATTGGTGTAACAGATCATAATATTTCAATGATTAAATCACTTTCACTTATTGACGATGAAATTCCGTTAGAGTCTGGTCCTGAAGATTTTGCTCAAGCATTAAATGGTCAGCCATCAGCAGCAGCATCTCATGAAATGAATTCAGATTTAATCGAAGATGATTTTTCTTTTTCAGGGATTAAAACTTCTGTGACACAAAAATTAAAATCTATGAGGAATTTTCAATAATGAAAATAAAATCGACTGTCTTATTTGTGTTAACTTTATTGTGCGCTCATTTTGCTTTTGCGCAATTGACTTTGCCAACAGTTAACTTAGGCTTTAAGACAAGTGAAAACCCAACAGATGTTGTTAATGCAATTAAGATGGTTTTATTAATGACTGTCTTAACGTTAGCTCCTGCTATATTAATATTAACAACTGGGTTCGCTCGAATACTCATAGTGCTTTCTTTTTTAAGACAAGCTATGGGTGTTCAGCAGTTACCGCCGAATCAGTTACTTGTTGGTTTGTCTTTATTTATTACTTTTTTTGTAATGCAGCCAGTATTTACTGAAATTAATCAAAAAGCATTACAGCCTTATGTCGCTGGTAAGATGGCACAAGATCAAGCTTTGGATAATGCAGTCACTCCGCTACGCCGTTTTATGTTTAGTCAAACGCGTGAGCAAGATTTAGCTTTGTTTTTAAAACTGTCTAAAGTTGCACAACCTAAAACACGTGCTGATGTTCCAACAATGGTGCTTATTCCAGCGTTTATCACTTCTGAGTTAAAAACAGCTTTCATGATTGGTTTTATTATATTTTTACCTTTCTTGATTATCGATATCTTAGCAGCAAGTGTATTGATGGCCATGGGTATGATGATGGTTCCACCAGCTGTTATATCATTACCGTTTAAAATTATGCTGTTTGTAATGGTCGATGGTTGGACATTACTTATTGGATCGATGGTTAAAAGTTTCGGTTAATGACTTTTTGTGAATAGGCGAGGTTTAAAATGGGTGAAGATATTATTTTACAGCTAGGTCAAGACGCTTTAAAAACAATGGCGATGCTCTCTGCGCCGCTTTTGTTAAGTACACTCGTCATTGGTCTAGTTATTAGTATTTTTCAAGCTTTAACGCAAATTAATGAAAATACACTCACCTTTGTGCCAAAAATGATTGTCATTGGAATAGTCATACTTTTAGCAGGTCCATGGATGATGGATGTTATGAAATCGTATACAACGAATTTATTTGAAAGTATGGCAACAATTGTTCGGGAGCCCTAGATGATATCTTTTTCGCAGTTAAATGAAATTCAAATCATTGCGTTCGGGCTTATATTGCTTCGAATGTCAGGCTTTGTTTTTACAGCTGCGATTTTAAGTTCAAATTCAATTTCAATACCTCTTAAGGTTTTATTTTCAGTTGTTTTAACGGCTACAGTTTATAATTCTGTGACTAACAATATTATATTAGTTCAAATTAAAGAATCAGAAGATTTAATGATCATGCTAGCGCTTAAAGAAATACTGACAGGTGTGGTTATTGGTTTTGTAACAAGAATATTTTTCTTTGGCATTACTATGGCCGGCGATTTGATATCTGTTGCCACAGGCCTAGGCCAAGCTCAAATTTTTAATCCAATGATGGGCAGTATGAGTAACGTTGTTGAACAATTTTTTGTGACACTTGCGACTTTGTTGTATTTAGGACTTAATGGTCACCATCACATGATTGAAGGACTTGTTGCTAGTTTTAATACGATTAAACTCAGTCAAACATCTTTAAGCATGATCGGGTTTATTGATATCGTCAAAGCGATGCAACAGTTTTTTGTATTTGGTATTCAAATTTCAGCGCCAGTTTTGATATCAATGTTAATCGTTCAGGTCGGAGTTGGTATTTTAAGTCGTGCGGTACCGCAAGTTAATGTTCTTATGACTGCGGCCCCTATTACAATTTTACTGGGTATTGGAATTTTATTAATTAGTTTACCACTGATGGTGATGCAGCTGAATGGATTACTAGATGCATCTACAACAGAGTTATTTAGATTTATTAAAACACTTTAATTCTAGGAAGGAATTAATTTGGCTAAAGATCAAGACGAGAAAACCGAACAGGCCACGGACACCAGGCGGGAAGAGTTTCGCAAACGTGGACAAGTTGCAGTTACGCGAGAACTGGCAACAGCAGTTGTTTTTTTAACAGCTGCCGGTATGCTTTTCACACTTGGTCGCTTTTTCTTTCAAAATTTAAGTGAAGTCTTTAATGTCAGTTTTGGTTTAACGATGTTAAAGCTTGTTAGAGAAAATCAATTTAGTGATTTATTTTTCTTTATTGGCGGAAAAATTATGCTTTTACTTGCGCCAGTGATGATTGTTGCCATGATTATTGGTGTTGTGACCCAAGTCTTGCAAACCGGTCTCTTACAAATTGAAGATGCATTAAGTCCCAATTTAGATCGAATCAATCCAATGAATGCACTCGGTCGTATATTTTCGATGAAAGGTATGGTTGAGTTACTTAAATCACTCATCAAGATGAGTGTTGTTCTTGCGACAATTTATTTTTTATTAAAGTCAGAAATCAATCAAATTCCATTTTTAGCACAAATGTCAATTAGCGAAATTTTTTCTTATATGGGCCGAGTTCTATTCAAACTACTAATGGGAACTGGCATTTTTATTTTAGTGCTTGCTGTTGCTGATTACTTTTATCAACGTTGGCAAATTGAACGTGAAATGATGATGACCAAACAAGAAGTTAAAGAAGAACATAAATCTCGTGAGGGTGATCCGATCATTAAAGCAAGAATTAAAAAAATGCAGCGTGAAATGTCACAACGTAAAATGATGCAGGCTATTCCTAAAGCTGATGTTGTGATCACTAATCCAACGCATATTGCTGTTGTTCTGAAATATTCAGACAAGTTACCAGCCCCACAGTTGGTGGCTAAAGGTGCCGATTTTATGGCTGAAAAAATAAAACAAGTGGCTCGCGAGCATAATATTCCAGTTATAGAAAACAAGCCGCTTGCTCGAACAATTTTCAAAACGTTGAAAATTGGCCAAGTTATTCCACGCGATTTATTTGTCGCTGTGGCAGAAGTTCTTTCATATGTATTTAGATTGCGACGTAAACGTCGACGAACCACTAAACCCATTAACGAAACAAGAGTGTAAGTAGGTCTTTATGGAAATTATTTTTCAATTCGTTAAAAAATTTGAACGTTATACTAAAAACACAGATTTATTCATAGCTATAGGATTATTATCGATTTTAGCAGTTATGATTATACCACTGCCACCAATTTTGCTTGATATATCTTTGACGTTATCATTAGCGATCAGTGTGTTGATATTGCTGACATCTGTTTACATCACTAAGGCCTTAGAGTTTTCATCATTCCCGTCGTTGCTTTTAATGACGACTTTATTTCGTTTATCTCTGAACGTTGCCACAACACGTTTAATTTTATCACATGGTCATGAGGGACCTCAGGCCGCTGGTAGTGTTGTTCAATCATTTGGTAACTTTGTGGTCGGTAATAACTACGTTATCGGTTTTATCGTATTTGTGATTTTAGTTGTCATTAACTTTGTCGTTATCACAAAAGGTTCTGGTCGTGTGGCAGAGGTTGCGGCACGATTCACATTAGATGCAATGCCAGGTAAGCAAATGTCGATTGATGCCGAGTTAAATGCCGGAGCAATCAACGAGGTCGAAGCACGTAGACGTCGTAAAGAAATCGAGCAAGAAGCTGATTTTTATGGAGCAATGGATGGTGCCAGTAAATTCGTTCGCGGTGATGCTATTGCGGGTATTATTATTACTGTCGTCAATATTGTTGGTGGATTACTTATTGGTGTCCTGCAAAAAAACTTAGACATTGCAACAGCCGCAAAATATTACACGATGCTTACAATAGGTGACGGATTATTAGCACAAATTCCAGCTTTGATCATATCAACAGCTGCTGGTGCGATCGTGACTAAAAGTGGCAGTGAACAAAACATGGGAGCAGAGGTTTCGGGGCAATTATTTAGTAACCCAAAACCTATTTACGTTTCAGCTGCAGTTCTCGCAAGTTTAGCTATGGTTCCGGGATTACCGACAGTTCCATTTTTAGTTATGGCGGCTCTTATGGCTTCATTTGCTTGGGTACTTGTTCAGTTTAAAAAAGAAAAAGAATTAGAAGAAAAGAAAAAAGCAGATACTGAGTTATCTGCTCCGAAAAAAGAAGTTATCGATTCAGTTCAGGGCATTGACATGCTTGAACTTGAAGTTGGCTACGGATTAATTAAAGTTGTTGATTCAACAAAAGCGGGCGATTTACTAGAAAGAATAACTTCAATTCGTAAACAATTTGCTCTTGATCTGGGGATACTTGTACCGAGTATTCATATTCGAGATAACTTAACACTAGGTTCTGGTGAATACCGTTTTATGATCAAAGGTAATAAAGTTGGTGGCGGTAATTTAAAGCCCGAAATGCTTATGGCTATGGATCCAGGTAATGTCACTTCACGCATTGATGGTGTACCAACAAAAGAGCCGGCATTTGGACTCGATGCTGTCTGGATTAGTCAAGCCAACAAAGAAGCCGCTGAAATGTCTGGTTATACTGTTGTTGATTTGCCAACTGTCATTGCGACTCATTTAACTGAAATGATTCGTACTCATGCTCATGAGTTACTTGGCCGTCAAGAAGCTTCACAGCTTATTGAGAATTTCAAAAAAACGCATCCAAAAGTTGTCGAAGATCTTATTCCAGAAACGATGTCTCTTGGTGGTGTGGTCAAAGTTTTACAGAACTTACTGCGTGAGCAGGTTTCTGTTCGAGACTTATATACTATTTTTGAAACGTTGGCGGATGAAGCCACTCGGACTAAAGACCTGGATGTATTAACTGAGTCTGTTCGTAAACAACTCGCTAGGTCTATTACATCTAAGTACTTATCTGAAGATGGTTCTATGTCTGTGTTAACTCTAGATCCAAGACTTGAAGAAATGGTATCAAACTCATTATTGCAAACAGAGCAAGGCGTTCAGTTAGTTATGGACCCGCAATCGGCATCTAAGATGATTTCTAATATTGCAAATCAAATTGAAAATCATCCTGAAATAGCGGGACAACCTATATTATTGACTAGTCCAACTATCAGAAGACATCTATTTAAGTTATTATCAAGGTTTATACCTCAGTTGATTGTGTTATCGCATAGTGAAGTTTCAACAGAAGCACACGTACAATCAGTTGCAGCAGTTAATTTAGCGGCTTAAGGGAGTTAGCGTAATATGCAAATAAAAAAGTTTGAAGCGCGTACAATGAAAGAAGCCTTAGAGATGGTTAAAACTCAGCTTGGTCCTGATGCTGTTATTTTATCTGCAAAAGAAGTGAGTAAAGGTTTTGGTTTAGGCGGAGTTAAAAGTATTGAAATAACAGCTGCTTATTCTGAAACAGTTTTACAAAATAAAAAAATTTTAGAAAACAAAATGCCTGAACACTTGCGTGAGCAATTTTCTAAGACACCGGCTCGTTTACAAAAGCAAACAATTCAAAAAGCATTTACAAGTCAAATTGAGTCTGCTGAGAAAGAAACGCAAAGTAAAAAACCTGTGTTTCCGAACAACATGACCCAAAGACGTTATGCGGATATTGAATCAGAAGAATCAACAGTTATGCTTGATTACCATAAACCATTAACTCAATCGCAAGCTTCGATTAATAGTAATTATAGTCAATTTGCTAAAAAGGCGTTAAGTCAGCAAATCGCAACAACTCCAAAACCAGAGACTCATGTTCGAATGGTCGCGAATAACGCTGAAGTTGATCAGCTTAAAAATGAAATCGAGCAGTTAAAGTCTTTACTGACACAATTTAAAACAATGCCACAAAGCTATGTACAAGCTCATCCAGGAGCTGACTATGGTTTAAATTATAATCTGAGTTCACATTTTCAAATGCTCACTCGCAAAGGTTTGTTGCCTGAAATTGCTGCTGAAATTTTGAATCAGGCACAGAGTATGATACCGCTCGATAAGCAATCACAAAATCACGTTATTGAAGCTTTTATTGCTAAGTACATTTTAAAATCTATTTCAGTGCAAATCAAAGCAGATCACAAGTTTCATTTGTTCATGGGGCCATCTGGTTCTGGAAAAACAACGTCGATGATTAAATTTGCTAGTGATCTTGTTTTAAATCATAAGAAAAAAGTTGCGTTAATTTCAACAGACACTATTAAAATTGGTGCTGATGAACAAATGAAAATATATTCACAGATTCTCAATTTGCCTTATATATCAGTACGCTCACAAGCCGACTGGTATAAGATTTTACCTTACTTAAATCAGGTTGATCATATCTTAGTTGATTTTGCGAGTTTAAATTTAAAATCTTCAGATGAATTTGAGTATTTAAAAAATATGATGCCACCTATTTCAGACTCAATTGTTAATCATTTGGTTTTGTCGGCAACAGCAAAGGATTCTGATCTTTTAGAAATTTATAAAAAATATAAAATGCTACAAACTTCAGATATTATTTTTACGGGATTAGATGAAGCCAGCCAGCATGGCAATATTTATAATTTTACTCAAAAAACTAAAGAATCATTATTTGCATTCGGTATAGGGCCAAAAACTCCAGAAGATTTTGAAAGAGCAACTGCTGAACGCGTATTAGATCTTATTATGAACATAACACAAAGCCAAGCACATGGGCAGGATCAGTCTTTATGAAAATTGTCGCAATTAGTTCCGGAAAAGGTGGTGTTGGTAAAACCACAGTAACTTGTCAGTTGGCTTTAGCCTTGGCAGAGCAAGATAAAAAAATACTTATCGTAGACGGTGATTTAGGTTTAGCAAATGTTGATATTCATTTTGGAGTTCGTCCATTAGCGCATATCGGAGATGTTCTCAATGGTAAATCGATGGCTTCTTGTATAACGCCATTACTTTCAAATGTAGACCTTATTGCAGGTGGATCTGGTTTGGTTGAGTTAACAAGATTAAATGCTTTTCAAAGACGCGAAGTCATTAACCAAGTTCAAGATTTACAGTTTCAGTATGACATTGCTTTGATTGATACAGCATCTGGAATCTATGATCACGTTTTGCATCTTAATGCTATTGCTGATGAATGTATTGTTGTGGTCACACCTGATCCATCAAGCTTTGCAGATGCTTATGCTCTTATTAAAGTTTTACATCAAAAATATAAATTACAAAATTTTAAAATTTTATTTAATCATTTGCGCTCAAATAACGGAGCACATCTATTTGTGAAGTTTTCTGAAGTTGTTGAAAAATTTCTATCAGTTCGTTTGAGCTATATTGGTGGATTACAATATGATGAGCATATTGTAAGAGCTCAGCAGCAGCAAAGACTCATTATGAGACAAAATCAAGAAACTTTATCTCAGCAAATATTTAAACACATTGCAGTAGAACTCGTTGCTGATGATGAGTTTAATTCGTATTCAAATAGAAAAGCATCACAGAACGTAGGTCTTGAGGCTATATTTAGACCAGCCTCAGGTCATGCTTAAGTGAGAAAAATAAATATTGGACTATCGAAATAGTAAAAAGTTTTTGTACACTGTTAATAGAGGGGTAATCTAAATGTCTAAAGCCAACTTACTGAAAAAATACTCTAAAGACGAGCCCAAAAAAGGTATTAAACGCGAACAAAAAGAAGAGCTCATTAAAGAGTATGCACCTCTTATACGTTTCGTCGCTCAAAAAATTGCGGTGAGATTGCCACCAAATATCGATATCGATGATTTAATTTCAGCCGGGGCTATTGGCCTTATGGATGCTATCGATAAATGGGATCCAACACGTGACAACAAATTTAAAACATATGCTGAGTTCCGTATTCGTGGAGCAATACTAGATGAATTGCGTTCACAAGATTGGATTCCGCGTTCAGTGCGTGATAAATCTAAAGCTTTAGATAGAACGATTACAGCATTAGAATCTGAATTGGGACGCGCTCCGACAGACGAAGAAATTTCTAAACGATTGAATATGCCAATCGAAGAGTTCCACGATCTGATTAATCAAGTGAGACCTGTCAGTTTATTATCAATTGATGATCAACCTTCATTTAGTGATTCAGATAAAAAATCAATTGTGAACTTACTTGAAGGTGCTAAATCTGCTAACCCATTTAACCAGTTGAATGTTAAAGTTGTTAAAGATGTCGTTGCAAAAGCAATTGAAGATCTACCAGAGCGACAAAGACTTGTTTTATCGTTATACTATTTTGAAGATCTAAATCTAAAAGAAATTGGTCAAGTGCTACGCGTAACTGAGTCACGAGTGTCTCAGTTACATGCTCAAGCCGTTTTAAGATTAAGAGCTAAGCTTGCTGCTTCTATTGAAGCGGGTGAACTTGATTCGATCTAACTTCTGCCATGTAGTATTGAAATAATAAATGTATAGCTTGATCTAAGCGGTACAGACGAGCGCCGCCAGTTAAATAATGTATGTAGACGACTCCAGAGTCTACAGCTGGTTGGTTTTTTCTCTGCCATTTATTATAGACTTCGGCTCTTTGGCTTTCTGTCATATTTCCATCTGTAAATGTCTCTGCTAAATCAAAGTGTGCTACAAGCACAAACTTTGTATTCCGTACATATTGAACAAAGCCAGTTGGGTATTCACTTTGACTATTTAAAATATTAAGTTCATTTCTAAAAAAATCTCTTCTCTGGGCGTGACTTTCTTCCAAAGAATCAAGTTTTGATGATATATACGAAGCAACACTAGATCCGCTGTAAGTGATTTGTTGATCTGTAATAATTAATTTTGCAGTCTCATTGCTTTGGGCAAATGATGATAAACTTATCGAGCAAAGTACTAGAAACGTCAAAACTTTAGACATGATGACCACCTTAAAATATTGAGTAAGCAGAACAAGTGCGAATAAAAAGCCAAGTGGTCAGTATCTTAAAAGCTATATGCTTAGTTTTAAATGAAACACGTGTCGAATTTAAAGACGTGTTCCCTAAAAGGTAACTTTGGTTTTTAATTATTTTTAAGGTTTTCCTGAATTTCCGCTATTGTATCTTTAAAATGTTTTTTTTGTTTGTTGTCAGAATAATTCCATATTTCGAGCAAAAGCGATTTGAAACTGTTTTCAAAAGTTTGTTTTTCAGCCAGCTCTTTTGGGCTGTACACGCTTTCATGGCTAGAATAGAACTTAAGTGTTAATTCTAGCATTTTATTGTAATCAGGGTAGAGTTCATCGAATTTTTGAAAATATTGCTTTTTAAAACTGATTTGATTCATGAAAAATGATTTATGCTTTTTGAGAAATACTTGAATCACTTGAAGTTGTTTATCGTTAATATCACCCATTAAAAAATTGATCGTTCTTTTGAAATTTTTCTCTTTTTTCTCAAAAAACTCAGTCTCGTCTTGGGCGTCCTCAGTTTCTTCTGCAATTTGTCGCTGGGTGAATTTTCTAAATTGTTCAATCTCATTTTTTTCTATTTTTTTAATGATTACACTGAATACATCATTGTAAATCAGTACAATATTTTGTCTAAATATTTTTGTTCTATGAAAGACCTTAGCAATAGCTTCAGCAGTCATATTTTCTTTGGCAAATTCTTTTTGAATGTCTAAAATAAGCAATGAAAGTTCATTAAGCGTTTTGCTTTTATTTTTTTCGAATTGCTCATTTAAGTAAATATCAATTTCAGTTTTTTTATTTTTTGGCTTGAACTCATAGGTATCATAGATGCGGCCTTTTATCATTTTAGATGCAATAGTATATCCCAGATCTATTTTGGTACACGCAATAGAAAAAACTAAAACCAAACTTATAAATAAAAATTTGAAATATCGCCAAATATGACCAAAAAAATTTGAAGATATCACCATCATCAAATATTTAGTGATCACTTTTTAAGTTCCATAAGTCCTGTTAATGTTTCTTTGATTTTATTAATAAGTCTGACTTCGTTTTGGCGAACGGCTTCGCGTGTGATTTTGTATTTTTCGCCAATTTCTTGTAATGTAAGTGGCTCATCATTTAGTACGCGCTCTTCTAAAATAATTTTTTCTTTTTCTGTCAACTTTGGCGTTACGAGATCAATGGCATCTTTTAAATATTTAATTTGTTCAGCTAGTGCGAGTTGTTCATCAAGAGGCAAGCTGCCATCATCTTTTTTGAGTAAACTGCCAAGTGAAACTCCACCAGAGTTTTCATCATCAGTTGTTTTATCTAAACTGACATCACGACTTGATAGGCGTTTTGCCATTTCGGCAATTTCATCTTCAGGGATTCCAAGCTGATGCGAGAGTTCAGCGATTTTTTCAGGCGAAGACATCTTTTCAAGCTCTTGTTTTTGTCTTTGCAATTGGTAAAAGAGTTTACGTTGATTGGCCGTAGTGCCAATGCGAACCATCGAGAACTGTCGCATTAAGTATTCTTGTATATAGCCTCTGATCCACCATACGGCGTATGTAATTAAACGCGCTCCTTTGTAAGGGTTAAATTCTTTAACCGCATGCATAAGGCCAACATTACCTTCTTGAATAAGATCAATCATTCTTGATGAAAATCGCGCATATTCAGCAGCAATTTTGACGACAAAACGTAAATTAGCTCTCACGAGAGCTTGTGCTGCTTCTGGATCTTTAGTCTCAAAGTAAACTTTAGCTATACGCATTTCTTCTTCTTTACTTAAAACGGGATATTTGCGAATTTCGTTTAAATATTGAGTTAAAGAATCTTTGCTGCTGACAGCAGGAGCATCAACAAGAGTCGGCAGTTGAGATGCTGGTTCATTCAGGTCAATAGGATCGTCTAAATCTGTTTCATGAGTTGTAACAAGGTCTTTGATGGCGACTTCAGATGGGGACTCGTTAGCTGAGATATCATCATCGACGATTTCTGCAACAACAGCTTTTACAGTGCTCTGTTTTTTTGACAGACCTTTTTTACTCAGAGCTTTCTTTGCTGTAGATGCTTTTTTTTGCGCCATGTTTAAATTCCAGTGAATTAACTTAAAATTTTAATAAACGCTTTTTCAATTTCTTGTTGGATTTTACTTTTAAATAAAGCTAATGCTAACGGTATTTCTACAACAACATTGACCATGCAAGTTTCGGCGTGGGCTGCGACCTTGATATCTGCTTGAAATTGAGACCCTTTTAGGTGACAGCTTTTCTGTGCCTGGTCAAAAGTCGTGGTTAATTTGGGGTCTAAGCGTGTAAAATGGTTTTCAGAACTTAAAAAAGTTTGAATTTTTCCAAAAGCGTGATCAGCAGAAACCTTGGCTGGCAGTTCAAAATTTAATTTAGGCATAGTGCGTCCTACTTGGTTAGAGTTAACATTCAGTCATTTGGCTATGCTAACAGTATTTTACTCGTAAAAAAAGTCTAACTTATTAAAGATGAGTTTTGACTGAAGTTTGTCAACTATGAGAATCTAATATTCTAAACAGAACATAAGAAACTAGGATCGAATATATGAAATTTGTAAGAGAGTTAAAGCGTACAACGTATTGTGGCCATTTAAATGGCACTCATGTCGGACAAAAAGTTGTTTTGATGGGATGGGTTAATACTCGTCGTGACCACGGTAGTCTTATTTTTATCGACTTACGTGATCGTGAAGGTATCGTTCAAGTCGTACTCGATCCAAACAAAAATGAAACAGCAAACGCTAAAGAATTTCGCGGTGAATACGTTGTCGCGATCGAAGGTGTCGTGCGTGCGCGTCCGGATGGTATGAAGAATACCAAAATCAAAACTGGTGATATCGAAGTTGAAGCAACACGCTGTGAAATTCTAAATGTTGCAGCAACTCCTCCTTTTCAAATTGATGATGAAAACGTCAACGAAGTTTTGCGCTTAAAATATCGTTATCTTGATTTGCGTTCACCTCGTTTGCAGCACCATCTCATTACTCGTCATAAAGTGGCGCAATTAGTTCGTCAGTTTTTGACAGACAATGGGTTTCTAGAAGTTGAAACACCGATTCTATTTAAATCTACTCCAGAAGGAGCTCGTGATTACTTAGTGCCTTCACGTGTGAATCCTGGTAATTTCTATGCGTTACCACAGTCGCCACAAATTTTAAAACAGTTGTTAATGGTTTCTGGTTACGATCGTTACTTTCAAATAGCCCGTTGTTTCCGCGACGAAGATTTGCGCGCTGATCGTCAACCTGAATTTTCGCAAATCGATATGGAAATGTCTTTTATCGATGTCGAAGATATTCTTGATTTAAATGAAAGAATGCTTCGTCATATTTGGAAAGAAATCAAAGGTATCGATGTCGCTAAATTGCCGCGTATGACTTATTTTGAAGCCATGAATCGTTATGGTAGTGATAAACCAGATACACGTTTTGGAATGGAAATTCAAAATATCGCAGAACTTGTTACAAACTCTGGGTTCAAGGTTTTTGACGATGCTCTTTCTCGTGGTGGCATTGTTCGTGGTCTGTGTGTACCAGGGGGATCAACATTTACTCGTGGACAGTTTGATAAGTTAACTGATTTAGCTAAGAAAAATGGTGCTAAAGGACTTGTTTGGTTAAAACAAGAAGCTGATGGAACAATTAATTCTCCGGTTTCTAAGTTTTTTACACCTGAAAAATTAAAAGCTATTTTTAAAGCCCTTGGTTGTACAGAGAAAGACTGCGGACTTATTGTTGCGGATGATTTTGATCCGGCATGTTCTGCTTTATCTGCGTTAAGATTACATCTTGGTCGTGAGTTAAAACTCATCGATCATTCAAAATATCAATTCTTGTGGGTGATTGATTTTCCATTACTTGAATACTCACCAGATGAAAAACGTTGGGTATCACGTCACCATCCATTCACATCACCAACGGATGAGTATTTTGATGATATGATTAAAAATAACGAAAAAGCTTATCCACATATGTTAGCTAAAGCTTATGATTTAGTTTGTAATGGTTATGAAATGGGTGGCGGATCAATACGTATTTATCGTAATGAAATTCAGCAAGCTATTTTTAGATTGTTAGGATTAACTGAAGAAGAAGCTAAACATAAATTTGGATTTTTCTTAGAGGCTTTAAAATACGGAACGCCTCCGCACGGTGGTATCGCGTGGGGTATGGATCGTTTAGTGATGTTACTCACGCAAACAGAAGCTATTCGTGAAGTTATTGCGTTTCCTAAAACAGCGCAAGCAACATGCTTAATGTCAGATTGCCCAAGTACAGTGAGTCGTGATCAGTTAAATGAAGTTGGTATTAAACTGAATGCACAAGCTGAAAAGTTTTTAGAAGATAAAGGTATTAAGTAAATTTAGAGAAAGGCTCTTCATTATTGATTTGATGAAGAGTCACTCCACTTTCTTCAACACTCGTGATTTCGTATATTCCTAAAAGTTTTCTTTTTCCGTTTACTTTTCCACACACAATAATATTTTGAATAGTTAGACCAATTAAGCGACGAATTGATTGTAAAGACCACTGTGGAGCACCCATTTGAATCAGCATTTCTAGCCGTAAAAGTGCTTCGTGTGGACTTTTAGCATGTAAAGAGCCAAAACTGCCTTCGTGTCCTGTTGCAAGAGCCATAAGTAAAGCAGTGGCTTCACTTCCTCGAATTTCACCGACACATAATCGATCAGGTCGAAGTCTTAAAGCTTTTTTTAATAAGTCGTTCATTGTGATTTCGCTCATAAGTTGTCCAATACTTTTTCGAGCTAAGAGTGACGTATTAATAGAGTACAGAGGCTGTAGTTCTTGCGTGTCTTCAATAATCAGTGTTCTTTCTTGATCACCTATAGCGTGAATAAAAGCTTGCAGCAGACTCGTTTTACCTGAACCCGTACCACCAATGACCAAAAAATTTTTTTTATCAGAAATAATTCTATTTAATATTTCAAAATCTTTGTCGCTGGCCCATTCATTCACATGGAGCTTGTTAAAGTTCCAGTGTGATTTTGGTTGTTTTCTAAGTGAAACCAAAAAATGACCACGGGCAAGATCTGGCGCAATAATAGTATAGCGTATAAAGTTTTTATGAAACTCAACGTAAGGTTTTTCACTGTTAATAACTGTATTGCCATTAGAAACAAGCAGTTCTACGAACTGGTGATAACTCTGTTCATCGAAAAAATGATCTTGGTGTTGATGCAAACAACCATTTTTTTCGTAAAATATCTGATCAAATTGATTAATAAGTATTTCAGTGATGTCATCGTTTTCTAATAAGTTCTGTATTGGACCATAGCCTGATAATTCGTTTTCAATGCGTTGTTTGATTTCAATATCAAAAAGTTCTAAAGCTGAAGATATTCTAGTTTTAACAAATTGACTGTGGTCAACAAAGCCATCATTGAGATCGTGATTCTGTTTTAAGTACTGTTGCTGTTCATGTTTAATTTTTTGAAAAGCATCTTTAATGGTGCTGACATCTAATTTTGAATTACTCATAAAGCTCCGGTGTTACAAGAACAACTAAATCAGTTTGATTGTCTAAATAATCTTGGCTCGAAAATAAAGATCCGATTATGGGCCATTGGCTTAAAAACGCCAGACCTTGTTTACTTTTTGAAAGATTGTTTTCAATAAGACCAGATAAGATCAAAGTTCTTTTTTTCGTTAAATCAAAGTGACTGCTGACTTTATTGGTTTGAATACTTGGAATCCCATCAACACTTGTTGCCAAGTTAGGTGCAGATACTTCAGCAACCAGTTCAATACTCATTTGGCCGAGAGGATCAATGACAGGTTTAACTTTAAGTTGTATACCGTATTTTTTCCATGAGACATCATGGATTCTTGATGAGTTACTTATTCTAAACGGGAATTCACCGCCGGCCCAAAACTCAGCTTCTTTGCCTGATCTACAAACGATATTAGGCGTAGCTATTGTTTTTGAATCACCAGAACGTTCGGCGGCACTAATTGTCATAAATAAATCTTCAGTTTTCTCAAAAGTATTTTGATTAATTCGACCAGAAACTGATTGCGGCCAATCAATTCCAATTTTACGCATAAAACTTTTTTTCATTTCTATAAATTGAACTGAGACTTTAACGTTATCACCAAGTTCGATTTTATTTTTATTATCATCTGTTAAAAGACCTATTTTTTGAGTATAGTCTTTGTTTTTGATGTTATCATCTTTGCTTGAGAGAACGACTTTCCAAGGGCTAGCATCAAAAACTATTTTGGGTGGTGTTATTTCATGTTGTCTAAAATATTGAATGTACCATTTTTCAATTTCATTTTGTAATTCATTGGGCATATCAAGTTTTAAAAAAATAAAAGATTTATCTTCATCCATTTGTGATATGACTGTTGTAAATTGTTTTAAATTGGATATTTTACCTTTTAGGCAAATTGAATTTTCACAAAAACCCACTGATAAAAAAGAAATTTTTCGAACTGCTTTTTGCCAATATTCATAAGAGTACTTATAGCCAACTGGTACGCTGTAGATTTGTGTTTGTTGACCATTGTATTTAATAAGCGAACGACCGATTTGTAAACTTTTAAGTTGAACAGAATTGCCATCTGCAGTGGCTGTGACTATTTTTGAATTTTCAATCCACAACTTATCAGTGATATGTGTTATTTTATAAATTTCGCCAGTTTCGAGCAAAATTTCCGATGCGTGACTTTTAGCCACAGCATTTTTTGATAAAATAAGAACGAATAATCCAAGACTTATGATTTTTAAAAAGTGTGTAGTTTTCATCTTGATTAAATCAATACAAGTTAAAAGCCTGCAAGAGTAAGCTCAAAATAAATATCAAATTCGAATCTTAAATGAGTTCGGATGTGTCCGGATTTAAGGAAAAATAAATCTAACAGTAACACCCTGGTCATTGTTTTCGATTTCCAAATGACCATGATGGGCTTTTAAAACTGTTTGGCAAATTGTTAAACCAAGACCCATTCCAACAGAGTGATTCATGACATTCTCATCGAGAGTAAACGGTTTTAAAATCTTGTCTAAAATGGCTTTAGAAATATGTGGTCCTTTGTTTTGAACTTCAATCAGGGTTCTCTGGCCGATTTGATACGATGTGATTTTTAGATCTGAATCGGGTAGGCCGAATTTAGTCGCATTATGTAAAGCTCTGTTTAAAATCATACGGAAATAAACTGGATCTGCTGTAACTGAAGTCGTAGCTAAGTGCAAGCTTATTGACTGTGTTTTGGCACCAATCATGAGCTGAATATCTTCATTGATATAACTTAAACAATTTTCGAGATTAATCAGCGTTGTATTTATATTTATTTGTCCAAGTTCGCCTTTTACGATCAACAAAACATCATCAATAATATTTTTAAGCTTGTCTGATGATTTTAATATTCGATCAGTAAATAGATTTTGTTCATCTGTTAATGAAGTCTCTTTAAGTAAACCAGCAAAACTCAAAATTGAAGTAAGCGGAGTTTTAAGCTCATGATTAATTAAAATCATAAATTGAGATTTAGTCTTATCTAGGGATTGTAAATCAATAAGAGCTTTTTCCAGTGCTTGGTTTTTACTTTTAAGTTCTTTTCGTAAAGAAAATTTCTCATAAGCATTTTCTAAACTTTTTAGTAAGTCGACTGGATCCCATGGTTTAGTGATATATTTATATATTTGACCTTTATTAACGGCTTCGATGACTGACTCAATATCTGTGTAGCCTGTTAAGAGTATTCGTATACTATCAGGGTGGGTATCTATTGATTTTTCTAAAAACTCTACACCTGTAATCAGAGGCATTCGTTGATCTGATATGATGATGGCAATGTCTGGATGTTGGTCTAAGTGGTTAAAGGCTTCTTGTGGAATTGAGGCCTTGAATATTTCAAACTTACGACGCAACAAACGTTCGAGAGCGTCTAAATTATCAGTTTCATCATCTATATAGAGAAGCTTAGGTTTATCCATGGATTTAACTTATTTTAATGATGAATGTGTCTTTGTCACTGATTTGACTTAAAATCTTGACTCTACTTAAGACTACTGACCTTGGACTATTTTTCAGTGCTAGACTCTCTAACTATCGCAAAGACCTGTCGAAAAGTGTTACGATAATAATAATGATCGAAAGTGTCCTGCTATTGCGGGAAAAAAGCACCAAGGAGACACTTATGTCGCTTAAAAATTTCATGCAATCAGCAATTGTTAAAACTGTTGTCTTATCAATTGCACTGACATCTCTACTACAAGAGAGAGCAATCGCTCAGTATGGCGGTGGTTATTCGATGGCAGGTGCAGGTTACGGCGGAATGGGCGCTATGTACGGAACAGGATATTACGGCGCAATGCAAGGCTGTAGTTCTCAATGGTCCCGCGGCACAAACGCAGTCAGTATGTCTGATGAAGAAGAAGAAGTTCGTGATAAAATTAGCGATACACAAAAAAAGATTGCTAATAAAAAGTTAGATTTAAAAAAAGCAGAGTTAGAAGTATCGCAATCTCGTCGTAAATTAGATAAAATATTTGATTCTGAAGTGACTGAGTTTGTTATAGACACACACTACACACAAGACAATTTGTGTACTGCTTATAATACTAATCCAAAAGATCCAAAATGTGAAAAAGGTGGAACTTCGACAGCAAATGGTAAACCTGATAATGCGTCACAAGCTGAAGTTAAAGCAGATTGTCCGAATTTAACTGATGTTCCTGGTAAATTAAAAGCAAGATGGACAACACCAACAGCAAACAGTCCTGCGTTCTGTGCTGGTGGTAAAGGCACTGTTAACTCTGAAGCCATGTGTGCTGATAAGTCACTTAAAGTTGAAAGGCCGTTGTACAAAGATCAAGATTGCAAAAAAGAATTAACGGCAATCAAAAAAAGTATGCTCAAAAGAGATAAACTACAGGGCGAAGTCGAAGATTTAGAAAATCAAGTTAAAGACATGGCTGAGCTGATCAAAGACATTCGCGAACGCGAAAAAATAGAGAAAGAATACAAAGCTCGTAACACTGAAAGTGATTGCCCGACATGCGACGAATACTCTCGTGGATATTCTTACCGTTCATCAAAACGTGATTGGCCAGAAGTTGCAATGAACGTTGGCTTGGGTTTAGCACTTGGTTACGTTGGTAAAAAATATGACGAATCAGCTATGGAATATCAAGCGCAGCTTGGATATCCTCCGACACAAGGTTACCCAACGGCGATGTCTCTTGGATTACCATTTTTATTGAATGGTGTTTACGGTGCTGTTGTTGGTGGTTCAGGCCGCGGTGGATTTGGTTGTGCTGGTGGTTTAAACGGTACTGGTTATCCTTGGGGTGCCGGCGGTGGAATGGGTGGAGCTTTCGGCGGACCAATGGGTGCGTATGGTCCACTTTCAGGAATGGGTGGAGCTCTTGGTTACCCAGCTAACATGTACGGTTCACCTTGGGGTGGTGGAATGTATCCAGGTGGATATGGTCCAAACGGAATGTTTGCAGGACCGTATGGTGGTTATCCTTATGGTATGATACCAGGTATGGCCGTAAACGGAATGGTTAACGGCGGTTTGATGGCTAATGGATACATGATGCCAGGTGGATATATGGCTAATGGAATGGTTAACGGTGGCTTGATGTCCAACGGGTATATGATGCCAGGTGGGTATATGGCTAATGGAATGGTTAACGGTGGCTTGATGTCCAACGGGTATATGATGCCAGGTGGGTATATGGCCAATGGAATGGTTAACGGTGGTATTCCAATGGGTAATATGATGGGTAACATGTCAATGGGAACAATGCTCAATAATCCACAATACCAATTACAAATGTTACAAATGCAACAGCAAATGGCTCAGCAGCAAATGCAACAAGCTCAGCAGCAAGCTCAAATGCAAATGCAGTATTATCAGCAACAAGTTCAATATCAACAACAAGCATACCAACGACAAGTTGCTGTTCAACAACAAGCTGCGCAAGTTCAGCAAGAGATTGCTTCACTTCAAATGCGCTTACAAATGCTTTACTCAGGAGCATACACAGGTTCTGGGTTAGGTGGAGTTAACGGTGTCGGTGGAACACTAGGTGTTAACATTGGTATCGCAGCACCATCTGCAGGTATTAATGGTGGTAGTTACTATAACAACATCGGTACTCAAGCACCAACATTTATACCGGGTCAAGTCACTTCGCCTGTATATATTAACAACGGTGGTGCAACAAGTGTTACCGTGCCAACGACAAGTGGTGGTCGATAGTAATCACATATGATCGAAACAATTTCAAATTGTTTTGATAGTCATGTTCACTTACTAGCAACTGGTCAGGTTGCTAGTGAACTAAAACTTGGCCACATCAAAAATTTCATTGATATAAAAAACATAAATGTTCAACCTCACCAACTTCGCGGAGACTGGTTAGTTGGTTTTGGTTGGAATGAAAATGAGTGGAATACTGCAGATAATGATTTGAAATTGCATCGAAGCACTCTCGATAAGTTGTTTCCAGATCGACCAGTGTTTTTCTCCAGAGTTGACGGGCATACGAGTTGGATTAATTCAAAAGCCATACAAATTTTAGAAATTATGGGATACGACTTTAATAAAGATGTTCCTGGTGGGGAAATTCCTCGTGATACACGCGGGGAATTGATTGGATTACTCAAAGATCAAGCTCACATCAAAGCATTACTCATGTTGCCAGCATATTCAGAATCGCATTTAGAAAAATTTATTATTCAAGCCGGCCAAATATTTAATCGTGGGGGGTTTACTCACGTTAGAGATTTATCAATGACTTACAATCAGTGGCAAATTCAAAAGCACTTGTGTGAAAGTGGTCAGCTTAAGCTTTATACTGAAGGTTTTGTAACAGTCGAAAATATCAATGATTTTGATCGCGGTTTTTCAGATTTGCAGAAATGTATAAAAAATCCGAGTGAATTTTTAAAGATAAAGGGGCTTAAAATATTTGTTGATGGATCGCTAGGATCTGAAACTGCGTATCTCTCACAAAATTATTTTGGCAAAAATCATCAGGGGTTATTGTGTTGGCCAGAAAATGATATTCGATTAATGATTGAAAAATGCTGGCAAAACAAAATTGAAATAGCTATTCACACGATCGGCGATCAAGCCGTGCATACAGTGGCCACATTAGCTAGGCAGATATCTGCAGCTGGGTTGATTGGTAAAATTCATTTAGAGCACTGTCAAATTTTAAGACCTGAAACTTTGCAACTGCTTAAGCCATTACATGTTTTTGTGCACATGCAGCCATGTCACTGGTTGAGTGATCATCATTGGATCAATTCAAAAATCGGAGATTTAAATAAACATTTATTTCAATGGGAAATGATTAGAAAAAACAAAATCCATTTAGATTTTGGTTCTGATAGTCCGATAGAACCTGCACAATTGCTATTAAATAAAAAAGCGCTTGAACTGAGCGCTCTCAATGGCATTGCAAAATTGAATGAAGATTGGAAAAAGTTTCATTCTTATCCGAAAACACCCATGGGGAAAACATGGGGTCATTGTGAAACACAATTTAATACTGATGAAATATGTGCAGTGTATTTTAATGGTGAAAAACTTAATACTCAATAACGATAGGCTTGCTATTAAGCAATATGCCACCAGCGATAATCGCTAATCCCCATAAATATTTGTTTTTATGTTCTTGAAAATGATGTGTGATACTTGCTGACTTACGATCAATATTTTCACCAAAACTACAACCTTTGTCAAAATAAGGCATGAACGTTACATCAAAGTTGTTAAGATCTGAGTGCCAAAATGTGTACTGAGCACAATCGCCTTGTAAAAAAAATTGTTTTTGATAAGTCTGCATGATCTCAACTGAGTCAAAGCTGACAATTTGTGCGAAAACAGATTTAAGATTTTTTTTAATAAAATTTAAAACTTTATCGTTATAAACGAGTTTGTGACCAGCAATGTAGATTATTTTTTCTTTTAGATCTGTATCTTTAAGACTATTTTCAGATACAAGTTTTTGCAAGTTTGCATAGAGAGCTTTCAAATAGTTGGTATTATGACTATGAATCTTAAATTTAGATTGCTGACTCATTTTTTCAGACATGAAAATAATAAGCTCTAACTCATCTAAAGTGAGCATCTCTTGAGCTATAGCGGCACTGGCCTTTGCTGAAAAACTTAGATTATATGATTCATTATCTAAATTAAATTCATCTGTCAGTTTTGCGAATAGCGGCTTTTCGAGTTGGTGTATTTTGTCAAAATCTTGTGGCATGCAATAATAGTTATTGGCTTTGCATGTGTTTGAGTAAGACTCAAAGTTGGCTTTATCAGACGCAATTAAAAAAACTTTAGAGTGAGCAGTGTTAAAACCAAGAGTGATCAACATTAATAAAAAATAATATTTCATGATTAGTGCTCTCTATTGTAGTCGATTTCGACATGTGATTTTCGAGTTACTGTTTTGCTAACGAGAGGATCAAGACTTGCTTCTGTCTTATTTTGAACAGCGCCAACAAATAAACCATTGTATCTCATAAAAACTTTGGCTGCATTTTCAGGTAATAGTATTGCAAATTTTTGAGGGTTCAGTGGAGCACGTATGATTTTGACTTTATTCAATATTTTTTGAGATGTCTCAGTCAGTTTTTGACCAAGATAAATATCAATGACTCCGTAGTTCTCAATAAGACCGGTAATCGTTTCAATATTTTCGAGTTCAATGGGTATCAAAACATGACCTCTCGGAATAAGCGTGTCTGGCGTCACTGGTGTGTAATCTGTTTTTTGGTTAGTTGCATTGACGAGTGACGTTACTGCATAAACTAAAACAAATAAAACAAACATGAATAAAAATGTTTTATGTGTGTTAAGAGCAAGTTTAATTTTTTCGATTGAGTAATTCATAGTTAACGATCCTGTTGTGATAATTTGTGTTTATTATTTCGTTGATTGTAACTCGAGCTTATTTTTTGAAGCGCAGCCAGTAAACTTGTAAAGAGTATAAGTGTGAAAACAAGTTCGATTAAAACTTGTCCGCGATTATTTTTATAGACCATTTGGAACTCCTGAGTTGAGCTGTTGATCCGCAAGTCATCGAAAAGCTATTACTCCATGTTAATAACGATTGAAAATGACTATTGCTTGAAAAAAATAGGTTCCAATTATAGGCCATAGTTAAGGACTTTTCAGCATCTGTAGCCCATTCGTAGTTTGGAGCAACTCCGCCGATCGGATCAGCTTGTACCGGGTAATTTATTTGTGTTTTGGTTGTAAAGTGAACGGTGCTTTGTAATATAAAGTTCCACAGTTGAGACTTATCTTTAGATTGGTTATACACTTGCGCTTTAATCTGTGCCTGTTTAAGACGAATATAGTTTTTGACTGTTGAAATTAAAATTTTTTGTTTATTGTCTAGTGTTTTTTGAGACTTATAAAGTAGATTCAGACTTTTTTCTAAAGCAAGCGCTGCGGGCTCATTACCGGTTGCGATTGCTATTGCAAGTGCAGCTTGGATACTTTTGATTTGAATTCTTAAAAGAGTGGAAACAGGATTTAAATTAAAGAGTGCTCTAGTCATTTTAAGTACGTAAGATTCTGTTTCATATGTTTCTTGAATACAAGTTTTACGATTGGTGTCTTTCATTTCAAATAATGCATACGTAATTGCCAATGTTGAATACAGCGATAAAAAAATAACTAAAAATAAAGAAAATTGAAGTGAAACAAATCCTTTTTTAGAATTCATGACGATAGTCCTTTAGATTTAATAAACGAACTCTTTTTAATCCAGATTGTAAAGTGACTTTGATTTGGATTTGAGTATTCGTGATCTTGGATTCGAAATTTTTGATTTTAGGCTTAATTAAATCGAGCTTACGAGAAAATTTTTTTTCACAGTTTTCAAATGTAGTCAGTTCGCAAATAATGCGCTCTTCAATAAGCTCATCAACCAATAAAATATTTATTTGTTGGTTGAGACTTCGTATTAAGAAAAAAACAAGTGGAATTGATATGACTAAAGCCATCAAACTTTCGATGATGGCCTGACCTTTATTATTATTTGCCTTGCACACGTGATCCATCCAAAAAATTAGATAAATCTTTTTGTTTGTTGACCCCTTGATAGTTTATAGCATCGAGTTCTTGTGATGTCGAAGCCCCCATAGCGCGATTGATATTTTCGTATTTGCGACCTAAATTGTAACCCACAATACGAACAACTCCGATAGTTGCAACGGCTATAAGAGAAACCAGCATCAGATATTCGATTAAACCTTGGCCTTTACGATTTTTAATTTGAGATAAAGACATAAAAAAAACCTCCTGCAGGATTAACTTGCAAGAGGTTTTGTAAGATAAATTAAATTTTAGAAACTGTAGAAATCCGAGAATCCGGTATGAGGATTATTTTTTACCTTTTTTAGGTAAAGCGGCTTCAGCCTTAGCTGCTTGTTTAGATTCTGTTTTTTGAGCTTTTTTAGTGGCTTTGCGGTTAGCAACGATACGTTCTAAAATCTCAAAAGCTTCTTTTTGTAAGTCATTTTCAAAAATGAAACGGTAAAAACCTTCGATTTCAGGGCTTTGACGAAATTTTTTAAGTGATGTTGGAAGACTATCCGATTGAACGAAGTCGATTGAATTACCATCTTTTGAAAGTTTAACTTTTTCAGCCATTTGGAGTCTCCTCGTATTTAAGTGCAAGACTTGCAATTTAATTCATATCTTGGTCTAGGTCAAGAATCCAATCATAATACTGAAGTGTATAACTTATTGAAATCTCTAAAGAAAACATTAATCTTTATTGAAGTAGACTAACTTATAACACGAAACCTTGTTCTTAAAGATCGGAGACTGCATGCTTATAGAACTTAAAGGCCAACCTGTTAGCCAAAAAATACAGGATGAAATTAAACAAGAACTGCAAAGCTGGAAGTCCCAAAATATATCTTTGCCCAAGTTGTCTGTTATTTTAGTTGGGGATGATCCCGCCAGCCAGGTGTATGTTGGTCATAAAATTCGTGCTTGTGAAAACTTAGGATACACTTCAGAAGTATTACGAATTGCATCGACTATTACAGAAGCTGATTTAATATCTCAGGTTAAAAAGCTTAATCAAGATGACTCTGTTGATGGTATTTTAATTCAATTGCCGCTGCCTCAACATATTAACGAGAGACGAGTTTTAGAAACGATATTACCACTTAAAGATGTTGATTGTTTGACTCAATCAAACATGGGGGCTTTGGTTGTTGGTAATTCTGTTGTTAAACCCTGTACTCCTGCTGGAATTATTGAAATTTTTAAATTTTATAATATTTCACTGACAGGTCGTAAAATTGCTGTCATTGGCCGTAGTCTTATTGTCGGAACACCGTTAGTTCATTTGCTCAATCAAGAAAATGCTACTGTGACGTTATTTCACTCGAAATCACAGGATTTACTTAATGAAATTAAAGATTTTGATATTGTTTGTGTTGCTATTGGTAAGTCTGAATATTTTAAAATCACTGATTTTAAAAAAGGAGCTGTGATCATTGATGTGGGTATACATCGTGATAGCCACAATAAACTTACCGGGGATGTTGTATCTGTTTCTAAAAATGATGATTCTATAAGCTGGTTGAGTGCTAAAACTCCTGTTCCAGGAGGCGTTGGCCCCACTACAATTGCGATGCTCATGCGAAACACTTTTCAAGTTGCTAAAGTGAGACGTAACTTGTTATAGAAATGACTTTTTGCAAGGTTGGTTTTTAAGACCAGCCCTGTCTATCAGTAAAGGTCATATTTATGCGCGTATGGAAGTTAAAAAAAGGCTGTGATCAAAGATTACGTTCACGTCATCCTTGGGTATTTTCTAATGAACTTATGGAAAGCCCCAAAGGTATTCAAGCCGGTGATCTTATCGAAGCACAAGATTATAAAGGCCACTTTTTAGCGCGTGGTTATGGCAATCCACATTCTTTAATCGCATTTAGAGCATTGAGTTTTGAGTTAAAAGATTTTGAAATTGGATCAGCCGAGTATATTTTCTCTAGGCTCTATACAGCCTGGGAAAAAAGAATGCATTTAGGATTTCAAGATTCATTTCGTGTTTGCTTTTCTGAAGCTGATCAGTTGCCTGGACTTATTGTTGATCGCTATGTGTTTGAGAAAAACAACAAAAAATATCAGGTTTTATCATATCAACTTTTAACTGCGGGTATGGATAAAATATTCTCTCAAGCATTAGATATCTATCAAAAATTAGTTGAGACAGTTCAGAAACAAAATTTTTCTGATATTGGATGGACTGAGACTATTTTACTTCAGCGTAATGATGTTAATATTCGTAAATTAGAAGGGCTCGAAGTACAAGCTCCGGAAATTAAGTATAATCCAGATAACATTGATCTCAATGATGTTGAAATTCAAATTCCCTCAGTGATGTCTGAGTCGTTGAACACAAACGATAAATTAATGTTTTCTGTTAATCTTATAGAGGGACAGAAAACTGGATTTTTTCTAGATCAAACATTTAATATGAAAATTCTTATTCAATCATTAGAGGGTATGATTAAGTTTAAAAAAATCACTGAAGATAAGCCTCTACGAATTGTCGACTTATGTTGTTATATGGGGCAGTGGTCAGCGCAGATTGCTTTCTATTTGCAGAAAAAAAATATTCCGTTTGAAGTTATGCTCGTGGATGTTTCTGATTTGGCTTTAAAAAAAGCTCGTGAAAACTTACTTCGCTATACAACAAAAGTTCAATACCGCAAAATGGATGTCTTAAAAGATTTAGTTGAATTTACAGATAATGCATTTGATGTTGTTATTTCTGACCCACCAGCTTTTGTTAAAAACAAAAAAGACATGGAATCAGGTTTACATGGCTATATGAAACTCAACGAACAAGCATTTCGTATTGTGGCCTCTAAGGGTGTTGTCGCTTCTTGTACATGTTCTGGTTTGGTGCAAATGACTGATTTTAAAAATGCACTTCGTAAATCAATTGTGAGAACAGGTAAAAAAGCGCAGTTGATCGCAGAGGGTGGATTGGGTTGGGATCATCCTTCGTTGATTCAGTTTTCTGAAGGCCAATATTTAAAGATGCTTTTACACAAAGTCGAATAATGTTAGTATGTCAAAAAGTTCAACACAGATACATAACTGATCTTAATTAGTTTAGTTATGACCTTGCCTACGCTTTGCAATTATTAAATTCAAGCGAGTTTATATGAGGCGAGGATTGTATGAATAGTCAGTTTAAAAATATTACTCTAGTTTTTTCTTTAATTTGCGCTGTCAATTTTAATGCAAAATCTGAACAGAATTGCAATTTAGATAAACTATTCAGTTCTAATAGCTCAAATTTAAATCTAACGACTGCAGGGTTAAAACTTAAAATTGAAAGCGATTTTTCAAAAGCTTTAAGTTTAAAGCAAAATGTGGATCCTTTTGCTGATACAGTGCCATCTTTGTTTGTTCCAGCGACTTTACAAATGAGTGGTATAAATCGTACTTTCAAAGCAGAAATTAAAGCTCGCGGTAATTCAGTCTTAATTGATCCAGAAGTGACATTTCCTAAGCTTAAAATAGAAATTTCAGATGATGAAAACTTAACAGGTACACCTTTTGACAAGCAGAGAAATTTTCGTATCAACACACATCTAGCAGATGTTAAACAATCTAGAAATTCTGAGTTAACGGGTCGGCTTTTGGGTGATTTATCACCTATACGAGAAAATTTAGCATACACTATAGCTCGATTTTTTGGTTTAGCAGCGCCACAAACTCAGTTAGCACAAGTCACATATGTAGATACTCAAACTCATGGTTCATCAGACCATGTCGCATTGCTGATTGAAACAGATAAAAAAATTGCCAAACGTTTAAAGTCTGAAATTGTTGATACTTTTGGGCCTCAGGGGGCTCAAATTAAAGTCAGCAGTCAAGATGCAGCGTTATTTATGACATACCATGCTTTGGTTGGAAACGCAGATTATAGTTTGAAAGTTCATGAAAAAGATTTAATGGAAACTGAAAAAAATCGATATTATTGGAATACATTTATTATTAAAACTGAAACAGGTTCTTATGTGCCAGTTGTTTACGATTTAGATCTTGCGACAATTGTAACGCAAAAACAAATCGAAATGGGCAGTCAATTTAAGTTTACAGAGTTCGGTTTACAAGATGCTAAGCAAGCTTATTTTTTCAGTCGTTATGCTAAGCTAAGACAAAAACTGAGTGATGCGGATTTATTAAAAGCTTTTAATTATGTTAATTCACGTCTAGATCAATTAAAAAATATAGTGAGTACGTCTGGATTAGATGCGCAAACTAAGAGTAATGCGCTTGAGCATTTTGAGTATTTTGCAAAGTATTATACTCAAGCGATGACATCAAAAGTGATTGCTGTTGCAGATATGCATTTTTATGAAAAAGCGAACTTAAAATCTAAAAAGAAAACAATTTTAAGTAAAAGTGATAATAAAGCATTACCATTAAGACCAGGAACACCCATCAAAATTCTAGCTGAAGAGGGTGATTTTTATAAAGTGGCTATTTTAGATATAAACGGTGATTTGCAGCAAAATCAGTCTTCAGTTGGATATATTAAAAAGTCAGCTGTTGGAGATCATGTTTCAGATGATTTACTCGGTTGGCAAGATGAACGCGATATTTAAGAATTGAGATTGAATAAAAAAAGGGTGCGTTTTGTTAAACACACCCTTTTTATTTTTACACGCTTTGTTGAGCTGTAAAAATTTGCTGTTGAAACTGAGTCATCTTATTGATGTAGTCTTTCAGAGCATAGTTTTCTTGTTTTAGAATTTCGATTTGTGTTTGAACTTGCTTATGTTGTCCCATCAGATTTTCGTAGTCAGATTTTTGTCGATCAGCATCTAATTTGAGTTCAACGATTTTGTTTTCTGCGACCGTCATAAGATGCTTAATAGTGTCAGCTTGTTCTTGTGACGTGAGCTGGATATCACTTAAGCTTTTTTCAAGTTCAGAAATTTTCAGATTTAATTCGTCGATTTGTTTCTCTTTATCTTGAATATCAACTAAAAGTTCATCATTTGCCTGTAGTAGAGCTGTTTTTTCAGCCACGTAGTTTTTTTGTATTCTTTCAATGTTCTCAAGCTGAACTTTACGTTCTTCCATTTGAGCTTGAATAGCTTTTGTTTTAGTTTCTTGGATTTCGAGTTGTAATTTTAAAGATAAATCAAGCGATCTTGCTAAATCTGTTGATAATTTAGAGTTATGTTGGCGCTCTTGATTTAAATGGTCAGTCAACTCTCTGACTTTTAAAGTTAAATCTGAATTAGAAGTTGTCATTTTTTCAAGAGTATCAATTTTAAGTTTCATGTCTTCGTGATTTGACATGAGTTCAAATTGAAAGTTTTTAAGTTGATTTTGCATTTTTTCGATTTGAACGACACGCTCTTTTGAGTTATTTTTAATATCTTCGTCTTGAGACAAGGCGTTGAGTTTTTGACTGATTTCGTTAAAAATTTTTTCGTGTTCTGGTAAATTGCTGTTTTCCATATTCAAATTTGTATACTCCATAAGAATTATTTTATTTAACGTTCGTCCAGTTGACCATAAGTCCTATTTGTTTTTTAATAATCCAGTACTTGGTCCAGAAAGATTGGAGAATTTTTATGCTTAAGCTAACTCATAGCCGTCGTGCTATTTCTATTATTGTTACATTCGCTTTTGTAATCACTCAGACATGGTCTAGTGTCGTACGGGCTGAATCTAGTTTTTTTGAGATTAAAGAACCACCTAGAGCCTCTGAGTTTATTTATCGTTCGTCACCTAAAGAGTCTTTAATTGGAGTTCAACTTTTAGGTGCGGTCAAAAATCCTGGTATTTATTATATTCCACCACAAACTGATTTATTAAAGCTTGTAACTTTAGCCGGTGGTTCGGAAGATGCTGATTTGTCATCAGTATTAGTTCGCAAAACAGATTCATCACAAAATGGTGTTTACGAAGTGGATCTCAAAAAATTGATGAAATCAACTTCTGAAATTAAACCATTTAAACTGGCTCAAGATGATTTTGTGTATATTCCTAAAAAAGAGCCGTGGATCTCAAATGATGTGTCTAGATCAATTACTATTGTTTCTTTAATCACAACAATTATATTAACAAGTGTCCTCATTGAAAAAAATTCGAAGTAGGTTCGTTTGCAGATACTGATCAAAATACTTTTGCTATTCATTTTTTTATCAAAAGTATCTTTTGCTTTTGTTCCAGGATTTCCGCAGCAATTATCATTTTTGCTGTTTCAAAATGGCATGCATCCTTTTGTTAACCTTTTTGTAAATGTCACTATCGGTGGATTAGTTTTATTTATTTTTCTTTTGTCTAAAAAACATGAAAATTTTCAAAATAAAACTTATAAATTTTATTTATTTTTATTTTCTGTTTTTTTATTGTCGATAACTCTGTTGCAGTCACTTTTTATTGAGTCTGATAATTCAGCTCTTATGCAAATTCTAAGTGCTTTGTCGGCTATAGCGACTGTTTATTTATATGGCCGAGCTATACCATGTGAGTATAAAGTTGAAAATTTTTTTGCTTTTACTAAAAAGAGCACAATCTTTCTTTGTCTTGTAAGTTTGATGAGTTTAATTTTGTTTCCAGGTGTTGCTTTTAAGGGCGGTCGCTTTATTGGGATTTTTAAGCATATACCCTATATGGTGACTGTCGCAACAGTGGCATGTACCTTTTTAATTTATGAGCTTGTGTACTTGAATCAATCTCGATTGCGCAAGTTAATCTACAGTTTGATTTTTTTAGTTTGTTTTATCATGCTTATTTTAACAGGAACACGCTCTGCTTTATTTGCTGTGATTTTAAGTTATTTTTTATCAGTCTTGTTTTTTCCATCTGTAAAACCAACAACACAATTTCTAAAAGTTTCTCTTGGGCTAGGAGTTGTGCTTGCAAGTTTACTTTTTGGTCCAATGATTATTGATTACACTATTGGCATAGTACGCGGTGAAAATTCGATAGGTCTACGAGCAGCGCAAGACGGTGTTTCAAGTCGAATCGATGAAGTTGAAAGAGGCTTTGAAATTTTTAAAAAAAACCCTTGGCTAGGGCAGGGGCTATTGTCCAAGTTTGCTGACATTAATGAAAATAATGCTGGAGGATATAATGCCAATAAAGATCCTCATAATATTATGGTCTCGGCTGGCGTCATTGGGGGCGCAGGTTTTATTGCAGTTATCGTATTAGGTTTGCTTGGATTGTTTATAATTGCGTTTAAAAGAGTGAGAAGTTCGGCACCTGAAGTCAAAATATTAGCAATATATATTTTGACTCAATTACCGATATTGATGATATATCATGTTCATCTATCGCTTGGCGGAATGGCTGACCGATTGTATTGGTTAATTATTGGCTTTTTAATGATTAATTATAGTAAAAAACAACAGCAACAAAATTAAAGCTACATAAGAATAGAATCGTGTAGATTTATATTTTTCCAGCTCATTTTTGAGTTCAGTTTGCAGCGAAGGTTTTTATGTCTTTAGTGTTTATAGTTCAAACGTTACTTGTTGGCTTAGTGAGTGCCGGATTATATTTAGGTTTTAATCAGTCTTTAAATTACTTTGATCATTTGCGCGAGCAATATCCATGGATTGTTTTTGGTTTGCCGCTAGTCTTTGCGGTGTCTTACTACATCAGAAACAAGACAATTTATTTTCCACAAAAGATTTCTGATTTAGAGGAATCTCAAAATGGTGAGTCTTTATCAATATGGAATCGTAAAATGAGTTTATTTCATTACGCTGGTGCATGTCTGGCACACTTGTTCGGAGCCTCTGTCGGGCGCGAAGGTGTCATTGTTATGGCAACGAGTGGTTTAATAACGTTGGCGAACTGGAATCTTCAGTTTTGGATACCAGTGAGTGCTTCAATTGCTTTTGCTGTCGTAACTGGTTCTAAGTGGATTAGTGTTGTCTTTATGATTGAGATGTATGTAACGAATTTCCAGCAAAAGCTGTTAGCATTTATTGGTGCATGGGCAGGCTTACTGTTGCTTGAAACATTTAATTCAGACAAACTCTTTCAAATTCTCGATTTTAAAGACCAGTCATTATTAGGCGATCGGTTATTGTTTTGTCTTACTTTAGCTGTGCTTTGCGGTTTTATTGCTCAAGGTTATAAAAAATTATATTTTTATCTATCATCAAAATATAAAAAAAAGTTCAGCATTTCTTTCGTAGTTGTATGTGCATTAGCATTTATCATGTATCAAGAAAATTTGAGAAGTTTACAGAGCTTAAGTCTTGGCATGATTCAATACTATTTAAATACAGCTCAGTACGTTTCGAACGATCTTGTTTTGATAGGCTTAAAAGTTCTTTTAACAGTGTTTTTTGTGGGGCTAGGTTTTTTCGGAGGAGAATATGTCCCTTTAGCCATGGCAGGAGCATCTCTGGGCGTTTATCTGTCGCATGTGTTTCACGTTCCAGTTTGGTTTGGCTTATCGCTTGGAGCATTTTTAATTTTATCAGGAGTGACTCAGCTCAAGTGGACATTTTTGTTTTTGGCTCTCATTTTATCTGATTGGAATTACATTATTTTATTCTATTTTACGTTTTCGATAGCTAATCGCATTGCTGGTGATGAAAGTTTGTATTTTAAAAATGTACGTCGTAAACAAGTTTTTCAAACCAATATGTTTATGTTCAGATAGCTGGCTACTTTTTTGGTTTTTTGATCTGGTTACGAAGTTTTGCGACTAAGTCTTTAGCTTCTTGTTCGCTATCTGGATTAATTCTGAACCACTCTTTATTTGTCGTGGCACCGATAAGTACTTTAGCCATTATAAGATGTAGGTTTTTAGGATTGGCATCAACCAGTTTAATAAATGCTTTTTTCCAACCGATTTTTAATAATTGTTGACCTGATTTAATGCCAACGTCATTAAGAATTTTTTCTGAAGCAGGTCCTAGATTTTTAAGATCAGTGATTTTTTCTGCTTTTTGCAATGTGACTTCGGATCTTTCTTCACGAAACATTTGTGGTTGAGACATATTAACTTTGGAGTAAGACATTTTTTGATTATTAGTTTTTGTTGTTTTTTTCTTTTTGCTTTTAGGTATGATTCCCCAAATATCTGTGTTTTTTAAAACATGTTTGATAATTTTTGTGAATTCTTCTTCGAAATTTTCTGTCGCCGAAGGTAAATAAAGCCATTTTGGTAATACGGGATGATTTGATAATGCCGAGAATTTTCTTAATATTTGTTGATGATTTTCACGTTCAACTGGAAACAGGCAGCCATGCCAAATTGGATAATTAAGTTTTATTTTTTTATATGAGTTTGTTTTAGAATCTTCAAAAGTTAAAAGAATCATTTTAGAATTGTAATAATAAGCAAATCCACCAAACATTGATTTACGATCATATTCATCGTAAGGTAACAAGTCTTCGACCCAGAGTAATTCTTGTGGAGATTTTTTAGGTTTGATCTGCTTACTCATTTTTTTTGACTCCTAAGACTATTTCAAAACAGTTTTCACCTCTTTGAATATATTTACGTTCGAAATGAGTTTTGAGCTGTTCATTAAGTTCTATTTTGCGAAAACTTTTTAAAACTAAGGGGTGGTTTTGATATCCAGTTTTAATCTCATCAGCATAGTCAGTCATATTTGTTCTGATTTCAATTTCGCCAAAATCTTTAAGTTTTGATATAAGCTCTGACATAAAAGGCATATTGATCCAACGTTGGTTTTTGTTACCAGGTTCGGGATTAGGATAGAGAATAAATATTTTTTTTAAACTGTTTGCTGGTATGCCGTGCGTGACAACTGATATTGCATCCGCGTGCAGAGGTAAAAGATGTGATGGTTCTTTATGGTTTGTATATCGTCCCCAGAATTTGTTAAATTTTTCTTCGGTTCTTTCGATCGCAATTAAGTTGAAATGAGGATTTTCTTTAGAAAATAAAATAGGGTGAAGTCCGACACCACAGCCGATTTCAAGATAAAAATCACCAGACTTTTTTAAAAAATGAGACAGCTTTTCAGCAATTTCATTTTTGAGGGCTGGAATTTTATCTTTTTTAAAATCTCTCATGTCGTTATGATTCAGATTCTTCTTGATTTCGCATGAAATTGGCAATGTGAGCAAAACTTTTTTTAAGTTCATCACGATGAGGTTGCGCAATGAGTGAGTCGTCTAGGGCTTTAAACATACAGTAAAGCCATTGATCACGTTCTTTAATTCCTATTTTAAATGGTAAGTGACGAGCACGCAATCTTGGGTGTCCATATTTTTCAATGTAAACTTGCGGACCACCAGACCATCCTATTAAAAATAAACTCAATTTTTCAATAGCAGATTCTAAGTTAGGATCATGTTGTGCGCGAATGTCAGCAACTTCGGGCAATGTATCCATATAGTGATAAAAACTCTTAACTAATGAACGTATTACTGATTCGCCGCCGATTTGATCAAATAGTGTAGTTTCTGTATTTGTCATAAATTTCTTTCTGATCTGTTATGACTCATGAGATTAAACGAAATAAGCTTAAAATAGAACAAAAACTTTACAAAGTTGCTATTCAGTTATTAATTTAAATTATGAGCAAAAATCCTGAGTTTCCGTATTTGCATGGTTTTTCTGATGATGAACAAAAGCGTTTAATTAAACAGGCTTTGTTTTCGGAATACACTGTTTATCAAAATATTAATTTCTCAAGCGTGAAAAAACTATTAGAGGTTGGCTGTGGTGTCGCGGCTCAAAGCCAAATTTTGCTGCGCCGATTTCCACAGTTGCACTTAACGGGTATAGATTTGTCAGATCGTCAATTAGCAACTGCTGAGCAGAATTTAGCTGCAAATCCAATAGCACAGGGGCGTTATCAAATTAAAAAAATGGACGCAACTCAGATGAAATTTGAGGCTGAAGAATTTGATGGTGCATTTTTGTGCTGGGTTTTAGAACATGTGCCTGAACCCAAAAAAGTTTTAAATGAAGTACGTCGTGTTTTACGTCCAGGCAGCTCAATTTATATTACAGAAGTGATGAACTCTTCATTTTTTCTTGATCCATATTCGCCGAACACATGGAAATATTGGATGGCTTTTAATGATTATCAGTACGATCAAACTGGTGATCCATTTATCGGCGCTAAGTTGGGGAATTTATTGATGCAAAGTGGATACAAGGATATTGAGACGACTGTAAAAACCTGGCATTTAGATAATCGTCATCCGCAGCAACGAAAAGAAATGATTGATTATTGGACTGAGTTATTACTGAGTGCGGCAGATTCGTTAGTGGCGTCGCAGTATGTCGATCAAGATACAGTCGATGGAATGAAACATGAAATGTCCAAAGTAGCAAGAGATCCAGATGCGGTTTTCTTTTATTCGTTTATACAAGCAAAAGCTAAAGTATAAATTCTATTTTTCAAGATTTTGTTGGTCTGCGTTCAAAGTTTGAATAAACTAGTTAATATATATAAATTGTGTAATGCTTTTTCCAACAAGGGGGCGTTGCGCATGAAACTTATTTTGCTTTCGGTATTGGTTTTCTCTTCTTTGGTATACGCTCAAAATGATCGAGCATCATATTCGAAATTACAATCATACAACATAGATACAAAACAGATTACAGTATCAGGAATATCTTCTGGCGCATTCATGGCTAATCAAATTGCTGTCGCATTTTCAAAATCAATTGCTGGTTATGGAAGTATAGCTGGTGGTATTTACTGGTGCGCAGAGGGTAATAAAGATCGTGCCACAGGTGATTGTATGAAAAACCCATCAGCAGTAAGTAGTGATCGTTATATTGATAAAGTTAAATCATTGGCTTCTGCAAATGATATAGATCCTCTTGAAAATTTAAAAAAACAAAAAGTTTATATTTTTGCAGGAACAAAAGACACTGTTATCAAACCTGTTTCAAGTGATAAAATTTACGAATTTGTTACGCAGTATACTCCAGCAACCCAAGTTAAATATGAAAAGACAATTCCAGCGGCACATGGATTTCCAACAATTGATTATGGCTCAAGTTGTGGTTTAGGTTTTTTACCGTGGATTTTAAAATGTAATTACGATGCCGCTGGTGAAATCCTAAATATAATGTATGATCGCTTAAATGCAAAGACGACAGTTGTTGATAACAATTTAATTGCTTATGATCAAAGTGAGTTTGGTGATGCATCGACACCGTTATTTGAGAGTGGCTGGGTGTATGTTCCGAGTGAATGTCAAAAAGGACAAAAGTGCAAACTACACGTTGCTTTGCATGGTTGCCAACAAACACCTGACTTTGTTCAAGATCAATTTGCTAAACATGCTGGATATAATGAGTGGGCTGAAGCCAATAATATCATCGTGCTCTATCCGCAGTCGGCTAAGCTATCACCAGATAACCCATATGCATGTTGGGATTGGTATGGATTTACTGGCCAGCAATATATGACAAAATCTGGTTCGCAAATGAAAGCTGTTAAAGCTATGATTGATCGTTTGCAAAAGCGCGGAAAAACCAAGATTTAGTTTTTTTAATTAATCTAATTGAATCCAAATAAAAAAACCCTCATCAGAGGGCTTTTTTATTTGGGAAGTACAAACTCGTTAAATTTATTCTTACAAACTATTTTCACCACATGAGTGACAGTATTTTGCAAATGCATTTTTACGTGTTTGGCATTTTGTGCAGTGATTAAATACGCAAGTGCCACAGTGAATACAAAAGTTGCGGCTTTCATCTTTTAAATCTACAGGTCTTTCACAGCCCGGGCAAATACTGCGAGCTAGGCGTTGATGAACTAAATCATAGTTCAATTTTTCTTTGAGCTCAGTGTTTGGCATTGACTCTGCTTTTTTCTGTCTTTCAAGATAGTTTTGCAAAGCTTTAATTGCGTAGTGACCGATAAAGAAAGTGATGATGATGCCAACAATATATCGAACATATCCACCGTAGCTAGGCAGATAAGGTACAAGTTCTACAAAAAATGTGAACAAAGCAAAATATATAAAGCCCCATATAAAAGGCCATTGCTGCGATTTTCTTTTACGAATGAATAGCCATGCACCAATAGCTAATAATGGTAATGTTATAAGTAATCTATAAATAAACACTTTAACTTCATTTTTACGGACTATTTGTGCAACAACTTCGTCGGCAGCATATTCTAGATCACGTTGCTCAGTTTCTGATTTGGTAAGGTCTTCTTGTAGACGACTGATCTCAGCATACTTTATGTCTATAATTTTTTGCTGATCATTCATTGTTGCTTGTTGCTTTTCGAGATCTTTAGTGCGGCTTAGAACCTCAGGGTTTTGATTTTGGTCTTGAGTTGTTGCTCGTGCGGCTAGCCAATTATCGTAAGCATCTTTGGATTGATAGTATTTTTCTTGTAGTTTGTAAAATTTTTGATTTTCTTTTTGAGCTTCTGAATTAGCATCAGTAATCACTTTTTGTTTTTGCTTAATTGTTGTGTTGAGCTGCTCGTACTTAGTTTTATCAACATAATCTAGTCTTTGTGGATAGTCTTGTACTTTGGGCAGATCACGAACAACGAGATTGCCTAGGCCTATAAGAAATGTTCCAAAGATAACAGAAATTAACCAAAGGCCACGGTTAATCCATTTTTCTGTTAGACGTGATGATGTAGACATGTTGATACTCCTTAGGTTGAAAAGAGTATTATCTTGATAGTTAAATAGTGCTGTCAACAGGAACTAAGTATTTGTTAATCTGATTAACAAAGTACTCAGTATTCAGTAAGCCAAAAGTATATTCTTGTTGTGTATTGCTTCTGACTTTAAAATATAAGTTAGAATCAAAATCTAAATTTTTTTCATGAAAGTTAGTTTTTGCTAAGTTTAATGATTCTTGGCTGAAAAAATCAATTCGAGTAATCTGATCTACAATAACAGCAAAAGGATTGTCGTTATTTGAGAAAATTATAATTTTTTGATGAGTGGATTGAATGGATTCTGATTGCGCTAAGCCAATTAGAAAATTAAGACTAATGACCGGGATTTTTTTACTTATTTTATCAAAAACCATATAACCAAAAGTTTCAGGTTCATTGTTGTTCCAAAGTAAATCATTTTTATAATCTTGGTATTGAACAACATGCTTTAGTTCTTTGATTTTAAATGCAAAATCATGTTGATTTTTAATAATCAAAAATTCTTCTGTCATTAACTTTTTATCAGTTCTAGAAAGTGTTGATACTTCATCAGCTTTAATCACCGCCAAAGTGCTATTTAAGGTTAGTAATAGTTTGTCCCAGCTTGCTAATGAGAATAAATCAACTATGATAATATCGCGATTTTTTGATTGATAAAAATAGCGTGACGCATATTGAAGATATTCGTCTTTGGGGGCGTTCAGAGGATCGGTTAATTCAGAAGTGGTAATCGTTGATATACCGATAGTTTTATGAACTGCAATGGCTAAAGTTATTTTGTTAATTTCAATTTCGAGATATTCGCATTTTGCGTTTGAGTCTTGTAATTCACTTTTTTTATTTCCGATAAGCAGTTCAAGATTAATGATTGGTATTTCTGATTTTTCTAGATGTATAGTTCCTAGAATGTATTCATTCGTAAATGCACTTTTAACCATTTCATGAAACGGAATGAGTTTTTTGACATATTTTCTATCAATACCTATCAACAAGCCATTATATTCAATCAGGCAGTACGTGGTTTGTGTTGAATGTGTATCATTGTAATTGTCCAGAAAAAACCCTTCTTCTAACGTTCAGATTTTGGTTACTTTCTAAGTACTATTATATTCGGCAAAAATTATTAAATAATAAAACAATTTTTGTTTTATTATTTAATTGTAAAGATTTGATCAAATAAGTGTACCATAATAAGAAATTGCAGTTTTGGTTCAAAAAGTGGCTTCTAAACTTAATTTAAACGAATTGAGGACCGAAAAGAATACTATCAATTGTTGAGGATGTTTTTATGAGTAGTGCCCAAAAATTTACTGTTTTAGATGCTTCTATAGATGAAAAAAATTTTCTGAATATTTTGAATCAGGTTCAAGCAATTGTCGAGTTTACAACTGCAGGTAAAATTATATACGCAAACGAAGTTTTTTTAAAATTGACTGGGTATACTTTAGATGAAATACAAAATCAGCACCACAGTATTTTTTGTGATAAGGCTTATACCGAAACTGTTGATTATAAATCGTTTTGGAAAAAACTAGCATCTGGTCTTGTTGATAAAGCTGAGTATAAAAGATTTGGAAAAAACAAAAAAGAAGTTTGGATCAATGCTTCGTACAATCCAGTATTTGAAAATGGAAAAGTCGTTAAAATTATTAAATTTGCAACTGACATAACCGCAGAAAAACAAAAAAATCTAGAAACTGAAGCTTACATTAATGCAATAAGTCGCTCTCAAGCAGTTATTGAGTTTGATATTGAGGGTAAAGTATTAACTGCGAATGAGAATTTTTTAAATGTCATGGGATATGCTAAAGAAGACATTTGTGGGCGTCATCATCGAATGTTTTGTGACCATGAATATATTAATTCAAATGACTATCAAAATTTTTGGTCTCGTTTAAAAAACGGTGAATATGTTACTGGTCGGTTTAAAAGACTTGGACGTCATGGACGTGCCGTGTGGATTCAGGCAAGTTATAATCCTATATTTGATATTACTGGTAAAGTCGTTAAAATCGTTAAATATGCTACAGATATTACGGCTCAAATTAATTTAGAACAGTCTGTATCTAACACAGTTAGTAATTTTACAAACGAGTTAGGCCGCATATTGCAAGTAACTGGATCTGTAAACTCAAACATGAAAGAGCTTAGTCAATCCACAGATAGTGTATCTAGACAAATTAAAGAACTACATGAAAAGAGCAACACTATTCTTCATAATAGTGATACTGCAAATTTAATTGCGCAAAATAATCAAGTTGAAGCTAACGAAGGCAGTGCTGCTATGGCTGAGACTATTCAGGCGATACAAGAAATCAGTAAATCATCAGAAGAGATTAAAAATATCGTTCAAGTTATTGCTGATATAGCGACACAGACAAATTTACTTGCATTCAATGCAGCCATCGAAGCAGCAAAAGCCGGCGAACACGGAGTTGGATTTACAGTGGTCGCAGAAGAAGTGCGAAAACTAGCTGAAAAAGTATCTCTATCGACACGAGATGTATCGCATCTCATTAACGAATCTGTTAAAAGAATTGAAATTGGCTCTGAGATTTCTAAGCAAGCAGAGAAATCGTTTCGTAAAATTTCAGAAGGCGTGGCAAGATCAACGAGCACAATCAGTGAAATTTTTGTTTCTGCCAAAGCACAACAATGTGCGACTCATGAGGTTCGCGAAGCCATAACTCAAGCACAAACAGTCGTAGATAAAACATACACGCACACGCAAGATATTAATAAATCTGCTGATGGGCTGGCTGTTAATGCATCTGCACTGAAAGCAATGTCGGAAAAATTAAGTTCAAATCAATAATTTGTAATTTAGCAAACTATGTTTTTTTAGAATATTGAACATTCTTAAAAAACATAGTAGTGGTGTCATTTTTGTTAATAATTTTTGGTCTATGTTTTGCTTTATGTAAATCCACATAACAAAACAGGGGGAAAGATGAACAAAATGATACTAACTATAATTTTAGCGCTAGTTGTCAATGTGAAAGCAGATGAAACTGATTTCAATCAAGCAGCACTAGCCACAGAATCTAATTCGCAATCAATCGTGGAATTAGAGCAAAACTCAGATTTAGAGCTTTTTGGACGTGGTTCTGTAAGAACAACTATTGTGAAATGTGATAGTAATTTAAAGCTGTTTAAATCTTGTGATGCAGGCGGTTTGATTTTACATGCAGAATTAGTTTATCAAAAATCTAATTCACCATGTGAACTTGGTCATTCATGGGGATATGATAGTCGTCGTATTTGGGTCGACCGTGGCTGTCGTGCTGCTTTTAGAGTATTAGTTCGTTAATAAAAATGCTCCGGTTTATTTTATGGACCGGAGCTTAATAATTCAGTTTTTTGAGTTTTCTATTCTACGTAAAATGCTATTTAAACCTTCTAAATTTGCAGCTTCACGGCGATGAACTGTGCCCTTAAGTGCTTTATCGATAATCCAGGCTTCGCCTTCTCGAGGGTTAAACCATAAACCTGCAAAGTTCGCAGTATTTGAAACATCTGAAGTTGCTCCATCTTTTTTGATAATAGCAAAGAGTTGTGTGTCGAATTCTTTTTGTGTCATTTTACTTTGAATGCTGGCCATAGTGTGGCTAGTTTCATCCCACAATTTACTATAATCAGGGTTAGCTCTTAATTCGAGGCTCAATCGAACATCATCAGCTGCTCGTGAATGGACTGTATTGATAGCATTACCGTTTTTGTCAAAATTAATAACTTTTGTTGATGCTTGAATTTTGGCTCCGGCACTTTCAAAAACGCTTTGAGCATATTTCAAACTCTCAGCTTCACCGCGAAATGAACCGGATTGGTTGGTAATAGCAACAACTTGTTTACCTCGAACTATGTATTCACCAGCAGATACGATTTCTGATTTTTCTCTTGTTTTTGCAGCTATAAACTCGACTAAGCCATCATGATTACCCATATTCTGTTGTGGATTATCACCGGCTTGAGGTTTCATCGTGCGATTGATCATTGCCATTCGTCCTTTAGAGTCAATCACATAAACGTAAGTTCCGTCTTGTAAGTTAGAAATTGCTTTCTTAGATTCTGTAGAGCCAACATTGAAGAATCGCGCATCTCTTTCATAGCGATTGACTGCATTCAAAACCTTTTGTTCGTGCGGATCAAAGATTCCTTTAAGAGCAGGCAATTTAGTTTTAGCTAGAGACGACATAGCCGTTTCAGTTACTTGTAATTCCGTAGCCTCAGCTAAGAGCATTTTTTCTAAAGAAGGATTCTTTCTAATAAAAGGAATTAGCATCGGTACTGACATCATAGTCGCTGCTAGGCAATGATTATGTTTTGCTTTAGCTTGAGAAAGGCCCTGTTTTTTGTTGGGACAAATATTTTCAATTGTAGGGTCAGCCTGTTTTTCGAGTTGAATAATATATTCTTTTTCTTGTTTGCAATATTGATAGTTTGTGTGTCCAACTGAATGAACTGAGTTTGTGAACATTCCTGCAGATGATACAACGGCCAGCTTTTGTAACGTATTTAGACTGTTAAAGCCATTCATGGTCTGACGGGCCCGAGAGACAAAACTAAGTCCTGCGGTAATGGCTTGTCGTGCAAATAAAATATCAGCGGTGCCCGCTGAGGCCGCGCTAATAGCTAAACCTGCGATTACACTGGCGCCAATTTTCACAGTTGTTACGATAGGTCCGTCGACTTTGGATTTTGTTTGTTCACGATCTTCGCCTCTTGCAATTAGACAGCTTTCAGCTTGAAAATGTTGAGCGGCCTCAATATCAAGAGAATCTTTGGTTGTAAAAGGAAGTTGTTTAAAGTCTGGTAAAGCGGCTAACCGAGTACGAATGTTTTTAAAATCACAGTGCTCGGGTGCTTTGTCGGATTTATCAGTTAAGCATCTAAAATCAGATAAGTTTTTTGTATACTCTGTTTGATAAGCTGTTCGATTGTTTTCGAGCTGTGATGTTATAGCTTTTGAGATGGTGTCTGTGCTTAAGTCGTACGTTGTTGAAAATATTCCGTTACGAGGAGCCGATTTTTTTTTGATGGCTATTTTTTGAAATGATTCACCACTTATCCAAGGAATGCTTTTTGCCATTTCTTTGGCTGTCTCAGAAAAAGAATCACAGACTTCGTGAATTTTTTTTTGAACATTTTTAGAGAACCCGTGTCCGATTCTTTCTTTTGCAGAGTCTTGGTAAATTTGATTAATACAATTGTGTTGTGCAGATATGAGCATTTCAATTTTTGGAATTTTTTCTTGAGTCTCTTGAATTAATTCGTCAAGTTTTTGCTGCTTTGATATCTGACAACTACGCATATTTTGTTTCAGCTTAGAGCATTTGCTAACAATATCAGGCCACGCAGAAGTGCAATCAATTTTTTCAAGAAAATTTGAATTAGGTAGTATTGAGTCTATGGCGGCGACCTCATCTATAATCATAGAGTTTACAGTCTCTAGTTCGGCACTAGATGCGTAAAATCGAGTTTTTAAAGCTGAAAGCTTTTCTGGTGTTAGTGCGCACCCATTAAAGTAGTTATTAAAAGTAGGATTAATTTTATGAGCTAGCTTTTTGGACATATGAGATTCAATACTGAGTCGATTCGAGCTTGATGATGATTGAACATGAGATATGTATTTTTTTATAGATGTTTGGCAGGTTTGAGCCTCACTTTTCATTGGCCATCCCCAAATAGCACGCTTGTCTTCAAAGTCGTCATCAATCCATTGCTTTAAAGTGATCGGGCAGTTTGAACTTGTTGGATCTTTAACTGTATCTTTAACTGTATCTTTTTGAGTTGTCGCTGAGTGAGGACGAATAGCCTCTGAACTGTGTACTTTATAGATATAAATAAAAAATATTGATAAAAAGACAAAAAAATTTACAAGTTTGTGTAACTTTTTAATCATGCAAATCTCCTACTTAAAAATCTAATTTAGTTAAAACTGGAAAAATAACTGACACTGCAATAGGAAGTTAGTAGATGGGAGAATGAATTATGAAAGTATTAATTGATAATGCAAAAACAAAACCTAAATAAAATGAATGTGTAAGATTTGATTGTATCAAAATTGCCAAGTGTTTAAAAAAAAGCAAACAAGTGTCATTAGGTTTTACAACTATTTTTGTTGATATTAATTTTGTAAAAAATCGTATAGTTGTTGATCGGTTTTTTTGTGAATTGTTAAATATAATTAATTTTGAAATAGGTCTATTTTTAATAGAGTAAATAGAGCAAGTAATAGTTTCTGATACTTTGGGGCTTTCTAGTTATGCGTACTGTTCTTAAATAGCCCCAAGGAATAAAATTTTTTTATTCACATTTTAAGTCAAATGAATCGATCGATTTTTTTGACTTATTATTGATTTGAGTTTCGATTTGCTCGAATCGACCAATAACTTGATTATCTTTTATTAAAAGAGTGAGTTCTTGTAAAACAATTTCGTTCTCGTTTTGAAATTCAGTACTCCATTTTCTTATAGGATTTGGAGTTTCTTGATCAGTAGTCAATTGTAACGGTTGCGGAGTAATAACATAACTAATATTACTTTCGGGATTTACTGTATGGGGTTCGAAAATAAGCTCAATTTGTTGATCGTTCCATGCCTGAAATAATATAGTATCGTGTACCAATGGGGGAAAAGGTGATTTTGTAAATTGAGAAGAGGTCACTTCGCATTTTAGAGTAGGCCAAACGACACTTTGAGCTTTCGTTAAAAGGGGACTAAGCATGGTTAAGATTCCGATGAATAACGCTGATTTGATAGATTTGTTCATAGTTTTACATCCTATTTCTGAATTGTCTGTTGTTCTTAATGACAGTTGTATCTCAGGCATTCAATAAGTCAAATCGACATCCAATTATACTTTGTATAGGTATTTACCTATGGATTATAGAATTGCAGTTTTAAAGTGATTATATCGATTACGACTGCTCGCGCAGTACGAGGATGCGCATTCTCTTATCGCAGCTTATTTTTCTATTAAACGCGATGCGTATCGCGCCAGATTTTAATGAACAGTATCAGATAAGCTCTACGAATAACTTGTCGCGAATATTCAATTAGAGTACAGCACTTACAATAAATGAGTATTGTGTTGGGTTTTGACTCAATAGGCTTATAATGTTTGATTTTGATATCTTATGGTTTTTCGAAAACTAAAAAGAAAAACATATCAACATAAGCCTTCGCTCGGCTGATGCATTTTAAGCCTTGGCTTTCGCCAATTTGGATAGCTTGCTCTTCAGTTAAAAGTGAATTCATATTCGCAGTAATACTTTTGTTTGCAGACACAATAATTTCAGCAGTGTCTGCTGATATGAATCCATTAGATACGGCAAGATTCATATCTTTTTCAATCTGAGCGATAAATAGGGAACGTTTTTCGGGGGACTGAAAATCTGGAGTTCCACTTGCAATTGAAAGACGCCGCCCTTTTTTTAAAACTCGGTTGGCTTCTTTAAAAAAAAGTTTAGGTTCATCTAAAAACCACAAAACACTATTAGAGATGATATGATCGATTGATGAATCAGGGATAGCAGATCCTTGACCTATCGAAGTACCACCATATTTCATGTCTGTAATATCGGAAACATGAATGTTCTTTTCAGAAAACCCATTGACTTCGTTTGCAAATTTAAGCATGTCGGGATTAATATCTAGCAACTCTATACAAGCCAAGGGAAATTTTTCTTTAAATCGTTGTGCTATCCTGCCACCGCCACCACCGGCGTCGACAATACGAGGGCTTTCTGTTTCTGTACTTGCGACTGATTGAAGATGGAGTTTTACTACATCTAACCAGAATGAAGCGTGCACAATACCATCATTGTAAGCTAAAAAATAATTGGTTTTGCCAGAGCTCGAAAATTCCTGACGGTTCGCTATTTCATTTTGACTTGTTTTTCGTGACATAAAGTTACCTGTTTCCTTTTTTTTAAAAATTAAGCCTATTTTCTTGATGACATTCTTTTGTGTTGCAAGTTGTGCCAAGATATCATTTTGGTATTAAGCTGTTTGAAGTCGATTAGATTCGATAATAGGTGTAAATTGATTAAACAGGTGTTCTCTTTAAATTGTATGTTTTGAAGATTGTGATTAATCGCTAGAACCTTAAAATCTAATTTATCTGATCGTGGACCCGTGAGCTTGAGACGCAATTAGTGATACATTGTAAATGTTGTAGAACCATAAGAACTTTGTAAACTATCGTCTGAAAACTTTAAATGCTTGTTTTTATTAGACTTGCGCTGTGTGATAAACTGTTAAATGAGAAGAACCCTAAGTTATTGAATTTGTTTGTGTTTTAAAAGGAAGATGGTGCCCAGTGAGGGAGTCGAACCCCCATGCCTCGCGGCGCTAGGTTCTAAGCCTAGTGTGTCTGCCAATTCCACCAACTGGGCACGAGACAAGATAACAATAGACGGTTAAAGTAACCGTCTTTTAGAAAAAAAACAATAGGATTATTTATCGTTGATTAATTTTTTGTATTCTGGAGAACGCATTAAGTTTGCTAATTCTTTTTCAGAATCCATTTCAATGCGTACTAACCAGCCATCATTATTTGGATCATCATTCAATGAAGAAGGATCTTCTAATAAAGCTGAGTTAACTTCGATAACAGTGCCTGAAACAGGAGCAAATAAGTCAGAAACTGCTTTAACGCTTTCAACAACGCCAAAAGATTGGTTTTGCGTAACTTTTTGGCCTTCTTCTGGTAGATCAACATAAACGATTTCACCAAGTTGGTCTTGTGCAAACTCAGTAATACCAACAGTCACGATGTTTTCATCAACTTGAGCCCATTCGTGGTCTTTTGTGTAATATAAATCTTCTGGAATATGAAATGGCATTGTGTGCTCCTTGGTAATTATTTTTGAATAAAAGGTGTTTTAACCACGACAGCTTTAACAAGCTTTCCGCGAATGTCTACGAAAATCTCTGAACCTTCTGCAGAATGTGCAGTTTCAACATAAGCTATGCCGACAGGTTCATCAAGAGTCGGAGAGTGTGTACCACTTGTCGTGATTCCAATTTTAGTTCCTGCTGAATTTTTAATCTCATAGCCTTGGCGTGGAATTCCGCGGTCGATCATTTTAAAGCCAATGAGTTTACGTTTCAGTCCTTGGTCTTTGACTGCAACTATTTGAGCTTTGTTTATAAAGTCTTTAGCTTGTGGCTTGATCGCCCAACCTAAAGCCGCCTCATAAGGATTAGTGTTGTCATCAATTTCGTGACCGTATAAAGAATATTTCATTTCAGTTCTTAACGTATCACGGGCACCCAGGCCCACAGGTACGGGCTTAAGAGGGTGTTGCATAAGTGTTTGCCAAAGTTTAGCTGTACCAGCAGCTTCGATAAAGATCTCGCAGCCAGATTCGCCAGTGTAGCCCGTTGTCGCAACTAGAGCCGAAAAGCCTTGAAATGTTGTTTTTTTAATTTCGTTTCTTGCCCATTGGCTTGGTTTTAATTCAGGAAATAGAGCATCACAAAGAGCTAATGCTTTAGGGCCCTGAACAGCGATTTGTCCCCAGTAGTTTGACTCGTCAGTAATGTCTGCGCCTTTGTTATTGGCAGTCATCCAGGCAAAGTCTTTGTCTTTGTTGGCAGCATTTACGCAGACTAAATAATCTGCATTTTTCTCTAAGCAATAAATGAAAATATCATCAACAAGTCCGCCTTGTTTGTTTGGTAAGAGTGAATACTGAGCTTGGCCCGATTCAATTTTAGAAACGTCATTCGTTGCAAGCCACTGTAATGATTCAACAGCTTTTGGTCCTTTGAATCTGATTTCACCCATATGTGAAACATCAAATAAGCCAATATGTTCACGGCAGGCTTTGTGTTCCTCTTTTAAGCCAACGTATTGAATAGGCATTTGCCAGCCAGCAAATTCAACTATTCTGGCATTAAGAGCGACGTGTTCATCATAGAGCGGAGTTTTATTAACTGTATTTGTCATGGCAAGAAAATACTCTGCCAAGGTTAGCTTAAGCAAGTTTTTTCAGATACAGTGATCTGCAACATGATGAAAAACACGAGAGTTAGTGAGTGCAAGTATGGATGATGGACATTTTTTATCTTTTGCCACAGTGAGTTTAGGGATTATTTTATTATTTGTATTATCTTTAGGCGGCGTCTTTATATATCTATTTTTGACTCAGAAAAAAAATAGCGACTTGAGTGAGAAGTGAGTAGAGTCGCTATTCTTGGAGATAAATTTACTTACAAACTAAGGCGTCTTGGGCTGAAACTTGTTCGTTTGTGCCATTAGTTATTTTGATTACGCAGCTATCAAGGACTAAATCAATACTTTCACATGTAGATGAGTTAGATAAGCCTGATAAAAGAACAGAACAGTTTTGCCCAGCAAGCCCGCCTGAAATGAGTTGTTGTTTCATTTCTGTAATTGTCATTTTTGCAGACGCTGTAGAAATTGCTATGCTTAATGTAATAAAAATTGCTTTGTTCACTTTGAGCTCCTTTGTTCTTAATGAGAAGAAAGATGCATATCATGATTGTTTATTAAATACTTATAATTAACTAAATATCAATTCAAGGTTAAGTAAAAGTTACTCATATGTAAAAAGAATTGATAGTTCTTATCTTTTACATTCCGGATCGCAAAATAGCTCTAAGCAAAATAATTAAGTTTAAGGCCACGCCCCAAAAATGCAAAAAGCCATGAGTGACCCCACAGCTTTTTGAATAACATCAGCTTCCTTTATTTCGAAAGGAGGCCAACATGCATAAACTTACTTATAAGCATGTTCGTCAGTATTTAGTGCTGACTTTAGGACTTTTGCGAATAATTTTAATCTTAGTGCTTGATCTTCAAAAGTGGTCCAAAAACTTTGCGGTGAGACCAAGCTAATATCAACATTAATACGATAATACCTGCAGCCATTGGCGCGCCACTTGGTTCGTAAACAAAGTGAATAATTGCAATATTCACAACTATTGGTGCTAAGACTAATAAAGTAAGTGGAATAAATAATCCAAGCAATAATAAAGCTCCACAAGCAACTTCGATTGTTTTAACAACTGGCAATAGATAGCTTAATTTCATCATGCCTTCCATCATATTTTTCATCGATTCTGGTGGTGGCGGAGTCGGAATAAAATTTAAAAAGAAATTTAATCCAAAAACAAAAAAGATTAATCCTAAAATTATTCTTGCTCCAAGTGCGATTTTTTTACCCATAATAAATTCTCCTTTTATTAATTTTTAATTGATTGAAAAAACAAAGACAGCTTGTACGCCTTCAGTTGATATTGTGCTGTTTTCAAACTTTGTCCATTGCACGATTGGTGTAAAATGAACATTTCCAGATGTGAGTTTTATACCAAGACCTGCAGCTTTGCTCGCCGCTGATTCGTTTTTTTCGTAACTGCCACCTTGATCTGAATTGTCAGTACTCACGCTTTGATCGATTTTAGATTTAATAGAGTGACTGCTTTGGCTGTAGCCAATAAATGGTAAAACATTTGGATTAAAACGATAACCAATTGCAAATTGAGCTGAATTTGTATTTTGTGAAATAGAGGCTTTCCAAGGATAACCACCTGGTCCAAAAGTTCCTTTTTGATCTCCTGACTTAGAAAAACTTGAGAAATCTGACGAAACACCCAAAGTCGAGTTAAAACCCTCTTTATTTGGTTCTCCTAAGAGTTGTAGTTGTACAGAACCTAAAAGCGCAAAATCAGAATTTAAACCTAATCCAAATTGCACACGATTCCAGAATGTGTGAACGAAAGTGCCTGATAAAATACGTTCTGAATAAGTATTTGCAGTAAACGTTGGTGGCCTTGCACTGGCATCTGATGTTGATGTGTAGTTTTGTGATGGTGCGGACATAACATCTAAACGAGATGTTCCATCAGCTGTTATTTCAGATGGGCTAATTGTTGCTGTAGTGAGTTTTGTGCTTAGGTTAGAACAAGATGAGAGAACAAGAGCCGTCACAAAGCCAAATGCTTTTGTAAAGTGTATTTTTGTCATATTTAAATTTGATCAGCTTTTATTTTGATTGTCTACTTTTAGTAAACTTAATCTCGCTATTTATACGTAATTCATTTGATTTAATTTCGATATCTTCGGGTAGTTCAATAAGTTCTCCGCGAGGAATGATTTGCACATTTTTGTTTTTATGCATCCAAGCGAGAAACTCTCTTTGCGATGAGCGGCAAACGAGTTGTCTGTTTTTACCTTTTTCTTCGACAGAGTCACCAACAGTGCGAGCACTATTTGCGACAAGCTCTATAGGTGGTGTTCTTTTGGCGAGTAAATAGCTCGTTGTAATTGTTCTATTGCGAAATGGTAAATGCTTTTCAAAGTCTAAAAACCAAGTTGGTGCTTTTACGTGAAATCGATCGTGGCACCAATCGGTTTTTGATTCATGCAACAAAGGACACTTTTGTTGATGCACACAAGGTGCCCAAATATAATAACCATCAGCAATAAGCTTTTCACGCAGTTGTTGAAGTTTGCGTCCATCATCTTGAGTCGATGGCTCTAAGATCATGAGTGAATCAAATTGATTGTACCCATCAGGTAATTCAGCCATTTCTGTTAAACTATAAGATAGAACCAGAATAGATTTTGCATAGTTGATATTTAAATGAGTTAAGTCTAAATCAGCTTTGATTTCTGGATTTGATAATTCATTATGAATATCTTGAAAATGACGATGAACAGTTTTGGATTGGTCAATCAGCAGTTGTTTTTGCAGTTTAAATGGTAATGCTTTATTTAGCGCAAACGACGCAGTTCCTGGGCCGCAACCCCAATCGATTGTCGTCGTGATGTCTTTGAAAAAATCAACTTGCAGTCCGCGCATGATCACTTCGTAGTTACGAATAAAATTTAACGGTAAATAATAATAACGATAAGCTATTTGGCAATACTCGTAATCCCAGGGTGTTAGATCATCGGGCTTTGTCACAAAAAAATCTGAAAGTCGTTGAATAGCATCAACCACAATTTGTATTCTTTGTTGTGGCTGATTAATGAATTGAAAAATATCAGAGCTGTTTGCAAAATGATTCATACGTCAAGTATCTATTGAATAGATGCTTTTGACAACGGATTCTATTCACGGCATTGACTTACGCAACTTTGATTAGCTAGCTGAATCTCAGTTGCTACGCAGTCAGCAGTGCCTTTGTGACGAATAATGCCAAAGCTAGAACTTGGTGTAGCCACATTTTTTTGATTAAAGTAGGCCTGACAAGCAGCCTGAGCAATGCCAATAAATGCAGTTTGCATTTTGCCAGGGCCTTCTTCTTTAAGATAGTCGCGTACGATGAATTTGTTAATACCAATACCATTTTTGCTCGGCGAACTTTGGCTAATAGAAAAATCAAAGTTATCAATTTTCATACTCGCACAATCGTTAACTGATTTAAGTTTTTTGAGCCCAAACGGATCACTGCTAATTTTATCAATCATAACAACGTGTCCTTTAACGCCAACGATATCACCTGGTTTTATTGATTCGGTTGGTGTGGCTACAACATTGCCAAAACATTTGAATCCAGATGCTGTTGCATTAATAAATTTTGATGAGTTTTGGCGAATAAAAATCGGTTTATTATCAACAGATGGGTTGTATTTTAAACCCGCTACGCCAATAGCAGCTGATACGTAAGCTGAGCAATCAACTCCTAAAACAGATGTTCCTGTGCCACTATTTTTAAAGAAATTAATCGATGAGCCTGTAACTGATGGTTCGCCGCCGTAATCGTAAATAAGAGGATTGTTACGAACGTTAAAGCACCCATTCATTTCGCCACCTGCAACTTTGATGTACGGATGAGTATTTTGAACTTGTTTTAAATCAGAAACGACTCGTTTGCCGCCAATACCATCTGAATGTGTTTCTTTTAGTTTTGTAATACCCACAACTTTAGGTGTTGCCGCTGAAACTTCTGGAATTTCTAGCGACTGACAACTTTGGTAAGCAGTAGAAATAACATTGTGTGATCCTGCAATCATTCTGACTTTGCTAGCTGTGTCTGGTGTTGTTGGAACTGTTGGTGTCGTGCCAGTCGTTGGTGGATTTGTCGTCTGACCTGAAGAATCTGTTGCTGGTGGTGTCGTTGTTCCACATTGAACATCGCTTGATTTTGCAAGAGTTTCAACTTTGTTAAACTGTTTAGAAAGTTCAGAATTAAGCTGAATATTAGCGGTCGTTGAGATGTCTTGCATTTCGAGTTCAATGATTGTTTCTAAATGCTCACGAGCTGTTTGAACATTTTTAAGTTTTTTTGAGCTATCAATTAATGTTTCATAAAGTTTTGCTATTTCAATTTTTAGTTGAGAAATTTTTTCTGAATTTTGAATTTTTTGATCTTTAGCGATCTGATCAATTTGCGAATTTAAAGCATCAGTAAATTCATTCAATGATGGAGATTGTTTTTGGTTATCAAGATAGTCATACATTGAATCAAAAACTTTACTTTTAAAGTTAGAGCAACCTAAAGCTTGTGTTGCTTGTAAACTTGATGTTTCAACGGCGCTGAGCCCTTTCATACAGCCAGAAAAAGCTGTTAGAGAAATAAGCATAATAATTTTTTTTGTCGAATATTTAAATTGCATAATGACCTCAGAAAGCTCTATCGGAGAGCTTTTGCGGTCACTTGATTGCTTTTGTGAGTGTCGATGTTTTCGACAAGACTTTGGTCAATTAAAAGACGATTTTTTTAATCAAGATCGATCAAATTATCGAGAGGAATTAGCGTCGCATAGTTACTCAGAATAATAATAGCATTTTGAACGCATTCGCCTTGTGCTTTTATGGACTGGACTCTTTTAATCATAAATTTATTTAGTATAGATAATTGTCTGTACTTAGCAGCAAGCGTTTCTGCGTGTGTTTTTAAACTTAAATTAGACTGGTCTTTATCTTTAAGAGATTGTTGTAAGTAATATCCAAAGATGCGAATTGTTGTTTCGTGTAAATTTGAAAACGGTAAATGGGTTTTCACTAAGCCTTTTAAGAAATTCATATGAGGGCAATCAGAGCCAGCCATGATTAAACCTAATAAAGACTGTAATGCCGTTTGTAGATCGGCTTTTTTGTCATATCGTCTTTCAGGGCTATCCACAGTAATATGTGCAACATGGTATGATAAATCATTTTGAAAAGTTTCAACGACGTGAGAGATATTCAGTGCCACTGGACAGTAAGGCATTGATTCAGCCTTATAAGGACAATGTGAACATTTATGATGATCTAACTTAGCCCATTCTGGTTTTTGAAATTCACCCTTTAAAGTTGCACTATCTTGAATAATATTATGTGTTCTGCCATCAAGCAAAACTTCGAATGTGTGCTCGCGATTATCTTTTGCTGTAAAATGGTATTTAAAAACTGTTGGGCGTAAACTTTCAGAAGACATTTTAATTCCTTATACTCAGACTAATAAGAATGGTTGTTAAATATAAGATTAATCTTCTAGAGATAATTTATCCATGCAATTGTATTCAGAACACTGATCACCTAGACATTTGAACCGGGCTGGACATTGGACTGGTGGCGTGTAAACAGTAACAGTTTCACCGCGTGGAGCCCATCTGCGAGGGTGATGAACTTGAATAGGTGAATAAATACCTTTAACAGGTTTGCGAAGTGCGGCAGCAATATGAGCCACGCCAGTCGAAGGAACTATAACTTGTTCACTAAAGTAAATGACTTCGATAAGCTCTTGCATGTTTAACTTGTTTTGTAACCAAATAACAGAGTTGTTAGAGCCAAAAGCTAATTTAATTTTGTATAAGTAAGGTTCGTCAGCTGGTGTTCCAGTTACAACAACAGTTTTACCCATTGCAATAAGCTTTTGAATGTATTCGATGTACTGTTCTTGTTTCCAATTGAGCGCAGAGCCCATCATACCTGGGTGAACAACAGAGTATGTCAGTGGTAAGTTATGTTGAGTCATGACATTTGAATGTGTTGGTTTTTTAAAATAAAAATACAAATGATTTAAGGTCTCTTGCGGAAGTGGACCTGTTATTTGTAAAACCAGTTCTAAGTTATATTCAAACTCATGTTTGAGTGCTTGTGATCTTTTTTGCCTGATGCCGTGATTTAAAAATAAAAAACTATGCCACTGGCTTAAGACACCAATTCTTTTTTTGATGCGGGCCTTGAATAATTCATAATTAACCCACCAAGGACATTGAAAACTAACAGCAATTTCAAAATCGTTTTCTTTTAGAAACTGACGTAACTGTTGTTGTGCTTGTTTAGGATTGCTTTTATCAAGTTCTATATACTGGCGTTTTTTTTCGCCTAAATTGATAATTTGGCCAAGACCTTTTTGAACAATCCAAACAGGTTCAAAAGCATTATTTGAGGGATGACCTGCATCTAAGATCTGATCTACGGGTAAAGTGCAGATCAGATCTCCGATTTTATCTAAGCGAATCAGTAAGCCTTTTTTTTTAGACACCATAAATTCTTTTTCAATAAAAATTATTGATAAGAATCTAACGGAGGACAAGAACAAACGATATTTTTATCACCGTAAACATTGTCAACGCGTCCAACTGGTGGCCAGTATTTATTCGTTTTCACCCATTTTAAAGGATATGCTGCTGTTTCACGAGTGTATTTATGACTCCACTCTGTTGCCATTAAGACATCAGCCGTGTGTGGAGAATTCTTAATAACATCTGGGCAAGCATCGGCTTCTTTACGAATTTGAATCATAGCATCGATAAAACGATCAAGTTCTGCTTTTGACTCAGATTCAGTTGGTTCGATCATAAGTGTTCCAATAACAGGCCATGACATTGTCGGAGCATGAAATCCATAATCCATTAAGCGTTTTGCAATATCAGTTACGTCGATTTCATGTGATTTTTTAAGAGGACGAATATCGATAATGCACTCATGCGCAACAAGACCTTCTTTACCTTTGTAAACAATTGGGTAATACGGTGCTAATTTTTTTGCGATGTAGTTTGCATTAAGGATACTGACTTGTGTTGCTTGTTTTAAGCCTTCAGATCCCATCATTGTAATGTAGCTCCAGCTGATTGGTAAAATACTAGCAGAACCCCATGGTGCACTTGTTGTTGAGCTAACACCTGATTGTGGACCAGCTTCTTTAACTAACGAGTGCTTTGGTAAATAAGGTGCTAAGTGCGCAGCAACGCCAATTGGACCAACGCCAGGGCCGCCACCACCGTGTGGAATAGCAAATGTTTTATGTAAATTCATGTGTGAAACATCAGGACCAAATTGGCCAGGGCGAGCAACACCGACTAAAGCATTTAAGTTAGCTCCGTCCATGTAGACTTGGCCACCGTGTTTATGAATAGTTTCACAAATTTCAGTGATCGCTTCTTCGAATACGCCATGTGTTGATGGATAAGTGACCATCAAGGCTGCTAAATTATTTTTATGTAATTCAGCTTTATTTTTTAAATCTTGAACGTCAACGTTTCCATTCTCATCGCATGCAACCACAACAACTTGAAAACCAGCCATAACTGCAGAAGCTGGATTTGTTCCGTGTGCTGATGACGGAATTAAACAGATATTTCGGTGTGTTTCTTTTTTAGCTTTAAAGTATTCGCGAATAACAAGTAATCCTGCGTATTCACCTTGGGCGCCTGAATTAGGCTGCAATGAAACAGCATCAAAACCAGTAATAGCACATAGCTTTTGTTCAAGATCTTTAATCAATTTTTGGTAACCAAGAGTTTGGTGACTAGGTGCGAACGGATGCATCTTATTAATTTCTGGCCATGAAACAGGGATCAACTCAGTCGCTGCATTTAATTTCATTGTGCATGATCCAAGTGGAATCATTGAGTGAGTTAATGTCACATCTTTATTTTGCAAAGAGTAAATATAACGCATTAATTCAGTTTCTGAATGATACGAATTAAATGTTGGGTGAGTCATAAACTTTGACTGACGAACAAGTTCAGCTGGAATCATTGATTTGGCAGCTGAATCAAGATCATTTAAAGTAAAACTAAGGTTTTGTCCTTTGTTAAAAGCTTTAAGTATTTTTTCAAGCGTAACCAAAGTTGTTGTTTCATTAATTGAAAAGCCAACGCCGTCGTTATAAGGGCGTAAATTAATTTCAAGTTTTTCAGCTTGAGCAATTATGTCTGAAATATTTTGTGTATTAACTTTGAGTGTATCAAATACAGTTGTTGATTGTGTTTTAAAACCTAATTTTTCAAGACCAACTGATGCCATCATGGTTAGTTTGTGAACGCGAGTTGCGATTTTAGTCAAACCTTGTGGGCCGTGATAAACACCATACATTGCAGCCATGTTAGCTAATAAAACTTGAGCCGTACAAATATTTGAAGTCGCTTTTTCACGGCGAATATGTTGTTCACGAGTTTGCAATGTTAAGCGTAATGCTTTTTTACCATGAGCATCTACAGAGACTCCGACTAAGCGACCTGGCATTGATCTTTTGTGTGCGTCTTTTGTTGCTAAAAATGCCGCGTGAGGTCCGCCAAATCCCAATGGTACGCCAAAACGTTGTGAATTACCAACAACCATATCAGCACCCCATTCACCAGGAGGTGTTAAAATTGTCATAGCTAATAAATCTACACTCGCAATAACAAGTGCACCATGATCGTGTAATTTTGTTGTAATAGCTTTGTAGTTTTCAATTGTACCATCAGTGCATGGATATTGAAAAACGGCTGCAAAAACTTCTTTAGAGAAATCATATTTAGCTGGATCTTGAATGATAACTTCAATACCAAGTGGTTCAGCACGAGTTTGTAAAACTTCGATGACGTGTGGGTGAGTTGATGGGTGAACTAAGAAAGCATTAACATCTTTTTTCTTACAAACAGAGTGAGCCATGATAACAGCTTCGGCTGCAGCTGTGCCCTCATCAAGTAGTGAAGCATTTGAAATCTCCATACCTGTTAGGTCTGCAATCATCGTTTGAAAATTTAATAAGCTTTCTAAACGACCTTGTGAAATCTCAGGTTGGTAAGGAGTGTAAGCTGTATACCAAACAGGATTTTCAAAAATATTGCGTAAAATTGGTGATGGTGTAATTGTGTCATGAAATCCCATACCAATAAGCGAAGTGTAGACTTTGTTTTCAGAAACGATATTTTTAAGTTGATTTAAAATATCGTGCTCAGAAATACCTTGGCCAATATTCATCGCAGCTGTGTTGTAAATCGATTTAGGAACAACTTTAGTCATCATTTCATCGAAATTAGTAAAGCCAAGTTCTTTTAACATCGTTTTTTGGTCTTCAACAGAAGGTCCAATGTGTCGGCGTGTGAATTCTTGGTTAGTCGATAATTGAGAAAGGCTTGTGTTTAAATCCATGGTCAGCTCCTTCGTAGGGGGTGTAAATGATTCCTGAGAAGGCTAGCCCAGAGAGTTAATATTGTACAGATTTAAGTCTTTTTTGTGCTAAGAATTAAGAGTTTTTAACTATGTAAAAACCAAAATGTTGCTAAGCTGTAAAGGCTCGCAAACAGTAATACGATTGACGAAATTTGCTGCGTTTTTAAAGGGGCTTTCTCAATCATTTTTTTGAGTACTATTTGAGCTGTTGTAAGAGCTGGAACTGTTGAGCACCAAAAAATAAACATAACAACTGCTCCAGCATAAGCTGATCGCGTTGCAGCTGCTGAAACCACAAACGTCCAGAGCCATCCGCAAGGTAAGAGAAAACTAAAAAAACCTAATAAAAATCCTGATTTTTGAAATTTTTTATATAGGCCGGTGAGTGCATCTGGAGTTTTAAGTTGTCTGTGAGTGTTAAAGGCCATGATCATTAGCATAACGCTAAGTCCAATAACCGAAGTATACTTCAGCCACGAGTAAGACTCAAAAAATAAGCTCATAATCTGTCCAGCTGAAGCTCCAGCTAGAGTGTAAGAGAGCATTCTGCCGAGTTGATAACTTTTTAATTGTTTTTGTGCAGCTAAAAAGCAGGCCATCGGGCCGCACATTACCCCACAGTGCCAGCTGCCAACAAATCCTGCTAAAAATATTGAACTACATAAAACAATTAAAGATTTATCCATTTTAGTTAGCAGGTCCTAAGAATGCAGCCTCCATAGTTCGGCTAAATTCTTTTTCATTTTCTGAATCATAAATTGTTAATTTAAGTTTTAAATTATTTTTATATTCAGAACGATTTATTTTTGCAAAGACATGCCATTCACGAAACTCTTTTGGTTTAAGTGTAATTTCATTTTGCGCTTCGATCAGTTCAATTTTTTCAAAATTCTCTGCTCTGATTTTGTATTTGTGAATAGCAAAACTTTGGTTAGTCACATGAATTTTATAGTGATTGATAACATCTGTTTCACTCGCTTTGAATGGTTCGTCTTTTGCTCGAACTAAAAAAACTTCTGAGTGTTTTAAGTTTAATAAATTATAAGTAAGGCCAACGACACAAATAATAATAGCAGCGAGATACAGCAACGATCTTGGTTTAGCTAATTTAATAGGTTGGTTATCTAAGGTACTGTATTTGATAAGACCTTTTGGTTTTTCAACTTTTTCCATGATTTCATCACAAGCGTCTATACACGCAGTACAGGCAATACATTCCATTTGCAGACCATTGCGAATATCAATTCCTATAGGGCAAGCTGAAACGCAGCGATTACATTTAACGCAATCTTCTTTACGACTTTCATCATACGCGACCGCTAAAGAGTTTTTATCAAATAATAAACCTTGAATACGTCCATACGGGCACATGATTGTACAAAACTGTTCACGAAACCAACCGAAATCAAACAAAAATAATGCAGTAAAACATTGGGCAATAATAAAAACTGTCATATTCGCCGAAGGACCATCTTCGATGATTTGAATAAAGGCTTTGGCACCAACAAAATAGGCTAAAAAACTGTGTGCAATAATTGAAGAAGCCGCTGCAAATAAAATCCATTTAATCGATTTTTTGATAAAAGTAGAAGCAGTCATTGGATCAGTTTGCATTTTTCGTCGGGCTAAATAATTGCCCTCGATAAAAAATTCAATACGACGAAAGACACCGTCAATAAAAACGGTTTGCGGGCAAGCCCAGCCACACCATACGCGACCCCAAACGGTTGTAACAAAAGCCAAAGTAATGGCTCCGCCAAACAATAAGAAAAAAATGAGTGGAGCGTTGTGTGCACGAAATAAAAAACCAAAGATAAGAAATTCTCTTTGCGGAACATTGAGTAAGATAGACTGCATTCCATTAATTGTTGTCCAGGGTGTAACTAAAAAAACAAACATCAGCAGAATTTGAACTTTAGTACGCCAGTCTCGAAAAAAACCTTGTACTTCTGCAGGTTGTAAATACAACCGATTACCATGTTCATCAATACTTGAAAGTATGTCTGCTGATATTTGTTTTTTAGCCATAATGAGTCCTCTTTATAACCTCATCAGGTATTAGTTATTAGAAAAATAATCCTCAATAACTTTTCCTTCTGCTGGTTTTGCATTTGCTGGATTGGTATTTTTCTTAGACAAAATATAAGCTGTAGCTTTTTTAATTTCATCATCAGTTAGCAAACCAGTCCATGGTGGCATACCTTTAGCTGGAACGCCAGTCTGAATGATATGCGCGATAGTTTTAGCTTTACCATCGCCATTGATCCATGAGTTATCAGTTAAGTTAGGACCAATTTTACCCTCTAAGCTTTCACCATGACAAACAGCGCATTTGCCAGCAAAAACTACGGCACCAGCTTTAACACTTTCAGGTGATTTAAGTTCTTTTAAAACATCAGCTTCAGCGATTTCACCAGTTGTTGCGCCAGAATCTTTTTTTAGTTGCTCGATTTGAGCCATTGATTCTTTAAGCTCATCTTGAAGTGTTGGTCCACCAGCAACTTCGTAGTGTAAGTAGTAAATGAATGAAAAAACCACTGTTAAAATAAATGTCCATAACCACCAGTTTGGAAGTGGATTGTCATGCTCGATGATACCATCATATTCGTGATAGTGTTGTTCGTTGTTGTTATTATCGCTCATTTTTAACCTCGATATCTTCTTGTAGTGGTAAATTAGAATATAACTGTGCTTTTTTAAAACTCATTGAAACGGCCTTAATTCCGATGATTAAAAAATATCCCAAAAAGATCATCATAGCGATGATCGTAAGATGTGTTTCTGTAAATTGAGACAAAGCTAATTGTTTCATATTATAATCCTGTTGTGCTCATTGCAGGTGATGAGCTTTTGTTTTTTTGCTTTTGACCAAGAGCTTGTAAGTAAGCAATCAGCGGAATGATTTCTTTCTTTTCAAGACCAGCAGGCGCGCCAGCAGCAGTTAAGTTTTTAGCGATTTCTATTGCTTCTTTTTGTGCTACGATATCAGCATCACCAACAGTTTTATCATCATATGGAACACCTAACATCTTCAACACAGACAATTCTTTGCGAATTGTAGAATAGTCCGCATCTTTAACAGCTAACCAAGGATAATTCGGCATAACTGAGTCAGGATTAATCGAACGTGGATTTAACATATGTTGGTAGTGCCACATGTCAGGATATTTTTTACCAACGCGAGCCAAATCAGGTCCTGTACGTTTTGAACCCCATTGAAATGGGTGATCCCACATTGATTCTTCAATTGTTGAAGCTGGTCCATATCTTAAAACTTCAGAGGCCATTGGACGAATCTGCTGAGAGTGGCAAACATAGCAACCTTCACGAATGTAAATACCACGACCAACTAGTTCTAAAGCACTGTAGGGCTCAGTTGTTTGTTCAGGGTTAACATATTTGTGCATTGATAGTGTTGGATAAATTTCAATAACTGATCCAACTAAAATGGCTGCAATTGTAAGTACTGTGAATACAAAACCAAGTCCTTCAAGTTTTCTGTGTGATGTTGTTGGAACTTCATCCCAGCCAGTTTTTGTGACTGCAACAACTTTACTATCTTGAGACGCAGGTGCTGATTGAATTGTTTTATAGATATTATAAACTGAGATCAAAAAGCCAGTGATAAAGAATAATCCACCAATAGCACGAACCCAATATAATGGTAAAATTTTTGTGACAGTTTCAACAAAGTCAGGATAAACCAGACGACCTTGGCTGTCGATGGCTCTTAGCATAAGGCCCTGAGTAATACCCGCTGTGACCATTGAAGTGTAATACAACACAATACCTGTTAGTGATGTCCAAAAAGATGTTTCTGCTAACTTTTCAGAGTGTAGTTTTGTATTCCATAAGCGTGGTACTAACCATAAAAACATACCCATTGACATAAGACCATTCCAACCCAATGCTCCTGAGTGAACGTGGCCGATAATCCAATCTGTGTAGTGTCCTAATCCAGATACAGATTTAATCGATAATAATGGGCCTTCAAAAGTACTCATTCCGTAAAACGTTAAAGCTGCAACGAAAAACTTGATGATTGGATTTTTTATCAATTCTTTAAAAGCACCTTTTAATGTCATTAAACCATTGATCATCCCACCCCAAGATGGTGCCCATAACATCACAGAAAAAATCATACCGAGTGTTTGTGCCCATTCAGGTAGTGATGTGTAAAGTAAGTGATGTGGACCAGCCCAGATGTAAATAAAAACTAAAGCCCAAAAGTGTATGATCGATAAACGATACGAGTAAATTGGTTTATTCGCAGCTTTTGGTACAAAGTAATACATCAAACCTAAAAATGGCGTTGTTAAGAAAAACGCCACAGCGTTATGTCCATACCACCATTGAACAAGAGCATCTTGAATACCGCCCCAGACAGGAAATGATTTTAATCCAGTGATTGGAATCTCAATAGAGTTAACAATATGTAAAACAGCAACCGTAACGATTGTTGCGATGTAAAACCAAATGCCGACGTATAAATGTTTTTCACGACGTTTTTTTAGAGTCATGAAAAAGTTAACGGCAAAGACAACCCATATCGCAGCGATAGCGATATCGATAGGCCATTCAAGTTCAGCGTACTCTTTAGATTGTGAATAACCCAAAGGTAAAGTTACAGCAGCTGCAACAATAATTAATTGCCAGCCCCAAAAATGTATTTTTGATAATGTATCAGAAAACATTCTGGTTTTAAGTAGTCTTTGTGTTGAATAGTAAATACCGGCAAAAATCGTATTACCCGCAAATGCAAAAATGGCTGCATTTGTGTGAAGTGGTCTTAGGCGGCCAAATGTAATCCATTCTAAATTTAGATTGAATCGCCAATTTGCTAATTGCAAAGCTGCAATGAGGCCAAAAAGAAACGCTGCTGTTCCCCAGATGAGTGTGACAATAGTAAACTTTTTTACTATATCGTCATCATAAACGATGTTGTCGGTCCTATTTGTATTCATGTGTTGTTCTCCTTATTGTTTTGTAATTTTTTTGAATCTTGATCTAGCATACGCATTGAGGGGGTAGTTAAATCATCGAATTGACCACTCGATGTTGCCCAGAAAAATGCGTACAAAAAGCCTGCTCCTAAAAGTAGAGCCATGGGGATAACTAAAATCAGCACACTCATGTGTTTCTCCAGTCGATAAATCCTAACAGGCTTGAAATTAAAACAAGCACTGTACTCATTGGCATAAGAACGGCTGCCCAGAATGGATTAATTAAACCCAACAAGGCAAAAGTTCCTGCCGTAATATTGTAAATAAGTGCTAAGGTTAAATTTCTTTTTAATGTGTGGTCAGCTTGAGAACCAATTTTAAATAATTCAATCAATGGTTCAAGTCCACCTCTTAAGAATAAAACATCTGAACTATCAATTGTGAGGTGAGAACTGCCTTTGATTGAAATACCAATATCGCTTGCACTTAAAGCTAGCGCATCATTAAGTCCGTCACCAATCATCATTGTAGAGTGATATTTTTCGATGATTGCTTTTTTCTCTTCGGGATAGAGCTCACTAAAAATATAATCCTGCTTGATTCCACAAGCCTGACCTTTTAACAAAGCTCGAGATTTTTTGTCTCCTGTGAGTAAATAGCAATTGAGATTTTTTAATTGTAATTTGTGAACAAGATCTTTGGATTCTAGACGAAGTTGATCATTAAAATAAAGTCTTGCAACGGCTGTTCCATTTTTAAGAACTACGACAGCTAAATCATCTTCATGCATATTTTCTGGTAATGATTTAATTTCGTAAGTATCAATAAGATCATGTAGATCTGTTGGAATGATAATTTGTCCTTTGACTCCAGAGCCAAAAGTTTCTTTGATATGAGTGAGTGATGGAGATACTGCAGTGTTTTTCCAAGCGGCTCTCAGCGCAAAAGCTACAGGGTGATAAGATTTTTTTTCAAGACCGAGTATAATTGATTTAAGTTCTTCATTGATTTGCTCTGGCCATGTTTGAATGAGAGTTAGTTGTCCTTGAGTTAGTGTTCCAGTTTTGTCAAAAAAAATATTTTTAACATGATTAAGTTTTTCAAAGACATTTGCATTACGTAATGCGATTCCTTTTTTTTGTGCTTTTTTAAAGGCGATGGCCATAGTGAGCGGACTACCAAAAGCCAATGCACAAGGGCATGCGACAACAATAAGTGCTAATACTCTGTTAAAAGATTCTTGATAAGAGTGAAAATATCCCCAAAAAATAAAAAACAAACCCGCAAGTGTAAATACAGTTGTGACCAAACGTTGTGCTAACTTGTCAGATAAGTTGATGTAATTGTTTTTAATAAACAAATGATCTTGGGTTTGTGTGAGTAACTTATTGAGCTCGGAACCTTGCATAGTTGAAAGTGCTTGGATCAAAATTGGTTCTGATAGATTTTTAAATCCAGAGTAAACCTGCAATGCTTCAGTAAAAACTTGCGGCATTGATTCGCCGTTGTAGTATGAAGTATCAATTAAAGCTTTTGGTGACACAAGTATTCCGTCGACAGGAATCATTTGATCTGCAGAGACTTTAAAGACATCGCCAATTTTTATTTGTTCTGCTACAACTGGAGTATGATCCAAAAGTGTATATTTTTGATTAACTAAACTTGAGCCAAGTCTAACTGGTGATAAGTAATACTGCTGTGTGATTTTGACAAAGTAGCGAGCTAGCAAAATCAGAAAAATAAAACTTGCTGTTGAGTCAAAATAGAAATCGTTAGAGCCTTGAATTAAGTTATAAGTTGAAAAAGCAAAGCTAGAAACTAAAGCAATGACAATGGGTAAATCAATATGAACGACTCGATACTTAATAGAATTCCAAGCTCCAACATAAAAGCTTTGTGCTGAATACAAAAGTAATGGCAAAAACAAAACAAGATTCATCCATCTAAAAAACTGTAAAGCGATTCCATCAGCACCTGCATAAATCGCAAAAGCAAAAATCATGAGATTACCTGCAACGGCACCGGCGACAGCTATTTTTTTTAGATCTTCGCGATTTTTCAGGTGTCGAGATTGGCTTTCTAGATCGGCTTTTTTAATGAGATAAGCATTATATCCAAGTTCTTCGATTAACTTAGCCACTTGTGAAAGTTGACCTTTGGCCGAGAGTTCAATTGTTAATAGATTCTGACCAAAGTTAACTCGAGCTAAAATACATTCAGAATAAAAATCGGGAATTTTTTCAATCAGATGAACGCAGCTCGAACATTGTAAGTTTTCAATAAAGAAATGGTACTGGTTTTCATTGATAAATGTATGTGAGTATTCTGGTTTATCTAGATAAAGATAAGGATTTGATTCTTTGTAGTCTTTAACAAACGCGAAATCTGAATCAAGCTTTTCACAAGCTGAACAGCAATAGCGTTGTCCATGACTGGTGGTTGTTCCACAGTAATGACAATGCTCATTGCTAATGTGTAAATCGAGGTTTGTTTTTTCCATAGCTCTATAAGCATAAATATGACATGCCTTTTACGCTAGAGTTATGATCTAAGTCATAAACAAAAAAGTATTATTATTTATTCATTAGTCCTGATCTGTTTAAAATTTTGATATTTCGGCCTTCGGTTTGATCAATAAAGCCTGATTTTTCAAACTGAGCCAGTGTGCGAATGACACTTTCAGGTGTTGTGCCTGCCCATTCAGCAATTTCTTTACGAGTCCAGTTTTGATGGGCGAAATGATCTTGCAAATATAAAATGGCTTCAGCAACTCTTTGTGGGACGTCTTTGTCCATTTGATCTGTCCATTTTGAGTCAGCTAACTTCAGATCTTCAGATAGAGCTTTCATAATTTGAAAGCTGGCCATTGGAAATTTATTGAAAATGTCCATAACAACATTTTTAGGAATAAAACAAACTATTGAGTTTTCCACTGTTGTAGCTGAAACATTGTATTTTTCATTTGTGAATAGCGATTGATAACCTATGGCGTGTCCAGCACCAACATATCGAACAGTGTGAGCTTGTCCAGATTCTGAAACTGATTCTAATTTTACAAGTCCTTCAGAAACTGTATATAGACCAAGTGGATCATTACCTTGGTAAAAAATGGTTTGATGTGGCTTATATGTTGATTTGATTTTAGCAGCATCGAGTAAACTCAAAACATCTGAACTCACTGAACAGATTATGTTGTGATCTTTGTGACCACACTTGTGACATGAGCTAAGTTCTTTGAGATTAATAACTGATGCGGCTTTCATATAACAATCCTATTATTTTCGCTGAAGACATTAGCATATAATATCATTCAAAAACAGTGATAATAATTGATTTATGCTAAAAATTAAGCAGTTTTGGCTTTTTTGCGAGTTACTTTCTTTTTAGAGCGAGCTGGTTTCGGTTTAGCAGTTGTTTTCTGACTTGTTTTAGTTTTTGCAAGAATCATTTTTTCGATCTTTTTTCTCTGAACTTGAGCTTTGGCTTTGTAAGACTTAAAGTTTTTTTCAACTTCATCCGCAGATTTTTTGACTTGCGCAACGACTTTAGTCACTTCTTTTTGTAAATCATTTTCAGCAGCGATAACTTTTTTAGCCAATTCTTTATATTTTTTAACAGCTTCATCTGCCGATAGCTGTTGTACTTTATTTTGAATGTCATGGCTGACTGATTGTACTTCAGAAATAACTTTTTTAACTTTGTCAGTTTTAGCAATTTTTTGAATCAAAGATTGAATTTTATTTAACGCCATAATTTTTCTCCTGTCGTTTTTCGAATCAGATAATTAAATTAAACATGAAAAAAATAATTTATAAAGTAAAATTAAATTTTTCAATGAGTGCACCCGGAACTTTCATCGCACCTAATCCTCTTTTTTGATACGTACCAATGTCGACAAAAATAGAGCTTTGCTCAGTTAATTCAACGAGTTGTGCTCCAAAAATATTATAGAGTGATTCATCAAATCTGAGATCTTGAATTGGCCCAACAATTTCACCATTTTCAACCCAAAAACATGCAAATCGCGTCATACCAGTTATGCGCGCAGACTGAATATCACTGTAATTGATGTAATGTAAGTTAGAGATGTAGATACCAGTGTTAAGTTTTTGTAAAGCAAGATCGGCATTCATTGAGCCTGAAAGAAGCTCAAGAGAACGAGGCACCTCGCGAACATCTGCATTGTTTGAATCGATACTAAACTCTTGAGCTGTTGCCGAGCTTGTTAAAAACTGCGTAAGGTGTCCGTGCTCGATAAGTTTGATGTGTGGTAAACTGAGCTCACCGATAGAGTTGAACTCAGGAGTTAATCCAAGTTCAAAATTTTCTAACATTGTCACTTTTGGTGAAAAGAATAATTGCTTTTCAGCTAGTTTTTTTAAAGGTGCCACACCTTTTTTGTAATTGCCTTGGCTGAATGATCCCCAAGACATTGTTCCTAAAATTTCTGCTACAGCCATAGGTTCAAGATAGACACGATATTGACCACGCGGAATTTTTTGAACTGGTTTCTTTAAAAGAGCAAGTTTATTTTTAGTCGCATAAGCTTGGTTTGAGAAATTTTTTTCACTAAAATCATGTTCTGAATAATAACCTTTGGCTGCGAGTGGACCACTATACAGAGAATAATCAAAAAAGAAAAAATCAGTTTCAAAAAAATGAAATTGCCCTTCAGAGTTGATCGAAGCTTGTCTGAGTGGACCAGAACACCAAAGTCCTGCCAAATCATCTTGTGAAAAATTTTTATAAATAATGTCAGGGATTTCAGTCACATTGGGGTAATTTGATTTTTTGATGACTTCAGAGTGGCCATTGTTATTGATTTTGAAAAACTGTGGATTTGCATCTGTTAAAGGTAATTGTGTACGAGCATCTAAAATCAAATTATGAGTGGCCTCTAAGTCCAATGATTCGTTAAGAGTTAAATTCAGACACATTTTAATTAAACGTTGGTCTTTGTGAAACTGCAGTGTTAATTCGTGCTGATTAACTTGTGTGTTCTGCCTGACTTTTGATTGGCTAAATCTGATAAATGTACTTTCTTCTGAGTGTAAAAACAAACTGAGCTGTTCATCAGATTCAAGTAATTTAAAAATATTTTGTGATAAATTGTGAATGTAATTTTTAATCATATTAACCACCAAAAACTTCTATGTTGTTAAAAAGTGCATACGGAGACGAGTGACCAACGCGAATAATTTGGCTAGGCTCGCCTTTTCCGCAATAGGGTGATCCGTATGTTTCGACAGTGTCTTTTTGTGAGAGTGCTTTTAGGCTATTCCAGAACGGTACGGTGACACCTCTATAGTTTGGATTTTTAAGAGTTTTAGTCAGACGACCATTTTCGATAAGTTGTCCATATTCGCAACCGAATTGAAATTTACGACGATAGTCATCTATAGACCATGAACGATTGGCATGCATAATAACACCTCGTTCAGTTTGTGAAATCATTTCAGCAAGTGTTGATTTGCCACCTTCAAGATTAATATTGGCCATTCGATCAATTGGTGGTCTATTCCAAGAACTTGCACGAGAGTTCGCAACACCAGTTATTTTATTTTCAAAAAGTCTTTGGCTGCGGTACTGGCTTTCTAAACTTCCGAGTGCTGCTTGCAACACACCATCTTTAATCAGATATTGCTTGGTCGCCTTATTGCCGACTTCATCAAACACATAGCTGGACATTTCATTCTCAGAGTTTGGATCAAAAACAACATTCATAAGTGGACTACCGTACTGCAATTGACCAAAATCAGTTGGCTGTACAAAACTCCAACCCGCAAAATTACGTTCGTCACCTAGGATGCGATCAAGTTCAAGAGGGTGACCAATCGATTCATGAATTTGTAACAGCATTTGATCTGGTGCCAAAATTAAATCTAAAGTTTCATTCGGGCAATTTTCTGCTGCAAGTAATTCTAAAGCTTCTTGTCCTGTGCGTTCACACAAAGGCAAGTAATAATCTAAATTAAAAAATTCAGAACCAACTTGAAAACATATTCCGCGACCACCGTGTAAAGAACGGTATTGTGTCTCTGAACCTTCTTGTGCTATGGCGCTAAAAGAACTCACAATAATATTAAAATCTTGTTCAAAATCAGAACCTGTTGACGACAGATATCTTTGGCGACATTCAATAATCATAGCATCGGCAGTAGCACTGACAATTTTGTCAGAAACTTTTAATTGAGAAGATGTTTTTTTCAAAAAGTCATAGATTTCTGAATACGCAGTTTGATCAAGACCTTTTTGTCGTACAGATTTATACTGACCGATTGCTTGCGGTCTAACTGAAAGATCAAATTTTGCCACTGAATGTTTTGCAGATTGTGAAGTTGTTTGCACAGCTTTTTGAAAAGCCTGTTGAATACCGTTAGGAGTTAATTCGCAAGTCGCAGAGTATCCGATGTGACCGTCAACCATAGTTTCAATCATTATGCCTAAATCGTGAAATGATGTTAAAGACTCGGGTTTTCCATTTCGTACGGTTAAATCGCGCGTCGTTTCTGAAATCAGTTTAAAGGCCACAAAGTCAGCTTGGTTTTTATAAAGATTAAATTGCTCTTTAAAAAAGGATTCAAATTTGTGAGGTAAAGCGATCGATAAAGATTGTGTTTGCATAGGCCATTCTTATAAGTCATCTTTTAAGAATGATCAAAACAAGAGATGAATATTTGCAAAAATACTGGAATGCCTATCCTGAATGCCCACGTGGCTTTCTGCAGTACGGCCGAGTGCATCAGTTACGATTAGGAGTCAGTCAATTAGCTGATTTTAAAGCTCGTGATGCACAAGATTTTACCGGTAAAGATATCTTGCTTGATGGTGATCTGATTGCTCTTATGCCAGCTGGTCAGTTTGTTTTATTAGCTCCAAACATGACAAGCAAACCCGGTTTTTATAAAGCCGATGAACATCCATGGACTTTGAAAAAAAACTATTATGAGTATTTACAACTCTTGCGAAATTTTTTTGTTGAAAAGCGTTTTTTAGAGGCTACAACGCCAACGCTTGTTGATTGCCCGGGAACTGAGCCGAGTTTAAACCCATTTATCACTGAATTAGTTATAGGGTCAAAACGTCAGAGATTTTATTTACCAACATCGCCAGAACTACATCTTAAAAAACTGCTCAGCATGGGAGCTGACAGAGTTTTTGAAATAGCACATGTATTTCGTAACGGAGAAAAAACAGAAAAACATCATCCGGAGTTTTTGATGCTCGAGTGGTATCGGTCAATGTCGTATTTGGCTAATATTAAACACGACGCTATCGAATTAGTTGAGTATTTGTGTGATAAATTAAAGGTCGAAAAACCAAAAGAGGTTTTAACTTTTTCTGTGGCCGAGTTGTTTAAAACATATTGTGAATTCGACTTGAAACCTGAAACAACGACTCAAGAGTTAAAAGAATTAGCTTTAAAACTTAATGTTGATGTGGCTTCTGCGGAAACTATCGATGATTATTTTTATTTGATTTTTATGGATAAAATTGAATACCGTTGGCCTGCTGATCGACTTGTATTTGTCGAAAAATATCCTCCTTATCAAGCTGCGCTAGCCCGAATTGATAAAGACGGTTGGGCAGAGCGTTTTGAAATTTACTGGAAAGGTTTAGAACTTGCGAATGCTTTTCATGAGCTGAATAATCCGCAAGTTCAAAGGCAAAGGTCTTTAGATGATTTAGCTAAAAAGACAAAAGCAAAGCAAGAGACAGTAGGGCTAGATGAACAGTTTTTTCAAGCTCTTGAATATGGAATGCCACCCAGTGCAGGAATTGCGTTGGGTATAGAAAGACTTTACATGGCCTTAAGAAATGTAAAGTCCATTGACAGTTTAGTCGATTTTTCAAACTCATCAGTTTTGTATGGAAAGTGACAGAAAAAGTCGCTAAAACAGTTTCACAGCGAGCACATAGCCAGGTGTGAGTTAAGAAATGGTTATATTTTTATTAAGGTTGGGGAACTTTTATAAAAAACCATTGGGGGTTTAAGTCTTTTGTTTGTTGTGTTTGTTTAAGATACTGGCTCTTGTCGGGGGTTTGATCGTAGATTCTTGCTGATTCAAGGTTAACAACTTTGGATCTAGCAAGAATCCTGATCGGTTTTTATAAATCTATTTATTCAAAGATTCTTTTAATTCTTTACCAACTTTAAAAAATGGAAGTTTTTTTTCTTCAACAGATATGACTTCGCCAGTTCTAGGATTTCGCCCTTTATAAGCATCATATTCACGATTAACAAATGATCCAAATCCACGAATTTCGATACGATCATCTTTCATAAGTGCTTCAACCATTGTGTCAAAAATAGTATTCACAACTGCTTCAGCTTTCACTCGTGTTATACCAGCTTTTTCAGATACTAAATTGATCAGGTCTGCCTTTGTCATTTCGTCCCCTAAGTTGTCGAAAATACTCATTTATTATGTCGTGTTATTCGGCTTTTGAAAAGGCTCTTTCTTTGCTTTCTGACTTATTTTTGCGGTGTTTAATTATTGGCGATTTATCAATTATTTGATAATAGGCGTCGAGCAACGCATCAATCATCTTTTCTCTGTTGAAAAACTGCAAAACTTTATCACGAGCGGCATGTCCTATTGATTCATAAGAGCTGTCTTCGTGTAGAGTTTGGGTGATGTATTTATAAATGCTGATATCGTCAGCTGGTCTGACAAGAAAGCCATCTTTGCCGTCTTCGATGATTTCAGAAATCGGACTGAGCTCTGAACCAACAACTATTTTCTTTTGGGCCATGGCTTCGATAAGACTTGGTTCTAAACCTGTTGATCGTGAACTTAAATCAACATAAATCGAAGAAGCTGATATATAATCTAGAATTTCTTCAGCATTGAGAGCACCTGTTAGCACGACACGGCTGCCAAGAATTCTTTTGAGCATTTCGTATTCGACTTCTTTCCAACGAGGACCATCGCCCACAATGAATAAATAGACTTGTGAATCTTTTAAAATAATTTTTTCAAAAGCCTTAAGAAGAGGCGTAATTTCAAAAGCATTGGTAAAATCAGAAACGGCTAAAATAATTTTAGCATCTTCAGGAATATTAACTTTAAGCTTAAAGTTTTGTGATTCTTCGCGAGGGGCTAAATCACCCAGATTAATCCCGTAAGGAACAGTATATGTATGATAATCCGGGTACAGAAAATATCTTTCTAAAATCATGCGCTGTTGTGGTGTTGTGACAAATATTCCATCAGCTGTATCAAGTAAACTGCGATCGTGGGTAAAATAGTTATGTAAAAAACGATATCCAAGTTTAAAAGATGTTTTGATTTGAGAGTTAAAAGAACCATTGTTTTCAGCTAAAATAGAAAAGACTTCAGACATGGTCGTAGCTTGTACGTCATAAGCCACACAAGTTGAGAAATTTTTTTTATGTCGACCAATTTTGTAACCACCTGAATCTAGGCAATGAACTATATCAAATGATTTTTGAGCATTGAGCGTAATAAATTTACGGTGAACCGCATCCATAAAGCGTAAAGTTTTGAAAGTAGAAACGCCATCAAATAAGTAATAAGCACGTATACCATCACGATAAATTTCATGTTTTTTCAGAGGTGAAGTTGATGAGATAATTGTGACTTCATGCCCTTTTTTAGAAAGTCCTCTTGCTAGCGGCCACAATAAACCAGTATCTGATGATCGACTTTGAACTTGAATTTTTTCGCCGATTAAGCAAATACGCAGTTTTTCATTTTGGTTAGTAGTTTTGCTTTTTCCAAAGCTCTCAAAAAGACTCATACTTCCATTTTAGCTGAACTACGATGATTTAAGGAAGTTTTTTGCTGAATGACCTTAGTGTAAAGTCTAGTTAGTTCATTAATTTTGCTATCAATAGACTGGCTGAATAAGCTTTTTCTTTCAGTAGAAGTACTTTGCTTGATTTGGCTGTGGTTTATAAATTCTGAAAGCTCACTTTGCGTATTAGCTTTAGAGATAGAGTCGCTGACAATAAAACAGTTTTTTTTATGTTTCCAAAATTTAGAAAAACCCGTAGCTTGGTTTTCGTCTAGAATAAGTGTTGAATTGAAATTCAGATATGACTCAATCCAAAGGGTCATCTGTGTTTGTGATAAGTCATTGTTGGCTATTAAAATAAAAAGATTGCTCGTCAGTTCTAGATCGCAAAAGACATCATCACTTGTAAATAATATAAATGACGCGAATTCAGATTGGCTTTTTATAAACTTTTGCCAAGTTTTACGAATCTGCGAATTATTCATTTTAGATTTTAATTGTCTGGCATCGACGTAAATTTCATGGTGACAAACGTTTTTAAAATTAATTTTTGAATATTTTAATAAATCAGCAAAACTATCTTGTATTGGAATGATCAAAGTTGGCTGTTCAGCACTCATTGGTGAGTCTGCTGTTTTGGAATCTTGGTTTATGTTTGGTAGCGAAGGTAAAATCATTTTTTCGCCCTGAAAAGTACGCAGAGATTTAAGCTGGTCTATATGACTAGCTGTTAAGGCTGTGAACTGATCACTAAAATGTGTCGTAATTTTGTCATCAAAAGGACGATCATAAAAAGTCATAAGAGTGGGCAGGCCAGCGACGTGAATAAAAAAACTTTGTATTGTCTGCGAAAACTGTTGAAGCAATGATTGTAATTTATTTGAGTTATGTGATTGAGGCTCGAAAAAATGAACGAGATCATAACGATTTAAAATAATACGCAGAGGGTGCAGTTGATCGACAACTTCAGTTTGGATACTGTTTTTGGCTAACTCTGCGGCTATTTTATCAGTTTGCGGATTAGAACCAGGGCTAACGATGAGAACTTTCATAAAGAGTCTTTCGTTAGTTTTTGCATTTATTTGCTCAGCTCTGATTCAGGTACAAGATTGAAAGCTTTATAAATGCGGTTCATATTTTTACGATTAGCTTCAGGAATATTTCTTTTAGGTAAATCTCTTGGGTCGATCCACTCTAAGTGCGTGTGATGTTTAGCTTTAGGTTCGCTTTTCCAAAAAAGAACTTCGTAAAATAAAATTAAAATACCCACATCACCGTATGAGTGAGTACACGCTAAACGTAAATCACCAATTTCAGCATCGATTCCGAGCTCTTCATTAAGTTCACGAGCTAAAGCTTGCTCTGGAGTTTCGCCCATTTCGATTTTTCCACCAGGAAATTCCCACAAACCACCAAGTGTATGCGTCTCAGGTCTTTGACCGACTAAAATTTGACTATTCTTTTTTAAAATACCGGCAACAACTGGTATCCAATTCTTTTTTGGACGTGGCGATTTTTTAGCTTGAAAAGCTTGATTGTTTTGATCCGCTGTTTTGTGAGAGCCCACTTTGTTTTGCAACTTTGGCGACCTTTCTAAAAAACCCAGGTCCTTCAAAGATCAAGGTCGAGTACACTTGAACTAAATCAGCACCTAGTTCTATTCTTTCAAAAACATCAGCTGCTGTCATCACTCCACCGACAGAAATTAAACATTTTTTTTCATTTTTTTTGTTTAAAAGATTTCGAGTAAAAGTAAGAGCTTGAATTGACTTATTCTTAAGCGGCATTCCAGAAACTCCGCCTTCAGAGGGATAAAATGAAGTATAAGCTCTATCAAGAGTCGTGTTTGTTAGGATAAATCCATCTAGACCAACGTCGAAACTCATCTCGATGATATTGGTTAAATCGTCTGGATCAAGGTCTGGGCTTAACTTTAAAAACAGAGGTGATTTTAACTTAAGAGATTCATGATGTTTTTTGATCGGACTAATAAAAGGTAAAAAAGAATCTGGTTTAGCTAAGTCCCGAAGGCCTTTTGTGTTAGGACTACTAATGTTAATAACAAATGCATCAGCTAATTCTCCGAAAGAATCTAAACACGATAAATAGTCTTGAGCTGCATCAGCATTTTCAGTGGTTCTGTTTTTGCCAATATTCACAAAGACAGGTACTTGTGAGGCGGACTTAAAATGTCTTAGATTAAAAACAACTTCTTCTGCTCCTGCAGACGGAAAGCCCATTTTATTCCAAACAGATTGTGTTTTTAAATCGCGATTAACAATTTGGCCAGGATTAGGTTTTTGTGGTTTTGGGGTGACTGTTCCAACCTCGATAAAACCGCAGCCCATCTTTTGCCAAGCGGACAAGTGATCACCATTTTTATCGACACCACCTGCGATACCTAAACGATTTTTAAAATGAAGGTTTTTAAATGAAAAAGGGTTCCAGACTGGAGTGTCTTGAAACCCTTTTAAAGTAGCATATAACTCTAAGCCATAGGGACTTAAATCATGAGCAAGCTTTGCTGGTAAGAAAAGCCATGGCCGAGTTAATGACATATTAGCGAGGATATAAACCACGTAATAACATGGCTTTTTCTAAACGTTGAATAGAAACCGCCATAGCAGCTGATCTCATATCAACTTTTTTCTCTTGTTGGAATTTGTAAACATTGTCGAAGGCTTTTAAGATAACACCTTTTAATTTGGCATCAACGTCTTGCTCATCCCAGAAGAATGACATGATATCTTGAACCCATTCAAAGTATGAAACAATAACGCCACCACCATTAGCGACAACATCTGGCGCAATAAAAACACCGCGTTTATCTAAAATTTTTGTAGCAGCATTTGTTACAGGACCGTTTGCGCCTTCGATGATAAACTTAGCTTTAATTTTTTCAGCGTTATGAGTGTCGATTTGACCTTCAAGAGCGCATGGTAATAAAGCGTCGCAATCAAGTTCTAAAAGTTCAGCATTAGATACAGGTTGTGCTTTCGTGTAACCTTTTAATGTTTTATTTTGTTTTACGTATTCAATAAGCTCAGGAATATTTAAACCATCACCATTGTAGTAACCACCAGAAACATCACTGACAGCAACAATACGAGCACCACGTTCAAATGCAAACTTAGCAGCAAAAGAACCAACGTTACCAAACCCTTGAACAACTAATCTTGATCCATTAAGAGTTTTGCCTTTCATTTCCATGGCACGTTCACAAACGTAAATAACACCTAAACCAGTAGCGTGATTACGACCTAATGAACCACCAATTTCTACTGGTTTACCTGTGACAACTCCTGGTTGTGCATAGCCACCTTGTTCTTGTGAGTATGTATCCATGAACCAAGCCATTGTTTGTGGATCTGTTCCAACATCTGGTGCTGGAATATCTTTTGTAGGTCCAACAAAATGTGAAATTTCAGATGTATAACGACGAGTTAAGTTTTGTTTTTCAGTGCGTGATAATTTAGTTGGATCAACGCAGATACCGCCTTTAGCTCCGCCAAGTGGTAAACCTAAAACTGAGTTTTTAAATGTCATCAAGGCCGCAAGCCCAACAACTTCAGGTAGATCAACGTTTTGGTGGTAACGAATTCCGCCTTTATAAGGTCCAAGAGTTGCATTGTATTGTACACGGTAACCTGTAAAAACTTTAACAGAGTTATCATCCATACGAACTGGAACAGAAACCGTGATACAACGACGCGGTTTTTGCAAACGCTCTAATATGTTGGGATCACAATTGATGATTGTTGCAGCTTCGTTTAATGTTTGGAGTGCATTTTGAAAAAGCGGTCCATTTAAATGAGCTTCTGAGTGTGGATTCAAGTTATCTTGAGCCGGCATGGAAAATCTCCTTTTGATTTTTCTAAATATAAATGAAACTATTGTAGAAAAGCCACTCATTATTGTCGAGTTAAAACTCTATTTGGGGATATTCATGCAGCTACGCGTTTCAACTCTTTGCAAACACTTTAGTCTAGTGTTGTGTTTCTTATTAGCATGTCACACCGCTTTTAGCGAACCTGTGTCACAAAATACTCTAGCTCCTGTTTATAAAGTGATTGATGATTCACCTAAATTAAGCACATACCCAAGTTGGTTGTACAATTTTATGCGCGATCAAAAAGGATGGGCTCCGTTAGTTACATTGTCTCAAGAGTGTGAGCTTAGTTTTTCATCAAAAATCTTAAATCCTGATTTATGTCGTGCGCACTATAAACTAAACCCATGGAATAGTTTTTTAAGCAAAATATATGTGCGATTTAATTTTGAACAAGATATTCGTTTTCATCGTGTACAGTTTGAACCTCAAAATGATGTTAAGTTTCGAGGTTTGTTAGGACTGCAGTCGACTCGTGAAAAACGTCCATTAGTTATTTTGCGAATGGGGATTCATGGCAATGTGGATGAGTTTCTAGCTGAAAGGTTTTTAGCTAAAATTATTTTTGAAGACTTGGGTTACAATATTTTAGTTTTAGAAAGTTTAACCAGTCATGGTTACTTAACAATTAATGATCGTATCAGCGAAGGCGGTATCGAAGAGGGGTTGCATACGTTTTATGTTTTGCAATTATTGAGACAAAATAAAATCGAATGGTCTAAGCAAATTTCTGATATTTACTTGATGGGATTAAGCTTGGCTGGACCAGGAGTTTTTATCGCCAATTATTTAGATGAGCAGGTGAAGTATAACGGTGAACATAAAAAACAAATTAAATCGATTGAGCTTTTTTGCCCTTTAGTGAATTTTGAACAGACATTTAATCAACATGCTTTGGCTGGACGTTTTCAGACGTTTATGGACTTTTGGAATTATCGCAGATTTGCAGCGATAAGATTAAAGCACCCTGAGTTAGGTCAAATACAGTGGTGGAAATCACTATTTGATTTTAAACCACGATTTATGCCAGCTGTTTTAGCGTGGCTTAATACAGCAGAGCCTAAACCAATATTAAAATTAGAAACTTTTAAAAAGCAATTCCCAGATCTTGAGTTACCGCGTGAGTTTGTTAAACACATTGAAAAAAGCCAATCTTTTTATGAGTTACAAAATTTCTGGCCTTTGTATAAAAACGAAAAAACACCGATTTCTATATACACGACTCCGCATGATCCTGCTGTCATGAACTATCTGAATTCAAATTTGATTCGCGATAAAAAACAACCTGGCAAGTTTACTAAAGTCGAGTTCACTGAATTGGAAGGACTGCATTGTGCTTTGGCGCCAGAGTATCAATGGCCTTTTTTAGTCGAATTAACTAAGCGTGGTTTTGCGCGGAAGTAAGTTATTATCGCAACTCATTTTTCCAAAACGTTGAATAGCGAGATAAGTCTTCAATGTAAGGCCGAATGTCTTTTTGTAAGTTTTCAGGAAAATCTGAAAGTGCTTTAATGTGGTCGTTCGGTACATATCTAAATGTAAAATTAATTCGACGTGTTTCAAAATCTGTTGTGTTCATCGTTTTAAAAACAAAACCTTTATCTTCTACACGTTGTACGCGGTGAAATAATTGTTTTTTAAATTTGTCTCCACCAAATATTTGTAAAGAAGAGTCTTCAAGCCATTGTTGTAAAATCACTTCGCTTTTTTGTGATTTACTTTCGCTTTTCACAAATTGGAATAATGCTTTTTCTCCAAATGAAATTGATCCCACTGGTCCAGGTTCAAAGTCTTTATGCTCGCCAACTCTGGCAGTATCAACTCTTTTGCTTTGCCCATCATCAGTTGTGACAAGTTTATCACCATAAAAATTAATAAGACATGTATTGAGGTGCCATCCATTTGGAATATCTTTTTCACTAAAGTTTTCGTGCACTAATTGCTCAATGCGATGGACGATTTTTTCTAACACAGGTGGATAGTTTTCAGCTGCTACGCAGCGATTTTGGATGCCTTTTGGGGGGTGATAATAATCCAAGCATGCAAATTGCCAGTTTCCCAACCAATACACTGGGCGTAAAAGTGGCCTATTGGGTTCTCCGTTGGGGGGCGGGTTGCTTTCAGAAAAGCGCATTTCCCAAATAGGGTGCAAAGACTCTAAATAATGAATAATTTCTTTTTTTTCAGATGCGCTAATAGCTTGTGATTTGTAAATCAGATTGAGGTTTTTTTGAAATTGTGGTTTATTCGGTTTGTAGCGCATAAATGAATTTGTGACTCATATTCGTCGGAGACTGGTTTTATGTCAAATTCTAAACAATCAATACTGCAATTTAATGTTGATAGTTCAGTTAAAAAAAATATTCTTGAAAAAATTTCTCTTTTTTCTAAAAAGAAAATTCTTGTTATTGGTGATGTCGGTGTTGATGAATATGTCATGGGTGCTGTAAAGCGTATTAGCCCAGAGGCTCCTGTACCTGTACTCGAGGTATCTGATGAAGATAAACGTATTGGTTTAGCTGCCAATGTGGCTCAAAATGTTGTCAGTCTTGGTGGACATGTTGAATTGATTTCAGTCGTTGGTGCTGACACTGGCGCTGATATTTTAAGAGATTTATTAAAAGCTTCTGGTGTTGGATCTGCTCATCTTGTTATTGACGAAAAACGTCCGACTACAAGAAAAACACGTGTTATGACTGGACACCATCATTTAGTTCGCGTGGATTACGAAGTTCGTAAAAATTTATCAATTGAAACAGAAGAAAAAATCTTAGCCAAAGTTAAAGATTTAATTCCTGCTATAGATATTATTGTTCTTGAAGATTATGCTAAAGGTATTTTTTCAGTGAGTCTGGTGGAGAAAATTGTCTCTTTGTGTAAGCAAGCTGGTAAGTATCTTATGGTTGATCCTCATCAAACTAAGTTTGCTGATTTTTACAAAGGTGTTGATCTCATTAAACCAAATTACAACGAAGCACTTGCTTTGACTAAAATTCATGAAGAAGACATTGAAAATGTGAACGAACGAGTCTTAGCAGTTGGGCGTAAGTTACAACAAATGACTGGTGCTAAAGACGTTGTTTTAACTCAAGGAAAAGACGGCATGTCTATTTTTTCGAGTGATACTCAAGTTGTTCAGGTTCCGACTTTTGCCAAAAAAGTATTTGATGTGACTGGTGCTGGTGATACAGTTATTGCGGCATTAGCTTTAGGTGTGGCTGCTGGATTGCCTTTGGCTGAAGCGTGTGTCATGGCTAACTACGCTGCTGGTATAGTCGTAGGTAAAATTGGGTGTGTTCCTTGTGCTGCTGATGAATTGGTGGCTGCCGTTAAGGGGACTTAAACTGTTTTTTCCTTGCTAAGATCAAAATAGGTCAAGTATTTAGCCAAATTTAAAATCTGTATACCGTTAGAATTTGAGTAATCCTTATCTAAGTTTTTAACAAGTTGTATTCGAATCGGACTTTCAAAATGTGATTCAAACATTTTAAAAGATGAGGAAACATCATCTTCGGATGTTTTAACTTCGATCATCACAGGAGAAAGCCCTTTTCTTCGAATAAAAAAATCTATCTCTTTGCTGCCTTTTTTCTTGAGATAAAATAATTCAGAATCGATCCCGAGAACTTCGTTTAAAAAATAAATTTCTTTTAATAGAGATACAGCTACAAAGTTTTCGATTAAAGCACCTTCATTATTTTCAATTCTTGTATAATCAAAAAAATAATATTTAGGCTCTTTTAAAACACTTCTTGCGATATTTTTAGAGTAAGGACGTATTTTAAATACGACAAATAAGTTTTCAAGATACTGCATCCATTTCTGAATAGTTTTAGTGTCACGCTGTAAATCGTTGGCGATTGAGCTATAAGAAAGTGGTGATGCGACTCTTTCTTTAAGCATTTCAACTAATATTTCAATTGATGTGATATCTCGAATATTTTCATATGAGACCAGATCTTGTCGTAAGATTAAATCCATATGGCTTTTTTGCCAGTTAAGATGAAATCTGCGACTGTTTTCGAAGAAAGGTTCTGGAAACCCACTCAATTTCAGTAATCTTTCAAACGTTTCTTTTATATCTAAATTTTGATGATTCAGTTCTTTGAGGTCTAAAGGCATTAAATGGTAAGTGAAGTGACGCCCGGCTAGCGAGTCGCCCATTTTGCGAACTGTGTCCATACGGGCGCTGCCAGTGACAAGAATATTGGGCGTAAGCCCCTCTGTATCATAGACGCCTTTGATCCATTTTTTCCAATGACGCATTTTATGGACTTCATCAAAAATGACTAGTTTTTTGTTGCGATCCCATTGCTGTTTTACGATTTTTAGTTTGTCTTTAGCCGAGTCAAAATTGAGATAGTCATATGAAGTGATAAGGTTCTTTGAGAAGGTTGTTTTGCCAACTTGTCTTGGGCCAATTAGAAGAATGATCTTTTTTTCGAGATCCTCTAGAACACTTTTTTGTATGCTTCTGGGGCTTATCTTCATGTGACCATTATGGATGGTAATCCATAAAAGTCAAGGCCATTATGGATTACCATCCATAATGGTCGAAGTATGACTTGGGGTAAATGTCTAGGTTATGTATAGTCATGAAAAGTGTATCTGCTGAAACAATGAAGTTAAAAGCTAAGTTGAATTAAATACGCAGCCGTAATATAAGCAAATTCAACTTTTAAACAAAACAAATGAGGACAAAATGAGTAAAACAGGAGTTATGTTTTTATTGGTAGTTATCTCGTTTTCAAACGCTTTTGCTCTATCGTTGGAAAACGCTATAAAAGATCGAAAGATTCGAATTTCTCCAGTAGAAATAAATGGTAGTCCTATCGCTAGTTTCGATACTTCTGATGATAAAATTGCATTGGTTTGCACAATGGTTGGTGCTCGTACACTTTTGTCATATAAAGTTAAAGATTATCCTTTAAATCCTGAAATTATAGCTAACGATCGTTTCGTAAGACTTTATGATGGAAGAACAGGTAATGTAGTTGTGGTTGAATTACATGAATGGAAGTATTCTAGTTGGTCTATTGCTCAGACTGCGCCAGTTCTCGATGAGGTTGTTTGTATCAAATAACCACTAAAATCTAGACAATTCAGCCATTATCAACTAGAACGAGATTTCAAATTCTATCGACTGTAACAAGTCACCAAAAAGGGGGGCCTATGACGCCATCTGAAAACGTGACAGCACAAGCTGTTTCTGAAGACCAATCTGTTAATTTTTATTCTTTTACATTACCTGCTTTAGAAGCATTTCTTAAAAAATACGGCAAAGAAAAATTTCGCGCTCAACAAATTTTTAAATGGGTTTATGAGTCTCGTATCACTGACTTTGATCAAATGTCGAATTTATCAAAAGACTTAAGAGTTGAGCTTAAAAATTTAATCAATTTTAATTTACCACCAGTGCAGAAACATTTAATCAGTGTTGATGGAACACAAAAGTTTTTGTTTGATGTTCGTGACGGTAATTCGATCGAAGCTGTTTTAATTCCTTCGGATGATCGTCTGACTTTGTGTGTATCGTCTGAAATTGGTTGTAATATGGCTTGCCAATTTTGTTTCACAGGTAAACAAAAATTAAAGCGTCGATTGACTGCCGGTGAAATCGTTGGTCAGTTTATGCAAGCTTATGATGCTTTAAACAAGGCTGGTTTGGGTCAACGTATAACAAATATCGTCTTTATGGGCATGGGCGAGCCATTAGATAATTCAGACGAAGTTTTTAAAGCCATTGATGTGATTCATTCGCCATGGGGTGTGAATTTATCTCGCAAAAAAATCACAGTTTCAACTTCGGGATTAATTCCTGAAATGCACAAAGTAGCAGATGCTAAAGTTCGTCTAGCAGTCAGCTTAAATGGTTATAGTGATGAAGTTCGATCACTAGTTATGCCGATTAACAAAAAATACCCATTAAAAGATTTACTTGAAGAATGTAAACGTTATTACCGTGCGACGGGTGAAAAAATCACGATGGAATATGTTTTACTTAAAGGCGTAACAGATCAAATTGATCATGCTCGTCAGTTAGTAAAACTTTTAAAAGATGTTCCATGTAAAATTAATCTCATTCCATTTAATGAGCATCCGGGTTCTGGTTTCGAGCGTCCAAGTGATGCAGCTGTGCAAGCTTTTCACACAGAGACAATGCGATTGGGTGCGCAGGTTTTATTACGCAGAACTATGGGGCGTGATATTTACGCTGCTTGCGGTCAGTTGACGACAAAAGTCGATAGACCTGAAACAATGGATATTTCAAATTCTAAAATTGGGGGAACAAATGTCAGAAGTTTTAGTAGTGGGCAGCCTAGCGTATGATTCAGTCAAAACGCCAGCAGGTAAAGCCGAAAAGTCTTTAGGTGGATCAGCAAATTATTTTTCAGTATCTGCGAGTTTATTTTCAAAAGTACGTGTTGTCGGTGTTGTCGGATCTGATTATCAAGATTCAGATCGCGAAATTTTAAAACAGCGCGGCGTTGATTTAGATGGTATGCAAGTTGTTCCGGGTAAGACTTTTCATTGGGAAGGAACTTACGAACAAAATTTAAATGAAGCTGTTACATTAAAAACAGAGTTAAATGTATTTGCTGATTTTAATCCAGAGTTGCCGGAAAAATATAAAAACTCTAAGTTTGTATTCTTGGCTAATATTGATCCGGTCTTGCAATTAAAAGTTTTATCGCAAATTCAAAAACCACTTTTTGTCGGTATGGATAGCATGAATTTTTGGATTAACTCTAAACAAGCTGATCTTATTCAAGTTATGAAAAAAGTTGATATTGTTTTCATGAACGAAACTGAAGCTAAAATGCTGACACAAGAAGACAATGCTATTAAAGCTGTTAAAAAAGTCGCTGAACTTGGACCAAAATATGTCGTTGTTAAGCGTGGTGAGTACGGTTCAACATTGTATTCGCGTAATGATGGATTTTTTCAATGTCCAGCTTTGCCTGTTGAAAATGTTGTTGATCCAACAGGAGCAGGCGATAGTTTTGCTGGTGGCTTTTTTGGTTTCTTATCAAGTCAACGCGTTGGTGTGAACGCAACAGAAGGCGTTCCAACTTGGACAGAGTTAAAACAAGCAGTACTGGCAGGAACTGTCATGTCATCGCAAACCATTCAGGACTTTAGTTTGAAAGCATTAGCTAAAATCGATAAGCTTTCATACAATAAGATGAATCAAGACCTTCATAACATGATCTCAATTTGAGATTGTGTTTTGATATAGGCTAGACCTATCAATAATGAATTAAGTTTCTCACTCTGAGAGCCGATAAGTACTTGTAGGAAAATCGGTTTTTTAAGGGTGATATGAGCAAATCAAGTTCCAAAACAGCCATGACTAAAACACAAACAGCTGATGACATATTAGCTGATTTGATGAACGACCTTAAAGAGGTTGATAAGACTGTTATTGGTTTTGATCCAAGTCAAGTTTCTGAAGATGATGTAATTGCAGATGGTGTTGAATCAACTGAAATGGGTGCTCCTGATAATTTAGATATCGATTTAGATATCGGTGTTTCATCAGATGCCTTGTTGCCGGGGTTATCAAATTTAAATGGTGAAGAAGAGCACGCTACAATTTTGACGAACGTAAGTGTTTCTATGAATCCGGTAGAGGATCAGCCAGCTTCTGACAAAAAAACAAAAGCCACTCAAAATAAAAAAGATGTTTTGACGTTCTTTAAAGAGGATCAGGATCTAGGCGACTTGAATTTAGATACTTTTCAAGGTGTTTTAGAGCGCACTAAAATTGAAAAAGTTAAACAACAAACTCAGCCACAAGTTAATCCCGATACGTCATCTTTAGTAGCTCAAAAGGCTGAAGAGCCTCAGCCATTTAGTTCTTCTGACGAAAAAACGTCAATATTTTCAGGAGTTGAATTATCAGATGCTCCACCGGAAGATTCTCAGTTCTCAAAGGTTGCAGATCTGTCAAATGATGATGATGAGCGTACGGTCGTGGCGTCTAAAGCTATGGCTAGCGAAAATATAGATAAGGATCATGATCTAAATCTTGATGATCAGTTTAAAGTTAATGAACAAAAAAATGATGAGCAGTTATTCGAAAAAACATCATTATTTCAACTTAATGATAACTCTAGCGGTGTTTCAGATTTGCCGCTTGATCCAGGTGCTTTAATTGAGCAACCGAAGCTGAGTGTTGATCAAGCGGATCTAGAACCATTTTCATTTGGTCATGAATTAGATGTGCCACCACCGGTGCCTTCGGATAAAACTGAAATGGTGTCTGTGGAAGCCTCTTCAATGAGTATTGGTTTAAATAGCGCATTGAGTGCTTTAAATAAAAAGACTCAACAATTAGAGCAAGGATCGCCAAAAGTTTCTCGAGCAAATAAAGAAGTTAGCTTATTTGCTCAAGATGATGAGCCTTTATCTCATAGTGAAATTCCGCAAGCAACTGGAGTCACTTCAAATAGTGATATCGCAACTCAAGTGATGCAGCAGGATAATGATTTTAAAACACAAATTGTTTCACAAAAACCAGATACGTTTTTTAAGTCATCTGCTTTTGATGTTGATGAAAATGGTCTTGAGCAAGAAAAAACACAAGACATTGCACATAAAAAAACAAGCTTAGGTTCTTTAGATAATCAAACGAGTGATGATGAACGCACTATCGCAGTCGCTGGATATAACCAAAAAAGAACAGAAGAATCGTTAGATGAAAAAGTTAAAATATCTGTCGGTCAAGTTAGGGGCAATGCATTTTCAACAGGATATGCAGCTTGGGGATCAGCAGACTCTAATTTAGTACAGGCTGAAAACCTAAAAATGGCTCAAGAAAAAATACTTGAGCTCGAGCGCGAAAATGAAAAATTAAGACAACAAAACGAGGATTTAGTATCAGCTTCAGAGATTGTCAAAGAAAGAGCCGATTTACTTAATGGACAGTTGCTCGAATTCAAAAATGATAGAGAGTATTTAGAGCAATCATTCAAAAATGAATTATCGGTTTTAAAAAAGCAATTAGAACGTAAAGACAACGAGCTGCAAAAAGCAGTGGCCAAAGCTGATGATTTAGATTCTAAAATTAAATTTGATCTGAAAAAAATTCGTGTACGAGAGAGAGAGCTAGAAAACAGATTAGAATTAGTGCGTGCTGAAAAAAATGCGCTTATGAAATCTAAAGATGAACAAATTCTAGATCTTAAAAGAAAGCTAGACCAAGTCCAGCTTGAGGTCGAAAGCTATAGACAAAAATGTGTTGATTTAAATAAAGTCATCGAAACGAACCAGGACTCATTCAAACGAACGACCAGAGCTTTGCGTTTAGCAATGGCAAACCTTGAGCTTCAAGAGGAAAATAAAGCACCATTGAAGAAGGTAGAGTAATCATTAAATTACTCAGTGAAGAGCTGCATGAGTGATCAAGAAAAACGACCATTAAAAAAAATTAAACTCGTGATCAGTGATCTTCACTTGGGTAAGGGCCGTATTCAAAGTGATGGTGAAATCAATCCATTAGAAGAATTTTATTACTCGGATAAACTTGTCGAATTTTTTCAGTATTACTCAACAGGTGCTTATAGAGACTATGATGTTGAAGTTGTCATCAATGGTGATTTTATTAATTTTCTGCAAGTTGATTATCGTGGTCATTTTTTGACGACAATAACTGAGTCGATTGCATTAGAAGTGTTAAAGTCAATTTTGAACGGACATCCACAAGTTTTTAAGGCGATGGGTGATTTTTTAAGTCACCCATATAGAACTATTACTTATGTAATTGGCAATCACGATCAAGCTATGATGTTTCAAGCTTGCAAAGATTATCTTGATCAATTTATTGGTAAACCTTTGCAGTATAAAAGTATTATCTATTATGTTGATGGTATTCATATTGAGCATGGTCACATGCATGAGGCTGCCAATCGAATTGATCCTCGTAAATTTTTTATCAAGCAAAGTGTTCCTGAACCAATTTTGAATTTGCCATTTGGTTCGCATTTTTTTGTTGAGTTAGTTTTAAAAATTAAAGAGCGTTACCCACATGTTGATAAAATTCGACCTTTTGGTTCTATGATCAGATGGGCATTGTTTAATGAAACAGCAGTAACATTCAAAGCCATAGGTTTGCTTTTAAAATATATTTACCGAATTAATTTTACAACAGATCCTAGATATAAATGGCCTCTAAAAAAATTACTTAAAATTTTTTTAGAGAGTGCGATATTTCCTGATTTAAGTTTGGCGGCAAAAAAAATTCTGAGTGATGAGCGTGTTCATTCTGTTGTTTTTGGACACACACATGTTTATGAATATCGTAAATGGAGTAATCGCAAAGAGTATTTTAATACTGGAACCTGGACTGAACTAACATCCTTGGATGTTGTGTCATTAGGCAGAATTACCAAGCTAACTTACGTACTTTTTGAGTATGTTGAGAATGATGTTAATCCACACGGTCGTCTCAAAGAGTGGCGTGGTTTTCACCGAATAGAAGAAGATGTAGTTGTATCATAATAACACATATCAAAACTGGACTGAAGTTAATTAATTTATGGATTCATTGATAGAATTTTTGAAATCAATCATAATAGTTGAGTAAGGGACGTTGAAACAATGAGTGTTGATGATGATTTAAATGATTCTCAAGAGCGCACAGTCATGAGTAGCACTAATGCTATTCGTGGTGCTCTCAAGCAAGCCGATGAAGCTCCACCGGCTCTTGTTGTTTTAGTTGGACCTCCGGGTTTTGTTGGACGGCAATGGTTGCTCAATAAAAATGATTTAACTATTGGTCGTTCTCCGGATTGCGATATTTATGTTGATGATAAATCATTGAGTCGATCTCATGCAAAAGTCAGCTTAAACGGCTTTGATGTTTCGATCCTGGATATGAATTCCACAAATAAAACGGCTGTCAACGAGCAGACTTTAGCTTCGCTAGTGCCACGTAAATTACAAAATAATGACCGTGTAAAGACTGGTAATGTGATATTTAGGTACTTAGAAAAAGGCAGTATTGAAGTTATTGCGAATCAACACTTGCTAGAAAAATCACAAAAAGATGCTCTCACGAGCGCGTATAGTAAAGGTGCTTTGCTTGAAAAAGGCCCTGAGTCGATTAAGCGTTCACAAACCCTTGGTGAACCATTGTCTGTTATTACTTTTGATTTAGATCACTTTAAAAAAATTAATGATAACTTTGGTCATCCGGGTGGAGATTATGTTTTGCGTGAGTTAGGAACTTTGTTGCAAAATAATTTAGTTCGATCAAATGACTATTTTGCTAGATATGGTGGCGAAGAGTTTGTCATTATTTTACAAGCAACAAATCTTAAAACGGCAAGTGAAGTTGCTGATCGCATTCGACATACTGTAGAGACGCATCCTTTTGTATTTGAGGGCAAGAAAGTTCCAGTGACGATATCGATTGGGGTCGCTCAATTTCGTCCAGATCAAGACAGCTGGGAAACAATATACGAAAGAGCTGATAAAGCTCTTTATGAAAGTAAACAAACTGGGCGTAACAAAGTCACCCTAGCTAGTTAGTCAGTGGAAGTAAGAGAATTCTATGCAAGATTTTTTTGAAAAGATTTCTGCTGATGATAAAGATCTTATTTTCAAAACTGGTTCACATGAAAAGTGCCAGCTCACTGTTCAAGAAGGTAAGACACCTGTCGTTATTAAAATTAAATTTATAGTGACTGGTGCTCTATCGGAAAGTCGAATTTACATCATTCCCAACGAAGTCTTTGAGCTAAAAGACAAAACATGCGCGTTTAGTTTTCGTTTAGGAACACGAATCTATTTTTTTAAATCGAAAATTCATATGGATGGCAAAGGCTTTTTTGTTGATTCTAAAGCTGATCTATTTGAACTCAAAAGACGGCGCCACGTCCGTTTTGAAATTCCAGATAACTATTCGTATGAGTGTACTGTTGTTACTCCTTTAAATAGAAATGTTAGGCTGCGAGCAGAGATTATAAATTTCTCTGAATCAGGCATTCGTGTTCGAGTTAACTCTGATCTTGCTGTTTTTCAAAAAGATAACAATGTTATTTTATCTTTAAAGCTTGGTAAGCGATCTGTATTTTATGTGGCTTGTGATATTAAATTTGTCGGTCGTAAAAGTAAGTCTAATCCAGAGTTAGGCTTAGAGTTTACGGGTTTAAATCCATTAAAGCAGGATAAGGTTTTAAATATTTGTGAAGATCTTAGTCGTGCTTATTTTAGTAATTTAAAAAATAAAAAACTAAATTCATAAGTTGACTCAATTCAACATAAGATTTTTTTATACCACATATCAGATAATTTTAAAAAACTAAATAATTTCGTGTATTTAAGCCATTTTGCCACTTGTTTTTGTGGCGTCTTTTTTGCTATATATCTATGCAAGCGCTGAGAACAAATGGAAGTGGTTTCCAAGGGGGGCAGCGTGAAAAAAGGTTATAACATTAACCTAAATTAGACAGGAGAGTGTCTATGAAGCAAGAGTTCGATCGATCTGATTTTCAGTTGGTCGAAGAAGTGCGAAAAGGTCATCGCGCTTCTTTCTCAGAGCTCGTGAAAAGACATCAAAGAGGATTGCTACGGTTGAGTATGAGATTTATGAGGGACCCAGATATAGCACAGGATGTGGTGCAAGAAGCTTTCATCAAAGCGTATGAAAAGCTTAATTCTTTCGAAGGACGTTCGTCTTTTAAAAGTTGGCTGTATCAAATCACAGTCAATACTGCACGAAATAAATTGCGCGAGGATCGCCATGATTTTTCAGATATAGCAGATGTTCACTTAGGTGTTGAAGCTGTAGCTGAAAAAAGCTTAGTCCATAAAGCTGTTGGTGACCTATTAAATGCTGAAGTTGAAAAACTTCCGTTTAAGCAAAAAACAGCTCTGGTCTTAAGAGTTTACGAGGACATGAGTTTTAATGAAATCGCTGAAGTTATGGAGTGCCCATACGACACAGCAAAAGCAAATTACAGACATGCTTTACTTAAACTCAAAGAGGCTTTTGAAATGAAGTCAGAACTTAAAACATGGACGAACGAAGTTGGCGGTTTTTTTACTGAATTAAACGCAAAATACGCGGAGGCGGAATAATGAAAAACAATCAGGGATTGAATGATAACCTTATCAAAAACAAATTACTCGAAGAAGACCCCATTGAGCTACCCATGGATGATCTGTTTTTTGATAAAATGCACGATAAAATTATGGCAAGTGTCGAGAAGACTGAGATTAAGCCATTAAGCCGCTGGGCTAAAACGTGGGTATTTTTAGAAAGAAAGGCTCTTTATTATAGGCCATCGAACAATGTAACAAGCATGAAAGTTATTAAATTTAGTTTTGTTGGAGTCACTATGGCCTTAGGCTTAAGCCTAGGTTTAGCAAGCATAAGTTTGTTACACAAATCAAACCAGGTTTTAACGAACCAACAAATGATTGTTAACCAGGCTCAGCAAAGTCCACAAGACTGGATTGAACTAGCTGGATCGGTACAAAATGAAAATGATTTTATAGCCGAAGTCATTAATGAAAAAATGACTCAGGATAGTTCGGCTCAGATTGAACTTTAATTTTTATATTTAGGGCTTGGAAAAGGATGTCCAAGACTCATTTAAAGTTGTTTAGTCGTAAAAAAAACAGATATAATTTTTACGATGTCGAAATCTAAACTAAGTTATCTCAATATCGTTTTCAGTTGTACCATGCTTTGGTCTATTTGGTCGCTCGCTAGCACTGAGACAGCATCGCCTAAAAAAAATCAAGTTGAAGATATATTTATCTGGAAAATGAGTGATGAACTGCGTTTGACGGCTGCAGAAGAGAAAAAATTCTCTGAAATTCACAAATCACTGAATCAAAAAAAAATGAGTTTGCAGTCAGAAATTACAACGTTGTCATATGATCTTAGAAAAAATCCTCAGATGTCTAAGAAAGAAATTGCGAACACAATTAAAAAGTTTAAAAAAGCAACGCTAGATTATAGTCAATTGAGTTCTCTCGAGCTTTCAGAGATGTTGAACTTATTAGGAGAGCGTCGCTTTTTAGAATACGTAGCTATCAAACAAGACATTAATTCAAAACTCAAAAACTTGCTTGTCGGTGAAGACCCGAATAAATCAAAAAACTCTGTTTCGAGCACAGCTAAAGCTCTTTCGCCGCCTCAAATCATAGAAGAGAAGTAATGAGTGAAGTTTTTGTTCAAATATGGCAATCTCAGAGTCTATGAATTCAGATTTTTATAAATCACTTTCTAATGTTAATGATCAAGTTGTTGAGTTCGCTAATAAGAATTACGACAGCCAGCATTTGTACGATTTGTCCTTAATTGTTGCATTTTATAATAATATAAATGTTTTAAAGTTAACGCTTGCTTCTATAGAAATGCAAAGTCATAAAAATTTCTGTGTTATTATTTGCGATGATGGTTCTAAGCCAGAAATCGTTTCAACTTTAAAATTGTATTTAAATGAATTGTCATTTCCGGTTTTGCACTTATGGCACCAGGATATTGGTTTTCGTAAAAATCGTATGTTGAATTGGGGAATACTAAAATCCCCAAGCGATTATCTTGCTTTCATTGATCAAGATTGCATATTGCATCCTGAGTTTTTAAAAGAACATTTAACACATCGTAAAACTAAAACAGTACTGAGTGGGCGTAGAACGGATTTAACACCATTTGTTTCTGGGCAGTTAACACCAGAAAAAATTAAATCAGGATACTTGCAGAAAAATTTTTGGTGGATCTTTCTAGTCATACTATGGATGAAAGACAATAACGCACCAAAAGGCATTTATATTAAAAATAATTGGCTTCGGAATTTACTTAATCGAAAACATCGTGGAATAGTGGGCTGCCACTTTTCTGTTAATAAGCAAGACTTGTTAGATATTAACGGGTTTGACACCAGATACGAAGGTGCAGGTATTGGAGAAGACTCTGATATCGATTATCGCATGAGTTTAAACGGAGTTAAAATTCAACCTTTTTGTAACATCGCGATTCAGTATCATTATTATCATAAGTTGCTTATTCGTAAAAACGTGAATCACGAAATTTTTGCTGAAGTTCAAAGAGAACATCAAATTGTAACTCAGTATGGTATCCAGCAACAGCTTGCTCATTTAATTAAATAGTTAGTTAAAGTATAAATGGATAACTTCTTTAGCTAACGGTAGACACAGTAATACTATTATAAACCAAAAAACTTTGCGTTTAACGGACATTTTTAAATTTGGGTTTATACTTGTTTTGATAATGTAGTTCGAAATAATATAATAATAAATAAAAAACATTAAAGTGAAAAGCAACATGAATGCTCCACCTATTGCGACTTCTGGTAGATATCTAAAGTCTAGCGGCTGTAATTTAAATATTTTCAATATTAGAACAACTAAATAGCCAATAATTCCTATTGTTTGCACAGATAAAAATGAACTGATAAAAATATTGAATATTTTTTTTAAAAAAATTTTCATGTAGTTCTCTTTAAAGATTTTTTGATTAAATTTTCCATTTGTGAAAGGTATTCTACAAATTGCTTTCGTCCAATGGTCGTCAGTTGAACTGTAGTGACTGGTTTTTTATCTTTGAAAAATTTATCAATTTTAATTATTTTTTCATCCTCAAGTTTTTTTAAATGTGATGATAAATTTCCTTTGGTCAGTTGTGTTTTTTCAATAAGGTCATTAAAAGTAATTTCTGATTTTTCAGCTATCAAGACTGCTAAAATAGACAGTCTTGATTTGTCATAAAAGATATCGTTACTCATGAGACATCTCTCTTAATTTTAGTGCGGATTTAATATACATTAACCTTGCGATTGAAGTGATATTTAAAATTATGAATATCATCAAAGGCAGAGTTAAACTAGCAGAATTAGAAACTATGAGTTTAGCTGATATAAAGACCAATATAGCGGCTGATATAAGACGAATACTTTTTGTAAGTGTAAAATATGAATTTCGCAATAAGTAATCAACAATGAATATGACAAAGACTGCTCCTAGAAGTTGGCTGTTTTTGCTAGCAATAAATATTGAAAGAATTAAAAATTTGATAATGAGATCACTTAAAAATATTTCAATACGCATATACGGGATCGCAACATTGATATAATCATTTAAGTTAGTATTTTTAAGTTTTGATTTTTTCCATATAAAATAACCTGAAAACAGTAATCCTATTACAAGAATACTCAGTATGAAAAAAATTAAGTTAAGCCCAAACTCTTGAGAGTTGTTAGCTGAATGCAGGACATTGCTCACAATGTTAGGATCATTAAAATCAACGAAAAGAATATACCCAGAAAACAGCAAACCTATCGTGTTTATGATAACATTCATATTGAGGTCTTTACGATTTGGTCTTTGCTTGTTTTCGATAAATGATTTTAAAAAGTTAATGTCTTCAAGAGCTTTTTCTAGGTTTGTATTTGTATTCATTGCATCCTCCAAACTGGTTTGTATTACAAACTAGTCTACGTTAGTTGTGATTTTTTGCAACTAAATAATAAGCATTGGTTCATTTTGAGAAAGTTTGCTGATTTCTGATAGAGAGTATACGTCTAGAGAGTTAATTTCTAAATATTAATCTTGCCCAAGTTTTTTCAAATCTTGTTCTGGGTTTTCAGATTTTTCCAGTGTTTTCATGATCGCAATAAATTTCAAAATATCACGATCAGCTTTTATAAAGACCTTTTCGAAATCGTCTAAATTTTGATTATACGTTTTGTAAAGACCTAAATAAGCATTATTTATTTTTTGATCTTTAAATTTTTCATAATTTTTAGTTTTTAGTTTCAAAGCCAAATCAGTGTTGAAATCTGCTTTAATCTTTTCGAATCTAGCTTGGCGATCTGATTCGCTTTTAGATTGGTTCTGCTTATACCACTCATTAAGTTCAACAATTTTAGATCCAATAAATTTTGAAAATAGTTGTTCGTCAGCATTTTCAAGTTCAACAGTTTTTAGAGTGCTCGAGTTGGTACCTTCTTGTTTGTTATAAAACATTTCTGTGCCCTTGGCCCCAATGAACACGGCTAAACGTTCATTGAAATCAGCATTGTTTTTAATATAAAGTGTGGCATGTACAGTTTCGTGTATAATCGTGTCAACTAAGTCATAATCTTTGTATCGCAGCATAGATGACAAAACCGAATCAGTAAAATACCCAAGTGTAGAGTACGCAGAAACGCCGCGAACGAGAGTATCATACCCTTGTTTTTCCATGTCCTGAGCCTCGTCTTTGGCTTCCTGTTCGGTGAAAAAACCTTTGTAAGGCATGTGACCAACAAACGGATAACTCCATTCATAATTTTTTAATTCCCATTTATATGCAGCATGTACAACCCAACTGACATAGGGTCTTTTTAAATCAATAAAAGATTTATAATTATCAGTTTCTCTGAGTTTTAAATCATGAATGGCAAATTCACGGGCTTGTTGGCTGAGTTTGAGTTTTCTTTTTTGTTCTTCTGTCAGGTTTTCATTTGCCAGTGCTTTGTCGATTGATTCACGATCAGACATCATTGAAAATTGATTTTTTGCTGATTTGATAATGTAGCCAATCTGACACGATGATAAAAATAGACAGAATACTAAAAGCCAAATTTTTTGAAGCATGCTATAAGTACCAACTTAAGCCAGCTTTAAAAGCAGTATCATCGCTTTTTGTGCCATCATCCATCGGGGTTTGCCAAACATCATAATTAAGTCGTAAAGAAAATAATTCACTGAGTTTGAATTTGAGTCCTACGCCATAACTCGGAGCAAAGCCGTCTTTTGTTGGTATATCGAAAGCATTCGTGTTGGCGTATTTGATGACAGCTTTTTTATGCACGTATGAAGCGCCACCTTTTAAGTAGGGTTGAAACGTTGATCGCTGATCAGTTAGAATAAAGATCAAATCAGCACCAGATATGTTAGAAGTTTGTTGAGTCACACGTGATGTCGATGTTGTTGAGTCTTTTTCTTGGTTCTCATAAAATGAATCAGTATAGCTCAGTTCAAGATTTAATTTTTCGAATAAGTAAAACGAAAGAGACGCTGTCTTGTACTCAGATTGATAATAGTTATCTGCATTAAAGTTTTTCTTTTGAAAACCATAACTTAAACCAAGTTCAACAACCAGCGCTTGTGCATAAGTTGTGATAAGGTTTAAAACTAAAAATATAACCAATAAGAACGATTTTTTGTTCATGTGTTTATTTTAGTTCAAAACTGATCTGTTGAATCTATGTTACCTCATATAAGAGCAGGATTTGTACTTTTGAATGGGGGACATTGGTCGGGGATATACAGGCTTTGTCACGCAATAGAATATATTGACATATATATAAATTTTCGGCGAATATTTATATATATGTATAATAGACTACTTTTGGATCAGATTAAAAAACAATTAAAACTCGGTAAGAGCTTATTTCTTATTGGGCCTCGTCAGGTTGGTAAAACGACTTTATGTCATCAAATCAAATTTGATGTCGTTATTAACTTGGCTGTTGTGAGCGAAAAACTTAAAATTGAAAAAGATCCAACTTATATAGAAAAACTGATTAATTCTCAGAAAAAAAAAGTTTTAGTCTATATCGATGAAGTCCAAAAAATACCTGAACTGTTTGATTCTATTCAGACTTTAATCGATCAAAAAAAAGCACAATTTGTCTTAACTGGATCAAGCGTTCGTAAACTTAAAAAGCACTCTGATTTAAATTTAGCTCCTGGTCGAATCATTAATTTTCGATTAGATCCTTTTTGTTTATCTGAGAAAAATGATGAACTCGATCAAATATTGGCTTATGGACAACTGCCACGAATCGCAATTGAAGAAGATACCGAGCAAAAAGATCTAGAATTAAGATCTTACGTCGAAAACTACATTGAAGAAGAAATTCGTAAAGAGACACGATTAAGATCAATAGCTCCATTTGCTAGATTTTTAGAGTTAGCCGCTTTGCAATCTGGGCAAATTTCTAATTTTTCAGAAATTTCAAAAGAACTTGGTCCTACAGTTGTGACAGTGCAAAATTATTTTCAAATTTTAGAAGACACACTTTTTGTTGAACGCATTGATCCTTATTTAAAAAATGCATCTCGTAAAAAATTAACTAAATCGAGTCGTTATTTATTTTTTGATTTGGGCGTCAGACGTATTTTAGCACAAGAGGCGTCTCGGTTTAACCCAAGTCGTAAGGGGCAATTGTTTGAGCACTTTATTGGTAACGAAATTATAAAATGGATTCGACTCAAAAAAAGAAATGCAAAACTATATTATTGGCGCGATTCTGATGGGCCAGAAATTGATTGGCTTATAGAGTGTGATGGTCAATTGTTGCCAATAGAAGTTAAAATGCAGACATCACCATCTCAGCAGGCTGCTAAGCATTTATTGGTTTTTATAAATGAGTATAAAAATGCTCGACGAGGTCTCATTGTATCGACATCAGAAATAGATTTTAAAGTTCACGACAATGTAGATGTCATTTCTTATTTGAATTTATTTGAGTATTTAGATCGTTGGGCTAAATAAACCGTTACCGTACCTGCACCAGTATGCGGTATTTCAGTTTAACAAAACCATCAGATTCTATTTTACCCCGAGGGGGATTTGGAAACACTTTAGCGTCTTTAAACGCGTTTAACCCAGCATCATCAAAAGGTTTATAACCAGAGTTTTTTAATATAAAACCTTTTTGATAAATGCCTTCAGAGTTTAAAAAAACTTCAAGTTCTGTAGACCAATTTTTACCAGAGAGTTGTCTTTTTATGTCGATCGGTAATCGATCAAAAATATATTCTAAATTTTGTGACCAGCGCACATAAAACAAATCAACAACACGATTATAAAACGAAGCATAGATATGTGCATCAGCATTCAAATTTGTTGCAAGCCCAATGTTAATATCACGAGGTAAATCGTAGGGTGAACTTGATGTTTGTGTGTTGAATTGTTGCTGAACAGCTTGCGTATCTTTTTGTAGAGCTTGAGCAAATTCAGGCAAGTCACCATCTTGAGGCTTTTGCTCGCTAGCAGGTTTTTTCGTATTTTCTGTTGGTTGATTTTTGGGTTGCTTTTTGACTTGAGGGCTAGCGTTTTGAAAAACACCATTTTGAGCTGCACGAGTTTGTTGTTCGAAACGCTGATGTTTTTCGGCCAAAAAATCTGCAGGTTTATCTATGTTTCGGGGTTTAGTTTCAGTTGAGTTTTTAACGACTGGTTTTTCAAAATCTTTAGTTTGTGCCGTTTTAGTATTGTCATTTGGGTTAATGATTTCGATTTCTGTTACGTGAGCTGGTTTATTTTGCGCAGGAGTATACTTAACGACGGTGTACATCGATAAATGCAAAAGCAAGCTTAAGAGTAAGACTAAGGTCAAGCGCAACATAATCGTTTCAACTGTATCATTTTTAGATCTCAAGTTAATACAATTTTTTGCCGATACATGAATATCTTATTTTCGGGGGGATCATGGCAAAAATTATTGATATTACACCACATTTAAAAACAGTTGCACAGAATCAAAGCGAAACTGGTGGTGCTGATGATCATAAATTGCTTAATTTAAATGAATTTCAAGGCACGGGTAAATTAACTCTTATCAAAGAGCGTCGCCAAATCGAGAGAACTGTTTTAAGTGATCTTGTCAGCGGTATGATTGTTTTACCTGAAAAAGGCCTATCTAAAGTTACTTTATTTGATATTTCCGAAGAGGGTTTATCGTTTGAAATGACTCCGGGGTTGGGATCTTTTAAAGTCGGTGAAGAGATTGCTCTTAGAGTGTATTTAAATCACAAAATTTATTTCCCACTACAAGTTGTGATCAAACATGCGACTTACGATACACAAGAAGGCGTCATTCGCCATGGTGTCGAGTACATGAAAAGTGATGCTCCTGATGTTGCGCTTCGGCATTTTGTGAACTTCATTATTTCGGTCAATCAAGGCTTAAAAATTGATGATGGTGACTTAGTCGCTACCCCAATTTTTTAGTTTTTCTTTTGAGTCAGACATTTTAAATTCAAGACTTTAGTTTTAATTTTGACAGCCTCTGTTATTTGAGGTCGAATTTATATAGGTCTAGCAATTGATTGCTAGCCGTAAAGACGACACAGGAGGTCTGAATTGGCTGCACCAAACGGTACTAATGGTAAAACAAAACGTAGAAAAGTTGTTATTGATACTAATGTGATTTTGTTCGATGCGTTTGCTTTATTGAAATTTGGTGATGCAGACATTCACATACCATTCGCGGTTATCGAAGAAATTGATAAATTTAAACGTGACCAAGGTGAAAATGGTCGTAATGCCAGACAGTTTAGTCGTTTCATCGATGTACTGCGTTCAAAAGGCAATTTAGCACAAGGTGTGCAAATTGATAATCATGAAACTTATGTCTACATCACAACTGATCTTGTGATGGCAGGGATTCCTTCAGAGCTAGATTTAAATAAAGCTGATAATCGTATTTTAAGTACGGCATTGTCATTGCAAAAACAACATCCACGCGCAAAAGTTGAATTAATCTCAAAAGATATTAACTTAAGAATTAAAGCCGATGTGTATGGTATCAATGCGAATGACTATGATAGTTCTGATGTTCGCCAAGAAGAACTATACGAAGGTTATCAAGAAATCGAAGTTAAGCCTGAGCAGATCGATACGTTTTATCGTGAGAAAAAATTAACGGTCGATAACAAATTATATATTAACCAATATGTGATTTTAAAGGATGCATCTAATCCGAATCACTCTGCAATTGGTCGATTTTCTGGTATTGAAAAAGCCATCGTTCCGCTCATTAATCCACCAGATTCTATATGGGGAATTCATGCTCGTAACGTTGAACAAAGTTTTGCTCTCGATGCTTTATTGAATGATGAAATCATGATGGTTTCACTCGTTGGTAAAGCGGGTACTGGTAAAACATTATTAGCGATTGCTGCCGGATTATTTAAAACTTTAGATGAAGGTCGTTTTCAAAGGTTACTTGTGTCGAGACCAATTTTTCCAATGGGTCGCGATATTGGTTATTTGCCTGGTGATATCGAGCAAAAATTAAATCCATGGATGCAACCTATTTTTGATAACGTCGAATTTTTAATGGGAGCTGATAAAAAAGCTGCCGGTCGTGCTCAAGAGCTTATTAATCAAGGCATGTTAAATATCGAACCACTCACGTATATTCGTGGTCGTAGTATTCCTAAGCAATATTTGATCGTTGATGAGGCGCAAAATTTAACACCACACGAAATTAAAACGATTATTACGCGTGCAGGTCGTGGCACAAAAGTCGTTTTAACAGGAGACGTTTATCAAATTGATAATCCATATGTTGATTCTGCAAATTCCGGCTTAACACATGCTGTTGAAAGATTTAAAGGTCAGAACATAGCGGCCCATGTCACGTTAACTAAGGGTGAAAGATCTGAGCTTGCAGAATTAGCGGCGAATATCCTATAGTGTAAAGACTCTAAAGGAGATTGTTATGGCAGGTGTAGATCAAAAGGAACTTGAAAGCCAAATGTCTAAAGATATTGGTTACAAAGCTGTCGTTAAGCAAATTATTTCTGATAAAATGGTCAGACAATTTGCTGAGTTGTCAGGTGATATGAATCCAATTCATTTAGATGATGCTTATGCGGCTACAACAATCTTCAAAAAAAGAATCGCTCATGGAATGATTTTAGGTGCTATTATTTCTCGTTGTTTAACACAAACAATTGGAACTGGTGGTATTTACCGTGGGCAAACTTTGAAATTCTATAATCCAGTTTTTATTGATGATGAAATTACTTTTGAACTTGAAATTACAAAGCTTCACCGTGGGCGTGGCTTAGGTGTTGTCGAAACAACAGCTAAAAAAGCAAACGGTGATATCGTATGTAAGGGCGAGGCAACAATTGTTATGGCATCAGGAGTGGCTGGACAAGCGGCTGAAGCCTAATGAGTCAAGTTGACAATCAGATGCAAACTTCGATTGAACCAAAATTAGCACCACCAGGTGCTGGTTTAACTTGGTATCAGCATTTATTATTAAAGTATTACATTGGTCCTTTTGTTTCTGCGCGCACTACTCGTGACGAGTCAAAAAGAAGATTTGATAAAGTTATGAGTAAAATTCAAAATGAATTAAGTTCTTTAACCAATGAACAATTAGCTCAAAAAAAATTAGTACCACCTATGATGGGGCTAGAAGATAGTTCTCGTTATTGGTCAGTTGCAATGACATTAGAGCATATTGTTATTGTTGGTCGAGCTATGTGTTCAGTTATCTTGGCGCTACAAAAAGGTGAAACACCCAATTTTGTAGCAGACGTTGCTAAAGTCAAACCACTTGGACAAATGAGTGTGCAGCAATCTTTATCTGATTTTCAAAATTTTATTCAAGTTGAATATCCCAAAATGAATGAGGCTTTTCGCGATTTCGAAAATGCAAATCGTTTTTTACATCCTTGGTTCGGTATGATTAAACCAAAGCAGTGGTATTGGCTTATTACTGTCCATACAGCAATTCACTTGAATCAAATTCGTGAAATTAAAAAGCTCATAAACTAGTTTTGTTGAAGCGGATTATAAAAGTTGTATTGACTGCATCAGAGTCAAATAATAAGTCACCATTATTTTCTTCCATAAATTTTTTAGCCAACGGTAGTCCTAAACCTGTGCTTTTAGATTTGGTCGTATAAAATATATCAAACATTTTTTCTTGGATTGAGTCGGATATTTTAGGTCCAGAGTTCGAAATGCGAATTTCAGGTATTTCATGTTCTGAAATGATTTCTATTTTAATCCACCTATTATCTTCGTCACTCATTTGTGATTCAGCAACAGCATCAATAGCATCAATAGCATTCAACAATACGTTCATAATAACTTGTTGGATTGTTAACTCCTGACATCGAACTATAGCTTTTGATATAGATTCTTTGACCGATAGATGAATATGCTTTTCTTGAGTTTTAGATTTATAAATATCCACGACTGTACTGACTAGAATTTTCAAGTCAGTTTCTTTGTGTTGTTCAAACCCTTGATCTGTCGATATACGTCTAATTTTATGCAAAATATTATTAATTCGAGAAATTGAACGATCGATTTTAATAAAAAAATTAGAAACTTTGTGGTTGCTTTGTAAAGCATTTATAGAGTTAAGTTCTCTTTTTGCTAAATCAAAAGATAATTGCAGAATTGACATGGGATTATTGATTTCATGGGCAATACTGCCAGCCATTTCACCGAGACTAGAGAGCTTAGCTGAGTTAACAAGTTTAGCTTCTTGAGCAATCATCATTTTTTCTAACTGATATTGTCTGTAATAGAGAACGAGAATCGAAACAATAAATAAAATAAATAGTCCAATATACGTATAGAATTTAAACCACCATTTCGAAAAAATCTCTTTTGTTGTAAAGCCAACAGCTAAGATCCATTCATTATTGAGCACGTATTGTCTGCCAATTAATCGATGCTGATTGTCGATGGGCGAAACAAGTTCTTCAAATTCGTGAATTGAAAAACTTTGTGGTTTCTTAATATCAGCTTTCTTACCAATAATATCGGTGACAATTGGCCAACGAGCAACAACAGTCAGCTCTTTAGTGAAAAGTGTAATATTACTTCCGGGTCTATCGAGCGTCGATTTTAAAGTATCTGTTAGGCCTTCGATGGGTAATGTGACTAGAATCATTCCTTTGAAATGCCCAAGTTGATCACGTATTTTTTTAGCAAAAACGATGACCCAACGATGATGAGTTTTACTAACCAAAGGTTCAGATACAATAGTATCAACTGTATCGTCTGTTTTTAAAATTTTGAAATAGTCTCGGTCACTCAAGTCTATTTTTGAGTTGATATTAGCTGAAGATGTCATATGTCGACCATTTTCATCTGTAATGGCCGTTATGAGATATTTATTTTCATGGTTGAGTTGTAAAATGATATTATACATTTCTTGCTGGTTGAGTTTTTTTTGTAATTCAAGATTTTTAATTTTGAGTAAAGTTTTTTCGAGTTTTAAAAATGTATTTGTATAAATGCCATCTAAGCGGTTTTCAGTTATTTGGATTAAAGAGACTATATCGTTTTTAGTCGTGGTCAGTAACATTTTTCGAGATGAGTTCAACTCATATCCTACGATAACAAGACTTAAAAAATATGCTATGAGTGCCCATATAATCCAGCCGGCTTTATGATATTTCTGAAAACTTTTATAATTTTCTGGTGGGTTACTCATATAAGATTTTATCGGTGTTTGTTTTCTCTGAACAAAGTAAATATTCTAATTGATTTGTTAATATTTTTTATTGTTTCACGAACATGTACTATTTTGAGACGCTGCTTATAAATAGGAATGAATGTTAGATTTATAGACACTTGCTCTGATCGTTAATGCAAATTTAATAGTTTTAATCTTGGATTGGAAATTGCTATGTACTTGAGTAACAAACAAAAGGACAAGTCTATGAAAAAAATTATTTTAGCTACAATCTTATCAGTAATCACAATGTCAGAAGTAAGTATGGCTCGCGAAGCGAAAGCTGCTATGTTTCGTGACTTAGCAGTTCAGTCTGCTAAAGGTATTTTTGGCGTACCTGGCGACCAAGAAGTGGTTACACTTAAAGAAATGGATCATAGCGATCCGTTAAAAGCTTCTGAAAAATGGGAAGTCATACTTTCTAATGGCGCAGCAGCTGGTGGTTCTGGTCTTTATGAAGTTACTATCAAGAAAAATGATATAAAAGGTGCTGCTACGATAGATATTAAAGCTATTGCTGGTGAGTAATTTGATATTAATTGGTTTCTAATTTTTTAAATATAAGGCCACTCATTGTGGCCTTTATATTTTTGCAATCAGTTTTTGATGTAAAATGCTTTTAAAATTAAGTTCGAAATTATGATCTAAATTTAGTTTTTTTTCTTTTAAAATCTTTTCAACACTGATCATCGTATCTGTTTTAAACCCACAAGGATTAATACCTGTAAATGCCATGGGATCATCATAAAAGTTAATCGCAGCTCCGTGATAAGTAATCCATTTTTTCACAGCTATACCCAAAGAAGCAATTTTCTTTGAATCTATCCAAACTCCTGTTTCATCAGTTTCATTGGTTTGGCCAGGTAATTTCTGTGGTGTTTTGCCGACAGCATTTACACCAAATTCTTTAAGTGTTTCAACTATTGCATTTTCAAAGGCTCTTATGTAGCCACGAATTTCCTGAGGTCCTCTCTCATGTCGAGCCTGTTTTAGATTAAGGATGGGGTAGACAACAATCTGTGATGGACCGTGATAAGTGGCTCGGCCACCGCGTGAAATTTCGATGACTTCACCTTTCCAAGAAAAAATATCGTTTGGTTGTGTTTGCCGTCCTGTGGTTACAACTGGTGGATGTGTACAAAAAATTAAGTAACCAGGATGCTCTTGGCCACGTGATACAGCTAAGTCGACGTTATTGACGTATTCAAGTTGTTTATCAAGAGCTTGTTGATATGGGATTGAGCCCCAGTCTTCGAAAATCATGTGTATGTTTTTAAACTTAAATACTCAAAGTAGCAAGTATCTTATCAAACAAGGCTTTAGTTATTATAAAAATTCAGACGTCATTTTTGGTCACTTAAGATAAACATTAGACAGCTTGTTAGCGTTTATTTAAATCCTGAAGCGGTATGGAAAATGCTTTGTCTGTCCAGCAGAGGAACGTTAGCTGTGTTTATTTTTTCAAAATTGATCTTATTTATATTTATTATATTGAGTAGTTTAAGCTACGGCAGTGTTTTATTGGGTCATAAAACTCAATCAAGGCATTTAGCGGCACAAACAGAACCAATTAATGTTGATGATTCTGCCGCGCTGATAGTTAAGCAACAGCCTATATATTTGGATTTTGATGAGCGATTGGTCGTATCTTTTGTTTTGCAGTCGCAAATGCAAAATCAAGAAACGCAGATGGCAATTCATAGTAAACTGCGCCAAATACTAACTGATAAATTGTCAAAACCCATTGAAACTATAGAAGTTAAAAACTTTGAAGAATTTTTAGAAAAAAGTAAAGCAGACTGGCCTGACACCTCGAGCTTATCTCAAGACTTAGCAATTATTGAGAGCCAGCCAAGTAAGCCTTTAAAAAGATTTACTTCACAAAACCCACGAATTCAGAAAAAAATTAATGAATATCGCAAGTATAAATCTGAGTATTTTAAGGATTTACTTGTGCAAAAATCAAAAGATAGAGTTCTTGATGTTGAATTGCTAAGTCACTTGGCTTCAATAAAGTCTGATCTGCAAATAGAAAGTGAAAATTTTGATACTAAAAAGCAAGTTCTAGCTATTAAAAATTTATTTAATCAATCATCACAATCTGTTTTTACTAAGTTGATTGCGAATTTGGATCAAATGGGCGATGTTATCGCTGAACAACTCGAAAAAAATAATTTAGAGCTGAATCCAGTATTTAAAAAAATATTGAAAACTATTTTTACTGAGTATTTCAAAAGATTATCTCTCGATAGTAAAAAACAAATTTTATCATCAATGCTGAGTTTACCTATTAATACAAATGATGAGACAAGATTTATTTCATTAGTGCAAAACAGTGGCCCAATTTTTCAAAAGTTTTTACAGATATTAGGAGCTCAGAAAGATATCCCTCAAGATATGCTGAAGCTTTTTAAGATGTTAGAAAGCTCAGTGAGACCTGTTCCATGGGTAGAGGTCAATCAGATCTTAACTTCAGAAAAAAACAATTATGATTTTATATCTGTTGAGCAAAAGCCACTTGGGGTCGGAACGATGGCTCAAGTCCACAGAGCTAAAATCGCAGTGGGTGGTAAGACTAAAAGTGTTGTTATGCGCTTTATCAAGCCTCGTATAGCTCTACGAGTTCGCGAAGACGAAGTCATACTGAAGCAAATCGCACAAATTTTAGATCAAGATCCATTCTTAATTCAATCGGGTTTACCTAAAGTTTCTACTTTGATCGATGACATTACTAAATCTGTTTTGGATGAACTCGATATTCATTCGACAGTTGAACGTCAAATTAAAGCACAATCTTCTTATAACCGAGAGTTTCTTGTTAAAGGTCGTCGCTATAAAAATATTCTAAAAACGCATGTTCCTGAAATTTATCTACCACGAGATAAATCATCAGAATTAATGGTTCAAGAATTAGTTTTTGGTACAAAGTTAGACAAGGTTGCTGAACAATATATGTCTGTAGAGCCTCAGCTTAAAAGATTAATAGCTGAATCAATAGCTAAAATGTGGATAGAAGAAACTTTTTTTGGAAAAGGCTTTTATCATAGTGATTTACACCAAGGCAATTTTTTAGTTTCAGTTCAAGATTCACATATTCAAGTCAACCTACTCGATTTTGGAATGGGTGGATTTGTCGATCGTCGTATTCAAAATAAATTTTTAGTTTTAGGTATGGCCTTAGAGTCTTTTGATGTGAACTTTATTAGTCAGTCATTTTGGGATTTGTCAATTTTGTCAGAAAATACCATCAATCAAGATCAATTGAAAAAAAATATTCAAGCCAAAGTGAAGTCTTTAAATAGACAGACATTGCCAATGGCCGAGTGGTTAGGTTTTGTTATGAATTTAGGTCTAAAAATGCAATATGAAGTGATTAATTTAAACCGTGGATTAACAATTCAAAGCCAAATGCTTTTAGAGTCGAAGAGTTCTAAAAATTTGAATTCGATTGTTCGAGATATTGTTTTAGCAAATCCCAAAGAGTTTTTTCAACGTGTTGTGATCGAAGAAAATATTAATTTAGAATTGTTAACTAAAATATCGTGGCTCGAAATTAAAAATATTTTTTCTAAACTACCCACATTTGTTGGGGGTAAACCTAAAATTTCAGCGAAGTCTTGCCAAGCTTTATTCTAGATTCAGTCAAAAATAAAAGGGCATGTTGTGATCAACATGCCCTTTTATTTCAAAATCCTAATTTAAGACTCATTACTTAGTAACAGTCGCAGTTTTATGAGCTCCGCCAAGTGGTTTTTGAATGATGTGAATAGCGTGGCCTAGTGTGGCTTCTGCGGCTTCCATCATTGTTTCACCAAGAGTTGGATGTGGATGAATTGTTAAGGCAACGTCTTCTAATCTTGCGCCCATTTCAATAGCTAAAGCAGCTTCTGAAATTAAGTTTGAAGCCTCTGGTCCAACAATATGAACACCCAATAAAATATGTGTCTTTTTATCAGCAATCATTTTAACAAAACCATCAGTTTCTGACATGCTCACTGCACGGCCATTAGCGGCAAACGGAAACTTAGATATCATCAAATCATTGTAGCCCTTAGCTTTGCATTCAGCTTCTGTCATACCAGCAGATGCAATTTCTGGATCTGTGAACACAACAGCAGGTACCGTTTTGGCATCATAAACACGGTTAATACCTGAAATGATCTCTGCGACCATAACTCCTTCATGCGAAGCTTTATGGGCTAACATAGGTTGTCCGCAGATATCACCAATTGCAAAAATATGAGAAATATTTGTTCTACGTTGCGCATCGACTTTGATAAAACCGCGATCATCAGTTTGAATGCCGACACCTTTGATATTAGCTTGATCACCATTTGGTCTACGACCAACAGTTACGAGAATTTTATCGGTTTTGATAACTTCGTCTTTTCCATTGATTTCAACAGTGACTTCGTAACCGTCTTTTGTTTTCTTTTGACCTTTGGCTTTAGCTCCGAACTTAAATTGAATTCCAGCTTTTTCAGCTTTACGAGCCACGACTTGTGCGCATTCAGGATCAACAACGCCAGAAAGTAATGAAGTATTTGCTTCAACAACAGTTACTTCAGTTCCTAATTTACGTAAGTAAGATGAAATTTCTAACCCGATATAACCGCCACCAATAGTGACAACACGTTTCGGTATTGTATCAAAAGCGAGTGCACCAGTTGATGAGCAAATGTCTTTTTCATCAAAAGCAAAACCAGGTATTTCAATCGGACGCGATCCCGTAGCGATAATAAAATATTTAGCTTTAACAGTGTCGGTGCCTGTTGATGATTTAACAGTTAACTCTTGAGTTGTTTTAAAATCAGCAGTGCCTTTGATGACTGTAACTGAATTGCCTTTGAGTAATTGATTGACCCCGCCAGACATTTTATCGCAGACAGATTGTTTCCATGAAACTAATGTTTTCATGTCGACATCAATTCCGCCTTTGATGTTTAAACCCATAGTTTTAAAATCATGTTGAGCTTTGTGTAGTAGGTGAGTGGCCGTAATCATGGCTTTTGATGGGATGCAACCCACGTTTAAACAAACTCCACCGAGAGCTTCTTTTTCGATAATAGCAGTTTTAAAGCCAAGTTGAGCAGAACGAATAGCTGCTACGTAACCACCAGGACCAGAACCAATAACGACAATATCAAAATTTTGCATAAATTAAATTCCTTTGTTCTGATAAATCTTACGTTAAGCCCATCATTAAAACGCCAGGGTTTTGAATCTTAGCGAAAAATGATTTTAAGAAATTCGCAGCCACAGCGCCATCAATTAAACGATGATCTGCAGTAATTGTGTAATTCATCACTTTAATAGCAGCGAGCTGACCATCTTTGATCACAGGCTTATCTTGGATTTTGTACATTCCTAAGATAGCGACTTCAGGGTGATTAATAATCGGAGTTGCGTACATACCACCAACAGATCCGATGTTTGTGATTGTGATTGTAGAACCTTTCATTTCGTCTGGTTTCAATTTGCCATCACGAGCACGTTTAGATAAATCTAAAATTTCTTTTGAAATTTCTAAAATGGTTTTTTGATCAGCATTTTTAATAACTGGTACGACTAATCCATTTGGGGTATCAGCAGCAAATCCAATATTAAAATATTTTTTATAAACGATTTGAGAATTCGCATCATCAATTGAAGCATTAAACATCGGAAATTCTTTGATCGTTGCAATCAAAGCTTTCATTACGATTGGTAAATAAGTGATTTTTGTACCATTTTTTTCTGCAAAATCTTTTACAGAATCGCGAATCGCAACTAGTTGCGTGACATCAACTTCGTCCATCAATGTAAAATGCGGAATAACAGCTTTTGACATTTGCATGTTTTGCGCGATTTTTTTTCTGATACCAACAAGATCCACTCTTTCTTCAAGAGCTGCATTCGTTGAATTGTATGCTGGTTTAGGAAAATTCATTGTTGGTGTACCTGCAGATACGGCGCCAGTGCCAGTGCCTTTAGTCACTGATGCAGATCCGCCTTTAGCAGATAATACATCTTCACGTGTGACTCGGCCAGCAAGCCCAGAACCTGGTAATCCATTGATATCAACACCCATTTCTCGAGCTAATCTGCGTGTTGCAGGCGTCGCTAAAACTTTAGAATCTGCAACAGGTGGAAATATACCAGCAGCTGTTGTAGCTGTTGTGCTAGCCATCATTAAAGTTGGAGCAGCAGAAGTTGTTGATTTTGCGGCATGACCATTTGTGTGCGCTTGTGGTTGAGCAGCTGTGCTTGCAGAGCCAGATAAAGTTAAAATGACAGATTCAACTTTAATGACGTCACCTTTTTTGAATTTGAATTCCTTAACAACGCCAGCAACTGGTGTTGGGACTTCAACAGTGGCTTTATCAGTCATGATTTCAGCTACAGTTTGATCAGCTTTAACAGTATCACCAATATTGACAGTCCATTTAACAAGTTCGCCTTCAGTAACGCCTTCACCTAATTCTGGCAATTTAACATCAACAGTTGCTGTTGATTGAGTAGCTGCAACAGGTGTTGATGGCTTATGAGCAGTTGTCGTAGTCGCGCTGGCTGTAGCGGCCGCACCAGATTCAAGTTTAACAATAACAGATTCAACTTTAATAATTTGACCAGGCTTGAATAAAAGCTCTTTTACAGTTCCGGCAACTGGTGTTGGAACTTCAACAGTGGCTTTATCAGTCATGATTTCAGCTACAGTTTGATCAGCCTTAACAGTGTCACCTGGTTTAACTAACCATTTAACTAATTCGCCTTCGGTAACGCCTTCGCCTAGTTCTGGTAATTTAATGTCTGTCATGTTGTGTCCTCTTTCTTAAATTTAAATTATATATTGAGATTATACTTGTTCTTGTCTGTTAAGCGCGCGATTTTTTTTAATCATGCCTTCCATGAAAAATTCTCCGGCACGGTAAGAGCTGCGCACAAGTGGTCCAGATGCGACATATAGAAAACCCATGTCTTCTGCTGTTTGTTGCCAGTATTTAAATTTTTCAGGTGTTACAAATTCGATAACTTTTAAATGTTTTGGAGTGGGCTGTAAGTATTGACCAAAAGTAACAACATCGCAGCCAACTTCGCGTAAGTCTTTTAGGGCTTGAATAAGCTCATCGTCTTTTTCGCCTAAGCCTAGCATGATTGAAGACTTAGTGTATATTTTGGGGTCAAATTTTTTAACTGATGCTAATAAATCCAAAGACTGTCTGTATTTGGCGCGAGGATCGCGCACTGAAGGTGTTAAACGCTCAACAGTTTCGATATTATGAGCGAAAACATCTGGGTAAGCCGCAGCTAAATGAAGAATTAAGTTCTCGTCACCACGAAAGTCAGGCGTTAATATTTCAACAATTAAATCTGGATCAAGTTTTTTAACCGTTTTCACAGTACGAGCAAAGTGATCAGAACCTTGATCAGGCATATCATCGCGATCAACTGATGTGATGACAACATATTTAAGTTTCATTTGCGAAATTGAATAAGCTACTTTTTCGGGTTCAAAAGGATCAACTGGCGGAAGTCCTAATTTTGCGTTACCTGTTTTAACATTACAGAATCGGCATCCGCGAGTACAAACCTCACCCATAAGCATAAACGTAGCAGTGCCGCCAGACCAGCATTCGCCCATATTAGGACATTTTGCCTCTTGGCAAACGGTTGCAAGTTTGAGTTCGCCTAACATGTCTTTGATGCGACCGTAGTTCTCACCAGCAGGAGCACGCACTTTTAACCACTCAGGCTTACGCATAACAGCGGCTGGTGTTGACTGAGATGAAGTCTGCTGTGTTAACTGCGATGAAGAGTCTTGGGTTTTATTATCCATAAAATCCGCCTTTGATAGAATGCTCTATTACTATCTTTTATTAGCTATTTAGGCAATTATTAACTCGTTTTTTTAAGACCAAAACAGAGCGTATTTTCGCTCTGTTTATTAACAAAAAATTGTCATTTTGAAGTTTATGCTTATTTCAGAAGATCTTGCCAAACCTGGTCTTCAGAATAAAACCCATCGTGGCCAGATTCAGGAAAATGAGTGTAATTGACCAAGTCGTTGATGATTGACAACTCTTTGGTAAATGTTTTTGCTGGAACAAAAGTATCTAAAGCACCTGAATACAAATAAAACGATTTAGAAGGCATCAATTGAATGTTTTCTCTCAGTTTTTGATATGACATTAAGTCTTGTTGATTGCCGAGTACTTGAGCTATTTTCTCGCGATCATTGTTCGAATAGCCCATTTGCATGGCCGCCAAGCACTCGTGAATTGAGAGATCAGTTTCTGCAGAGTTTTGAGCAGCCAAACGATTAAGTACAGCCGTGCAATTTTGTTTTGATCCACCGGCAATATTACGATCAAAATAACCAATAACAGAAAAAGCAATCGCGCGACTATCATTTGGCTCATCACCATTAGCATTCATTTCATTTTGTATTTCTTCACGGACAACGAGTCCGTTTTGAACCCAGCTCGAAATTAAAAAATGTAGATAACTCCAAGAGTCTTTAAATCCAAGGTTGTTGTTAAGGTATTCAGCTATTTCCAGCCCACAATAAGATTGTTTATGTACAGGAGTTTCTATGCAGTAGTCCTTATTGGCGCTCAAAAATTTTTTAAGTATTATATAAGAGTCTTTATCCTCAGGGTTGGCTTTGAAATATTCTTCTGATGTGCGAATTTGCGATTCAATGCGGTAAGTAAAGCGATCTAAAGCATCATCAGAAACAGCATTGGCATGCGCGTAAGCACCTTTTAAGGACTCAGGAAATAAACTTATATAGCGATGTACAATATAAGCCCCATAGCTTTGACCAAAAACTTTCCAAGGCTTGTTGCCGACGACTTTTTTACGGACAATTTCTGAGTCGTGAACTATACCACTTGAACCGTACCAAGTGAGTCTACGAATTGTTTGTTCTGGTGATGTTGAATATGAATCAATAGGGTAACCGGATGAACACCCATTTCCACGTTGGTCTATGTAAATAAAACTTATTTTGTCTTGTAAGTTTTTATGATTTAAAAAAGCTTCAAGTAAACCAAATGAACCATGAACACTTGCGCCAGGTCCTCCGTTGTAAAAAGCCACAACATTGTCAGTCATTTTTCGGGGTTTGATATAAAATATTTTAAGTTTGGGACTGTTAGCATCAAGTGGATTTTCTGGTGATTCGACCCAGGCGAATTCGTATTTTGTCATGTCAAGCGACGACACAAATTGATCGCAATTCGCATCATAGGGGCTGACGTCTTGAATAGCTGGTTCATCTTGGGCTTTAGCTGGCGGTATAACTTGAGGAGGATCATTTTTTTTTGTACAACTAGCCAAACTAGCAATCGTTAATATTAAAAATAGAGTTTTATTTTTGTATGAAACGGACATTGTATAATCCCCCAACTATCATTTCGAGAGACTATATTCGTGCACAGACGTAAAGTTAAAATAAATCAGATCGTAAAATCAGAATTTAATTAAATGAATGATTTAAATTCACGATTGTCTAGTTTTTTGACGGTACGATTGGGTTAGTGCAATAGCAGTATGACGGTTCTAAATGATCATCACAATTATTACCTGATAAATAACCTGGTAAGCAAACAGGGATATATTTTTCATTACAAGTAACACTACAGCCGTTGATGTCGAGTCGTTCCCAACGCGAAGGATCTACGGATAAATCGCGGCACCTAACGGATCTAGGAGATACTTCGCACCCAGTGTTGCTGCCATAGCCACCAGCCCATGTTAGCTGCGCAAAAAGTGACAATGAAACAATAATCTGAAGAAATAGCGGCATGAATGTTCCCTGGTTTGACTAAAATCATATATAATTCTATTACGCGCCGACAAGGCTGGTTTTATTTTGCCATGGACTTAAAGGTCTGATAGTTTTTCATCTCGCTTTTATTCCATCTGGAGAAAGTTGTATGGGCGGCAAAAAATTATTTCTATTCGTTGGTATAGTTGTTTTATTAGTTGTCAGTGCGATTGGTATTGGTTACCTGAAGTCGACGAGTGAAACATCTTCGGCAAAGACTGAGCAAGTCCAGATTGAAACATTAAGTCACGATTCTGAAAACACAGCATCATTAAATGTTTTAAAAGGTTTTGATTTTGATATAGAAATCAATGATGAGCCAAGCGATACTCTTGGGGATTCTGGGCAAATTCAGGCGATTGAGATTGTATTTAAAGATGGTCGCAAAGTAGAAACAATCAAGTCGTACGCAGGTGAAAATAGTGAACTCGCAAATACATTTTTCAAGAATGCAGATTTTTCTTTGAAAAAAATATTTCCGGATCAAAAAAGGGAATTACTGATTGTTAAATCTTCAGAGTATCTTTCGCGTGGTGAAGGAATGCTTGCAATGACATCTTTTTACATGATTCAAGATGACTCTTTACAAGAAATTTTACAAGTTTTAACCCAAAGAGATCAAACCCAACCGGGTGAAGAGACAAATTCTTTAAATGGTGATTTTAAAATTGAAAAAGGCATCGAAAATTTACCTGTTATTCGATATAGCTATAATTTAAATGGCGATAAATCAGAGATTTTATTTACTTGGAATGGTGAAAAATTTGTAGATACAACAGGTAAATATTCTGAAGTCGAAGCCCAGTTCGATCGTTAAGTGCTAATTAGTATTTTTAGGCAATGTCTTGATTGGTAAGTTTACACTTTTTTTAGAGCTTATTTGATCTTGAAGAGCTGCACATTGTAGTTTTCTAACTTCAAAACTTTGTGATTGCTCAAGTGCGGCGCGACTAAGCTGGCAAAGGGCTTTTCGACATTCATTTTGATCAATATCTTCACAAATAAATTGAGGTTGAAATAATTGAAATTTTTGATGCCGTCGATATGTCGGATTATATTTGATATGTGTGTCAATCCAATTACGACAAGCTCCATTGTTAGATTTCAATGAGTCAATACTCCACTGGCTTTTATCATCACCAATGTCGATTTCAATTATACTTTCAGAGGTGCCGTTTAGAGGAGTAGTAATTTTGGTACAGCTGATAATTGTATCTGCCTGATTTTTTTGTTCACCTTTTGGATCAAAAATAATTTGTCTGGTTTTTGTAAAAGTTTGGTCATATGTTTTAACTCTATTGTCATAAAGTTTACATACAAATTCACGCAGTTGTGCGCTATCATTTGAATCATCAAAAGTTATGTAGTCGATAAATTTTTCATTCACAATGATACGATTACATAGTGGTTCTGATTTTGTTGATTTGAGCTTTTGTACTCCAACTATGTTTTGAAAAAGCAAACTTGATGTATCTGGTGAAACTTTAATTTTATAGTTATTTAGACAGTCAAGTAATTCACCTTTTTCAAAACTTTGTCCTGCGGCTATCGCGATATCACCTATAGCACCAGCGGCCGCATGAGTCGCAACGGCAGCTCCAGCTGATCCAATGGCTCCAGCTCGAGCTAAGTATTTAGCCATGGTTTTCAGCTGTGTTCGAGTCATTTGATATTCAGATTTAATAGTCTTATTTTCAGACTGCAAACGTTCTACTTTTGTATTCATCATGTCTTGATCATGAGCATAAGCTTTTTTTGCAAATGCTATTTTCATATCATTTAGTGAATAGCTAACATGTTCACCAAGTGTCATGGCAGAGATACTTTTGAATTTGGATCCATTGCCAAGTTTAATTTGAATTCGCTCGAATAGTTCAGAAAACTGGCTTTGTATCACATCATTGATAGCAACTGGTCTATCTGTTGAAGTTAATTTTGATTTTGCTATTAAACCTTTAAGCATTTGGTTGTTTGGATACTTCTTTAAAAGATCATCTAGTATCGGACCAATATCTTTTAGTTGTATTTCAGTAGCGCCATCTTTAAATGTCATTTTATTTTTTTTTAAATATTTAGAGTATTCGTCTAAAATTTGTTTGTGCTCTGAGGTTATTTTTTTTCTAAGGTCGATGAGATCGTTGTGAAAGTCTTGAATAAGTTTCATTTTATGTAGTTCTTCAGGATCTGAAACAGCTAGCGTTGCCAAGCCGGCAGATAAAACTGATAAATTGTTGTTGTTGCACTCTTTGCCGGAATATTGAGTCTCACAACGAAATAAAGCTTTGGCTTGATTGAGTTTGTTTTCATCGCAATGCCTATTTTGATCGGCATGACCCTGAATAGCGGAAATTGAGAGCAGTATTGATAAAATGCACCGATTTAGCATAGAGTTATTTTAGCATGTGTTTTGGAAGAGTCTCTAGATGTAGATTCATTCTGGTACAATGTCATATAGATATAAACAAATCCTGATAAAAGATGTGACTCTAGAGTCTTGTTTTGCTAAAAAAGTTCTATATGACAATCATGCATGAACCATTAAGAAAACTAATTTCAGAGCCTCTTTATAACCTTATTCAAGACCAACTCAAGTCAGCTGGACAGGATTCTCAGTTAATGTCTTTAGCCGATGTTTATAAGGCTTTGGTGGAACCTCCTAACACAGATATGGGGCATTTAGCATTTGGTTGTTTTATAGCAGCTAAGCATTTAAAAAAAGCTCCACCACAAGTTGGACAAATTCTAGTTCAACAATTAACTGAGTGGCTCAAAACACAACCTTCGTATGCCCAACAGATTGAGAGCTTCACTGCGGCGGGACCGTATATCAATATTAAATTTACATCTAAAGGTTTATATCAAAACGTTATTCATTCGATTGTAAATGGTTCGTTGTTTCAAACTCAGTTAACTCAGAAAACTCCTAAGATGATGATTGAATACTCTCAACCTAATACGCATAAAGAGTTACATGTGGGGCATATGCGTAATATGTGTTTAGGCGATGCACTCATTCGAATGCTCCGTTATTCAGGATACAACATTTTAGCTTCAACTTTTCCAGGTGATGTTGGAACACACGTGGCTAAATGTTTATGGTATTTAAAATTTCACAACACTGAGCCTATTCCTGCAACTCATAAAGGTGAGTGGTTGGGTGCTATGTACTCTAAAGGAAATCTTAAACTAGAAGATGAAGAAAACACACCGAAGTACGAAGAAAACAAAAAAATACTCACTGAGATTTTGAAACAACTTGAATCTAAAAATGGCGAGTACTATGAGCTTTGGAAAGAAACACGCCAATGGTCGATAGATTTAATGAATCAAATCTATGATTGGGCAGGTATTAAATTCGACCAGTGGTATTTCGAATCTGATGTTGATTCCGACTCAGTTAAAACAATTAAAAAGTATTACCAAGAAGGTAAATTAGTCGAATCGCAAGGAGCTATTGGGTTAGATTTTTCAAACGAAAATTTAGGTTTTTGTTTGTTGTTAAAGTCTGATGGTACAGGTTTATATGCGACTAAAGATGTTGAACTCGCAAGACGTAAATTCGAAGATTATAAAATTGAAAAATCAATTTATGTAGTTGATCAAAGACAAGCATTACATTTTAAACAAGTTTTTAAAACACTTGAACACTTGGGATTTGAGCAGGCTAAAAACTGTTTTCATTTACAATATAACTATGTTGAGTTGCCTGATGGGGCAATGAGCTCTCGTAAGGGAAATATTGTACCGTTGATGAAACTTGTTTCAACAATGAAAGCCCATGTAAAAGCAGAGTATCTTAATCGCTATGAAGGCGAGTGGAGCTCTGATGAAATCGAATTAGTGAGTGATCAAGTTGCTCAAGGTGCGATTAAATATGGTATGCTTAAGCAAGACACTAATAAAAAAATTGTATTTGAAATGAACGAGTGGACAAAGTTAGATGGCGAGTCAGGACCATTTATTCAGTACTCGTATGCTCGGATCAATTCGTTACTGAAAAAAATTAAATCAACAGCTGCTGTTGATGATGTGTTGCTAACTCATCCTAATGAACTTAAACTCATGCAACATTTGATGAACTTTAATACAGTTGTTTTAAATGCAGCTGAAAATTATAAACCAGCAGCATTGTGTTCTTACTTGTATGATACCGCTAAAAAGTTTAATTCTTTTTATCACGACTGCCCAATTGGATCTGCTGAGAGTGAAAGTTTAAAAGCATCGCGGTTGGCTTTAGCACTTTCGACAGGACTTGTTCTTAAAAATGGTTTGGCACTTTTAGGAATACCAGTTCCAGAAAGAATGTAATGAGATTTTCACAAGGCTTAATTCAAGGTAAACTCATACAACGCTACAAAAGGTTTTTTGCAGATGTTGAGTACGAGTTAAATGGAAAAAAAATAAGTGCCACAATACATGTGCCAAATACAGGTTCATTAAAAGCAGTTATTGAAAAAAATCCGAGAGAAAATCAAAACTGTTTATTCAGTATTCACAACGACCCTGAGAAAAAACTTAAAGGAACGCTTGAGGCCGTGCAAACTGTTGAGGGCACTTGGGTTGGTGTGAATACATCGAATCCAAACCGTATTGTAACAGAAGTGATACAGGCCGGAATTGAAAACAAAAAACCTCTTTTTAAACACTGGGCTGAATATTCGTTTTATAAGCCAGAATTTAAAATTTCTAAAGAAACACGTTTAGATGGCGTGTTCTGCCACAAGCCTGAGGATATCGATAATCCGAAATCTAAAAAACATTTTATTGAAATTAAAAATACAACTTATAAAGAGATCATCAATGAGCAAGCATTTGCACAGTTTCCGGATGCTGTTACAGAGCGTGGGCAAAAACATTTAATTGAGATGATGTCTTTAATGAAAGATGGGCACAAGTGTGAACTCATTTTTACAGTACAAAGACAAGATGTCAGTTATTTTTCTGCTTCAAAGCTTGATCCAGATTATGCTCAGTTGCTGAAAAAAGCATTTGATCAGGGCTTGATTATTACTCCGGCGTTGGTACAAGTGGATTCTCATCAGGTTGTGTTAACGGATAAAGTGCTCGATATAAAGTGGTTATAATTTATTGAACTTTGATGCTACCTTTAAGCGTATAGCTGCCTGTCGAATTAGATCCATTATTTTGTACACGACCTTTTAGTGTGTGTTCAGCTGTTGCGGTGCTCGATGAACCTGCAGTAATAAAACCATCGGTTCCAGTAGAGGCCACTTGAATTTTAATTGTGTACACTGGTGAATAACCTAAATCACCTGATGCTCGTATAAAAAAGTTTTTTGAGTTTGCATTATCTGCAATATTAAATTGAGTGCTGCGTGAAGGCTCAATTGTGTAATTGAATCTAGAGTTTGTTGTACATGTAAATGATGCCCCAGAACTATAGTTATTAATTGAGCTGTATGATTGGTTGTCAAAGCTGAGTTGAATCTGATTGATGCTCTGATCGCATTGACCTGAAAGTGTAAATGCTGAAATGCTTGTTCTGTTTTTAGTGTTAATCAGTGATTGATCGACAGTAAAAGCACTGAGCTTGTTGATCGTTTGAAACTCAGGCACGCCTTTTTTACATCCTAAAAAAACAAAGACTAGACTTAAGATTTGTAGTGATTTGATAAGTTTCATAAATATAATTTATCTTATCGGCAATCTCTTATATTTGCATAATTAAATTCTCAATCTGGTACGGATCTAAACTCGATCTGATGAGTTCTAGACTAAAGCCCCCATGTAATACAGCGTATTAAATCCCGATATCAAATTGGGAAAAAACATAATTTATTATGATGGAAATAACGTGAAAAATACGTGGCTTAGATTATTTATAGCAGCATTTGTATCATTAACAAGTTTGGCAATCGTTCAAATTTGGTTTGATTTAACGACTCCGGATTCGTTCGGAGTTAACAATCAAGAACCAATCGCATTTATTAAAAGCGTTAAGGATGATGTCGACAAGAGACCAATCAAAAGACAAGTTTGGCAGAGCCTAACCAAAGGTGACTATGTCTTTTCTGGCGAAGCAATTCGTACAGCTAAAGATAGCGAAGTCCAAATTGAATTTGTTGATGGTGGACATTCAATTAATATAGAACCTGACTCAATCGTATTAATTGCACAAAACTCGAATAAAGAATTAGCTTTAGATTTAATGGAAGGTGGCGCAACGGTCACAGCTATTACTCCACAAGCATCTGAAAGCGTAGTTGTTGCCCCTGCGATCAACCTTATTCAAAATGGAAAAACAGTATTGATTAAAGGTAATGCGACATTAACTAAAGCTAATAACGGTAGTTTAGAAATTCAAAGTAATGAAATGACTCAAAATATTAATCCATTTTTCACGATGATGAATGATGGGCGTATTATGCCATTTAAATTACTTTCTCCACTTAAAGAAAAGTATATATTTGCAGATGGTGATAATGGCATAGTCAAAATCTCTTGGGCTAATGTTCCTAAAGATTTAATGACTAAAGTTGCATTAGGGTCGCAAAGATCTGTTTTAAATCTTATTCGTGAAGTTCAACCCGGGCAGTCTGCACTTGTTGATTATAATTTAAGTGCAGGATTTTATTTTTACAAAATATTTTTTATTAATCCTCAAAATAATAAGATTGTAGCCGAGTCTAAATTGCAAAAAATAAAAGTCTTAGAAAGAAATATGCCTGTTGTTGTTAACCCAACAATTAATCAAATCTTTAGTATGACTGAGCCTAAACAAAAGATACTATTTAATTGGACTGATGGGGAATACGTTAAAAACTATTATTTCGAACTCTTTAAAGATGCTAATTTAAAATCTCGTATTGTTAATAAAAATTTTGATAAACAGCAATCATTTGAAGTTGATTTGCCTGAAGGCGAGTATTTCTATAAGTTATCAGCTAAATTTGAAACAGAAAACAAAATGATTCCAGGCAAGGTCGAAAAGTTTGCTTTGCAAAAAAAATCAGAGCCTAGTGAAATTATGGCGAAACCGTTACCGCCCCCGCCACCACCTGTTGTTCCAGTTGGTCCCACTAAAATTGAGCAAATCAACTGGGTTCAAACAAACTATTTAGATGATCGTGGCGCAGAAGAACAGAAATATGTTGGACAACCTGAGCTCGAAATGAAATGGGAAATCCCTCGAGGCGCAAAAGTAAGTGAATACAGAGTTAAATTAACTCCACAAAATCAAACTGGTGGAAAAGCCATAGAGCTTAAAACATCCCAGTCGAGTGTTAAAACGAAATTATTAAAACCAGGTCGCTACATTGCAAGTATCGAAGGCGTGGATCAAATGCAAAAACTTGTTGGGTCTTCTCACCCAAAATTTTTCATTGTTTCAGAATTGCCGATGCTGACTTCACCTGAGTTTATAGGCGGAAGCAAAATGACCGCGGATAAAAAAGGAGATTTTCAAGTCAAATGGCTTTATCTAGATGGAGCAATTAAATTTAGAATTAATTTAATTGATAGTACAGGTAAACAAGTTCACCAAACAATTATGACTCGCACTGGTGGTGAGCTCAGTGCCAAATTTGAAGATATGCCACCAGGTGAGTATAAAGTTGAAGTTGCAGGAATGGATAAAGCCGGACGTTTCGGTACTATTGCCAAAAAATCTGTAACCGTTTTAGATGCTGCTGATTTGAATGCTCCAAAACTGAAAAAACTTAAGGTGAAGTAATGCATTTTGCAATCGATAAAAGACATTTTAAAATATCTTTTATATTGATTGCACTCCTATATTCATTTTTAGCTAAGGCTGCGGAAAGTAATGTCGAGCTAGAATGGGAAGCTCTGCCGAACGCTCGTAAATATGATCTAGAAGTTAAAACACCTAAAAAAACATTTTCGTTTGTTGTGCAAAACCCTGCATGGCAAGGCCGATTAACTCCTGGAATATTTCAAATGCGTGTTCGTGGGCGAGACAAAAGAAACGTGCCAGGTCCGTGGTCTGGTTATGAGCAATTTAAAGTGCATTTAGATCCTGTTGAAATTTTAAGTCCATTATCAGATGCAGCAATCCAATCTAAATATGATGATACTGATAAAGTGAGTTTAAAGTGGAAAAATACTCCTTTTGCTAAGAGATATCAAATAACAATTTCATCCGCAGATAAAGCTGATTACAGTAAATCAATAGAAACTTCAAAGTTGACAGAAACACTATCATTACCTGTGGCCAGAAAGTTTAAATATCAGATCAAAGCATATAATGATGTTGTTGATAGTCATCCTGATAAAACTAAAGAGTATTCATTTACCGTTATAGGTAAAAAACTTGATACACCAGATATTGCACAAAACGATAGTCTATATGTTCGAGAGTTGAAATGGACTAAGCCGGAACATGTGTCAGAGTTTTCATACAAAATCGAAAAATATGATTTAAAACAAAAAAAATATTTTCCCTTTAATGAGGGGCAAACCAAATCGACAGTGTTGCCTTTTAAAAAAGAGTGGGCTGGTGGTCATTATAAGTTAAGTGTTAAGTCACTCGCGCAATTACGACCAGACTCAGAATACGCATCGAGCAAGTTTTCTGTTATTGAGGGTGACCGTTCAGCTGTTACTGAAGAGCTTGCAACTTTACGAGAGTCTATTGACCGTTTAAGTGGTTGGTATGCAACGGGCAGTTATCTTGTGACCTCTGTAGATTACTTAGGTCATAACCCTGAGAAAAACAATGTTGATACTATATTTAATGCGATAGGTGGCACAGCTAAAATTGGTGTGGGTTATATGACCAAGAAAAAATCCTGGGGATACTATTCGTCATTTGAAACAAGTGTCGTCGAAGTGGAAGGTTTCAATCCTATTCGCTATAATGCAGTTGATTTTAATGTCGTTCATAAATTTCGTCCAAATACGGCTGGAGAAATTCGGCAAACACTGGGTTTATTGTATAAAGAAATTCCAGATATATCTAACAACTTGGCTAAGACTCAAGCGATTAGTCAGCCTTTATCGGCGTTAGGTTTACGATATGGTGTTGAATACTGGCAAGCTATTAACTCAAAAGTGGGTTTGCAAGTTAATGCACAAGTGTTACCGACACTGCTAGGATTAAAAACGACGAATTCAAAACCACTCGTACCATCATTGTCATATCAAGCGGGTTTACTTGGCAGCTATCGTTTTACCAAAAATTTTACTGGATTGTTAGGGTATGCATATCGTTTAGATACGATGTCTTACAAGGCTTCTGCTAACACGAGCACTGGGTTTACTGGTGATAGCCCAAATCGTGTTGATGTTAAAGGGCATTATTTAAATTTATTAGTGGAGTATCAATTATGATGCGGTTAATTCAGAATATAAAAGAAAAACTCAGAGTACCAATTTCTATTAAAATTATTATGATTACGACAATCATCATTTTAGGATGTATGATACTCATTACTAAACAGAGTAATCAATATTTGCGTAAAGCTATCGTTGAACGTGAAGAGTTCACTAACCTAACAGAGGCTAGTTTGCGAGCAACACAAATTGAAACTGTGTTAGATACGTCTCTAGAAAAAGCAAAAGCTGTTGGGCAACTTGTTTTAAAAGAAACTCCAGAGGGGCTTACAAATTTTCAATTACCCAAAGATAAATTCTTAATTGCAGTCGAAGTTTGGAAAATGACAGATGGGCATCCGGCTATATTTTTTCAAAAAACACAAGATGATTTCTTAAAAAAATATAATCTTACGTCTGATCAATTAAGTACATTTTTGCAAAAATCTCCTTTTCCGATAGCTTCTGTTATTCAAAAGAAAATTGAAATACAATTTTCTGACATCAACTCAGGTGGCATTCATTTAATCAATATAGGTTTTCCTATTTCTAAAGATGCCAAAGGGCAAGTCAGCCATTTTGCTGTAGCTCGTTTTGGTCAGGAGATGATTCAAACATTATTTGCAGCCGACGGAGTTCGCGATTTCTTTTTAGTGGACCGAGCAGGTCATTTGTTAGCCCACAAGAATGAAGATTACTTATCAATGGATAAAGACTGGTCGCAAAATTCGTTAGTTGTTAAGTCGAGAGAAAATGAAAATGTAAAACAAAAGCAAGTCACAATTCAAGATAAAAACTCTCAGGAAGAATACATTGGTGCATTTGTGAAAAGTCCATTTTGGGGTGTGACATTACTTGCGCAAACACCTGTTAGTGTTGTTGTTGAGCCGGCTGAGGGTGTCCAAAGAACAGTTATTTATATTGCGGGAATTGTCATGAGTGTTTCATTGTTTATTGTGTTTTTATTTTCACTCACAATAACAAAACCAATTGAAGTCTTAGCAGAACTCATTAAAGAAATACCCAAAGGCAATTTTAATATTTCGGCTCGTGATAAAGTCACATCTAAAGATGAAGTCGGTGATTTAGCATTTGCATTTGATCATATGACTGATGGATTAAAAGAAAGAGATAAAGTTAAGAATTTATTTAACAAGTTTCATGGATCAAGTATTACAGAAAATTTGTTAAGCCAAGAGATCAGTGTTGGTGGAACTCGTAAAGATGTGACTGTCTTTTTTTCGGATATTCGTGGATTTACAAAATTTAGTGAGGGACATAGTCCAGAAGAAGTTGTTTCGATGCTCAATGAGTATTTTGAAGTTATGGTTAAAATCATTAATGATCATGGTGGTGTTGTTGATAAATTTATTGGTGATGCGATTATGGCTGTATGGGGTGTGCCGACACCTGGTTCGCATGACACTGAGAATGCTTTAAAAGCTTGTTTGAAAATGCGTCATGCTTTACATGAGTTGAATCAGTCGCGATTACAGCGTGGTTTGACTGAAATACATATTGGTATGGGTTTGCATGCTGGGGCAGCTATCTCTGGAACGATTGGATCAGAGCAGCGTATGGAATTCACAGTTATCGGTGATACTGTCAATGTGACTTCGAGAATTGAATCAGCGACTAAAAACTTTGAAGTTGATTTGCTGATCAGTGATGAAGTTTTTCGTAGATTAGAAGCTGAGCAAGATAAAAAATTTAAATTTGATTTAGCTGGTGATATCGAAGTTAAAGGTAAGTCTTTGCCGTTAACTCTATATAAAGTTGCTAGCTAAATTTGGTCAAAAAAAAGCCCAGATCAGTGATCCGGGCTTTAGAGAATCAAATAACTTATATTATTTAAAACTATTTAGCAGATGCAGAAGCTAAATGTCTATCGATAATAGCTTTAAATTCAGGAAATGGATAAGCACCACGTAAAGAAACACCATTGATGATAAAACCTGGTGTACCACTCATGTTAAATTTTTTCGCTTCTTCCATGTCAGTAGCGATTTTTTTAGCAATAGCTTCATCTTTTAAAGAAGCTTCAACTTTTTTAAGATCAGCACCAACTTTTTTAGTTACTTCAGCAAAGTATTTTTCGCCTTTTTCTTTTAACATGTTTTGATTTTCAAAAACCATGTCATGAAATTTTTCAGCTTTTTCTGGGCTTTGTAATGCAATAGCTTCAAAGTATTGAGCAGCTGGCATTGCAAGTGGGTGGAAATCAAGTGGTAAGTGTTTGAAAACAATGCGAACTTTATCGCCGTATTCTTTGCGAACTTGTTGGATTGTTTGGTAACCACGTGAGCAATATGGGCATTGAAAGTCAGAAAATTCAACGATTGTCACAGGAGCAGATTTGTTTCCGAAAACGACGCGACCATCTTGAATTTCTGGTTTAAGTGGGTTAGCGAATTCTTCATCACGTTGCTTTTTTTCTTCTTCTTGAGCTTTCTCTGCAGAAACTTTTTGAGCTTCTTGCTGAGCTTTCATAACAACTTCGATAAATTTATCTGGATGTTTTTCGATCGCTGTGAAAACGATAGATGGATCTTTTTCAACTGCTTCTTTAAGTTGTTTAGCTGATGGTGCGCAAGATGATACAGCTAAACCGATGGCTGCAACTGACGCGACTAATTTTAGTGTTTGTGTAAATGTTTTCAAGAGGTCCTCCATGTTGACTTCTATTTTTGTTAGCGAAGATAAGTCTTACATAGACTTCAGCAAACGAAAACATTTTGTGTAGTCAGTCTAGATGTAACATAAGACCTAGGTCTAGCTCTTGGTTACATTGAGGACTTGTGAAGGTTGAATATTAATTATAATCTTATTTTGAGGATGTTTTATGGCAAAATTGTTAGTTTTAGTTTTGGCTTTGAATGTATTGGCATGCGGTTCTGGTTCACATAGTCGTGATGCTCAAAACTCTTTAGATATGAGTGGTCTTGAAAAGATCGAAAGCTCGTACTCGTACAAATCTCTTAAGATACTCGACCTTGATCAAATGACTGATATTCTTAGAGAAAAAGCAAACGAATACAAAACTAAAAACCGTATTCAAGCTCTTAAAGAAGGTGTTCTCATAGCATATTCAAGACCCGATGAAGATGTCACTTTAGAAAAGGTCATTTCTATAGTTAAGTCGAATTTAGAGGACATAGGCGAGTGGGAGTCATGTGCGCGCCAGATCGTCGTACAATCTATTAATACACTTAAAAACGAACAAGCCTCTCCAGTTGAGCAAGTGACGGCGACGGTTGTTTTAGAAAATACATTATCTGAATTTAAACCAGCATTTGTAAAACAGTACCAAAGTGGTGGTTTCGAAACTGCGATTGTTGAAATGATTGCTCAAGCGGATATTAAACTCTCATCAAAAGTCGAAAGTGAAAAACGTCTCAATCAGATGCGAGCTGGTGGATCACCATCACAAATAGCCCATAAGATGATTGATAATAAGAATAAAAAACTCAAAGAAATTGAAGAATCGCAAAAGAAAAAATAATTCAAACTAAGGTCTAAAAATCATAAAACTGTCTCAGACTGACTCAAGTAAAATCTGAAATCTCCGATAAGAACTTTGTACATCAATGAAGTTGTGCATAAGTTTTTACACCAGGAGGTTTCGTCATGTTTATTCAAGGGGATTTACAAGCTGTATTTGATGCTCTTTATTCTATAGGAGCGATTGATCCGGTTTTACATTCTGATTGGGCTCAAATTAATGACGAATTAAACTCTAATCCACAAATTATTGTGAAAGCTTGCAATTCAATTAACGCATGCTCTGGAGATCGTAAAAAACTCATCGAAGCTTTATTGCATATGGATAAAAAATCGGTCGAATTCGTTGCCTTGGAGGTTGCTCGTGAATTCAGTGAATTTCAAGACAGAAAAAACTTACACTAAAACATTTTTAAAAACGTTTTTATTTACGTTTTTTTATTTTGCACAAGTTAAAGTGCATGCTGCCGATTGGATCATTGATCTGTCACGTAGACAAACAGATTTTAATCGCATCGAAAACCAAAGAATGCCATCTTCGAATGTTGAAGAATCTGCTAATCCAAGTGCTGATAAAGAACTTTTTCAAGCTATCAAAAAAATAGTGAATCCAGTTCAGCCATCACAAGAAATTGTTATTATGCAAACTGAAACAGGGTTTGTGCCTGAGAAAATTTATTTAAAGAAAAATGAAATTTATAAAATTCATATTGTTAACTTAAACGCAAAAGAAAAAAATGTTAGCTTTTTAATGGATGCTTTTTCGCAAGTTCACAATACCGTTTTTGGAGTCGTTAAAACTTTTACAATTCAACCCAAAGTTGAAGGTGTGTACTCGTATCAATCTCCTGAAACAGGTGCTTTGGGTAAAGCTGTGATTATAACAGATTCGCCAACTCGTAAAGTAGCTTCTGAAAAAACATCAACAAAATAGGTTTTAATTATGTCATCAGACGGAACATCAAATTTTAAAGAAGTCATCACGCGAGCATTAGCGCCGGTGACTGATTTTTTGAATGATCCAGGTGTTTCTGAAATTTTAATTAACGGACCCAATCAAATTTTTGTCGAGCGAAAAGGTAAGCTTGAATTAACTCTAGCTCAATTTCCAGACGAAGATAATTTGCAAGCGGCCATTAATAGTATTGCACAATCAGTTGGTCGTCGCATCAATGTAGACGAACCGCGATTAGATGCGCGTTTGCCGATTATTGAAGGTTCTCCTGCAAGTGGTGCGCGTATAGCTGCAGTTTTGCCACCGATTTCTCGTCAAGGTACAGTTATTAGTATTCGTAAATTTACAGCCAGTAAAATTACTCCTGCGGATTACATCAAGTACGGAACGATTACACCAGATGCTTGGCAGTTTGTTGATTTGTGTATGTTCTTGGGTAAAAACATTATTGTCAGCGGTGGTACGGGTTCTGGTAAAACAACATTGCTATCGCTGATGTGTTCACGTATTCCGAATGGACAACGTGTTTTGATTATTGAAGACTCATCAGAGTTACAAGTTGAGTACGAGCACATTGTGCGGTTTGAAACACGTCAAGCTGATCAAATGGGTAAGGGCGAAGTTACAATTAAAGATCTTTTGAAAAGTGCACTCCGTTTAAGACCGGATCGTATTATCGTGGGTGAAGTTCGTTCAAGCGAAGCTTTAGAATTAATTAATGCTATGAATACAGGTCACAAAGGTTCAATGGGCACAGTGCATGCAAATTCTCCTGAAGATGCGATCGTTCGTCTAGAAGCTCTAGCAATGGGCGGAGATGCTAAAATCTCAGAGAAAGCTCTCGTTTCACAAGTGGCATCGGCTATTGAAATCATCGTACAAATTTCAAGATACTCGGATGGGTCACGTAAAATTGGGACTATTTCTGAAGTTCGTGGTGTTGACGAAGACAACAAGTATATTGTTGTTCCAATATTTGAAATTCAAAACTTAGTGCGTAAACCTGATGGTAAGCTTGAGGGATACATTGAACCCACTGGCAATGTGCCATCTTTTTATCAAGAGATCGTTGATAACAAAATTAATTTTCCACTTACAAAATTCCAAAAAATTAAAAAAGCTGTGTAGTCGTCGTTGAATGAACTAAAGCCTGACATCATATTGATGAGTGTCTTACTTTTTGTTTAAGCAATATTTTGGCACCGACGCTTAATCAAATTTAGCATTTCATGTTTGGTCATGTGTTATGGTTTAATCCAAACATATTGAGTCGCACGTGTTGCGCCAATCTTTTTGATTTTTCCTTGTTGTTTAAGTTCAGCAATTTTGCGCTCAGCAGTTCTTTTTGACAAACCTGTGCTTTTCATGAAATCAGTAAATGAAAATTCTTTATGATTGTTTTTTAAAACAACTGTATCATCATTGCTTAGACTATTTAAAAAGTATTTTTCGTCATGGCTTTTATTTTTTAAAAAAACGGCGCTTTGGTTATGCAATGCCAGATAGTAATGATTAGATTTGTGGATTAAATCAAACTCTGCATTATTTTCTTTTGACCACTCACGAAATCTAAAAACAATTTGCCGTATTTGATTCGGGCTTGATTCGGGATTCCAGTACCGATCTGAAAATACATCTTTAAACAATCGATGAATCGTTTTTGGTCTGTAGAAGTCATTTGTCAGTGAATTTAGCAGCGAGCTTAAAATTTTTTCTGATTTAAGCTTTTTACAGTTCTTAGATACAAAATACGAACTTAATTCACTTAAATTGATTATGTTAGAGTTTTTTGAATTTGTGTAAGATTGACTTAATTTGTATTGATCATTGAAAATTAAATTAGAATCAGAAAATTTTACGGTTTCATAGGTCATTTTATTGTCATTAAATTTAAAAATCGTATGATCATTAATTAAATCATGATCAAATTTATTCAGATAGTGCGAGTAAGGGCTACCAAAATAACAGTATGTGTGTAATTGTTTATTCTTCGTATATAGTGAAATATAGTAATCGCATTCCCGAGTTGTTTCGTGGTCTTTCAAGATAAGAGCAGTTTTTTTAAGTTGCATAAAATCCATTATTATTTTCTTTAGATTTCTTAAATTTGATTGTTTCTCTTTTTCAAGAGCATTGATGAGTTGCCATTTTTTTAAATACAAGTAATCAAAAGTTTTTTGTCCCCTAAGTGTTTTAAGTCCTGATGCAAACACAGTTTCTGCTGTGCTAAATTGTTTTTGCATTGTTAAGTATCGACCAATAATTTGAGTGGTCACGGCTTCTAGCAACTTATAGTTGTTTTTTTCAATAATTTTTTGAATTTCATATATTCGGTTCAAATTAATTTTCTCTGGTGCCGCAAATGCATATGAAATATTAAGATTAATTTCAGCGATGAGATTAAAATATTCATCGTTTGTATTTGTTGTGCGGTGAGTACTGAAAGTATTTTTAAAATAGGTTTCTAAGTTTTTGACAGAGGATTCATAGTCCCAGTTGATTGTATTTAGTGTCGACATTTGAGCATACACATGTGGATATTTTATTTTATCAAGCGATAAAAAAATATTTTCAGCCTCTGCTGTTAGTCCTAAAAACGTGAGTGCCGTCGCATATTCAATTTGAGCTAAATCACGATTTTCAGAAGGTCTTTCATCGCGTGCTATGCTGTGTAAGACCTTAATACACTCATTAAAACAACCTGTTCGCCTTAGTAAATGCCCCAATCGAATTTTTTCAGCAGCAGAGACAGATCTGCTTAAATTCATTTGTCTAACTAAAACAGGACGAGCAACATGTGATAATCCTGATCGAATCATCTGCTCGCACTGATCTAAAATAGGCATAATCGACTTTGTTGACATAGATACACTCTATCACAATTACCGCCAAAAATATAACTGTAAATAGAACATCGATTGTCTTATTTTAAGACTCACCAAAGGCGCAGTGATTGCAAAGATGTTTATTAAGAACATTCGAAAGCGACCCCAGTCATGAGCGTATTGGTTATAAAACAATTAAACAGGGTCTTACTTTTGAAGGAGATACTTATGAACAAAACAAATGCGACAACTATCACATCAGTGTTAAAAACTTTGACACTCGTATTGGCGCTGACAATCACTTCGCAAACAGTGTATGCCCAACATACCCAAGGCCCAACTGTTGAAGGTGTAGCCCTGCCGAATTTAGGTGGCGGTGAAGAAGGCGAGATTACAGAAGAACAAATTATAGAAGTTCAACGTCAGTGTAATGAGAGTTTAGTTAAAGAGTATTTGTATAATGGCTCTGGCGGTAAAGTTAGTTTGGTTGGTAAAATGGAGATTAATGATAAAATAGGTCATCCTGACAACAATGAAAATAGAACCACGCTTTATATGGTCAGCGCTGCTTCATCTCCGGTACAAGTTCGGTTTGGCCAAATTTTAACATCACAGAATACAAGTTCAACTCAGGTTAATTCTTATGCGGCTTTGCAGCTTTCAAGAGATTTTAAAACTATGGCGAACTTGTTATCTACTAATGCAGCTTCTTTTCTTATGACAGTTGATAGAAAATGGGATTTAGATGGCTTAGGCGCTATCGTTAATGTCAAAAATGTCGTTACTCAATTGAAAATTGCAAGGTTTGAAGAAGATTCAATAAATTTTAAAGCTAAACAGCAAGATGGATCTAAACTAGTAGTCTTCTCATACCCAACAGCAAAATACATCTCGTGTTTAAAATCCGGAGTTGCTTCACTTGCAAAGTAAAATCAGCAAAAAACATTTTATGCAAAAAACAAAAAGAGAGCTCATGACAGTGCTCTCTTTTGCTATTTTGTTTTTACTGACTTTATTGATGTTTCCACATTTGGCAAGTGCACAATCACAGTTTAACTTAAGCAAATGTCCCATTCCACAAATCGAAGATATTTACCAACCCTTAGAGCAATTAAAATATGACTCATCAAAACCATCTACAAATAATTTAGTGGTGTGGAAAGCACATACTCAATTGGCCGAAAAAGTATGGCAAATGTTTGAGCGTGGTGAATTACAAAAAAGAGAATTTAATATTGATGCCTGTATAAAAAAACCAGTTAATGACAACGATTTGATGCTAGCGACAAATAATATTTTTTTGCAAAAAACTTTTGAAAGACTGAATAAAATTAATCCACAAATGTATTTAGAGCTCAATCAAAAAATAGATTTTAATCAAATTGTTTTTCAAACATTTGCGTATTGTGAAGCTTGCCAAATGAATTCAAAAAAAATATTAGGTGAAAAATCTGCAGGTTATAATTTAACAACTCAGGCTTTATTTATGAATATTCAAACTCTAAGTCCTGAAGACTGGGATGTAATTTTTATTCATGAACTTGGTCATCATTTTGATCAAACTCGCAAAGATAGTAAAAACTATTTTAATTTAGAAAATATAAAAATGATTCTAAATCTGCAAAAAAAGTTTGATAATGGTGAATCACTCAGCACGGCTGAACTTCAACAAGTTGATCAATGGATTATGAGCGGACTTAATGTGGGTTTATTAGCAGAGTGGCGAGTCTGGGCCTTTACGCTCAAATATTTGGATGGCGTTTCGGGTCAGTATAATTTTGGTCAACAAACGCAGTGGCTTAAAAAATATCGTGATATGAATACAGATCAACGCGATGTTGAACTGTTTCGAATGCTAGACTCTCGTTTTAAAAACTCGAACGACCAACTGTTGTCGCATCAACTGGTTCAACAAAGACTGAATCTGATTCGCACACAGATTCGAAATGATATCGTCAATCATAAGTTAAATTCGGAATTACTGAAATGATCATTATTGCCTAAATGATAACCTATCGATTGCGAAGTTGTCTGTTCATTCACAAAAATATGCGATTCTCGAGTGGTGCAGGCAATTAACTCTTGATTCATTTCACTCTGGCATATAGCTTTTTGATCGTGCATTTTAGTTGTAAAATTACCAACTCAATTTTAACGTACTTAGAGTCAGAAAAAATCGATTTAAGCGAAATTTTTTCTGAAACTGATGTCCCGTGGGATTTCTTAAGAGACCCATCGAACTGGATGCATGCTCCCGATATGGAAGCATTTCTCGAAAGAGTGATAAAAAATCATGCACAAATTGAAGCGGCTGGTCACGTAACGCCTAAATTAAGAGCATGGGGTGTTTTAGATAGCGTGCTTCGCATGATGCCAAGACCACAAGAGATTTTTAATCAGCCTGAGAAATTTTTAGGTTATTTCATTTCGCCAGAGCCGCCTTTAGAAAATCTAGTTCGAACAGATAAAGGTATTAGTTTTGATATTCCATTGCCAGCTGAACAATACCCATTAGTTACGGGTTACTTAAAAGCGGCTTTTGAGTCGTTGCCAATTTATGTTGGCTTATCAGCAGGTCACTGTCGATGGAATCACGTACGTTTTGAACTTGATTGGCCACTACAGCAAGCAACTATTTTAGATTCATCTGAACGTCATCAGATTTCACCAGAACTCATGCAAGAAGTTGTCAAGCAACTACAAAATAGTTCGCGTGAACTTGAAGAAAAAAATCGCGAGTTACAAAGACGTAACGAAGAATTGATTCGTCTTGCTGAGAATTCAAATTCACAAAATCAAAACGCAAATATTCAGTTGTCTTCAGCGGATTTTACGCAGTTTGAATTTGTTCGTAAGCCAACGCATCAAGTGGCGCAGAATTTAGCGCGTTTGCATGATTATATGGTGCGGGCTCATCAACTTGTGACGCTGTTAACGGCGGGACAAAAGCAAACGCCGGGTATGAAAGCCGCATTTCATCGTGTTGATTGGGATTTGGTTAAAAATCAATACCCACAAATTATTTTTGAAAGTTTAGAAATTCTTAAAAAAATGAACAAGCCTGATTTTACTGATACAAATGAATCAGCAAAATTAAATTCATCGCAAGAACAGTTTTTTAAAGAATAGTATTTTTAATAATTTTATACATTTAACAAAGGATCAAGATATGTCAGAAATCATTAGCATAATAGCTCGCGAAATTTTAGATAGTCGTGGAAACCCAACAGTTGAAGTTGAAGTTAAAACAACAGCTGGAAACATGGGGCGTGCTGCTGTTCCGTCTGGTGCAAGTACGGGGGCGCATGAAGCTTGTGAACTGCGTGATGGTGATAAAAAACGTTTTCATGGTAAAGGTGTCTTTAAAGCCGTTGATCACGTTCGTGAAAAGATTGCTCCAGAAATTGTTGGCTTAAATGTTTTCGAGCAAGTTTATATTGATAAAGTTTTACGTGATATCGATGGCACAGAAAATAAATCAAATTTAGGTGCTAATGCTATATTAGGTGTTTCTTTAGCAGTGGCTCAAGCTGCAGCTAAAGATGCAGGCTTGCCATTGTATCGCTATGTTGGTGGTTCGCAAGCTTGTCGTTTGCCAGTGCCATTAATGAATGTCTTAAATGGTGGGGCACATGCTAATAATGGTTTGGATGTTCAAGAGTTTATGATTGTTCCAACGGTTAATAATTCTTTTGCAGAAAGCTTAAGAGCAGGATCGGAAATTTTTCACGTCTTAAAAAAAATCTTAGGTAAAAAAGGTTTATCAACTGCTGTTGGTGACGAGGGCGGATTTGCTCCAGTCTTAAAATCAAACGAAGAAGCTTTAGAATTATTAATGCAAGCTATACACGAAGCTGGCTACGAAGCTGGTCAAAATGTGTTTCTAGCATTAGATGTTGCGGCAACAGAATTGTTTAAAGATGATCACTACACTTGGGAGAAAAACAAAATCTCTGGTTTAGAATTAGAATCAATATACAAAAAATGGAGCGAAAAATATCCACTTGTGAGTATTGAAGATGGTTTTTCAGAAGATGACTGGTCATCATGGGTGAGCGCAACAGCAAGTCTTGGTGGACATGTTCAATTAGTTGGTGATGACTTGTTTGTTACAAATCCAAAGCGTTTACGTATGGGATTAGAAAAAAAAGCTGCCAACGCATTGTTAGTTAAAGTTAACCAAATCGGGACTTTAACTGAAACTTTCGAAGCAGTAAATTTGGCTCAAAGAAATAAAATGCGCACGATTATGTCTCACCGCAGTGGTGAAACTGAAGATGTAACGATTGCTGATTTAGCTGTGGCTTTAAATTGTCACCAAATTAAAACAGGATCATTATGTCGTGGCGAACGCACAGCTAAGTACAATCAACTTTTAAGAATCGAAGAAGATCTTGGTGGCATGGGAATGTACTGGGATAAAGCTGGATTTCGCTAATATTATTTAAAAGAAATAACTGATGTCTAAACCTGTTGTTAAAAATGACACGCAAACAGAATTATCCGATCTAAAGCCTGGTCAATCGATCGAGCTTTTGAAAGAGTTGCACATTTTAACTCGCGATGGAAAAATGAATCAAGATTCACGTCGCAAGTTAAAACAGGTTTATCATTTGTATCACTTCATAGAACCCGTGTTGAATAATGTATTAGAAGAATTTAAAAAGCATAGTAATGACAACCACAAGCTTGTCAGTCTAGTCGATCATGGCGCAGGTAAGTCTTACCTTGGGTTTATTATTTACGATTTGTTTTTTAAAAAAATAAAAGAACAGCACTGCGTTTATGGAATTGAAACTCGTCCGGACTTAATTGTTAAATCAAAAGATTTAGCAAAGCGTCTTAGCTTTGATTCAATGTCTTTTTTAAATTTGTCTGTAGCAGACTCAATTAAATCAACTGATTTGCCTGAGTCTGTTGATATTGTGACAGCTTTACACGCATGTGATACAGCTACAGATGATGCTATTCATTTTGCTTTAAAGAAAAATGCGAGTCACATTGTGCTCGTTCCATGTTGTCAGGCCGAAGTTGCAAGTGTGCTTCGAAAAAATAAATCAAAATCTTTAAACAAACCATTAGTCGAGTTATGGCGTCAGGCTTTACACACGCGTGAGTTTGGTAGTCATGTTACAAATGTTTTACGTTGTTTGCAGTTAACTGCGCATGGCTATGATGTCACAGTTACAGAGCTTGTTGGTTTTGAACACTCGATGAAAAATGAACTTATCATAGCAACACGTCATCATAATCCAGACAAAAATCATGAAATTCGAAAAGCTAAAGAACGCATACCTGTACTATTGGCAGAACTCAATTTAGAAGAATTAAGTGAACGGTTTTTTTGTTAAAAATAATATCAATTTAATTTTAATATTACATCTGTCTAGTCTTAAGACTTTTTAACAGAAATTTCATTTTGCTTTCAAAAAAAATAAAAACAAGACAATATAAAGAGATGGATCAATTGCGACAGCTGGCATTTTCTCTAAAAGTTTTTTTGAACCAACCTCGAAAAGTTTTTTTTACATCAGTCATTGTTTTGATGTTAACTTTATTTTTAAATGGAACACTTTGGAAACTTTGGGGACTGTATCGCGATCAAAAAACAATTGTTGATCAGACTGTCCAGTCTCAAGCGCAAATTTTGTCAATTGACGGTCAATTAAAACAAGCCAAAGATCCAGCCTTTATTGAGCGACAAGCTCGTGATAAAATGGATCTGGTTGGCGATCACGATCTCATTTTTGTCTTTCCAGAGTAATCTTTATCTAGGGTCTTAATACAATGCGAAACTTCTGCGGATTTTCCTTGAAAAACGATAGAGCTAAAGCTCTAATCGTATTCTATGAAACTTGAACATTTATCATTAATAATGGGTTTAACAAAATCTGAGCTCAAAAAAAGATTAGAGCTTGGTCAAATCGATCCGCAATTATTGAATCAACAGGTTAGTGAATATTCTAACGATCTTAAATTAGATGCTTTGTGTGATGCTTGGAATTTCAGATATGATTTTGAGCAAATAGATAAATATGAAGCTCAAAACAGAATGACTGATTCAGAAGCCTAATAACGCTCCTCAAACAATACGCGTCTCTCATGACAATCCTGTTTTTCTAAGATAAGTTTTCGCATGAAGAAAATTTATCTAGTTGATGTGAGTTCTTTGTTTTTTCGAGCTTTTTACGCTATCAGACCTTTAAGTTCATCTAAAGGTATTCCTGTTAATGCGGTTTACGGTTTTATCTCAATGATCGTTAAACTTTTTAAAGAAAAAAATCCTGATCATGTTTTGTTTTGTTATGATCGTAAAGAACCATCATTTAGAAAAGATATTTATTCTGATTACAAAGCTAATCGCACAGAAATGCCCGATGATTTGCAAGTGCAAATGCCTTATCTTAAACAAGTTGCTGAGTTATTCGGTATTGCTGATTTAGAAGTCCCTGGATTTGAGGCCGATGATCTCATTGGAACAGTCGCCAAAAAAGCTGAGTCTGAGGGATATCAAGTTTATATCGTCAGTGGCGATAAAGATTTTAGTCAGCTCGTGAGTGAAAATATTTTTATCTACGATACGATGAAAGAATATATTTACACTCGTGAAGGCGTGAAAGAAAAGCATGGTGTTTATCCAGAGCAGTTTATTGATTTTCTCGCCATTACAGGCGATACCTCAGATCATATTCCTGGAGTGGCAGGTGTTGGGCCTAAGGGCGCACAAAAATTGATTGAACAATTTGGAACGCTTGAGGATATTTATCAAAACATAGATCAAGTGAGTCCAGCAGGTTTAAAAGCTAAGTTAGAAACCTCAAAAGAGAATGCTTTTTTATCTAAAAAATTAGTGACGATTGTGACAGATGTGACTTTGAGTCAACAACTTGATGATTATAAAGTTAAGAATTTCAAAACTGAAGAATTACGATCATTTTTACAGGATTTAAATTTTAAATCATTCGAAAAAACATTACTTGGTGACGGACAGCAGTCTCTTTTAGCTTCAGTTGCTCCAGCACAAAACTCGATTAAAAACGCCACATTGACAAACTCAGTACTGAATCAAATAACGACTCAAGAGTCTAGTCAGTCTGTCGAAACCAAAGATATTAATGTTGCTATTCAGGACTGGGATAGCGAACTTATTCAAAAAAGAATTAAGTCAGAACTTTTTTTTAGTTTTGTTTATGAGAGCCAAATTGTATTTATTTTTGCTGATAAAGACGCTTATGTCGGAGACATCTCTCAAGCCAGATTTGATTATCAGAATATAACTTGGTCTGGTTATGACATTAAAAAAGTTTGGACTGAAATTGGTTTAGATCATGAAAATACATCATTACTTAAAATTGATTGGGATTTAATGCTTGGGGCATACTGCTTGAAATCGCAGGATACTTCTGATTTGTTAGATCTTATTAAAAAGTATTTAGATGTTGATTTAACGCCTGAAAAAAAAGAAAAAATAGATTTTTTAAAACTGATCCCAAAGGTCATTCAATTGAATCAATTTGTTTTAACTGAGATAAAAACAAAACAAATGGATACAATTTACAATAAACTTGAAAAACCAATAGCGGCTATTTTATACGGCATGGAGCGCCGAGGTATCAGGCTTAATATTCAACAATTGGCGGCTTTTTCAAAAGAGCTTGCAGAAGAAATCACAAATCTTGAAATCAAGATTACAGATATTGCAGGAGAGAAATTTAACATAGCTTCGCCTAAGCAACTAGGTGTTATTTTATTTGAAAAAATGGGGCTAGAAGCCATTAAAAAAACAAAGACAGGCTATTCTACAGATAACGAAGTTTTAGAAAAAATGGATCATCCTATTGCTCAGTTGTTAATTGATTATCGTGAGTTAACAAAACTTAAATCAACTTATGTGGATGCTTTGCCAGAGCTTGTTGATCAAAAGGAAAAACTGCATACACATTTTAATCAAGCTTTGACGGCGACGGGTCGACTATCGAGTACTAATCCTAACTTGCAAAATATACCGATTAAAACTGAAAAAGGTCAGCGTGTTCGTCAGGCCTTTATTGCATCAGAAGGACTTAAGTTATTATCTTTAGATTACTCACAAATTGAACTCAGAATATTAGCTCACATTTCGAGTGATGCGGGGTTAATTCAAGCTTTTAGCCAAGATCATGATATTCATGCAGCAACAGCAGCTGAAGTGTTTGCTGTTCATATTGCTCAGGTTACAAAAGAGCAACGTCGTATCGCTAAAGCTGTTAATTTTGGTATTGCTTACGGGCAGGGTGCATACGGTCTAGCGGAAACTCTTGGAATTTCTCGAACCGAATCAAAAGATATTATTGATCGTTATTTTAAAAAATTCTCTGGTATTAAAGAATATATAGATTCAACAATTGAAAAAGCACATGCCGAAAAATATGTAGAAACTTTATTTGGTCGTAGAAGATACTTAAGTGAATTAGATTCAAGTAATGCTATGGTTAAAAAATTTGGAGAACGTGCGGCGATTAATGCTCCTATTCAAGGAACTGCTAGTGATCTTGTTAAAATGGCCATGATTGATGTTGATCGGTATTTGCGACCGGCAAAATCACAAGTGGTCATGTTGTTACAAGTTCATGATGAACTTATTTTTGAGGGACCTGCGCAAGAGCTTGAAATCATGTCAGCAGAGATTCAAGCGATTATGGAGAATGTTGTTCGGCTGAAAGTGCCGCTAAAGGTTAATAAGTCGATAGGTGATAACTGGGATCAAGCACATTAATAGTTAGCAAAGTGTGGCTTTTTGTGCACCATTAAAAAGAATTTAGATTGCATTAATATGCTCTAAATATATTTAATATATATTAGTCTTAAGGAGAAAACAGAATATGTTTAAATCGTTTTTATTAGCTATAGCATTTATACTTTCGGTAAAACCAGCGTTCGCGAAATCGTTTCATTATAGTGATAGTGATGATGATAAAAAAGTTATTGTGATCGATGTTGGTTCAGAAGAAAAAACATCAAAAAAAGATTTAGAGAAAAGAATATACCGTTTAGAAAGAGCTGTTAGACAGCTGCAAGATCGAGTTTTTGATCTTGAAGTTGAAAATAGTGATCTTAAAGATGACAACAAAAAGAAATTCACTTGTTACATTAAAACAAACATGAAAGGCACTTTTACCTCAACACAGAAATCTTTAACTCAAGCCAAAGCTGACGTTATGAAAAAGTGTTCAGATGAAATTAAGTTTGGTTTCGAGTGCGACGAAGAAAAAGTTAAATGTGGTGAATAATTTTTAAAAATATGAATTGTACAAGCTGGGGACTTATTCAGTTTCCCAGCCAACGACTTTGCCACCTTCAAAAAATACAAAACGTCTTTCTCGTTTGTAGCCATTACTTGTTGGCATTTCGCGAACGTATTTCCAGCGCTCATTTTTATAGAGTGGATTACCACTGACATCTACTGATTGAGGTTCACCCCAAGATCTGCGAACAATGTCCTGAGACATGCCCACTGCTAAATCTTGGTTTTCAATCAGCTCTTGATAGTCAGAGGCTTTGCGCTCACGTTCCCAAATTTTATGTTTGTTGATCCAGGCTTGTTTGCCCTCGATAGACTTAATGTTCAAATATTCAATCTTTTCAGCATCGCCTTTAAATAGAGGTAAAACTTTTGAGTAATTATAGCGTTCTTTTTCAGAATCAAGATCACGTTCAAGTGTGCGCAGCAAGCGTCGCTGCTTAATATCGGCGATCTCAGAATTTGTCAGATCTTTTTTGGGATCTAAACCCAACTCATAAGCGTATTTTTCTAGATCAGAATTAATTTTAGCTTCGCCTTTTTGTATTTTTTCAAGGTCTCCAGATCTGACATAGATTCTCTCATAGCCTTGAGATCGATCTTGATCTGCACCGAGCTCAGGTCTGGGGGCTGTTTTAATAAAGCTTGAGCACGACATAATAAAATTAAGCAACACGAAAATAAATATACGATATCTATTAGATCTATTCATATACGTCTATTTTAACTCATGTTTTATTAGCTTTATAATAGAACGAAAAAAAAAGACATCTTCTGGACAAAAGTAAGAGTGATTTTACATACATTAGTTTGTACTCTTAAAAGAATGGATATTTTTAAGTTTCCAATTAAGGCGAATAAAGAAAAAGCTCAGCAAGAAGAACAACAGCTCGCTGAGAGTTTAAATTTTTTAGAGAACGTCTTAAAAGAAGAAGATCCAGATTTTGTTAATAGTTTAGTAGATGTTAAAAAAGACGAAAAAATTGCCGCTATAAAAGAAGATCCCACTAAAAAAGAACTTCAAAAAAAAGTCTCAATTCTTGAAAGTGCCGTTGAGCTTAATCTTAAACAAAACAGTTTTATTCATAATTTTGCACAGTATTTAAAACAGCCTTTTTTGATTAAGCAAAACCCTAAAAAAGTAATAGCTTTTTGGCTTTTGGTTGGTGTTGTTATAACACTGGCAACTTATTTAGTTAAATCACATTTTTGGCATTCTAAAGAGCAATTATTTGTTCATTCATATGAAGAATGGGGAGTTAAAGCTGAATCATATGATCCAACTGTTGATGTTGATTCTTATTTTGATAATCCAAATTTTTCGAAAAATATTATGACTTTATCAAAACTAACAACCAATATTCTACCAACAGATAATTCATCTGAAAACCCGATGGTTTCATATGAAGTCGTGATTGAGTCTCTTTCCAATGAAGCCATAATTGAGATTAAAGATCGTGAAGCTGAATTTAGAGATATGGTTTTAAGAACTGTTGAAGAGTTTAATTACGATGAGCTTGTCGAGGCAGACGGCAAACAAAAACTCGGCGAAATGACCACTGAAAGAATCAATGCAGCTTTAACTAAAAGCCAAATTCGCCGAGTCTTTTATAACAACTTTATTGTAAAATATTAGTTATTTGAATTGAGCCATATCAATGTTGTATGTTTTGATTCGATCATGCAAAGTTGATTTAGGCATGCCTAAGTCAATCGCAGTCACTTTTTGATTTCCTTGGTTTGCGGCTAATCTTTTAATGATCATTTGCTTTTCTATTTCTTTAATAACAGACATCGACTGTGTATGAGGTTGACCATATTGAGCACCAGTATGGTTTGTCATTTGTAAATAGCGGTCTCTTTTGTTGAGTAATAATTCAATATGATCTTCTGTAATATACTGTTTAGGATAGAGAGCAGAAGCACGAGCAACTAAATTCCGAAGTTCACGGATATTGCCAAGCCAGTCATGTTTTTTTAATCTTAAAATAGCATTGTAAGAAAAGCGAACTTTCATTTGCCGAGCGAAAGAGTAAAGTAAATCATCAAAATCCTCAATTCTTTCTTTAAGTGATGGTACATTTACGGTGATAACATTTAAGCGGTAATATAAGTCAGATCGAAAAACACCTTCTTGAATTTTTTGTAACAAGTTTTGATGAGTTGCTGCTAAAATACGTACATCTGTTTTGATTGTACGATCTGAACCTACTGGTCGAATCTCTTCATTTTCAATAGCGCGCAAGAGCTTGGCTTGTAAAGCATAAGGTAAGTCACCAATTTCATCTAAAAACAGTGTTCCTCCACGTGCGGCTTCGAAAGCACCTTTGCGGTCACCAACGGCTCCGGTGAAGCTACCTTTAACATGACCAAAGAGTTCACTTTCTACAAGAGTTTCAGTGAGTGCTGAACAGTTCACACTTAAAAATTGCGCCTGAGCTCTTTTAGATGTTTGATGTAAATTACGTGCGATCACATCTTTGCCTGTACCAGATGGGCCGAGTAATAAAACAGGAAACTCTGTTTGTGCGACGTTAGCCAGTGATTCGAGTTGTTGCGACCATAAATCAGATTTACTTGTGATTGGTAAAGAGATTTTCTTTTTAGTTAAGTCATGTACGACAAAGTCAGCGTAGCCGATCGAAATAAGATCACCATCGGTTAAGATGCTTTCAATGACTTGAGCACTGTTTACAAAAGTTCCGTGTTCAGACCTTAGATCTCTTAAGAAAAGCTTTTTTTCTTTAACTTCAAAACGTGCATGACGGTTTGAAATCTGTGGTTGATTTATTTGAATTTGGCAAGTTGAGTCCGATCCTAGATTTGCATATTGATCAATCGACCAGCGAGTTTGACTACCATCTAATAATTCTAAAGCGTATTGCATTTAATTCCCCCTATTTATTTAGCACATTCGGCTTATCAAGAATTAGGCCGGATTATGAAGCATCTATAAGTCGATATAATCGATTTAAAGATATTCTGGAGCAAATTTTCTATTTTTTAGTTTTTTGATCTAAGAATTGAGAATTTAGGTAAACCGTTTTAAGATGTTGCTATGGCAACAAAAAAACAAAAAGTTAAATTCATTAAAAGTGGGTATTTACCCCAAGATTATCCTACTCATAACAAGAAAGAAGTTGCCTTTGTCGGCCGATCAAATGCTGGTAAGTCATCTTTGATTAATGCTTTAGCAGGTGAAGACGTGGCTCATGTCAGTCAGACTCCTGGTAAGACCAGATTACTTAACTTTTTTGCTTTCGGTGAGAGTTATGTTTTAGTTGATATGCCTGGGTATGGATTTGCTTCTCGTAGTGGTTCTGAAATTTTAGAGTGGCAAAAAGTCATCGAGAACTATTTAGCAAATCGAGAGTGTTTATCCGGATTAGTTCTTGTTATGGATGTTCGCCGTAAATGGGAAGATGAAGAGAAAATGATGTTGCGATTTGCCAACAAAGTTGGATTGCCGTTACTTGTTGCAATGACAAAAGTAGATCAGCTTAATCAAAAAGAGCTTAAAGCAAGAATTCAAGATTTGAAGCAGCATTCGCATATTAGTTTACTTTTTCCTGTTTCGAGTACGAAAAATATCGGTTATAAAGAAATGGAAGAGTTTATTTATAAAGAATGGATTAAGGCTTAATGAAAATAATTGCTGTAATTCCGGCGAGATATGGTTCAACGCGATTTCCTGGTAAACCGCTTGAACTTCTAAAAGATAAACCTATTATTCAATGGGTTATCGAGGGCGCAAAGTCTTCAAAACATATTTCACAAGTTTTTGTAGCAACTGATGATGAGCGTATAGCTAAATTGGTTAAAGCCACGGGCACTGAAGTTTTAATGACTCGAGCCGAGTGTCCTACCGGGACTGATCGTATTTTTGAAGCCACTCAAAATTTAGAATATGATGTTGTGCTGAATATTCAAGGCGATGAGCCACAAATTACTTCTGAGTACATAGATCCATTAGCTTTAGCATTCAAAATTAATCCAGCATTAGATATGGCGACTTTATCACATCCACTTCATTTAGAAGATGTGGGAAACATGAATGCTGTTAAAGTTATTAAAAATATTTACAGCGAAGCTATTTATTTCAGTCGATTTCCAATCCCTTATTCGCGTGAAAAAGTGGATACCGGAAACATTATTTGCGAAAAGCATATTGGCTTATATGGATATAGCCGCAGTTTTTTAAAAAAATTCTGTGAAACTCCGCAAGCGGCTATTGAAAAATATGAAAGCTTAGAACAGCTAAGAGCACTATATTTAGGTGCTAAAATAAAAGTTTTATCAGTTGATAAACCTATTCAGGGTGTAGATACACCTGAGGATCTCGCTAAACTTGAAAAATTAATTTAAAGGAAGATTTATGAAATCTCGTCAAAATAAAACTCGTCAGAAAAAATTTATTTTTGTAACTGGTGGGGTGGTGTCTTCTATTGGTAAAGGCTTGACGGCAGCAAGTTTGGGATCGCTTTTAGAAGCTCGTGGTTTTTCAGTAACAATAATGAAATTTGATCCGTATTTAAATGTTGATCCCGGTACGATGTCGCCATTGCAACATGGTGAAGTTTTTGTGACCGATGATGGTGCTGAGACAGATTTGGATTTAGGACATTATGAGCGTTTTACAAATGCAGTATTAACAAAATCGAATTCTGTGAGTGCTGGCCAAATTTACGATTCGGTGATCACTCGCGAAAGACGTGGCGACTATCTAGGTGGAACTGTGCAAGTCATTCCACATATTACTGATGAAATTAAAGCTAAGGCTCTTAAAGCCAGTCAGGGCTATGATATTGCTATAGTTGAAATCGGTGGAACCGTTGGTGATATCGAAGCACAGCCTTTTTTCGAAGCTATCAGGCAATTGCGTTTAGATTTAGGTGATTCGAATACAGCATTAGTTCACGTGACATATGTTCCTTATATTGCAGTGGCGGGTGAACTCAAAAGTAAGCCAACTCAGCACTCGGTGAAGGAATTGCGTGAAATTGGTTTACAAGCTGATTTTTTAGTTTGCCGAAGTGAGAAAAGCATTGATGATCAATTAAAATCTAAAATTGGATTATTTTGTTCAATCGAAAAAAATCATGTTATTTCAGCGCAAGATTCGAAATCAATTTATGAAGTTCCATTAGCATTGCATAAAGAAAAGCTAGACGAGCTAGTTGTTAAAAAACTCAATTTAAAATCTAAAAAGCCTAATATTTCAGGATGGCTTAAAATAGTCAAAACACAAGATAATCCAAAAGAGTTTGTTAAAATTGCTGTTGTTGGTAAGTACGTTGATCTTAAAGAGTCATACAAATCTTTACATGAATCACTTGTTCATGGCGGCTTAGCTAATCACGCTAAAGTCGAAATTAAGTATGTTGATTCTGAAAAGTTAAATTTAAAAAATTTAAAATCAAGTTTGTCTGATGTTTCAGGGATTTTAGTGCCCGGTGGATTCGGAACTCGTGGTGTTGATGGCAAATTATTAGCTATTCAGTATGCACGTGAAAAACAAATTCCATTTTTTGGTATTTGTTTTGGTATGCAATTAGCAGCTATTGAATTTGCTCGCAATGTTTGTGGACTTAAAGATGCGACATCTCGTGAGTTTGTTGGTGAAATTAAAAACGCTAAACAAAGCTCAACAATTTTAATTGATTCAATGGTTGAACAAAAAGGTCTGGTTGATAAAGGCGGAACCATGCGCTTAGGATCTTACAACTGTCGTCTGAGTCCTAAAAGTTTAGCTTTTAAAGTTTACAAAAAAAATTCGATACAAGAAAGACATCGTCATCGTTTTGAATTTAATAACCAATATCTAGAGACCATTGAAAAAAGTGGAATGAAAGCCTCTGGTATCAACAAAGAGAGAAATCTTGTTGAAATACTAGAAATACCTCATCATCCGTGGTTTATCGGAGTTCAGTATCATCCTGAATTTAAATCAAAACCATTAAGTCCACATCCATTGTTCGCAGCTTTTATTAAGGCATCTTTGAAAGAGAGTAAGTAATATTATGAGTTCTAAAATTATTGAACGAGCGCAAAATGTATTAAAGATTGAATCTGATAGTATTTTAGCATTAATTCCGCGTATTGATGATAAATTTGAAAAAGCAGTTCAATACATTTTATCTTGTAAAGGTAAGGTCATTGTCACTGGTATCGGTAAGTCTGGTCAAATCGCGCGTAAAATTGCGAGTACATTATCAAGTACTGGAACCCCGGCTTTGTACTTACATCCGGCCGAAAGCAGTCATGGTGATTTGGGAGTTATTACTGAGTTAGATCTAGTCATAGCTTTGTCGTATGGTGGTGAAACATCTGAGCTTAATACTGTTATTAATTTTATTTCTCGTCGCGGTATTCCTATGATTGCATTAACCGGAAAAACTGATAGTTCACTCGGTCAAGCTGCTGCCGTTTGCTTGAGTGTATCTATTGAAAAAGAAGCTTGTCCATTGAACTTAGCACCAACTTCGTCAAGTACGGCCACTTTAGCTATGGGAGACGCTTTAGCTATGGCAGTATTAGAAATGCGCGGATTTAAAAAAGAAAACTTTGCTGAATATCATCCCGCTGGTTCTTTAGGTATTAAATTACTTAAAGTAAAAGATATTATGAAAACTGGCGAAGCATTACCATTCATCACTAAAACAACATCGATGAAAGAAATTTTAACAAGAATGACTCATCAAAGTGTTCGCGGTGCTGCTGGTGTTTTGGATGAGCACAAAAAATTAATTGGTATCATTACAGATGGTGATATTCGTCGGTTTTTAGAAAAAAACCAGAATCCTTTTGCAGCTCTGGCTCAAGACATTATGTCGGCTAGTCCTAAAACTGTTGATGCTGGCGAATTAGCTGAGAAAGCACTATTTCTTATGGAGCAGTTTCGCATTCAAGTTTTAATTGTTTTAGATAAAACATCTGCTGAACCACTCAATCCTGTGGGTATGTTGATCTATCAGGATTTATTAGCTGCTAAGATTCGATAGGTATAAAGATTCTAAAAATAATTAGCTATACCTGCTGAAATTGCAAAAGTATTTGTATTATAAGAAGTTGCACCCTGTAAACCAGCTTTGTAAGCGGTGTATGAATACACAAGGCCAGCGTTGATATTAAAGTCGTTGCTGAGAGCAAACCATTTTGCAAAAGGGCCAACGGCAGCTGTCATATAAGTATCATCATACGAAGTCGATGATGTCGTACTTTTTCTAATTGCATATGTTAAACTGCTATCTATTGCAAAAATAAGATCAGCTCCTGGTTTATTGTCAGATAGGTTGTAAGTTGCAAAACCACCTGCTCCGAATGAAGTTGTTTTAAGGCTTGTCGAGTCAGTGTAACCAAATAAACCAATGACACCGTATTCAAAAGTTGCTTTATTCCAGCCATAGCGCGCATTGATGTCCATAACAGTTTGAGTATTTGAGTTAGATAAATCTGTTTTAGAGCTTAGAATTGAAAGTGATAAAGCAATTAGGTTGTGTCGTTGATTTTTCTTTATAGCATTTTTTTGATTAGTGATTTGTTGGCTGTAGTCTTCACTTTGAATTGAGTATGTTTCTCCGGGGTTAAGCAGATCGCCGCCGAGCATTTCAATAATCGCTTTGTTTCCTTTAACTTGATTAACTCTAAATTGTTGTGCATGTGCTGTTGCAGTTAATAGAAGAATAGTTAAAAGTAATGATTTAGATTTCATGGGGCCTCCAATTTCAGTGAGACTTTTTCTAAAATAACTAATTTATTATTTAAAACAATTTTATTTGAATGTGATGAGAGCTCTTCAGACAAAAGTCTAGAATGTATCAGCAAATGAGTTAATTACAGGACTTTGGTCATCGCACAGTCTTAGCCAAGGTTGCCCTGAGTGTATTTATTCTTAACAATTAAAGAGTGGGAATAGATGTACAAAAATTAAGAAATATTAAGATGTTAGTGTTGGATGTGGACGGTATTTTAACGGACTGCCGACTTTGGATGGATTCAAACGGACAATGGAAAAGAATATATTCTGTACGTGATGGCGTTGGAATAAAGGCTTTAATTGAGTCTGGCTATAAAGTCGCAATTATTACTGGTTCTACAGCTGAAGATGTTCGTTCTCGAGCGAAGATGCTTGGAATAAATTATTTTTTTGAAGGCGCTTTAAACAAGATACCTCCATTTGATGAGTTACAGAAACAGTCGGGCATTAAGCCAAGTGAAATGGCCTATATGGGCGATGATTTTTTTGATGTGCCTCTTTTAAAACAAGTTCAGTTTTCAGCAACAGTGCCTGATGCCATGGAAGAAGTTTTAGAAGCAGTTCAATACGTCACTAAACGACCAGCCGGAAATGGTGCCGTTCGTGAGGTTTGTGATTACATATTAAAATATGGTCATTTTTCTAAAGGAAATATTTAGATGAAAAAACAAAATAAGCAATTGACTCAAATTATTTCTTTACTGACTTTGTGTTTACTTGTAGGAACTCATTCTTTCGCCCAAGTGACTGTACCAGAAGATGAGCTTGCGCAAGAGTCTGTCTATCCAGTGTTTGACCATCCACAAAGCGTGCGTAACAGAAACGTACAAACAGAAGGTCGAATTGATGCTGGGTTATTTGGAGCACTAGCTTTAACTGAGCCTGTTTATAATACTTCTAAATTAGGTTTGGCATTAAATTATCATATATCTGAGCTACATTCTTTAGGTTTCTTTTTTACTCAGAATTCAACAGGTTTGTCTAAAGATGGTGAAGCTCTCAACGAGAGCCCTAATAATCTTGATTTTAATCGTGCTCCAAAGCCTCAAAATACGTTTTTACTCGATTACAATTACAAGCCTTTTTATGGGAAGCTATCTTTAACTAAATCATCAGTATTTAATACGACTATTTATGGTTCATTAGCTGCTGGAGCTATCAAATATGAACATAAATCGTATCCGGCAATAGCTGTTGGTGTAGGTGAAAGATTTTACTTTAATAAATCTTTATCGCTAAAAGTTGATCTTAGATTATTTGCCCATCAGGCGCCAATTCCATTTAAGGCAAATGCCTTGCGCCCAAATAACCCGATTCCATCGTTTGATAGTTTTGATGAACGGTTAACTTTCACGACGAATTTAGAAATTGGTTTGAATTATTTATTTTAGGAGCAACTGTGAAAAAGCACAATTTACTTGCGACATTATTTTTGACCTTGCTCGCTGTGAATCTGAAAGTCAGCGCGCAAGAACAAAGTCTTGATGATAACGATATTATCAGCGTAGAGGGCATGTATAATGCTCAACCTGTACAAAAAGCCAATCAATCATCGACTAAAAAGACAGATGCATTGCCAACACAGCTTACAAATAAAACTGTAAATGATGTGAACGAAAAGCAGGAAGTAAAAGATTTAAAAGATCTAAATAAACTGTCACCGTTTCGTGAAGTTTCTGTTATCCAGAAAAAGTTTTTACCAAAGACTGAAAGATTTCAGTTTTTTGTTGGTGCGAGTGTCATGACCAATACACCATGGTATAACAATTACGGTGGTAAGATGAACTTGTCATATAACTTTGCAGAGTCATTCGGCATTGAACTGCAATCTACATTTTTGACAAGTTCTGAAAGTAAATCAGTCAAAGAGATTCATGACAATAATTTATTAAACGCTGAACAGTTCGTTTATACGAAAAACTACTACGGTTTAGACCTTGTTTGGAGTCCGATCTACGGTAAAATGACATCTTTAGATCGTAAAATTATTCCATTTGATATGTATTTTTCAATCGGCGGTGGAACATCAGTTACGAATTCAAAAGAAAAAAATAATTCAACATTACATATTGGAACTGGTCAAATTTTTGCAATTTCAAAATCGATGGCATTTCGATGGGATTATAGTTTTAATACATTCGCAGCAACACCTCAAGCTACTGTTAACAATCCAAACCCATCGCAAGGTGGATATAACGATTTAGTTTTTACAGCTGGTGTGAGTTTCTTTTTTCCAGAGGCAGGTTACCGATGAGAAAATTATCAATATTGACTCGTTTAACTTTAGGCGTTTTAGTTGTCAGCCAATTCAGTATCGCCAATGCAGCCACAGTTAAAACCAAAAGCAAACAGCTTGTAGCAAAACCTGTTGCAAGACCTGTTATGCGCCCAACTGCCGGCCCAAAATTTTATACGAATACATCAAACAATGTCGTACGTAATCAAATTCAAAATGCAATTACATTGTTTAAAAATGGCAATTATGCTGGGGCAGCTAATGTTTTATTCTCGTTAAGTAAACGTAGTGATTTAATTAAAGAAAGATCACAAATTAAAATGTATCTTGGCGAGTCTTTAATGGAACTCAACTATAATCAAACAGCGGCTTTTCAGTTTGTTGATATTATTAAATCTGGAGATGGTCGATTTATGAGATCAGCACTCGAGAAGCTTTTAATTGTGACTGATCGTTTGGGTGATGAGACTTTATTAAACTACGCTATTCAGCGTATTGACGTTAATAGTATTCCACAGCAACACCGCGATATGCTTTTTTATCGCATGGGTGAAGTTAAAATGAACAACGGTGCATTTGGTGAAGCCGCTTCACTCTTTGAAAGAGTTGGTTCAAATAGTCGTTATTATTATAACGCCTTATATGATATGGGATTGTCATATGCTGAAGCTAAACAATCTGATCTTGCGATAGGTGCATTTAAAAAGCTTTTAGACTCAAGAGATAAAGCAAAAGTAACTGACTTAAATAAAATAGCCGCTCAAATGGCTATAGCAAGAACACTTTATCAGAAAAAAGATTTTGATGGTGCCGTTGAAGCTTACGCCAAAATACCACGTGATCATGTTTTGTGGCATGATGCTATGTTTGAAAAAAGCTGGGCGATGTTAAGATCAGCTCGTTTTAGATCGGCTCTGAGTAATTTTCAGTCTCTGCATTCAAGTTATTATGATGATTTTTATATTCCAGAATCGCTATTATTGAGATCAATTGTTTATTTATATATTTGTAAATACGATGAGATGGAAAAAGTACTCGAGCTTTACGAAAAACAATATAATCCAGTACAATCGAGCATTGATAACTTTCTCAAAACAAAAGTAGCAGCTGACAGCTATTACTCTGAAGTTGAAAAAGCTTATATTCTTAAAAAAGACGAGGACGCAGCTAAAAAAACTGTTTTACCTTTAAAAGTTGTCAACAAAATATACCAAGAGGGTAATGTTAGACGAAGCATGGTTTACATCAAAAAACTCGTCGAAGAAAAACGAGCTATTGAAGACAATCCACAGTTTAGAACATTGCCGGTTGGTGCCTATTCATTAAAAATTGTTTCTAACCGTATCAAAGGCGCAAAAGCAAGAACAGGTGATATGGTTAAAGCGCATCTTGAAAACATGAATATTGAACTTAAAGATTTACAAGAGCAATCAAGTCTTATTCGTTATGAAATGATTAACGGACAAAAAGAATCTATTAAAAAACGTCTGGCTGGTAAGGATTTATCAGATGTTCAAGTTGATGATGAGCAAGATCGATCTTTTTATGTTCAAAATGGGTACGAGTACTATCCGTTCCAAGGTGAGTATTGGTTAGATGAAGTTGGAAATTATCATTATCTTGGAAAACAAAGTTGTGAGTAATTATGAATAAAATTTTAAAACCATTACATTTATCAATTTTAGTTAGCGTTCTGACTATGTCTGCTCATAATGCATTTGCAGCTAAGATGACAGTTGGTCAACTTCTGCAAAAATTAAAAAATGAAGATCGCGGTGGTAAAATTAAATCCATGGAAAAAGGCGATACTGAGTTACCTGAATCACAGTTCAGTTTCAAAAACCAACAATCGCAGGTTAATTTGCAAGCTGTTAAACCACCAAGATCAACAGAGGTTTTAAAGTTTGAACCCGGAAATGATCAAGCTGACTATGAAAAAACTCTTGATAAGCAAATTCAAGAACTCTACAAACTCACTAAAAAATTTGAGACAAGTTCAAATCGAGGCGAGCTTTGGTTGCGTTTAGCTGAGTTATATGTTGAAAAATCAGCACTCGTGGATTTTCGTAAGCAAGATTTATATGATCAGCAATTACGAGATTTTCAAGATGGGCGAACTAAAGTTAAGCCTAAGTTAGATACAATTGAATCTAAGCAGTACAATCAAAAAGCCATTCAATTATATGAATGGTTTTTACGTGATTATCCAAACGACGAAAAAGTTAGCCAAGCATTATTCTTTTTAGGTTATAATCACTTTGAATTAGGTCATTCAGATGTTGGTTCAAAATATTACGATCAATTAACTAAAAAATTTCCGCGTAGTCCTTACGTTGGTGAAGCGCATTTTGCTTTAGGTGAGTATTATTTTGAAAAAGAAAAGTGGGCTGATGCTTATAAAGAGTATTCTACGCTTATTAAAGACAAGAGACATCGATTGCATGCTTTTTCATTATATAAAGGTGGATGGTGTTTATACCGTCTTGGTAAAACCGAAGAAGCCATTCGTTATCTAGATTTTATTATTAAAATGGGATCAGATCCGAATGCAGGCTCGCTAACTAAGAAAAATATTGGTAAATCTAAACTTGAAAACGAAGCGTTGCGTGACATTGTTGTGTTTTTTGCAGATATCTCAGACACAAAACGTGCTGTTGAATACTTTCGTAGCTTAACTGGGACTGAGCAAAACATTCATATAGAAAAGTTAGCTTATTACTACGCAGATAAAGGTATGAAGGATTCGTCTCGTGATGTATTTCAAATGCTGATTAAATCTGACCCGACTTCTAAAAAAGCTTTTGAGTATCAATATCAAATCGTCAAAAATTATTTCTTTTCTAAAAACTCACCACAATTTAAAGAAGCATTATATCGTTGGATCAATGATTATAAACGTGACAGTGAGTGGTATAATAAAAACAAATCAGATACAGCTTTTATTGAAAATTCAAATAAGCTAAGAGAACAGACTTTGCGTAATTATATTATGCAGCAGCATCAAACCGCACAGAACTCGCGAGCTTCATATTCGCGCCAAACTGCTCTTGAAGGTTATCAGTTGTATTTTCAAGAGTTTTCAGAAGCATCACAAGCCGCAGATATGCATTTCTTTTATGCCGAGTTGCTTTATGATATGAACAAGTTTGACGAAGCAGCTACACAGTACGCATGGGTCGCAGAAAATTCTCCTAATAATAAGTATGCAGCTAAAGCGGGACAAAATATTTTATTATCGATTGAGAAAGCATTGCCCAAAGATGAAGAGATTCGCAAAACTGTTGGTGATTCAACAACACCGATAGCTTTTGATCCACGAGTTGAAAGATTCTTAAAGTCTGCTAAATGGTATTTAGATAAATTTCCAAAATCTGAAAAAAATGCAGAAATCAAATTTAGAATGGCTCGTTTGTACTATCAAACTAATCATTTTGATGAGGCTGAGGCCTTATTTCGCGAAATCACGCAACAGCATTCAAATACTAAGTTTTCAAATTACTCAGCTAACTTATTATTAGATATTTACAATATTAAAAAAGATTATATTGGATTGGAAAAAGTTGGTAACGAACTATTACAAAATAGTGCGATTGCATCTTCGCAAGCGGGTTCAGATATTCGCGGAGTGTTAGAACGTGCAAGCTTTAAAAAAGCACAAGATCTTGAAGTTGATAAAAAGTACACAGAGTCAGCTGAGCAATTTCAGTCGTTTGCTAAACAAAATGCTAAATCTGATCTAGTATCAATGGCACTATTTAATGCTGGCGTGAATTTTGAACGTGCTGGTAAAAACAACGAAGCCATTCAAAGTTATAAACAGTCATTAAAAGCTAAAGATAAAAACTCTGAAACCATAAGACCTAAATCAGAAAAACTTTTAGCTAAGTTATATCAAGATTCAGGTCAATTTGAAGAGTCAGCACAGCTATTTAAAAAAATAGCTCATGATAATCCTAAAGATCCGTTAATGCCTAACTACCTTTTTAACTCTGCTGTTATGTACGAAGCATTAGGTAAAAATAAAGAAGCAATTAATGCATACAATGAATTTTTAGATCATAGCAAACGAACAAAAGATTCAGCAGACACAATATTCAATTTAGCAGAATTAATGCGTAAATCGAATTCATTATCTGCAGCAGTAGAAAAGTATAAAGAGTACACTGAAATTGCAGCAGATGGGATTCAAAAAGTCGAAGCTTATTACTGGCTTTATGATTTAGGGCATCGTTTGAATAAGAACAGTCTGTTTGTTGAATCGAAATCAAAAGCCATTAATTCTTACAATAAACTGAAATCTGGAGATCGTTCTAAAGCTGCTAAGTTTATTGCTAAAATGAAATATGATGATGCACTTGTTTTATATTCAGAAATGAGATCTGTGACTATACCAGCTGATCCAGCCAAGCAGAAAAAAGCAGTTGATAAAAAGCTGGATTTAGTTTCAAAAACAACTGAGTTGTTGACTGAGACGATCAAATTAGATTCTTCAGAAGAAATTGTTTCTTCGTTAAACTTACTTGGTGAAACAAATGAGCATATTTCAAATGCTATCGAAAATACGCCATTGCCTGCAGGTTTAAAAGAAGAACAAAAGAAAATATACATCGATGGTATTAAAAAAATTATCGAACCATTTAACAAAAAAGCTATTGAAAGTTACAAAGCAGCTGTTGATCGAGGACAAGACTTACAAGTTTATTCAGATGCTTATAAACATGCTTTAAGAAAAATGAACGAAGTCGATTCTAAAACTTATTATTATGGGCCAGAATTATATACGGATACACGTCTTATCCAGTGGATGGGAGATAAATAATGAAAATCTTAATTAAACTTCTGATTATTTCATTAACTCTGGTTAGCTTTGCTTGCTCAACATCGTCTAAATCTGAATCAGAAGATGGCAATGACAGTCAGTCAAATGACAAGACATCCGCTAAGACAAGTCCTGTTGTTACGGCGGGCACAGCACAAGCTCAGCTTAAAAAAAGTATGGAACAAGACGGGCTACGCCCAATCGATACTGAAAGTAAGCCAACAAGTAAAAATCTTTCTGATAAGTTAAACGATGCTATTAAATCACAGAATGATGATTTAATTAATTCAGTTGCAACAGAAGTTTTAACTCAGAATAGTAAAGATGCTAAAGCATTAAATGCATTGGCAATGGTTCATTTTAAACGTAGTCATTTAGAAGCAGCGACTTATTTGTTAAACAAAGCGATACTTGCAAGTCCGCAAAGTTCAGAGCTATTTAATAATTTAGGTTTAGTCAAGCTAGCGCAAGATGAAACGCGTGAAGCTATTCAAGCTTTTCGAAAAGGTCTTGAGGTTAATACGCAAGATGCAACTTTAGGTGCAAACTTAGGATCTTTGTATTTAGCAGAAAAAGATTATCAAAAAGCAGAGCTAGCTTTAGAAATTCCTTTCAAAAAAGGTACAAAAGATTCAAAAATTTTGAATAACTATGCAATAGCATTGGCTGCTAACGGAAAAGCAACTAAAGCAGCAGATCTTTACGAAAAACTACTCAAAGAGAATCCAGGTCAACGTGATTTGATGTTTAATTATTCTGTTACACTGATCAAACATTTACAGAAATACAAAGAGGGTTTGGATTTATTGAACAGACTAAAGTTTGTAGGTGCGCCTTCAGAAGTTAAAAATGTAATAAAAGATTTGGAATCAATAGCAAAAGCTGGTTTAAAATAGAATGACGAGGATTTTTATGCGGCGTTCACAAATTGTATATCTTATGATCTTCAGTTTGTTTTTGTTAGGTGAAATGGTAAGTGCACAAACTTACCAAATGAAACCAGGACGAAAGCAAACTCTTAATTTTGAAGATGAGCTTGTAGAGGGTAGTGCTCAAAAACCCGAGTTATTTTATTTGTTTCAAAAGAAAAATTTTAATTATACGCGCTTAATTAAATTAAGAGAAAACTTTCTACCTGAGATGAGAAGAACATCTGAAGACATACAGCGACTTCGGGGGGGACGTTGAAATCTCCGATTATATTTAGAGTTTATAAAAACGGTCAAATTCACTTTGTTAAGCAGTTTGTTGACAAAGATCAATTAGTATTTGGCTGTAGTGCAGATTCCGGATCAGAAGTTGATATCGATTTAGATTCTCAAGAAGTATCTGCTATACATTGCTTAGTTGAAAAACGTGGATTGCAATATTATTTATGTGATTTAGGATCAGCACAAGGTACATTTAAAAATGGACAAAATGTGCTTGATGAACCACTTGCAAGTGGCGAAGAATTTCAAATTGGACCATTCAAAGTTATTTTCTTTGTTGGTGTTCCAAAACCTGTACATGTTCAGCAAAGCCAAACAACCGACTCTGAAGTCAAATCAGTTGCAACAGAGACTAAAGTTGAAAAAGTTGTGACTGAGCAACAAGTGACAACTGTTAACTTAGAACAAGACAGTAAACCAAAAGTACAACCAGTTGTTGTTGAGCCAGTTAAAGTTGTTGTTAACGAAACACCTAAAGCTAAAACAGAAGTGACGTCTGCAGCTGTAGAGAAACCAGTTATTACTTCAGCATTTGTTTCACAAAGACCAGCAGCCAATTCAGTTGTTGGTAAATCACGTCGTCATCGCCGAGGTGATAAAACATTTGCACCACAAAGTGAATACCAAAACCTGAACGAAGTTATTAAGCCAGGACAAGGACAACTTGTCGAAGTTATAGTTTCATGGAAAGAACGTATATTAAACACATATCATTTAAATCCATTCGGACAATATACGAGCGGACCTAAAAGTGAAATTCAATTACCAGAGGGAACAGTGCCGCGCAACTGGTGTTTATTGGATTGCACATCTGGTGTTACAATTCGTTTAACTTCAGATATGAAAGCAGAAGTCCATAGAACAGAAAACATTTTGATGTTATCTGAGTCTCAATATCGATTACAACAGAACGAAGTTGTATTCGTGACTTTTACAAATGGCATGTCTGCAGCTATTCGTTTTGCACCACGTTCTAAAGTTATTCCAATGGATTCTCCGGTGATATTAACGGCATCTGAATTTACGGGAATTTTAGCTTCTCTTATTTTTGCTGTTCTTGCGAGTTTGATTGTGTCTGTTTTGACACCTAAAAACTTAAAAACAGATGATGAAGTTCAGCGTGTTGCTCAAGTGATTTTCACTAAACCACCAGTTGAAGTGAAACCACCACCGCCACCGCCGCCACCACCACAACCTCCAAAAGAAGTTGTGAAAGAGCCGCCAAAAGTAAAACCACCTGAGCCACCTAAAAAAGTTGTTGTTTCTGACAAACAACAAGAGAAAAAAGTTAAAGGTGATACTAAAAATCCAGATGCTAAAGCTCAAAAAGCTGAATCAGCTGGCCGTGCGGCAGAAGTAAAACCAAAAGATTCAAAACTTAAAACAAAAATGTTCACATCAACTAAACAGGGTGGAGCAATCAAAACAGGTGATAAAGCTGGGGCGAATGCACAGTCTAAAGAGCCAGATCCAACGAACACTGGGTTATTGTCAGCATTTGGATCAGGTGGCGCTCGTACAGCTTTAAATAAAGCTTACTCTGGATCAGGTGAAGCATTAGGTGCTGGTGAAAAAGCAACTGGTGCATCTGGTTTTAATGAAAACAGAGCGGGCAACGATCTTGGTAGTAAGTTCAAAGATACCGGTGCTGGTGGTAAAGGAACTGCAACACAAGGTATTGCTGGTGTTGGAACTAAAGGCTTAGGGACAGGAATGTCAGCTTTTGGTAACGGCAATGGTTTTGGTGAAAAAGACCGCGTTGCTATTCAAGGTGGCGGAGCTGAAGCAGAATTTGTTGGTTCAATCGACCGCGAAGCTGTTCGTCGTGCAGTTCGTGACTCTTTAGCCGCATTCAAAGCTTGTTACGAGCGCGAATACAAAAAAGATACTAAGCTTGAAGGTAAAGTTTCTGTTTCATGGGAAATTCATGAAAAAGGAATCGCACGTAATGCTAAAATCATTAAAGATAAATCAACAATTAACAACTATGAAGTGGAAGAGTGTGTTCGAAGAAGAATGTTAACCATTCGTTTTCCAGAACCACCGCCGGGTACAGTGGCTGAAGTCGTTTACCCATTTACATTTCAAGGACAAAAATAATTTTTTAATTTAATAAACTTTTAGGAGGAATCAGTGGACGCATCAACAGTAGCAGCAACAACAGAGAATATGAACCCAATCGTCAGAGCATTTAGTGAGGGTGGAGCCGTCATGTATATCATCGCATTTATTGCGGTGTTAACAATTATTCTAGTTTTTGAAAGATTCGCAGCTCTTAAGTCATTAAGAGTCGATAAAAAAGAATTTGCAGATCAAATTTTTAGAATGATCGTCAGTGGTGATATTCGCCAAGCGATTTCATTTTGCGATTCTAGACAAACACCGTTATCAAATACAGTTAAAGCTGGTTTAGTGGGTGCATTAAATAAAAGACCTGATGAAGAAATTCAAGTTGCGATGGATGCAGCCGTCATGCGCGAAATGCCAAAGCTTGAAGGTTGGACATCATTTCTTGCAGTGTTTGGTAATATTTCAGTTTTAGCGGGATTATTAGGAACAATCATTGGTATGATCGGTTCATTCCGTGCGGTTTCTTCAGCAGATCCTGCGACTAAAGCAACATTATTATCACAAGGTATTTCACATGCCTTAAACTGTACTGGTTTTGGATTATCAGTTTCGATCGTTGCGATTATTGCTTACGGTTTATTTCAGCATATGATTCAAAAAGCTGAAAATGAAATGATTGAAACAAGCATGTCATTATTAAATTTAGTTGCTGCTAATCGCGAAAAAATGAAAGATTAATAGGTGATTTATGGCTCACATCGACACCGGTGGTCGGGGACGTAGTACAAATTTTGAACTGAATTTAGTTCCTTTTATCGACTTGATGTCGGTCTTGATCACATTTTTATTAATTTCAGCTGTTTGGACACAGGTTTCTATGATTCAGTTGGGGGCATCATTTGCTTCACCGAAAGATCCAAATCAAACTGATGTTAAACCGCCACCGCTTGAAGATCTCGTTTTAAGATTAGATATTCGCGCGAATGGATATGTCTTATATGTTGGTAAAGATGTTAAATCAATTCCAATGATAGGACAAGATTATGACAAAGAAACTCTTGTTGCAGATCTTATGAAAGTAAAACAAATGTATCCAGATAAGGGCGGCATTAAAATGGCGATTGAAGATCAGATTAAGTATGATCATATCGTTACAGCTATGGACATTGGTTTAAAATCCGGATTTTCGCCAGAGTTACTAACAGGAGGGCCAAACTAATGGCTATCTATAAACCAGGTGAAAGACATCGCTATCATAATATTTTAAAACGCAAAAAAAATAAAAGAGGCGTTACAGCTGTATTATCACTGACAGCGATGGTTGATATGTTTACGGTTTTAGTTATTTTCTTGTTACAAAATTACAGTGCTACTGGTGAAATTTTGTATATTCCAAAAGAAGTTACATTGCCAAAAGCTCAACGTGTAAACGAATTAAAACCTGCCGTTGTTGTGACAGTATCATCGAAAGAAGTTTTAATTGACCGTACACCTGTTGCCACTTTTGCAGAGGTACAGGCTGCTACAGACTGGGTTATTCCTAACTTAAGAGATCAAGTCAAAGTTTTGCTTGAAAAGGCAAAAAGTGAGCAAGATGCAAAGCTTCAAAACAAAATTAAAAATGTTGTTGATGAAACAGTAGGTAATGAAGACAATGACTCCAACGCTTGGAGAAAGGTCACGTTGCAGGCTGACAAGGATATGGATTATCTAACACTCAAAAAAGTCATGTATTCAATATATGAAGCTGGTGGTGGTCCGATCAATTTCGCAGTCGCAAAAGAAGCAGAACAAAAAAATGCGGCTCAAGAAGTTAAAACTCAATAAAGTATCAATTTTATTTTTTATTATTTTAGGTCTGATCTTTATTCAGACCCTTTTTTTTGCGCCTCAAGAGCTCGATAATTCCGAAGGTCAGATGACCAGATCTAAAATTCAAAACATGGCGGCGCAAAACTCTAAAAAAGCCGTTGAACACAAAATACAGGGTTTTCACCTTTTAGAAAATGCAAGTCAAAACAAAGCTTGGGAGTTGTATGCGGATGAAGCATCTGGGTCAAGTGATGAACAGTGGATTTTAAAAAAAGTTAAAGTCGAATTTTTTAACGAAAACCAATCTAGTTTTGTCGTAACTGGTGATATTGGTGAAATCGATGGCCAAACTAAAAATATGATCATTCGTGGTCAAGTTGTGACTCAAAGTTCTAATGGCTATCAATTTGTGACGAACGATTTGATGTTTTTCGCTAAAGACAAACAACTCAAAAGTAATGATCAAGTTAAGATGATTGGACCAGATTCTCGAGATGGTGATGGTTTTCAACTAACAGGTCTTGGATTTATTATCGAGCTTAATACAAGTCGTATGATTATTCCTGCACAAGTTGAGGCACAAAAAATTATAAATCAAAAAAAATTCTATATTCAATCACAGCGTGCAGAGTTCTCAAATAAAAATCAAGAAGCACTATTTTTAGGGAATACGAATATGCGTTTTGCGACGACACACGTTGATGCTCCTCAAGCACTATTTAAATATTCAGAAAAAAACAAAGCTCTTGAATCAATTACTCTAAGTGACAAAGTGCATTTAAAAGACGAGGCCAAAATAGCAGATTGTGCTGTTTTAACTATGTATTTGCTTGAAGATCGAATGGTTTTAAATGGCCAACCCAAAGTCCAGATGGGTGATGATGAAATCGCAGGCGAGGAAATCGTCTTCCTAGATGCTGGAAAAAAAGTTAAGATTAATAAAGTAGAAATGAAATCAAAAGAGCTAAGGTAAAGATAATGTCTGAATCAACATCAACAAGTTATCTTGTTATTCAAAATATTTCGAAAAAATACGGCGATCGTGTCGTCGTAAAAGATGTTTCGTTTGAAGTTCAATCTGGTCAAGTCGTGGGCTTACTTGGGCCAAACGGAGCAGGTAAAACAACATCATTTTATATGGTTGTTGGACTTGTAAAGCCTGATTCTGGTTCAATTAAATTAAATCATTTAGAGATCAGCGATTTTCCTATGTACAAACGTGCACGTAATGGACTTAGTTATTTAGCCCAAGAGCCAAGTATTTTTCGTAAATTGTCTGTCGAGGACAATATATTAGTCGCTCTTGAAGCTCATGACTACGATCCACAAGAACGACGAGAAAAGTTAGAATCATTGTTGCAAGATTTTCGAGTTAATCATATTCGAGAATCATTTGGTTATGCATTGTCCGGTGGTGAACGCAGACGTGTTGAAATTGCTCGGGCTTTGGCAGGGTCTCCTCATTTCTTGCTTTTGGATGAGCCTTTTGCGGGTATAGATCCTATTGCAGTTTCTGAAATTCAAAACATTATCCGCGATCTTAAGGCCAAAGGTATAGGAGTTTTGATTACAGATCATAACGTGCGTGAGACTTTAGGGATTTGCGATTATGCTTATATACTGAAGGATGGTATTATCCAAGTCAGTGGAACAACTGATGAAATTACGCATTCGGAACTCGCGCGTAAATTCTACTTGGGTGATAACTTTAGATTGTAATAAAAAGGAATAGATTCTATGGCAATGAAGCAAATAATAGGAATGCAACAGGGATTAGTTATTACTCCTCAGTTGCAACAAGCAATTAAATTGCTTCAAATGTCGCGCTTAGAACTTGAATCGCAGGTTAGATCCGAACTTGAAGAAAATCCTATCTTAGAAGAAGCTGAAGTTTTAAAAGAAGAAGATTTTGAGCGCACTAAAGAAGTGGCAGCTCAACTCGAGGGTAAAACAGAAACTCCAGATGCTGCAGCTCAAGACCCACAAAGACAAGATGAGTTTGAGTGGGAAAATTATTTAGAAACACAACACAAAGCACCTCGTGAGTCATCTTCGGGTTCAGAAGAAATCATGAATTACGAAAATGTCATTTCAACAACGCAAACTTTGCATGATCATTTGTATTGGCAAGTTAAAATGGCGGGATTCTCAGAACAAGAAGAGCGTGCGGCTGATGCTTTGATTACTTACATTGATGATGATGGTTACATTAAAACACCGTTAGCTCAAGTTGCGGAAGAAGAGAAAGTTCCACTTGAAGATCTTGAAGACACTTTAACTCTGATTCATGATTTTGATCCTGCGGGCGTAGGAGCCCGTGATCTTAAAGAATGTTTAATTGTTCAAGCTAAACATATTCAAGAAGATACAACAGATTTGTTGTTACTGATTAACAATCATTTAAAAGACCTTGAGAAAAAAAACTACGATGCCATAGCTAAAACTTTAAATAAGCCTATGGAAGAAATCATCGACATGTGTAAAATTATTTACGCGATGGACCCTAAGCCCGGCAGAGCTTACGCCGGTAATGATACTCATTATGTCACACCAGATGTTTATGTTTATAAAGTTGGTGATGATTTTTCAGTTTCGTTAAATGAAGATGGTTTGCCAAAACTTAAAATATCAAATTATTATCGCAATATGCTTAAAGGTGGTTCATCTCCAACAGGTGACACTAAAGCAGCTGATTTTATTTCTGAAAAACTGAAATCAGCTGTATGGCTGATTAAATCAATACACCAAAGACAAAGAACTATCTATAAAGTTGCTGAAAGTATTGTTAAGCACCAACGCGAATTTTTTGAAAAAGGAACAGCGTTCTTAAAGCCAATGATCTTACGAGATATTGCCGCTGATATTGGCATGCATGAATCAACTGTCTCGCGTGTAACGACAGCGAAATATATGCATTCACCGCAAGGAATTTTTGAATTAAAATATTTTTTCAACTCGGGTATTGCTTCGACAGACGGGGACTCTTTAGCTTCAGAAGCTGTTAAGCTTAAAATTAAAGAGTTGGTTTCTAAAGAAGATCCTAAGAAACCATTATCTGATCAAAAACTAGTCGATTTACTTAAAAAAGACGGTGTTGATATTGCTCGTAGAACAGTAGCTAAATATCGCGAAGTATTAAAAATATTACCTAGCAGTCAGCGTAAAAAAATGTTTTAAATAGGGTTATGAAATCCTATGCCAATTTAATTAAAAGTGTTCCTGATTTTCCTATTCCAGGCGTGTTGTTTCGTGATGTAACTCCGTTGTTACAAGATGCGCAGGCTTTCGAGCAAGTTGCGCTCGATTTTGGAAAATTACTTCAATTAAATGAAGTTGATATTTTTATTGGGATTGAATCGCGTGGATTTATTTTTGCAGCTCAGTTAGCAGCGTATTTCAAAAAGGGATTTTTACCACTTCGCAAAGCAGGTAAACTACCACCTCCGACAATTAAAGAATCATATAAACTCGAATATGGTGAAGCCACTCTTGAAATAGCACCATCATCAGCGCAGGGGTTAAATCGTAAAACCAAAGTTGTTATTTGTGATGATGTTTTGGCAACAGGCGGTACGCTTAAAGCCTCAATCAGTTTGTGTGAAAAAGCTGGTTATGATGTTCAAGATATTTTGGTTCTAATTGATTTAACGTTTTTAAATGACATGAAATTTAAAAATGAAAAAGTTAAATCGTTAATTCAGTATTAAAAATTATTTTGGTTGTCTGCGGGCTTCACGAGCTTTATCGGTTTCTTTCCAAATTTCTATGCAATCAGTATTACTGAGTTTTCGTCCGTCAATTGATGGTTTAACCTGGACATATTCTCCAGTCTTACCAAAACGGCCAACGTTAGAAGTGTAATAGTATAATCCATCAAGAGAATTTGTCATTTTCATAAAATCTTCATTATCCAGTACGGCCATTGTAGCAATTTCAACGGCCTCTTGCCAGCGATCAATATTATCTTGAGTGGGTTTGCCATTCCAGAAATCATGTTTCATTGAAACCGGAGGGCATAAACTTTGGTGTAAAGATGGATTTGGTTTTATAATAAAATCTGGATCAGGTGTGGGTTCGTTAGGTTTAGTTTTAATTTTGGCTTTAATGGTATGTTGCCAGTTATTAAACTGATTAGGCGATGCTAAAATTTGTGATAAAGTTGGTTTATTTAAATTTTGTTTTTTATTTATAAACTCAGTGTAAGAATCTTTAAGCTTGATTCGATTAATGGCAATTCTAGCTACCGCCATGGGGTAATGAAGTCCCTTTGTAAAACAACCACCCATTTCACCATATAAAGTGCGAGCCAGCGTATCAATATTGATAATATCATCACGAGTTATTTTTTGGCCGTTAGAGCGTGTTGGCAATTTACTTAAATTAAGAAGTGGCATAGTTAATTTGTCATAAGTGTTACCAGCAAGTACAGAAGTTGATAATACTTTAGGTGGTTTAAGCGGACATTTGCCGACTCGCGCATATATATCTTCAGCTATTTTTTTGTCGCTTAAACCTTGCGTTGGTTCTTTTAGATTTGCGATATCAATGGGTGCTTTAATAACACTATTGGTTGATGGTTTAGGTGGGCAAACCTCTTTAGTTACTGATGTCGTTTGTTCATGACTAATCATCGGTTTGTAGAGCTTATCTGTTAAAGTTTCTTTTGAAATCCAACCAGTGCCCGATTTTTTTGATTTAACCCCATTGATTTCAACGTCGTAACTAAAGTTAATTTCTACAAAGTCTTCAGAATCAAAATCTTTTTCTATATTTTCGGGTTGTGTGATGATTGTTTTCTCTTTGCCTGTTAGGTATATTTCTGCATCGCGGTTTGGCCATCCCACAGCTTCTTGGCAATAAGGCTCTTGTGTTTTGGGGTTAATTAAAATAGTACAATTATTTGAATTGATCTTGTAATTGTTAAATATAGTAATAACTTTGCCTGGTTCTAAGTTTCCAAGATACATTCTCTTAAGTTCTTGAGACTGTGCCTGCAGAGAAAGTTTAAATATAATAAGTAGTATAATGAGCAAAAAACGCACTGAACTCTTTCGGCTAATTTATCTATTCTCAACACTGTGAAATTAATATTTTTAATATTCTGTTAACGATATTTGTCGTGGTGTCTTATGTTTTGACACTGAGTATTTAAAAATGAATTCAATGAGTTTAGCTGTATCAATTTGAGAATGGATTCGGCTTTGGCTTTGCTCAATAAGTTGTATATGGAAAACTCTAAAGCCAAACAAAAAAATATGTTCTTGCCTAAAATTATCTTATCTATAGTTTTACTTGTACAACAACAAGTTTATGGATTGAGTACGCCAGGTTTTGATATCACTCAATATAATGTGCAAAAATACTCACCGGCTGTTGTTCAGATTGTTAACCAAGGACTTTCGACAAACAAGGCTTTTAAATCTTTAGCTGAACCAGATCAAAAACGATTGCTTTACGGCTTTTTAAATTACCTAACTCAATTAAAATTAGATACAACAAAAGCTAAAAACATTACTGTGTTAAATGATGTTATGAGACGCTTATTAAACTCATCGACTCAGTTTTTGATATGTCGTTTTGATGATTTAGCCTGTTTGCAGAAAAAGCCAGTTCTAACTCCAAACACAGTTTGGCGTCAGGATGTCGCGGATGATTTGGGTACGCCAGTCAAAGCCGGAGCTAAGTTCGAAGCACAAGCGTTTTTGACAACGGCTTGGGCGGATATTGACGAAAAAATAAATCAAATTCAGGCAGTCTCAGACTCAGAACGAAAGAAAAAACGTGATGCAATTATTAATCAAATTAATCAAGATATTTTAGGCACCAGAGTAACAGTTGAAAAGATACTTGCTCAAAAAATTCAAAACGATGCTGATCAAGGTTTATGGATGGCTATATATGGTATTGATGATATTCAAGGTACGATGAAACACGTTTATCAAGCTATAGCTGAACGTAAACAACTCAATAAATTTACTCAAGCTGTAGTTGATATTGAAGATGGTGGTGGAGCAAATTCATTTGTTCGTGAATATGATGTAACATTCACTCAAGATGCAAGCGGCACAGCTATACCCAAAATTATTAAATTAGCAGATAATAGTTTGAGTTACAGTTATACTCAGCCAGCAGATTTAAACTATTGGTTTTTTGGACCAGCAGACTGGCAAAAAGATGTGTTAGCATATGGTGCTAAATATCCGAGTAAAAATAAAAATGCATTACAAATTGAAAATGAAATTTTTCCCAAAGAAATACAAACTAAAGAGAGTGAAGATTTTGTTTGGTTAATGGGACTTAACTCAGTTACGCGTCCAGATGTTATGTCTGCTGTTCGTTCAGCATATCAGTATGATGGCACACTAAACTTAGTGCAGATGTTAAATGCTAACATTAATTCAAACGACGAAGCACAAGCTCATATCGAATGGCCAACAAAAGGCATTATGCATAATAAATTTATGGTCTTGCAAAATCAAACAGGCGAAAAGTTTGTATGGACAGGCACGACTAACGTTGCTCAAACCTGTATGGGTAATGAAAGTAATTCGAACATGGCTGTTTATATTAAGAATAACGCTATAGCCGATACATTTTTGACAGAATTTAAAGAAATGTTTAATCCAATTCGTCAAGATCGTAAGGATTTGTTAACAGGTGTTTTTCATAATAAAAAACGTCCAAATACAAAAAGATATTTTGTATTCGATGATGGTGCTGAAGTCGCAGTTCATTTTTCACCTACTGATGATGGTGAGCACCGATCAATTATTCCCACAATTTTATCGGCTCAATCTGGGGACACATTGCGAATCAGTATGTTTGGTGGTTCAGGAATTGAATTTGTACGTGCTATTCAAAAAGCTGTCTCAAATGGTGCAAAAGTTCGTATCGTGATGGATAAATTAACAAGTTCTGGTCCAACAATGTGGCCTAAATCAGATGTCGCTAATTTATTAGAAGTTAATCCGTACACACCAGATGCTAAAGGTTCTGTTGAAGTGCGCTATTCGGGATGGATGGGATTAAATCATCATAAGACAGCCACATTACAAAGAAAAAATGGACGATCTGAAGTTTTAATCATTGGTTCGCAAAACTGGAGTGAAGAAGGCAACGATACTAATGACGAAAATATGATTACTGTCAGAAATAAAAAAGCAACATTACAGATTGCTGATCAGTTCAATTTGCAATTCGATCAGAGAATGTGGAATTTGGCAGAACCTATTACAAAAGCTGATTTAGCAACATCCGCAGCCAAAACTGGTTTTTCTATTCGTGGTGCAGGTGAAGCACAAGAACGTGGTGATCAAAGATAGGTTTCATATCCCGACTAAAGAAGAGTCTATATAAAACTTAAGTCGGGTTAAAAAAAAGCGATCGACTACCAAATCTATATTTCATTTAAAATTATGTTTTTCTCTTATATTCTATAAAGGTTCTTAATATTCAGTATTTAAATTAAGGGGATTAGAATGTTTTCAAGGAAGAAAGCGTTTATACTAATTGGATTAACAACATTAACATATTTTGGTTGTCAAAGTTTTACCAAAAGAAATGTCGCTCAAGAAGACATTGGTGGGCGCCCGGCGCCGATTGCAGATACGGCGATCCCAGTGCAAGATGAAATGAGTGTATTTGAGGACACTTTATCTCAAGGAAAATATCCCGAGAAATTAGTAGATTATAAGCCATTTAAATATGAAGTTTTATTTACTGATCCGGTGTGTGGTGTTTATAAATACAATACTGCAGTCTATAGTCAATCAGGGCAAAAACTTACGCAAAAACCAGAAAATGTATACTGTAAGAATAAATACGATTTGAAAAGATCTGGTGATCGTTCAGTTAGTCCACAGTATCGTTTAGTTGAGTGGATTAATCAGTTGATTCAATCGAGTAACTCAAATAAAGAAATATTTTTTACGTATCTATCTTTTCGTAATCGCACTGTCAAAGATGCTTTATGTGTAGCCGCTAAAAATGGAGTCAAAATCAATTTTGTGATGAGCTCAACGGAGGATCAGGCTGCCGCGCAAGAGTTAGTATCTTGTAACCCAGAGTTGGTGCATATGAAAACACGCGGTATGGAGGGTGGTTTAGGTTACGCTCACAATAAGTTTTTCATTATTAATCCAAACTCAAAAAGAGAATTTAAAATTGTATTTAGCTCGGGCAATATGACTTCGGGGCCAGTGATTCATCACGAGAATTGGAACTTTATAACTACGCATGCGCAGTCGCATTTTGCGCAATCGCATGTCTGTACAATGAATGCAGAGTGGAATGATAAAACTGGTCGTGATCGTAAGTCATATATGCAGGCCATAAAAGATTGTAGAGCTGCGATTAAAGCCCCTGAAGAAAAAGATATAAAAGTATTTTTTGTACCAGGTGAAGGTGAACCTGAAACAGGAACAACCAAAAAAACAGCGGTTGAATACATGTTGAATGGTCAAGAGAGTTATCCTGGTATCATGAATGCCAAAAAAATCTGGATGGGATGTCATCGATTTTTTTATAGCAAGATGGTGAATGCTTTATCGAAAAGAATGTCTTATGGGCAAAAACCAGATATGCGTATTGTTGCTGATGACGATACTTTTTATAAAGCGAATGATCCAGAATATACAATTGGTGATACGATGCCGGAAGAATATGCTCGAATGAAGCAATTAGCTGATAAAGGTGCTCAGATTAAATTTATGGAAACCAATGGTGAAGAACACCAGTTGCATCATAGTAAATATTTGATTTTTGGTACTTATGACAAAAAACCATCTGAAAACCCTGTTGATGATTTCACTGCTGTATTCACAGGTTCGGCTAATTTAACTGGTGCTGGATTTAATAAAAACTGGGAGAACTCTTATTACATTACAATCCCCGAAGTCGTAAAAGCCTTTGCGACTCATTATGCGTATACATGGGATAAACTTGCAACAAGCCCAGAGATGTTACCAAAGCAAGGATTAGTGACTAACAAATTAATCGATCAACCTATTATTAAAGATTCAAAGGAATAGCAATGATGAAGTCATTATTTTTAATATCAGTTACCGTTTTATTTTTCGCGTGTACTCACAAAAATCACTCTGATGATCGATCTCCATCAGGAGTTATTCAGTCAGGCTATCAACAAGTGACTCAATGTGGAGAATTAAGCTACAGCGAATCAAATCGTGTCGCTCTCAATGCAGAAGATGTTATGTATAATTTAGCACTTGATTGTAATCGAGATCGCAAAGTTGATGCACAAGACCAATATTTAGCTGTTGGGTTTCCGATAAGTCAGATGAGTCCGCAACAAAAAGGCCATATTACTCGTTTTACGAGAGCAGCTGTAATTCAACAAAAAAAATACTCTGCAAGACCTTATGTGTGCGCTAAATTTCAAATTGCTCAAGACCCTTGTGTAAGTCAAAAAAGTGCAATTGGGTACAATCCAAGTTTTACAAGTAAAATTGAAAAAGTTTTAAAAAAATAGGTGATGTTTATGAAAAATATTTTTTCGCAATTTCTATTTATTAATGTTGTATCGATGGCTGCATTCGCTCAGACAAGTTTTAACAAAGCCATTTTGCCACCTGTTAAAGCCTCAAGTGTTGAAGAGAATCAAATTTGGAGTAAATACTGCATTGGCAATCGATTTTCGTCTGAAATTCCTAAGCCAAATTATCGTCATGAATCTGTGTTAGCTGCAGTTCGTAAACTTGCACTGGTATCTCCGTATAGTTACTATTTTTACTCAGGACCGCTGATGTCTTATGAACTTAAAAAAGGAAAAGAGTTAGTTGATCCGCCAGCAGATTTCCCCAATGTACAAGAAGTTAAATCTGGTCGAAAAAATGCTCATGCGTTTATGACATTACTTTGTGGTGAGTTTCGTGATCGCCCAACTTTGATTGAAGATAAAATCCGTTGGGTTAATCGTATGCATACTTTGCCTGCTCAACCACAGAAATCAATTAACACTAAAGCTGAGTTATGGCCTCAGATCGCAGCTGAATCTTATTCTAGATATATTCGTGCATCGCGCAGTATTTTCGAGTTAAAAGATCAGGATCAGAAAAGTCGTGGAATGGTTGTAGATCTTGGTAAGTATTCTGAAGATTATCCTGTTGAACCTTTTAGTGTTTGTGAAACTAAATTTATTTTTAAAAAATACGCAGAAGGTAAAGCGCAACCTCCAGAAGATCTAGATCAATTAAAAAGATATCGAGCAGAGTACAAAAAATTTATACCTCGTTGTGCCGAAGGTGATCTTGATTACATTTATGATTTTCGTGGAGATTCGAACTTTAAGCCCAACTCGCCAGAAGCTAATGGTATGATTTGGTATTCATCTACAATTACAAATAATTGTTACAGAAGAAATGGTCAGTATCAGCTTAAAGATGCTGTAGCTGGCAAAATTGAAGATAAAAATATTTGTGACAAGTATTTTACAAGCCCATTTTTATATCGTTGGTTGGCAGCACGTGCGGGTCTTGCGACTTGGTTGTTGCGAGATACTAAGCATGATGAAACTTTTTCTGACTCAAAAGCACCGGTTTTTGTATTGCCTAATTTTGCTCCTATGTTGAAACCTTTTGAATATAAAATGCCGCGTAAAGCTGGTGGTATGGATTTATATTATTTAACACCTATGCAAGATAGCGAAGGTAAATATTTTGTTTATGACAAGCAGACTTGGCAGCCTCAGTATTTAAATGAGACTGAGTTAGCTGATATGAATGCAAAGCTAGAAAAAGCTAAAGCCGATGAAGAAATTAAAGTACAAGAAAGTCAAAAAATAGTTTCAGATTTGTTGCCAGAGTGGCTAGCAAATAAAGATGCATTTTGGAACCGTGCAGATCTTGGATTTAATCATGTAACTGGTTTAGGAACTAAAAATGCAAACAAAGAGTTAGCTTATGAGCGTTTAAGAGATGCTGTTAACCGTCACACAGATTGGTATGCGTCTGGTTATGATGACAGTGTTGGTATCATGCGTGAACAGGCTTATTCACCGTTAGTCGCAAGCAGTTATGAAATGAGTGCGTCTGATGCTTTCACTGCGCCTGGTACAACAGTTAATGCACCGGCTGATGGTTGTAAACATTGGATGTTTGTTTTTAAACTCAAAAAATCACAGTGGTACAATACATTATCAATTAAAAGTAAAACGCCAGTGGATTTTAATACGAACTGGTTTGATGAAACGAGTTTAGGTACAAACGGTTTGGCTGACTCAGAGCATGCATTCGATCGTCTAGGAACAGCACTTGAAGGCGAAATGGATTCTATTTTGTACTTGCATAAATTAAACACTGGGGGTCAAGTAGACCCGCAATGTGGTTATGAGCAAATGGGTTTGCCAATTGATCAAGATTTAAAAAATAAAACTGATGCAACCAACAATGCAAATTCTGAAGAAATAGAAGAAGAAGCGGCTGCTGGTTAGAGGTTTTACTAAGGGATGTTAGTGTGAATTGGATTAAATTAAGATTGTATTTTAAATTATTTTTAATATTTGTGGTCACGCCTGCGAGTGTTTTCTTTTCAATATTTGCGCTTGATCAAAATGGATTTTTTAATATTGAAAAAATTGAAATGACTGTGACAGCTAAAGCTGATCAAGTGCACTTTGCAAAACCATATGTTGATCAGTTGAATGTCGATTTTGCTGAGTTTAAAGGTCAATCATTGTGGCGATTTTCTTTAAATCAAATAGCTCAACATTTGCGTGAACAAAAATGGATAAAGGATTTTCGAATTTCAAGATCATGGCCCTCTAAGATCATTATTGAAGTAGAGCCTCAGGTGTTAACATTATTGTATGTTGAACCATCGAAATTAGCACAAGGTATTGTTCGACCGATTACAACAGAGGGTGATTTGTTGTCAGAAGTTCCAACGAGTCAAGCTCCGTCATTAGCTATGTTAAAAGGTGAAGTATTCTTAAAAGATACTGCAAAAAGAAAAAAAGCCATTGAACTTGTTAGGTCTTTACCGGCAGATGGAAAAATGAGTCATAAACTTATCTCTGAAGTTGGTTATGATCAAAAAGAAGGTTACTGGGTTGAAGTCGTTCAATCAAATATGAAAATCAAATTAGGTGATGATCAGTTTGCAGTAAAGTCAGCTCGAGTATCACAAGTGTTAGATTATTTAGAAAAGCGTGATCTTAAAGCTCGCGTCATAGACGCAAATCTTTCTAAAAAAGTTCTTGTCAGGTTGCAGCAGAATCCATAAGCTTAAGTTAAGGACAATCGTCGGGATGACTTTTGTCTAAGGTTATTCACTCAATATATTGCCAAATCTATTCGAGTCAATAACATTTGTGTAACATAACTTAAGTTAGGGGCTTACGGATGAGTGCTTCAAAAAATACCGGCCCAATACTAGCATCGTTAGATATTGGTTCTTCAGCTGTTAAGCTGGTGATGTCTCATGTTATTCACGATCCAAAAGACAATAAAAAACATATCATTGAAGTTACTGGCGTTGGTTTAGCTCCAAACTCTGGTTTGAAACAGGGTGTAGTTGTTAACATCGAGGCAACAACAGATTGTATTCGTAAAGCTAAAGAAGAAGCTGAACTTATGTCTGGTTCTAAGGTCTACGAAGTATGGGTTTCAGTCAGTGGAACTCATATACACTCGTTCGACTCTAAAGGCATGGTTGCTGTTAAAAATAAAGAAGTTACTCAGCAGGATATCGATCGTGTTATCGAAGCTGCTAAAGCCATAATTATACCTGCTGATCGCACAGTTTTGCATGTTATACCACGCGAGTTTAAAATCGATCAACAAGATGGAATTACTGACCCTATTGGAATGAGTGGCGTTCGTTTAGAAGCGAATGTTCATATTGTAACTGCAAGCCAGTCAGCGCTATCAAATTTAGTTAAATGTATTGAAAAAGCTGGATTAAAAGTTGCGGGTCTTGTTTTAGATCAAGTCGCTGTCACAAAATCAGTTGTTAGTACAGATGAAAAAAATCTTGGTGTTTGTATCGCTGATATGGGTGGCGGCGCTTGTAAATTAGTTTACATGGTTAATGGCAGCGTCGCACACACGTCAATGGTTCCAGTTGGCGGAGCTCACTTTACTCATGATGTGGCTGTAGGCTTGAGAACTCCTCAAGTTTCTGCAGAGACTTTGAAAAAGAAATATGGTTGTGCACTAGCTACGCTTGTTGATGATCAAGAATCAATCGAAGTTGATGGTGTGGGTGGCCGTAAATCAAGAGCTGTTCCACGTAAAGAGTTAGCACATATTTTAGAAGCTCGTGCCGAAGAAGTTTTAAATATGGTCTCTCATGATATTAAAATGAGTGGTTTGCAACCTTTGTTGGGTTCAGGGTTAGTTGTTACTGGTGGTGCTAGTCAGCTTGATGGACTAGTCGAGATGGGTGAGTTTATTTTTGATTTACCTTTGCGTCGTGGTTATCCAGCTTTAGTCGGCGGTTTAAAAGATGTCGTTAAAGGTGGAGATTTTGCAACATCAATAGGATTATTGATGTATGCATTAGAAGTTAAAAAAGATGTTTATGTTGTTGATCATGTTGATCCGACAACTTCAGCTTTATTTGGAGAAGCAGTTTCTGATTCTTTAAGTGGAGTGACATCTAAAATGAAGAAATTTTTTACGGATTTATTTTAAAAGATTTAATTATACTCTAGGAGGGAAGCCTAATGTTTGAATTGGAAGAAAACGTAAATATAGGAGCAAACATAAAAGTTGTCGGCGTTGGTGGCGGTGGTTCAAATGCTGTATCAACAATGATAGAAGGTGGCATGAATGGTGTTGAGTTCGTTGTTGCGAACACTGACATTCAGGCTTTGAATTCAAGTAAAGCTGGTTATAAAATTCAACTTGGTGCAGATTTAACAAAAGGTTTAGGCGCTGGTGCAAATCCTGATGTTGGCCGTAGATCAGCTATCGAATCGTACAACCAAATTGTTGAACAACTTAAAGGTTCGGACATGGTGTTTGTAACTGCTGGTATGGGTGGCGGTACAGGTACTGGTGGAGCTCCTGTTGTTGCTAAAATTGCTCGTGAACTTGGTGCTTTAACAATTGGTGTTGTGACTAAACCATTTATGTTCGAAGGCAAAAAAAGAACTAAACATGCTGAAGGCGGTTTGTCAGAACTTAAAGAAAATGTTGATGCTTTAATTGTTATTCCTAATCAAAAATTATTAAGCATTGCAGCTGATAAAACTCCACTCGTTGAAACTTTCAAAAAAGCAGACGAAGTTTTATTACAAGCTGTAAAAGGTATTTCTGATTTAATTAACATTCGCGGTCTTATTAACTTAGACTTTGCTGATATTAGAACAGTCATGGCTAACAAAGGTTTAGCTTTGATGGGTACAGGTTCTGCTAAAGGTGAAAATCGCGCTGTTGAAGCTGCGACACAGGCTATTTCTTCTCCGTTGTTAGAAAATGTTAAAATTGATGGAGCAACTGGTATCATTATCAATGTAACTGGTGGATCTGATTTATCACTTTATGAAGTTAATGAAGCATCAATGTTAATTACAGAAGCAGCAAGCGAAGAAGCTGAAGTTATTTTCGGTGCGGTTATTGATCCTAATCTTAAAGATGAAGTTCGTGTTACAGTTATTGCAACAGGATTTGCTCACGAAGAAAGAAAAGAAGTTGTTCCAGCTTTAAACTCTATGCAGAGTTTTTTAACTGCTGGTCCGTCTATTATGTTTGATTTGCCAAATCAAGCTCCAGTAGCAACTGCTGCGCAAAATACTCAGCAAATGCAACAGCAAGCTGCTATGTATGCTCAAATGTTACAGCAACAACAACAGCAAATCATGCAACAACAAATGGCTCAAGCAGCAGCTTTTATGGCGCCACAAACTCCGGCTCCGGTTCAAGCGCAAACTTTGCCATCAATTACAAATGTACAAGAATCAATTAAAAATTTCACTCAACCTGAGATGGCAGCACCTGCAGCTATTCAGACTGAAGTTGCACAAACAGTTGTAACGACAGCAGCTACTGCACAAGGTGGAATGACTCAAAGTTCTTCAATTGCGGCTAATTTTTCTGATGTTCAGCCTCAATCTATTGTGCAAGTTGAAATTCAAAAAGATTTTTCAACAGCTGTATCTCCAGTAACAATGCAAGCACAAGCCACACAGCAACCAGCAGCAGCTCAACCTGCAGCTCAAGCTCAATCGGCTCGTGATATGTTGTTAGCTAAAGCAAGAGCTTTTAGAGAAGCACAAGGTATTACAACAACTGACGATAAAAACATTTCTCCAGAGCAACTTTCAATGATCAACGAAGATCAACAACAAGTTGAAAACGCGAGAAAAATGGCACGCGATATTTTAGAAGTGCCAGCTTTTATTAGAAAGAAACAAGGTTTCGACCTTTCAACATAATTGAAGTGAAACACTGGTTTATATCGGATCTTCACATCAAAGATATTAATGAGCGCAATGGAAATACTCTATTGCGCTTTTTCTTTTATTTGAATCAAAACCCATCGCAAAATAAAGTTTATTTTTTAGGTGATATATTTGATTTTTGGCTATCAGATGGAAATGCCTTTCAAAAGCACTATCAATATTTAATTCAGCAAATTAAGTATTTTAAAGACCATGGTGGTGAACTCGTTTATTTCGAGGGTAATCACGATTTTCATATTGATCGTTTTTGGACTCATAGACTTGGTATTCCAGTCATTGAGAATGAAGCTTATTTTCAAATCGGTAAGCTTAGAGTGCGTTGCGAGCATGGCGATTATATAAACCCAGATGACAAAGCGTATATCAAGTACCGCGAAAAGGTTAGACGACCATGGGTTGAGTGGATTGCTCATACGCTGCCCGGATGGTTTTGGAAATGGTTTGGCGAAACACTCAGTGCTAAAAGTCGTAAGAAGACTGCTCGTTATACGATAGATAATACAGAGCGATTACGAACAATGATTCAAGCTTATGCTATGAAAGTTTATAACAGTGAGCATTTTGATTTGATAGTAACTGGTCATATGCATATTTTTGATGATTACGAATTCACTGGTTCTCAACACAAGTTGGTCAGATCTATTAATCTAGGAACTTGGTTAGAGTTGCCAAGAGCTTTATGTTTAGAGAATGATAAAGTCGAAATTATCAATTTGTTTCATTTTCTTAAAACATAATAATGGTCTATTGATCACTGTCTTAAATTGAGATGAATAATCATTTTAAATTAAGCCTTAAACATTAAAATAAAATTTAGTTTCATGATAAATAAGTCGAGAAGTGATAGTATAAAAGAGCTATCAGTACTTAGCGATAAGGATTTTTTGTGAGCGAAGCTAACAACAATAGTAATAACAACAACGAACAGAGACACCCTTTACAAGATGCTAATATTATCAATGCATTGGCTGAAGGTATCTCGAACACATTGCATGAAATGGCTCAAATCCAGTGTAAATTTGATAAGCCTTTTGTTGAAAGAAATTGGAAACCTGTAGCAGATGGAACTGGTGTCATGGAAATGAAATCTGCAAAGCACCGTGGTTTTCTGCATATACATTTTCCAAAAGATGCGATTGTTAAAATCATTGGAAATATGTTAGGCGAGACACCAAAAGAATTTAATAATGAAATTCTTGATGGTATTGGTGAAATTACGAATATTGTTTACGGTGCTATGAAAGCGAAATTGAATCCGATGGGATATGATTTTAAAATGGCTTCACCGACGGCTGAATTTACAAAAAATCTAAATCAACTTGAACGTACAAATAAGCAACTTGTTATACCGTTTCAGATTCAAGAGTGGAAATGTTATATAGAAGTTATCTTGATTTAAATTGTCGACTGTTTCATATAAAAAATTGCTTTTTACTTTTAATATTATTCTTAAGTTTATTTTTCCAAAATAATGCTTTAGCAGAGAATCAAAAAAGTGAAAATTTTTTCGTTGCTGAATATAGTGAGTGTCATGGTCTAAATGCGGATCTTTTAAGTCTAAAATACCAAAGGTTAGAGACTGATCATCTAAGTTTAGGATACTCATCTAAAGATTATTGCTTAAAAGTCAGCTTTAATGCTGATCAAATCTCGAAAGTTATAGAGCCTGTTTTTTATTTAACTTCATATCAGTTGATGGCCGTTGAAGTCGTGCAAATTGACGCTGGTAAAATAAAGCCCGTATCTAAATTTGATAGTCGTTTAACGGCTATCAAAGCTAGCGGACTGGATAGTTATTATTTTTTAATTCGAACTCATCACAACATAGATACGAAATTGCATTTAGTTTCTGAACAACAGTTTAAAACAGATGAATCTAAATTTACATTGCTATTAGTTTTTTATATCGGTTTTGTCTTGGCTTTAATTGTCTATAACTTAAGTATTGGTATATCTACAAAATCAACGGCTTATTTGTTGTATTCACTTTTTTCATTTTCATTTTTACTAACATCTATAGTTATAAATGGCGTTGTGGATTATTATTTTTTTAAAGAACTAAATTATTATTTAATTAAGCATCTCATGTTTTTTTCAAGTTTATCATTGTTGTCAGCAACTCTGTTTACATATACGTATTTGCAGATTAAAAACATGCATCAAAAATATTTACAGCTGATATTTAAGATCGTTTTTCTTCTGGGGTTATTCTTTTTAATCATGAGTTTCTTTGTAGAGCAAAATAGATCATTATTCTGGATTGGTCAGTTTATTGATATGACCATAGTTATGGGACTGCTGTATTTTATTTCTGTTTCTATTGTTCAATACAGAAACGGTTTAAACGAAGCTATTTATTATTTAATGAGCTGGTTATTTGTGATCGTTAGTGTTGTTGTTTGGCTTTTTTATAAAAAAGAGTATTTTTTGATTTTTGGTAATGCGGCTGAGCTCATAACATTAAGCTTAGGTTTAGCTTATCGAATAAATAGACTCAACATAGAAAAAAACATTGCTGAACAAAATGTTTTATTTTTGTCTAAGTATAAAAGACTTTTAAAAGTTATTTCTCATGATGTTTCAAATGCCATGACTATTATCAAGCTTGTTATCAGAAAAGCTAAGCAAAATACTCAGATGGATGAGAAAGCCATTTTGAATATACAGAAAATTGATAATTCAGCTAATAAAATCATCGAAATATTAAACACAGTCAAAGCAGAAGAAAGTCTGCATCTTTCGGCCGATGGATTGCAACTCATTGATGTTAATTTAAAAGACTGTGTATACAAATGCATTAGAATATTTGATGACTTGTTAGAGCTAAAAAATATCAAAATTCATGTTCTTATTAATGAAGGGGATTCAGTGCATGCTGATCCTGCAGTTTTATCGCATCAGATTTTGGGTAATCTTATATCAAATGCGATTAAATTTTCAAACGTTGGTCAGCATATTATTATAAAATTTTATATTAAAGATCGTAAAAAAATTATAGAAGTAAAAGATCACGGCGTCGGCATAGCTGAAGATAAAATTAATGAAATTTTCTTTTCTGACAACCAAATCACAAGTAACGGAACTCAAGGTGAGTCCGGCACAGGTTATGGAAGCTCTATCGTCACTCATTATGTCAAAGCCATGGGCGCCAATTTAAGAGTTGAGTCAAAAACGGCCCAGTCAAATAGTCAATACCATGGGACAACTATCAAAATAGAGTTTCCATTTAAATAAGCTCTAAGCCTGACATTCTTTTAAAAGTTCTTGAGCATGTGCAAGTGATGTTTTAGTAATTTTTTCGCCTGAAATAAGACGAGCAATTTCTTCAACACGATCAAGTTTTTTCAATTCAGAAACTGTCATAACGGCTTGATCTTTTACTGTGGCTTTTTGTATCGAAAAATGAACATCTCCGAAAGCGGCTACTTGCGGTAAGTGTGTCACGCAAATAACTTGCTGGCCGTGAGCAATTTCTTTGAGTTTACGGCCGACTTTTTCGGCTGTAGTTCCAGATACACCAGTATCAACTTCATCAAATAAATAAGTTCTTGGAAAATCTGATTTACCTAATGATTTTTTCAATGACAAAAGTATACGTGAAAGTTCACCACCGCTAGCGGCTTTATTTAAAGAACGCTTAGGATCTTTTGGTGATGTTTGTGATAAAAACTCAAGATCAGTCAATCCCGTTGGTGACATAGTTGTCATCAATGCAATTTGGATATCAAACATGACACCTTTCATGTTTAAATCTAAGAGTTCTTGATTGACCTTATCGACAAGTTTTTTTGAAGCATTCAAACGAACTTTGTGAAGTTCATCAGCAATTTTACGTAAATCTGATTCTAAGCTTGCTGCTTGTTTTTTGAGTTGATCTAAGTGATGGTCGCTATTTTCAAGAGCTTTAATTTCTTTTTCCATTTCAGAAAAAACAGCAGCCATTTGTGCAATGTCAGATCCATGCTTTTTTTGCAGTTTACGAATAGTGCTTAAGCGAGCCTCTTTTTGATCAAGCAATTCAGGATCAGCATCAATCTTATTAACATAAGTTCTGATTGAAAAAATAGTATCATCAATAATCGATTGTGCTTGATCAAGAACTTGCGCTTTTTCAGCTAGAGTAGAATCAACTTGTGATAATTCGTGTGCTTTTTTACTGATCGCCTTAAGACGAGCAGAAATAGAACCTTCGTCTTGATAAACAAGTTCATCACACAAGTCAGCAAATTGAACTAAGCGAGATGAGTTTTTTAATTTTTTAATTTCAGTTTCAAGATGAGCATCTTTGGCAAAATCAAGATTAAGATCGCTAAATTCTTGAAATTGAAATTTAAGAAAATCAAGTCGTTGATTTTTTTCGAGTGATTTTTTTTCAAAATCGGCAATTTCATTTTTAAGAGCATTCCATTTTTGAAACAAACCTTCGTATTGCATGCGCTTTTCCCAAAGACCTGCATACTGATCAAGTAAATCTAAGTGATAAGACTTTGATAAAAGATTGCGATTGTCGTGCTGCCCAGTCATTTCAATAAGGGGTGCGCTTGGACCAGTGACTTCAATCATTGGGGCAACGATTTCTCTTAATTGATTTAACGGTGACAAAACTCCATTTAAGTAAACTTTAGACTTATCACCTGCAGAAATAATACGTCTAACGATAAGTTGATGATCTTCAGTACTAATGCCTAAAGCATCTAAGTGAGCAACGAGATCAGGTCTATAACTGATATCAAAAGATCCCTCAACAGTAGCTTGCTGACAGCCAGTGCGTATAGTGTCTGAAGAGGCTTTTTCACCCATCAGTAAAGCTAAGCTTTTAAGTAAAACTGATTTACCAGAACCTGTTTCACCTGAAAGGATATTCAGACCTTTTTGAAATTCAACGTGTAATGAGTCTATAATTGCAAACTGAGATACTTTAAGTTCCTGAAGCATATCGATCTCCAAATTTAAGTTTTTCTTTTAAAAGTTCAAAAAAATTGTGATTAGCTTTACGAATCATAACGTGATTAACTTCGCATCGACTGATCGTGACTTCGTCATCTTGTGACAACTCTAAAACTTTTTGTCCATCAACAATGAGATGTGCTGTTGCAGTTTGTTTTTCAAGTTTGAGTGTTAGTTTTTGATGATCAGGAAAAATCAAAGGGCGACTTGTTAATGAGTGTGGCGCCACAGGAGTCAGAACTAAGGCTTTGACCTCAGGGTGCATAACAGGGCCACCAGCAGCTAAGCTATAAGCTGTCGAACCAGTTGGTGTTGATATAATAATACCATCGGCTTTGATTTGATTCACAAGAGATCCATCATAGTAAATAGCCGTACTAATTAATTGCGAAAAAGATCCACGTTCAACAACGACATCGTTTAAAGCATCAAAAGCGAGTCTTCGACCTGTTTTAAGTTTAATAGATGTATGAATACGGGCTCTTTCTTGTATGACCATTTTGTTTTTTAAAGTTTCATCAATAATAGCAAATGCATCGTCTGCATTATGAGCTGTTAAAAACCCTAAAAATCCCATATTGAATCCTAGAATCGGAACGGGCTGGCCTCTAAGTAAACGCACAGCTCGTAAATATGTACCATCGCCACCTAATACAATAACTAGACTCATTTCTTTAAGATCATTCGAGCTGATCAGCATTTCAGTGCCGTCGATTTGTCTTTGTTCTGGTGCAGTAAAGACTTTAATCTTTTTAGCTAAAAGCTTTTTAGCAACTTTTTTAGCCATACTAACAGCCTCTGACGAGTGCAATCTGTAGACTATTGCGACTTTCTTTTTGTCTTTAAGTTTTAAAAACTTAAGCTTTAAAGATTTTGTTTTCTCAGATTTGTCTTTACGCTGTTTCATTTTATGCTGCTTATCTTTCATGAGTCCTCTATGGTTACGACAACTATAGAAATTAATTAAATTAAACCATCTCTTTTAAGTAATGAATTTGGATCTGGCTCACGACCACGAAATTCTTTATATAAATCCATTGGATGAGATGTTCCGCCTCGGCTTAAAATTGATTTTTTAAATTTTGTACCTATTTCTTTATTAAATAATCCTTGTTCTTTAAAGTATTCAAAAGCATCAGCATCTAGAACTTCAGCCCATTTATACGAATAGTACCCAGCTGCATAGCCACCACCGAAAATGTGACCAAAACTGACTGACATATTTTGACCTGTTTCACGCGGTAATAATCTTGTTTTTTCACCGATTTGATCTTCAAAAGAATCAACATCTTTAATCGTATTTGGATCAGTCGTGTACCAGTTCATGTCTAACCATCCAAATGAAAGTTGACGTAAACTCATCCAACCAGCTTGAAAACGTGCGGATTTTCTAATTTTTTCAACAAGCTCAGTCGGGATTTTTTCGCCCGTTTCGTAATGTTTAGCAAAAAGATCTAAACTTTCTTTTTCTTTAATCCAATTTTCCATAATTTGTGATGGCAATTCGACAAAGTCCCAATACACGTTGGTGCCTGAAAGCGACTTGTATTTACATTCAGACAGTAATCCGTGTAAAGCATGACCAAACTCATGAAACAAAGTGCTGACTTCGTCATAAGAAAGCAACGAAGGTTTCGTCGGAGTTGGTTTAGTAAAATTACAAACTATACTGACGTGAGGGCGTTTAATTTCATGACCGTAAAGACCTTGCTCACGAAAGCTTGTCATCCAAGCGCCACCCTTTTTAGTCTCACGCGGAAAAAAGTCCATATAAAATAAGCCAATATATTTTTGTGAGCCTTCTTCAAAAACTTCGTAAGTTTTAACATCAGCGTGATAGACGGGAATGCCTTGAACCGGCTTAAACACGAGTCCAAAAAGTTTACGAGCATGTTCAAAAACACCGTCGATAACGTTTTCAAGCTTAAAATAAGGTCTCAGCTCTTCTTCGTTAAAAGCGTATTTTTTTTCTTTAAGCTTTTCTGAGTAATAAGCAAAATCCCAAGGTTTAATTTCATCACTTGAGCCATCAAACTCTTTACGAAATTGTTGAACTTCAGCTAAATCTTTTTGAGCAGCAGCTTTTGATGGTGTAATCAATTTTTCTAAAAACTGAAAAACAGTTTGTGGGTTTTTAGCCATACGTTCTTCAAGAACGTATTCGGCATAGTTTTTAGCACCAAGAACTTGAGCACGCTCATTTTTAAGTTTTACGATTTTAAGAACAACTTCTTGATTGTCGTACTGATCTTTAAAACATTTTGAAGAACTTGCTCGCCATACTTTTTCGCGTAAAGAGCGATTATTTGCATATGTTAAAAGTGGGATCATTGATGGAGCTTGTAAAGTCACAAGCCATTGACCTTTTTTACCTTTTGCTTCTGCGGCATGCGCGTAAGCTTCGATAGCACCCTCTGGTAAACCAGCAAGGTCTTTTTCATCTGTTATCCATAATTCAAATGCATTAGTCGCTTTAAGGATATTTTCTGAAAATTTAGGACTTAGAACTGAAAGCTCTTGATCGATTGCGCGTAATTTTTCTTTTTGTTCTGGGTTAAGTAAAGCCCCGTTACGAGCAAAATCTTTATACATTTTTTCTGTAAGTTTAAGATCTTCTCCAGTTAAGTTTAACTGAATACGGTTGTCGTAAACGAATTTAATTTTATTAAAAATTTCTGGATCAAGTGAAACATCTGAACTAAATGCAGATAGTAACGGAGAAATTTCTTGCGCAAGTGCTTGATGGGCTTCGTTAGCTTCCGAAGAAAATAAATTAAAATAAACAGTCGAAACGCGGTCAACTTTTTCAGAAGCTTGTTCGAGAGCTATAATTGTATTTTCAAAAGTTGTTGTTTTATCTTTTTTAATTTTTTCGATGTTGCTTTTAGCTTCGCTAATTGCGAAGTGCAGAGCCGGCATATAGTGCTCAGTTTTAATTAAATGAAACGGAACCGCTTGGTCTTTGTCTGTAAAGTTTAAAAGCAAAGGGTTGTTTTGAACATCAGGTGTTAAGTTGCTTGTAGGACTCGTTTGAGTATTTGTTGTTGACATAAAATCCTCCATCTAAAGGCCAGCAGATTGTGGCCTTTAATAATATGGCTGATTTTAGTCTTTGAATCGAGAAAAAACCGCTCGTGATAGATGAAAATTATCTGTAGATTTGACCCATTTGGCTATTTGCAGAAGTCGATACACACAAGCCTATTGCAGAGGCAGCTATTGTTGGACGACACACATAGCCAGTTTGACAAGTGCTAGGATTAGAGACAACGCATGATTGAACAACGCCGTTATAGCAGCCATTTGTTGAATAGCCTTGAACATTGCTGATCTGAGGGATGTTCATCCACTGTGAGTTGTTTGTTGCGCCGCCGCTGATCGACATATAAGCGTAACCATAACCACCAAGATAATTTGACTGTACGCAGCCAAGACCAGCATATGTATTGTATGTTGGGATAGAGCCTGCTGGGCAATTACACAAATAAGCCGAATTATTTAAATAATAAAAAGGCCCGCTAGATCCATTTGTGTATCCGTATCCGTAATAATTGTATGGAGTAAATCCAGGGGATTGATTATAGATATTTGATTGGCATGTTGCCGGATTGTACACGCAGTTAGTTGTGACCGTGTTTTGATTATCATCTTCGTTCTTTTGACATGAAGTAACCAAAAAAACCACCATCGCTAGGTAAGCAAAAAACATCAAACGCATTGTAAAAAGTGATTTTAGTCTAAACATACACAACTCCTTATAAAACTATTCACTCAACATAAAGAGCAAGCTTCGTGCCGTGATTCATTCGCCTGATGTGGGGCTTATGTTTCAATATGAGACAGTATCAATGAATATTTCTATAGGAATTAGATATTGTAATGATGAATTATGGTTTTCAAAAATATTGTTTGTCAGCTGTCTATGAGTTCGACAACTCAAATTTTGTAGACTCGAAGTAAATCATAAATGTGTTTTAAGAAAGACCGCGCATCATCGTTTTGGCTAAACTAGCGATGGCTTTACGAGTTTTATCTTTTGAACTGAGTTCTGCTTGAACTGCACCGTCCATTGCTAAACAAGTCAATCCATGAATGGCTGCCCATAATTCTAATGCGGTCTCTTGTGGATTTTTTTTAAATTTTTTTTCTGTGCTCCAGGCGGTGACCACTTGGATTAAAATATCATATGGACCTAAATCATTTTCGTAGTGGCCTTTTAATGAAGCATCTCGAGAGTCTACTCCGAGCTGTCCGAACATAACTCGAAAAAGGGCTGGCGCTTTATCGGCGAAATGAAAATAACCTAGGCAAAGCGTTTCAATTTTTTCTTCGGTGCTAGCATGTGCTTTCTTTTTTAAATCTTCATTCATGCTCTGAGCCATGGCTGTAAAGCCTTTTTTGGCCAGGGCTTTTAAAATGGCATTTTTATCTTTGTAATGGCGATAACAGGCCGAAGGATCGACTCCGACCAGTCGAGCCGCTTCACGCAATGAAAAGGCTTCGACTCCTTTTTCTAAAATGAGCTGCTCAGAAGTATCAACTAGGGCTTGCGCTAAGTCTCCATGATGATAATTTTTTTGATGTGTTTTTTTCAGAGACAGCTTCATTCAAATCTTTCTGAGTACAAACTTAATTAAAAATGTACACCAATGTTTATATCAAAAGCGGGAACTGTTTTTTTCTCGGTGCTTTCGTAACTATCACTTCGGTGGATGTGCTGGCCGAATCCGGTTCTTGCATTTACATAAAACATTCTTGAAAAATCCCATTGATAACCTACCATAGTCCAAAGTCTGATTGCAATTCCTTCTATGTTCTTATCCACAGCGCCAGGGCGATCTGTTTCTTTGCGATGGCCCACATTAGTGGTGATTTCCGCATGCCATCCATTAGACAATTGCTGTCGATACCCTAACTTAATACCATACACAAACACCTTTCCGTATTTTTCATCACGCACCACTTGCGAGGCAAAATCTGAATACAGTCCGACCAGTAGGTCTCCTTGAAAAGATGAGTTAAGTTGAGCGATCGGTACTAAATAGCGAAATTCACTAATGCCACCAGGTAAGAAAGGCCATAAAGTGTTAACTTCAAAACTATGCGGCGCCACGGTTGAAGTGCGGCTTTGGGCTTCGGCATAATTCGATAAGCCGATACATAACGAAACGATTAAAACTTTAAAAGACTTTAAAAACATCTGAAACCTCCATTTCTAAAAAGTATAAGTCATTTCGATTCAAATGTAAACACTGTTGACATTTGAATCATTTTAGTAAATAATAAATTTAAGGGGGCGTGCATGAAAGTCTTGTTACAACGTTGGAATCTTGTCGTTCTCATGACAGTAATATTAATTGGGTTGTGCGTCTCTGTGATTTATTCAAATCAAGACTTGGTTGAAGGTGTGCGTGCGGGCATTCGTATAACGGCTCGCAGCTCTTTAATTATGTTTTGTCTAGCCTTCGTGGCCTCTGCTTTACAAGCAGTCCTAAAAAATAATTTCACGGCATGGCTTCAACAGCAGAGGCGATTTTTAGGATTGTCTTTTGGAGTTTCACATTTAATACATGGAATTTTGATCATCGCATTTGCTCGTTTGGATCCTATTCTATTTCACGCAAACACAAATTTAAGTACCTATATTTTTGGAATAACAGGATATGTTTTTATATTTTTGATGCTGCTAACTTCATTTCATGGTCCAAGTCAATGGATCGGCCCTGCGAAATGGAAAGCTTTACACAGAACGGGTGGATACGTGATTTGGTTTGTGTTTTTTTCGGGATCGCTGAAGCGAGCTTTAACGGTTTCTTCAGCGTACTGGGGAATTGTGGCGGTACTAGCAACAGTGATAGCTCTTCGCTTATATTACCGCCATAAAAAAAATTGAAAAGTTCAAGACGCTAAATTTCATTTATTGACCAGAATAATTGCCTACTTCAAAAGGGTGAGAATTGTAGAAATACCTATTACCAATAGTTTCCACTAGCGCACAATTTCCTTCTTGGGCAAGACTTCTCGCTAAACTCGTTGAATCTCTCATGAGTTCAAACTCTTTACCCCAACTCGACGCAGAATAATACTTAACTTCGCCAGGGATTCCATTTTTAGTTAACTGTACAGTTGCATGAAGACTCGAAAAATGTCCGCCACCGTCAATTGTATAATTCACAACACAAGATTTTTGTCTATCCATATTGTGTTGAAATGTTTTGCCAGCAATCGCGTTTTTTCTATCAGCATGAGAATATACACTTGCGGTAATTATTCCTACAAAGAGTAATAAAAATTTAGACATATATAATCTCCTATTTATTTGTTATACAAACCTAGCTTTCGCTATTTCATAAAAATAGATAAAGCAATGTTTATACCAATACCATTAGAGATAAAAGGATATTAGATTGATCAACTCGTGACATGCTTGACAATTTTTGTCTTAGCAATTGCATTCTCAGGTTTTAAGCGGGGTTTGGCCACTTGTAAAAGAATTGATCGGTGTTGATTGAGCGATGGTTTAAGTATCCACAACGTTGAAGAATTTTGCGAGATATTGATGTTGCATTTGAGTATCCATAGCCCAT